>JAESGM010000092.1_pt1 | contig 254878 bp, 261 predicted proteins | sample 9269721 | NCBI WGS metagenome assembly JAESGM01 (sample SAMN15720920, study PRJNA650825) | algae metagenome | isolation source: Komarekiella atlantica HA4396-MV6 and co-occurring heterotrophs from... | place: USA: Theobald House, Kauai, HI | collected 2009-07-29
CGGTCGAGAACGCCTCGCTGATGCCCTGGCTCGCCGGCACGGCGCTGATCCACTCCACCGTGGTGATGGAGAAGCGCGACGCGCTCAAGGTCTGGACCATCCTGCTCGCGATCCTGACCTTCTCGCTCTCGCTGCTCGGCACCTTCATCGTGCGCTCGGGCGTGCTGACCTCGGTCCATTCCTTCGCCACCGATCCGCAGCGCGGCCTCTTCATCCTTGCCATCCTGATTGTCTTCGTCGGCGGCTCGCTGGCGCTCTTCGCCTGGCGTGCGCCGCTGCTCAGGCAGGGCGGCCTCTTCGCACCGGTCTCGCGGGAGGGCGCGCTGGTCGTCAACAATCTCTTCATCGCGACCGCCTGCGCCACCGTCTTCATCGGCACGCTCTATCCGCTCGTGCTCGAGATGCTGACCGGCGACAAGATCTCCGTCGGCCCACCCTTCTTCAACGCCACCTTCGTGCCCGTGCTCGTGCCGCTCTTGTTGCTCCTGCCGATCGGCCAGACGCTGGCCTGGAAGCGCGGCGATCTCCTCGGTGCGGCTCAGCGCATGTCTGGTGCGCTGGCGCTCGCCGTTCTCGCCGGCCTGGCGGTCGTCGCGCTGGTGCGCGGCGGTCCGGTGCTCGCGCCGCTCGGCATCGGGCTAGGCGTCTTCCTGGTCGCCGGCGCCGCCTGGGACGTCGGCGAGCGCGTGGTGAAGCGGGCGAGCGGGGCCTCCGCCATGCTCTCGCGGGCGCGCGGGTTGCCGCGCTCGGCCTGGGGCACGGCCTTCGCCCATGCCGGAGTCGGCCTCAGCGTCATCGGCATCGCCGCCGCGGCCTGGAGCACAGAGGCGATCGGCGTGCTCAAGCCGGGCGAGCGCCTGACGAGCGGCCGTTACATCGTGGTGCTGGAAACGATCACGCCACGCGACGGCCCGAATTTCCATGAGGAGGTGGCGCGCTTCCAGCTCTTCGCAGGCGACCGGCAGCTCAAGCCGGTCGAGGCGATGAAGCGGGTCTACACGGCCCGCGCCATGCCGACGACCGAGGCCGGGATCCGCAGCGACGGCCTGAGCCAGGCCTATGTCAGTCTCGGCGAGCCGCAGGATGGCGGCATCGCGGTCAGGCTCTACGACAAGCCGCTGATCCTGCTGATCTGGATCGGCGCCATCGTCATGGCCTTCGGCGGTGCGCTGTCGCTGACCGACCGGCGCTTCCGTCTCGCCGCGCCGCGGCCGGCGCTGACGCGCGCCAGTGTCCAGCCGGCGGAGTGAGGCGCGATGCGGCGCGCCTTCGTCCTGCTGCTGCTCGGCATCCTCCACGCCGGCCCGGCCGGCGCCGTGCAGCCGGACGAGATCCTGCAGAACCCGGCGCTCGAACAGCGCGCGCGCCAGATTTCCGGCGGCTTGCGCTGCCTCGTCTGCCAGAACCAGTCGATCGACGATTCCGACGCCCCGCTCGCCCGCGACCTGCGCATCCTCGTGCGCGAGCGTCTGACGGCGGGAGACAGCGACCAGGCGGTGACGGATTTCGTCGTGGCGCGCTATGGCGATTTCGTCCTGCTGCGCCCGCCCTTCAACCTGCGCACACTGGCCTTGTGGGCCGCGCCGTTCCTGATCCTGATGTTCGGGCTGGCCTATCTCGGGCGGCGGAGCCGGCAGATGGCGGCGCCGGTCGCCAATGCCGAGCCGCTTTCGGCCGACGAGCGCAAGCGCATCGAGCAATTGCTGCGCGATCAGCGCGACTGAGGCGCCACCCAACCTTACGAAAACGTCATCTGCGCGCCAAAACGAGGTAAGGCGCGCCCCGTCATGGTCGCTGAGAGGAAGCAGGGAAGGCCCTGCACTCCGTTGCAGAGGTTAGCGACAATGACCAACCCGAACACCTCAAAATCCATTCTCAAGCGCGGCGTCATGATCGCCGGCGCCGCCACCCTCGGCATCGGCCTCGTGGCCGGCATCGCCGATGGCGCGCTGCGGCTCGACCACAACGCCTTCGCGCAGCCGATCCAGCTCTCCGGCGTCCAGACGCAGCTGCCTTCCTTCGCCGACATGGTCGAGAAGGTGAAGCCGGCGGTCGTCTCCGTCCGGGTCAAGGCGCAGGTCGCCTCCGCCGAGGACGGCGACCAGGGCAGCCTCGACGATCTGCCCCCGAACCTGCGGCGCTTCTTCCGCGAGCCCGGCATGGGCCCCGCCCGGCCGCAGCCTCATATCCAGCAGGCGCAGGGTTCCGGCTTCTTCATCAGCCAGGACGGCTATGTCGTCACCAACAACCACGTCGTGCAGAACGCGGTCGAGGTTCAGCTCGTCACGGACGACGGCAAGACGCTGTCGGCCAAGGTGATCGGCACCGATCCGCGTACCGATCTCGCCTTGCTCAAGGTCAATGATGGCGACAGCTATCCCTTCGTCCAGCTCGCCCCGGGCAAGCCGCGCATTGGCGACTGGGTGCTTGCGGTCGGCAATCCGTTCGGCCTCGGCGGCACCGTGACCGCCGGCATCGTCTCGGCGCAGGGCCGCGATATCGGCTCGGGCCCCTATGACGACTTCATCCAGATCGACGCGGCGGTGAATCGCGGCAATTCCGGCGGGCCGACCTTCAACCAGAAGGGCGAGGTCGTCGGCGTCAACACCGCGATCTTCTCGCCGTCCGGCGGCAATGTCGGCATCGCCTTCGCCATCCCGGCCTCGACCGTGCAGAGCGTCGTCGATGCGCTCAAGAAGGACGGCTCGGTCGCCCGCGGCTTCATCGGCGTCCAGATCCAGCCCGTGACGGGCGAGGTCGCCGACGCGATCGGCCTCAAGGACGCTCATGGCGCGCTCGTCGCCGCTGCCGAAGCGAACGGTCCTGCCGCCAAGGCCGGCGTCCGGCGTGGCGACACCATCCTCGCCGTCAATGGCGAGCAGGTGAAGGACGCCCGCGACCTGTCCCGCAGGATCGCCAAGTTCGCGCCCGGCACCAAGACGAGCTTGACGGTCTGGCGCGACGGCAAGCAGCGCGAGATCAGCTTCGAGGTCGGCCGCCAGCCGGCGGCCTGAGGGAAGGAAGGAGGGTTTCCCGGTATCCTGTCGCCCCCGCCAGGGAAACCAGCCTTCACCGCGGCAGGCCGGATGCGTTCATCCGGCCTGCCGTTTTTGCGTTTCGTGAGGTAACGTCGGACCATGCGACTCCTGATTGTCGAAGACGATGCCGAGGCGGCTGCCTATCTGGTCAAGGCCTTTCGCGAGGTCGGCCATGTCGCCGACCATGCCGCGGACGGCCTGCAAGGCTACGCTATGGCCGAAGGCGGCGGCTATGACGTGCTGGTCATCGACCGCATGTTGCCAAGGCTCGACGGCTTGTCCCTGATTCGCTCGCTTAGGGAGCAGCGCGACGTGACGCCGGCGCTGATCCTGTCCGCGCTCGGCCAGGTCGACGATCGCGTCAAGGGCCTGCGCGCCGGCGGCGACGACTATTTGCCCAAGCCCTATGCCTTCTCGGAGCTGCACGCCCGCGTCGAGGTGCTGGCGCGCCGCCGCGCGGCGCCGGCGTCGGAGCCGACGAGCTACCGGGTGGGCGATCTCGTGCTCGACCGGCTGGCGCACAGGGTCACGCGCGGCGACGGCGAGATCCTGCTCCAGCCGCGCGAGTTTCGCCTGCTCGAATACCTGATGAAACATGCCGGCCAGGTGGTGACGCGCACCATGCTGCTCGAGAATGTCTGGGACTATCATTTCGACCCGCAGACCAACGTCATCGACGTCCATGTCTCGCGGTTGCGCTCGAAGGTCGACAAGGGTTTCGAGCATCCGATGATCCACACCATCCGCGGCGCCGGATACATGGTTCGCGATGCGGTCCGTTGAACCCGGCGTCGCCGGCTCTGGCGCGACGGCCCCGCCGCGCAAGCGGCAGCGGTTCCTGCCGAACCTGTTCCGCACCACGGCCTTCAAGCTGACGGCGATCTATCTCGTCATCTTCGCGCTCTTTGCCGGCTTCGTGCTCGGCTATGTCGCCTGGAACGCCAAGCGCCTGCTCGACGACCAGATCCGCTCGACGATCGATGCCGAGATCCGTGGGCTGGCCGAGCAGCAGCGCCTCGGCGGCATCAGGCGGCTCGTCAACATCATCGAGCGGCGCTCGCGCGGGCCCGGCGCCTCGCTCTATCTCGTCACGACGCCGGTCGGCGAGCGCCTGGCCGGCAATGTCGAGGCCTTGCAGCCCGGCGCCCTCGACCAGCCGGGCGAAAGCGAGATCGAATATGCCCGCAGCAGCGATGCGGTGGATACGCCGAGCCGCGCGCTTGTCCGGGTCTTCATGCTTCCGGCCGGGTTCAGGCTGCTGGTCGGCCGCGATCTGGAGGAGCGAGAACGTCTCGGCGTGGTGATCCGGCGGGCGGCCGGTTGGTCGCTGCTGCTCGTCTTCGTGCTCGGCTGTTTCGCCAGCTGGTTCGTCGCGCGCCGGGTGCTCAAGCGCGTCGACGACATGACGGAGACGGCCCAGACCATCATGGCGGGCGACCTCAAGGGACGGCTCGCGATTTCGGGCACCGGCGACGAGCTGGACCGGCTGGCGCTCAACCTCAACGCGATGCTGGACCGGATCGGCGAGCTGATGGCCGGCATGCAGGAGGTCTCGGACAATATCGCCCATGACCTCAAGACGCCGCTCACGCGTTTGCGCAACCGGGCCGAGGAAGCCTTGCGCTCGGCCAAGACGCCGGACGAGCTCCGGGCGGCGCTCGACGCGTCGATCGACGAGGCCGACAACCTGATCCGGGTCTTCAACGCGCTTTTGATGATCGCGCGGCTCGAGACCGGCCGGATCAATGACAGCATGGCCGAGCTAGACCTGTCGGAGATCGTCTCTGGCCTGGCGGAGCTCTACGAGCCGCTGGCCGAGGAGGCCGGGCTGTCGATCGTCGCCGAGGTCGCGCCGGACCTGCATGTCTCGGGCAATCGCGAGCTGATCGGCCAGGCGCTGGCGAACCTCATCGACAATGCGCTGAAATACGGTCAGCCGCTCGGCGAGGCCGCGCCGGTCGTGCGCGTGGCCGCCGCGCCCGCCGATACGCAGATCGAATTGTCCGTCTCCGATCACGGGCCGGGCATTCCCGAAGCCGATCGCGGCCGGGTGCTGGAGCGCTTCGTCAGGCTCGACCAGAGCCGCAGCAAGCCCGGCTTCGGCCTTGGATTGTCGCTGGCGGCCGGCGTCGTGCGCCTGCATGGCGGCCAGCTCTGCCTCGAGGACAACGCGCCGGGCCTGCGCGTCGTGATGCTCCTGCCGAAGGCGCCGCCCAAGCCTGTGGACATGGTCGAGGAAAACCCGCTTCCTGCCTCGACAGCGCCGGTGAAGCCTGCTGGCCTCCTGTCGGCGTGATGGTTGGGGTTTTGGGATGGCTGCGCAGCTCTGCGAACGGCTCTCGGCGGCGCCGGTCCTGCCGGCACGCGCCAAGATCGATGCGCTCGTCACCCGCGAGCTGATCGAACGACTGCGGGACGAGGCAGCGGCGCAGGCACTCGCCGCGCATTTTACCGCCTATCCCCGCTCGGCCGAACTCGTCGCCGGCCTGTTGGCGCATTCGCCCTTCCTCGCCCAGATCATGCGCTTCGATCCGGACGGCTTGCTCGCCTCGCTGACCTCGGAGCCGGAAGCGCGCCGCGACGCCTTGCTGGCCGATGTCGTGGCGCAAGGCGGCGCCGGCTGCGAGACCGGCGAGCTGATGCGCGTGCTGCGGCGCTTCCGGCAGGCCATGGCCTTGCTCGTTGCGCTCGCCGATATCGGCGGCGTCTGGGACGTCGAGACGGTGACGGCGGCCCTGACCGAGACGGCCGACATCGCGGTGCGGCTGGCGGCCGCCCATGCGCTGCGCCAGGCCGCCGATCTCGGCCGTATCACGCTCACTGACGCAGCCGATCCCGGGCCGGGCTCCGGCCTCGTCGTGCTCGCGCTCGGCAAGCATGGCGCCGGAGAGCTGAACTACTCCTCCGATATCGACATCGTCGTCTTCTTCGACCCGCAGGCGGCGGAGGCCGCCGGCGTCGCCGAGCCGTCGAGCTTCTTCGTCAAGCTGACGCAGCAGGTCGCCCGCATCATCCAGGAGCGCACGCCGGACGGCTATGTCTTCCGTGTCGACCTTCGCTTGAGGCCGGACCCCGGCTCGACCCATGTCGCGGTGGCGCTGCCCACCGCCTATTCCTATTACGAGACCGTCGGGCAGAACTGGGAACGCGCCGCGATGATCAAGGCGCGCCCCGTCGCGGGCGACCTCGATCTCGGACGCCGTTTCATCGCCGATCTCGCTCCCTTCATCTGGCGCAAATATTTCGACTTCGCCGCGATCGCCGACATTCACGCGATGAAGCGCCAGATCCAGACCGTGAAGGGGCACGAGACGGTTGCGGTCGCCGGGCACAACGTCAAGCTCGGGCGCGGTGGCATCCGCGAGATCGAGTTCTTCGTGCAGACGCAGCAGCTCGTCTTCGGCGGCAGGCGACCGGCTCTGCGCGGCCCGCGCACGCTCGACATGCTGGCCGAGCTGACGAACGAGGGCTGGATCACGCCCAAGGCGCGCGACGAGCTGGCTGAGTCCTACCGTTTCCTGCGGACGATCGAGCACCGGCTGCAGATGCGCAATGACGAGCAGACGCAGACGCTGCCGACGCAGAAGGCCGATCTCGAGGCCTTCGCCCGCTTCTGCGGCTATCCCTCGACCGCGGCCTTCGGCAAGGCCCTGACCGCGCATGCCAAGCGCGTCGAGGGCCATTACGGCCTGCTCTTCGAGGAGGGGCCGAGCCTCGCCAGCGAGGCCGGCACCTTGAGCTTCACCGGCACCGAGCTCGACCCCGACACGCTCGAGACCCTGGGCAAGCTCGGCTTCCGCGATCCGAAGGCCGCGGCGGAGACCGTCCGCGGCTGGCATTTCGGCCGCCGCGCCGCCGTCACCAGCGCCCGCGCCCGCGAGGTGCTGACCGAGCTGACGCCGGCATTGCTGGTGGCGCTCGGCCGCACCGCCGATCCCGATGGCGCGCTCGCCCATCTCGACAACGCCTTCGTGCGCATGCCCGCCGCCGTCGAGCTCCTGACCCTGCTGCGCTCGCATGGCTCGCTGCTGACGATCTTCGCCGAGATTCTCGGCAGCGCGCCGCGCCTCGCCAAGGTCGCCGCGCTTCACCCCCATGTCCTCGACGGCGTCATCGACCCGGCTTTCACCTCATCGGCGCTCGATCCGGAACTGGTCGCGCAGCGCATCCGCAATGCGGTCGGGACGCCGCCACCCAGCGTCGAGGACGGCCTCGACCGGCTGCGCGACGCGGCGCGGCAGGAGAATTTCCTCGTCGGCGCCAGGCTGCTCTCGGGGGTCTATCCGGCCCAGCAGGCCGGGCAGGCCTATTGCGCCGTAGCCGATGCCTGCCTGCGCGTCGCCTTCGACGATACGAAGGCCGCCTTCGTCGCGGACCATGGCCTGATCGCGGGCGCGGACATGGTCGTGCTCGGCCTCGGCCGCCTCGGCGCGGGCGAGCTGACGCCGTCCTCCGATCTCGACCTGATCCTGCTCTACGACCGGCCGGAGGATGCCGAGGCGAGCAATGGCCGCAAGGCGCTCGACCCGGTCACCTGGCATATCCGCTTCACCCAGCGCCTGGTCGCGGCGCTGACGGTGCCGACCCGGCGCGGCACGCTCTACCAGGTCGACATGCGGCTGCGGCCCTCCGGCAACAAGAGCCCGGCTGCCACCCAGTTCGCCGGCTTCGAGGCCTATCACGCTGGCGAGGCCGAGATCTGGGAGGAGATGGCGCTGACCCGCGCCCGCGCTATCACGGGCGACGCTGCGCTCGCGGGACGCACCGAAGCGGCCATCGCCGCGATTCTCGCTCGCAAGCGCGATCCGGCGAAGGTGGCGGCCGCCGTCGCCGACATGCGCGCCCTGATCGCCAGGGAGAAGGGCGAGGGCGATCCCTGGGACCTCAAGCTCGCCGCGGGCGGGCTGACCGACCTCGATTTCCTCGCGCAGTTCTTGATCCTCGCCCATGCCCACGGGCATTCCGGCCTCGTCGTTCGCGAGACCGCCGGTGTCTTCGCAGCGGCGCGGGATGCGGACCTGCTGGCGGCGGCCGACGCCTCGGCCCTGATCGATGCGCAGCGCCTGATCGGCGATGTCCAGCTCTGGCAGCGCTTCACGGTCGAGGAGGCCTTCGACCCCAAGGCCGTGCCGGAGCGCGTGCTGAGGCGGATCGCGACGGCGGTCGGCCGGCCGGACGCCAAGGTCCTGCGCGCCGAGCTGGACGAGACCCGCGCCGCGGTCCGGGCGATCTTCAAGCGCGTGTTGGGCGAGGCAAGGCAGGGCGGCTGATGGCAAGCCGGTTGTACAACCCTCATCCTGCGGCGCTCCTCAGGATGAGGGTTGAGGGAGGGCAATAAGCCGATTCTACGCCGCCTGGGCGCTGACCCGCCCGGCGCCGCCGTTCAGCGGCAGGTGCACCATCACGATCGTGCCGGCGCCGCTGGTCGAGCGCAGCCGCAGCGAGCCGCCATGCAGCTCGGTCAGCGAGCGCGCGATGGCAAGGCCCAACCCCGAGCCCTGGTAGCTGCGGATCAGCTCGCCCTCGACCTGCTCGAAGGGCCGGCCGATGCGGTCGATCTTGTCCTTCGGGATGCCGATGCCGGTATCCTCGATATAGATGTTGAGCGCGTCCGGGACCTGGCGGGTCCGGATCGCGACGCGCCCGCCCGCCGGGGTGAATTTGACGGCGTTGTCGAGCAGGTTGCCGAGCAGCTGGTAGAGGGCATGCGGGTCGGCCTCGAGGCGCAGGTCCCTCGGTCCCTCGATGCTGAGCGCGAGCTGCTTGCGGTCGATCTCGTCGCGCACCCGCCTGACGGCTTCCTCGACCACCTGGTCGATCGCGATCTCCGAGCGCTCCAGCCGCATCTTGCCGGCCTCGATCCGCGACATGTCGAGGATGTCGTTGATGACGCCGAGCAGATAGCCGCCGCTGGAGCGGATGTCGCGGACATAGTCGAGATAGCGGTCGCCGAGCGCGCCGAAGAGCCCGTTCTCCATGATCTCGGAGAAGCCGATGATGGCGTTGAGTGGCGTGCGCAGCTCGTGGCTCATATTGGCCAGGAATTCGGACTTGGCGCGGTTGGCGCTCTCGGCCGCCGCCTTCTGCTCGAGATAGCGCTCGGCGAGGTCGGCGAGCTGCTGGGCCTGCGCTTCCAGCTTCTGGCGCGAGGCCTTGAGATCGGTGACGTGCTTGAGGAGCTGGTGCTCGGACTGCGTCAGCCGCTCCTCCTGCTGCTTCAGCGTTGTGATGTCGGTGCCGACCGAGACCGAGCCGCCATCCTTGGTGCGGCGGCCGTTGATCTGCAGCCAGCGCCCGTCGGAGAGCCGCGCCTCGTAGGAGGACGAGCCGGCCTCGCCACGGGCGTTGCGGGCGGGCTCCCGGTCGATATTGGGCTGGGCGCTCAGCTCCATGACCTCTTCATGGCTGACGCCGCCGCGGATCGCATCGGCCGGAAGCTGATGCAGCTGCTGGTATTTCGCGTTGCACAGGACCAGCTTGTTGTCGGCGTCCCAGAGCACGAAGGCTTCGGAGATCGCCTCGACGGCGTCGCGCAGGCGGGCATCGGCGGTCGCCGTCAGTTCCGCCATGCGGCGCTGCTCGGAGATGTCGACCGCGATGCCGACGAGATGCTGCGATTGCGTGCGCCGGTCGGTGACGAGCTCGGCGCGGGCCTTGAGCCAGACCCAGCCGCCGGCCGCATCGCGCACCCGGAACTCCTGGTCGAGATGCTCGGCCTCGCCGCGGCTGATCGCGTCGGCCAGCGCATAGAGATCGGCATCGGCGGGATGGATGAAGGCGTTGACCTCGCCGAAGGACATGAAATCGCCGGCGCGGTCGTAACCGAGCATCGCATACATCGAATCCGACCAGTAGATCCGGCCGCGCGCCAGGTCCCAGTCCCAGAGCCCGCAATGGCCGCGATTGAGCGCGGTGTCGATGCGCTCGCGCACGCAGTCGCAATCCTCGTCCGCAGCCCGCGCGCGTTTCGATTGCAGCAGGAAGGCGACGGTGAGCGCGCCGAGCACGAGCCCGGCGGAGCCGAAGAGCACGCCGAGCGACCGGCGCCGCTCCTGCCAGAGCGACAGCACGCGCGATACGGGCTGGAGCACGGCCACCTGGCCGAGCGGGGCGGCGAGGTTGCGCACCGTCGCGAAGACCTCGAAGCCGCCCGGCAGCATGATCTTCATCACGCCGGCCCGGTCGCCGAACACGGTGAGCGGCTGGGTCTGACCGAGGAAATCGACCAATGTGCGCTTCGTTTGGCCGATCACGGGTTCGCTCGCGATGACCTGGCCGCTCGCGTCGCTGACATGGACCAGCCGTCCGCGCGCCGCGAGGTGTCGTGACGAGAGCGCGGCAAGAACAGCGGCGGGCGCGGTTTCGGCTTTGCTGGCGAGGTCCAGTTCTCGCGCGACCAGCGCCGCGACGAGATCGAGATCCGCCATGGCATCGGTGAGCGCATCATCGCGCATGGCCGAGGTCTGGATGAAGGCTCCGGCCCCGAATACGGCGATGAAGCACAGGACGAGGGCAGGAATGACTTTGCGGAAGACAGGCTCGAGCTGCTCGAACCGCTGATAGAGCGGATGCGTCAGCGATCTTGCGACACCCAGAATCGTGCCTGCGCGCGCAGTGGCGCAGGTCGCGTTCGCACGCGTCATGCCCGTCCCCCTTCGGATAATCAGTACCGTCAGTAAGATCGGGAGACGTGCCGCATCCCCTCGAATCAGTTTCAGTTGAATCCGAGCGAATCACTTTGTCTAGCCCTGAGTTGAATCAAGGCCTCAGAATTCGCCTTATGGTTGTGGCGCTTACCGTAATGAATCCTGCGCGGGTAATGTTTTGTTAACCAGCCGGACAGGTTGGCCGCCATCGGCCCTCAGGCGAGGGCGCGTTCGGCGATATCGGCGACGTCGCGGGAGAGGTTCGGAGTCCCGGAAACCATCGAGAGCGCCTTGTGGGCCAGGCTCCGGCGATTGGGTTCCAGCATGCGCCAGGTCTTGAACGAGCCGAGCAGGCGCGAGGCCACCTGGGGGTTCGTCCGGTCGAGCGCGATCACGATATCGGCGATGAAATCGTAGCCGGCGCCGTCTGCCCGGTTGAACTGGGTCAGGTTGGCGGCGAAGCCGCCGATCAGGGCGCGGACCCGGTTGGGATTGCCGAGCGCGAAGGCGGGATAGCTCATCAGTGTCTTGACGCGGTCGAGCGTGCCGGGCTCCGCGATCAGCGCCTGCGCCATCAGCCATTTGTCGAGCACCAGGAGCTCGGCGGCATAGAGGTCGCGGAATCGTCCGATCAGGCGCTCCCGCGCCTCGCCGGGGATCAGCGTCATGGCCGCGAGTGCCGCCAGCCGGTCGGTCAGGTTGTCCGCCGCCGCGAACTGCGCCTCCGCGATGCGGGCCCCGCTGGCCGGGTCGCCGAGCGCGAGCAGGCCGAGCGCCTCGTTGCGCAAAGCCCGTCGCCCGGCCGCTGCGGCGTCGGGCGTATACGGTCCTTTCTCGTCGAGCCGCTCGCGCAGCGCCGACAGTCGGTCCGCCAGCCGTTCTCCGATCCCGGCCGCCAGCGCGCGATGGGCCGCATGGATCGCGTCCGGATCGACATCCTTGCCGATCTCGCGGGCGATATCCGCCGGCGCGGGCAAGCGCAGCACCTGCGCCGCGAGGGCCGGATCTAAGAGCGCCTGCTCGTGGAGGAAGGTCCCGAGCGCGGCGGCGAGCTCCTCGGTTTTCGCCGCCAAAGCGGAGGCGGGGGCGTCGCGGCGTCCCGCCGCCGTCAACGCCCGCGTCGCCACCGTCTGCAGCGCCTGCCAGCGGTTGAAGGAATCGCTGTCGGCGGAGAACAGGCGCAGCAGGCCGTCATCCGCGAGGTCGAGCTCGAGCCGCGCCGGCGCCGAGAAGCCGCGCAGCAGCGAGGGGATCGGCGGCTCGTCGATATCCGTGAAGGTCACGCAGAGCGAGGGCTGGTCGAGCACCACGAGCCCGTCGCCGGCATAGGCGACGGAATCGCTCCGGAGCGGCAGGTCGCCCGCCGAGCCGACGAGCCCGAGCGCGACGGGCAGCACGACCGGCTGCTTCTGCGACTGGCCCGGCGTCGGCGGCGTGGTCTGGGCGAGATCGAGCGTGTAGCTCCTCGACGCCTTGTCGTAGCGGCCCGACGCGACGATCGTCGGCGTGCCGGCCTGCTCGTACCAGCGCGCGAACTGTGCGAGATCCCGGCCCGAGCTCTCGGCGAAACATGCGAGGAAGTCCTCGATCGTCGCGGCGGTGCCGTCGCAGCGCTCGAAATAGAGGTCGATGCCGCGCGCGAAGGCGTCCTCGCCGATCAGCGTCTTGAGCATGCGGATCACTTCCGCGCCCTTCTCGTAGACGGTCGGCGTGTAGAAATTGTTGATCTCCTTGTAGGCGCGCGGCCGGACCGGGTGGGCGAGGGGGCCGGCATCCTCGGAGAACTGCGTCGCGCGCAAGGTCCTGACATCGGCGATGCGCTTCACCGGGCGCGAGCGCTCGTCGGCGGAGAACTCCTGGTCGCGGAAGACCGTCAGCCCTTCCTTGAGGCCGAGTTGGAACCAGTCGCGGCAAGTGATGCGGTTGCCGGTCCAGTTGTGGAAATATTCATGCGCGATGATCGCCTCGATCGAGGCATAGTCGCCATCGGTTGCCGTCTGCGGATCGGCCAGCACGTATTTGTCGTTGAAGATGTTGAGGCCCTTGTTCTCCATCGCGCCCATGTTGAAATCCGAGACGGCGACGACGTTGAACACGTCGAGATCATAATTGCGGCCGAAGACGCGCTCGTCCCAGCGCATGCAGCGCACCAGCGAATCGAGTGCCCAGCCGGCGCGGCCAGCCTTGCCGGGCTCGACATAGACGGCGAGCTCGGTCTTGCGGCCGTCGGCGGTGACGTAGTCCTCGCGGACATGGTCAAGCGCGCCGCCGACCAGCGCGAAGAGATAGGCCGGCTTGGGGTGGGGGTCGTGCCAGACGGCGAAATGCCGGTCGGTCCCGGCGACGTCCCCGGTCGCGACGCGGTTGCCGTTCGAGAGCAGGACCGGCGCCTCGGCCTTCCTGGCCTCGAGCCGCACCGTATAGACGCTCATCACGTCGGGCCGGTCGAGGAAATAGGTGATGCGGCGAAAGCCGTCGGCCTCGCACTGGGTGCAATAGACGCTCGACGAGCGATAGAGCCCCATCAGCTTGGTGTTGGCGGACGGATCGAGCACCGTCTCTACTGCGAGGGTGAAGCCGCGCTGCGGCGGTGCGTGGATCGTCAGGCGCTGGGCCGTGACGTCAAAATCGGCGCCGTCGAGGAGGGCGCCGTCCAGGCTGAGCCCGGTCAGCGAAAGCTCGTCGCCGTCGAGCACGAGCGCTGCCCCCGGCTCTCCGGCCGGGTTCGGCCTGATGCCAAGCTGGGCGCGGACCCGGGTCTCGCGCGGATCGAGGGCGATATCGAGATCGACGGTGTCGATCAGCCAGTCTGCAGGGCGATAATCCTCGAGGCGGATGAGAGGCGTATCTTCAGCGCGCATGGCAGTCCCGGATCAGCGAGGTCGTGACCCGTGTGTAGACCGGGCTCGACCTCGCCGGAAGCCTGCGCTTCACGCCTCTAGCGCTGCCGGATGCGCCGGCTCGGCATGGCTGACCAGCCGGCAGACCTGCGGCCGGGCGATCCGGACGGCGCGCTCGATCGCATCGACCGCGGCATGGACCGCCGCGACATCGAGTGCCGGGTCGACGCGGCAATGGTAGTTCACCACGAGGCCGTTGGCGGTTTGGCGCACCCTGACGCTATGGATGTCATGGATCGGCCCGTCCAGCGTCGCGGCTTCGCCCGCGATCGCCTTGCCGATATCCTCGACCGTGTCCCAGGCGGCGTTGTGGCCGGGCGGCGTGCCGGTCTCCATCGGTTCGATATGGGTCTCGACCTCGGTCTCGCCGCCGAATTCGGCCCGGATCGCCGCTTCGAGCCGCGTCGCGATCTCATGGGCCTCGCTCAGCGGCAGTCGCGCCTCGACCTCCATGTCGAGGCTGACCGAGAGCTTGTCGCCGATCGTGTGCACGGTGACATGGTGGACGGGTATCCTGAGCTTCAGCGCGATCAGGAGCACGCGTTCCAGCGCCGTCTCGTCATCGACCTGGATCGGGTCGGCGGTCACGGTGATCTCGGCCTCGGGCTCGATCTCCTTGAGCCTGGCGATCAGCGCGTCCTTGATCGCGACCACGCGGTCGAGCGGCAATGTCCGCGAGACGAGGATGCCGATCTCGCCATGGATGCGCCCGCCTGCGGGCCTGACCTTGAGCCATTCGACGCCGACGATGCCCGACACCGTTCGCGCCGCGGCGCGAAGCCGGTCGCTCAGGCCTTCCGGGGCGGCGTCGAGCAAGGTGTCGATGGTGCGTCGCCCAAGCCTGTAGGCGGAATAGGCCATGAAGGCGGCGATGGCGAAGGCGGCGATTGTGTCGGCATGGGCCACGCCGAACCAGGTGGCGATCAGGCCGGCCAGGACCAGCGCCGACCCGACGAAATCGGCGGAGAAATGGATGGCCTCGGCGGCCAGCGCCTCGCTTCCGGTCGTTGCGGCGACCTTGCGCAGGGAGCGCCAGCGCACCGCGTCGACCAGCATCGAGAACAGCAGCACGCCGATCACCGCCGGCGTCACCAGCACGCTGTCGATCCTGCCGGTCCACAGGCGGCTTCCCGCCTCCCACAGGATCGCGCCGGCCAGCGTGAACAGGATCGCGGTTTCGACCAGCGCCGCCAGCGCCTCGACCTTGCCATGCCCGTAATGATGTTCCTCGTCGGCCGGCTTGTCGGCGGCGCGGACCGCGAACCAGGTGAACAGCGTCGAGCCGATATCGATCAGCCCTTGCAGCGCGTCGGTGAGCAGGGCGAGCGAACCGGAGAAGACCGCCGCCACGCCCTTGGCTATCGTCAACAGCAGCGTCGCGACCACCGAAAGGATGGCCGCTCGCTGCTTGATGCCGGACATTTCCGCCGGATCGGGGCGCTTCGCGCCCGCGTCTTGCGTTCTCGTCATGGCCCGTCCTGCGTGCCGCCTCTTGGAAAGTTCAGCCTGTCGCCCGATTTAGGGGCAAGATCAACCCGGCAGACCGGAGAAGGGGAGCCCTACGCATGCGATATCTCCACACCATGGTGCGTGTCACCGATCTCGACGCGGCACTCGATTTCTATGTGACCAAGTTCGGTCTGGTCGAAACCCGCCGCATCGAGAACGAGAAGGGCCGCTTCACCCTGGTCTTCCTCGCCGCCGCCGACGACGCCGAATCCGCCAAGGGCAGCCGTGGCCGCCCGACGCTGGAGCTCACCTATAACTGGGACCCGGAGGTCTATACCGGCGGCCGCAATTTCGGCCATCTCGCCTATGAGGTCGACGACATCTACGCCACCTGCGACAAGCTGATGAAGGCCGGAATCACCATCAACCGTCCGCCGCGCGACGGCAACATGGCCTTCATCCGCTCGCCCGACAACATCTCGATCGAGCTCTTGCAGAAGGGCGACCCGAAGGCGCCGGCCGAGCCCTGGGCCAGCATGGCGAATACCGGGGTGTGGTGAGGCGCCGGCAGGCAGGCGTTGAGCGCGGCGTTGAAATCAGGCACGAGGAGGGGCTCCGGCCGCATCTCATGCAGGTGATAGGACACCCATGACCAAGCCCGCGCGCGCGGCGACGCTCGAAGACGGCACGCCGATCCATGAGGTCCTGTTGCGCTCGCCTGCGGGCGCCGAGGCGCGCGTCATCGACTGGGGCGCGACCCTGCGCGATCTCGTGGTGCCATCGCCCGGTGGCGGGCGCCAGCGCGTCGTCCTCGGCCTTGCCGACCTCGCCGACTATCGGCAGCACGCCTCGCATATGGGCGCCATCGCCGGGCGCTACGCCAACCGTATCGCCGGCGGGTGCTTCACGCTCGACGGCCGGGAATACCGCTTGCCGCTGAACCAGGACGGCCGCCATTCGCTGCATGGCGGCGGCCAGGGTTTCGGCAAGCGGCCATGGACTGTCGTTCATCATGATGCGACCAGCGTCACCTTGGCGCTGGTCGCACCGGACGGCGATGCTGGCTATCCCGGCACGCTGAACCTCTGGTGCCGCTACAGCCTCGTCGGCGATGCGGCCTTGCGGATCGAACTCTCCGCGACGACAGACGCGCCGACCGTTATCAACCTCGCGCACCACTCCTATTTCAGGCTGGACGACGGGCCCAACATCCTCGACCACGAGCTGGAGGTCCGCGCCAACCTGACCACGCCCGTCGACGCCGACCTCATCCCGGATGGCTCGCTCGCCCATGTCGCCGGCACGCCCTTCGATTTCCGTCGTCCGCGGCCGATCCGCTTCGCCAACCCGGATGGTTCCCGCTTCTGGTATGACCACAACTATGTCCTGCGCCGCGACCGACGCGAGCCGAGCGTCGCTGCCGGACTCGAGCTCGCCCATGCCGCGACCCTGCGCTCGCCGCGCAGCGGGCTCGCCATGCAGCTCTGGACGACCGAGCCGGCGCTGCAGGTCTATGACGGCTTCAAGCTGAATACGGCCGTCGCGGGCCTCGACGGCAAGCCCTATGGTGCGAATGCCGGGATCGCGCTCGAGCCCCAGCACGTGCCGGATTCGCCGAACCTGCCGCATTTCCCTTCGACCGTCCTGCGGCCCGGCGAGGTCTATCGCCAGGTCAGCGAATATCGGTTCGCAGGCTGAGCCGGATGGCGGGCGTCTTCACCCTCGGCATCGCCACGCTCGACTATGTCTACAGCGTCGAGACCATGCCGACGCGCGGCGAGAAATACCGCTCGCGCGATCTCGCTGTGGTCGGCGGCGGTTGCGCCGGCAATGCCTCGGTCGCGGTCGCCCGGCTCGGCGGGCGGTGCCGCCTGGCGACACGGCTCGCCGACGACCTCACCGGCGACCAGATCGTCGCGGATCTCGAGCGCGAGGGCGTCGATACACGCCTCAGCCTGCGCGCGCCTGGCCTGCGCTCGCCCGTTTCCGCCATCCTCGTCGATGCCGCCGGCGAGCGCATGGTCGTCTCCTATTCCGACCCGTCGATGCCGGAGGAGACCGGCTGGCTTCCCGGGAGCCTGCCGGACGGGACCGACGCCGTCCTGACCGATACGCGCTGGGGCGCGGGTGCGCTCGCGGCGCTCGGGCTTGCGCGCCAAGTGGGCGTTCCGGGCGTGCTCGACGGCGATCGCAGGCCGCCGCATCCCGATCTCGTCGCGACCGCGAGCCACGTCGCCTTCAGCGCCCAGGCGCTGCAGGAAATCTCGGGCGAGGTGGATCCGCGCATCGGCCTTGCGAAGGTCGCGCAAGGCGCCGCCACCTGGCTCGCCGTCACGCTCGGCAAGGAGGGCGTGCTGTTCGTCGAGAATGGCGAGGTGATGCATTCTCCAGCCTTCGCCGTCGAGGCGGTCGATACGCTCGGGGCCGGCGATGTCTGGCATGGCGCCTTCGCGCTGGCGCTGGCCGAGGGGCAGGACGAGCGCGCCGCGATCCGCTTCGCCTCGGCGACGGCCGCGATCAAATGCACGCGCTTCGGCGGCCGCGCCGGCACGCCGACGCGCGGCGAGGTCGAGCGTTTCCTGATCGCCGCGCCTCGGGTCTGAGCCTGCGCGGCAGGCAGGGGTTGCCTGATATTTGGGCAGGGCGCGCCGGCCGGCCTCTTGCCCGGCAAGCTGGCGCGCGGAAGATTGGCCGGAGCTACCTGCCCCAGGGCCTTCGATGTTCGCGCCGCCGCTCCCGGCTTCCGCCGACCCGCTTCTGCCCGCCTATGTCCGGGCCGAAGGCGGCGTGCGCGTGCGCTTCGGGCGGGTCGGGCCGCAGACCCATCGGCTGGAGCTCGCCGAATCCGACGGCTATCGCGCCCGCTTCCCGACCACTTTCGACGCGACCAGCGAGGCAGTGCTGATCAACACTGGCGGCGGCATGGCGGGCGGCGACGCGATGCGGGTCGAGGCCGTCCTCGAAGCCGGCGCCGAAGCGCTCATCACCACGCAAGCCGCCGAAAAGATCTATCGCAGCCAGGGGCCCGATACCCGTATCGAGACCTCGCTGACGGTCGGGCCGGGAGCGAGCCTCGCCTGGCTGCCGCAGGAATGCATTCTGTTCTCGGGCGCGCGGTTGGCACGGAGCCTGACGATCGACCTCGCCGCCGATGCCCGGCTGGTCGCTTGCGAAACGGTCTTCTTCGGCCGCAGCGCCATGGGCGAAGCCATGCAGCGCGGTGCCATCCGCGACCGCTGGCGCATCAGGCGCGGCGGTCGGCTGGTCTTCGCCGACGATCTCCGGCTCGACGGCGCCATCGACGCGAGCCTGGCGCGGCCGGCGATCGCGGCCGGCGCGCGCGCCGCCGCGACCGTGATCGCGGCGGGGCCGGGCCATGCCGCATCGCTCGACGACATCCGCACGCTCCTTGCCGAGGAGGCGGATTTCGCCGCTGTCGAGGCCGGGGCCGGGCTCGTCTCCGGTTTGCTGCTGATCCGCCTTCTTTCGCCTGACGCCCAGGCGCTTCGTCGCGCCCTCGTCATGCTGCTTCGGCATGTGACCGGACGTGCGCTGCCGCGCACGTGGTCAACGTAAGGAGAGCACCATGCTGGCGATCCAAGGGCTGAAATGCATCTACGATACCGGCTCGCGGGGCTGGGCCGTCGAACTCGCCCTGAGCGGCGAGGGTGAAGCCGCGACCCGGCGTTTCGATGTCGACGGGCCCGACGATGCCGAGATGCTGATCGAGGCTTTCGACGAATCCACCGCGAGCAGCTTCGACCCCGCGACCGGCGAGATCGTCTTCGCCTACGAATATGCCGACCTCGATGAAGACGAGGACGAGACCGAGGAAGCCGACGAGGACGCGGAAGAGGACGGCGAAGAGGTCGAAACCTCCGAGGCCGATGCGGACGAGCAGGACGAAGACGAACGCGAAGACGAGAAGGAAAAGGCATGAATCTGACGCCGCGCGAAAAGGACAAGCTGCTCGTCGCCATGGCTGCCATGGTGGCGCGGCGAAGGCTGGAGCGCGGCGTCAAGCTCAACCATCCGGAAGCCGTCGCGCTCATCACCGACTTCGTGGTCGAGGGCGCGCGCGACGGCAGGTCGGTCGCGGAATTGATGGAGGCCGGCGCGCACGTGCTTTCGGCCGATCAGGTCATGGACGGCATCGCGGCGCTGATCCACGACGTCCAGGTCGAGGCGACCTTTCCCGACGGCACCAAGCTCGTCACCGTGCATGAGCCGATCCGCGGCGCCTCGGACGGCCTCAGGCCCGGCGAGATCACGACCCTGCCGGGGGATCTCGTCATGAACGAAGGCCGCGCGAGCCTGACCCTCACCGTCGCCAATACCGGCGACCGGCCGATCCAGATCGGCTCGCATTACCATTTCTTTGAGGCCAACCCGGCGCTCTCGTTCGAGCGCGAGAGGGCGAGAGGCTTCCGGCTCGACATCCCGGCCGGCACCGCGGTGCGCTTCGAGCCGGGCCAGACCCGCGAGGTCAGGCTGGTGGCGCTCGCCGGCAAGCGCGAGGTCTATGGCTTCCGCCAGCAGGTCATGGGTAAACTGTAGCCGCGCACGTCCGGCGGAACGCAGAAAAGCCCATGACGGAGACATCGGCAGAACATCATCTGACGGCCAACGCGAAGAAGCGCGGAATCTGCGCCATTTCCGGCGTGGAGATGAGCCGCAGGAACCTCGTGCCGCTGGAGACCTTGCGCCCGTCGCTGGCGGAGCGGATTCTCGCCGACTTCCCGCAGCTCACCGAGCACAGCCTGATCAGCAAGGCGGAGCTCGCCCGCTACCGCACCCGCTATGTCGAGGAGATCCTGCGCGAGGAGCACGGTGAGTACACCGATCTCGACCGGCAGGTCGTCGAAAGCATCGCCAGGCAAGACACGATCGCCGCCAATACCGACGATGATTTCGACGAGAGGCGCACGCTCGGCGAGCGCCTTTCCGACGGGCTCGCCAGTTTCGGCGGCTCCTGGGCCTTCCTGATCAGCTTCGGCTGCGTGCTGGTGGTCTGGATGGCGATCAACGTGGTCGCGGGAACCGGCGCGTTCGATCCCTATCCCTTCATCCTGCTCAACCTCGTGCTCTCCTGCATCGCAGCCATCCAGGCGCCGATCATCATGATGAGCCAGAAGCGGCAGGAGCAGAAGGATCGCGCCCGTTCCTCCAACGACTATCAGGTCAATCTCAAGGCCGAGCTCGAGATCCGCCATTTGCACGAGAAGATCGACCATCTCATCACCCGGCAATGGCAGCGCCTCGCGGAGATCCAGCAGGTCCAGCTCGAGATGCTGCAGGAGACGCGCCCGCGGCCCCGCCGCAAGCCGGCCAAAGCGAAGCCGGCTAAACCGCGCCCTGCCGCCTCCACCGCCAAGCCGGATGGGTCGGTCTGAGATTTGCTAGGTCCGGTCGGACCTCCATTGGGAAACAGCGATGCCCTTTCCGTTCCCGCGCAATGCCTATGCCGCGATGTTCGGCCCGACCACGGGCGACACCGTCCGTCTCGGTGACACCGATCTCGTCATCAGGGTCGAGAGCGACTTCACCACCTATGGCGAGGAGGTGAAGTTCGGCGGCGGCAAGGTCATTCGCGACGGCATGGGCCAGAGCCAGGTTCGCAATGCCGATGGCGCGGTCGACACCGTCATCACCAATGCGCTGATCCTCGACCATTGGGGCATCGTGAAGGCCGATATCGGCATCCGGGCCGGCCGCATCTGCGCCATCGGCAAGGCCGGCAATCCCGACATCCAGGACGGCTTCGGCAATTTCTTTTCCGACGAGACGATCATCGTCGGCCCCGGCACCGAGGTCATCGCCGGCGAAGGCAAGATCGTCACGGCCGGCGGCTTCGACAGCCATATCCATTACATTTGCCCGCAGCAGATCGAGGACGCGCTGATGAGCGGGCTGACCACGATGCTGGGCGGCGGCACCGGCCCGGCCCATGGCACGCTGGCGACGACCTGCACGCCCGGCCCCTGGCATCTCGGCCAGATGATCAAGGCCGCCGACGCCTTCCCGATGAACCTCGCCTTCGCCGGCAAGGGCAATGCCGCGCTGCCCGGCGCGCTGGTCGAAATGATCGAAGCTGGCGCTTGCGCCATGAAGCTGCATGAGGATTGGGGCACGACGCCGGGCGCGATCGACAACTGCCTCTCGGTTGCCGACGACTACGACGTCCAGGTGATGATCCACACCGACACGCTGAACGAGTCGGGCTTCGTCGAGGACACCATCGCCGCCTTCAAGGGCCGCACCATCCACGCCTTCCACACGGAAGGGGCGGGCGGCGGCCATGCGCCCGACATCATGAAGGTCGCCGGGCTGCCCAACGTGCTGCCGTCGTCGACCAACCCGACCCGGCCCTTCACGATCAACACGCTCGACGAGCATCTCGACATGCTGATGGTCTGCCATCACTTGTCGCCCTCGATCCCCGAGGACCTCGCCTTCGCCGAAAGCCGCATCCGCAAGGAGACGATCGCCGCCGAGGACATCCTGCATGATCTCGGCGCGCTCTCGATGATGTCCTCGGACTCGCAGGCTATGGGCCGGGTCGGCGAGGTCATCACCCGGACCTGGCAGACCGCGCACAAGATGAAGGTCCAGCGCGGCCCGCTGCCCGAGGATGCCGGCGCCGGCGCCGACAATTTCCGCGCCAAGCGCTATGTCGCCAAATACACGATCAACCCGGCGATCGCGCACGGCATCTCGCGCCATATCGGCTCGGTCGAGATCGGCAAGCTCGCCGATCTGGTCATCTGGTCACCGGCCTTCTTCGCGACGAAGCCCGATCTCGTCATCAAGGGCGGCTCGATCGCCGCCGCGCCGATGGGCGACCCCAACGCCTCGATCCCGACGCCGCAGCCGGTGCATTATCGGCCGATGTTCGGCGCCTTCGGCAAGGCGGTCAGCGCGACCTCGCTGGTTTTCGTCTCGCAGGCTGCCATCGCCAATGGCCTTAAGGCCCGCCTCGGCACCGACAAGGAGATGGTCGCGGTCGAGAACACCCGCGGCGGGATCTCGAAGAAGAGCATGATCCACAACGACGCGACGCCCGACATCCAGATCGACCCGGAGACTTATGCGGTCGTCGCCGATGGCGAATTGCTGGTCTGCGAACCGGCGAAGGAGCTGCCGCTGGCGCAGCGCTATTTCCTGTTCTGACGCATCCGCCATTGCGCCGGCGCAGCGACCGCGATCCGATGCCGCCCTCGGCGCCCAGTGCTGGCGCGACGCCGCTCCAGCATCTCGACTGGCCGATCGAGCGCTCCCTGTCCCAGATTGCCGCGGCTTGACCGCCGCTTCAGAATGATTGCTGCTCATTGGGATCAAAACGGCTTCTGCCCGGTTGTTGTCCAGCCTGCCCGTCGTCATGGAAAGTCCCGCCTATGGCTCTTCTTGCGACCACCGCTCCCGATATCTCGCTCCGCAATCTCGCGCTCGGCTTCATCGCCGCCGTGGTCTCGGTCCTGATCTTCCATCAGGGCACGATCCTCATTCTCAACGTGTTGAACCTGTTGCCGTCGGTGCCCTGGTCACTGCGGCCGATCGGCCCGCTCAGCGTGCCAGTCCTGGTCAACCAGATGTTCTGGGGCGGCCTGTGGGGCCTGCTCTTCGCGGTCATCTGGCCCCAACTTCCGGGCCGCGATTTCTGGGTGAAGGGCCTGGTCTTCGGCTTGGCCGGGCCGTTGCTCATCGGCAACTGGCTGCTCGTGCCGCTGATCAAGGGCGGTGGCCCGCTTTTCGCCGGCTTCGATCCGCGGCGCATGCTGATCAGCGCGCTGATCGCGGCTGCGTTCGGTATCGGCCTTGGCCTGATCTATGGCGGATTGCGCAAACGCGCCTGAAATCGGCGCATTGTTGCGCCGTGGCATCTTGCATTTTTCGCGTTTACCGCGCGTTAAGCTTCAGGCTCGCGCTTCTGCATCCGTTCGGAGGCCGTGCGCGTAACCGGCGGGGGCGCGACGCCCTGCGAGGCGGGGGACCAGGCTGAATGTCGGATCCGATTATCGTCATTGCGCGGGCGCGGATACGCCCCGATACGCGCGCGATGTTCCTTGCGGCCGCGGAGGACTGCATCGCCGTCACCCGCCGCGAACATGGCTGCCTGGCCTATGATGTGCACGAGAGCATGACCGAGCCGGGCTATTTCGTCTTTCTCCAGAGCTGGGAGCAGCGTGAGCATGTCGACCGGCATTTCGCTCAGCCGCACTATCGCGCCTTCCTGAATGTCGCAGGGGCTTGCGTCACGGAGCCGCCGGTGATCGAAGTGGTCGAACCGCGATCGGTCGATCGCATCTGATCACTCAATACGGGCTCAAGATCATGCTGCGCGCCACCTCCGTCATCCGCAAGGCCGCGGTCAAGCAGGACAGGATCGTCGAGACGCTGACCCTCGACCATGAGGACCGCAACCGCCGGCGCGTCTCGCTGAAAGGCGATGGCGGGCGCGAGATCCTGCTCGACCTCGACAAGCCGACCGCCCTCAACGACGGCGACGCGGTGAAGCTCGAGGATGGGAGCCTCGTCCTGATCAAGGCGGCTCCCCAGAGCCTGCTCGAGATCCGCGCCGAGAACCCGCTGCGGCTGATGCGCGTCGCCTGGCATATCGGCAACCGGCACACCCCGGCCGAGATCACCACTGACGCGATCTACATCGAGAACGACCATGTCCTGGCCGAGATGATCCGCGGCCAGGGCTGCGCGATGAGCGTGGTCGAGCGGCCCTTCCAGCCCGAGCGCGGCGCCTATGACCACGGCCACGATCACGGGCATCACGGCCATGACCATGATCATCACGGTCATGACCATGGCCATCATGCGCATGGCGCCGCCTGCGGCTGCGGCCACCATCACGATCACGGCCATGATCACCATCACGGCCATGACGATCACGCGCAGCACCACGACCATGGTCATCATCACGGCGCCGAGCACGGGCATAAGGGCCACAAGCACGACCATTGAGCGTCGCTGAAACCTTCGCCCCTCGTCCTGAGGAGCCGCGCAGCGGCGTCTCGAAGGATGAGGGCCGAGGTTCGAAGGACCTGCGGGAATGTCGCACGCTCACCTGCCCTTGATGGTCTGGCTCTCGCCGTCCTTCCCGGTCGGTGCCTTCGTCTATTCGCACGGGCTGGAATGGGCGCATGAGGCCGGCGACCTCACGGACGCATCCACGCTGCAGGACTGGCTCGAGGTGCTCGTTCGGCACGGCTCGCTGCACAACGACCTCGTCCTGTTCGCCTGTGCCTGGCGCGCCTGCGCGCAGGCCGACGACGCGGCGCTCGCCGAGATTGCGGAACTGGCGCTGGCGCTGGCCACTTCCGCCGAGCGCCGGCTGGAGACCGTGACGCAGGGCAACGCCTTCATCCTGGCCGCCCGCGCCGCCTGGCCCTGCGCCGGATTCGACCGGCTGCGCGCCGCCTGGGATGGCGATGTCGCTTATCCCCTGGCTGTCGCAGTGGCCGCGAACGGTCACGAGGTGCCGCTGCGCCCGGCGCTGGAGGCCTATGGGCTCGCCTTCGTCGCCAATCTGATCTCGGCCTCTGTCAGGCTCGGCATCGTCGGCCAGACCGACGGGCAGAGGATCACGGCCGCGTTGGTCCCGGCCTTGCATAAAGCCGCCGCACGCGCCGAGGTGGCGACGCTCGACGATCTCGGCGGCTGCGCGCTGCGCTCGGACCTCGCGTCCCTGCGTCACGAAACCCAGTATTCGAGGCTGTTCCGTTCATGATCCAGGCGATTGCAGCCGCCCTGTCGCTTCTACTGATCGCCATTGCGGGCCTGCATTTTTACTGGGGCCGTGGCGGGCTTTGGCCTGTGGCGAGCGAGCAGGAGCTGATCGCGACGGTGATCGGCAATGTGCGGGCGACGCGCATGCCGTCGCCCTTGCTGTGCACGCTGGTCGCGGCGGCAATCGCGCTGACCGCCCTCTGGCCGCTATTGCTGGTCAGCGTTCCGGTCACCGCCGCTGCCCGGCCGCTGCTGGTGCTTGGCGGTTTCGCCATCATGGCGGTGTTCCTGCTACGCGGCATCGCCGGTTTCGTGCCGGCCTGGCGGCGGCTGCATTCGTGTGAACCCTTCGCGAGCTATGATCGCCGCTATTATTCGCCGCTCTGCCTGCTGGTCGCCGCCGGCTATGCTGTATTGCTGTCGCAAGGAAACTGACCGATGACCCGCTCTCCCCATGGTCCCTTGCGGGTCGGCATCGGCGGCCCTGTCGGCTCCGGCAAGACCGCGCTGATGGAGGTGCTCTGCAAGCGCATGCGCGGCCGCTACGATCTTTGCGCCATCACCAACGACATCTACACCAAGGAGGATGCACGGCTCCTGACCGTGGCCGGCGCGCTGCCCGAGGAGCGCATCATGGGCGTCGAGACCGGCGGCTGCCCGCATACAGCGATCCGCGAGGACTGCTCGATCAACCTCGCCGCCGTCGCGGAGATGCGCGGCAAATTCCCCGACCTCGACCTGATCCTGATCGAATCCGGCGGCGACAACCTCGCTGCGACCTTCTCGCCCGAGCTCGCCGACCTGACGATCTATGTCATCGATGTCGCGGCAGGCGAGAAGATCCCGCGCAAGGGTGGGCCGGGCATCACGCGCTCGGACCTGCTGGTCATCAACAAGACCGATCTCGCGCCCCATGTCGGCGCGGATCTTGCAGTCATGGACCGGGATTCGAAAACCATGCGCGGCAAGCGGCCCTTCGTCTTCACCAACACGCGGGAGGGCGAGGGAGTCGATGCGGTGGTGGATTTCATCGAGACGGCCGGCGGCCTGCGAGCCCCCGGCGACGGCGAAAGGATATGACGATGACGAAGCGGTTGATCGGCGCCACGGCGCTCATGCTGGCGGCAACCGGGCCGGTGATGGCGCATACCGGCGTCGGTTCGGTCGAAGGGCTGTCGCATGGCTTCATGCACCCCCTGACCGGGCTGGACCATGTGCTCGCCATGGTCGCCGTCGGCCTTTGGGCCGGGCTGGTCGGCGGCAAGGCGCGCATCGCCTATCCGGTCGCCTTTGTCGTCACGATGGTGCTGGCCGGGCTCTGGGCGATGGCGGGCGGGCAGCTGCCCGGCGTCGAGACCGGCATTGCGGCCTCGGTCGTCATTCTCGGGCTCGCGATCGCGCTCAACCTCTCGCCGCCGCTCGCCGCCGGGACGCTCGCCTGCGGGCTGTTCGCGATCTTCCATGGCTTTGCCCATGGCGCCGAGCTGCCGGAGAATGCCAGCGGCGCGAGCTATGCGATTGGCTTCGTCATCGCCACCGCGGCGCTGCATGGCGTCGGTCTCGTGCTGGCGAGCGGGCTTGCTGCTCGTGCGCCGATGCTGGCCCGTGTCGCCGGCGGTGGGTTGGCCTTGGCTGGAGTCGCGATCCTCGCGGGGTGAGCGATGAGGGGTCTTGACCTGGAAGGCGTCGCGCGGGGAACCCCTCTCCCGTGTGGGAGAGGGGCAGGGGTGAGGGCAGGCCCGCCAACGCAAAAACTCCGTCAGCTCATATCGCCAAGCGGATATCGCCCATCGCATTCGGCAACAGCGGTTCCTCACCCCCACCCCTCTCCCACCCGGGAGAGGGGTTCCCGCGCCCGATGAAGCCCGACCTCAAAATCCTGATCGTCGACGCGAACCCGGTTCGCGCGGCGATCATCGACGAGGGGCTGCGCGAGGCCGGCTTCACCGATCTCGTGCGCATCGGCGCGACGCATGGGCTCGTCGCCGCGATCGAGGCGCATGATCCCGATGTCGTGGTGATCGATCTCGAGGATCCCAGCCGCGACGCGCTCGCCGACATGTTCCTGGTCAGCCGCCATGTGAAGCGGCCGATCACCATGTTCGTCGATCAGTCCGACACGGCCTCGATCGAGGCCGCGGTCGAGGCCGGTGTCTCGGCCTATATCGTGGACGGGCTCAAGAAGGAGCGGCTGAAGCCGATCCTGCAGACCTGCATCAGCCGCTTCAACGCCTTCCGGAAGCTGCGCGAGGAGCTCGACGAGGCCCGCTCCCAGCTCGACGAGCGCAAGCTGATCGATCGCGCCAAGGGCATCGTGATGAGGCTGAAGGGCCTCGGCGAGGACGAGGCCTATGCCCTGATGCGCCGCACCGCGATGAACGAGAAGCGCAAGCTCTCCGAGATCGCCCGCTCCATCATCACAGCCGCCGAGGTGCTGAAATGACCCTGCACCTGCGCGTCGGCTTCATGCCGCTCGTCGATGCGGCCCTGCTCGTCGCGGCGGCCGATGCCGGCTTCGCCGAGGCGGAAGGCCTGTCGCTCGAGCTCGTCCGCGACGTCTCCTGGTCGAACCTGCGTGACAGGCTGCATGTGCGCCTGCTCGACGCCGCCCATATGCTGGCGCCTGCCGCGATCGCCTCGACCCTGGGCCTGGGCGGCGTCACCGCGCCGATGGCCGCGCCGATCCTGCTCAACCTGAACGGCAATGCGGTCACGGTCTCGCTGCGCCGCTACGAGGAACTGGCGCGTGCAGCGACCGGCGATCTCACTGACCCGGCCATCTCGGCGCGGGCGCTCGCCGCGCTCGTCGCCCGGCGCCAGGCCTCCGGCCTGCCGCCGCTGACCTTCGCAGCCGTCTTCGGCTTCTCCAGCCATACCTATCTGCTCAGCGACTGGATGGCGCTGGGCGGCGTCCGTCTCGGGCACGATGTCAGGTTCGAGGTCGTGCCGCCGGTCCAGACCGTCGAGGCGCTGAGCAGCGGCCGCGTCGACGGCTTCTGCGCCGGCGCGCCCTGGAACACGCTCGCCGTCGCGGCTGGCGTCGGCGCGATCCTGCATTGCGGCGTCGATCTCCAGCAGGACTGCCCGGAAAAGCTGCTGGCCTGGCGCGCCGACGATGTCGAGCGCAGGAGCGAGGCCGTGTCGCGCCTCAACGCTGCCCTGGTCAGGGCGAGCGACTGGGCCTGCACGGAGGCGAACTGGCCGCGACTGGCGACGCTCCTGGCGGCCCCCGAACGCCTCGACACCCGCGCCGATATCATCGAGCCGATCCTGCGCGGCGAGATCATGCGCGGCGGGGGGCGGCCCGTGCGTGCCGTCGCGGATTATCTCCGGCTCGATCGCGCGGCGATCCGCCCCGATCCCGCCCATGCCGAACGGCTGCTCGCGGCGATGGCCCGTGCCGGCCAGTGCGAGGCGGAGGTCGCGGCAGGCGGGGCGGCGCGCGCGGTATACCGTCCGGACCTGTTCGACGCGGCCCTGCGCTGAAATTTTGAGCTTGCGCAAGATTTGTGCAGGTGCGTGCGTTTTGTGCGACGCACAAGGGTGTGGGCGCCTCGGATATCCCCGCGGCTACGGAGAGTGAAGTTAAAGAAATTCAAAGGCTTGCCTGAATCGATGCTGCTGGCACGGCTTTTGTAACGAGATAGGTGACGCGGCCAACGCTGCCCGCGCCAGATCCGAACCGGAACGCACAGCAACGCCGCTGTCGAAAGGGCCCGCAAGGGTGCTCTCGCGCGGCGTTTTCGTTTTCGGGCGGCATGGCGGGGTCGGACCTCACCATTCACACGAGAGGCGCTCGATGACCGAGATGATTCAGACCAAGGCGAATGCAGGCGGCGTCAGTCGTCGCCGAATCCTGCGGCTTTCCGGAGCTGCCGCGCTCGTTGCCGCAGCGAGGTCCACATTCCCGTCGGGCGCCTTCGCGCAAGGCGTCGGCCCCGAGTTCAAGGGCACGCGCCTCGGCTATATCGCGCTGACCGATGCCGCTCCGCTGATCATCGCCAAGGAGAAGGGCTTCTACGCCAAGCACGGCCTCCCCGACATGGAGATCGCCAAACAGGCTTCCTGGGGCGCGACGCGTGACAACATGGCGCTCGGCTTCAAGAGCAACGGCATCGACGGCGGCCACATCCTCAGCCCCAAGCCCTATCTCTACGGCACCGGCAAGGTGATGCAGAACAATCAGCCGCTGCCGATGTACACGCTGCTCAGGCTGAACGAGGACTGTCAGGGCCTCTCGGTCTCGAACGAGTACAAGGACCTCGATATCGGCACCAATGCCTCGGCCCTGAAGGAGGCCTTCGCAAAGAAGCGGGCCGCCGGCAAGGAGGTCAAGGCCGCGATGACCTTCCCGGGCGGCACCCACGATCTCTGGATCCGCTACTGGCTCGCAGCCGGCGGCATCGACCCCGACAGCGAGGTTTCGACCATCGTCGTGCCGCCGGCACAGATGGTGGCGAACATGAAGGTCGGCAACATGGATTGTTTCTGCGTCGGCGAGCCCTGGAACGAGCAGCTCGTCAACCAGAATATCGGCTTCACCGCCGCGACCACCGGCGAGGTCTGGTTCAAGCATCCCGAAAAGGTGCTCGGCATGCGCGCCGATGTCGTCGACGCCAACCCGAAGGCGGCGCTCGCCATCATGGCGGCGACGATGGAGGCGCAGATCTGGTGCGAGCAGATGGAGAACAAGCAGGAGATGGCCGAGATCATCGGCCGCCGGCAATGGTTCAACGTGCCGGTGCCGGACATCATCGGCCGCATCAAGGGTGATATCAATTACGGCCGCGGCAAGGTCGCCAAGAACACCAAGCTCCTGATGAAGTTCTGGGGCGAGAACGGCTCGGTTTCCTATCCCTGGAAGAGCCTCGACACCTGGTTCGTCACCGAGAACATCCGCTGGGGCAAGTTCGAGACCAATACCGACATCAAGGCGCTGGTCGACAAGACCAACCGCAGCGACCTCTGGCTCGAAGCGGCGAAGACGGTCGGCGTCGCCAATCCGCCGAGCGGAGACTCGCGCGGCATCGAGACCTTCTTCGACGGCGTGACTTTCGATCCCGCCGCGCCGATGGACTATCTCAAGGCGCTCAAGATCAAGCGGGTGGCCTGACGCCATGGCCGAGCCGCTCGTCATCGTCGGCAAGGGCATGGCGGCGACCAGGCTGGTCGACGAGCTCAGCCAGCGCGCGCTCGGCCGTTATTCCATCGCGGTGATCGGTGCCGAGCCGCGGCTCGCCTACAACCGGGTGCTGCTCTCGCCGCTGCTCGCCGGCGAGATCGGCGAGCCCGAGATCGAATTGAAGCCCGCCGCCTGGTGGCAGGCGCGCGGCGTCTCGATGCTCTACGGCAGGTCGGTCACGGGCATCGATCGGGCGTCGAAGAGCGTGACGCTGGCCGATGGCCTGACCCTGCCTTATGGCAAGCTCGTCCTCGCCACCGGCTCGCGCCCCTTGATGCCGCCGGTGCCGGGCTTCGAATTGCCTGGCGTCGCCACCTTCCGCGATGTCGCCGATGTCGCGCTGTTCCGCACAGTCGCCGCGACCGGCGCGCGCGTCGTGGTGATCGGTGGTGGCCTGCTCGGGTTGGAAGCGGCCTACGGGCTCGCCAGGATCGGCGCCAGGGTCACGGTTCTGCATCTCGCCGACCGGTTGATGGAGCGCCAGCTCGACCGCGAGGGCGCCAGCCTGCTTGCAGCCGAGATCGCGGCGCGCGGCATCGACATCCGTTTGAACTGCACGGCCGAGCGCTTCGTCGGGAGCCAGCGGGTCGAGGCGGTCCAGCTGACTGATGGCAGCGTGATCCCGGCCGATCTCGTCGTCGTCGCCATCGGCGTGCGCCCGCGCGTTGAGCTCGCCGTCGCGGCGGGGCTCGACATCAATCGCGGCATCGATGTCGACGACGGTCTCGCCAGCAATGATCCCTCGATCTTCGCCATCGGCGAATGCGCGGAGCATCGTGGCCTCGTCTATGGCCTGGTCGAGCCGGCCTACGAGCAGGCCCGCGTGCTGGCGACGCGATTGGCCGGCGGGGCGGCGCGCTATACCGGCTCGCTGCTCGCGACCAACCTCAAGGTCAGCGGCGTCAGTGTCTTCTCGGCCGGTTCCGTCGAGCCGGGGGAGGACGACGAGGTCCTGTTGCTGCGAGACCCCGCCATGGGGGTTTATCGCAAGTTCGTGCTGCGCGAGGGCAGGCTCGCCGGCTGCGTCCTCGTCGGCGATACCACCGGCGCGCTGTTCTATCTCGGCCTGATCCGCTCGCAGCAGGACATCTCGCCGATCCGCGCGGACCTGCCTTTCGGCGAGGCCTACTGCATGCGCGAGGCGGCCTGACCATGCGCCACGACGCTCCGCTTTCAGGCACCGGCACGGTCCGCACCACCTGCCCCTATTGCGGGGTCGGCTGCGGCGTGCTCGCGACGCCCGACGGCAAGGGCGGCGCCTCGATCGCGGGCGATCCGGCGCATCCGGCCAATTTCGGCCGGCTCTGCTCGAAAGGCTCGGCGCTCGGCGAGACGCTCGCTCTGGGCCATCGCGTTCTGCATCCGCTCAGGCGCAATGCGGCCGGCGGCTATGATCGCGTCTCCTGGGATGTCGCCCTCGACGCAGTGGCCAAGGGGTTCGAGGCGATCATCGCCCGCGACGGCCCGGATGCGGTCGCGTTCTATCTCTCCGGCCAGCTCCTGACCGAGGACTATTACGTCGCCAACAAGCTGATGAAGGGCTTCGTCGGCTCGCCTCATGTCGACACCAATTCGCGGCTCTGCATGTCCTCGACCGTCGCCGGCCAGCGCCGCGTCTTCGGCTCGGACACGGTGCCCGGCTCCTATGAGGATCTCGACTGCGCCGACCTGATCGTGCTGGTCGGCTCCAACACCGCCTGGTGCCACCCGGTCCTGTTCCGCCGCATCCAGCAGAACCGCGTCGAACGCGGCGCCAGGGTCGTGGTCCTCGATCCGCGCGTCACCGCGACCGCCGAAGACGCCGATCTCGTCCTGCCGCTGAAGCCGGGCACGGATTCGGTGCTGTTCGCCGGGCTGCTCGTCCATCTCGCCGATCGCGGCCTGACCGACGCGACCTATATCGCCCGCCACGTCTCCGGCTTCGACGAGACTCTGGCCAATGCCCGCGCGATCGCGCCCGATCTCGCGGCGGTCGCAGGCAGGACCGGGCTGGCGGCCGCCGACATCGCCGCCTTCTACACGCTCTGGGCCGGGACGCCCGCCGTGGTCACCGCTTGGAGCCAGGGCGTCAACCAGTCGGCGCAGGGCACGGACAAGGTCGCGGCGATCCTGCATTGCCACCTCGCCACCGGCCGCATCGGCCGGCCGGGCGGCGGCCCCTTCTCGCTCACCGGCCAGCCCAACGCCATGGGCGGGCGCGAGGTCGGCGGGCTCGCCAACATGCTCGCCGCCCATATGGGCTACTCCTCGGCGGAGATCGATCGCGTCCGCCGCTTCTGGAACGCGCCGAACATGGCCCGGGTGGAGGGCCTGAAGGCGGTGGCGATGCTCGATGCCGTCGCCGAAGGGCGCATCAAGGCGCTGTGGGTGATGGCGACGAACCCGGCCGTGTCCCTGCCGCGCGCCGACCACGTCCTCGCTGCGCTGAAGGAACTCGAGCTCTTCGTCGTCTCGGAGAACGTCCTCTCCAACGACACGCTGCGCGGCGAGCCCGATTTCATCCTCCCCGCCGCCGCCTGGGGCGAGAAGGACGGCACCGTCACCAATTCCGAGCGCCGCATCTCGCGCCAGCGCGCCTTCCTGGCCCTGCCGGGCGAGGTCAGGCCGGATTGGTGGATCATTTGCGAGATCGCCAGGCGGCTCGGTTTCATCGAGGCGTTCTCCTATCGCGGCCCCTCCGAGATCTATGCCGAGCACGCGGCGCTCTCGGCCTTCGAGAACGGCGGCAGCCGGGATTTCGACATCGGCGCTCATGCTGGCCTCGGCGCCGAAGGTTACGAGGCGCTGGCGCCGGTGCAATGGCCGGTGCCCGCCGGGCGTCCGCGCGGCACGGAGAGGCTTTTTACCGATGGCGGCTTCTTCACCGCCGACGGCCGCGCCGTGACGAGGCCGCTGGCCGAGCCCGCGCTCGCCGCGGCGACGAGCGAGCGCTTTCCGCTCCTGCTCAATACCGGCCGCATTCGCGACCAGTGGCACACGATGACCCGCACCGGCCGGAGCCCGAAGCTCGGTGCGCATGTCGCGGAACCCGCCGTTTCGGTGCATCCGGCCGATGCGGCGCGCTACGGCCTCGCCGCCGACGGCTTCGCTCGTGTCGAGAACGGGCATGGCGCGGTGGTGCTCAAGGTCGAGCTCGATGACGGCGTCCAGGAGGGCACGCTCTTCGCGCCGATCCACTGGTCGGCGCAGACCGCCTCCGACGCCCGCATCGGCGCGGCTGTGCAGGCCTTCTGCGATCCGTTTTCCGGCCAGCCCGAGATGAAGGCGACGCCGTCGCGCGTCAGCCCCGTGGCCTATGCCGCCCGTGGTTTCGTGCTGTCGCGCGAGCCGGCCGCGCTGCCGGAGGGGAGCTGGTGGGCCGCCGTCGCCGTCGAGGGCGGACATGGCCGGCTCTTCGCCAGCAATGCCTCGGTCGAGGAGGTGATGGCCCATAGCCGCGCCACCTTCGGCGACGGGATGGTCGAGATGATCGATCGCGAGGCGGGGCTCTACCGCTGCGCCGCGATGCGCGAGGGCAGGCTGGTCGCGGCCCTGTTCATGGGTCCCGCGGCGCAGGCGCCGCTCTGGGACACCGTCAAACTCGCCTTCGCCGATCCGGGTTATGCGCCGGAGAACCGGCTCGCGCTGCTGGCCGGCCGCCGGCTCGACGGCGCAGCCGATCCGGGGCCGATCGTCTGCGCCTGCTTCGGCGTCGGGCTCAACGTCATTCGCGCCGCCTTCGCCGCGGGCGACCAAGTTAGCGTCGAGGAGATCGGCTGCCAGCTCAAAGCCGGCACGAATTGCGGCTCATGCCTGCCGGAGATCCGACGCATCGGCGCCAGTGCGCGCCAAGGGGCCTCGGCAGGAGAGGCGGCGGCATGAGCGTCACGGATATCGAAACCATCGAAAGGAGTAGCGGGATGGGTCAGGCCGTCTTGAAGGAGGCCGATACGGGCGCGAAAATCGTTCCGCTCCCGGCCGGGAAGGCGCAGGTCGTGAGCCTGCCTTCCGTGGCGGGCAAACCGCTGGCGGCGCGCATCCTGCCCTGGCTCAGTCCGGTGCTGCAGAACGTCCTGCCGCCGCTGGTCACGGTCGCGCTGATCCTGCTGTTCTGGCAGATCGCCGCCTCCGGCCCGCAATCCTCGCTGCCCGCGCCGACCCGGATCTGGGAGGAGGCGAAGGACCTGATCGTCGAGCCCTTCTACTGGGCCGGCACGCAGGATATCGGCCTCGGCTGGCGCATCCTGGTCTCGCTCCAGCGCGTCGCCATCGGCTTCGGCCTCGCGGCGGTCGCGGGCGTGCTCATCGGCGCGCTGATCGGCCAGTCGGTCTGGGCGATGCGGGGCCTGGATCCCGTCTTCCAGGTGCTGCGCACCGTGCCCCCGCTCGCCTGGCTGCCGCTCTCGCTTGCCGCCTTCCGCGACAGCCAGCCTTCCGCGATCTTCGTGATCTTCATCACCGCGATCTGGCCGGTGATCATCAACACCGCCGTCGGCATCCGCAACATCCCGCAGGATTACCGCAATGTCGCTGAGGTGCTGCGGCTGAACCAGGTCGAGTTCTTCTTCAAGATCATGGTGCCCTCGGCCGCGCCCTACATCTTCACGGGTTTGCGCATCGGCGTCGGCCTGTCCTGGCTCGCCATCGTCGCGGCCGAGATGCTGACCGGCGGCGTCGGCATCGGCTTCTTCATCTGGGACGCGTGGAACTCCTCGCGCCTGTCCGACATCATCGTGGCGCTCGTCTATATCGGCGTGGTCGGCTTCTTCCTCGATCGCCTGGTCGCCTTCATCGGCGCGATCGTCACCCGCGGCACCGCGGCCAACTGAGGAGCGACGAGCCATGACCGCGCCTTATCTCAAGATCGATCATGTCGACAAAAGCTTCCGCCGCGGCGCTGCCACGACGGAGGTCCTGAAGGACATCAACCTCGTCATCGAGAAGGGGGAGTTCGTCTCGATCATCGGCCATTCCGGCTGCGGCAAGTCGACCTTGCTCAACATCATCGCGGGCCTGACGCCGGTCAGCGCCGGGGCCGTGCTGCTCGAGAACAGGGAGGTCAGCGAGCCGGGTCCGGAGCGCGCCGTGGTCTTCCAGAACCACTCGTTGCTGCCCTGGCTCACGGTCTACGACAATGTCGCGCTGGCCGTGAACAAGGTCTTCGGCCGCTCGAAGTCCCGGGCCGAGCGTCACGACTGGATCATGCATAATCTCGACCTCGTCCAGATGGGCCACGCCAGCGACAAGCGCCCCGCCGAGATCTCCGGCGGCATGAAACAGCGCGTCGGCATCGCCCGCGGCCTCGCCATGGAGCCCAAGATCCTGCTGCTCGACGAGCCTTTTGGGGCGCTCGACGCGCTGACCCGCGCCCATCTGCAGGATTCGGTGATGCAGATCCATGCCGCCCTCGGCAACACCATGATCATGATCACCCATGACGTCGACGAAGCGGTGCTGCTCTCCGACCGCATCGTGATGATGACCAACGGCCCCTCCGCCCGCATCGGCGAGGTGCTGGAGGTTGATCTGGCGCGCCCGCGCAAGCGCCTCGAGCTGGTCTCCGACCGCACCTATATCGCGGCGCGCGAGGCCGTCCTGAAGTTCCTCTACGAGCGCCACCGCTTCGTCGAGGCGGCGTGATGGTTGGGCTGATCGACAGGGCAGCGCGCGAACCCCTCCCCCTTGTGGGGAGGGGTAGGGGTGGGGGGCGAAACGTCGGAGCGAATTCGCCGGGAAGCGGACCGAGCCGCCTCTACGCTCCGCTGGTCGCCCAGTCGTGCGCGCCCCATCCCCATACCCTTCCCCACAAGGGGGAAGGGAGGAGCCCGGCTCGGCTTTCGCGGAGGAAGCTCCGCTGGGGGAAGGGAGGACGGCCATGAGCAACGACTTCTCCCCCGATCAGAAGCGCTATCTCGAAGGCTTCATGAGCGGCCTGCAGTCGGCTCGCGCTGCGCGAGGCCTTGGTCCGCTGGGCGGCGCGGGCGGCGGCAGCGCTGCGCCCTCCGGGCCGGACAAGGAGCATGCCGAGGCGCAGGCGCGCACCGTCGCGGGCGGCGGCAAGCTCGTCGACCAGGAAAAGTGGAAACAGGCCGAGCACCCGTTCGATGCCTATGGCCGCTTCAAGGCCCAGGCTGGCTCGGGGACCTATCCCAAGCCGGAGGACAATTTCCGCTGGCGCTATCACGGCCTGTTCTATGTCGCCCCGGCGCAGAACAGCTACATGTGCCGGCTGCGCATCCCGAACGGCATCCTGAAGGCCTGGCAGTTCGAGGGCGTCGCCGATCTCGCCGAGCGCTTCGGCGGCGGCTACAGCCACGTCACCACCCGCGCTAATCTGCAGGTCCGCGAGATTTCGGCCGAGAACGCGCCGCTGCTGCTCGAGGGCCTTGCCGATCTCGGCCTCACCGCCAAGGGCTCCGGCGCCGACAATATCCGCAACGTCACCGGCTCGGCCACCGCCGGTATCGACCCGCTCGAATTGCTCGACACGCGCCCGCACGCCCGTGCCTGGCACCACCACATTCTCAACGACCGCTCGCTCTACGGCCTGCCACGCAAGTTCAACGTCGCCTTCGACGGCGCCGGCTCCATAGCGACGCTGGAGGACACTAACGATATCGGCTTCCAGGCGGTCGAGATCGGGGAGGGCGCGAGCTTCGAGGGGCAGCAGGTCGCGCCCGGCATCTGGTACCGGCTCGCGCTCGGCGGCATCACCGGCCATCACGACCTCGCCCGCGACACCGGCGTGATCGTCGCGCCCTCCGATGCCGTGGCGGTCGCCGACGCGATCGTGCGCGTCTTCGTCGCCAATGGCGACCGCACCAACCGCAACAAGGCGCGCCTGAAATACGTGCTCGACGCCTGGGGCTTCGACAGGTTCCTCGCCGCCGTCGAGGACAAGCTCGGCCGCCGGCTGGTCCGCGTCGAGGCCGCTCATGTGAAGCCGCGCCCGGTCTATGATCGGCTTGCCCATATCGGCGTTCATGCCCAGGCCCAGCCCGGCCTCAACTGGGTCGGCGTCGCCTTGCCGGTGGGCAAGCTCACCGTGGCGCAGATACGCGTCATCGCCGCGATCTCCAATCACTGCGGCGACGGCGATATCCGCCTCACCGTCTGGCAGAACCTGCTGATCTCCGGCGTGCCGGATGCGAAGGTCGACGATGTCCTGGCGAACCTGCTGGCTGCCGGCCTCTCGGCCGAGACGTCGGTGCTGCGCGCCGGACTGATCGCCTGCACCGGCGCGACCGGCTGCAAATTCGCTGCCGCCCACACCAAGGAGGACGCGCTCGCCATCGCCGCCCATTGCGAGCCGCGCATCACGCTGGATCAGCCGGTCAACATCCATCTGACCGGCTGCCACCATTCCTGCGCCCAGCACTATATCGGCGATCTCGGCCTGATCGGCGCCAAGGTGCCGGCGGGCGAGGAGGGGGACACCGTGCCGGGCTATGACCTGCTCGTCGGCGGCGGCTATGGCGTCGACGGCGGCATGGCCCGGCCCTTCCGTGAGAAGGTCAAGGCGGAGGAGGCGCCGGCCCTGGTCGAGGCGATCCTGCGCGCCTGGCAACTCCATCGCGCCACGCCCGACGAGAGCTTCGTCGCTTTCGCCCGCCGCCATGAGATCGCAGCGTTGCAGGCGCTGGTCGCTGAAAGCGGAGAGGCGGCATGACCCTCCAGTCCCCGAACCCGCTGGTCCAGGTCCTGCCCGAGACCGCGCCTTTCAGCGAGGAGCAGCGCTCCTGGCTCAACGGTTTCTTCGCCGGCCTGCTCTCGCTCGACAATGCCGGCGTCACCGCATTGTCGCCCGCCGAGAACGCGGCGGTGATGGGCGAGGCCGATGACGGCGCGCCCTGGCACGATCCGGCGATGGCGCTCGCCGACCGCATGCAGCTCGCTGAAGGCAAGCCCTTGCCGCGCAAGCTTTTTGCCGCGATGGCGCAGCAGGATTGCGGCCAGTGTGGCTATGTCTGCGAGACCTATTCGGCCGCGATCGCCGAGGGCAAGGAAGGCCGGCTCAACCTCTGCGCGCCGGGCGGCAAGGAGACGCTGCGCCAGCTCAAGGCGCTGATGGAGGAGGGCGGCAGCGCCCCAGCCGCGGCTCCTGCCGAACCCACGCCGGCCGCGCCCGCCGGCCCGCCCGGTCGCTGCCGTGAGAACCCGGCGCTCGCCACCTTCCTGTCGCGCCGCAGGCTCAATGGCGCGGGCTCGGAGAAGGAGACCTGGCATGTCGAGTTCGATCTGAGCGAAAGCGGGCTCGACTATGTCGTCGGCGACGCCTTCGGCATCCTCGCCCAGAACGATCCGCGCCTCGTCGACGCGATCGTAGCCCTGCTGGGCGCGCGTCCGGATGCCGATATCGGTGGCAAGACGCTGCGCGAGCGGCTGCTGGCCGATCGCGCGCTGGGCCCGGCGCCCGATGCGCTGTTCCAGCTCATCTCCTATGTCACCGGCGGCGAGACCCGCCTGAAAGCCAAGCGCCTCGCAGCTGGCGAGGATCCCGACGGCGATCTCGACCGGCTCGACGTGCTCGGCACCCTGCACAAATTCGGCAAGGCGCGGCTCTCGCCCGAGGCCTTCGTCGAGGCGCTCGATCCGCTCCAGCCGCGGCTCTACTCGATCTCCTCATCCTTCAACGACACGCCCGGCCGCATCTCCCTGACGGTCGACACGGTGCGCTACGCCATCGGCTCGCGGCCGCGCTGGGGCGTCGCCTCGACCTTCCTTGGCGAGCGCGTTGGCCCGGGCGACAAGGTGCCGGTCTATGTCCAGCGCGCCCATGGCTTCGCCCTGCCTGCCGATCCGCGCACGCCGGTCGTCATGGTCGGTCCGGGCACCGGCATCGCGCCGTTCCGCGCCTTCCTGCGCGACCGCCGGGCGACGAAGGCCGAGGGGCGCAATTGGCTGTTCTTCGGCCATCAGCGCCGCGCCTGCGACTTCTTCTACGAGGACGAGCTCAACGCGCTGAAGCAGGAGGGCGTGCTGCACGGGCTCACCCTGGCCTGGTCGCGCGACGGCACTGAGAAGATCTACGTCCAGGACCGTATGCGCGAGCGCGGCGCCGAACTCTTCGCGTGGCTGGAGGAGGGCGCGCATTTCTATGTCTGCGGCGACGCCAAGCGCATGGCCAAGGATGTCGAGCGGGCCATGGTCGATGTCGTCGCCGAGCACGGCAAGCGCTCGGCCGACCAGGCGGTCGCCTATGTCGCGGCGCTGAAGAAGGCGGGACGCTATCAGGCGGACGTGTATTGAGGGGGCGTCAGATGATCCGCCGCCTAAGCCAGCCGCCGATCTGCTCGACCGCCACCACCAGCGCGAACACCGCCAGGATGATCGTCAGCGCCGTGTCGTAGTCGAACAGGTCGAACGCGACCTTGAGCTCGACGCCGATGCCGCCCGCGCCGACGAGCCCGAGAACGACGGAGGCCCGGGTCGCCTTCTCGACGCAGAACAGCGAAGTCGCGATGAAGGAGGGCATGGCGTTGGGCACCACGGCGGAGAAGATCAGCCCGGTCTTGCTGGCGCCGATCGTGGAGAGCGCCTCGCGCGGGCCCTTGTCGGTCTCTTCCATCGCCTCGGCGAAGAAGCGCCCGGCATAGCCGATCGTGTCGATCATCAGCGCGAGCACGCCGGCGGCCGGTCCCAGCCCCACTGCGATCACGAAGAACAGCGCCCAGATCAGGTCCGGCACGGTGCGGAAGAAGGCGATCAGCCCGCGCGCCAGCGTGCGCACCAGCGGATGCGGCGAGAGCCCGTCCGCCGCCAGGATCGCCAGCGGGAAGGAAAGGATCAGCCCGAGCACGCAACCCGAGACCGCCATCTGGAAGGTCGTCGCCAGCGAGAGCAGGATCGAGTCGAGCCGCGACAGGTCGGGCGGGAACATGCGGCTGAGGATATTGCCCATATAGGGCACGCCGCGGACCAGCTTCTCGGCGGAGAGGTCCGAGCCGCTGAAGGACCAGATCACCAGCGCGAGCGCGAGCATCCAGCCGATGAAGGAAACGGCGCTGGGCCGCGCGAAGCGGTCGATCGCGGGCAGGCGAGGGGAGGCTTGCAGGCTCATGCGAAGACGTGCGCCGGCGACGGGGCCGGCTCCTCATGCGAAGACGCCGAGCCGTTTCCTGGTTCCTCGAAGAAGGCCGCGAGCTCGGGCTCGCTGCAATGGAGCGCGCGCCGGTCGAGCGCGATGCCGCCCTGGCCGAGCCCGACGACGCGGTCGGAGAAGCGCAGCGCATGCGCCATGTGATGCGAGACGAAGACCAGCGTCAGGCCCTTGTCGCGCGTCAGGCGGAAGAGCAGCTCCATCACCTCGCGCCCCGCGCGGGGGTCGAGGCTGGCATCGGGCTCGTCGGCGAGCACCAGTTCCGGGCGCTGCATCAGCATCCGTGCGATGGCGACGCGCTGCGATTGGCCGCCGGAGAGCGAATCCGCCCGCTGCATCGCCTTCTCAGTGAGGCCGACGGCATCGAGGCAGGCCATCGCCTCGTCGCGGACCGCCTTCGGCGCCAGCGCCTGCGCCCAGCTCCGCGGGCCGGAGCGCCGCGACTGCACGCCATGGACGACATTGGAGAGCGCGCTCATCCGCGCCACCAGGTTATGCTTCTGGAAGACCACGCCGACGCGTGAGCGGAAGCGCTTGAGGCTCGTGCCGCGCAGCCCGTCGACAGTCTCGCCAAGCACCGTGAGCCGCCCCGAATCCGGCTCCGCGAGCCGCACGATCATGCGCAGCAGCGTCGATTTTCCGGTTCCGTTGGCTCCGATCAGGGCGAGCGATTCACCTGCCGGGACCGAAAGGTCGAGCCCCCGGATGATGGCGCGCTTGCCAAAACTCTTGCACAGCGCACCGATGGCGATGACCGGCGCCTGCGTGGCCTCCGGCGTCGTGGGTTCGGCGGAGGTCCCCGCCATCACTCGATGAACTTGTTGAATTCGGTGATGCCGATCGTGGCGTAGATCGAGCGGACATAATCGTAATCGGTGTCCTTGACCTCGGGCAGGAAGACGCCGCCGGCGAATTTGCGGTTGTCGTCGGTGCCGGTCGTCACGGCCTTCATCAGCTCCGCGCCATGGTCGAGGAAGGCCTTGCGTACCTTGGCCACCACCTCGGGCTTCACCTTCGGGCTCGCGATCATCACGTCGTTGGGCAGGTCGCGCCCGCGCGCCACCACGGCGAACCCGGTCTTGGCGTCGGATTCGCGGATGCGCTGGAGATGGGTCAGGTTGAGGCCGATGGCGGCGATGTCGCCGCGCTTCATCGCCTCGACGGCGACGTTGCGCTTCACGAAGATCGGCTTGTAGTCGACATTGTATTTCAGCCCGAAATCGGCGAGCGCCTGGGCCGGGCCGAGATGCTGCGAGGTCGAGCCGATCTCGCCGAAGGAGATGGTCTTGCCCTTGAGATCGGCGACCGACTTGACCGGGCCACTCGCCAGCACCGCGACCTGGCTGAAATAATCGGGCCGCTGCCAGCCGACCACCGGCACCGCATTGGTGCGCGCCTTGAACACCACGTATTCGGCCGGGCCGGTCAGGACGAAATCGACTTGGCCCGCGGCCATCGCCTCGACGGCGGCGGTCCGGCCGGAGACGGCGAAGAACTGCACCTTGACGTCGGCGACCTTCTCGAAGGCCGCCTTGAACGGACCGAACTCGCGCTGCAGCGACTCGGCCCCGTCGATATCGGTGACGGCGAAGCGGATCGCGTCCTGCGCCTTCGCGACGGACGCCGTCAGCGTCGCGGCGGTGATGAGCGCATAGGCCAGCGTCTTCAGCATGGTCGTTCTCCCCTCGGGTTCTGAAAGGCGGCGCTAAAGCGGCTCTACGACGGGCGGGTGACCGCCGGACGACAGTTCGGTGACGTGCACTGTCATCCTGTCGTCATCTCATCCCGTCATGCGCGTGCCCCCGCGGCCGGGAACGTGCTTTGGCCGCTTCGATTTCCGGGAGAGTGACGTGACGCTTCTGATCGCCGGCGGCAGGGTCCTGCGCGATGGTTTCGAGACGACCGATATCGTCGTGGAAGGCGAGAGCATCGCGGCCGTCGGGGCCGCGCCGGGGAACGGCCGTTTGCGCCTCGATGCGTCCGGGCTTCTGGTCCTGCCCGGCATCGTCGACTGCCATGGCGACGCCTTCGAGCGCCACATCATGCCGCGGCCGAAGGTCAGCTTCGATATCGCGCTGGCCCTGCGCGACGCCGACCGAGCTTTGCTCGCCAGCGGCATCACCACCGCCTTCCACGGCGTGACCTGGTCCTGGGAGCCGGGCCTGCGCGGCGCCGAGAACGCGCGCCGCATGCTCGACACGATCGATCTGCTGGCTCCCGAGCTCGGCGCCGACACCCGCTTCCATCTGCGCCACGAGACCTTCAACCTCGACGCCGAAGCGGAGATCATCGACTGGCTGCGTTCGGGCCGTGTCGGCGTGCTCGCCTTCAACGACCATACCGAGGGCACGCTGAAGACGCGCAGCCGACCCGACAAGGTCGGCAAGATGGTCGAGCGCTCGGGCCTCTCGCATGAGGATTTCATGACGCTCGTGGAGAACGTCTATGCCCGGAAGGAGGAGGTACCGGGCTCTGTCGCGCGCCTCGCCGCCGCTGCGCAGAAGACGGGCGTCCCGGCCCTGTCGCATGACGACATGACGCCGCAGATGCGGCGCTGGTACCGCGCGCTCGGCGTCTCGGTCGCGGAATTTCCGATCGACGAGGAGACCGCCCGCGAGGCGGCCGCCCATGGCGAGCCGATTGTCTTCGGCGCGCCGAATGTCGTGCGCGGCGGCTCGCATACGGGCTGCCCGGCGGCCGAGGAGATGGTCGCCAAGGGGCTCTGCACCATCCTGGCCTCGGACTATTACTATCCCGCGCTGCTGCTTGCGCCCTTCATCCTGGCGCACAACGGCACGGCGCGGCTGGAAGACGCCTGGAAACTGGTCTCGCAGACTCCCGCCGCGGCTTTCGGCCTGGCCGATCGCGGCTCGATCGCGCCCGGCAAGCGCGCCGACCTGATCGTGGTCGAGGAGGCGCCGCAGCCGCGCGTCGTCGCCACGATCACCGGCGGCAGGCTCGTCCACCTCGCCGACCAGCGCATCCTCGGCTGAAGCGCTGCCGCGCCGGGACCGGGCTATTGGCCGCGCAGCGCGCGGACGAGCGCCCGGTTCGGCAACATGAAGCGCTTGTAATAGCTCTGGCCGCGCGCCTGCGCGGTCTGGATCTGATCCCTGGTCAGCATCCCGGCAAGCTGCATGGCGTTGGCCATCGCCTTGCCGTCCATGATGTCCATATGCGTCGCGGGATAGACCCAGGCGAAGCCTTCGACCGGGTCGCGCCTGACGCCCTTGCCTTCGACATAGAGCAGGCCGAGCTCGTTGCCGGCGCGATAGTCGCCGCGCTTGGCGGCGAATTCGTACCAGCGGGCGGCCTGAGCATAGTCGAGCGGCACGCCCTGGGCCTTCCGATAGGCCTGCGCCAGGTTGAAGGCGGCGAGCACGCTGCCCTTGCTGGCGCCCTGCCTGTAGAATTCGGCGGCCTTGGCGTGGTCCTGGGCGACCGCCTTGCCCTCGGCATAGGCGACGCCGAGGTTGAAATAGGCCTGGGCGTCGCCCGCCTTGGCGCTTTTCTCTAGCTCGCTGATCGCGGTCGCATAGTCGCCGCGCCGATAGGCCTCGATGCCGCTGCGCGTGTCGGCCAGGATCGGTTTTGCGCCGAACAGCGCCATGATCGCGCCGATCAGGCCGACCCATCGTTTACCCGTCATCGCAGCATCGCCTCTTGCCCGGCTTCGGTCATCGCCTGAAGGGAGCGGGCGAATATGGCCATGCGGAGGCAGGGGCTCAGGCTTCGTAGCCTTTCTCTCGTGCGAGCGCGGCCATCACGCCGCGCAGCTCGGCCAGCCCGCGCAGGCGGCCCACCGCCGGATAGCCCGGGAAGCTGCCCTTGCCGACATCGTCGAGCAATTCGTGGCCGTGGTCCGGCCGCATCGGGATGCGCCAATGCGGCCAGCCGGCGGCCTTGCGCCGTTGCTCCTCCATCATCAACGCATCGACCAGCGCGACCATGTCGGTGTCGCCGCCGAGATGCTCGGCCTCCATGAAGGAGCCGTCCGGGTCCTTGGCGACATTGCGCAGATGCGCGAACCAGATCCGGTCCGCGAAGCGGCGCGCGATCGCGGGCACGTCGTTCTTCGGATTGGCGCCGAGCGAGCCCGAGCACAGGGTGAGCCCGTTGGCGGGGTTCTCGACCGCGCCGAGGATGAAGGCGATGTCGTCCTCGTCCGAGCAGATGCGCGGCAGGCCGAAGAGCGGCCGCGGCGGATCGTCGGGATGGATGCACATCCGGATGCCGACCTCCTCGGCCGTCGGGATCACCGCCTCGAGGAAGCGCTTGAGATTGGCGCGCAGCCGCTCATGGCTCATGCCGCGATAGCGCTCCAGCATGCGCTTCAGGCCGGGCACGTCGTAGCGGTCATAGGCGCCCGGCAGCCCGGCCATGATGTTGGCGAGCAGGCGCGCGCGGTCGGCTTCGGTCGAGCGCTCGAACCAGGCCCTGGCACGGTCCATGGTCTCGGCGGAATGGCCTTCGGCCGCGCCGGGCCGCTCCAGCATGAAATGGTCGAAGGCGACATATTCGTGCAGGTTGAAGCGCAGCGCGGTGCCGCCGCCGGGCAGGGGATGGGCAAGCTCCGTCCGCGTCCAGTCCAGCACCGGCATGAAATTGTAGCAGACGACCGCGATGCCGCAGGCGGCGAGATTGCGCAGCGATTGCCGGTAATTGGCGAAGATCGGCTCGAGATCGCCCTCGCCGATCTTGACGGCCTCGTGCACAGGCAGGCTCTCGACCACCGACCAGCGTAGGCCGAGGCTCCTGTCGGCCTCGATGATCGCCTTGCGCGTCTCGATCTCCTCGACGCTCCAGGTAACGCCATAGGCGATCTGGTGCAGGGCATTGACGATGCCTTGCGCGCCCGCCTGCCGGGCCTGGGCCAGCGTCACCACATCGTCCGGTCCGAACCAGCGCCAGGTCTGTTCCATCGTCGCGTTTCCTTCTTGGTCTTGTCGGCTCTGGGATGGTTCGACCGTTCAATCGGCTCGGATCGGCGCGTTCGCGACGAAGGCGTCGACATGGTTGCGTGCGATCGCCTCGATCGCGTCGAAGACCGTGCGCAGATGCGCCCGCATCGCCCGCTCCGCGCCGGCCTCGTCGCCGGCCCCGACCGTCGCCGCGATCTGGCGATGCTGGTCCATGATCATGCCGGGCCAGGAGGCGGCCTCCAGCGACAGGCAGCGCACCCGGTCGAGCTGGGCCTTCACGCCCTCGATCAGCCCCCAGACGGAGGGGTGGCCGGACAGGCGCGAGAGCTCGGCATGGAAGGCCTCGTCCTGGCGGAAGAAATCGACGCGGTCGCCGGTCTTGAGCGCCTGTTCCTGCAGCCGGATCAGCCGCTCCAGCGCCGCCTTGCCGGCGGCGTCGATGCGCTGCGCGGCGAGCACGACGGTGCGGCACTCCAGGGTCTCGCGCACGAACTGGCTGTCATAGACCGCTGCGAGGTCGATCGGCGCGACGAAGGTCCCGACCTGCGGCACGACCACCAGGAAGCCTTCGTCGACGAGCCGCTTGAAGGCCTCGCGCACCGGCGTGCGGCTGACGCCGAACTGCACGGCCATCCGCGCCTCGGACATCGCTTCGCCCGGCAGAAGCACCGCGTTCAGGATGTCGCCTCGCAGGGCGCGGTGGATCTGGTCGGTGCTTTGTCGTGCCGCTGCGATGCCCATTGCCAAGCTCTGGTCCACTAGTATACTAGAATACCGGTCAATCTGATGCGACGTCAATCTGGCAGGAGGATGTTCGCACGGAATCGCGGGGCGACAAGAAGCCGGCAAGCGGGAAACCCGTATCGGAGGGAGAGATCATGGTCCAGGACAGCCTCAATCGGCGCGTTTTCATCGGCGGCGTCGCCGGCCTCGCCGGCGCGGCCTATGCGCCCGGCACGTTTGCCCAGCAGCTCAAGCTTCCGGCCTCGCCGGTCGCGCTCAGCATCATCGACGTCGGCGGCGCGCTCGCTCTGGTGCAGGCCCCGCTGGAAAACTACACCAAGGCGAACCCCAAGCTCGTCTCGCGAATGACCTTCACCAAGGCTCCGGCCCCCGAACTGCCGGGCAAGCTGAAGGCGCAGCAGGACGCCGGTCGCGTCGATATCGATTTCGTCATCGGCGGCCTGGATGTGCTCTCCGCCGGCATCGACCAGAAGCTCTGGGTCGAGTTGCTGCCACGCTTCGCATCCGATCTGCCCAAGCCCGAGGAGATTTTCCTCAAGCCTGCGCTCGCCATGCACAATCTCGGACGCGGTCAGGGGATGGCGATGGTCTATTATCCGTCCGGCCCGTTGCTTGAGTACATGCCCGACAAGGTCAAGGCGCCGCCGACCACGGCCGAGGAACTGCTCGACTGGACGCGCCAGAACAAGAACCGCTTCCTCTATGCCCGTCCGGCCAATTCCGGCCCGGGCCGGACCTTCATCATGGGCCTGCCCTATATTCTCGGTGACAGCGATCCCAAGGATCCGGCCAAGGGCTGGGACAAGACCTGGGCCTATCTCAAGGCGCTGGGCGAGAACATCGAATACTATCCCGGCGGCACCGGCGCGACGATGAAGGAGCTTGGCGACGGCTCGCGCGACATCATCGTCTCGACGACGGGCTGGGACATCAACCCGCGCGTGCTCGGCGTCGTGCCGAAGGAAGCGAAGATCCAGACGCTCAAGGGCTTCCACTGGGTCACCGACGCCCAATACATGATGATCCCCAAGGGCGTCTCCGACGAGAAACTCGCGGTGCTGCTCGACCTGATCCGCCACATGCTGACGCCGGAGCAGCAGGCCTATACCTATGACGAGGGCTATTTCTATCCGGGCCCGGCGGTGAAGGACGTGCCGCTCTCGATGGCGCCGGCGGCCAGCCGCAAGGCGATCGAGGAATACGGCCGTCCGGAATACGAGAAGCTGATCGCCGAGAACCCGATGGAGACCCCGCTCGACCCCGACAAGATGGTCGTCGCCTTCCGCATCTGGGACGGGCAGGTCGGCGGCGCCAAGCGCAAATAGACCCGCTGCGAAACGTCGAAGCAGGTCGGTCCTTGACCGGCCTGCCGCCTTGCTGTCGCCTGTCGGCAGCTGACCGCCCATTCGTTCGAACTTGATGGTCCTTCATGTCGATACATGCCGCGAATTTCCGCGAACTCAGGCTCGACCGGCTCTGCCGCGACTTCGGTACGCATAACGCCGTCAAGGATGTCTCGCTGACCATCAAGCAGGGCGAGTTCATCGCGCTGCTCGGCCCCTCCGGCTGCGGCAAGTCGACGACGCTGAACCTGATCGCTGGCCTCTTGCCGGCGACCGGTGGCGGCATCTGGCTCGACGACAAGCGCATCGACCCGCTCCGGCCGGAGGAGCGGGGCTTCGGCATGGTCTTCCAGAGCTACGCGCTCTTCCCGCATATGAGCGTGAGGAAGAATATCGGCTTCGGCCTGAAGATGCGCGGCATGGCCAAGGCGGAAAGCGAGCGCCGCGTCGCGGAAGCGGTCGCGCTGGTCCGCCTGCAGGGCCAGGAGGAGAAGTTGCCGGGCCAGCTCTCCGGAGGCCAGCAGCAGCGCGTCGCCATCGCCCGCGCCATTGCAGTGCAGCCGCCGCTGGTGCTGATGGACGAGCCGCTCTCCAATCTCGACGCCAAGCTGCGTCTCGAGATGCGCGCCGAGATCAGGCGCATCCACAACACGCTCGGTGCCACCACGATCTACGTCACTCACGACCAGGAGGAGGCGCTCTCGCTGGCCGACCGCATCGTGGTGATGCGCGATGGCGAGATCCGTCAGGTCGGCGGGCCGGAGGACCTGTTCTCGCGGCCCGACCATCTCGACGTCGCCGAGTTCATGGGCTTCCGCAACAAGGTCGCCGGCCGCGTCGCCTCCGTCAGCGATGGGCAGGCGACGGTCACGGTCGGCGAGGTCGGTGTCGGCGGGCGCGTGAGATCGCAGGTTGCGGCCGGGCAGGGCGCCCATATCTCGATCCGACCCGAGGACCTGCATCCGGTGGCTGATGGCGCGCCGGGGCTCGCGGCCAAGGTCGTCTCGACCGAGTTCCACGGTCGCGAATTCGTCGGCTTCGCCCGCATGGCGGACGATACGCCGCTGACCTTCCTGGCCGACAGGCGCATCGCGCCGGGTACCGAGATCCGCCTCGCGGCCGCGCCGGATCGCGTCCTAGTCTTCGGAGAGGGCGCATGAGCACGCTGTCTGGCGCCGCGTCCGGCACCTCCGTCGAGATTCCGCTCAAGCAACGCCTCGCCGCGCGCGGCCTCGACGGGCTGACCCTGCTCGTCCTGCCGGCAGTGATCTTCCTGCTGGCGCTGTTCATCTACCCGTTCTTTTACGGGCTCTTCCTCTCCTTCACGCCCAAGGCGGGCGGGGCGTTGGCCAACTACCAGCGCTTCTTCTCCGATTCGTTCCTCTACGGCACGATCGCGACCACGCTCTGGCTCGCCATGCCGGTGACGATCGTGACCTTGCTGCTCGCGATCCCGATCGCCTTTCGCGTCAGGCTGATGAAGAACCAGCGCCTGCTGACCACCATCCTGGTGATCCCGATCACGCTCGGCACCGTGCTGGTCGCGGAAGGGCTTCTGAACTATCTCGGCCCGCAGGGCTGGTTCAACCGCACCTTGATGACGCTCGGCCTGATCTCGACGCCGGTGAAGCTCCTGCACAATTACTGGGGCGTGATGCTCTCGCTGGTCATCACCGGCTTCCCCTTCACCTTCCTGCTGACGCTCTCCTATCTCACCGGCGTCGACCCGGCGCTCGAGCAGGCCGGCGCGACATTGGGGGCAGGGCCCTGGGATCGCTTCAAGCATATCCTGCTGCCGCTGCTCCTGCCGGGGCTGGCGATCACCTTTTGCCTGAGCTTCGTCCAGGCCTTCTCGGTCTTTCCCTCCGCGGTTCTGCTCGGCGCGCCGGCGGGGCCGACGCGCGTGATCTCGATCGCGGCCTATCAGGCGGCCTTCGAGGAATATGACTACTCGATGGCCTCGGCGGTCGCGATGATCATGGGCGTGGTCCAGCTCGCCATCGTCGTCGTCGTGCTCGGCGCCCGCGGCATGCTCTATCGCGGCCCGGCCGGTGGCGGGAAGGGTTGATCCGATGGTCGCTGACACCCGCCTCTCGACCAAGCTCTGGGCCGCGGCCAACTGGACGCTGATCGGCTTCTTCATCGTCAACCTCTTCGCGATGATCGCGGCGGTGGTGACGAGCTCGTTCTCGACGCGCTGGCTGCGCTCCTGGTTGCCGGACGGCTGGACGACGCGCTGGTACGGCGCCGCCTGGAGCGAGTTCCAGCTCGGCGACGTGCTGACCGTCACGTTCCAGATCGTCTTCCTGGTGGTTTTCCTCTCGGGCCTGATCGGCGTGCCGGCGGCCTATGCGCTGGCGCGGCGCGATTTCCCGGGCAAGAAGCTGGTGATGCTGCTCTTCCTGCTGCCGCTCCTGGTGCCGCCGATCACCTTCGGCATCCCGCTGGCGACGGTGCTCTACCGGGCCGGTCTCGCCGGCTCGATGTCGGGCGTCGTGCTCGCCAATCTGGTGCCGACCGTGCCCTTCGTCATCCTGGTGATGATCCCGTTCATCGAGCAGATCGACACCAAGATCGAGGCGGCGGCGCGTGTCTTCGGCGCCAACACCCTCAAGCTCTTCATCCACATCCTGCTGCCGCTGCTGATGCCGGGCATCCTGGCGGCGCTGCTCTTGGTGCTGGTCCGCACCATCGCGATGTTCGAGCTGACCTTCCTGACAGCCGGCCCGACCAGCCAGACGCTCGTCGTCGCGCTCTACTATGCGGTCTTCGCGGCGGGCGTGCGCGCAGTGCAGTCGATCGACGCCATGGCGGTGATCTACATGGTCACCACGCTGATCTGGCTCATCATCGCGCTGCGCTTCGTCAACCCGACCCAGATCGTCGCCCGCGCCAAGAGGTGAGGGCGGCGCTCAGGTGCCGCCGGCGGGCCGCTCGCCTGTGGCGCTGGCGCAGGTCGACGCGCACCATACCGGTATGATAGGTTGCGTCCCGGGGATGGGCAGTGGGAGCTCGCCCGTGACGATGCCAGCCGGTCTACGCCTCGAGGATCCGATCGCGCCGCAACTGGTTTCGACGCTGCGTCAGGCGATCATCGCAACGCAGCTGAAACCCGGCGAGGCGCTGTCGGAAAAGGACATCGCCGATCGCTTCGGCGTCAGCCGCCAGCCGGTGCGCGAAGCCTTCATCAAGCTTTCGGAAGCCGGGTTGGTGCAGGTCCTGCCCAGCCGCGGCACCTATGTGATGAAGATCTCGATGCGCGCGGTCGCCAATGCCCGTTTCGTGCGCGAGGCGGTCGAATGCGCCATCGCGCGAGCCGCGAGCCAGCTGATCCAGCCGAGCGGCGTCGCGCGGCTGAGACGGCTGATCGAGGAGCAGCGCAGCGCCGCCGCTTCGGGGGACTACGCCGCCTTCTCGGCGCTCGACGAGAGGTTCCACCGGACCCTCGCCGAGATCGTCGATTGCACCTATGCCGGTCGCGTCGTCGAGGGCGCGCGCGCGCAGACCGACCGGGTCCGCTACCTGTCGCTGCCCGGCGCCTCGCCTGCACCGCTCCTGATCGCCCAGCATGTCGCCATCATCGACGCAATCGAAGCCGGCGATGCCGATGGCGCCGAATGCGAGATGCGCAAGCATCTGCGCGAGATCCTCAACGCCTTGTCGCGCATCGCGCAGGACAATCCCGAGCTCTTCGAGGACGATGTCATGCCGGCGCATACGCAGACCCTGCACACGCCCTGACCTTATTGCCCGGCCGCCGGAACCTAACATCGGCGCCGCGATTGTACCGGCATTCATCTGCGGGGCTGGCATGGCATCGAGCAAGGGCGAGGAGACGGGCGGACGCCTGCGAAGGACGCGTCCCGAGGCGTTGACCATCCGCCGCCAGCGGCGCGGCTCGGGCTTTTCCTATGTCGACGAGGCGGGCAGGGCGATCCGCGATGCCGGGACGCTCGACCGAATCCGCGCGCTCGCTATTCCGCCGGCCTATGAGGATGTCCGCATCGCGGCAGACCCGCGCGCCCATCTCCAGGCGCTTGGCCGCGACGATGCCGGACGCCTGCAGCATCGCTACCATCCCGACTGGGACAAGGTGCGCGAGCGCCGCAAGCTCAAGCGCCTGCAGCGCCTGATCGAGGCCCTGCCGAAGCTGAGGGCCGCGGTCGCCCACGACCTCAAGGCCCGCGATCTCGGCCACGACAAGGCGCTGGCCTGCGCGGTCGCGATCATCGACCGCTGCCATATCCGGGTCGGGAATGATGCCTATGCGCAGGCCAATGGCAGCTATGGCGCATCGACCCTGCGCAAGCGCCACCTCACGCTGAGCGGCAAGCAGGTCGCGCTCTCCTTTCGCGGCAAGGGCGGCAAGGAGATCGCCTGTGTCCTCGACGACGCGTCCCTGGCGCGGGCGCTGCGCCGTCTCGCGACCCTGCCGGGCCGCCGGTTGCTGCAGTATCGCGGCGAGGACGGTGCCGTGTCCCCGGTCAGGGCCGGCGAGATCAACGCCTATCTGCGCCGCGTCTCGGGCCTGCCGATCAGCAGCAAGGACCTGCGCATGCTCGCCGCCAACGCGGCGGCTGCCGAATTGCTGCTCGCGAGCGATGTCGTCGCGACGGAGACCGGCAAGAAGCGCCAGCTCGCCGACATCATGCGCGCCATCTCGGAGCGGCTCGTCAACACGCCGGCCGTGGTCCGCAAGAGCTATGTCCACCAGATCGTGGTCAGCGCCTATGCCAGCGGCAGGCTTAAGGCCTGCTATGTGAAAACCCGCGCGAGCGCCGGCTGCTCGCGCATCGAGCGGGCTCTGGGCGCGCTGGCGGCTTAGCCGGATCGCCTTCGCATGCTATGCCGCGCCATCGCAGCGGCTAGCCTGGGACGCGAAGGGACAGATGCGGAAAATCCTGATTATCGGCATCGGCGCGGGCGATCCCGACTACATGACGGTCCAGGCCATCAAGGCCCTCAACCGGGTCGATGTCGTCTTCATCCCCGACAAGGGCGAGGAAAAGGCCGGGCTGCGCCGGCTGCGGACCGAGATCTGCGATCGCTTCATCGAAAAGCCGGGCTATCGCACAGCCGAGCTCGCGGTGCCGCAGCGCGCCGCGGCCGGCTCGGATTATCGCGGCAGCGTCGACGACTGGCATGCGAAGCTGGCCGAGGGCTATGAGGCGCTCTTCGCCCGGGAACTGCGAGAGGGCGAATGCGGTGGCCTGCTCGTCTGGGGCGATCCGAGCCTCTATGACAGCACGATCCGGATCGTCGAGCGCATCCGCGCCCGCGGCTTCGCGCTCGACTATGAAGTCATCCCGGGCATCAGCAGCGTGCAGGCGCTCGCCGCCAAGCATCGCGTCACGCTCAACCGGATCGGCGAGCCGGTCCTGGTCACGACCGGGCGCAGGCTCGTTGAGGGCGCACCGAACGGGCTCGACAGCGTCGTCATGCTCGATGGCGAGCAGGCCTTCGCGAAGACCCCGCCAGGCGATCTCGATATTTTCTGGGGCGCCTATCTCGGCACGCCCGACGAGATTCTGGTCTCCGGCAAGCTCGCCGAGGTGAGGGACGAGATCGCGCGGATCAGGGCGCAGGCGCGGGCCGAGAACGGCTGGATCATGGACACCTATCTGCTGCGCAAAGGCGAGGCCGGCTGACCGGCACCCGCTCAGGGGCAGGGCGCGGTCAGATGCTACTGGCCATATCCGACGAGAACGCGCGGCAGCCACAGCACGATCGAGGGAAAGAGCGAGATCACGGCCAGCACCAGCAGGCCCGCGCCTAGGAAGGGGCCGAGCTCCTTGCTCTCCTCCTCCAGCTTCACCCCGGCGAAATTGGCGCAGATATAGAGCAGGATGCCGACCGGGGGCGTGATCAGCCCGAGGCAGAGGTTGAACACCATCACCAGCCCGAAATGGACGAGGTCGATGCCGACCGCCTGCACCACCGGCACGAGGACCGGGATCAGGATGAACATCGCCGGCAGCGGCTCCATGAAGATGCCGATGATCAGCAGGAAGACGTTGATCATCATCAGGATGACCGTCGGATCGGACGAGACCGAGGCGATCCACGCCGCCATGGCTTTCGGCATCCCGGAGACCGCGAGCAACCAGCCGAAGCCCGAGGACAGCGCGATGATGAACATCACCAGCGCGGTGTCGAGCGCCGTCTGCACCAGGATCGGCCAGACCGTGCTGAGCTTGAGCTCCTTGTAGACGAAGAAGCCGACGAAGGCGGCGTAGAGCACCGCAAGCGTCGCGCTTTCGGTGACGGTGACGATGCCGCCGGTGACGCCGATCAGGATGATCACCGGCATCATCAGGGCCCACAGCGCCGGCGGGATCAGCCGGGGCAATTCGCGCAAGGGCACCGCGGCGGAGACCGGATAGTTCCGCCGCACCGAGATCCAGTAGGCCGCGACCATCAGCGCCAGCGCCAGCAGGATGCCGGGCACGACGCCGCCGAGGAAGAGCGCGATGATCGAGACGCCCTTGGCCGCCGAGAGCCCGTAGATCACCAGCGGGATCGAGGGCGGGATGATCGGCCCGTTGACGCAGGCCGATGCCATCAGGGCCGCCGCGAAGCCGCCGCCATAGCCCTGCTTCTTCATCGCCGGGATCAGCACCTTGCCCAGCGCCGAGGCGTCCGCCGCCGCCGACCCCGACAGGCCCGAGAAGATCATCGCAGCGGTCACCGAGGTCAGCGCCAGCCCGCCGCGGAAACGGCCGACCATGGCGTTGGCGAGGCTGATGATCTGCGTGGTGATGCCGCCGCCATTCATCAGGTTGCCGGCGAGAATGAAGAACGGGATCGCCAGCAGCGCATAGGAATCGGCGCCGACCAAGGTGCGCTGCGCCAACAGCGACATCGGCAGGGAGCCATGGGCCCAGATCGCCGCCATGGTGGCGAGGCCCATGGCGAAGCCGATCGGAACCGAGAGGGCGAGCAGCAGGAAGAAGCCGCCGATCAGGATCGTGCTCATCTCAGAAGTCCCCCGCCCAGCCCTCGGGCCGCCGCTTGGACGGGTCGACGATCTTCTCGACGAAGTAGAGCATCATCATCGCGCAGGAGACCGGCGCGGAGAAATAGAAGAAGGCCGGGGTGATATCGAGCGCGCCATAGGTGTTGGGCAGCACGTCGATGGAGAGCTTCAGGCTGTAGATGAAGAGCACCACGATGAAGGTCAGGTTGGCGAGCTCGATCGCCCAGGACATCACCTCCTTGGCGCGCCCCTTCAGCATCTCGATGAACATGTCGACGCCGATATGGAGCTTCTGGCGGTAGAGCACGGCGGCGCCGACGAAGGTGATCCAGATGAACAGGATGTTGGAGACCTGCTCGATCCAGGCGATCGGCGAATTCATGACATAGCGCCACCAGACGGCAGCCAGCGTGATCAGGACGATCAAGGCGACGCAGCTGCCGAGAAAGGCCTTGGCGATCGCGGTGACGACGTCGGATGTCTTGCCGATAAGTGCCTTCATTCACAGCGCTCCGCATCGTGCGAGGGCGTTCAGTCGAGACCGGGCCGTCTCGCGCCGGCATTCGGGCCGGCGCGAGACGAGGGCGGCAGGACGGCTTGGATCGAGGCCGGGCGAGGCGGCGGGAGGATCCGCCCCGCTTCGGCCCTCAGGCGATCTGGCCGATGCGCTCCGCCCATGCCTTGCCGGCGGGGAACTCGCTGACGAGGGTCTTCACCGTCGCCGTGAAGGCCGCCTTGTCGACCTCGGTGATCACGATCTTCTTCGCCTTGATCAGCTCGAGGATGCGGGCGTCGTCGGCGATCACCTTGGGCCGCATGTCGGCCTCCATGTCGCGCGCGGCCTGGTCGAGCGCCTTGCGCAGCTCCGGGGAAAGCTTCTGATAGGCCTGGTCGCCCATCAGGATGCAGTTGTCCTGCATCATGTGCTCGGTCAGGGCGAGATGGGTGTTGGCGTCGAAGATGCCGGAATTGAAGGTCAGGCCCATCGGGTTCTCCTGGCCGTCGATGACGCCCGACTTCAGGGCCTGGAACACCTCCGGGAAGGGCAGCGGTGTCGGCGAGGCGCCGAACATCTCGAAGGTGCGCCGCCACAGGGCGGTTTCCGGTACGCGGATCTTCAGTCCCTTCATGTCGGCCGGCGCCTTCACCGGCCGGTTGCAGGAGAGCATGCGCGGCATCCGGGGGATCGCGCCGAGCGGCCGCAGCTTGGCGGCCTTGGCGATGTCGTCCTGATATTCCTGGCGCATCGTGTCCCAGACGCGGTCCTTGTGGGCGACGTCCTTGAACAGGTAGGGGTGGGTCCAGACTTCCGCCGGCCGGTACCAGCCGGCGACGACGCCCTGGCCTGGCGTGGCGATATGCACCGCGCCCTGCAGTACGGCCTCGACATGCTCGCGCTCGCCGCCGAGCGCGCCGCCATGGTGGTTGACGATCTCGATCTGGCCCTTGGTCAATTCGCCGACGCGCTTGGCGAAGAAGTCGAGGCTGATGCCGATGAAATCCTGCTGGGCGGCGGCATTGGCGCCGATCCAGCTCACCTTCTGCGCTCTCAGCACGCCGGGCATCGCCACCATCGCGGCGCTTGCGACGAGGCCGCCCAGCGCTGCGCGGCGGGAGAGGCGCGATTCTGTGGTCCTGGCCATGAGATTTCCTCCTCCGTTATGGTTCGGCCCGTTTTCGGGCTCGGGATACGAAACGGGGCGCGGGCCTTCATGGTCCGTGCCCCGTTCCCGTTTCGTCAGGCTGGCCCGGCATTCGGCCGGGCGAAGGCCGCCTCCATCTCGCGCCGCACCTTCACGGCGAGGTTGTTCGGATCGAACTCGACATCGCTCCATTTCAGGCGCTGGCCCTCGGCGATGTCGCTCTTGAGCTTGACGTTGTGTGCGAGGCCGAGCGGCAGATAGCCCTGCGCCAGCGAGGCGTCGGCCGGCGTCTGCTTGCCCCAGACGCAGAAGCCGCCTTCGCCGTCGAGCATCTCGCCGGCCTTGAGCGCGCGCTTGGCGGTGGCGACCACGTCCGAGTTGAAGGTGATCGGCGCGCCGGTCGGCTCGTGACGCAGCGCGGCGGAGGCGACCGAGATGCCGAGCTCGAGCCCGATCATATGGATCGGCCGGTAGAGGCAGGCATATTTGCCGCTCTTGTCCGGGAGCATGCTGTATTCCCGGAAGCACTCCTCGCTATAGGCGCTGTCGCTCTCGAACACGACATAGGTGCCCATGATCAGCGAATGCGGCACGTCGCTGCCGTCGCGATAGACCGAGGAGGTCACCTCGGTGACGCCGGCTTTTTCCAGCACGCCGCCATCGGCCTTCGGCTTGCAGATCTCGGCATGCTCGAAGCGGGTCGCCGGCGGAAAGGAGAGGCCCTCGGCCTGTGCATGCAGGCCGGTGGCGTTGCAGACCGCGGTCATCTCGATGCCCGACTTCGTCCCGTCGACGAACGAGTTGAACATCTTGGGATTGATCGAGTTGCGGTCCCGGATCTTCATGTATTTGTCGAGGATGTCCCAGACCGTGTCGGGCGTGGACTGGTGATAGGTCGGGTGGTAGCGCGTGCCCTTGCCGGCGGCGACGACCCTGAAGCCGGCCGCGCGGGCCCAGTCGACATGGTCGGCGATCAAAGCCGGCTGGTCGCCCCAGGCCAGCGAATAGACGACGCCCGCCGCCTTGGCCTTGCGGGCGAGCAGCGGGCCCGCCACCGCATCGGCCTCGACATTGACCATGACGATATGCTTGCCGTGCTCGATCGCCTTGAGCGCGAAGCGGATGCCGGCGCCGGGATCGCCCGTCGCCTCGATGATCACCTCGATGCCGGGATGGGTGACGAGCGCATCGGCGTCGTCAGTGACCACCGTGCCGCCGCTCTTCAGCGCGTCCTCGATCGAGGTCGCCGCATATTGCTCCTGCGGCCAGCAGGCATTGGCGAGCTGCGAGCGGGCGCGGGCGGTGTTGAGGTCGGCGACGCCGACCATCTGCATCCCGTCCGTGTTGCGGACCTGCGACAGGAACATGGTCCCGAATTTCCCGGCCCCGATCAGGCCGATCGTGACCGGCCGCCCGGCCGCCTTCCGTTCGAGAAGCATCCGATGCAGGTTCATCTCTCGTCGCCTTCCGCCTTGGGCCGGTGACCGGCCGTCCTCACGATCCCGAGGAAACAGAAGCAGGATGAACCGGGCCGGCCTTGCGCCGCCCGAACCTCATCGGTCGGACGGGAAGCGTCGATCGCCCCTTGCCCGACAGGCGCGGCCCACGCTTGGACCAAGCCTCCTCCCTGTCGCCAGCAGCTTCATTCGATGAGCTGCATTCCTCATTTTCCAGTGCTAGCATGAGGGTCTGCGCGCCGAAAAATGAATAAGGATGGCCCTACTGGTGAGCTGGATTCATCGATGATTGGTGGTTTGCCGCCTCTACAATGGCTGCACACCTTCCGGGCGGTGATGGAAGCGGGCAGCTTCGCCGGGGCCGCCAGGCTCCTGCATCTGACTCCGTCCGCGATCAGCCATCAGATGCGGGCGCTCGAAGGCATGCTCGGGCGCCGTCTCTTCCTGCGGGTCAAGCGCACGGTGATCCCGACCGAGGAGGCGCTGACCTACAGCGTCTCGATCGGCGAGAGCTTCGCCAGGCTGGTGACGGCGACGAGCCGCGTCGCCTCGGGGGCAGGCGTGCGCCGCCTGCCGATCCATGCCTCGCCGAGCCTTGCGACGCTCTGGCTGGTCCCGCGCCTGGGGCGGTTCCTGCGCGAGCACCCGACGATCGACATCGCGCTCTTCGCCAGCCACGAGCCGGCGCGCCTCGGCCAGGACGGCATCCTGATCGATATCCAGTACGCCCGGCCGGTGCCGGAGGATTGCGAGGCGCTCGCCCTCGACGAGGAACTGATCGTGCCGCTCGCCAGCGCCGCCTTCGTGGCGGAGAAAGGGCTGGCGACCCCGGCCGACATCACCCGCGTACCGCTGATCCATTCGCTGCGCTGTGTCGTGCCCTGGGACCAGTGGTCGGCCCGGCACGCGCCGCTCGTGCCGCTCAACCCGCGCGGCCTGCAGTTCGACCGCGCCCATCTTGCGCTCGCGGCGGCCATGGACGGGCTCGGCCTCGCGCTCGAATCGACGCTGCAGGCGCGCGACCTGCTGCGGAGCGGCGATCTGGTGATGCCCTTCGGGCCGCTCGGCATCCCGGCCGTCGCGCATCGCCTGCTCTATCGTCGCGAGGACCGCGCCAGCCCGGAGATCATGGCCTTCGTCGGCTGGATCACCCGAACGCTGGCAGAGGAGAGGGCGGCGGCGCGTGCCCTCACGCAGCCGGGGCCGGTGCCGCGCGAGTTCGGGATTTGAGGCTGCTCCAGGGATGAGCCGGAAGCATCAGCGGTCGTCCCGATCGGTGCTTCGCATTTGCATGATTGCGAAGCACAGGACCCCCGAGCCCGCGCACAGGAGAAATCCGATGTCGAAGCGTCCCGTCGCGGTGAGCACCAGGGCGAAGATCGCCGGGGCGAAGACATAGCCGAGGAAGATGATCAGCGTCGCTCCGGCGGAGGCTTCCCGGACGAGATGCGCAGGGCTGGCGCGGGCGATCTCGGAGAGCTGCACGCCGTTCCAGCTCGACACGGTGACACCGGCCACCGCAGCCAGCGCGCAAAAGGCGGAGTAGGGCCAGTTCGGTCCCGCGAACGCCATGGCCAGAGAGGTCAGCGCCGAGGCCAGGCCGATCACGGCGAGAAGCCGTTGCGGTGAGCCGAAACGATCGGCGAGCCAGCCGAGCAGGATTCGGCCTGCCACGCTCGTCGCCTGCATGATGGCGAAGACGATGCCGGCGGCGCTGAGATTGTAGCCCAGCGTCGAAACCGCGAAGGTCATGAGATAGGCGAACCAGATGCCTTGTCCGACGGCCATGCAGGCGCCGGCGGCGCCGAGCCTGAGCAGCGGGGTCGATGCTGCCAGGGCCGAAAGGGATGACAGCAGGTTCGCCGGTGCGAACAGCGTGCGCAGGGCCAGGGACTGGTCGCGCTTCCTGTCGGCATCGAGGCCTGCGCGCATCGGCTGTACGCAGAGGATGACCACCAGAACGAAGATGCCTGCGGCCAGCAGCGAGATGCGCCAGCCGAAAGCCTCGGCGATCGGCGGCAGGGCGAGCCCCGCGATGATGCCGCCTGCCGGGACGCCGGCCTGCTTGATCGAGAAGATCATCGCCCTGCGGCTCGGTGGCGCGGTCCGGTGCAGGATGTCGTTGCCGGCCGGGGAGGAGGGGCCGTAGCCGAGGCCGATCAGAAGGGAAGCCAGGCCTGCCGCGAGCGAGAAGGGCGGCAGCAGCAGGACGAGGCCGAATATCCCCAGGGCGAGGCCGCCCTGGAGCGCGCGGACGGAGCCGAGCCGGTGCAGGACGGGCGCGCCGAGCACGAGGAACAGGATCGAGCCCAGCGTGTTGAGGCTGGCGAGATAACCCACGACCGCATCGGACCAGCCGCGCTCCAGCGCCAGGGCAGGCGCCAGCGTCGGCGGGATGCGGGAAAGGAAGGCCGTCGCCATCTGCACGGCGACCATCGTGACGAGCGCCGTCAGCCAGGATGGCCCCTTGACGAGGGGATGGCTGTCCGGCGTGCGGTTCACCCGGCCTGCTCGCGCCAACGCAGGCAGGCGACGCCATGCCCGCCCTCGAGCTCGACCTGCGGCTCGATCTCGGCGCAGGCCTGGATCGCGAGCGGGCAGCGGGTGCGGAAGCGGCAGCCGGATGGGACGTTGGAGGGGTCGGGCGGCTCGCCCTGGAGGGTGAAGTTCTCGGTGACGCGGGGTCCGCCTATGCGGGGCGCGGCTGCGAGCAGCGAGCGCGTATAGGGATGGCGCGGCGCGTTGAAGACGTCAGCGGTCGCACCGATCTCCACGATGCGTCCCAGATACATGACGACGACGCGGTCGCAGATCGAGCGTACGACGGCAAGGTCGTGGCTGATGAACAGATAGGTCAGGTCGAATTCGCGCCGGAGATCGCGAAACAGGGCGAGCACCGTCGCCTGCACGGAAACGTCGAGGCCCGAGGTCGGCTCGTCGAAGATGATGATTTGCGGCCCGAGCACGAGGATGCGGGCGAGCCCGACGCGACGTTGCTGGCCGCCGCTGATCTCGTGCGGGTAGAGATCGAGATGGGCCTGGGGCAGGCCGACCGCCTTGACGATCGCCTGGACATGCTCCTCGCGCCTGGCGCGGGGCCAGTCGGTGTGGATGATCAGCGGCTCGTGCAGCGAGCGGCGCAGCGTCCAACGCGGATCGAGCGAGGCGCCGGGGTCCTGATAGACATATTGCAGCCGTGCCCTGACCGCCGCTGCGCGCTTCTGGCCCGGCGAGGCGATCCGCTCGCCCGAAAGATGGACCTCGCCCTGCGTCGGCTCATGGATGCCCATCAGCGTCTTGCCGAGGGTCGACTTGCCGCAGCCGGATTCGCCGACGATCCCCAGCACCTCGCCCTTCGCGACCGCGAAACTGACGTCGTCGAGCGCGCGCAGCGTGCCGACGCGGCGGTTCAGGAAGCCGCGCACCGGGAAATGGCGGGCGAGCCCCGCGACGTCGAGCAGGGCAGGCGAAGGCTCGGGCATGCGCCGCTCAGACATGCAGGGCCGCCTCCGTGCTGGTGGTCACGGGGTGATGGCATGCGACGAGATGCCCGCCATGGCTTTCCGCCAGGGCTGGACGGGTCTCGCGGCAGAGTTCCGTCGCCCGTGGGCAGCGCGGGTTGAAGCGGCAGCCGGGTGGCGGGGTGAGGGGGCTCGGCACGCCGCCGGGAATGCCGACCGGGTCGCGTCCCGGCTCCGGCAGGCTATCGAGGAGCATGCGGGTATAGGGGTGGCGCGGATCGGCGAAGAAGGCCTCGCGCGGCGCGATCTCGGCCGTCTGGCCGGCATACATCACCACGATGCGGTCGCAGATTTCCCAGGCCGCGCCGAGATCATGCGTCGTGAACAGCACCGAGACGCCGCGCTCGACCGCGAGCCGCCGCAGCAGGCCGAGGATCTGGGCCTGGACCGTGACGTCGAGCGCCGTCGTCGGCTCGTCGGCGATGATCAGGCGCGGCTGCGGCAGCAGCGCCATTGCGATCATCACGCGCTGACGCTGTCCGCCCGACAGTTCATGGGGGTATTTCGCCAGGATGGCGCGCGGCTGCGGCAGCTGGACGGCGTCGAGCATCGCGATCGCCGTGTCCTCGTCGGAACGGCGGCTCCTTCGCGAGCCTTCTGGGCGGGGCGCCTTCCAGCGCATCAGGTCGGCGATCTGGGTGCCGATCCTGAACAGCGGATTGAAGCTGGCGAAAGGATCTTGAGGGACAAAGGTCACGACCCGGCCGCGGATGCTCTCGGCGGCCTGGCCGCCGCGCAGCATGTCGACGCCGTCGAGCCGGATATGGCCGCTGCCGATCTCGGTCAGCCCGTCCGGCAGGGTGCCGAGGATCGACCTTGCGAGCGTCGTCTTGCCGCAACCGGATTCGCCGACGAGCCCGACGATCTCGCCGGGCTTGACGGCGAGGTCGATCATGTCGAGCACCCGCGCCGGGCCCTTCTCCGTGCGGAAGCTGAGCGAGAGCTTGCTGATGTCGAGAAGCGCCGTCATCGGATCAGACGCTTCGCCGCGTGCGCGGGTCGAGGATGTCGCGCAGCCCGTCGCCGAAGAGGTTGAAGCCGAGAACGGTCAGGAAGATGGCGATGCCGGGCGCCAGCGCATACCACCAGGCCTCGGGCAGGTATTCGCGGCTCTCGGCGATCATGCGGCCCCATTCCGGCGTCGGCGGCGGCGCGCCGAGTCCGAGGAAGCCGAGCGTCGCGGCGGTGAGGATCGTCGCACCCATGCCGATCGAGGTGCGCACGATGATCGGAGAGGCGATGTTCGGCAGGATGTGGAGCACGATGACGCGCCAGGGCGAGGCGCCGAGCGCCACGGCGGATTCGACGAAGACCTCGTTTCGCATCGAGCGCGTCTCGGCATAGACGAGCCTCGCCCAGAACGGCCAGTAGGTCAGCGACAGCGCCAGGATGACGTTCTCGATCGAGGGCCCCAGCGTCTGGGCGATGGCGATGGCGAGCACGATTTGCGGCACGGCGAGGAAGATCTCGGCGACCCGCATCAGCGCATCGCTGACCCAGTTCTTGTAATAGCCCGCGACGAGGCCGATCGGCACGCCGATCAGCAGCGCCGAGCCGACCGCGATGCCCGCGAGCATCAGGGTGATGCGGGCGCCGAAGAGCAGGCGGCTGAAGATGTCGCCCCCCATGCGGTCGGTGCCCATCAGCGCCTCAGGCGCGGGTGGCATCAGACGTCGCTCGATGTGGAAATCGAAGACGTCGTTGGGGTAGGGGGCGAGCAGTGGCGCGAAGATCGCGGCGATGACCAGCAGGGCCAGCAGGCTCGCGCCGAGCAGCCCGGCCCTGTCGCGGGCGAAGCGTTTGACCAGATCCATCAGGCGGCTCCGCGCGGATCGATCGTCGCCTGCAGCATGTCGACGAGAAGATTGATGAAGACGAAGAGCGCTCCCGTGCAGAGCGTGAAGCCCATGACGGCGTTGTAGTCGGATTGCAGGATCGAGCGCACCGCATAGGCGCCGAGACCGGGCCAGTCGAACACCGTCTCGACCACGACCGCACCTGCGAGCAGGATGCCGAAGATCAGCCCGAGCTGCGTCACCGTCGCGGTCAGCGCCATCCGCAGCACGTATTTCCAGACGATGACCCGGCGCGGAAAGCCCATAGCGGTCTGATAGGCGACCGAGGGCGAGTTGATCACGCCGATGACGCCGTTGCGGGTAAAGCGCACGACGGTCGCCGCCGCGGGCAAGGCCAGCGTCAGGGCCGGCAAGGTGATGTGGCGCAGCGCCGAGGCCAGTGCCTCGCCGTCGCCGGCGATGAGCGCATCGACGACCATCAGCCCGGTGACGGGTTCCGGAGGGAAGCCGTCGAGGCGGCCCGCCAGCGGCAGCCAACCGAGCTTCATCGAGAACAGGAACTGCAGCTGCATCGCGAACCAGAAGGAGGCGACCGCGAGACCCGAGACCGTGACGACACGCAGGATGTGATCGAGCCAGGAATTGCGATGCAGCCCGCAGAGCACGCCGAGGGGGATGCCGAGCAGCGCCGCGACCAGCACGGCGACAAGGGTGAGTTCGAGCGTCGCCGGCAGCCTTGTCGCCAGGTCGTCGACGATCGGCTGCTGGGTGAAGAGGCTGACGCCGAGATTGCCCCGCGCGACGTCGCTCACATAGTTCAGGAACTGCACCGGCAGAGGCTTGTCGAAGCCGAAGCGCTCGCGCACCTGCTGGACCTGCTCGGCGGAGGCGTTCTCGCCCGCCGCCAGGAAGGCCGGATCGATCGGCACCACGCGCGACAGGATGAAGACGATGGCGAGCAGCCCGAGCAGTGTCGGGACGAACCAGATCAGCCGGTTGGCGACCATGGAGAGCCAGTTCATGCCGCAGCCCTCGTCATCAGCTCGCGATCCTCATCGCTTCTGCGAGGCCCAGCGGATGTCCTGGCCGTTGCTGACCGGGGAGAAGCGGATGCCCTCGACCTTGCTCGAATAGGGGCCGTACCATTTGGTGTTGTAGACGAAGATGCCGGCGGCATCGTCGTTCACCATCTGGGTCATCTCCTCGTAGAGCTTCTGCCTCTCCTGCTGGTCGCCGGACACCAGTGCGCGGTCGAGGCGCTTATCGAATTCCGGGTTGCTGTAATAGGAGAAGGTGCGCGTGCCGTGATAGCGCGTGCCGTAGAGCTCGCCGACCCAGTTGTTGGGATCGACATAGTAGGTGCTCTTCCAGAGCGGCACGATATCGGCCTGCGTCTCGGCCTTGCGCATGCGGCTGGAGACGAGCGACCAGGGCGAGACTTCGACCACGACCTCGACGCCGATCTGGCGCAGCGTGTTCTGGAACAGGGTCGCCGCCTGCTCGGATTCGCTGAAGCCGGCGAGCGCATTGATGGTGATCGGCCGCAGCGGCTCGGTGACCTTCTTCAGCTCCTCGCGGGCCTTGTCGAGGTCGTAGGTATAGCCCTTCAGGCCGGCGGGCGTGCCCCAGATATTGTTCGGGTTCGGCCCCGGATTGCGCGAGACCGAGCCCTTCATGATATTGGCGATGAAGCCGTCATAGTCGAAGGCATAGGCGAGCGCCCGGCGGAAGTGGAGGTTGTTCATCAGCGGCTTGCTGTTGTTCAGCGCGAGGATGAAGACGCGCATCGATTCCTGTTCGATGATCTGCACGTTCGCCGATTGCCTGAGGCGCTGGATCTGGTCGTAGGGCAGATAACCGTCGGCGCCCTGGTAATCGCCCCGGATCAGGCCGAGCACGCGCGTATTGGTCTCGAGCACCGTGCGGAACTCGAGATCGTCGAAGGGCTGGCCGGTCCAGCCTGCGAAATGCTCGGGGAAGCGGCGGGCGGTCCAGCCGACGGCGGGATCGTGCCGGCGCAGCGCGTAGGAGCCGCTGCCGGCCTCGTTGCGCGCGAGCCAGGCCTCGGCCCAGTCGCCGTTCTTCTCGTTCGCCTTCACCAGCGCGCTGTTGACGACCAGGATGTCGGGGACGGTGGTGAGGAAGATCGCCGAGGGCTGCGCCAGGTTGAAGACGACGGTATGCGCGTCGGGCGCCTTGGTCGTGCCGGGCTTGATCGCATCGAGATAGAGGCTCGCCGGCCCCTTCTTCAGGGCGATGATCCGCTCGATCGAGTAGACCACGTCCTCGGCGGTGAGCGGCTTGCCGTCGTGGAACTTGGCGCCCTGGCGCAGCTTGAAGGTGTAGACCTTGCCGTCCTCGGAGACGGTGTGGCTCTCGGCGAGCCAGGGGATCATCTTCGGCGGATTGTCGACCCAGCGATAGAGGCCGTCATAGAGGTTGAACCGGGTCGCGGCGCGGGCGGTGTCGAAGATCGTGTGAGGGTCGAGATTGTCGTAGGGGCTGTTGTTCGCATAGACGAACTTGCCGCCGGACTGGGCGGATGCGCCATTGAAACCGACCGTGGAGAGGGCGACGGAGCCAAGAACCGTCTTCAAGGCGTCTCTGCGTGTCGTCGTCATGCCGTCCTCCAAGTGGTCGCTGGTTTCAGGGGCTGCCGGTTACGGAAATGACCTGGCCGGTGATGAAGTCCGCATAGTCGGAGGCGAGGAACATCACGGCATGCGCGATGTCCTGAGGCGTGCCGGCGCGGCGGCGCGCGGTGTTGGCGATCATGCTCTCCTGCCGCTCCGGCGAATAGGACTGCCATTGCCGCTCATAGTCCGGGCTGGTGCGCTGGAAGCCCGGCGCGACCGCGTTGACCGTGATGCCGAAGGGGCCGAGCTCCTGCCCGAGCTGGCGCGCGAGGCCGATCTCGCCGGCCTTGGCCGAGGCATAGGCCTGGATGCCGGTCAGCGAGGTGCGCAGGCCGGCGCCGCTGGCGATGAAGACGATGCGGCCCTTGCCGGCCCGCTTCATGCCGGGCGTCACCGCCTGCGCCGAGAGGAAGGCGCCGGTCAGGTTGACGTCGAGCACCCCGCGCCAGGCCGCCTCGTCGACATCCTCCAGCGGCGTCGCGGCCTGCCCGAGCACGCCGCCCGCGACATAGACCAGCACGTCGGGGCTGCGGCCGGAGGCGGCCTGGCTCGCGGCGATCCAGGAGCGGACCTGAGCCTTGTCGAGGAGGTCGAGCTCGGTCTTGTGCGCCGGCAGCCCCTCCATCTCGTTGCCGAGCCGATCACCGGCGAAGACCGTGGCGCCGCGCGCGGCGAAGGCCTCGACGATCCCGCGTCCGATGCCGCGTGCGGCACCCGCGATCAGGACGGACTGGCCTGCGAAACCGATGTTCATGCGGCCTTTTCCACATTGCGCGGGGCGATCTGCGGATAGAGCCGCAGAAGGCCGGCATAAGCGCGCTCGATCGCCGCAACCGGATCGGCTTCGGCTGCGGCATCCGCGTTCACGAGAGCGAAGATCTCGTGCTTCAGGAAGAAGCGCCATTCGATTGGCAGGGCGAAGAGCGTGTCCGAGAGATGGTCCCAGGCGCGGTCGGACCAGATGCGCTCGAAGGAAAGCCGCTCCTTGTCGAAGACGAGGCCTTTCGGGCGCTCGCCAGGGCCTGCCCGCAGGGTCTGCGTGGCCGCCTCGTCGAGCTCACCGTCCAGCACGACGACACCATAGTCGCGAGCGCCCTCAGCCGAGACCTTGCCCTGCGCGACGTCGTCCATGACCTCGGCCACGGGCCGCTCGAAGGGGTCGCCCCAGCCGCCGGCGCCGGCGGCCGAGATCATCAGGACGTCGCCCGGCGCGCAGCGCACCACATCGGTGTTGCCGAGGCTCTCCTCGCGCTCCGTGCCCGGGTTGCGCAGGAAATTGCAGGTCGCGCCGGGCTGTCCGCCCTCGAGGCCCCAGCAGGAGAAGCGCACGCGGTCGCGGTTGCGCGCGGTCACGACGGAGTTCGGCGTGAACATCTGGAAGGTCATCTGCGCGGCAAGACCGCCGCGATAGCGCCCGGCGCCGCCGCTGTCGGGCACGAGCTGGTAGCTGAGCACGCGGATCGGCACCTCCGCTTCGGTGATCTCGATCGGGGTGTTCTTCAGGAAGGAGTTGGAGCCGTCCTGTCCGTCCTCCTTGGCCCAGCCGCCGCCGCCGCCGGTGATCGGATTGATCGAGGCCATGGCGAGGCGCCCCGTCCGGCTGTCGGTGGTGCGGACATTGAGGATGCCGCCGCCGCCGGCAGGCCCTGCCGGCAGCCTGTCGGGAAGCGCGAGCGAGAAAGCGCCGACGACCATGCCCTGGATGCGGGCGCAGGTCAGGCTGCGCATGCCTGTCGCCGCCGGATAGACCGGGTTGACCACCGAGCCCTCGGGCAGGATGCAGCGCACCGGCCGCAGTAGCCCGGCATTGAGCGCGACGGTGGGATCGAGCGAATAGACGACGTAATTGTAGCCGACCAGCGGCAGGATGTGGCGCGGCAGGCCGCCGGTCGGCATGTTCAGCGCCGACTGCAGTTGCGGGTCGCTGCCGGTGAAGTCGAACACGGCCTCGTCGCCGCTGACGCGCACGGTCAGCTTCAGCCGGCACGGCACGCCCCCGGGGCTGTCCTCGTCGATATAATCGGTGAAGACGTAGTCGCCGTCCTGCATCGAGGCGAAGAGGCGCCTGGCCTGGCGGTCCGCGAGGTCGAGCACGCCATAGGTCGCGGCACAGACGGTCTCGACGCCGAAGCGGGCGATGGCGTCCCGGATCTTGCGCTCGCCCGTCTTGAGCGAGGCGATCTGCGCCGTCAGGTCGCCCCAGTTCTGGTCCGGCATGCGGACATTGCGCAGCATGATCGCGAGCACCTGCTCGTTCATCACGCCGGCCTCGACCAGCTTCATCGGCGGGATGCGGATGCCTTCCTGCTGGACCTCCGTCAGCGCCCGCGAGAGCGAGGCCGGCACCGCGCCGCCCATGTCGGTGTTGTGGATATGGCCGACCGCGAAACAGACCAGCGTCTCGCCCTCGAAGATCGGCATCCACAGGTGGATGTCCGGCGCATGGGTGCAGACATAGCCGGAATAGGGGTCGTTGGTGATGCAGATGTCGCCCGGCCTGTAGTCGGCAATCGCGTCGATCGCGCCCTTGTAGTCGAGCCCGATGAACCAGGTCGCGCCGAGGTCCTTCGGGCTGGCGAAGGTCTGGCCGCAGGGCGTGGTCAGCCCGCTGGTAAAATCCTCCGTCTCCTTGACGAAGGCCGAATGGGCCGTGCGCAGGAGGGTGTAGGCCATGCTCTCGGCAGCCGCCTCGAAATGGCTCTTCAGGATCTGGAGCGTGACCGGATCGAGGGCGGGCTTGATGGTCGAGGTCATGATGTGAGCCGTCATGGCGTCTGCGCCCTGCTCAGGATGAGGTTGCCATAGCCGTCGACCTGGCCCGTGAAGCCGGGCGGCGCCCAGGTCGTCGTGTCGTCCTGGATGATCACGGCGGGGCCGGCGAAACGGCTTCCCGGCTTCAGGTCGCGGCGCTGGAACAGGCCTGCGGCGATCTCGCCGCCACGATGGCTCACCGTCACGGTCTCCTGCGGCGCGACGTCGGTCGCCGCGACGATGCGCTCGGCGAAGGAGGGTTTCGGCGTCTTTCCGGCGATGACGACGCGTAGCGCGACGAGCTGCACCTGCGCCTTCTCGTCGGCATGGCCGTAGATTTCGGCATGGCGGGCATGGAAAGCGTCGATGATCGCCTTGTCGTTCCCCTCCGCAATCCAGCGTTCTGCGATCGGCGTTTCGATCTCGTAGGACTGGCCGCGATAGCGCATGTCGCCGGAGACCGTCAGTGTGGCTTCGCCCTCATGACCCTGGCTGCCATGGAGCCAGCTGCGCGCCTCAGCCACGAGCCCCGTCAGCGCCTGGCCGATGGCCGGCATGGTCGTGGCGTCGACGTCGAGGAAGACGACGCGGACGAAATCGGAGCGCAGATCCGCGAGCAGACCGCCGAGCGCGGCGAGCACGCCCGGCGTCTCGGGCACGATGACGGTCTCCATGCCCATCGCCTCGGCGAGCAGGCAGCCGAGCATCGGGCCGGCGCCGCCGAAGGCGAGCAGCGCATAGCCGCTCGGCTCCTCACCGACCTGCGAGAACAACCTGCTGACCTCGCGATACATGTTGGCGACGGCGAGATCGATGACGGCCTCGGCGGTGGCGGCCGAGCCGCGGGCGAGGCCCCGCGCGAGAGGTTCGACCACGGCGAGCGCCCGCGCGCGGTCGACATTGACGGCGCCATAGCCGAGCTCGGCGGCGCCGAGCACGCCAGTGACGGCGAAGGCGTCCGTGATCGTCGCCCGCTCTCCGCCGCTGCCATAGCAGGCCGGGCCGGGCTTCGAGCCGGCGCTTTCGGGGCCGACGCGCAGCACGCCGAGCGAATCCACGCTGGCGATGGAGCCGCCGCCCGCGCCGATCGAGGAGACCGAGACCGTCGGCAGATAGATCGGATAGCGCCCGACCAGCTCGCCGGAACGGAAATCGGGCATGCCGTCGCGCAGCAGGGCGACATCGGCGCTGGTGCCGCCGATGTCGAGGCTCATCACGCGGGGGAAGCCGGCCCGCTCTGCGACGAAGCCGGCGCCGATGACGCCCGCCGCCGTGCCCGAGAGCAGCATCTCGATGCTGCGCTCCTTGCCGGCGGCGGCGGTCATCACGCCGCCATTCGACTTGGTGATCATCGGCGCGGGGCCGACGCCACGCTCGCGCAGCGCCGCTTCCAGCCGGCCGATATAATGCGAGACGCGCGGCTGCACCGCGCCGTGGACGCAGGCCGTGATGGTGCGCTCATATTCGCGCACGATCGGCCAGACATCGGCCGAGCAGAAGACGGGAAGGTCCGGGCGCAGCCGGTTCAGCACCTGCTTGACCAGCCGCTCATGCGCCGGGTTGGTGTAGCTGTGCAGGAAGGCGAGCACGATGCCCTCGGCGCCGGCGGCTTCCGCCTGCGCCAGCGCCGCCGCGATCGCATCCTCCTCCGGCACGGTTTCGGCCTTGCCGTCGGCATTCATGCGTTCCCGCAGGGGGATGACGCGGTCGCGCGGCACCAGCGGCGGTGGGCGCCGCGAGAACAGGTCGTAAGGGTCGGGGATTTTCAGGCGCGCCAGTTCGAGGACGTCGCGAAAACCCTCGGTGACGAACAGGCAGAGCCGCGCGCCCGTGCCCTGGATCACGCTGTTCACACCCACGGTCGAGCCATGCGTGAAATAGCTGACCTCGCGCGGAGAGATGCCGAAGCGGCGCTCGATCTCGTCCAGCCCCTGCAGCACCTCGGCGCCCGGCGCATCGGGCCGCGACAGCACCTTCAGCGTATGCAGCGCGAAGGACGCTTCGTCGAAGACGCAGAAATCGGTGAAGGTGCCGCCGATATCGACGCCGATGCGGTAGCCCACGGTTCAGCTCCGTCCATTCGCAGCGGTGACGTCAGGCAAACCTTGTGCCGCCATACCCGCCTCATCCGCGCAGTGGCGCGCGATCTCGGCATGGGTCGCGAACCAGACCGAGCCCTTGGCCTTTGCGGCGCGGATGACCTCGTCGAGGATCCAGATGCGCGAGCGGTGGCCGATCTGGTGCGGATGCATGGTGAGCTGGAACAACCCGCCCTCCTGCGCCGCGAGGTCGAGTTCACGCAGGAAGATGTCGAGCACCATCTGGGGTCCGCCATGGGGCCGAAGCGCCGCGAACCGGTCCATGCTGAAATAGACGGCATCGTCGCGGATCCATTCGACCGGGATCTCGACGATGCCGGAGGGCTGGCCCTGGTCGAGCAGCTCATAGGGCTCGTCATCCGCCATCAGCGAGGAATCGTAGAGCAGGCCGATCTCGCGGATGATCTTCAGCGTCCAGGGGCTGAAATCCCAGGAGGCGGTGCGCATTCCGACCGGACGTGTGCCCGCGAGCCTGGTCAGCACGTCGCCGGCGCGCAGCGCCAGGTCGCGCTCGGTCTCGTAGTCGAGTCCCGAGTTCAGCTCGTGGATCCAGCTATGGATGCCGATCTCGTGTCCGGCGGCGGCCGCCGCCTCGATCTCGCGCTCGTTCAGCATGGCGGCGACGGCCGGCATGAAGAAGCTGGCGGGAACGCCATGGCGCTGCAGCATCGCCAGAATGCGTGGCATACCGGCGCGCGCGCCGTACTGGCCCTGGCTCAGCTTCGAATAGGAACGGCCGCCATTGCGCAGTTCGATGGTCTCGTGATCGCTGTCGAAGGAGAGCGCGACCGCGAAGGTCGCCCCGTCTTTCCAGCGCGCCGGTTTCAGCGAGCGCCCGGCGCGGACATGCTCGACGGCCCCGCGCCAGACATCCTCGGGCCAGGTCCAGGGATCGGTCTTGGGCGGGACTGGGGAGATCATTTTGGCGCTCAGCAATGATACTGGAAGCCGTCGACGACGAGCGCCTGGCCGGTCATGAAGCAGGGCTCGGAAGCTGCCAGGAACAGCACGAGCTGGGCGACGTCTTCCGGCTTTCCCATGCGTCGCAATGCGATGCCGGCCTGCGCCAGGGCGGCGCCGCGCTCCCGGGTCAGTGTGTTGCCGAGCTCGGTCTCGATCACGCCCGGGCAGAGCGCGTTGACCAGGATCGTCGGGCCGAGTTCCTTGGCGAGCGCCTTGGTCATCCCGATGATGCCGGCCTTGGCGGCGGCATAGGCGAAGCGGCTGACGGCCGCGGTCACGCCGCCGGTATGGGCGTTGAGCGAGGACATCGAGACGATGCGCCCCCCGCCCTGAGCCTGCATGACCGGGGCGACCGCGCGGATATAGTTGAAGCAGCTCTTCAGGTTGATCGCGATGGTGCGGTCGAACTCGTCTTCCGCGATCTCGAGAATGCCCTTGGGCATCGAGCGGCCGGCATTGTTGACCAGCACGTCGATGCGGCCGAGCTGCGCGACGGTCTCGTCCGCGACACGCTGCGCTTCGGAGAAGGACGAGACATCCGCCTCGAAGGTCAGGGCCTTGCGGCCCATCTCGCGGATTTCACCCGCGGTGCGATCGAGCTCGGGGCGCAGCAGATCGACCAGCGCGATGTCGAACCCGGCTTCGGCCAGCGTCTTGGCGCAGGCCCGGCCGATGCCTCTGGCGCCGCCGGTCACGATCGCCACGGATGGGGTGCGCGCTGCCGTCATCTGCCGAATTCACTCCGCTGAACGTCTTGAATTCATCTCGATTGAAGGGGAGCGTATCGTCGGCTAATTTGTTCGACAAGCTGGATCGGGTTCACATATATGAATACTGAAGTGAAGTCGGCGGCCCGCATGCTCGACCTTCTCGAGTATCTTGCGGGCTGCGCGGAACCGGTGAAACTCAAGGACATCATCGCGGCCCTGGGCTTTCCCAAGAGCAGCGCGCATGCGCTCGCTCAGACGCTGGTCTCGCGTGGCTATGCCATCCAGGATTCGACCGAGCGCTACGTGCTGGTCCATGCCAGCCGGCACCGATCGGCGACGCGAGCCCATGAGGCGCGGCTGCTCTCCGCCGCGCATCCGGTGATGGAGCAATTGCGCGACGTCTCGGGCGAGACGGTCGTGCTGGCGGTTCGCACCACGCGCGGGGAGTCCAAGCGCCTCGCGAAATGCGTCAGCCGGCAGGCCATTCGCTTCGACGTCGATCTCGACGGCAACAGCGAATCCTACTGCACGGCGACCGGGCGCCTCCTGCTGGCGCATTGGGACACCGCGCTCGCCGACGCCTATCTCGCCCGCGTGCCGCTGATCGCGCGCACGCCCAGGACCGTCATCGACCCGGATGCGATCCGCGCCCTGTTCGTCCGGATCCTGGAGGAGGGGGTCTCGATCTGCGACGAGGAGCATATCCTCGGCTCGACCGGCCTCGCAGTGCCGATCCGGGCGCGGGACGGCAGCGTCGTCGCCGCGCTGAACCTGGGAGTGGTGACGACACGCTACCGGTCCCGCAGCGGCGAACTCGTCGAGGTTCTCAAGGGCGCCGGCCGACAAATCAGTGAAAGACTTGGATATCGCGAAAGCCAGTGACGAAGAGTCCTGCCATGCGACGAACCGAAAGTCCGATCCCGACCGTCTGCCATCGGGCGATCGCAAGGCCCCGGGCAGCGTTTGGCGGAATATCCGGCGTCACGGTTGTCCGGCGCATCCTCTCTTTGCGAATTGGCGGCGCCATTGGTGAGGCTTAAGTTGAACGGCTTGCGCGAGAGTGACGTCACGGACACTGTCCCGAGCACGAAGCCATGTACACGATAGCCTTTCTGCTGCTGCCGGAATTCTCCCTGCTCGGCGCCGTCTCGGCGACCGAGACGTTGCGGGTCGCCAACTCGCTCTATCCGGAGCCGCATTTCCGCTACCTGTTCGTGCACGACACCGAGACGCGCGTGGCGTCGAGTTCGGGCATTCCGCTGCAGGCGGAGATGCATGTGCGCGATCTCAAGGATTTCGACGCGCTCGTCGTGCTGTCGAGCTTCCGCCACGACAGCTATGAGAACGCCGAGACGCAAAGCCTGATCCGGCGCTTCGACCGGCACGGCAAGACGATCGGCTCGATCGAGAGCGGCGCCTATCACATCGCCAGGGCCGGCGTGCTCAACGGCCATGTGGCGACGGCGCATTTCAATAATCTGCCGATGTTTGCCGAGCTCTTCCCGCAGGTGAGCTTCGTCAAGAAGGTCTACACCTGGAGCGAGAAGCGCATGACCTGCGCCGGCGGGGCGGCGGCGACCGATATGATGCTGCACCTCGTCTCGGAGCGTCTTGGCAAGGCCGTGGCGGCGCGTGTCGCCAACATCATCATCTTCCCCTATCGGCGCGAGATCGGGGCCTATCAGGACGATCTGTTCACCTCGGCCTATAACGGCTTCCCGCAGCCGGTGCGCGAGGCCTGCCGCATGATGGAGGAGGCGATCCACCGGCCGCTCGACATCGAGGCGATCGCGGACCAGCTCGCGCTCTCGCGCCGCCATCTCGACCGGCTGTTCGAGATCGCCTTCAACTGCTCGACCTTCGACTACTACCGCATGATCCGACTGGCGCGCGCCCGCAAGCTGGTGAAGGCGACCCGCATCGAGCTCACCACCATCGCCATGCGCTGCGGCTTCCGCTCCTATCCGCGTTTCCTCGAGCGCTATCGCGAGGCCTATGGCGTTTCGCCTTCGGAAGACAGGGCGTCGGAGCTGCCGCAGCCGACGCAGCCGGACCGGGTTTCGCCGCTGACGGACCTGCATCCCTATCAGAGCCTGCTCGATCCGAAGCGGATGATCTGACATGCCGCGCGGCATGCGGGATGTCCAAATCTGGAACTTTGAATGTCCAGAACGAGAGTACCCGAGGGCTCTGGTTTTTCCAATGATCATTTGGCGTTGAGTTTGACGAATTCAATATTCGACCGGCGAATTCTGGATTCGACAGAATAGATCATCGCGACGCCTGCCTATTCGAGCCGGCCGCGCAACAAGTCTTTTGGATGCGAGGTTTTTGCTTGGCGGCTCGTCCGCTCGGCGAGAGCGGTGGCGCGCCATGACATGCGAGCGTCAAAGACGCCGTCAAACAAGAGGGTGAACGGAATGGCCGACGGTTCAACGATGACCGGCAGTTCTCTGCCGGCGAGCGCCCTCACGCGGCGCGCTTTCAGTGCGGGCCTGCTCACGACGGGGCTGCTCGCGGGTTCCGGGCGCGCTTTCGCCCAGGCGACGCCGAAGCGCGGCGGCACGGTGCGGCTGGCGCTGTTCCAGCAGTCGACGGGCGACACGTTCGACTCCGCCCGCTACGACAAGGGCAACGACTACATCCGCGGCACGAGTGTCTATAGCTATCTGACGCGCATGGACGAGCAGGGCCAGGCCCAGCCCGAGGTCGCGGAATCCTGGGAGGCCAACAAGGAGGCGACACGCTGGGTCTTCACGATCCGCAAGGGCGTCAGCTTCAGCGACGGTTCGCCGCTGACCACCGACGACATCATCTTCTCGATGCTGCGCCACCGTGAAGACAAGGTGGCCTCGACCGCCAAGCAGCTGATCGCCAACATCACCTCGGTCACGGCCGACGGGCCGAACAAGATCGTGATGGAACTGGCCCAGCCCGACGTCGATCTGCCGATCCTCGTCGGCATCTTCCAGTTCGCGCTGGTCAAGAACGGCACCTACGATTTCTCCAAGCCGATCGGCACCGGCGCCTTCACGGTCAAGGAGTTCCAGCCGGGCATCCGCACCGTACTGGTGCGCAACCCGAACTTCTGGAAACAGGGCCAGCCCTATATCGACCAGTTCGAGATGTTCCCGATTCCGGACGCCTCGGCGCGCGCCAACGCCCTGCTGTCGGGCGATGTCGACATGATCCTCGAGCTGCGCGGCAATGCCATCGAGCAGGTCGCGAAGTCCAGCAATGCCGAGGTCTTCGTCACCCCGAGCACGCGCTATACCGCGATCCAGGCCGCGGTCGACCGCGCGCCCTCCAACAACACCGATCTCGCGCTCGGCCTGTCCTATCTGATCGACCGCAAGCGCGTGCTCGATACCGTCCTGCGCGGCTACGGCACCATCGCCAACGATCATCCGATCGGCCCGGCGAGCCCGTATTTCAATGCGTCGCTGCCGCAGCGCGAGCTCGACATCGACAAGGCCAAGTTCCATTTCGGCAAGGCGGGCATCGGCAAGAACCCGATCGAGCTCTCGATGGGCGACGGCGTGCTCTACAGCGTCGATATCGGCCAGCTGATGCAGCGCGAGGCGATGCGGGCCGGGCTCAACCTGCAGATCAAGCGTGAGCCGGCCGAGAGCTACTGGACGGCGGTCGCGGGCAAGCGCCCGTTCTTCGCGACCAATTTCCATCCGCGCCCGACCTACAACATGCTGCTCAACCTGAGCTGGAAGAAGGGCGCGGCCTGGAATTTCTCGCATTACGAGAACGAGCGCCTCGAAAAGCTGATCGACATGACCCGCGCCGAATTCGACCTCGCCAAGCGCAAGGAGCAATACGGCGAGATCCAGACGATCATCCATAATTCGGGGGCGATCATGATCCCGACCTTCCTCAGCTACGTCGATGGCGTCTCGAAGAAGATCAAGGGCCTGACGCCGTTGCCGATCGGCAGCCTGGGCGGCTTCAACTTCACCGACCGGATCTGGATCGAAGCCTGACCCGGATGGCTCGGGATCGGGTGGAGTGACGGGGCGTGGCTAATTTCATCCTCTGGCGGCTGCTGGCCACGCTCCTGCTGCTCTTCATCGTGTCACTGCTCGTCTTCTGGGCCTGCGAGATCCTGCCCGGAGACGTGGCGCAGATCGCGCTCGGCCAATATGCGACGCCCGAGAACGTGCAGGCCCTGCGGCTCGAAATGGGCCTGAACGAGCCGCCCGTGCAACGTTATCTGCACTGGCTGGCGGGGGCCGTGCAGAACGACTGGGGCCGGTCCCTGGTGACGAAATCGCCGGTCAGCGCATTGCTCTCCGAGCGCGTGGCGAACACGGCGCTGCTGGCGGGCGTCACCACGCTGATTGCCGTCCCGCTCGCCATCCTTCTCGGCGTCGTCATGGCGATGTGGAATGGGCGGGCGCTCGACCGGGGCGCATCGGTCGTCATCCTGGCGCTGTCGGCCACGCCCGAATTCCTGCTAGCGACGCTGCTCGTCCTGCTCTTCGCCGTCAATCTCGGCTGGCTGCCGGCGGTGGCCTATCTCAGCACGGGCTCTGGCCTCGGCCAGACGGCGCGCGCGCTGCTGCTGCCGACGGCGAGCCTGGTCGTCGTCGTCACCGCGCAGATCGCGCGGATGACGCGGGCCATCCTCGGCAACATCCTGACCCAGCCCTATATCGAGATGGCGATCCTCAAGGGCGTGCCCGGCCGCCGCGTCGTCGCCCGCCATGCGCTGCGCAACGCGGTCGGGCCGATCGCCAATGTCGTCGCGCTCAACACGGCCTATCTGGTCAGCGGTATCGTCGTCGTCGAGACCATCTTCGCCTATCCGGGCCTTGCCCGGCTGATGATCGATTCCGTGCAGTCGCGCGACCTGCCGGTGGTCCAGGCCTGCGCCATGATCTTCTGCGCCACCTATGTCCTGCTGATCCTGCTGGCCGACGTGATGGCGCGCGTCTTCGACCCGCGCTCCCTGCCGCAGCGCCCGATGGACGCGATATGATCGGCGTCTCCGCTCCCCGGCGCCTGTCGCCGACGCTGGTCATCAGCACCGCACTGCTGGCGATCTTCGTGCTGATCGCGCTCGTCTCGCTCGTCGTCCTGCCGCAGGACCCGTTCGACTTCGTCACCGACGAACCCTTCCGGCCGCCGGCTGCCGGCACCTGGCTGGGCTCCGACTATCTCGGCCGGGATGTGCTCTCGCGTCTGATGGACGGGACGCGCATCACCCTGTTCATGGCGTTGAGCGCGACGCTGCTGGCCCATCTCATCGGCGATACGCTGGGACTGCTGGCGGCCACGCGCGGCGGCTTCGTCGACACGGTCCTGAGCCGCATAGTCGACGTCATCCTGGCCCTGCCGAAGATCATCGTCGGTCTCGTGGTCGTGGCGGCGCTGGGCTCGTCCGTCTCGGTCATCATCGGCATCGCGGCCGTGGTCTACTCGGCCGGGGTCTTCCGGATCGCGCGGGCACTCGGCAACGATCTCAAGGAGATGGACTACATCAAGCTGGCCCGCTCGCGCGGCGAGGGCATGGGCTGGATCCTGTTCGGCGAGATGTTGCCGCATGTGGTGCGGCCGCTTGCCACCGATTTCGCCATCCGCGCCAGCTTCGCGATCCTGTTCATGAGCAGTCTGAGCTTCGTCGGTCTGGGGGTGCAGCCGCCGATGGCCGACTGGGGCGGCATGGCGCGCGAAAATCTGGGCGGGCTTTCGACCAATCCGCTGGCCGCCGTCGGCCCCGCGATCGCCATCGCGCTGGTCTCGATCTCCCTCAATCTGCTCGTCGATGCGCTCGACGGCGATGCGCGGCATTGAGGCGGCCATGAACAACGCTATCGCGAGCGACACCATCCTCACCGTCGACGATCTCTCCATCGCCACGACGACCGGGACGACGGTTCTCGACGGCGTCTCGCTGCGAGTCTGCCGTGGCGAGGTGCTGGCGCTGATCGGCGCCTCGGGCTCTGGCAAGACCACGCTGGCGCTGGCTGCGCTCGGCCATCTGCGGCCGGGCCTCGCGGTGGCCGGTGGGACGCTGCGTCTCGACGGCGTCGATATGCTCAGCGCCCCCCAACCCGTGCTGAACCGCATGCGCGGCCACACCGCGGCCTATATCGCGCAAAGCGCGGCGGCGGCCTTCAACCCGCGCATCCGGCTCGGCGACCAGGTGATCGAGTCGGCGCTGCTGCATCGCAGCCAGACGCCGGAACAGGCCCAGGCGCGTGCGCGCGAACTGTTCCGCTATATCAGCCTGCCGACGCCGGACCGGATCGGCACCCGCTTTCCCTACCAGGTCTCCGGCGGGCAGCTGCAGCGCTTCATGATCGCGATGGGCATGCAGGAAGAGCCGCTGCTGCTGGTCTGCGACGAGCCGACCAGCGCGCTCGACGTCACCACCCAGGTCGAGGTCATGCGCCTGCTGAAGCAGGTCATCGCCGACAACGACACGGCCGCGCTTTTCGTCAGCCATGATCTCGCGGTCGTCGCGCAGATCGCGACCCGCATCGCCGTGATGCGGGCCGGGCGCATCGTCGAGATCGGCGAGACCCGGCAGATCATCGAGGCGCCGCGCGAGGAGTATACGCGCGAGCTCATCGCCGCCTGTCAGCATCTCTCGCTCGGCGCCCTGGCGCAGCGGCAGTCCCGCCCCACGACCGGCGCCGGCCCGGCTTTGTCGGTCACCGGCCTCAATGCCGGCTATGGCACGGTCAGCGACGGCAAGCCGCAGATCGCGACGCTGCACGGCGTCGATCTCGCGGTCGGGAAGGGCGAGATCGTCGCGGTGATCGGCGAGTCCGGCTCGGGCAAGACGACGCTGGCGCGTGTCGTCGCAGGCCTGCATGCGCCGGCATCCGGGACCGTCGCGCTGAACGGGAAAGCGCTCGCCGGGCTCGACGCGCAGCGGACGGGCGCCGAGCGCCGCCGGATCCAGCTCGCGGTGCAGATGGCCGACACGGCGCTCAACCCGAAGCATCGGCTGCGCCGCATCCTCGGGCGCGTGCTGGCCTTCTTTCACGGGCTAAAGGGGGAGGCGGCCGAGGCGCGCATGCGCGAGCTTTTGGCGATGGTCAGCCTGCCCGAGCATTATCTCGACCGCTATCCGACCGAGATCTCGGGAGGCGAGAAGCAGCGGGTCAATCTCGCCCGCGCGCTGGCCGCCGAGCCGGAGATCCTGATCTGCGACGAGATCACCTCGGCGCTGGACACGATCGTCGCCGGCCAGATCATCGCGCTGGTGAAGCGCCTGCGCGACAATCTCGGCCTCACCATCGTCTTCATCAGCCATGATCTCGCGACCGTGGCCTCGATCGCCGACCGCGTCACGGTGTTGCGCCATGGCCGCGTCGTCGAGGCCGGCGAGAGCGCCGCCGTCCTGAGCGCGCCGTCCGACCCCTATACGCGCCTGCTCGTCGCCTCCGTGCCGGAGCTGCGGCAGGGCTGGCTGGAAGATGCGGCGGCGATGCGCGCGACGCTCGCCACCGACCTCGAAACGTCCCGGCCCGGTGCCGGCTGAGCCATGGCAAAGCGGAGATAATCCAATGCGCGCTCCCCTTGCGGCACTCGACGGGCGTTCCTTCGACGTTCTTGTGGTCGGCGGCGGGGTCGTCGGCGCCAGCGCCGCCCAGCACATCGCTGCCGGTGGCCGAACGACGCTGCTGGTCGACAAGGGCGATTTCGGTTCGGGCACGTCGAGCCGCTCGAGCCGGCTGCTCTATTCCGGCCTGGCCTATTTCTCGCCCGATTACGCGCTGTGGCGTTTCGCCTATCGACCGAAGGACCTGTTCCAGCGGGTGCGGATGGCGCGGCTGTCGATGCAATGCCGCACCGAGCTCGCCAGCACGATGCCGGAGCGCGTCAGCCGGCACAGCTTCTTCTTCCCGGTCTTCGAGGGCGGCGACTATCCGGGCTGGAAGGTCGATCTCGGCTATCGCGCGCTCGGCCTGTTCGGGTCCTCGCAGGTGCCGCTATCCTATCGGCGCCTGCCGGCTGCGGAGGCTGCAGAGCAGTTCGGGCTGGTCGGGCTGATGGACCGCTCGCGCCTGACAAGCGTCGCCGTGTTCGACGAATATCAGTACCAGTGGGCGGAGCGGATCTGCCTCGACACCATGCTCGACGCCGAGCGCTGCGGCGCGACCATTCGCAACTACACGACCGCGACCCGGCTCGATCCGCTTCCCGGCGGCGGCTGGCGGGTGACGCTGGAGGATGCCGCCTCGCCCGGCGCGACAGTGACGGTCGATGCCGGCACGCTGGTGAACACGGCCGGCCCCTGGGCCGACCGCCTGCTGCGCAAGACCTCCGGGCCGGTGCCGCAGAAGAAACATCTCGTCGGCATCAAGGGGGTGAACCTCGTCGTCAAGCTGCCGGAGTCCTGCCGGGGCACCGGCTTCGAGATGATCAGCAGCATCGGCCAGCCGTTCTACTGCATGCCCTGGGGCGACCATCACTTCTTCGGCCCGACCGAGACCATCTTCGAGGATGAGCCGGGCTCGGTGCGGGTGCTGCCGGAGGAGGCGGATTTCATCATCGCCGAAGCCAACAGGGCGCTGCCTTCGCTGAATCTGACGACCGACGACATCGTCTATCGCTGGGCCGGCGTGCGCCCGCGCACGACGAGCGAGACGGCCTCGGGCGTGAAGTCCCTGACCATTCACGACATGGCCGCTGAAGGCATGCCGGGCGCTCTCACCGTGACTGGCTGCCCGATCATGACCCATCGCCATGCCGGGCGCATGATCGCCGCGCGCGTCGCGCAGATGGGCGAGGCGACGGGCGCCTTGACGCCCCTGTCCTACACCGCCAGGCCGATGCCCGGCGACGGGCCGCTGTCTCCCGAGCGGCTGCGCCATGCCGCCAGGCATGAGCATGTCGAGACGCTGGTCGATCTGCTGTTCCGCCGGGTCCCGGTTGGCTGGACGCCCGGAATGGGCTTGGCCGATGCGCGGCAGGCTGCCGAGACGGTCGCCGATCTGCTCGGCTGGGACCAGGCCAGGATCATGGGCGAGGTCGAGGCCTATCGCCGCTTCACGGCCGAGAATTTCGAGCCGCGCGCGCTGCAGGCTCAGGCCGGCTCGGCCGAGGCCGTCGCCTGATGCGCATGATCGAAGCCGCGACCGTGCATCGCCTGCTCGATTGGCCCGGCGCCGTCGAGGCGATGCGGCTCGGCCATCTCAAGGACAGGCCGAAGATCGCGCGGCTGGCGCTCGACCAGCCGAGGGAGGGCGGCCACCCCGACATGCTGCTGGCCGTGCCGGCCTGGCAGGAGGGCGAGGCGCTCGGCATCAAGATCGTGACCTCGTTTCCCCGCAATGTCGAAGCCTTCGGCCTGCCGACGGTCGATGCGCTCTACCTCGTCTTCGACCCGCGGACCGGCAAGCCGCAGGCCGTGATCGACGGCGAGGCCCTGATCTTCCGCAAGACGGCTTCCGATACCGCGCTCGGAGCGAGTTTCCTTGCGCTTCCGAAGGCGGAGCAGATGTTGATGGTCGGGGCCGGCGCGCTGGCACCCTATGTCATCGACGCGATGCTGGCCGTGCGCCCGTCGCTGAAGCGGATCCGGATCTGGAATCGGACGCCCGAGCGAGCCAGGGCGCTGGCGGCGGCGCTGCAGGCGGCCGGCAAGCCGGCCGAGGCCTGCCTCGATCTCGACGCCGAACTGGCGCTGGCGGATATCGTCATCTCCGCGACGATGGCAGGCCAACCGCTGATCAAGGGCGATCTGATCGCGCCCGGAGCGCATGTCGGCCTGATCGGCTCCTTCACCCCGGACATGCGCGAGGGTGACGATGCCCTCCTGCGCCGCGCAGCCATCTTCGTCGACGATTATGCCTGCCTCGAGCGTTCGGGCGAATTCATCGAGCCGCTGCGCACGGGTGTGATCAGCCGTGACGACATCCGTGGCGACCTGTTCGCGCTCTGCCGAGGCGAGGTCACCGTCCAGCCCGGCGAGCGCCCGACACTCTTCAAGAACGGTGGCGCCGGCCATCTCGACCTTTTCCTCGCCAGTCACCTGCTGGGGCGCCTTGCCTCCGTCGATCAACGCTGAGCTGCCCTTTCACCGCTCAACAACGAGCCTGCCCATGTCCTCCGATCCGCTGCTGCAACCGCTGACCATCAAGCATCTGACGCTCAAGAACCGCATCATGAGCACCAGCCACGCCATCAGCTATGGCGAGGATGCGATGCCCAAGGAGCGCTACCAACTCTACCATGAGGAGAAGGCGAAGGGCGGGATCGGCCTGACCATGTTCGGAGGCTCTTCCAACGTCTCGCCCGATTCCGGCTCGGTCTTCGGCCAGCTCAGCGTGGGTGACGACCGCATCGTCCCGCATTTCCGCGAGTTCTCGGAACGGGTGCATCGCCATGGCGCGGCGCTGATGTGCCAGATCACCCATCTCGGTGGCCGAAGCCACTGGCGCTCGGACAACTGGCTGCCGACCGTGTCGCCGTCGCGCTATCGCGAACCCTCGCATCGCGGCTTCACCAAGGAGATGGACCGGCACGACATCGCGCGCATCGTGCGCCAGTTCGGCGATGCCGCCTGGCGCTGCCGGGAAGGCGGGCTCGACGGCTGCGAGGTTCATGTCCACGGCCATCTCGTCGGCCAGTTCTGGAACCCGATGGTCAACCACCGCAGCGACGAGTTCGGCGGCTCGCTCGAAAACCGCGCCCGCTTCGGTCTGATGGTGTTCGAGGAAATCCGTCGGCGCGTCGGTGACGATTTTCTCGTCGGTGTCCGCATGGCCGTCGGCGAGGGCCACGAGGAGGGCATGTCGGGCGCCGAATATCTCGAAATGGCGAAGCTGCTCGAGCGTTCCAGCCTGATCGATTTCTTCAACCTCACCTTCGGCCGCATCGATACCGAGGTCGGCCTGGCCGACTACATGCCGGGCATGCATGTCGGGCTGTCGCCGCAGCTCGCGCCGGTCGCGGCGGTGAAGAAGCAGCTTGCCCTGCCGGTCTTCCATGCGGCCCGGATCACCGATCTGGCGACGGCGCGCTATGCCGTCCAGGAAGGACTTCTTTCGCTGGTGGGCATGACGCGCGCCCATATCGCCGACCCGCATATCGTCAACAAGCTCGCGCGCGGCGAGGAGGAGCGCATTCGCCCCTGCGTCGGCGCGACCTATTGCTCCTGGCAGCGGCGCTGCATCCACAACGTTTCGATCGGCCGCGAGGCGACGCTGCCGCATCTGATCGCCAAGGCCGAAACAAGACGCCGTATCGTTATCGTAGGGGCCGGGCCGGCTGGGCTCGAAGCGGCGCGCATCTGCGCCGAGCGCGGCCATGAGGTGATCGTCCACGAGGCCGCCGCGCAGGCCGGCGGCCAGGTCCTGCTCGCGGCCCGCATCCCGCGCCGGCGCGATCTCGTCGGCATCGTCGACTGGAGGGTCGCCGAGGCCGAGCGGCTCGGTGTCGTCTTCCACTACAACAGCTATGCCGACCGCGAGACGGTCGAGGCGCACGTGCCCGACGTCGTCATCATCGCGACCGGCGGCCTGCCCGACCGGATGGAGGACGAGGTCGCGGGCGCCGATCTCGCCGAGACGGTGTGGGAGATGCTGGAGACGCCGCGGGCCTCGCCGGGAACGGTGCTGCTCTATGACGGGCTCGGCACCATCACCGGGGCTGCCAGCGCCGAGATGCTGGCCGAGCAGGGCGTCCAGTTGGTCTATGTCACGCCGGACAAGCAGGCCGGCATCGAGACCAGCTATCTCGACCGCCCCTTCATCATGCGCCAGCTCTATCGCGCCGGAACGGCGCTCCATCCCGACCGGCGCCTGAAGCGGATCGCGCGCAACGGCAATCGCATCGAGGCGACCTTCGTCAACGAGTATACCGAGGCCGAGGAGACGATGTCCTGCGACCGCATGGTCATCGAGCGTGGCACGATCCCGATGGACGAGCTCTATCACGAGATGCGCTCCGGCGCCGTCAATGACGGCGTCACCGATCTCGACGCGCTCGTCGCGGGAGGGCGGCAGGAGCTCTCGCTCAATCCCGAGGGCCGCTACGAGCTGCACCGCATCGGCGACGCGATATCCTCGCGCGACATCCACGCCGCGATGCTCGACGCGATGCGGCTCTGCAAGGACATCTGAGAGCCGCGTTCCGCCGCCGGGCAGCCTTGGCCCGGCGCGGCTGGTCAACCGGCCAATCTTTCCCACTGGCGAAGGCGACATGAAGATCACATCGGCGCGCATCTACCTGATCGAGAGCGGCGGCATCCGCCCGGTCATCCTGGAGCTGGAGACGGATGAGGGCATCGTCGGGCTCGGAGAGGCCTGCATCGCCTATGGCATCGGCGGCACGGCGTCGGCCGGGATGCTGAAGGACATCATCGAGCGCTACATGATGGGCGGGATCGATCCATTCCGCATCGAGGCCTTGTGGACCGAGATCTACGATCACGGCTTCTGGGCCAAAGGCGGCGGCCCGATCGTCTATGCGGCGATGAGCGCGATCGAGCAGGCGATGCTGGACATCAAGGCACGCAGCCTGAACGTCCCCGTCTACGAGCTGCTCGGCGGGCGCGTGCACGACAGCTTACGCAGCTATTGCAACGGCTGGTATTTCGGCTGCACCCAGGACAGCCAGTTGCCCGCAGCGGCGGAGAAGGCGGTGGCCGACGGCTACGGCGCGCTGAAATTCTACCCCTTCGTCACGATTCTGCCCGAGGGGCGGCTGCGCCATCCGTCCTACCGCGCCGCGAGCGACCGCAGCGTCGTGAAGCGCGCCGTTGAGACGGTCGGCGAGATCCGCCGCGCCGTCGGGCCCGATGTCGAGATCATGCTCGATCTCTCGGCCGGGTTGACGCCGGACGATACGATCCGGTTCTGCCGCACGGTCGAGGAGTTCGACATCACCTATGTCGAGGAGCCGGCGGTGCCGGGCGATGTCGGTGCGCTGGTGAAGATCGCGCAGGGCATCTCGCAGCGCATCGCGGTGGGCGAGCGCGTCTACTCGCGCTACGGCTTCCGCGACATCCTCGAAAGCCGCGCCGTCGACATCCTGCAGCCTGACATCGGCAATACCGGCGGCCTGCTCGAGGCTCGCAAGATCGCGGCGATGGCCGAGGCCTACGGCATGAAGGTCCAGCCCCATATCTGCGCCAGCGCGCTGTCGACCGCGGTCGGCATGCATTTCAGCGCCTCGATCCCGAATTTCTACATCCAGGAGCATTTCCCCTATTGGGCGCGCATTCCCGGCCATGTCGAGGTGCTGGAGAACCCGATCGAGGTCTCGGTTGAGGGTGGCCTCATTCCCGTCAGCGACGCCGCAGGCTTCGGCGTCGAGCTGCGCCGCAACGCTCTGGGCAATTCGGTCTATGGCGAATTCGCTCTGTCATGATGCCCGAGCCGACAAACGATACTTGAGGATCGTGATGTTCATCGCACTGAAAATCAAAGCAAAATCCGTCTATCATGGCTACGACGAGGAGGGAAAGCTCGTCATCGAGCCCGTCGGCGCGACGGATTTCGTCGAGAAGCTCATCAAGATCGACCGGATATTGTCCTTCACCGAGGACTACATCTTCATCGAGTGCCCGCACGATACGGTGCAGACCTGGGAGTACGAGGGGGCGCTCGCCGACATCAAGGCCAGGCTGGCGTCGATTCACGCGCTCGTTTGACGGCCTAACCTGAACTGATATGCGCCTGTTCAGCCAAGCGACTTGGCTCAAATCGATCAGGGTCAGCAAGAAGGTCGCGACGAACGATGACGGCACATGCGGATCCCGCATGTGCCGTCAGAGCGGCTAGCCGTCGGCTCGGAAATCGAAGCAGCGGAACGGCGCGATCGCGTCCGCATCGATCTGAGCGCCGATCCCCGGCTCCGTCGGCACGTTCAGACGGCCCTTCACCACGGCCTTCTCCGGCGGATTGGCGAGAACCTGCACATAGTCGTTCGCATCCGGGAAATAGGGATAGGTCTCCAGCGGCATGCCGATGGCCGAGGCGGCCCAGACCTGAACGGTCGCGGCCGTGCAAAGCGAGCTCGCGCAGTTATGCGGTGAGACCCGGGCGTTGTAGCTCTCGGCCATCGCGGCGATCTGGATGGCTTCGAAGATTCCGCCGCAATTGCCGACATCGGGCATCACGATGTCCACGCCGCCGGTGTCGAGAAGATTGCGGAAGCCTTGCCTGGTGTAGACGCGTTCACCTGCGGCGATCGGAATCGGCCAGCGGCCGGCAAGATTGCGAAGGCCCTGGAGGTTGAAGGGATCGACCGGTTCCTCGACCCAGGTCACATCCAGCTCGCCGCAGACATCCATGAACCGGATCAGCTGGTCGTTGTTGAGACCGCCGCTCAGGTCGAACATCAGGCTGATATCCGGGCCGACGACCTTTCTCAGGTTGCGGACGCGATCCACCGCCCGTTTGAACTCCTCGGTGCTCAGGGCGCGCCGCTGGACATGCCTGAGCGTGCCGCCCTCCTGGCGTGTCGCGAGCGGATAGCACTTCAGGATCGTGAAGCCATCCTTCAGGGGACGTTCCGCTGCTTTCGCCCATTGGAGCGCATCCTCATGGGCTCCGTTCCAGCCATTGGCATAGACCTCGAGGGAGGTTTCGAATTTCGCGCCGAAGAGCTCGTAAACGGGGACCCCGAGAGACTGCGCCTTGATATCCCAGAGAGCCTGGTCGATCGCGCTCAAGGCTGCGAAGACGATGGCTCCGCCGCCCTTGGTCCAGAACGCGTTGTCATAGATCTCGTGCCAGACGTTTCGCGGATAGGTGGCGTCCGATCCGACGACCTTGTGTGCGAGATCGCTGAGCATGCCTGCCGCTGCGTTGGCGCCAATGCCATACGCGACTGCCGCCTCCCCATACCCCCTGAGACCGTCCTTCGTCGAAAGCTCGACGAGGACAGGATGCAGGCCGCCCCCCCGGATATTGAAGACGCGCATGTTGTCGATGGTAAGCACAGGATGACCCTTTCAGCTTGAGGCAAAACAATCCCGTCAGCGCCGTCGCACCGGCGCTTTGGGCCTTCCACCGCCGTTGAAAACCTTCAGTGGGTGAGGATGCGTTTCAGAAACAGAGCGAGACGCTCCGACGACGGAGCGTGGAACAATTGATCAGGGGGACCGATTTCAGCGATGGCGCCCTGATCCATGAAGACGACCCTATCGGCCACCTTTTGCGCAAAGCGCATTTCATGCGTCACGCAGACCATCGTCATGCCTGACGCCGCCAGTTCGATCATCGTGTCGAGGACCTCGGAGATCATTTCCGGATCGAGGGCCGATGTGGGCTCGTCGAACAGCATGATCCGCGGCTGCATGCAGAGCGCGCGGGCGATCGCGGCCCGCTGCTGCTGTCCACCCGACAACTGGGCCGGGTACTTGTGAGCGTGCTCGGCGATATGAACGCGCCGCAGGTAGTCGAGGCTGCGTTCCTCGGCGTCCTTCTTGGAAAGTCCGCGCGCCTCCATCGGCGCGAGCATGCAGTTCTCCTTGATGGTCAGATGCGGGAACAGGTTGAAGGACTGGAAAACCATGCCGACCTCCCGCCGTACCGCGGACAGCGTCTTCGGGCCGAGCTCGACGCCTTCGACTTGGATCTGCCCGCCTTGATGGCGCTCCAGGCCATTGATGCATCTGATCAAGGTGGACTTGCCTGACCCTGAAGGGCCGCAAATCACCACTCGCTCGCCTTTGCCGACGGTGAGCGACACGTCCTTGAGGACATGAACGGCGCCGAACCATTTGTTGAGGCCATCGAGGGAGATCACGGAGTCGGCGCTCGCGGTCGCCGTGACGGTTTCAGCCTGCATCGGCGCCCACCATTCCAAGCACGCGTTCGCCCTCGCTCAAGACGTGGCTCTCGCTCAGGTTGGCCGCGGCTTCGGCATTGCCCGCCAGGATCGCATCGACGATAGGCGCATGGTGAGCGATTGCGATCGACAGCTTGGGGGCGGAGCCGTAGGTCGAGTTGATGAACAACCGAACTTGCTGCTCCACGGTCAGATATTGATCGAGCAACCGTCGGTTGGTCGAGAGTTCGATGATCGTCCGGTGAAGCTCGAAGTCGCATTCGGTGGCAGCCTGGACATCCTCCCCTTCGCAGGCGGTAAAGAAGACGTCCCGGACGGAAGCCAATCGTGCGCGAGTCTCGTCGGTCATCCGCTCGGCAGCCAATCGGGCGGCAAGCCGTTCGAGGCTGCTGCGAAGCGTGTAGATCTCCCAGAGATCCTGCCGATCGATCGTGGCGACAGACCAGCCGGTATAGGGCGTCAGGACGACGAGCCGGTCGCGGCTGAGCTGGTGCAGCGCGGTGCGCACCGTACCGCGCGATACGGCGAAATGGTCAGCCAGCGCGGCCTCGGTGAGGCGCTCGCCCGGCTTCAGCTCTCCCGCGAGGATGGAATCCTTGAGCGCCTGCGTCGCCAGTTGCTCGGCGGGCTGTCGCTTGAGTGCGGTCAAGCTCATCGTATCGGTACCTTCTCTCTATCCGCGAGCAGCTCAGGCCGCAGTCAGATCATAGAGGCCTCTGCGTCCTCTGGCGAAGCGCTGCTCGAAGGCCCGTTGGATGAAGCCGTATCCGATGGCGAGCAGCAGATACCAGATCGCGACGACCGCGATGACCTCGAAATACTTGAAATTGGCGCTGAAAATGTTGGTTCCGGTCGCGAATATCTCCGGAATGGCGATGGTGAACAGGAGCGAGGTGTTCTTGATGAGATTCACCACCTGGTTGCCCGTTGGTGGAATGGCGATCCGGATCGCCTGAGGCAGGACCACTTTCATCATCATCGACCGGTAACTCAGGCTAAGCGCCTGGGATGCCTCACGCTGCCCGCGATCGACGGACTGAATGCCGGACCGGACGATCTCGGTCATGTAGGCGCCCTCGTTGATGCCGAGGGCGATGATCCCGGCCGCATAAGCCGACAGGTTGATCGCGCCTCCGGTCAGCGCCGGCAAGCCGTTGTACCAGAAGACGATCTGAACCAGCACGGGCACACCGCGTATGGTGGTCACGTAGAGACGCACCAGCCGCTGCAGGAAGGGCAGGGGCGAGTTGAGGATGATGCCGCCCACCGCCCCGACGACGACGCCTATCACCATGGCCGTTGCGGCCACGGCGATGACGATGGCGACAGGCTCGAAGAAGCGCGTCGAGAAGAGCAGGCCCAGGAAATAGTCGAGATCGAAGCGCATCCGGGTCTTCCACGGTTCAGTGCGTTGCGTCTCAGTTCGCTGTGCGAACGTCGCCGTCGGCGAGATTCCAGCGCTTGAGGATCTCGTCATATGCGCCCCCGCTCATCGCCGCCTTTACGGCACGGGCGATCGCATCATGGGTCGCGGTCTCATTCTTGCGGATCACGATGCCGTTGCGGTTGCGCTCGGTGCCGGGGCCCTTGCCGCTCAAAACGGGACTGGCTTCGACGAAGTCCTGCGGGCGCTGCTGGATCAGATAGGCCGCGACCGGCCAATCGACGTAGGCGACGTTGACCGCGCGCTTCGCAACCTCGTTCAAGGCCTCGCTCTGGTTGGTGAAGACCTTGAGCGTCATCGGCTTGCCGGCCGGGCAATCGCCCTTGACCCGCTCCAGGGCGGCCATTTGCGTGGAGCCGGCGACGATGCTCGCGGCGTTGCCGCAGACATCGCTCTCCGATTTGAACGCCAGGCCGCTGTCCTTCTGAGTGACGAGCCGCAGCCCGCCCACGAAGACCGGCACGAAATCGAACATCTCCTTTCGGGGCTCCGTGATCCCGATCTGCGAGGCGATGACGTCGAATTTCTTCGCGATGAGCCCAGGAAAAAGCCCCTGGAAGGTGACGTTCACGATCCTGGTCTTGAGGCACATCGTCTCGGCGACCGCCGCAATGAACTCGGGATCGAAGCCGGCGGGCTTGTCGTCCTTCATGAAGCCCATGGGGGGAGCCGTCAGCGAGGTTCCGACGGTGAGATAGCCGGCCTCGACCAGGCTTGGTGGGGCCGGCAGGCAGTCGGCCTTCGACGAGCTCGCCGAGAGCCCGAGGGCGGCGGCGCAGGCGGCAAGCGTCCAGTTCAAAAGTTTTGCACGAACCACGGAATTCCCCTCCGGTTTCTATAATGGTCGATTGTCGACAATCGACCATTATAGATTCCGCTATTGGCGGCGCTTGTCAACCGCTGCTGATCCACATTTTCGCCGCAGCGGTTTCACCGAAGGGCCAAAGGAGCGACAGCACCTGAACGGATTCAGCGCCTAGTCTCGTGATCGCGTCAGGCGGCTGCTTTCGCTCCTTTCCGCCTCGGACAGGAGCGGCCATGCGCAAAACTTGCGATAGCCGCCGCTCTATCGAACGGAAGGAGGCTCACCGTGAAGCTGAGCGAAACACGTATCGACAAGGCCTTGACCCAGTTGACCGCCCAGGCGGTGCCGGAGAACCACCCCGTCATGGGTCAACTGAGCGAGATATTTGGAGACCACACCTTCTTCATTGATGCCGGCGGGCTCAACATCATCGAGCCGCCCCAAAGCGAGGGTGCTGGCCCCGGGACCGGAGAGGTGGTGAAGCTGGCTCGCTGGTTCGACGAAACCCGGACCAATCTCGTGCCGCAGGAGCCCGAATATACGGCGCTCATGATCGAACTCGATCGAGCGGCCTGATCGGCTCATACTCAGTCGAAAACCGGCGATAGGCCGGGCGGAAAATCCGCTCCGCCCATTCTGGATGGGCGGATTTACCGTCGGCGTGCCAGGTCGAAACGAGCGGCGCGCCGACGGTTCATCAAACGCTCATTGGTTTCTTCCTGACGCGATCGCGCTGCGGTCGCTCGACGATGGATCAGGGCCCGACGAGTTGCCCGCCGTCGACCACGATGGTCTGCGCGGTGACCCAGCTGGCCCTGTCGGAAGCCAGGAACAGCACGACCTCGGCGACCTCATCGGATTTGCCCATCCGGCCGAAGGGGATGTTCGCCAGGGTCGTTTGATAAAGTTCGGGGTTCGACGTCTTCCGGTCTTCCCAAGTGCCACCCGGGAACTCGATCGAGCCAGGGGCGACGCCGTTCACCCGGATGCCCTTGCGAGCAAGCATCTTCGCCTGGCTCGCGGTGTAATGCATCACGGCCGCCTTGATCGCGCCGTAGGGCGCCGAACGCGACGAGGCTCGTAGGGCCGAGATCGAAGAGACGTTCACGATCGACGAACCCGGCTTCATGTGGGGGATCGCCGCATGGCTGCCGCGGACGACGGCCATCATGTCGACATTGAGCGATGCCGCCCACCCCGCCTCGTCATCCGAATGGCCAAAGCCCGAGGCGTTGTTGACGAGGATGTCCAGCCCCCCGAGTGCCTTCACCGCCTCGGGCACATAGGCCTCGATCGCCTCCGCCTCGGCAAGGTCGACGCTGGCCCCGTGAGCCGTGACACCGAGCGCTTCGATCTCCCGGCGCGTCGCTTCGAGCGGTCCCATGCCCCGGGCACAGATCGATACGGAGGCGCCGGCGGCCGCGAAACCGAGCGCGACGGAGCGTCCGATGCCCCGGCTGCCGCCCATCACGATCACTCGCTTGCCGGTGAATTCCTTGGCCATACGGGCATGCCCTTCCCAATGCGCATCGACATCTCGATGCTGCCCGCGGCGGCATGGAAACTCAACCGCGCCTCGGCAACTTCAACGACGTCTCGCGCGCGACCAAGACGAGCGGCAACGATGCCGACAGGCTGCGCAAATACCTCGCACGCTTCGGGCTGAAATTCGAAGACCTGTCCTCGACACCGGCACCGGGCTAGCGGTGTCCGGGCCGGAGAGGTCATCGAGTTTCCGCGTCTGCCGTGGAGTTGGCCTTGACCGGGTCAGGTGCAGCTGTTCCGTTCGACCGCCGCATCAATCCGCGTTACGGGGATTGAGCACGTCCCGCAGCCTGTCTCCGATCAGGTTGATGGCGACGACGGTGATCAGCAGCGCGATCCCAGGATAGAAGCTGATCCAGAACTTGCCCGACAGCATGTGCTGGTAGCCGTTGGAGATGAGAAGGCCGAGGCTGGGCTCGGTTACGGGCACGCCAAGTCCCAGGAAGGAGAGCGTCGCCTCGAGCGCGATGGCGCGCGCAATCTGGACGGTGACGATCACCATCAGTGGCGGCAGGCAGTTCGGCAGCAGATGGCGGAACAGCACGCGCAGCGTCGAGGAGCCATAGGAGAGCGCCGCCTCCACATATTCCTTGCGCCGCTGAACCAGCGCGCTGGCACGGGCGGTCCGCGCATAGGCCGCCCACTCCACGATGACGAGCGCGAGAATGACGTTCCCCACGCCCTTGCCGAGAAAGGCCAGGATCATCAGAGCGACGAGGATGGCCGGAAACGACAATTGCAGATCCACCAGCCGCATGATCGCGGTGTCGGTGCGCCCGCCCGCGTAAGCCGCGAGCAGACCGAGCGTCGTTCCGATGGCCGCTGCCGCGACCGCGGAACTGAAACCCACCAGCAACGAGATGCGGAGCCCGTAGAGGATGGCGGAGAGCATGTCCCGGCCCTGCTCGTCGGTTCCCAGCCAATAGGTCATGCCGCTTGCCGCCTCGGACCCTGGCGGCAGCTGCCCGTCCATGATGTCCAGTTGCATGAGGTCGTAAGGGTTCTGCGGCGCGATCCACGGCGCAAGCACCGCCAATGAAACGATGCAGGCCAGGACCGCCAGGCCGAGCATGGCCGTATTGGAGTCCGCAAAGGCGCGCAGAGCGCGCTGCAGCGGCGTGCGGGGTGCCGCGACCGACGGGATTGCGGACATCTCAGTTCTCCAGCCGCACGCGCGGATCGAGGACGGTGTAAAGGAGGTCGACGATGAGATTGATCAGCACGAAGAGCACGACGATGGCCATCAGGTAGGCCACGATCATCGGCCGATCGAGGAGATGGATGCTGTCGATGATCAGCTTGCCCATCCCCGGCCAGGAAAAGATCGTCTCGGTGACGACGGAAAAGGCGATGACCGAGCCGAATTCGAGCCCCACGATCGTGACGACGGGTATCAGCGTATTCTTCAGGACATGGGTGCGGATGACCGCTCCTTCGGACAATCCCTTGGCACGCGCCGTGCGGACATAGTCCTGCGGCACGACCTCGCGGGTTTCGGCTCGCACCAGCCGCATCACGAGCGAAATCTTGAAGAGCGCCAGATTGAGGGCGGGCAGGATGAGATGCCGCAGGCCATCGGCCGTCAGGAACGACCATTGGACGCCCAATAGCTCCGCCGTCTGGCCGCGTCCTCCCGCCGGTAGCCAGCCCAGCTGGACGGAGAACAGCATGATCATCACGAGGCCGACCCAGAAGGTCGGAAGCGAGAACCCGAGGATGGAGCCTGCCATCAGGGCCTTGGCGGTGGCGGAGTTGGGCCTGACCCCGGCATAGAGACCGAGCGGGACACCGATCAGCACGGCCAGCAGCATGGCGGCCACGGCCAGTTCCAGGGTCGCCGGCATGCGCTGCAGGATGACGGACAGCGCGGGCTCGCTGAACACGAAGCTCCGCCCGAGATCGCCGCGCAACGCGCCTGCGAGGAACGAGGCGTATTGCTCCCAGAGCGGGCGATCGAGGCCGAACGCGGCAATGACGCGCAGGCGCTCCTCGTAAGTGGCGTCCGGGGGCAGGAGTACGGCTACCGGATCGCCGATCACGTTCACGCCGATGAAGACGATGACGGTCATTGCGAGCACGACCGCCACCGCCTGGATCACACGCTTGGCAAGCCAGCTGATCATGGGACTTTCCTGTCAGCGGCGGGCTCCGGGGAGCCCGCCGGCGATGTCACTTTGCGGGATGCGCATCCATGGCCAGCGTGCGTTCGTCACGGCGGGCGTCGATGCTGATGCCTTTGCGCGTCACCCAGGCATTGTCGAGGATGTAGAGCGGGATGATCGGCAGGGTGCGGGCGAAGGTTTCCGTCGCAGCGACGAACAGCGTCTCGCGCTTGTCGTCGTCGATCGTCGCGAGAGCGTCCACGATCTGCTTGTCGAGGGCCGGGTCGCTGTAGCGGCCATAGTTGAAGACGCCGAGGCCGCGAGAAGGGGTGTTGGTGGCGACGACGTTCGACAAGAGATAGCCGGCCTCGCCCGTCGGGCTGCCCCAACCCCAGAGGCCGATGCCGAATTCCTGCTTGCCGCCGCGGCTGGCATAGGAGCTCCAGGGCAACGTTTCGATCGCGGTCTTCACGCCGATGCGCGTCCACATCTGCGCGATCGCCTGCGCCGTCGCCGCGTCATTCGGATAGCGGTCGTTCGGCGAGAACAATGTCACCTTGAAGCCGTCGGGGAAGCCGGCTTCTGCCAGCAGCGCCTTGGCCTTGTTCGGGTCGTAAGCCGGGACCGGGACGCTCTTGGCGTAGGAATAGGTGCCGGGCGGCAGCCACTGTCCCGTGGGGCGGGCCGTCTTCTGCATGATGCGGTCGGCCAGGCCCCCGCGGTTGATGGCGATGGACAGCGCCTGCCTGACCTTGAGGTCCTGGAGCGGATTCTTCGTGAAGGGCTTGCCGTCATTCGTCGTCACCGTCACGGCGACCTGTTCCTGCGAATTCAGGGCGAGATAGATGACGCGCAGGCCCTCGGTCGTCGAGACGCTGACCCGCTGGTCCGCTCTCAGCTTCTCGAGGTCGCCGGCCGGTGGCGTGTCGATGACGTCCACGTCGCCCGCCAGGACCGAGGCCACGCGCGCCCCGGCATTGGTGATCATCCGTAGCGTGACCTTGTCCCAGGGCTGTTTCGGCCCCCACCAGGCATCGTTGCGCGTGAGCTCGACGCGATCGCCCGGCGTGTAGCTCGCGAATTTGTACGGCCCGGTGCCGATCGCGGCCTTTCCGGTGTTGTAATCCTCCGTCGTCGCCCCTTCGCCGACATGGCGCGAGATGATCGGCACGAAGGCGAGCTCCCGCGGCAGGTTGGGGGCGGGTTCGCCGGTGTCGATGCGCAGGGTCAGCGGATCGACCACCTCGACCTTCTTCACTGCCCGCAGGAACCCGCCGAAGCCGCCCGGGCTGTTCGGCACGTTGCGAGCGCGCTCATAGGTGAAGGCGACATCGTCCGCCGTGAACGGCTTGCCGTCGTGCCAGGTCACGCCCGGCCGCAGCTTGAACTCCCAGACGGTGTCGGAGACGGTCTTCCAGCTCAGGGCGAGGCCGGGCTTCAGGCTGACATCCGGCGCGCGGTCGACGAGACGGTCGAAGACATGCATCGCGACCGAATGGTTCGGCGTCGCGTTGTAGAAATGCGGGTCCATCGAGGTGAAGGCGCCGCCGATGGCGATCCGCAGCGGCTCTGCCTGTGCCAGGCCCAGGCCTGATCCCGACCAGACGATGCCGGCGACGAGCAGCCCGCGCATGAATTGTTTCATCGGTTATCCCCTTCTGTTTTCCAGGATTTCATGGTGGCCGGGCTCAGCCCCGGAGCCACATGCCGTCGCGTTGCGGATCGGCGCCGGCAGACAGCCGCCCGCCCTCGTTCAAGACGGCGTGCAGGGCCGCGAAGGCGAAGCCCTGATAGGAGCGGGCGACACGATAGCCGTCGCGTTCCAGCTCGGCGGCGACGTAGCGCGGAATGCGGTTGGAGACGTCGATCGTGTTGCTCGTCACGCTGATCCGCGGCGCGGCGACGGCCTCGAAGGCCGTCATGCCGAAATCGACGACATTGCTGATGCCCTGCGCCATGGCCGGCAGGATCGCCGTGCCGCCGGGCGCGCCGATGACGATGAAAGGCCGCTCGTCCCGGAAAACGATGCTCGGCATTTGCGAGCTCGTCCGGCCCTTGTTGGGCGCCAGCGATCCGGGCCGGCCTGGCCGGGGATCGAAGGCGCTCATCAGGCCGTTATACATGAAGCCGAGGCCGTCGCTGATGACGCCGCTCGGGATGTTCAGCGTATGGGTGAGGGTGACGGCGTTCCCGTCCTTGTCGATGACGCAGACCTGCGTCGTGTCCTTGGGCTCCTGCTTCAGCTTCATGCGCTCCAGGGACGCTTTCTCCCCGCGCCGGATGCCGGCGGCAAGCGAGGCCGCATAGTCCTTGGACAGAAGCCTGTCGACCGGCACCTCGACGAAATCGGGGTCGCCGATATGGGTGTCCTTGTCGATGGTGACGCGCTTCAGCGCCTCGGTGAGGATCCGGAGATGCTCGGCTCCATTGTGCTCCAGCGCGCCGATGTCGAAGCCTTCGAGCACATGCAATAGCTGGATCAGCGAAACGCCGCCGCCGGGCGGGCGGACGCTGGCGATCCGGTGGTCCCGGTAGCTGCCCCAGACGGGAGCGGAGCGTCGCAGCTCGTACTGAGCCAGATCGTCATAGGAGAGCAGGCCGCCATGGGCCTTCATGTCGGCCGCGATCTGCTCGGCGATCTCGCCGCGGTAGAAGATGTCGGGCCCGGCCGCGGCGATGCGTTCGAGCGTATGGGCGAGATCGGGATTGGCGACCATGTCGCCCGGTCGCTTCAGGCTGCCGTCCTTGCGGTAGTAGATCTCGCGTCCCGTCGCGCTGAAACGCAGCAGCTTCTCGTTCGGCACCCGACCCATCGCCGACTGGTCGAGCGTCATGTAGTAGTGCATGTACGGGCGGATCATGAAGCCGTCCCGCGCATGGGCGATGGCCGGCTGCATGATCTCGGCCAGGTCCATCGTGCCGTAATCCGCGAGGGCCGTCGTGTAGCCTTTGAGGTTCCCCGGCGAGCCGACGGCCTGGTAGCCGATCTCGTTGACCTGCCCTTCGACGACGAAGGAAAAGCCGTCCGGCGCTTCGCCGAGGACCTTGTCCGCCCACATGTCGGCGCGAACCGCGCGCGGGCTGCGCGCGTAGAATTCCAGGACCTCATGCACGCCGCGGCGCGGCATGTAGATCTGCATCGAGCCGTAGCCGGCGATGCCGGTCATTTGCGGATCGACGACGCTCTGCACGAAGGCGCAGGCGATCGCGGCATCGATGGCATTGCCGCCACGGCGGAGAACCAGTGCTCCCGCTTCGACGGCTTCGGGCTGTGCAGCGACGATCATTCCGGCCACGGCTGCGCTCTCCTCAACCGGCCTGCCGGCCGAACGCCGAAGGTGCGAACTGCGCCAGTTCCTGGAGCAGCATCGGCCAGGCCTGCAGACCCAGCGCGATCGACGGGATGTGGAAGAACTCGTTGGGCGCGTGGACATCCTCGTCCGGCAGGTTGAAGCCGAACATCAGCGTGTCGAGGCCGAGCGTCTCCTTGAAGATCGCGGTGATCGGCACGGTCGCGCCGAGCCGCACATGGACGGGCTCCCGCCCCGACGTCTTTCGCAGCACGGTGGCCGCGGCTTGCACGAGAGGATGGTCCGCAGCCAGCGTGGACGCGGGCGAGCCGCCGCCGATCGCCTCGAAGCCGATCCGAACACCCGGCCGCGCCACAGCGAGGATGTGATCCTTGAGCGCCTGGCTGGCCTGTTCGGGATCCTGTCCCGGCGCCAGCCGGATGGTGATTTTGGCGCGGGCCTCGTCGGGAATGACCGTCTTGGAGCCCGCGCCCGTATAGCCGCCCCACATGCCGTTGACGTCGATCGCGGGGCGCAGCGTCAGCCGTTCGCGGATGCTGTAGCCCGGCTCGCCGGCGGCGATGCCGCCGACATCCGCGACGAAGGCCGCCTCGTCGAATGGCAACGCCGCCGTATCGCGCCGGTCGCGCTCCGACAGGGGGCGGACGGCGTCCATCAGGGCCGGGATGGCGATGGCGCCCTGCGCGTCGTGGATGGAGGCGACGATGGCCGTCAATTCGTGCAGCGCGTTGCGGACGGAGCCGCCATAGCGGCCCGAATGCAGCTCCTTGTCGGCGGTCCGGACGACCAGTTCGAGCTTGGTCAGGCCGCGCGCGCCGACATTGATCGTCGGCACGGTGGGGCTCGCCCGGCCGCCATCGGCCGAGATCATCGCGTCGGCCTTGAGCAGATCGCCGTAGCGGCGGACGATCTCATGCAGGCTCGGGCTGCCGGTTTCTTCCTCGCCCTCGATGAACAGCTTGATGTTGACCGGGCAGCGCCCTTGCACGGCGAGGAAGGCCGCGACGGTCTCGATCGCGATCGTGGTCGAGCCCTTCACGTCCGAGGCGCCGCGGGCATAGAGCCGCCCGTCGCGGATCGTCGGCTCGAAGGGGGGCGATTTCCACAGCGGCAGCGGATCCGGCGGCTGCACGTCGTAGTGACCATAGACGATGACGGTTGGCGCACCCGGCGCGCCGAGCCAGGCGCCGTAGACGGCCGGCTGCCCGCCGCCATCGAGAAGCTGGACGTCGGTCAGTCCGATGCCCTTCAACCAGTCGAGCAGGAAGGCGCGGGTATCGGCCATGCCTTGGGAATAGGCCGGATCGGTGCTGACGCTCGGCAGCCTGAGAAAGGCGTCGAGACGGTCCATCACGGCGGCGTGACGGTGCTTCAGATAGTCGACGACGGGTTCGGCGCTCATGGCGAGCCTCCGGGCATGAGTTCGTGAGAGTGCTTTTCAGCCGGCTTCAGCTCGTCGGCCGGGATCCCGATGGCGGCGGAGAGCAGCAGGAAGGAGAGTGTCTTGCCGTGGCCGTCGAGCCCGAGGCTGCCGTTGACGCCGCCGTCGAGGACCTCGTCGAGCACGAAGTTGAAAGCGTGCAGCTTTGGCAGCTCGTAGCGCCTGACGGCCGTGGGCCTGCGCTCGCGGAAGACGTTTGCGACGAAGTCTTCCGTCAGCCGCTCGCGCAAGGGCTCGAAGAATCGAGGCTCGCGGCAGATGACTGCGATGTTGAGCCGGTTGCCCTTGTCGCCGGACCGGGCATGGGCGAGCTGGTAGAGCGAAACAGCGCTGGTCATGCCGTCTCCAGAAGCGATATCTGCGGGACGACGAGCGTGCGGTCCACCAGGCAGGACGCGCTGCGCAGCCGCGGCGTCAGGTGCTTGCGAACGCCGCCGCCACCGGCGGGGCCGGCGCAATACAGCGCTTCGACTTCGTCGAGCAGGTATTGTGCTGCAGCCTGGTCGGCCGTCTCCGCCGCGAAACGGACGCGCAGGTCGCCGTCCCCGACATTTGGGATTTCGGCGTTCAGCAACGAGCCTGCCGTGTCGCCTAGAACACTGACGATCCCGATGACATCGGCGCGCACCCGCAGGGACGGGTGAAGACGGGCGACGCGCTTCAGCACCGTGTCGATGGCGAGCGCAGCGCGGGGCTTCGCGTTGGGGCCGGCATAGGAAATCTCGGCTTCGGCCAGCAGACCACCGTCGAAGCAGATCGTCGCCTTCAGCGTCTCGGGCCGGGCGCGGCCCCGCGCTCCCGTCACCATGATGCGGTCGGGGCCGATTTCTGCGAGTTCGACCTGCGTCAGATCGAGGATCGCGTCGGGCGTCAGATAGGCCGAGGGATCGTGGATCTCATAGAGGATTTGCTCTGTGACCGTCCGGCGATCGACGAGCCCGCCAGTCCCGGCCGGCTTGGTGATGACGAAGCTGCCGTCGGGGTCGACCTCGGCGATCGGATAGCCGAGCACATCCATGCCCGGCACGTCCTTGACGCCGGGATCGGCGAAATAGCCGCCCGTCACCTGCGATCCGCACTCGAGGAGATGGCCTGCGAGGATCCCGGCTGCCAACCTGTCCCAGTCGTCATCCGCCCAGCCGAAGCTGTGTTTGAGCGGGCCGAGCACCAGGGCCGGATCGGCGACGCGTCCCGTCACGACCACGTCGGCCCCTTGGTTCAGCGCCGCGGCAATCGCATCGGCTCCCAGATAGGCATTCGCCGAAATGACGGTGGGTTCGCCATGCAGCAAGGAACCATCCGTCTCGAGCCGGGCAAAATCGGCCGCCGTCATCATGTCCCGCAGGTCGTCGCCTGCGACCACGGCGATCTTCAGGTCGGTGCAGCCGAGCTCGGCAGCCCAGGCCTTGATCTTGGCGGCCGCGCCGAACGGGTTCGCTCCGCCGAAATTCCCGATGATCTTGATGCCCGCAGCCACACATGGCGCCAGCGCCGGCCAGAGCAGGCGTCTCAGGGCCGGAACTTCGCCACGCGACGGGTCTGCCAGGCGGTCGAGCTGCGCCAGGGCGAGGGTGCGTTCCGCCAAAGTCTCGAAAACCAGGAAGCGTGGTCCGTCATGACGCGCGAGCGCTTCGATCAGGGGACCCGACGCGTCGGGGCGATCACCCGCGAAACCGGCCGCTGCTCCGATCCAGACTTGCTTTGCCACCACTGCGTTCCGTCCCGCCCGCGCAATTCATGCTGCGCGATCGAGGCAACAAGCGCCCGCAAGTCAAAATGTCAAATAATGGCTGTTAATTTATACATAGGGCTAGTTTATGAGATACGCATATATTTTGCCGCGGCTCCCGTCATGAACCTGACTCTGCGCCAGCTCGAAATCCTCGTCGCCATCGGCGATACCCTGAGCCTGACGGCCGCCGGAGAGCGGCTCGGCGTCTCGCAACCGTCTGTCAGCGAAACACTGAGACGCGTCGAGAGCGAGCTCGGCTGCAAACTGGTCGACCGGACGACGCGACAGCTTGCCCTGACCTATGAAGGTCAGCATGTCGTGGCCAGCGCGCGCGAAGCGATGCGAAGCCTGGCAGGAACATTCGAGGCCATCGCGAGACGAGGCGACGGCGTGCACGGCCGCCTGGCCATAGCCGCCCTCCCTTCCGTCGTCTGCACCTTGCTTCCGCCGGTGTTGCGCGCGTTCCGTGAACGCTATCCGGGCATCGAGGTCGCGGTGCGCGACAGCTTGCAGGACCGGGCGATGACGATGCTGGAAGATGGAAGCGCCGATCTCGTCATCGCCGGCCGGCCGGCCGGGCAGGGCTCCTTCGTCTTCGAAGAGATTGCGAGCGATCAGCTCACGCTGGTTGTGTCGCGCCGGCATCCACTGTCCGGGCGCAGCAGCGTCGATTGGAGCGAGCTGGCGCAGTTCGACTTCATTGCGATGTCACCGTCGTCCTCCGTCCGGCGTCTCACCGATGCCGGCTTCATCCACGCCAACCTGCCGACCGCGCCGACCTATGAGGTCGATCAGATTTCCTGCGCCGCGGCGCTGGCGGCAGCCGGCCTCGGGGTCACGGCGCTCCCGACGATGACCTTCGCCATGTTCAGCGATGACGAATTGACCCTGATCCCCCTGGCTGCGCCGACGATCCAGCGCAGCATCGGCATGGCCTGGTTGAAGGATCGCCCCCTCTCGGCAAGCGCGATCAAATTCGTCGCTGTCTTGCGCTCGGCCTGCGCTGACCTTCCGGGCAAATGACCCGATATCTGCGCGAGGCCGCCATCGTGCTCTCGCGCGCCAGCGCCGCGCTGCAAAAGGCCTACTCGTATGCGCTGGACCAGGCTTCCGCGACCTCCGTGCCGGTGGCAAACCAGACGTCCGGAAACGTGCGAATGAAAGCGATCAGCTCGCGGATGAGCGCGATGCGGCTTGGCCGGCCGCCGAATTGCGGGTGGAAGATGATGTCGTAGAGTCCGCCCCAGCGATAGATCTCGCGGAATTCGGCCTTGTAGATCGAGAGCAGGTGCTCGTTCGTGCAGATCGTGCGCGGCGTCTTGGCCGAGAACATTGCATAGGGCGCGTCGTCCAGGCTCCAGTGCCAGGGCAGCTCGATCGGCCCCTTGGATCCGTCATCGAGTACATGGCGGTACGGGTTGATGTCGTCCATCAGGGAGGAATCGTAGAGGAAGCCGTGCTTCTGCAGCAGCTTGAACAGGCCGGTCGAGACCTCGCCGGCCGGCGAGCGGTAGCCCTTGGGAACGACGCCGACGGTCCGCTTGAGCGCTTCGAGCCCCTTTTCCATCTCCTCGACTTCGCCGGCCGGATCGTCGCTGACCCATTTGTGCGAATAGGAGTGATGGCCGACCTCATGGCCGTCCTTCAGGATCATCTCGACGCGGCCGGTGTGGTTCTCCGCCGTCCAGCCGGGAACGAAGAAGGTCGCCTTGATCTCCTCGTCGCGCAGGGTGTCGAGGATTTTCGGCACGCCGACCTTGGCGCCGTAGACGCCTTGGCTCAACACGCCGGGACGCGTCGCATTCTCCGGATCGCGCGAGGTCCAGAGCGTCTGGGCATCGAAGTCGAAGGTCAGCATCACGGCGCAGCGGGCGCCGTTCGGCCATTTGACGCTCATGTCGTGCATTTGCATTCTCCTGTTCAAAGCTTGCCATGGCGCGCGGCCAGGTAGCCGCCATCGACGGGCAGTACCACGCCGGTCACGAAGGCTGCGTCGTCCGAAGCCAGGAAGGCGACGGGCCCGGCGACGTCCGCCGGCTCCCCCATGCGTTCGAGCGGGATCGGCTCGACCACGACGCGCATGTAGAACGGGTTCTCCCGGTGGGCGACCGTCATCGGCGTCTGGATGACGCCGGGCGCCACTGCATTGACGCGGATGCCGTCCGGGCCAAGTTCGCCGGCGAGCTGCCTGGTGAACTGCGCCACGCCCGCCTTTGCGACGGCATAGGCCGTGGTGCCGGGATAACCGGCGAGGCCGAAGGTCGAGGAGACGTTGACGATCCGTCCTCCCGGGCGCGGCAGATGCGGCGATATCTCCCTCGTCACCCGCAGCACGGCCGACAGGTTGGTGTCGATCAAGCGCGCGATCAAGGCGTCGTCGGACTCGGCCAGGCGCTTTGAGCCGCCGATGCCGGCATTGTTCACGAGGATGTCGATCCGGCCAAAGGCGGCCAGCGCCGCCTGCGCGATCGTCTCGCCGGCACCGCGCGCGGTGACGTCGCAGACCAGGCTCTTCTGGCCCAGTCGCGTCGCCGTGTCGGCGACATCTCCGATCAGGTCGACGAGCAGGACCTTCGCGCCCTCGGCGGCGAAACGCATCGCGATCGCCTCGCCAATCCCGCGCGCTGCGCCGGTGACGATCGCGCCCTTTCCGGTGAAGCGCTTCTCAGGCAACACGGCCTCCATCGACCGGCAGCGCGACGCCTGTGGTGAAGCCGGCCTCATCGCTCAGGAGATAGATCACGGCGCCGGCGACCTCTTCCGGCGTGCCGAAGCGGTTCATCGGGTGGCGCGACTTCTGGAAGGCGGCGCGCGCCGCCTGCGCTTCGGCGTCGCCGGCCTGCGCGATGGCGCGGTCGTTCATTGGGCTGTCGATCGTGCCGGGACAGACGCAATTGACGCGAATGTTCTCGGTGGCGTGGTTCAGCGCCAGGCTCTTGGTCAGCAGCGTCACCGCGCCCTTGCTCGCCGAATAGGCGGACAGCACGGCCGAGCCCTGCAGGCCCGCGGTCGACGAGAAGAGCACGACCGACCCGCGGCCGAGCGAACGCATCTGCGGAATGAAATATTTCGCCGCGAGCCAGCTGCCTTTGACGTTGACGTCGAAGACGAGGTCCCATTCCTCCTCGGTGACGTCGATGGCGAGCTTGGAGGGGCCGACGAGGCCGGCCGCCGCGACCAGCAGTTCGACCGGCCCGAGCTCGGCGAGTGCCTTCGCAGCAGCCCGTTCGAGGTCGGCCGCGGAGGTCACGTTGCCGGCGACGCTGATCGAGCCGGGGCAGAGCGCTGCCGTCTCGGCGAGGCCGCCAGGGTCGCGGTCGAACAGCAGGAGCTTCGCGCCTTCCCTCGCCAGCGCAGCGGCGCTTGCACGCCCCAGCGCGCCGGCCGCGCCCGTCACCGCCGCTACCCGGTCCTTGAACCGTCCTGTTGCCCGTGCGCTCATGATCTTGACCTCGTGGTGACGGCGGGAGCGGTATGGCTCGCAGGCGCTAGTGCTCGCTTCCGCCGAGGTAGAATTCCTGGAGCTCTTCCATGGCGACCCCGTCCCCGACCTCGCGCTGATAGGCGATGCGCCCGCCGCGGATGACGTAGATGTGGTCGGCGATGTCGAGGGCCATGCCGACATTCTGCTCGACCAGCAGAAGCGTCAGACCGAGATCGCGCAGGCCGAGAATGGCCTCGGCGATCTCCTCGACGATGCGCGGGGCCAATGCGGCCGAGGGCTCGTCGAGCAGCAGCACGGAAGGCCGCGCCATCAGCGAGCGCCCGATCGAGAGCATCTGGCGCTCGCCACCCGAGAGCATGCCAGCATTGACCCTGCGCCGCTCGCGCAGACGCTTGAAGCGCGCGTAGACAGCCTCGAGGTCCTGCGCGATGCCGGCGCGGTCGGAGCGTCGATGATAGGCGCCCATCAGCAGGTTCTCCTCGACGCTCATCGCGGCGAAGACCTCCTTGCCCTGCGGCACGAGCGAGAGCCCCAGCGCCGAGCGCTTCTCGGACGGAACGTCGTTGATGACCTGGCCGTTGAGCTCGACCTTGCCCTCCCGCACGCCAACGAGACCGACGCATGCCTTCAGCGTGGTCGATTTGCCGGTGCCGTTGCCGCCGAGCAGAGCGACCAGGCCGCCGCTCGGCACCGTGAGGCTGACGCCGTGCAGGATGCGGGTGCGGTCATAGCCGGCGACGATGTTCTCAAGCCTGAGCACGGCGCTTCCATCCCGATCCGATATAGGCCTCCACCACGACCGGGTCCTTCACCACCGCATCCGGCACGCCCTCGGCGATCTTCTTGCCCGAATCCAGCACGACGACGCGGTCACAGAGGTCCCGCACCACGCGCATCACGTGCTCGACGAGCAGGATCGAGATGCCGAATTCGTCGCGCAGGCGCCGGATCAGGGCGATCAGCTTGTCGACATTGGGGGGCGAGAGGCCGGCGGCCGGCTCGTCGAGCACGAGCAGCGTCGGCTCGCTCATCAGCCCGCGCGCGATCTCGACCATGCGCTGCTGGCCGATCGACATGGCGGTGACGGGGCGCTCCGCGAAATCCTGCAGGTCGAACAACGCGAGCAGCTCGCGCGCCTTGGCGCTGGCGCGTGTGTCTTCCGCCCGTGCCGGGGCGCGGCCGAGGAAGGAATCGACCACGCTCGTCTTCATCCGCATGTTGCCGGCGAGCACGAGGTTCTGCTCGACGCTGAGCGATTGGAACAGGCGCAGCATCTGGAAGGAACGAGCCATGCCGGCCCGGGCCCGCCTGTGCTGCGCCATGCGTGAGATGTCGGTGCCGTTGAAGGCGAGCGTGCCCTCGTCGGCCATCATCTCGCCGGAGACGAGATTGACCATGGTCGACTTGCCGGAGCCGTTCGGACCGATCAGCCCGAGGATCTGTCCCTTCTCGACCGCAAGGTCGACCGCATCGACCGCCACCACGCCGCCGAAGCGCTTGGTGATGCCCCTGGCCTCGATGATCCTGCTCATCGGGCGGCCCTCTTGCGCAGCCGGCCGATCACGCCTTCCGGCATCAGGGTGATGGCGAGGACGAGCAGGACGCCGTAGATCAGCATCTTGTACTCGGCGAACTTGCCCAGCAGCTCGGGCACCAGCACGAGGAAGACGGCGCCGAGGATCGGTCCGACGAAGGTCCCGCGCCCACCGAGCACCATCATCGCGACCACGGTGGCGGAGATCCAGATCGTGTAGTCGTCCGGCGTGACGCCGCGCAGGGCGTGTGCGGTCAACACGCCGGCCACCCCGGCGAGCGCGGCCGAGGCGATGAAGGCGGAGAGCTTGCCGCGGGTGGTGTCGATACCGACCGCGGCAGCCAGCGTCTCGTCGTCGCGGATCGCGACCCATTCGGAGCCGAGCCGGGAATGGACGAGGCGCCAGGCGACGAGCAGGCAGACCACCGAAACCGCCAGGGTCAGCCAGTAATAGGAGCGCAGCGAGCCGATCTCGATCGTGACGATGCCGAAGAGGTTCAGCGGCGCCGGATTGGCCAGGCTCAGGCCCACCTGCCCGCCGGTGAAGCTCGTCCATTGTGAGATCGTCAGGTAGACGATGGTCTGGAAGGCGATGGTCACGATGGCGAGGAAGTGCCCCTTGAGCCGGAGCGCCGGAATGCCGAGCAGCAGGCCGAACAGGCCCGCGACGAAGGCGCCGGCCGGCAGGTTGAGCCAGATCGAGCTGCCGAGATCGCGGTTCAGGATCGCCGCGGTGTAGGCGCCGAGCCCGTAGAAGGCGCCGGTCGCGAAGGAGAACTGGCCGCAATAGCCGGCAACCAGGTCGAGACCGACGGCGAGGATGACGAAGAACAGCATCATCATCAGCACGTTCGTCTCGTAGCCGCCGAGCGCGAAGGGCGCGAGGGCGAGCGCGACCGTGACGCAAAGACCGATGAGATAGGGCTTCATGAGCGCTCGGCCGCCTTGCCGAAGAGACCCTGCGGCCTGAACAGCAGCACGAGGATGACGATGACGAAGCCGACGATGTCGCGCATGCCGTTGGCGAGATAGGCCGAGGTCAGGGACTCGGTGATGCCGAGCAGAAGGCCGGCGACGGCCGCGCCGGCGACGCTGCCCATGCCGCCGAGGATGACGACGGTGAAGGCCTTGAGCGCGATCATGTTGCCGACGACCGGATAGACGAAGAAGATCGAGGACATCAGCATGCCGGCGATGCCGGCGAGCCCCGCGCCGACCATGAAGGTCACCACCGCGACCGATTGGACGCGCACGCCGCAGAGCCGCGCGACGGTCGGGTGCTGGGCCATGGCGCGCAGGCTGCGCCCGGTCCAGGTGTATTTCAGCACCACGTAGAGCACGCCGATCAGGATCACCATGGTGAGCGGGATCAGCGCGCGCTGCTGCGGCAGGAAGACGGGCCCGAAATCGGTGGGGATCGAGGACAGGATCGGGATATTCGAGACGTCGAGGTTGAGCCGCTGTGGTTGTGGCCCCATCACCACCAGCGCGGCGTTCTGCAGCGCGACCGCGAGCCCGAAGGAGGAGATGATCGAGTTCGTCGCATCGTGGCTCTTGAGCGGCTTGTGCAGGATCGCCTCGGCCAGGAGCCCGACGACCGCGGCGGCGGCGAGGACCAGCGCGATCGCGGCGAACACCGGAAGCTTGAGCAGCGTGATCGCGAGAATCCCGGCATAGCCGCCGATCATATAGAACTCGCCATGGGCGAAGTTCACCACGCCGAGGATGCCGAAGATCAGCGTCAGCCCGACCGCGACGAGCACATAGGTCGAGCCCGTCACGACGCCGTTCGCGACGTATTGAAGAAACAAATCCATGATCGCGACCGGCCGGGCAGATTCAGATGTCGAGCCGGCGCTTGCCGTCTTTGATGACTGCGATGAAGTTCAGGAACTTGACGCTGCCCTTCTCGTCGAAGGCTGCGGTCGTGCCCGCCGGCCCCTGGACGATCGGGAAGTCCTTCATCCCGCTCTTCAGCATCTTCTGGATCTCGTGGCTATCCGGCTTGCCGACGCGGCGCATCGCTTCAATTGCGATGTTCGTCGAGTCGTAGCCGAGCGAGGAGAAGGTGTTGGCGTCGAAGTCGTGCTGCTTGCGCCAGCGCTCGGCGAAGGCTTTGCCGACGGGATTGGGCGTCGAGGCTTCGTACAGGCTGGCGACCGCGAAGCCCTCCGAGGCCGGGCCCGCGAGCTTGATGAAATCGTCCGACAGCATCGAGCCCGAGCCGACGAACTGGGCCTTGAGGCCGATCTCGGCTGCTTGGCGCAGGATGTTGGCGCCGTCTCCCGCCCAGCCGCCGATATAGACCGCCTCGGGCTTGAGGCCACGCAGCCGCGTCAGCATCGAGGAGAAGTCCTGCTCGCCGGCGTTGAAGCCGTCCTTCGAGATGATCTGGCCGCCGACTGAGCTCACCACGCGCGTGACCTGTTCGGCGAGGGTGACGCCGTAATTGGTGTTGTCGTGGATGATCGAGACCTTGGTCTTCTTGAACTTCTCGACGATCGCCCTGGCGGTATCCTCGCCCTGCGCGTTGCTGTCCGGCCAGGAGCGGAAGAACCAGGGGTCTCCGGGCGTGTTCTGGTCGGTGGCGCCGGCGCCGGTCGAGCCGCCCGAAAGCATCGGCACCTTGTATTCGGCGGCGACTTTCGAGGCGGCGATCGCGACCGCGGAAGCGTAGGTGCCGACGATGAAGGGCACCTTCTCGCGTTCGATCAGGCGGCGCACGGCGGTTACGCCCTTGGTCGAGTTGCTTTCGTCATCCTCCACGATGAGCTCGAGCTTGCGGCCCAGGACGCCGCCCTTCTCGTTCCATTCGGCGACGGCGAAGCGGAGGCCCTGGACGATCTGGCGCCCCTCGATGCTCGCCGGGCCGGAGAAGGGCAGCATGCCGCCGATCTTCAACGGTTCGCTGCTCTGCGCGCGGACGATTGCGGGCGCGGCAACGGTGGCGCCCATCGCGGCGAGGATTTGACGGCGAGACAACAGCGTCATGATGCAACCCCAAAAGATCGTATCGAACAACGATACTTCTATATCGATAATGTTACGGCTGCCACGGCCCTGTCAAATGCCGAATGAGGCCCGGGAGCAAAAAAACTCTCCACGAGCGCCTAATCTGACGGCAACGAACCTCGCCCTTGCCAAATCGCGAGGGAACGCTTCATAAATGAGATAATCGAGACGATCGTATTGATATGCGATACGATGTGCTGCTATTCGGCACACCAGCCGACATCGCCAAAGGTAGAATGCAATGAACCAGCAGAACCCCGCCATGGTTCGGGAAGAGATTTCCGTCGACGGCCTCGGAACGGCCGCGGAGATCGTCGTCGACCGCTGGGGCGTTCCCCACCTGCGGGCGCAGAGCAAGGCGGATCTCTTCTTCCTGCAGGGCTTCAATGCTGCGCGCGACCGGCTCTGGCAGATCGACCTCTGGCGCAAGCGTGGCCTCGGTCTGCTGGCGCGCGATTTCGGGCCCGGTTACCTCGCCCAGGATCGGGCCTGCCGCGCCTTCCTTTTCCGGGGCGACATGGAAAAGGAATGGATCTGCTATGCGCCGGATACGCAGGAGATCGCGACGGCCTTCGTCCGCGGCATCAACGCTTATGTCGAGCTGACCGAACGCGAGCCGGACCGACTGCCGCCCGAGTTCGGGATACTCGGTACGAAGCCGGAGGCCTGGTCGCCGGAAGACGTCGTCCGCATCCGCAGCCATGCCTTGACCCGCAACGCGCTGTCCGAAGTGCTGAGGGCGCAGGTCGCGCCGCACGCGGGAGACGACGCCGATCTGTTGCGCAAGTTTCTCGAGCCGTCCCATCGACCGGAGGCGGCCGACGGCATCGACCCGGCCGAGATCCCGCTGGCGGTGCTCGACCTGTTCAAGCTCGCGACCGCGCCGGTGACGTTTGCGGCCGATCGTCTCGACGCCACGATCGGGCAGGCGGAGGCCTGGACGAAGATCAATGACCTGCAGGCGGTCGTCATGGATTCGGAGTGGACGGGTTCGAACAACTGGGCCGTCGCCCCGCATCGTACCGGCACGGGGCGGGCCCTGATGGCGTCAGATCCGCATCGCAACCATTCCGTCCCGGCGCTGCGCTACATCGTCCATCTGACCGCGCCCGGCATCGACGCGATCGGAGCGGGGGAGCCCTGCCTGCCGGGGATTTCCATCGGTCATAACGACAGGATCGCCTTCTCGCAGACGATCTTCGGCTCGGACCAGGAGGACATCTACGTCTATGATCTCGATCCCGCCGACCATGGCCGCTATCGCTTCGGCGAAGGCTGGCGCGCATTCGACGTCCGCGAGGAGCATTTCGAGGTCAGGGGTGCGGCCGATCAGGTCAAGGCGCAGCTCTATTCGCATCACGGCCCGGTGCTGCATGTGGATGCCGCTCGGAACAGGGCCTACGGCATCCGCTCCGTCTGGTTCGAGCCGGGGAGTTCGGCCTATCTGGCGGGGCTGAGCTCGATGCGCGCCGGCAACCCCGACGAGTTTCGGGACGCGATAGCGCGCTTCGCCACCCCCTCGCTCAATCATCTCTATGCCGATGTCGACGGCACGATCGCCTGGCTGCCCTTCGGCATGACGCCGAAGCGCCGGAACTGGGACGGGCTTCTGCCCGCGCCGGGTGACGGCCGCTACGAGTGGAGCGGCTTCTTCTCGCTCGACGAAATGCCGTCGAAGGTCAATCCGCCCGAGGGTTTCGTCTATTCGGCGAATGAGGCGAACGTTCCGGCGGAATGGAGCGGCGAGGGCGCCGAGATCGGCTATGAATGGCTGGAGAAGAGCCGTGCGCTGCGCATCGCCCAGGTTCTCGGCCGGGACGACGAGCACGGCATCGCTGCGGCGGCCGCGCTTCAGACGGATGTCTTTTCCTGGCCGGCCCTGCGCTTGCGGCCGTTGATCGAGGCATTGACGTCGGCGTCCGGCAGCGCAGGCAGGGCGCGCGACCTGCTGCTCGGCTGGGATTGCGAGCTGAAGGCCGATTCGGCGGCCGGCGCGCTGAGCGAGCTCTGGTTCACGCTGCACTTGAAGCCCGCGCTTTTCGAGCTGCTGGTACCGGATGCAGGCCTGCGTGCGCTGCTCGCACCGGGCGATGTCGAAGGCATCCTGACGGCGCTCGCGAAGCCGGACGGCCGCTTTGGCCCAAAGCCGCAAGAGGCTCGTGATGCGCTGCTGCGGAAGACGCTCGCCGGCGCCTGGGACGACGCTTGCCAAAGGCTCGGCGACGAGCCCGGGAGCTGGACTTGGGGAGCCCTGCACCATGGCTTCTTCGAGCACGCGCTGTCGCCCGTCGTCGCCCCTGGTCAGCGGGACGCGATCGATGTCGGTCCGCTGCCCAAGGGGGGCAGCGCGTCGACGGTGATGCATGCCGCCTACCGGCCGCAGGATTTCCGTGTTGTCACAGGAGCTTCCGTCCGCTTGTTGATGGATGTCGGCAACTGGGACGAGAGCCTGTGCATCAACGCTCCGGGCCAGTCCGGCGACAGCCGCTCGCCGCACTACAGCGATCTGGCGCCGCTCTGGGCGCGCGGAGAATACGTGCCCTTGCTCTATTCGCGCGACGCGGTGGACGGCGCCGCAGCGCGTCGCATTACGCTTCGCCCGACCGGCCGCGACCGGTTGCGCGATGCTGCCGAATGACCGAGCCCCTCCAGAACGATGGATTTGCCATGGCCGCAAAGCTCTTCGAGCCGATTTCGCTCGGCCCGCATCGGTTCGCCAACCGGATCGCGGTGGCGCCGATGGCCCAGTACAGCGCCGTTGATGGGGCTGCGACCGACTGGCACCTGATCCACTGGGGTGGACTTGCCTCTTCCGGCGCCGGGCTCGTCATGATCGAGGCGACGGCGGTCAGTGCGGAGGGGCGGGGGACGCCGGGTGACCTGTGCCTGTACGACGACACGCATGAAGCGGCGCTGAAGCGGGTCGTCGCTGCGGTTTGCGCCCAGCTTCCCGCGCGTTTCGGCATCCAGCTTTGCCATGCGGGCCGCAAGGGCTCCACGGATGTGCATTGGCTCGGCGGCACCGCGCGAGAATGGCGGCTGGCGCGTCGTCGCGCCATCGGCCATTGGCTTTGGCGACTGGCCGGCGCCGGAGGCGATGACCGTCGCCGAGATTGCGCAGGTTGTGGCCGACTTTGCGAAAGCGGCTGCTCGCGCCGCACGCTCCGGCATCGAGGTGATCGAGCTTCACGCCGCTCACGGCTATTTGCTCCACAGCTTTCTGTCGCCGCTCTCGAACCAGAGGACCGACGACTACGGCGGCTCCCTCGTCAATCGCATGCGCTTGCCGCTCGAAGTCTTCGACGCAGCGCAGAAGGCTGCACCGGGCGTCACCCTGGGGGTGCGGCTGACCGGTTCGGACTGGATCGAAGGCGGCATCTCGCCGGACGAGGCGATCGCCTTCGCGACCGCGTTGGCTGAACGCGGCTGCCACTATGTCGACGTGTCTTCCGGGGGGCTCGACCCACGTCAGAAGATCAGCGTCGGGCCGGGGTACCAGCTCGACTTCGCCGCCGCGGTAAAGCGGGCGGCCGGCATCCCGGTCCGGGCGGTCGGCCTGATCGTCAACGCGCGACAGGCCGAGGACGCCATCGCGAGCGGCAAGGCCGATCTCATCGCGATCGGCCGCAGCCTGCTCGCCAATCCGCGCTGGGTCTGGCAGGCTGCCGCTGAACTCGGGGCGACCATCGAACTGCCGCCGCCCTACGCCCGCGCCGGCCAGGGCGTCTGGCCGGGCTGGAAGCTGCTCGTCGAGGGCGCGTGAGACGAGGACCGGCGCTCAGCCGCTGAGCGCGCGCGCCGCCTCCACCGCCAGCGGGGCAAGACGCTGGCGGAAGTCGGAAATCGTCCATTCGCTCAACGAACCGGCGATATGGACGGCGCCCACCGGCCTCTTGTTGAGGTCGAGCACCGACGCCGCGACCACGATCTCGCCGATCAACGCCTCCTCGGCCGCGTAGGAATATGCGTTGGCGCGCGCCTCGTGGATCTTCTCCCAGATGAGCGGGATGTCGGTCAGCGTCTTGCGCGTCAGCGGAATTCGGTCGGACCGCGTCAGGATGTCGTCGACCTCGTCGTCGGGCAAATGGGCGAGACAGGCCCTGCCGCCCGACGAAACGAATGTCGGAATCCGGCGGCCGGGCAGGGTCGCGTAGAAGGTCTCACGTTTGCTCTGCAGGCGGATCGCGTAGACCGTGCTCGTATCGTCCAGCAGGCTGAGGTCGACGCGCTCGCCGGTGCGCTTGCGCAGCTCGTTCAGCATCGGTGTCGCGCGCTCGACGAGCGGGTTGGAGCGCAGATAGTCGAAGGAACGATCGAGCAGCCGCTTGCCGAGCGCGAGGCCGCCGCCTTCGCCCTTCTCGAGATAGCCGCGCGCCAGCAATGTCTGCCCGATGCGTTGCGCCGCGCTCTTGTTCAGGCCCGCCGCCGCCGCGATCTCACCGAGCGATTTCGGGCGCGGGCTGTCGGCGAAGGCCTCCAGCACATCGAGCGCGCGCGCGACTGACTGGAGGAAGAGGCGTTCGTCGATTCCGGCAATTGCAGAAGGCTTGCTCATTGGTTCGGACATGGGCCTTTGAATAGCGTGCATGCTCGGGCGGCAGCGAGCACCGCTCGCGTCATGGTGAGCGCTGCCGCGCGGTCAATACAACAATACGCTCATATTGGAAGCGGAAAGCCCTTGTTGAAGGCGCGGACTTGGCAGGCGAGGATATCGGCATCGGCGGCCTCAGGCGGGCGAGGGCGCGCAGGTTGCGAGAGCCTTGAGGTCGAAGCGCGCAGCCTCGGCCTCGGCGAAGGTCATTGGATAGGGCCTCGCCAGAATCCGCCGCGCCAGCATGGTGTCGGCGGGGCGATTGACCGACTCGACGCCGACGAAGGCTCCCTTCCGGAACGCCAATAGGGACAGCCGCCGTTCGTCTCGCGAGCCGATCTCGACAGTCCGGTCGGCACCCGCGACGAGCCCCGCCATCTGCAGCTTCAGGGCGCCCTGGTCGGACCAGAACCACGGCACCGCGCGATAGGGGCTGGGCCTGCCCGCGAGCCTCGCGGCGACGGCGCGGCCCTGATCAATGGCGTTCTGCACCGATTCGATGCGCGTCCGGCAGGCGGCGAAGACGTTGGGATGGCTGGCGCAATCGCCGATCGCGGAAATCGCCGGATCGGCCGTCTGCAGCATCTCGTCCACGACGACGCCCCCGTCGACCGGAAGCCCGGCCGCGGCGGCGAGCTCGTCATTGGCGATGCCACCGATGCCGATCAGGACGAGGTCGGCCGGCAGCATTCGGCCGTCATCCAGGTGGACGCGCGCGACCTTGCCGTCGTCACCCTCGAGGTGCGCCACCCGCGCCTTCAGATGCATCGCGATGCCCGCCTGCTCATGCCAGCGCCGGAACAGGTCCGACATGGTAGGGCTGACGGCGCGCGCCATCGGACGTTCGGCGGCCTCGACGACATCGACCGCCAGGCCGGCCTTGGCCGCGACCGCCGCGAATTCCAGTCCGATGAAACCGGCTCCGATTATCACCGCCGTACGGGCCTGCGCCATCCGGCTGGCGAGGAGGGCGGCGTCGGCGATGCTGCGCAGATAGACGACGTTGCCCAGTTCCGCTCCCGCGCCGGCCCAGCGCCGTGCGCGAGCCCCCGTCGCCAGGACGAGATGGCCATAGGAACGACGCTGTCCGTCCGCGAAGAGGAGCGCCCGCTGCGCACGATCGATCGCGACCGCGCGCGCATCGCACACCATCTCGATCCGCAGGTCTTCGAGCAGTTTCCTCGGGCGCAGAACGAGACTCTCCGCCGATGCCGTGCCCATGAGGTAGCCCTTCGACAGCGGCGGGCGCTGGTAGGGCAGGACGGGCTCCTCGCCGATCAGCCGGATCGACCCGTCGAAACCTTCCTCCCGCAGCGAGACCGCGGCCTGAAGCCCGGCCTGGCCGGCGCCGAGGATCAGGATGTCGCTGTGGCCGCCGGAGCCGGCGAGGGGGGCTCGCATCATGGTTTTCGGGTCACCCGGCCGTTCAGATCTGCGCTTCGGGCAGGTGCAGCACCAGCCCGTCGAGAACGCCCTCGATCGGTATCTGACAGGAGAGCCGGGAATTGTCCCGGCGTGTGGTCGCGGTGGCGTCGAGGAGCTCGTTCTCGGCCTCGCTCATCGCTGGCAGTCGATGGAGCCATTCCGGCTCGACGAAGACATGGCAGGTCGCGCAGGTCAGCGAGCCGCCGCACTCGCCGAGGATGCCGTCGACCCGGTGTCCTACGGCCGCCTGCATCGCGCTTTCCGCGTTGCCCGCTTCGACGGTGATGCGCTCGCCGCCGGGGCGGATGAAGACGAGGGTTGTCATGGCGGGTGTCCGAGGCCGTCGTTCTTGTCGCGACTACGCCCGGGTGACGGCGAGCGACAGCGTTGCAAGGCTGCGGAGATTGTTGTTGAGCGCGCGGGTCGGCTCGCTGGTGAGTTCGAGCTTGGAGACGCGCGAGACGAGCGCCTTGAGCAGCACCTCGCCCTCGAGCCGGGCGATCATCTGGCCGATGCACATGTGAACGCCCGTGCCCAGCGCCAGATGTCCCATGGTCTGCCGCGTGACGTCGAAGCGGTCGGGGTTCTCCCAGCGCTCCGGGTCGCGATTGGCGGAGGCGAGGATGATCAGGATCTTGGAGTCGTTCTCGACCGTGACCCCGTCGATCTCGACCTCGCGCATCGTCTGCCGGCAGACGTTCTGGATCGGCGTCTCCAGCCGCATCGCCTCGTCGAGCGCGCCCCTGATCCGCGCCGGATCATCGCGCAGCAGCTGCCATTGCGCGGGATCCTTCGCCAGATACCACAGCGCTGCGGAGATCATGCTGGAGGTGGTGTCCAGCCCGCCGCGCAGGAATGAGCGAACCAGCAGCGGCGCCGTTTCCGGGTCGATCTCGCCCGCATCCGCCGCCTGGAATATCTTTTCGCCGAAGCCGCCGGGCAGCATCGCCTCGCGCTTCATGCTGTCGAGATACCAGTCCCAGATCGCGTCGGCCTGGCGCTGCGTGGTCTCGTAGCGCTCGTTCCGAGGCCCCTGTCCGTCGAAATTGAGCGCGCCGAGCAGGAACAGGTTCTCGCGGCGCTGCGGCGAGTCCGCCAGGCCGAGCGCGGTCGGGAAGGTGGTCGAGACGAATGTCTCGGCGAAGTCTCTCACCCCGCAGAACGAGCCCCGTGCCACAACCTCGTCCGCGAGGTGCTCGGCCTCGATCTCGAAATCCTGGCGCCACTGCCGGATCACGGCAGGCGACAGGATGCGCTGCAGCGCGGTGCGGACCTGGGTGTGCTGTGGCGGGTCGACCTCGACGATCGGGCTGCCCGGCCGCCATGCGCCCGGCTTACGGATGTCGGCGAGGCCGGAGCCGCCGGTCGAGGAGAAGCTCTCCCAATCCTTGAGGACCGGCATGATGTCCTTGTGCCGGCCCATCACGTGGACGCCGTATTTCGACAACCACCCGACCGGTCCCGCGGCCCGCAGCGCAGCATGCATCTCGAAGGGGCTTTCCAGGACCTCGTCCGCATAGGGGTCGAGATCGAGCACGGGTGCCGTCCGTCCGGAGGCTTGGGTGGAAGCGAGATCGGACATGGAGCTTCCTTCTCGGCGCGGCTGGAGGCTGCGAATGAAGATCGTATCGATTGCCGATACGACAATATTGATAAGAATGCGACCGCCATTGTCGACTGTCAATGCGGGATCGAGGATGGGACTCGAAAATGCGGCGCTGCTCCACGCGTCGCGGATCGAGCGGGCGGCGGCGAGGCCGCCCGGTGTGCGACGAGCGGTGGCATATCAACGGTCAATTCGCTCTTTCCGGCTGTTCGCATCCGCATAGCCCACCTCCCGATCCGAAAAGGGATGTTGGCGAGACGCATCTGGCGAGGCGCGCCGGCGATGATTAGAAGCTATAATCAGCAAGAGCTCATAAGGCACCCTAATCAATGGCGCATCCGAACTTCAACGAGCTCGCCGCCTTCGCGATGGTGGCAAGGGAGCGCAGCTTCACCAAGGCTGGCGCCAAGTTGGGGGTCTCGCAGTCGGCGCTGAGCCAGACCATCAAGGGGCTGGAAGAGCGCCTCAAGCTGCGGCTGCTCACCCGTACGACGCGCAGCGTCGCGCCGACGGAGGCCGGCATCAGGCTGCTGGAGATGGTTGGACCGCGCTTCGAGGAGATCGAAGCGGAGATCGCAGCGCTCGGCGAACTGCGCGGCAAGGCCGCTGGCACGATCCGCATCACGGCCGGAGAGCACCCCGCGATTTCGGTGCTGCAGCCGGCCCTGCAAAGGTTCCTGCCGGATCACCCCGACATCAAGGTCGAGATCATCGTCGACTATGGCCTCGTCGACATCGTCGCGGCGGGCTACGATGCCGGCGTGCGGATGGGGGAACAGGTCGCAAAGGACATGATCGCGGTTCGCATAGGCCCCGAAATGCGTATGGCCGTCGTCGGCTCGCCGGCCTATTTCGAGCGGCATGACATTCCGAAGGCGCCGCAGGATCTGACCGCGCATAACTGCATCGCGACTCGGATGCCCACCCATGGCGGGCTCTTCGCATGGGGGCTGGAGAAAGACGGCCGCGAGGTAAGGGTTCGCTCCGAAGGACAACTGGTCTTCAACAGCCTCGCCATGAGACTGGCCTCGGCGCTGGACGGGCTCGGCCTTGCCTATATGCCGGAGGACCATGCTCTCCCGCACATCCGCGATGGACGGCTCGTGCGTGTGCTGGAGGACTGGTGCACGCCGTTTCCCGGCTATCACCTGTATTACCCCAGCCGCCGGCATTTCTCGCCGGCCCTGTCGGTCCTCGTCGACGTCCTGCGCTATCGCGGTTGATGCCGCTGCCAGAAGCGGATCGCATCGCCACTCATCCTTGCGGTGCTCGAGCGGGATCGATGTCCCGCTCCGCACGCGTCGGGCGGGACTTCGCGGGCAGGACGAACCGGGTCAGCTTCAGGCCGTAATATGTGATGGAAATGACCAGCCCGGCGACGGCGGCGCAGTGGACGAAGAAGCCCACCACCGCTTCCTCGAAATTCCACCAGTCGAGCGTCGTCTGCATGGAGAGTTTCCCGCCGAGCCCCAGCACGGCACAACTCCAGAGACCATGAAGCGCGATCGCGAACGCTGTTGCGCGCAGCGCGAGCGTTCGCGGCGCGCTCGGCTTTCTGATCCCGAGCAGGTTCCGCGCCACGCCCATCAGCATCGGCCAGCGCAGGCCGAGATGGATCGCGACCATCACCAGGACCCAATAGGCGGCGAGCGTATGGATCTGCCGAACCGTGAAGCCACCCCAGGGCGGCAGAAAGGCGGCCAGAGCGTTCGAGATCAGCACACTGGTGACGAGCAGCGCCAGCATGGCGGTCAGCAGCGCGAAGGTTATGCCGACATTGAACCGGCTGTGCGGCTCGCGCCGTGTCCGCGCAATCCCGCCCCACCAGCGCCGGTTGAAGAGGTTGTGCGCGATGAGAAGCACGAACATCGCGGTGCCAGCAACCTCATGGGCCAGGTTGCCCAGCCACCAATAGGCGAAGCCGAACAGCAGGAGCGCCGCCGTCAGGCCGTCGAGCCACAAGCGGGAGAGGAAAAGACGGCTCACGTCGTGATCTCCGCGCTTACTCGATCGGCGTGCCGTTGAAGCGGGGAATCCGGGAGCCGGTGAAAAGATACTCAGCCCCCGACTGGCTGCTGTGGCAGGATTGGCAGCGAGCGGTGTTCTCACTGGTATTGATCGTCTTGTCCGGCCAGAACCACTGGAACTGCCAGTCACCGGTGCGGCGGCGCGCGTCGTAATCGGCGCCCCAGCCTTCGCCCTTCTCCATGACGAAGTAGCGGAACAGTTTCCCGTCCCGGTAGTCGACCAGCACGAAATGCGTGCCGGCAGGGACGGGCTGGCGGTTCTTTACCGCCTCGATCGCCGCGGGCGTCGTCATGATGTGCTCGGTGACGTTGCCGCGCCGGACGGTGGTGTAGTGCACGAGCTTGTCGATCTCCGGGAACGTAGCCCGGGTGGCCTCGGCATGGACCTGCCAGCCCACAGTGAGCACGACGGCCATCGACAGGCTCGCAAGAGCGACCTGGAACGCAGGGATTTTCATGATCGGCTCGGTCCTATCGCCGGTATTGCTCGTCGGAGACATGCTCCAGCCACTCGACGGTCTTGCCGTCGAGCGCCTCCGAGATCGCGACATGCGTCATGGCCGTGGTCGCAGCCGCGCCGTGCCAATGCTTCACGCCGGGGGGAATCCAGACGGTGTCGCCCGGCCGGATCTCCTGGATCGCGCCGCCCCAATGCTGCACCAGCCCGACACCGGCCGTGACGATCAGCGTCTGGCCGAGCGGATGGGTGTGCCAGGCGGTGCGGGCGCCGGGCTCGAAACTCACCGTGCCGCCGCTGACCCGCGCCGGCGCGCTACCCTGAAAGCGGCCGTCGACGCTGACAGCACCGGTGAAGTTCTGGGCGGCGCCGACGCTCGGCTTCTGGGAGCCGGCGCGCTGGACGACGACCTCCTGGCCCGCCTGGGCCAGGGCCGAGGCAACGGGCATCAGCGCCGCGATGAGTGTGAGTCCTGGGGCGATCATCCTGGCCATCATTTCGGCTTGAAAACCTCGCGAGCGACCGCGATCGCGGAAATGGCGTTCGGCCAGCCGGCGTAGAAGGCCAGCTGCGTGATCGCCTCGATGATCTCTTCTTCCTTGACGCCGTTCGTGCGCGCCAAAGCGAGATGCGAGCGCAATTGCTCGGGCCGGTTCATGGCGATCAGGGCGCTGACCGTGACGAGGCTGCGGTCGCGCTTGGCGAGGCCCGGCCGTTCCCAGATGTCGCCGAACAGCACATTGTCGGTGAGTTCCGCCATTTTTGGCGCGATGTCGCCCATCAGCTGCTGGGCCCGGGAGGGCGGCTTGGCGGGAGCAGGACTGGACGCGGCGGGAGGCTGGCTTTGGGCGATAGCCATCGTGGAAAGTCCTCCGGAGAGAAGCAGGCCGGCTGCGGCGAGCAGATGTCGGGTGAGCTTCTTCAAGATGCGTGACTCCTCAGGGGGAAGAACACGGCGCCTGCAACGCCATGTCGCTAAAAGGTTTCAATGGAGATCCATCGAAAAACCGAAAGAGGCGCAGGTTATGAGCGGTCGGAACCAAGAGTTCTGGCGAAGAACGGCGTCAGCTTGCCCATCGCGGCGTCGACATATTCGGGAACCCAGTAGGTTTCGATATGCGTCGCGCCCTCGATCTTGAACAATTCCTTGTCCGTCGTGCCGGTGGCCTTGGGGAGTGCATCCTCGGTCATGTACAGGCTGTCGGCCTTGCTGCCCGCGATCATCAGCAGCGGCTGGTCGATCAGCTCGATCTGGTCGGTGGCGTCCCAGCGCATCAGGTCGAGCAGGCTGCTCATCGTGTATTTGAAGGTCGAATTGGGATGCGCGTGCGTCTTCCAGTAGTACTCGTAACCCTGCCGGTACATTTCAAACGGCAGTTTGGCGATCTGCTCGTCGGTCATGTTGGCATCGCCGGCATAGAGAATGTCTCCGCCAGCCATCTCCTGGGCGCGCGCCCTTGAGACCTGCTGCAGGCGTTCCCGGATCGTCTGCAGTTGCGAATCCGCGAAGCCGTTGCGACGCACCCGTCCCGAGTTGAACATGCTCAAGGTCGCGATCGACTTGAAACGCTTGTCGGTTTTCGCCGCGGACAACGCGTAGCCGCCACCGCCGCAGATGCCGAGCAGGCCGAGACGCCCGGCGTCGACGCCGGCGTAGCGGGTGATGAAGTCCGCCGCACCGTGGATGTCCTCGATGCGAAACTGGGGCTTGTCGACGCTGCGCGGCTGGCCGCCGCTGCCGCCCTGATAGGCCGCATCCATTGTAATCGTGATGTAGCCCTGTTCGGCTAGACGCTGGGCATAGAGGCCTGCCACCTGCTCCTTGATCCCGCCATTCGGGTGCGCCACGACGATGGCAGGATATTTCTGGCTCGGACCGTAGTTCGCCGGGGTGTAGATATTGGCGACGATGTCCAGCCCGCCCAGCTTGTAGGTGACCGGGCGGATATTGACCTTGCCCGGCTCGTTGCTCGTGATGGCACCGCCATAGACCAAGCCAAAGGGATTTTGCTTGTAGTCGGCTGCGACAGCGATGGCACTGGTCATTGCGGGAACTCCTAACATTGCGCCTGTGAGAACGAGCCCGGAGGCTCCGAGGAACTCACGTCTGTTCGTGTTGATGACTGCGTTGGTCATTTCGACCTCCAAACCTTGATCCGTGGGAGCGCGTTGCTCGCTGAGCGCGGGCGCCCGCGCAGGCGGGGTCAATCCAGCTTCTTCTCGGTAAGGAACTTCGAGACCTGGTCCGCGATCTCGATGTTGTTCAGGTCCGAGAAGGGGAAATGCGTGTTTCCCCGGATACCGATCTCCGGCAGGTGGACCAGGGTGACCTGCCCGCCATGCTTGTTGACGGTGTCGCGCCAGATCCGGGCCATCTCCAGCCGGCCGCGCCAGGCATCCTGCGTCGGCACATCGGTCTGCTTGGCCGGGATGTTGTCGCCGTAGAAGATGATGATCGGGACCTTGGTCAGCGCCATGAAATCCGCCATCGGAACCGGCACGCCTTCGAGCGTGTCGAAGGAGGTCGGTATCGGCTTGGGCAACTCGCCCTCCGGGAAGACGAAGCCGCTTCCCGGCTCGAAGGCGACGATCGCCTTGACATTCTGGCTCTTGATCGCCGTCAGCCAGCCCGGCCCGCCGCTTTGCGAATGCGTCATCAGGATGCCGGGGCCGATCCTGGCGAACAGCGCGGACACGCTGTCCGAGATCAGGTTCGCATCGAACGGTCCCGTATTCGGCGTCATGGCGCGGAAATACTGGTTCAGCGTCTCCGGCTTGCGATCGAACTGGACGCCGTCGAAATAGTTCGGCCAGATGCCGACGCGGAACTGGCCGAACCAGAACTGTTCGTCGGGCGTCGGCTTGAGCGTCGCCTCGATGGTGCTGCGGCCCGCATTCCCCCGGCGCGGCTGGTCGACGAGATAGGTCGCGAAGCGGCGGCGCAGAAAGAGGGTCTGGAAGCCCTCGCGCCCGTCCGGCGTCGTCTCCCAGGTCTTCGAGAACTGCCCGGCGCCATGCCACATCACGATGGGCAGGCTGCGGGCGTTCACCGGCACCTGATAGAAGGCATAGAGATGGTCACCGTGGAAGCTCTGCCCGGCCGGCTGGAGCGGCTTCAGCGGATCGAAGGTGCCCGGCGCGGTCGTGACCGTGCCGCCGACCGCGAAGCTGCCCTGATCCTGAATGGCGAACGGTTCCGCGCGGCTCGTCGTTTGGGCAAGCACCGGGCCCGAGGCGACTATGGCAGCACCCAGCAGGAATGGCAGGCCAGATGTTTTTCTCTTGATTGAAGGCATCGGCCCCTCGTTTGCTGCATCAGCTCACGGGGAACCTATTGTCCCGTCCAATCTTCGATTAGATGTCTTGATCCACTAGGACCAATTAGCGTCTCTAATGAATTCGGCGGCCGATCCGGCCGCTGCGGCTTGCCAATGTCCGCTTTCTGGCAAGCGCCCATTTCGGGAATTGGCGCCGATGGCCGCCCACGCCTGAGGCTTCGGCGCCGTCACCATGTCGAGATCGGCGGGCTCAGCGGAGTATGCGTGGCTGCTCCCATCGATGTTCTGAACCGCTGCGGTCCGAGGCCTGGGCGATCGGGGTCATCCAATTCCGCTCCACACGCGCAGAGATTTACCAACTGTTAACCACTGCAACGGTAAACAGAATCAACTGAAAATTTACCAAGATGAACAACGTGTTAACCCAACCCCGGCCAATCCGCCTCAAGGGGCGATCCTATCTTGCGCTCACATTGACGCCCGAACTGCCCTTCGAGGAGTGGTTGGTACGGCTCGATGATTTGGCGAGCCGCTCCGCTGGATTTTTCCTGCGGCGGCCGGTGGTGCTGGATGTCGAAGGCCTGGGCATCGATCGTCGGCAGCTTCGCGAGCTCGTCAGCCAGCTTTGCGCGCGCAATGTGCGGATCATGGGCATCGAGGGCGCTGGTCCCCATTTGCTCGGCTCGGACTTGCCGCCGGCGATGGCCGGTGGGCGCGCAGCCTCGGATTTCGAGGAGCCGCTCGCCGAGCCGGTCAAGGAAGCCGCCGTCGCGGAGATCGCGGCGCCCCCCGCTTCGCCTCCTGCCAAAGCTACGCCTTCGATCATTGTGAGCGAGCCCATCCGCTCGGGTCAGGCGCTCTTCTTCCCCGAGGGCGACGTCACCATCCTGGGATCGGTCGCATCAGGCGCGGAGATCGTCGCGGGCGGATCGATCCACATCTACGGCACCCTGAGGGGGCGGGCGATGGCCGGCACCATGGGGAACGCCCTGGCGCGCATCTTCTGCCGCAAGCTCGAAGCAGAGCTGGTCTCCATCGACGGATACTACAAGACGGCCGAGGACCTGGAGCCCGGGCTGCGCGGGAAGCCCGTTCAGTTCTGGCTCGACGGCGAAACCTTCAGGGTCGGATCACTCGCCTAAGCCGGCAGCGCATTAAGACGAAGAGGAGAGGTCAATGGGCAAGGTTATCGTGGTCACATCAGGCAAGGGCGGCGTCGGCAAGACGACCTCTTCCGCCGCATTGGGCGCCGCGCTTGCTCAGAACGGCGACAAGGTCGTGGTCGTGGATTTCGATGTCGGCCTGCGCAATCTCGACCTCGTCATGGGCGCTGAAAGACGGGTCGTGTACGACCTCGTCAATGTGATCCAGGGAGAAGCGAAAATCACGCAGGCGCTGATCCGCGACAAGCGGCTCGAGACGCTTTACCTGCTGCCCGCCTCACAGACGCGCGACAAGGACAACCTGACGGCGGAAGGCGTCGAGACGGTCATCGGCGCCCTGAAGAACGCCTTCGACTGGGTCATTTGCGACAGCCCTGCCGGCATCGAGCGCGGCGCGACGCTCGCCATGCGGCATGCGGACATCGCGATCGTCGTGACCAATCCGGAAGTCTCCTCGGTGCGCGATTCCGACCGCATCATCGGGCTGCTCGATTCCAAGACGCTGAAGGCGGAGAACGGCGAGCGCATGGAGAAGCATCTGCTTCTCACCCGTTACGATCCGGCCCGCGCCCAGCGCGGCGACATGCTCAAGGTGGACGATGTCCTCGAGATCCTGTCGATCCCGCTGCTCGGCATCATCCCGGAAAGCATGGACGTGCTGCGCGCATCCAATCTCGGCTCTCCCGTCACCCTCGCAGATGACCGCAGCGCGCCGGCGATCGCGTATTTCGAGGCCGCGCGCCGACTCAAGGGAGAAAGCCTGCCGGTCGCCGTTCCGGGCGAAAAGCGCGGCTTCTTCGGCAAGATTTTCGGAAGGAAAGCGGCATGAACCTGCGTCGTCTTTTTTTTCGCACCCAGTCGGCCCCGGCCGCGCGCGAGCGCTTGCAGGTGCTGCTCGCCCATGAACGCGCCTCGGTCGGCGGCTCGGATCTCGTGACCAAGCTGCGGGACGAAATCCTGGGCGCCATCTCGAAGCATGTGGAGATCGATGCCGAGAAGGTCAGCGTCAAGATGGAGCGGGGCATCCAGGTCTCGACGCTCGTCGTCGACATCGAGATTCCATTCGATGCCGGCAAGAAGGCGGCCTGAGGCTGCTGTCTCGACAGGCTGGGCGCGTCTCAGGGTTGCGGATCTTGCGTATCCCGGCGCGTGGCTCTCGCCACCAGCCTCGATCGACGCCGTACGAGACCGTCAGCGTTCGGCTGGAGATCGCTGAAGCAATCGAAGCGATACCGCTGCCGCCGACAGCGTGACGCCGGCGCTCACGACGAAGACCGCATTCAGCCCGTTGAGATCGGCGATCCAGCCCAATGCCGGACTTGCCAGCGCCATCGCGACATCGAGAAAGACCGTATAGATCCCCATGATCAGCCCTCGGGTTTCCGGGGAGCTGTTCCTGACCGCTTCCACGCCGAACCCGGGATAGACGAGCGAGTACCCGAACCCGGCCAACGCGGCGCCAGCGGACGCGAGAGCGCTGCTGCGAGCCAGTCCCATGAGAAGCAGCCCGGCCGCTTGCACCACGATGAACAGCAGCGCGATCCTGGCGCCCCCGAACTTGTCCGGCAGATGGCCGCAGAGCAGCCGGGCCGCGATCAGGGCTATGCCGAAGGCCGTGAAGGCGAGCCAGACGGGCTGCCAGCCATGATCGCTGTAGAGGAGTGAGCCGAAGGCCAGGATCGCCCCGTAGCCGACACTGCTGAGAGCGGCGCCGACGCCGGGAAGCCAGACGGGGCCAAGGGCGCTTCGGAGGGACGCCTTGGCTTGTCGCAGCCGCAGAGGGGGAGCCGGAGCCCGGAGCAAAGCGAGGAGTACGAGCAGCGGCAGGACGGTCGTGGCAAGCCCGATTGCCGTAAAACCATGCGCGGCGAACAGCAGCGTCCCGAGCGGCCCGCCCAGCGCAAGCGCCGCGAACATCGCCGTGCCGACCCAGGCAATGACCTTGCCTGCGTGACGAGGCTCGACCAGGGCCAGCCCCCAACTCACGCCTCCAGTAATGATGAAGCTCTCGCCGCCGCCGAGCAGCGCGCGCCCGGCTAGCAGCATGACAACCGAGAACGTGGGAGATCCTTCGATGGCTGAAGCCAGCAGGTAGAGCAGGCCGGACGCGGCCGCAGTGACGAGGCCGAGCATTACCGTCCGCTTTCCGCCGCGCGTATCGGCATGGGTCCCGGACCAGATGCGCGTCGCCACCGACGCGACGAACTGCGTGCCCGCCACGAGGCCCACCACGAAGGTGCCGAAACCGAGATCCCGGTTCACGTGGAGCGGCAGAACCGGCAAGGCGATGCCGATGACCAGGAAGCCGGTGAGAACCGCCACCATGATCGGCAGCAGGGTGACGGCAACGGGACGGCCCGGTCCGGATGAAACGGCTGAAGCCGGCATGTTATGGCGCCGCCTTCATCCGATCGGCCGTGAAAACAAAATCGCTGGCGGCCTGTCCGACATGGCAGGAACGGCAGCGGTCGAGGTTCTCACCGGCCTTCGGGCTTCGGTCGGGGTTGAACCACTGGAATTCCCATTCACCGGTCCGGAGCTCCGGCGCATGCCGTGCACCCCAGCCCGTCCGCTTCTCCATGACGACGTAGCGATAGAGCTCGCCGTTGCGATGATCTTCCATGGTGATCACCGTGCCGCTCGGCATCGGGCGGCCCGCCTTCACGGCCGCGATCGCCTCGCGGCTCGTGAACAGCTCCTCGCGAATGCCTCCGCGGTTGACGGTGGCGTAGTGGACGCCCTTCGCATAATCGGCCGGGAACCGGACCATCTCGCCATCGGCATGCGCCTGCCGGAACGAGGCGGCGCCGGCGAGCAGAACCAACACCGCGGGAAGAACGGCAAGTCTGATGGGTGGCATGACGGACCTCGGTGAGCTCGCTGTCGCTATGGAGCCACTCAGTTGGCGGAACGCTTCTCGAAGACGGAGCGCGCGACCGGCGCGGCGGAGAAGGCGTTCGGCCAGCCCGCATAATAGGCGAGGTGGCTGATCACCTCGGAGGCCTGCCCACGCGTCAGGCCGTTATCCAGCGCCCGGTTGAGATGATAGGGAATCTGCTCGACCTGGCCGGCCGCGATCAGGGCGCTGACCGTGACGAGGCTGCGGTCACGCGGCGCGAGATCCGGCCGCAGCCACAGGTCGCGGAACAGAACGTCGGTCGTGTCGCGCACCAGCCCGGGCGAAACCGGTCCCGTGCCCTGTTCGACCCGCGCCGCGCGATCGGCCTCGGCCTTCTGATCGAGCGGCAGGAAGTCGACGACCGCCTTGGGAAGTTGATCGGCGCCGATCCCGCGCGTCTCGAATACCTGCTTCGTAATCGCCGTTGCCGCCATCGCATTGCCCCAGCCGGCATAGAAGGCGAGATGGGTGATGATCTCCGAGAGCTCGGTAGGCTTCACGCCGTTGTCGAGCGCGAGGCCAACTTGCTCCGGCAGGAGAACGCTCTGGTTGCGGGTTACGACCGCAGCGACGGTGATGATGCTGCGGTCACGCGGCGAGAGGCCGGGCCGCTTCCAGAGGTCGTTCGCGAGCTTGTCCGTGGCATAGCGTTCGAGCGCCGGAGAAACGCTCTGCAGGTCGGCGCGGGACAGGTTTCCGGTTTGCGAGCCGGTTTGGGCGACGGCGTCGATCGTGCCCATGGAGAGCGCGAGAGCCAGAATGGTCGAAGTCTTCATGATGATGCTCCCGGTCAGCGGTACTGCGCGTCGGAAACCGGCTCGAGCCAGTCGACATTCTTGCCGTCCCGCATGTAGCTGACGGCGATGTGCGCCATCGGGCTTGTGGCGGTCGCGCCGTGCCAATGCTTCATCCCGGCGGGAATCCAGACGACATCGCCCGGGTTGATCACGCGACGCTCCTTGCCGTCTTCCTGGACCCAGCCCTGGCCGGAGGTGACGATGAGCAATTGACCGGCGGGATGGGAGTGCCAGACCGTGCGCGCTCCCGGGGCGAAGTTCACCAGACCGGTGCTCGCCCGTGTGATGTCGGTCGGCGGGAACAGCGGGCTGATGACGGCGTGCCCGGAGAAGTTGCCGGCCGTGCCGATCACGGCTGCCGTGCTGCCGTTCGCCCTGATCTCGATGCTCTCCGCTTGCGCCGGAAAAATGCCGACCGTGCTGATGGCGGCGGCTGCCAGGATCTTGTTCATCCGGGACTCCCTGACTTTCGGCATCTGCCCGTGCAGATGCTGCTGTCCCGGCAATATATGGGCCTGTCCAATGTGCGATTAGATGCTAAGTTATGCATGTACCGATAAGGAAATCTTCTGAATGCCGGGCGACAGCCTGAACGATCTGGCCGCGTTCCTCGCGGTGGCGCAGGAGCGGAACTTCACCCGCGCCGCCAAGCGCCTGGGCGTGTCGCAGTCGGCGCTCAGCCAGACGATCCGCGTGCTTGAGGCGCGGCTGGGCCTGCGCCTGCTGACGCGCACAACGCGCCGTGTCGCTCCGACCGAGGCCGGAGAGCGCCTCATTCATTCGATCGGCCCGCGGATCGCCGAGATCCAGAGAGAACTGGATAGCCTGAGTGCGCTCCGGGAAAAGCCGTCGGGGACGATCCGCCTGACGGCGTCGGAGCATGCTGCCGAGTCGATCCTCTGGCCCGTGATCGCTCGGCTCGTGAACGAATATCCCGACATCAAGGTCGAGATCGTGATCGATTACGGCCTGACCGACATCGTCGGCGAGCGTTTCGACGCCGGCGTGCGGCCGGGCGAGACGGTCGCGAAGGACATGATCGCGGTTCCGATCGGCCCGGAGCTGCGGATGGCCGTTACGGGCTCGCCCGCTTATTTCGCAAGGCGACCGCCGCCGAAGACACCGCAGGACCTGACCGGCCACAACTGCATCAACCTACGGCTGCCGATCCATGGCGGGCTTTATGCCTGGGAATTCGAGAAGAAGGGCAGGGAGCTCAATGTCCGGGTCGACGGCCAACTGATCTTCAATACGGCCAGCCTCATGCTGAAGGCTGCGCTGGACGGCCACGGACTTGTCTATCTGACGGAGGGCCAGGTTGCGCCCTACCTCGCCGATGGTCGGCTCGCCCGGGTCCTTGCCGATTGGTGCGAGCCGTTCTCCGGTTATCACCTCTATTACCCCAGCCGTCGCCAGCCGACGCCGGCCTTCGCCCTGCTGGTCGAGGCGCTCCGATATCGCCGATAGCCGGAATGCGTTCCATGCAGCGAGGAGGCGGGATCCGCATCGCGGCAACGGCTACCGGATAGGCAGTCCCGCCGTGGCCGGTTCGGCCCGGACGATTTCGCGCACGATCTGGGCGAAGTCCTCGGCATTGGCCGAGAGCGGCTCGCCGCGCCGGCGGATGATGCCGTAGGGCTCCAGCGGGTTGTCGAGGCGGAAGGGCAGCCGCACCAGCTCGCCGCGATCGATCGCCTCGGCGATGATGGTGTGCGGCAGCACGGAGATCATGCCGGCGCGGCGCACGAGCTGCAGCGTGGCGAAGATCGAGGTGGTCTCGACCAGATTGTCCAGCGAGGGCAGGCCGGCCTCGGCAAAGGCGCGGTCGATGACCTGGCGCATCGGGCTGGTCTGCTGCTGCAGCACCCAGGGATAGGCCTCCATTTCCGCCAGCGACACGTCGACGCGTCCCGCCAGCGGATGGTCCGAGGAGGCGAAGACCCAAAGATTCTCGATCGAGAGCGGCTCGACGTCGAAGATGGCATGATGGCGCGTCTCGGTCAGGCGCCCGATCACCAGATCGATCTCGTTCTTTTCGAGGCCGCGCAGCAGCTCGTCGCTGGTGGTGGTCGACAGCCTGATCGTCATCAGCGGACGGCGACGCTTCAGCTCCGCCATCGCGGCAGGCAGGATGTCGGGCGCGGTCGCCATGATCGCGCCGATCGAGAGTGCGCCATAGCCGCCGCGCTTGAGGCTGCCGAGCCCGCGCAGGAAGCGCTCCTGATCGGCCAGGACCTGGTCGGCATAGGCGATGACGAAGCTGCCGATCTCGGTGGCCGCGAGCCCGCGCGGCTGCCGGTCGAAGATGCGCACGCTCAGGATCTCCTCGACATCCTGAAGCATCTTGCTGACCGCGGGCTGGGTGACGCTCATCTCCTCGGCTGCGCGGTGCAGCGTGCCCACGCGCGAGACGGTCGAGACCAGCAGCAGATGCCGTACCCGCAGCCGCGACAGCATTTGTCGTGGCAAGGATGCGATGAAGCTCACAGCAATAACGTAATGGAATGTTTCATGTCGAAAATTTCATTATTTGCTTATCGCAGCTTTGGCTAGCGTGACCTCGCGACAAGGCTGCGGTCCGGCGATCCTCGATGATCGGAATCCGACACGTCATGCCTGTCAGGAGGACGCCGGGCTGCTCGCTGATGCGACGTCCCATGTCTCGAACGATGCATCAGGTCGCCGGGCTCCTGCCGGTGGCGGACGGGGAATCTCTGCGCGTGAACCAACTCGACCTGCAAGGCCGCGTCGCCGTGATCACGGGCGGCGCGCGCGGTATCGGCTTTGCCGCCGCCGAGCGCATGCTCCAATCGGGAGCCGCCGTCGCCCTTTGGGATATCGACGCGACGCGGCTGGACGAGGCGGCGGCGATCTTGGCGCCGCGGGGCAAGGTCTCGACCTCCATCGTCGAACTGACCGACGAGCAGTCCGTGGCCCGGGCTGCCGCCGCCGCCATCGAGGCGCACGGCCATGTCGACATCCTCGTCAACAATGCCGGCATCACGGGCGGCAACGGCCCGCTATGGGACCTGGAGCCGGCCGTCTGGCGGCGGGTGATCGACGTCAATCTCGTCGGCCCCTACCTGACCTGCCGCGCCCTGGTGCCGCACATGATCGCGCGCAGCTATGGCCGGATCGTCAACATCGCCTCGATCGCGGGCAAGGAGGGCAATCCGAACGCCTCGCATTATTCGGCGTCCAAGGCCGGGCTCATCGGCATGACCAAGTCGCTCGCAAAGGAGGTGGCGCGCGCCGGCGTCCTGGTGAACTGCATCACGCCGGCCGCCGCGAAGACCGAGATCTTCGACCAGATGAAGCAGGAGCATATCGACTTCATGCTGTCCAAGATTCCGATGAGCCGGTTCCTGGCGGTCGACGAGGCCGCGGCCATGATCGGCTGGCTGGCTTCGGAGGACTGCGCCTTCTCGACAGGCGCCGTCTTCGATCTGTCCGGCGGCCGCGCGGTCTATTGAAGGAGGCCGCCATGGCGATGCCGACGATCAAGCATGTCCGCGCCTTCACCGTTCGCGGCGGCGGCGCCGACTATCACGACCAGAAGGGCGGTCATTGGATCGACGCGCAGATCGCGACGCCGATGTCGCGCTACCCGGAATACCGGCAGACGCGCTCCTCCTTCGGCCTCAACGTGCTCGGCAGCCTGGTGATCGAGATCGAGGCCAGCGACGGTACGATCGGCTTTGCGGTCACGACGGCGGGCGAGATCGGCGCCTTCATCGTCGAAAAGCATCTGGCGCGCTTCATCGAGGGCCGGAAGGTCACCGACATCGAGGCGATCTGGGACCAGATGTACTTCGCCACCCAGTATTACGGCCGCAAGGGCGTCGTCGTGAATACGATCTCCGGCGTCGATCTCGCGTTGTGGGATCTGCTCGCCAAGATCCGCGGCGAGCCGGTCTGCGCCTTGATCGGCGGGCCGGTGCGCGACGAGCTCGTCTTCTACGCAACCGGTCCAAGGCCCGACCTCGCCAAGGGCCTGGGCTTCATCGGCGGTAAGATGCCGCTGAAACACGGGCCCGCCGAGCGCGACGAAGGCTTGAGGGCCAATATCGACGCGCTGGCCGCGATGCGCGAGAGAGTCGGTCCCGATTTCTGGCTGATGCTCGATTGCTGGATGGCGCTCGATCTCGATTATGCGACCAGGCTCGCCCATGCGGGCGCCGAGCATGGCCTGAAATGGATCGAGGAGGCGCTCTCGCCCGACGACTACTGGGGCTATGCGGCGCTCAGGAAGGCGGCCCCGCCCGGCATGCTGGTCACGACGGGCGAGCATGAGGCGACGCGCTGGGGTTTTCGCATGCTGCTCGAGATGGGCTGCTGCGACATCATCCAGCCCGATGTCGGCTGGTGCGGTGGCCTGACGGAGCTGCTGAAGATCACCGCGCTGGCCGATGCCCATGGGGTCATGACCGTTCCGCACGGCTCGAGCGTCTACAGCTATCACTTCGTCGCGACGCGCCAGAACAGCCCCTTCGCCGAATTCCTGATGATGGCGCCGGAGGCCGATCGTGTCGTCCCGATGTTCTACCCGCTGCTGCTGGACGAACCGCTTCCCGAGAACGGTCGCATCAGGACCTCGGCGCTGGACAGGCCCGGCTTCGGCGTCAGGCTCAATCCCGATTGCAAGCTCCATCGGCCCTATCCGAGAGGCTGAGCGATGAAAGAGGGGCGCCATGCATGATCTGAAGGGCAAGGTCGTTCTCGTCACCGGCGCCTCCTCGGGCATCGGTGCTGCTGTCGCGCGCGCCTTCGCCGAGCATGGCAGTCACGTCGCCGTGCATTACCGTTCGCAGCGCGGAGAGGCCGAAGCCGTCGCGGCCGATATCCGGTCCTGCGGCTGCGAGGCGGAGCTCTTCCAGGCGGATCTCTCGCTGACGCGGGACATACAGAGGCTGGCCGCCGAGGTTGCGGCGCGCTTCGGCCATCTCGATGTGCTCGTCAACAATGCCGGGGGCTTCGTTCGCCGGGCCCTTCTGGCCGAGGCGGATGACGCCCTGATCGACGAAGTCTTCCAGCTCAATGGGCGTTCCATGGTCTCGCTGACGCGCGCGCTTCTGCCGGCGATGCGCGGCCGCCAGGCCTGCATCGTCAACATGACCTCGCAGGCCGCCAGGACCGGGGCGAGTCCCGGCGCCGGCCTCTACGCGGCGACGAAGGCCTATGTCTCGACCTTCACCCGCGCCTTGGCCAAGGAGCTTGCCCGCGACGGCATCCGCGTCAACGCCGTGGCGCCGGGCGTGATCGCGACGCCGATCCATGATGCCCATACGGCGCCGGAATTGCTCAGGCAGCTTGAGGGCGCAATTCCGATGGGCCGCCTGGGCAGCGCGCGGGAATGCGCGGGCGCCGTGCTCTTTCTCGCGAGCGAAAATCTCGCCAGCTACGTCACCGGCCAGATCATCGAGGTGAACGGCGGCAGCGTGATGCCGTGACGAGGAAGATGCCGACCATCGAAGAACAAAGCCTTGGGAGGGCAACGACTATGACCAGCCAATTCATCACCGACCGGCGCAGCCTGATGGCCGGGTTCGCCGGCACGGCAGCGGCCATGCTCGCGGCGCCGACGATCCTGCGGGCGCAGACCAGGCGCACCATTCGTCTGGCGCATCACCTGCCGATCCAGTCCGAACAGCATGTCGCCGCGGAGGCTTTCGCCCGCAAGGTCTCGGAGGCCTCGAAGGGGGCGATCACCATCCAGGTCCTGCCGGCGGCGCAGATGGGTGGTCAGCGCGAGATCATCGAATCGGTGTCGATCGGCACGCTGGACATGGGGTTCGGTGAATCCGGCCTGTACGCCAATTACGTGCCCGAATTCGGCGTGGTCGCGCTGCCCTATCTCTATCGGGATTTCGAGCACTGGAAGAAGACGGTCGACGGCGATGTCGGCGCCTCGCTGGCGGCAAGCCTCGAGAAGAAGGCCAATATCAAGATCGTCAACTGGATGGTCACGGGCTACCGCTACACCTACCTGCGGGGCAAGCCGATCACGCAGCCGGCGGATTTCAAGGGCCTCAAGGTTCGCCTTCCCGAGGCGCCGGTCTTCGTCAAGACCTTCGCGGCGATGGGCGCGATTCCGACCCCTATCCCCGCTCCGGAAATGTATGCCGCCCTGCAGACCGGCGTCGTCGACGCGATGGAAGGCACGGCCGAGGTCGCCTACACCTTCAAGATCTACGACGTGACGAAATATCTCTCGATGACGCGTCACATCCTGCTCGACGGCTCCCTGGCGATCAGCAATTCGCTGTTCGCAAAGCTGCCCAAGGCCGATCAGGACCTGATCCTGAAGGCGGCGCAGGATGCGGCGGTCGAGCAGCGCGCCCAGCATTTCGAGCGCGAGAAGGCCTCTCTCGCCAAGTTGACGGGCGAGGGCAAGATGCAGCTCAACGAGCCCGATCTGAAGCCGTTTGCGGACGCGCTCGCCAATCTCCAGGGTGAGTTCGCGGCAGCTTCGAAGGCCACCGAACTGCTCGATCGCATCCGCAAGCTGTGACGCCGTGATCAAGATCCGCAGGCCTCTCGGCGGGCTCATCGCCGTCATCAAGGTCGTGGCGGCGGGCTGCTTCGCAGCGATGATCCTGCTCACGCTGATCCAGGTGATCAACCGCTATGCGCTGGGCCTGCCGATGTTCTGGACGGAGGAGTTGATCGTGCTCCTTCTCGTCTGGTCGATGTTGCTGGGGCTGCCGGTGCAGCTCTGGCAGCACGAGGAGATCGTCGTCGACGTGCTGCCGACGCCGGATCCGCGCGCCCAGAGGTTCAAGGATGGCGCCAACCTGGTTTGCTCGGTGGCATTTTGCGCCATCCTGGCCTGGGCCGGCTACAGCTTCATGCTGCGCGGCATGAACGTGACCTCGCCTGCGCTCGGACTGTCGCGGCTGTGGTTTTTCCTGCCGATCCCGTTCTCGGCCGCCTTGTCCGTTCTCGTGCTGATCGCCCGTCCCAGAGGCAAGAGCGTTGGAGGCTTCGACTGATGCTCTGGCCCCTCGTCCTCTCGCTGGTGCTGTTCATCGCCATCGGCATGCCCATCGCCTTCTCGATGGGACTCGCGGCGGTTGCGGCTCTGCTGATCGACGGCTCCGTCCCTCTGATCGTGCTGCCGCAGAAGATGTATTCTTCGCTGGACTCGTTTCCGCTGCTGGCGATCCCGCTCTTCATCCTTGCCGGCTCCGTGATGAATGTCGGCGGCATCACCGGCAGCCTGATCGGGCTTGCTCGGGCGCTGGTAGGCCATCTGCGCGGTGGCCTCGGCCATGTCACCATCGTCACCAACGTGCTGTTCTCGACCATTTCCGGGTCGGCCGCGGCGTCGGCCGCCGCCGTCGGCTCCATGCTGATTCCGGAAATGAAGAAGGACGGGTACAGGCCGGAAGACGCTGCGGTCATCAATGCGGCCGGCGCCATACTCGGGCCCGTCATCCCGCCCAGCGTCGTGATGGTGATCTATGGCGCGATGACCGGGCTCTCGATCGGCACATTGCTGCTGGCCGGCATCGGGCCGGGCGTCCTGATCGCGCTGATCATGATGGCGGCGGTCTATGTCATGGCGGGGCGCAACGCCCTGAAGGTCCACAAGCGGGCGACGCTGCCCCAGATCGCCGCGGGCTGTCGCGACGCGGTGCCGGCGCTGGTCATGCCCGCGATCATCGTCGGCGGCATCATGTCGGGCCTGTTCACCGCCACCGAGGCCGGCGTCATCGCCGTGGCCTACGGCATCGCCTATGCCCTGCTGACACGGCGCAGCACGCTCCGGCAGCTGATGAACAATCTGACGGAAGCCACGATCGTCTCGTCGAGCATCATGGTCATCCTCGGCGGCGCGGCATTGTTCGGCTGGATCGTGGCGCGCGAAGGCGTCCCGGTCATGATCGCCGACTGGCTCCAGGCGATGACGAGCCAGCCCTGGGTCGTGATGGTGCTGATCCTCGCCGTCCTGCTGGTCGTCGGCATCTTCATCGAGCCGATCCCGGCCATGGTGATGCTCGTGCCCGTGCTTCAGCCCATCGCCGAGAGCTACGGCTTCAACCCGTACCACTTCGCGATGGTCGTGGTCTTCGGCGTGCTTCTGGGCTCTCTGACGCCACCTGTCGCCGTGCTCGTGCTGATCACCTGCAAGATCGCCAAGGTCGACGTGAACAAGGCCAATGGTCCGCTCATCCCGATGTTCCTGCTGTTGGTCCTGGCGCTGTTCGTCATCGCCTTCGTGCCTTGGATATCCCTGGTCGCGCCAAAGCTGTTGGGATGAGACCGGGCGCAGGGTCGACCCTCGTCTCGGCTCGGGCCTTACGCACTCGCCGAACTGAATCGACCTGACCTCGGGGCGCCCGACCGTTGGCGGCGCCCACATCTGAATCGGCTTTGGCAAGGATGGCGTCGCGAGGCGACGCCGATTTGCGGTCGTTTTGCTCAACAGCAGCAAGCTTTGGCTCCCTGTCGAAACCTCTTGCCTTCGCCATGTCCGGCCCTTAAACTTAACTCAATGGTTAAGTATCAGGAGCCGTCGCTCGATCGCACCTTCGCCGCTCTGTCCGATCCGACGCGGCGGGCGCTGCTGGCCCGGCTCGAGCAGGAGGAGGCCGTTTCGGTCAGCGAGCTGGCGCGGCCTTTTTCGGTCTCGCTGCCGGCGATCATGAAACATCTCGACGTGCTCTCGGATGCCGGGTTGATCACCCGCGAGAAGGCAGGCCGCACGGTCTCGTGCCGCCTGAACGCCGCACCGATGGAGGAAGCGATGGGTTGGCTGCGCCGCTATGAGCGCTTCTGGCGCGAGAAGCTCGATGCCCTGGAAGCGTATTTCAACCGCCCGCGCAAGGAGCGCGAGCCTGACAGGAACGCCGACAAGGATGCCGCAAAGGGCGGCGACAAGTCCTGATCGGGACCAGTCGACCGGAGGGAACGCATGGACAAGAAGGTGGAAACCGCCCCCAGCCTGATGATGAAGCGCCGGCTCAACGCCACGCCCGCCGAGGTCTATCAGGCCTGGACGCAGCCGGAGCTGCTCGCCCGCTGGTTCGGCCCCGAGAACGTGCAGGCGGAGAGGGCGGAGATCGATGCCCGCCCCGGCGGCCGCTATCGCATCGTGATGCGCGGCAGCGACGGCGAACAGCATCAGGTCCAGGGCGAATACCACGAGGTCGTCGAGAACGAGCGCCTGGTCTTCAGCTGGGCCTGGATCTCGACGCCGGAGCGCGTCTCGCGCGTCACCGTAACCTTCAAGCCGGATGGCGACGTCACGATCCTGACGCTGCTGCACGAGCAGTTCTTCGACGAGGCCGCCGCCGGTCGCCATGAGCATGGCTGGTCGGGCTCGATGGCCAAGCTGGAGCGGCTCTTCTCCTGACAAGGAGCGGACCGGGCCGGTCCATGATCACAACACGGTCGTCATCGGCCGACGGAGTACTTCATGACCACGCTTGACCAGGCGCCCCCGCTTGCGGGCCGGCGCGAATGGATCGGCCTTGCCGTCATCGCGCTGCCCTGCCTGCTCTATTCGATGGACCTGACGGTGCTGAACCTCGCCGTGCCGCAGCTCAGCGCGGATCTCAGGCCGAGCGCATCGCAGCTCCTCTGGATCGTCGATATCTACGGCTTCATGATCGCCGGCTGCCTGATCACCATGGGCACGCTCGGCGACCGGATCGGCCGGCGCCGCCTGCTGCTGATCGGCGCGGTCGCCTTCGGCCTCGCCTCGATCCTGGCGGCCTTCGCCGACACGGCCGGAACGCTGATCGCGGCGCGCGCCGCGCTCGGCGTCGCCGGCGCGACGCTCGCCCCCTCGACGCTCTCGCTGATCCGCAACATGTTCCTCGATCCGCGCCAGCGCACCGCCGCGATCGGCATCTGGATCGCCAGCTTCTCGGCGGGCGGCGCCATCGGCCCGCTCGTCGGCGGCGTCATGCTCGAGCATTTCTGGTGGGGCTCGGTCTTCCTGATCAACGTGCCGGTGATGGTGCTGCTGCTCGCGCTCGGCCCGTTCCTGCTGCCCGAGTTCCGCGATCCCGACGCAGGCAGGCTCGATCTCGTCAGCGCCGGCCTGTCGCTCGTCGCGGTCCTCGCCGTGATCTACGGGCTGAAGCGCATCGCCGAGGATGGGATCGGCTGGCCGGCGACCCTGACCATTCTGGCGGGCGCGGCACTCGCTTCGCTGTTCCTGCGTCGTCAGAGGCGGCTGAAGGAGCCGCTGGTCGATCTGGCGCTGTTTGGCTCCAGAGCGTTCAGCGCCTCGCTGACGATCAACCTGCTCGGCTTCTTCATCGCCTTCAGCAGCTTCCTCTTCGTCGGGCAATATCTGCAGCTCGTGCTCGGCATGAGCCCGCTCGAGGCCGGACTCTGGTCGCTGCCATCCGCCTTCGGCTTCATCATCGGCTCGATGCTGGCGCCGCGGATCCTCGGCAGTTTCCGGCCGGCCCATGTCATGGCGGGCGGCTTCGCGCTGGCGGCGCTCGGTTTCGCCACGCTCGGCGCCATCGCGCTCATGCCCGGGCCGCTGACCATCGTGGCCGGCACGCTGCTGCTTTCGCTCGGCCTGGCGCCGATCGTCACCCTGACGACCGATCTCGTCGTCAGCAGCGTTCCGCCCGAACGCGCCGGCACGGCCTCGGGCCTGTCGGAGACCAGCGCCGAATTCGGTGGCGCGCTCGGCATCGCGGTGCTCGGCAGCGTGGTGACGGCGCTCTACCGTCACCAGATGGGGCAGGCGATGCCGGTGGGCGTCTCCGCGGAAGGAGCGCTCGCGGCGCGCGACACGCTCGGCGCCGCGCTCGCCGTCGCCAATGGCGTCGCGGGCACGGCCGGGGCCGAGCTCCTCGCGCTGGCACGCGCCGCCTTCACCCGCTCCTTCGCGATCATGGCCGGCGTCTCGGCCGCGCTGGCGGTGGCGGCCGGCATTCTCGCGGCCACCATGCTGCGCGACGTCGGCGGCGGGTCCGATCACGCTGACCATGCCGGCCCGGACGGCGGCGTGCCCGAGCCGGCCGTGCGCTAGGCGCTTTCGAGCCGTCATTGCGAGGAGCGCAAGCGACGAAGCAATCTAGGAGGACTGCGCGAGCACTCCCGGATCGACCCGCCGCGCTCGCGAGGACGGGCGGCTCAGCCCGGCCCGGCGCCCTGCGTGTTGACATAGACGGCATAGATCGACTGGCTCGCCGCCATGAACAGCCGGTTCCGCTTCGGCCCGCCGAAGCAGACATTGCCGCAGACCTCGGGCAGGCGGATGCGGCCGATCAGCTTGCCGTCGGGATTGAACACGAGGACGCCGTTGTAGCCGACCGAGCGGCCGGCATTGCTGGCCGACCAGATGTTGCCGTCGACGTCGCAGCGCAGCCCGTCCGGCCCGCATTTCACGCCGTCGACCATGCAGTCGGAGAAGAGCTTGGGGTTGCTCAGCTTGTTGTCCGTCCCGACGTCGAAGACATGGATGTCGCCCTTGCCGCCGGGGCCGGTGTCGCCCGGCCCCTTGCCGGTCGAGGCGACGTAGAGCTTCTTGAAATCGGGCGAGAAGCAGAGCCCGTTCGGGTCCGGCACCTGCTCCTCGGTGACGACGCGGTCGAGCCGGCCCGAGGGATCGAGCCGGTAGCAGTTCGTCGGCAATTCGCGCTTGGCGGTGCCGATGCCGGGCAATTGCCCGAGGCGCGGATTGAGCTTGCCGCTCATGTTGCTCGGCCCGCCCGCGGCGTCCGGGGCGCCTTCGTAGAGCTGCCCGCCATAGGGTGGATCGGTGAACCAGTAGCTGCCGTCCGGATGGGCGACGACGTCGTTGGGCGAGTTCAGCTTCTTGCCCTCGAAATTGTCGGCGAGCACCGTCGCCGAGCCGTCGAGCTCGTAGCGCACGACGCGGCGGTTGAGATGCTCGCAGGAGAGCTGCCTTCCCTGGAAGTCGAAGCTGTTGCCGTTGCTGTTGCCCGACGGCACCCGGAAGACGCTGACGCGCCCGTCATCCTCGATCCAGCGCAATTGCCGGTTGTTGGGAATGTCGCTCCAGACCAGATAGCGCCCCTGCGCGTTCCAGGCCGGTCCCTCGGCCCAGAGCGCCCCGGTCCAGAGCCGCTGGATCGCGCTGTTGGGCTGGATGTAGTTGTTGAAGACCGGGTCGACCGCGATCATGTCGGGATCGCTGAAATAGGTCGTCGGCGCGCCGTGGCGGCTGAAATCGCGCGGCGGGCTGGTGATCGTGCTCGGCGGCGCGACCGGGCCGGCCGGCGTCTGCGCCAGGACCGGGCTCGCGGCCGCGGCGAGCGCGCCGATCCCGGTCGCCTTGATCAGGGTCCGGCGCGAAAGCGCCTTGTCGTGCTGCGTATCGGCATGCGGGTCTGTCATCGTTACCTCCCTGGGTGGTTTCTGATGAGACGTGATCCTCCCGATCCTGCGGCCTCTTGGTCTTGGCTTGGTCTCGTCCTTTCAAGTCGGCCGCGCGCCTCTCCGACACTCGCCGAGATCATCAGTTTGCGCGCCGCGGGTCGAGTCCCCCTGACGCCGGGCGAGGCCGCCGCCTTGCTTTGCCAGGCCTTCGGCGAGCATGGCCGCCCTGCCGGCGGCGCCTTGCCCTGACGCGTAAAATCGCCCAGAGGTGCTCGCCCCGCCGCCACGGACTGGTCCCATGATAGCTGGAATTCCCCTGGGCGATCTCGCCTTCCTCGCCGTCTCGCTGATCCTGGCCGGAGCCGTCACCGGCGTGCTCGCCGGCCTCTTCGGCGTCGGCGGCGGCGCCGTCATCGTGCCGATCCTCTACGAGGTCTTCCGCGTCATCGGCGTGCCCGAGGAGGTGCGCATGCCGCTTTGCGTCGGCACCTCGCTCGCGATCATCATCCCGACCTCGATCCGCTCCTTCAACGCCCATCGCGCCAAGGGGCTCGTCGATCTCGACATCCTCAAGATCTGGGCGGTGCCGGTCGTGCTCGGCGTCGCCGCCGGCAGCTATGTCGCCCGCTACGCGCCGCCGGACCTGTTCAAGATCGTCTTCGTCGCGGTCGCGGTCGTCAGCGCGCTGCGCCTGCTCTTCGCCTCGGATCGCTGGCAGCTCGGCTCCGACATGCCGGGCAAGGTGCTGATGACCTTCTATGGCGGCGTGATCGGCGTGCTCTCGGCCCTGATGGGCATTGGCGGCGGCCAGCTCTCCAGCCTGTTCATGACCTTCTACGGCCGGCCGATCCATCAGGCGGTCGCGACCTCGTCCGGGCTCGGCGTGCTGATCTCGATCCCTGGCGCGCTCGGCTACATCTATGCCGGCTGGCCGAAGATGGACGTGCTGCCGCCGCTTTCGCTCGGCTATGTCTCCTTCATCGGTTTCCTGCTCTTCATCCCGACCTCGATCTGGACCGCGCCGATCGGCGCGCGCCTGGCGCACCGGCTCTCCAAGCGCAAGCTGGAGGTTGTCTTCGGCATCTTCCTGCTCTTCGTCGCCAGCCGTTTCATCTGGTCGCTGCTGACCTGACCCGATGCCGGTGATCCGTCTCGCCACACCTGCCGACCATGCCGGCCTGGCCGAACTCATGGCCGAGATGCAGGCGCATTACGCCGTGCCGTGCCCGGCGCCGGACGTCATCCTCGCCGGCCTCGACGCGCGCCCCGGCGGCGCCGAGCTGCTCGTCGCGGAAGAGGGCGGCCGGATCGTCGGCTTCGCCGCCTTCGCCGGCATCTATCCCGGCCCGGGCCTCGCGCCGGGCTTCTTCCTCAAGGAGATCTACGTCTCGGCCGACGCGCGTGGCGGCGGCGCGGGCAGAGGCCTGCTCAGCGCGCTCGCCCGGCTCGCGCTGGAGCGCGGCTTCAGGCGTATCGACTGGACCGCCGCGCGCGACGATCTCCGGCTGCGGGCCTTCTACGAGTCGCTCGGCGCCACGCCGCAGCCCGAGAAGGTGTTCTACCGCCTCACCGGCGAGGCGCTGACGGCGCTGGCTGAGCGCTGAGCTCGCCCGAGCCGCGCATCCGCACCGGCAGCAGCGCCATGATTGCCAGCCGCTCCCTCTCGCTCAACCGCGACCAGTCGGCGATTTCCTGCAAGGTCCGGCCGCAGCCTTCGCAAAGTCCGCTCGCCGGATCGATCACGCAGATCTGGATGCAGGGGCTGGAGGCCACGCTCAGCCAGCTCCGAGCACGAAGGCGAAGCCGACATAGAGCGCGATCTCGGCCAGTTGCTGGGCCGCGCCGATGATGTCGCCGGTCTGGCCGCCGATCAGGCGTCGCGACAGCCGCGCCAGGAACAGCGTGCCGGCATGCGCCAGCGCCAGCCCAAGCGTGAGCCCGGCAACCGGCAGGGAGGTCGCGACGGTCAGGCCGAAGGCGATCGCCAGGCTGAGGCCGCAGGCGATCCAGGCCGTCGCGCCCGACGGCCGGCCGACCGAGGCGGCGGCGCCGTCACTGCGCGCGGGCGGTTCCTCGGCCATGAGATAGAGGCCTTCCAGCCGGGACCAGGCGGCTGCCATCATCACCACGGCGGCAGTGGCGAGCCCGCCGGCCGCGTCGAGAATGGCTGCGAGCGCGCTCGCCCGCAGCAGGAGCGAGAGCACGATCGCCAGCGTGCCATAGGAGCCGATCCGGCTGTCTCTCATGATGGCGAGGCGCTGCTCCGCATCCCGCCCGCCGAACAGGCCGTCGGCGCTGTCGGCGAAGCCGTCTTCGTGGAGCGCTCCGGTCGTGAGCACGAGCGCGGCCAGTGCGAGCCCGGCGGCGAGCAGAGGCGCGGTCCCGGCTGCGCCGGTCACCAAGAGGACCAGCGCCGCCGGCAGTGCGATGACCAGCGCCGCGAAGGGCAGGGCGCGCGGCACCTGCCGGAAATCGGGGGCCGCGTGCAGGCCACGCTCGCCCGGCAGCGGCGGCACCGGCAGGCGCGAATAGAAGCGGATGCAGATCGCCGTCGCGGCTGCCCAGCCCGGCCACGACGCGTTGTCGGACCGGTTCGCGGGCATCTCTGGCGGCGTATCGTCCATGCCGTTCCGGCTCCTCGATTGTCTTCGCGACCCCAAGCCTATAGCAGCAGCGGCGACCCGGCTGCCACGCCGCCTCTCAGCTTTCGTGAGACATCCGCCGATGCCCGCCTCCGGCCTTCCCTTCGACGATATCCGCAATCTCATCGCCGGCATGCCCGGCCCCGACATGGCCGCCGCCAATGCGGTGCGCGCCCGCGACAAGGAGCTGACCAAGCCGGCCGGCAGCCTCGGCCGCATGGAGGAGATCGCCGAATGGCTCGCCGCCTGGCAGGGCAAGGCGCCGCCCCGCGTCGACCGCCCGCTCGTCTGCGTCTTCGCCGGCAACCATGGCGTCGTGGCGCAGGGCGTCTCGGCCTATCCCCAGGCGGTGACGCGCCAGATGCTCGAGAATTTCGCGGCGGGCGGCGCGGCCATCAACCAGATCTGCGCGGCCTTCGATCTCGGCTTCAAGGTCTTCGACCTGGCGCTCGACCTGCCCACCGGCGATTTCACGCAAGGCGATGCGCTCGACGAAAAAGCCTGCGTCGCCACCATGGCCTTTGGCATGGAGGCGCTCGCCGGCGGGGCCGACCTGCTCTGCCTCGGCGAAATGGGCATCGGCAACACCACCTCGGCCGCGGCGATCTATGCCGCGCTCTATGGCGGCGGCGCGGCGCTCTGGTGCGGACGCGGCACCGGCGTCGACGATGACGGCCTGAAGCGCAAGATCGCGGCCGTGGAAGCCGGCCTCGCGCTGCATGGCGCCCATCTGAAGGACCCGCTCGAGGTGCTGCGCCGGCTCGGCGGGCGCGAGATCGCCGCGATCTGCGGCGCGATCATCGCCGCGCGGCTGCAGCGCATCCCGGTCATCCTCGACGGCTATGTCGTCACCGCCGCCGCCGCGATCCTGCACGCCGTCGAGCCGTCCTCGATCGACCATTGCCTCGCCGGCCATCTTTCGGCCGAGGGCGCCCATCGCGAGGCGCTGCTCAGGCTCGGCAAGCAGCCGCTGCTGGCGCTCGACATGCGCCTCGGCGAGGGCACGGGCGCGGCGCTGGCGGCGGGGCTCGTCAAGGCGGCGGCGGGGGTGCATTCCGGCATGGCGACCTTCGAGCAGGCAAAGGTTTCGGGGAAGGGGTGAGGGGGCGCGGCGCGTCATGCTCGGGCCTGACCAGTCAGCCGCCTTCTCCCATCGGGGAAAGGCGGGGGGAACCCTCTCCCGGAGGGAGAGGGCAGGGTGAGGGGATGGCCGTTCGACCAGCTGCGCGAGCGCTCACCGCAGCTGCGACTTCACTGGTGTTCGGTCCGGCCCTCACCCCTACCCCTCTCCCACCCGGGAGAGGGGATCCCGCGCCAAGCGTCTTTGCCCGCCCGCGTGCCTGCACGCGGGCGCTTCGATGATGAGGGGCAGCGGAGCGCCGCGAGGCGCGAAGGTTATTGGTCCGCATCCATTGAGCCAGGACGCGGCGCGGATGGATTGAGCCACCATCCGCACGCCCCGTGGCGCTCCGCCAGACGGCGATTTATCAAACTCCGGGCCGCGCTTCTCTCGCGCCGGGGTCAGCCGACGCAGTCTAGCGAGCTCCTCGCGCAGGGGCCGTAATACCCCCAGGGCGGTTCCCGAAGCCTCCCGGGAGCGGATCGCAACTCCACCCGCAGGCGCCGCACCCACCCCGCCACACGACATGCCTCCGGATGGCTGCCCCTCGGGGATGGGATGTGGGGGATCATACGGGAGGTGTGGGAAGCGGGGATAAGATCGCGGGTGTGACGTAGCGGTAGCGAGATGGTGGCCGGGTCCGCTTCCGGCCCATTGCGGAAGTTAGACCGCGTGGCGCGGAGGGGCCTCGAATAACTAACGGGGATAGTGGTTGCCAGCGTGTGTTCGACCATGACGGTGATGCTACGCTTGTTCGTCAACAAGGACGTGCTGCCAAATGAGTTTCGACGGCGAACTCTATATCGAACATGTGGGTAAGCGGTTGGTCGCCGACTTCGCTTTCGCGGCAAGGGCCGGCACTCCAGGATTGAAGGGCTCAGCAAAGGAACACCCGGCGCGTGTCAGCCTATCCAAGCTAATCCAACATGGCTTAAGCGTTGGCAGCGGTATCGTCGTTGACAGCTATGGTGGGCAGAGCAAGCAGCAAGACATCGTTATATATGAGAACATTAGCCCCGTTTTCAGCCACTCTGATGACCCACAATCGACCTACTTTCCTGTTGAGGGGGTGGTGGCGTGCGGCGAGATCAAATCGACGCTAGACGCGGCCGAAATCAGGGACTCATTTGCGAAGTGCATGTCCGTAAAGAAGCTACGGCGCTTCGCCCTGGAAACGGACGACGGGCTTGGCCTGCCGCCTACGGTTTCCTTCCGAAAATACAGCAACACAGCTAGCTTTGCGGCCGCCGATGTTGAGCAGTTCAATCAAGACGCTCGGTCCTTTGATCAAGTTATGACCTTCATTCTGTGCGAGCGGTTTTCAGCTTCGCCAGAGACGACGGTATCGAATTTTGTAGATCAGTTTCGAGAGCACGGCCGCTTCGCGGGCCCCAACATCGTCGCTTCGTTGAATGACGGCTTTATACTAGGCTACAAGTCGCAGAATAACTCAGTGACTAGGTGTGCCATTGATGGAGACGGCCTGATCTTTTCCAGGCAACCCAGTATGGCGTTTTCGAAGTTGATGTGGATGCTGCGCCTATATGTTCGTGGCGGAAGGACCGTAAGCATGAGCGCTTATGATCGGTACTTTTCCTCACGTCCCGGTATTAGGACGATTTCAATCGATGTTCACGAGAAATTATAGAGACTTTTTGTAGTTATCCGCGCTTCGCGTTATTCTACGGGGTCGCAACCTGATCTTGGAATTCAGTGAGCGATCGCTCGCTGTTCACCCACAGCTACCCCGTCCTCAAGCCGCCGCCGGCCTTGCCTCCGGCTCCGGCAGCGCCGCCAGCGTGTCCATCACGCGCTCGGCCGGCAGCGTCACCGTCACCTCGGTGCCGGCGCGCGGCTTCGATTTCAGGTGGAAGCCGCCGCCATGCAGGTCGACCAGGCCCTTGACGATCGGCAGGCCCAGGCCCGAGCCCTGCTCGGCCGTCTTGATCGCCAGCGAGCCGCGCCCGAAGGTCTGCAGCACGATCGGGATCTCGTCCTCCGGAATGCCGGGGCCGGTATCGGTGACCGAGACATATTGCCCGCCATTGGCCGTCCAGCCGACCTTGATCGAGATCTCGCCGCCCTGCGGCGTGAACTTGATCGCGTTGGAGAGCACGTTGAGCACGACCTGCCGCAGCGCCCGTTCGTCGGCCCAGATCTTCGGCAGCTGCGGCTCGACAGCCTCGCGGATCGACTGGCCCTTGGCCTTGGCGCGCAGGTTCAGCATGTGCCGGCAATCGTCGACGATGCCGGCGAGACTGAGCGCCTCCTCGTTGAGCTCGTATTTGCCGGCCTCGATCCGCGAGAGGTCGAGGATCTCGTTGATCAGGTTGAGCAGATGCTGGCCCGAGCCGTGGATGTCGGAGGAATATTCCTTGTAGGCCGCGTTGGCGTGCTCGCCGAAGATCTCGTTCTTCATCACTTCGGAGAAGCCGAGGATGGCGTTGAGCGGGGTGCGCAGCTCATGGCTCATCGTCGCCAGGAAGCGCGACTTGGCGAGATTGGCCTCCTCCGCCTTGCGCCGCGCCTCGTCGGAATTGGCGGTCGCGGTCTCGAGCTCGGCGATCAGCGCGTCCTTTTCGGCGCGGAACTCGATGGTCGCGACCGAGCTCGTATAGAGCCGGTTGGCGAGGAAGATGAAGAAGAGCTGCGCCGAGGCCGCCATCAGCGCCATGGTGATGCTGTCGATGTCGGAACGGCCCCAGAAGAACAGGGTGATGCCGACCGTGACCGGGATCAAGCCCGAATAGACCGCGAGCGGGATCGTCGCCGCCAGCATCACGGTCAGCGCGCTGACGATCAGCAGCGTCGTCATCACGAAGACTTTTGCGCCCGGCGCGTCGACCTGGGCGAAGAGCACGAGGATCAGCGTCCAGGCCAGGCCGTGGAAGGCCTCGGCGGCGGGCAGCGCCTTGCGCCAGAGCCGGATGCGGACCTCACTGACCGGCTGCGCCAGGAAGCGCCGGCACAGCACGACCATGATGGCCGAGGCGAGGATGACGACGCTGAGCCAGGCCGTGACCTTGTAGATCGGCACCCAGAGGCAGGCCGCGGCGGCGATGCAGAGAGCCAGGATCAGGGCGCCGGCCGAGCCGTGCATCCGGTACTGGGCGAAGACCCGCAGCAATTCATAATCGAAGGCGCGCTCCAGCCCGGTCGAGGAGGTCAGCCTTTCGCGCACGGACTTGACCTCGCGCGTGACCAGCTTGCGCCGTGCCAGCGACGAGGGATCGGGCCCGCGCCCGCGCTGTACCTGTTCGGCTGTCACTTCCGCCATAATCGGGACGCGCGTTCCTCTTCCGGCGGCAGACCTTGCGCGCCCGGCTCGCCATCATGGTCTCGAAATCGTTAAGCTCTTCCTGATGGCACGCTTCGGATTCGGACGATCGCGATACGGACCCCTCGGCTGGCGCCGCGTCAGCCGCTGGGTCGACCTCGTCGTCGCGCTCGGAATCATCGGGCTTCTGGCGATCGCGGGGGCCGTCCTGCAATACAAGCTCGGCCCGGCGCGCATGCTGGCGGGGGCGGCCCAGGCGATCGACGGCGATTCGCTGCGGCTGAACGAAGAGGACTTGCGGCTCGAAGGCATCGACGCGCCGGAATATCTCCAGACCTGCACGGATCAGGCCGGGCGGCAGGTCGATTGCGGCCGCGCGGCGCGGCGCGCGCTCGCCTCGCTGCTCGCGCGCGGCGGCGTCACCTGCGAGATCGGCCGCCTCGACCGCTATGGCCGGGGCCTGGCGCGCTGCCGGCAGGGCGAGACCGACATCAACGCCACGATGGTTCGCCAGGGCCAGGCGGTGGCCTATGGCGACTACCATTCCGAGGAGGAGGAGGCGAGGGCGGCCGGGCGCGGGATCTGGGCCCTGCGCTTCGAGCGGCCTGAGACCTGGCGCAGGGCCCATCCCCGCTAGAGCATCGGCCCGAAAAGTGGAATGCGGTTTTCGGAAAAGCCGATGCAAAAACAAGAGCCTGGATCATCGGGCCGAATACGATATTCGGTCCGATGATCCAGGTACCGGTCAGCGGACGTCACAGAACGATCACGATGAGGCTCGAAACGGTTGACCGCCCGACCCTCGTCATGGTCGGGTTCGCGCGCGATTTCGTCAAAGAGGCCGAAGATGAAGCTCTATGATGGCGGACGGGCGCCCAACCCCCGGCGCGTCCGCATCTTCTTCGCCGAGAAGGGCCTGGAGCTGCCCGAGCTCGTCGCGGTCGATATCGCCCGCAAGGAACACCTGACGCCGGAATTCGCGCGCATCAACCCGATGAAGCGCCTGCCGGTGCTGGTGCTCGACGACGGCACGGCGCTGGCCGAGACCATCGCGATCTGCCGCTATCTCGAGGGCCTGCATCCGGAGCCCAGCCTCTTCGGCAGCGATCCCATGGAACAGGCGCTGATCGAGATGTGGAACCGGCGCGTCGAGCTCGGCCTGTTCTCCAGCGTCGCCGCGGTGTTCCGGCACAGCCATCCCTCGATGGCCGAGCTGGAGGACCAGGTGCCGGAATGGGCCGAGGCCAGCCGCGAGCAGATCGACGACCATTTGCTGATCCTCGACCTGCAGCTCGCCGGCAACCGCTTCGTCTGCGGCGACCGGCTGACGGTCGCCGACATCACCGCCGGCATCGCGATCGATTTCATGAAGCCCTCGCGCGTTCCGCTGCCCGAGGACCTGGTCAATATCCGCCGCTGGCATGGCGAGCTTTCGGCGCGGCCGAGCTGGAAGGCCTGATGCGGCGTGCTCCGGCCCTCCTCGCGCTGCTCGCGCTGGCGCAGCCCGCCCTTGCCGTCGAGCGTCTGAGCGGAGAGGCGATCAAGCGCGCCTTCGAGGGCAACACCGTCAGCGGGCGCTACACCAATGGCGGCTTCTTCACCGAATATCACGACGGCGACGGCCGCGCGCTCGGCCATAATGGCTGGCAGCCCAACAAGGACGCCTGCTGGATCACCAAGGCGGACCAGGTCTGCTATTATTACGGCCCACCCAGCGATCGCACGGTGCATTGCTTCACGGTCGAGCTGAACGGCCGGCTCTATGTCCTGCGCAATGCCGGAAACGGGCAGATCAATGCGCTCGCCACGGTCGAGCTCGGCAATCCGCGCGGGCATTCCGACAGGGGCCAGCCCTGGTATTGCGACGGCCTGATCTCGAAGGCCCCGGATGAGGGAGCGCCGATGTCCCGGCGGCGTCTCGCCGCGCGATGAGGCGCGCGCTCCTCCTCGCGCTCGCGGCGCTTCTCGGCTGCGGGCCGCCGGCCCTCGCCGCCGAGCGGGTGACCGGCGAGGAGATCAGGCGCGCCTTCGAGGGCAACACCGTCAGCGGCCGCTATAATAGCGGCCAGCCCTTCAGCGAATATCATCACGCCGACGGGCGGGCGAGCGGGCACAACCGGCATGTGCCGAACCGCGACGCCTGCTGGACGACGACGCAGGATTCGGTCTGCTACTATTACGGCCCGCCCGAGAAGCGGCGGACCTATTGTTTCTCGGTCGAGCGCAGCGGCAAGCTCCACGTCCTGCGCAGCCGTGCGACCGGCCGCATCAACGGCGTCGCCACCATCGAGCCGGGCGATCCGCACGGCTTTGCCGCGAGCGCTGCAAACTGGACCTGCGACGGGCTGATCTCGCAAGGCTTTGGCTCGCCGCCGCGCCTGGCGGCACGATGAGACGATTGGCAGCCGCGGTGCCCGAAACGCTCGACGCCGTGTTGCGGGAGCTGAGCGCCTGCCGCGTCTGCCGCGACGCGCCGCTCTCACGACCCTTGCCTCACGAGCCGCGCCCGGTGATCCAGGCCTCCGCCACGGCCCGGCTCTGCATCGCTGGCCAGGCGCCCGGAACCCGGGTCCATGCCAGCGGCAGGCCGTTCACCGATCCCTCGGGCGTGCGCCTGCGCTCCTGGCTCGGCATCGGCGAGGACATCTTCTACGACGCGAGCAAGGTCGCGATCGTGCCGATGGGCCACTGCTTCCCCGGTCTCGACGCCAAGGGCGGCGACCTGCCGCCGCGCCGGGAATGCGCGCCGCTCTGGCGTGCGCGCGTGCTGGCCGCGATGCCGCGGATCGAGCTCGTGCTCGCGATCGGCCGTTATGCGCAGGCCTGGCATCTCGGCCCGCAGGCCGGGGCCAACCTGTCCGCGACGGTGGCGAACTGGCGCGCGATCCTTGCCGAGCCGCGTCGCCCGCGCGTGCTGCCGCTGCCACACCCGTCCTGGCGCAACAATGCCTGGCTCAGGCGCAACCCATGGTTCGAGGCGGAGCTCCTGCCGGTGCTGCGCGCGGAGGTGGCGCGGCTGCTCGGCTGAGCCCTTCAGCGCAGATCAGCTGTTGCCCCGACTGCGCAAACGCAAACTCTCCTGGAGCGAGCCTGAATAGCGATTATGGCCATGATGCCCAACTCTGGCATCGATATCGCACCAGATTTCACCGCCACAGCCTCTGACCCAGCGCTCGCAGAAGGAATAATCCTCTCCGAGAGGGTTTCCGTCTTCGTCCTTCGTAAGATCAAAAAGACCAAAATATTTTCTGTTGAGGGACGCGCTGTCGTTCACCCGCTCGTGCCACCGGTATTCTGTATCGGCATATTTCGACACCATGATTTCAAGCATGTCCCTTCGAAGCAGCATGAGCCCTGCTCCTATTCGGACAGCTTTGGCGAATCCATTATGGACTCCGGTCAGCTTGCTTGCGCCCGTCAAGATACCGGGGTCGTCAAATTCGACATTCCACTCCTGAACCGCCGCATGAAACATGTCGAGGTCTTTAGGGTTATAAGTAGAAACCTTCGTGTTAAAGTATTTTTTCAGGGGATACGAAGCAGCGGCGAAGGGAACATTCGCATTTAATAGCCTCACGACCGTATTTGGCGACCACTCCAAATCCGAGTCGACAAAAAGCAGGTGCGTTTTTTCCTTGCGCGAAAGGAATTCGGAAACAATCGCATTACGGGCGTGAGTGATCAAAGCGCATCCGTTCAGCGTAAAAACGGCGGCTCTGGATTTAAAATTCAGCAGCTCGACGATTGTTCCAGTTATTGAGTTTGCTGTTTCGACGTATAATTTTCTATCGTAACATGGAATACCAATTAGAATATCGCATTTCTTCATTGAAGAAATCCCCGGCAGCCGTCCAAGAATTCATTACTCGCGCGATTAGTAAAATTCAACGAAATAATTGATCTTGCCGCCGGCTGGCCGGTCCGGTCGCGCCTGATCAACTGTTGTGTGGCGAGGCGCCGCCACTGGCCGTTGTAGGAGACTGCTAGAGATTTCCCTCGGCCCTCGCCGTGAGGAGCCATTCCGCGGGGAGCGGCATTTCAAAGGGGGCTTTAGTGAGGCTGTCGACCCATCTGGAGCCCGCCGAGACGCCGCTTCGCGGCTCCTCAGGACGTGAGCTCGATCTTCAAGCGACCGCCTACTTCTCCAGCCGCTTCAGCAGGCTCGACGTATCCCAGCGCCCGCCGCCGAGCGTCTGCACATCGGCGTAGAACTGGTCGACCAGCGCGGTGACGGGCAGGCGCGCGCCGTTGCTGCGCGCCTCCTCGAGGACGATGCCCAGGTCCTTGCGCATCCAGTCGACGGCAAAGCCGAAATCGAACTTGCCGGCATTCATCGTCTTGCCGCGGTTCTCCATTTGCCAGGAGCCGGCCGCGCCCTTCGAGATCACCTCCAGCATCGCCTCGACATCGAGTCCGGCGCGCTTGGCGAAATGAACGCCCTCCGACAATCCCTGCACGAGACCTGCGATGCAGACCTGGTTGACCATCTTGGTGAGCTGGCCGGAACCGGCGGGGCCCATCAGCTTGCACATCCGGGCGAAGGCGGCGATCACCGGCTCGACGCGGGCATAGGTCGCCGCCTCGCCGCCGCACATCACGGTCAGCACGCCGTTCTCGGCGCCGGCCTGCCCGCCCGAGACGGGCGCGTCGATGAAGCCGAAGCCGCCAGCCTTCGCTGCTGTTTCCAGCTCGCGCGCGACATTGGCGGAGGCCGTGGTGTGGTCGACGAAGACCGCGCCCTTCTCCATGCCGGCGAAGGCGCCGCCTTCGGCGATCGTCACGGAGCGCAGGTCGTCATCGTTGCCGACGCAGCAGAACACGATCTCCTGGCCCTTCGCGGCGTCGGCCGGCGTCGGGGCGGACACGCCGCCATGCTGCGCCACCCAGGCCTGCGCCTTGGCGGGGTTACGGTTGTAAACGGTGACGTCGTGGCCCTTGGCCTTGAGATGGCCGGCCATGGGGTAGCCCATCACGCCGAGACCGATGAAGGCGACTTTGGCCATGGGACTGCTCCATTTCGGTTCGCAAGGTTTCAAAGCGCGTGTAGCGCGCGGGCGCGGGCCTGGGAAGCCGGCATGGCGCGAATGCAGCTTGTCCGTGAACGCACGCCTCGTCCATTCGCGGGCCGGTGGCTGGCATCCCGGCGTCTTGCCCGCCATCCGGAAATCCGGCAGGAACTCCGGCATGACGATCACCAATGACGACGAACTGCAGGGCTTGCGCGAGATCGGCCGCATCGCCGCCGACGCGCTGGCGGCGATGGGCAGGGCGCTGGAGCCGGGCATGACGACCGCCGAGCTCGACGCGATCGGCCGTCGCATCCTCGAAAGCCATGGCGCTCGCTCCGCGCCGGAGAGTGTCTACGGCTTTCCGGGCGCCACCTGCATCAGCATCAACGAGGAGGTTGCCCACGGCGTACCGGGTGATCGCAGGATCGCGGCCGGCGATCTCGTCAATATCGATGTCTCGGCCGAGAAGGGCGGCTACTATTCCGACACCGGCGCGTCGTTCGCCGTGCCGCCGGTCGATCGCCGGGTCGAGCGGCTGTGCCGCGACGGCAAGCGGGCGCTCTGGGCCGGGCTCGGCCAGGTCGGGGCCGGCAAGCCGCTCGCGGGGATCGGCGAGGCGGTCGGCCGTTTCGCGCGGAAGAACGGCTATACGCTGGTCCGCAACCTCGCCAGTCACGGAATCGGCCGCTCGCTGCACGAGGAGCCGAAGGAGATCGCGACCTGGCCGGAGCGCTCCGAGCGCCGCATCATGCCAAAGGGCCTGGTCTTCACCGTCGAGCCCTTCCTGTCGCTGGGAGCGGACTGGGCCGAGCACGAAGGCGACGACCGCTGGACCCTCTATGCCGAGCCGCGCGCGCCGACCGTCCAGTACGAGCACACCGTGATCGCGACCGCCAACGGCCCGCTGATCCTGACCTTGCCAGGCTGAGCGGCTGCCCGCCCGCCGCAGCGGTCATGCCCCGCCCCAATCCTCATGCGCGTGGCGGACACGGACGATCAGGATGTCGCCGCTCTCTTCGACGCGATAGACCACGAGATGCGCCTTGAACGGGTGGATTCGCATCGGCGGCGACAGCTCCATGCGTTCTCGCGCGATGCGGGGAAAGGCTGCGATCGTCTCGAAGATCGCGAACAGTTCGTCATGGTACTGCCTGGCCTGGATGGAGCCAAACAGGCGTATTCCTTGCTCGGCAATGCCGATGACATCGTCTTCCGCCGCCAGCGAAAGGCGAAAGCCCATCAGCCATTGCCGGGCGGTTTGGCGGCACGGTCGACGGCCGCCGCGAAGAGCGCCTCGCCGGAACGCGTGCCGACGCCGCTCTTCAGGCCGTCGTCGACGAAGCGCTGCATAGCGGCGATCTTGTCGTTGCGCTCCTGATCCCGCCTGATCAGATCACGCACATAATCGCTCGCATTGGCGTAGCGGCCGGCTTCGGTCTGCGCCTCGACCCACTCTTTCATCGAGGCCGGCAGGGACACGTTCATCGTTGCCATGTCGATCTCCAAACACGCCATGAATGGCAGTTTTTGGCAAAGATTGTCAAACTCGACGCGCATTCCGTTTGCTGGCGCCGAGAGCCGCCCTGCATTTCTCCTCAGCGCAGGGCCATGTGCCTGGTCAGCCTGAGCTCCAGCCTGTCCCAGACCCGCCGGATAACCTCCACCAGGACGAGATAGATCAGCGCGGCATAGAGATAGATCGACAGGTCGAAGGAGCGCGCGAAGGCGAGCCTTGTCGCGCCCATCAGGTCGAACAGCGTCACCAGCGAGACGATGGCGCTCGACTTGATCATCACGATCAGCTCGTTGCCGAGCGGGCGCAGCGCCAGGATCATCGCCTGCGGCAGGACCACCCGGCGCAGCGTCGCCCAGCGATGCAGGCCAAGCGCCAGCGCGCCCTCGAACTGCCCGCGCGGGATCGACTGGATGGCGCCGCGCAGGATCTCCGCCTGGTAGGCGGCGGTGTTGATCGTGAAGGTGAAGAGCGCGCAGTAGAACGGCTCGCGGAAGAACCACCACAGCCCGACATCCTGCCAGAACACCCGGAACTGGCCGAGCCCGTAATAGACCAGGAAGAGCTGGCAGAGCAGCGGCGTGCCGCGGAAGAAGGTGGTGTAGCCGTTGATCGCGAGCTGCGCCCAGCGCGGCCCGTAGAGCCGGGTGATGGCGAGCGCGAGCGCCAGCACGAAGCCCAGCGTCACCGAGATGGCCACCAGCTCGAAGGTGACCCACAGGCCGCTCGCCATGCGGCAGCCGTAGTTCTGCAGGACCTCGCTGCCGAGCAGATGGCCGGGATATTCGCACCAGTTCATCGCGTCGCCCCGCCGAAGGCGGCGTAGCCGCGATTGGTGCGCAGCTCGAGCTTGCCGATGCCCCAGGCGGAGATCAGCGAGAAGAAGAAATAGAGCAGGATCGCCGTGCCGAAGAACAGGAACGGCTCCTTGGTCACGACATTCGCGCGCGTCGTGATGAACATGATGTCCTGCAGCGTGATCACCGAGACGAGCGAGGTTTCCTTGAGCAGCACCATCCAGTTGTTGCCGAGGCCCGGCAGCGCGACGCGGATCAGCTGCGGGAAGACGACGAGCCGGAAGGCCTGCGGCTTCGACAGGCCGAGGGCCGAAGCAGCCTCGCGCTGGCCCTTCTGGATCGAGTTCAGGGCGCCGACCCAGACCTCGCTGGAGAAGGCGGCGAGCACCAGGCCGAGCGCGACCATGCCGGCGACGAAGGGCGGGAACGAGAACCCGGTCCAGAGCCTCTGCATCAGCACCTGGATGCCGAAATAGATGATGTAGAGCGTCAGGAGCTCGGGCACGCCGCGGAAGACGGTGGTGTAGACCGTCGCGAGCCATCGCAGGACCGCGCTGTCGGAGCGCTTCCACAACGCGATGACGAGGCCGAGCGCCAGGCCGAAGGGCAGGGTCGCGAGCGCGACCGAGATGGTGGTGCCGGCGCCCTGCAGGAGGGCGAGCCCCCAGCCGCCCGGACCGAAACCAAGGAGTGCGAACTTGTCGAGCATGGAGGGCCGGCCCGGGAGGAGGGGCCTCGCCGGCGTCGGCCGCCGGCGAGGATCGTTAGGCCGGTGGCCTTACTTGGCGGCGAACTTGAACCACTTGTCCTCGAGCTTCTTCTGCGAGCCGTCGGCCAGCGTCTCGGCGATCGCCTTGTCCCACATCGCCTTGAGGGCCGTGTCGGACTTGCGCACCGCGCCGGCGACGCCCGGGCCGTGGATCGCGTCGTCGCGCTTCACCTCGGCGATCAGCTTGCAGCAGTCCTTGCCCTGGCCGTTCAGGAAATCCGAAAGCGCGAGCGCGTCGGCGACCACATAGTCGAGGCGGCCGTTGATGAGGTCGAGATTGACCTCTTCCTGCGTCGGATAGAGGCGCGGGTTCGAATCCTTGTAGAACTTCTCGAGGTAATTGGCGTGGATGGTCGAGCCTTGCGTCCCGATCGCCTTGCCCTTGAGGGCGGCCGGCGAGATGTCGGTCGAGGTCGTGGTCTTGGGGCCCACCATCCAGATCGGCGTCTTGCTGTAGACGGTGGTGAAGTCGACCTGCTTCTTGCGCTCGTCGGTCGCGTTCATGCCGGCGATGATGATGTCGTATTTATTGGCCTGCAGCGCCGGGATGATGCCGTCCCAGTCCTGGACGATCCAGGTGCATTTCACCTTCATCCTCTCGCAGACGAGGTTGCCGTAATCGATCTCGAAGCCTTCCAGCTCCTTCTTGGCGTTGAGGTTGTTATAGGGCGGGTAGGCGCCTTCGGTGCCGATCCGGATTTCTTTCCACTCCTTCGCCTGGGCGAGGGCGCCGGTGGCGCCAATAGCCGTCAGAGCGGCGGCGGCGAGCAAACGCGCGAAAGCTTTCATGATACCTCCCACAGATTCGGCCGGTCGGGCGTTTCTGTTTCCGTCCCGGCTCGTGCCGACAGATTGTGCGATCCGGTGCCTTGCCCGCAAGTGGGGCAATGCAGCTTTTCTGAGCGCGTAGGACTAAAGTTGAGGCGCGGCAAGGCGATGATTTTATTGAATATTTTTTCGCCTTGCCGGCGCGGTCCCGAGGGCCGGGCCTTTGCGCCCGCTGCGGCGCTCACGCCGCGGCGGCTCCGGCACGGCGCGCGAGGCTGTTGAAGACCGCCTCGCAACGGTCGAGCCCCCAGTCGAGTTCCTGGCGGCTGATCGTCAAGGGCGGGGCGAAGCGGATCACCGTGTCATGGGTTTCCTTGGTCAGGACGCCCGCGCCCGCCAGCGCCTTGACGATCGTCTTGGCCGAGCCCGCCTGCGGGTCGATATCGACGCCGATCCAGAGGCCCGCGCCGCGCACGTCACGGGCGATCCCGCGCGTCATCGCGGCGAGGCGCTGCTTCATATGCGCGCCATGCTCGGCCGAACGCTGCACCAGGCGCTCCTCCTCGATCACGGTGAGGGCTTCGAGCCCGATCGCGGCCGCCAGCGCGTTGCCGCCGAAGGTCGAGCCATGCGAGCCGGGCTCGAACAGGCGCATGACCGCGCGCGAGGCGAGGAAGGCCGAGACCGGATAGACCCCGCCGCCGAGCGCCTTGCCGACGATCAGCCCGTCGGGCCGCACGCCCTCGTGCTGATGGGCGAACCAGCGGCCGGTGCGGCCGAGACCGGACTGGATCTCGTCGAGGATCAGCAGCATGTCGTGCCGGTCGCAGAGCTCGCGCAGCCGCGTCAGGTAGCCGGCCGGCGGCACAACGATGCCGGCTTCGCCCTGGATCGGCTCGATCAGGATCGCCGCCGTGTTCGGCGTGATCGCCGCCTCGAGCGCGGCGGCATTGCCGAAAGGCACGCTGACGAAGCCGGGCGTGAACGGCCCAAAACCGTCGCGATAGCTTTCGTCCGAGGAGAAGCCGACGATCGTCGTGGTGCGGCCGTGGAAATTGCCAGTGGCGACGATGATCTCGGCCTTGCCAGCAGCGATGCCCTTGACCCGGTAGCCCCAACGCCGCGCCGCCTTGATCGCGGTCTCGACGGCCTCGGCGCCCGTGTTCATCGGCAGCGCCATTTCCTGTCCGGCGATGGCGCAGAGCTTCTCCAGGAAGGGGCCGAGCGGTTCGCAGTGGAAGGCCCGGCTGGTGACGGCGAGCTTGCGCGCCTGCTCGTTCAGCACCTTGAGGATGCGCGGATGGCCATGACCGAGGCTGACGGCCGAGTAGCCGCTCATCATGTCGAGGCGCTTCACCCCGGCAATGTCGGTGAGCCAGACGCCCTCGCCATGCGAGAGCATGATCGGCAGTGGCGCGTAATTGGCGGCGCAGACCTCGCGTTCGCGGCTGATGGCGTCCATGACCGGCTCCCTTTGCCCGAGCCTAGGCCGATGCAGCGCCCCGGAAAGGCTGCGATGGCGCCGGAATGCAGCCGATTCTGCTGTGGGCGCGACAGAATCGGACAGTCTCGCGCCGCGCTCCGCTCAGGCCGCCCCGCGACGCGCGAACGGGATCACGAGATAGACCATGCCGAGCACCATCGGCGGGACCGCGAGCCCCGTGACGGCCCAGATCGGCCAACCGGGGGTGAAGGGCGACAGGGCGAGCAGGATGAGGTTGATCAGCGCATAGGCGCCGACCATCAGCGTCACCAGGAAACGCAGCCGCAGAACCAGCGGCGCAAGGCGGGAAGGGGTGGTCATGGAGTCTCCTTAACGAAACGTTCCGTTTCGTTGTGTTGATATAAACGGTCCGTTTCGTTATGCAAGCAGCGTTGGATTTCGCGCATGGTTCGTTTCGCGCATGGGATGAGTGGCCGGTCATGACTGACGACATCCCGCCCGGTGGCATCCCGCGCCCGGCGCCGCGCCGCGCCTCGATCGGCGCCCGCCGCAACCCGGCCTCGCAGGCGGCGATCCTGGCGGCGGCGCGCGCCGTCCTGGCCGAGGGCGGCTATGCCGGCTTCTCGATCGATGCCGTCTCGCGGCGCGCCGGAGCCGGCAAGCCGACGATCTATCGCTGGTGGAAGACTCGGGCCGACTTGCTGATGGATGTCTATGCGGCCGAGAAGGCGGCGGCGCTGCGGGTCCCCGTCACCGATGACCTCGCGCATGACCTGACGATCTACACGCGCAGGCTCTGGGATTTCTGGGGGGCGACGCCCTCCGGCCGTACCTTCCGCGCGCTGATCGCAGAGGCTCAATCCAACGAGGAGGCCCTCGAGACGCTGCGCGCGAAATTCCTGCCGGAGCGCACCGAACATCTGCAGGCCTTGTTCGCCGCAGCCGCCGAGCGCGGCGAGTTCGCTCCGGCCGAGGTCGCGATGCGGCTGGGGCTCTATATCGGCTTCAACTGGTACTACGTCCTGACCGACCGGCTGGAGGAAGGGCGCGCCGCCATTCCGGCTGCGATGCGCCTGATCGCGGCGCCATCCCGATCCTGAGCTATTCGCCCGCGACGAGCGCGGCGTCCCCCGCCTTGCTTGCGCGCATGTCCCAGAGCGCCACGAGCCAGATCGCCAGGCCGCCGAGCGCCAGCGCGCAGCCGACCCAGCCGGTCGAGGTCCAGCCATGGCCGGCGGCGATCGCCATGCCGCCGAGCAGGGGGCCGAGCGCATTGGCGGTGTTGAAGGCGCTGTGGTTGAGCGCGGCGGCCAGCGTCTGCGCATCCTCGGCCACGTCCATCAGGCGGGTCTGCAGCGGCGTGCCGAGGCCGCCGCCGCAGCCGATCATGAAGACCACCAGCGAGATCGCCCAGATATTGCCGGCGGCGAGCGGGAACAGGGCGAGCGAGGCGGCGCTCCAGAGCAGGATGCCGGCGATCGAGGGCATCAAGGCCCGGTCGGCGGCCCAGGCGGCGGCGAGCGTGCCGACCGTCATGCCGGCGCCGAAGATCGCCAGCACGACCGGCACCATCCCGGGCGCCACCCGCGTCACCTCGAGCAGGGTCGAGGCGAGATAGGTGTAGACCGCGAAGAGGCCGCCGAAGCCGATGGCGCCGATCGCCAGCGTCAGCCAGACCTGCCGGCGCTTCAGCGCGCCGAGTTCGCGCAGCGGGCTCGCGCCGGGATGGGGGCGGTCCTTCGGCGCGAAGGCGCTCACCAGCGCCACCGTCAGCAGCGCCAGCGCGGCGACGACGCCGAAGCCCCAGCGCCAGCCGAGCGCCTGGCCCATCCAGTTGGCGAAGGGCACGCCGAGAATGGTCGCGATCGTCAGCCCGAGCATGACCCGCGCGATCGCCTGGGCCCGGCGGTTGGCTGGCACCAGCGAGGCGGCGACCAGCGCCGCGACGCCGAAATAGGCGCCGTGCGGCAGGCCGCTCAGGAAGCGGAAAGTCATCATCCAGCCATAGGACGGCGCCAGCGCGGAGAGGCCATTGGCGATGGCGAAGACGGTCATCAGCCCGATCAGCAGGGTCCGCCGCGAGAGCCGCGCCGCCAGCACGGCGATCACCGGCGCGCCGACGACCACGCCCAGCGCATAGGCGCTGATGACATGGCCGGCCGCCGGCTCGTCGATGCCAAGTCCGGCCGAGAAATAGGGGAGCAGGCTCATCACCGCGAACTCGGCCGTGCCGATCGCGAACCCGCCCATGGCGAGCGCGAAGAGGACGAGGCCGATGCGCGGCGCGGCAGTGGAGCGGTCGGGGCGCGCGAGCGCGTCTCCCGTGCGCGAGAAGCTCATGACGAAATCCGGAGCAGGTTATATTGCGGCGCAAGATAATGCGCCGCGCCGCAACATGATGCGCAAATGGCCTATGCGCAAGGAACGCCCGGCTCAAGCTCATGTGAGCAGGGCCGGCATGATTCCGGCTCATGCCGGGCTCCGGCCCCCGTCACGCCGGGTCGGGCTGAGCCTCGACGCCGTCGACCATGATCAGGTTTCGCGTCAGCGCCGCATCGCGGAATGCGAGCGCCTCGGCATATTGCGGCGAGGCGTACCAGGCGCGTGCCGTCGCGGCATCGGGGAATTCCACGACGACGATGGCGTTGGGCCGCCATCCTCCTTCGAGCACGTCGATTGCGCCGCCGCGCACGATGTAGCGGCCGCCGAAGGCCGCGATCGATCGGGCCGCCAGCGTGCGGTAGGCGGAGGCGGCGTCGCCGTCCCTGAGGGTAACATCGGATATCACATAGGCGCGAGGCATGCCGGACTCCTCTCCTGATGCCGGCGTTCAGGCATTCGGCATGAACGCGGCGCCGATCTCGGCGATGCCCGGTATCCGGGAGACGCGCGGCAAGATCGAGGCGACGGCGAGCGCGTGCAGGTCCTGCGCCGACCGAGGTCGGGTCATCCTCCGCGAGGATCACGGCTTGGCCGGGCGTCCCAACGGTGAGGGCTATTCCTCCGCCAGCGGATAGCCTTCGAATTCCTTCAGCGCCTTGAGCGCGAAGGTGGTCGCGATCCTGGCGATGCCGAGCTGCGAATCCGCCAGCCAGGCCCCGGTCAGTTCCTCATAGGCGGCCAGCGAGCCGGCGACGATGCGCGCGAGATAATCGGCCTCGCCGCTGACGACCTGGACCTCGGCCACGTCCGGGCAGGCCTTCAGCACCTTCTCGACCCGCTCGCGCCGCCCGACCGAATGGTCGCGCAGCGAGATCTGTGCGAAGGCGACGATGGCGTGCCCGGCCAGCTCCGGCGCGAGCCGCGCGCCATAGCCCTGGATCAGGCCCGAGGCCTCGAGCTTGCGCACGCGCTCGAGGCAGGGCCGGGCCGAGAGCCCGACCCGTTCGGAGAGCGCCTGATTGGTGATGCGGCCCTCGGCGAGCAGGACAGCGACGATCCGGCGGTCGATCGCGTCGAGGCTGACCGGCTTGCGCTTCACGGCCTGCCCTTGCCGGCGGCTCGTGCTTCGGCGATCAGGCAGAGCTCGGTGAACAGCACCTGCGCCGCGCATTGGGCGGTGTTCGAGGTCGCGTCATATTGCGGCGCGATCTCGACCACGTCGGCGGCGACGATGTCGCGGCCCTTCAGCCCGCGCAGGATGGCCAGCGCCTCGCGCGGGGTCAGCCCGCCGACCTCGGGCGTGCCGGTACCGGGCGCGAAGGCGGGATCGAGCGAATCGACGTCGAAGGAGACATAGGTCGGCCCGTCGCCGATCACGTCGAGCGCCTTGGCGATGACGGCATCGAGCCCCATGCGGTCGACTTCGTCGGCATGGATCACGGTCATGCCGGACTCGTAGGAGAACTCCCAGAGATACTCGGCGCCGCCGCGAATGCCGATCTGGATGACGCGCTCGGGATCGAGCACGCCGTCGAGCACGGCCTGCCGGAACGGGCCGCCATGATGGAATTTCGAGCCCTCATAGGGGCCGGACGTGTCGCAATGGGCGTCGATATGGACCATGCCGACGGGCCGCGTCTCGCCGACGGCCTTGAGGATCGGATAGGTGATCGAATGGTCGCCGCCGACCGCGAGCGTCGAGACGCCGGCCTTCACGATCGTCTTGAAGGTCGCCTCGATATCCTCATGGCAGCTTTCCAGCGAATAGCGCGAGCGGAACGGCACGTCGCCGATATCGGCGGCCTTGACCATGCCGAACGGCGCCGTGCCCAGCGCATGGTCCATCGGGCCCATGCGCTCGACGGCGCGCACCGCGCGCGGGCCGAGCCGCGTGCCGGCCCGGTTGGTGACGCCGAGATCCATCGGCAGGCCGATGATCGCGACGTCGAGCCCGCCGAGATCGGGCTTGCCCAGCGCGTCGGGCCGGTAGGGCGCGCTGATGAAGGTCGCGACATCGGAGAACGGCCATTTGCGCCTGTCGCCCTTGAACTGGTCGGCGGCGACCTTGGCGAAGCGCGGGTCGTGGATATCGGCTCCGCTCGCCCCGGCATAGCGCGCCCGCAGCACCTCGAGCTTGTCCTGATTCATCTCGCGCCTCTCATCATTTCGTCGCCATTGCGCGATCGGAGGTTGACCGGGCCTCGCGAAAGTACCATGCGCTTCCTGCGCAGCCGTGCCATGCCTCGGGCGCAATTGTCGAGGCATCTGTGTTGGTTGACGGTGATGTAACGTTTGGGGAGAGCTGCGCACATTTTGTGCAAGTATAGATCGGCGGCAGGACCGGGAATTTGGGCCGAACCCAATGCGTCCGCCGAGATCAATCGTGCATCACGCCAGTGTTGTCCTTGAAAGTTCCCCGTGACGGGGTCGAACCCGCCTGCGCATAGCAAAGTCGAAAATCCGAGGAGATGTCCACCATGAAGCGTCGTCAATTCATCCAGGCCGCTGCCGCGGGCGCCGCCGCCACCGCCGTCGCCGCCCCCGCGGTGGCCCAGTCGAACCCGGAAGTGAAATGGCGTCTCGCCTCGAGCTTCCCGAAGTCGCTCGACACGATCTATGCCGGCGCCGAGATCATGTCCAAGATGGTCTCCGACCTGACCGACGGCAAGTTCCAGATCCAGGTCTTCGCCGCCGGCGAGATCGTTCCCGGCCTGCAGGCCGCCGACGCGGTGACCAACGGCACGATCGAGATGTGCCATACCGTCTCGTATTACTATGTCGGCAAGGACCCGACCTTCGCCGTTGCCGCCTCGGTGCCCTTCGGCCTCAACGCCCGCCAGCAGAACGCCTGGCTCTACCAGAACGGCGGCAACGAGCTGTTCAACGAGTTCTACAAGAAGTTCAACATCTACGGCATTCCCTGCGGCAATACCGGCGCGCAGATGGGCGGCTGGTTCCGCAAGGAATTCAAGACGGTCGCCGATCTCCAGGGCCTGAAGATGCGCATCGGCGGCATTGCCGGCCAGGTGCTCGCCAAGCTCGGCGTCGTGCCGCAGCAGCTCGCCGGCGGCGACATCTATCCGGCGCTGGAAAAGGGCACGATCGACGGCGCCGAATGGGTCGGCCCCTATGACGACGAGAAGCTCGGCTTCGCCAAGGTCGCGCCTTACTACTACTATCCCGGCTTCTGGGAAGGCGGCCCGACGGTCCATGCCTTCATCAATCTCGAGAAGTGGAACGCGCTGCCCAAGACCTATCAGGCCGCGCTGACCGCCGCCTGCACCTATGCCAACACGCAGATGGGCGCGAAATACGACGTGGTGAACCCGCCGGCCCTGAAGCGCCTCGTTGGCGCCGGTACGCAGCTGCGCCCGTTCTCGCAGGAGATCCTCGAAGCCTGCCTCAAGGCCTCGAACGAGCTCTACACCGAGATCTCGGCCAAGAATCCGGACTTCAAGAAGGCGATCGAGACCATGGCCGCCTTCCGTGCCGACCAGTATCTCTGGTGGCAGGTGGCGGAACTCACCTTCGACGTCTTCCAGGTGCGCTCGCGCGCCCGCTGAGGGGCCTTCGCCGGCTGGCCACATGGTGGTCGGAGAGACCAGAAAGCCCGGCGCAAGCCGGGCTTTTTGTTTGCGCCGCTATGGTTCGCCCTTTGGCCCGCGGAAATCGACCCCGATACCCCGAAAGAGCGCTACTCGGCCGAATGGAAACTGGCTAGCTTGCGGTGAGCGCATGGGGGGTATGCTTTTTCACTTGCACTCTTTGCGAGACGTGCTTTTGTTGGGTGAGCGCGCAAAGCCGGATCAACCGGCGCGCCGAACATTCTCTGAGGGGAGGATCCATCCATATGAAGCGTCGTCAGTTCTTGAAGGTGGCGGGGGCGGGGGCCGCCGCGGGAGCGATCGCCAGTCCGGCCATTGCGCAATCGATGCCCGAGGTGAAATGGCGCGTCACGTCGTCATTCCCGAAATCGCTCGATACGATCTATGGCGCGTCCGAGATTCTCGCCAAGGCGGTGTCGGAAGCGACTGACGGCAAATTCCAGATCCAGCCCTTCGCCGCCGGCGAGATCGTGCCTGGCCTGCAGGCGGCCGACGCGGTGACCAACGGCACGGTCGAGATCGCCCACACCGCTTCCTATTACTATGTCGGCAAGGACCCGACCTTCGCCTTCGGCACCGCCGTGCCGTTCGGACTGAACGCGCGCCAGCAGAACGCCTGGTTCTACCATGGCGGCGGCAACGAGCTGCTCAACGAATTCTACAAGAAGCACAACATCTACGCGGTGCCGGGCGGCAATACCGGCTGCCAGATGGGCGGCTGGTTCCGCAAGGAGATCAAGACCGTCGCCGACATGCAGGGCGTCAAGATGCGCATCGGCGGCTTCGCCGGGCAGGTGGTGAGCAGGCTCGGCGTCGTGCCGCAGCAGATCGCCGGCGGCGACATCTATCCGGCGCTCGAGAAGGGCACGATCGACGCCGCCGAATGGGTCGGGCCGGCCGATGACGAGAAGCTCGGCTTCGCCAAGGTCGCGCCCTATTACTATTACCCGGGCTGGTGGGAGGGCGGCGCCGCGCTGCATTTCTTCATCAACACGGAGAAGTGGGACGGGCTGCCGAAGGTCTACAAGTCGATCCTGACGACCGCCGCGGCGCTCGCCAATGTCGACATGCAGGCGAAATACGACGCCCGCAACCCGGCCGCGCTGAAGCGGCTCGTCGGCTCGGGCGCGCAATTGCGGCCCTTCTCGCAGGAGATCATGGAGGCCTGCCTGAAATCGTCCAAGGAGGTCTATGCCGAGACCTCGGCCAAGAACGCCGATTTCAAGAAGGTCTATGACGCGATGTCGGCCTTCCGCGGCGACGAGTATCTCTGGTTCCAGATCGCCGAATACAGCTACGATAATTTCCTGATCCGCGCGCGCGCGGCAAATCAGCTCTGAAGAGAGCGACCGGCCGGTCCTCCGGCCAACTCGATGCCTGTCGAGCCCCGGCCGCGAGGCCGGGGTTTTTCGTCGCGAGCGCGCCGTGGCGCCATCGCGCTGCCGTGTTTGGCTCCGATGCTGATTTGCTGCATCATCCGCCTGCAGAATCCGTGAGGTCACCCCGCAATGCCGCGCCTCGTCCTGAGCCTCGCCGCCGCCATGCTCGCCGCCGGGCCCGTCCTGGCGCAGGCGATCGGCGAGCCGATCCCGGGCCGCGAGCCGGTACGCGCCAAGCGCATGCCGGCCGCGCCGGCCCCGGTGGCGCGGCCCTGCCCGGAATACGGCCCCGGCTTCGTCAAGCTGGACGGCTCCTCGCTCTGCGTGCGCGCCAGCGGCTCGGTCGCCGCCGAGTTCAGCAGGAGTTCGCGCTACGGCTCCGGCTCGGCGGTCGGCGCGACCGTGCAGCTCGAGGCGCGCGGCGAGACGAGCCTCGGCCCGGTCCGCAGCGTGGTGCGGGGCAGGGTGGTGACCGACAGGGGTTTCGGCGACCGCTTCTATCGCTGATCGATTCAGCCGGGCGGTCGTTTCGAGCATATTGCGCCGTCATTCCGGGGCAGGCTGGAGGCCTGAGCCCGGAATCCAGAAACGCCGGCGCTGATCGCCGAGTCGTGACGGAAATCGTGTCTCTCTTCCGGGAAAGCCCGCGGCTCTGGGTTCCGGGCTCGCTGCTGCGCAGCGCCCCGGAATGACCCGTGTTTCAATCTGGAGGCGGCTTGCCTTAGTTCAGGTTCAGCTTCGGCGGCGCGTTGAGGTCGAACCCCGGCAGGCCGCCACCACCGCTCCCGCCGCTGTCGAAGCCCGGGATCTGGATCGAGTCGAACTGCTTGTCGATCGCCTTCTGGTCGAGCTGCACGGCCGATGACTTGTAGTGCATCACCATTTGCGGGAAGAGCACGACCAGCGCGACCATGATGCACTGGATCACCACGAAGGGCACCGCGCCCCAGTAGATCTGGCCGGTCGTGACCGGCTCCATCATCTTGCCCGTGACCTTGTCCTTGTAGCGGATCTTCGGCGCGACCGAGCGCAGGAAGAACAGCGCGAAGCCGAAGGGCGGGTGCATGAAGCTCGTCTGCATGTTGACGCCGAGGATGATGCCGAACCAGATCAGGTCGATGCCGAGCTTCTCCGCCGCCGGCCCGAGCAGCGGCACCACGATGAAGGCGAGCTCGAAGAAGTCGAGGAAGAAGGCGAGCAGGAACACCATCACATTGACGACGATCAGGAAGCCCGTCGCGCCGCCGGGCAGGCCGATCAGCAGATGCTCGACCCAGACATGGCCGTTGACGCCGTAGAAGGTCAGCGAGAACACGCGCGCGCCGACCAGGATGAACAGCACGAAGGCCGAGAGCTTGGCCGTCGATTCCGTCGCCTGCTTCAGGAGCTCGAAGGTGAGCCGGCGCTTGGAGAAGGCCAGCAGGATCGCGCCGGCCGCGCCCATCGCGCCGCCCTCGGTCGGCGTCGCGACGCCGATGAAGATCGTGCCGAGCACCAGGAAGATCAGCGCCAGCGGCGGCACCATCACGAAGATCACCTGCTCGGTCATGCGCGAGAGCAGGTTGAGCTTCAGGAACCGGTTGATCAGTGCGATCACCAGCGCGGCGGCGACCATGAGCGACATGGTCAGCACCACGAAATCGGCGCCGGCCGTCATCTTGGTGTAGAGTTTCATGTAGCCATAGGCGATCGCGAGCGAGATCACCGCGACGACGAGCAGCGAGAAGCGCCGCGTCTTGCCATCGGCGTCGCGCAGCGTCTGCGCCTCCGGCGGCAGGCCGGGCGCGCGCGAGGGAGCGATCATCGTGATCAGGAAGACGTAGCCGGCATAGAGCGCCGACAGGACGAGGCCGGGAATGAAGGCGCCCTCGTACATGTCGCCGACCGAGCGGCCGAGCTGGTCCGCCAGCACGATCAGGACGAGCGAGGGCGGGATGATCTGCGCCAGGGTGCCCGAGGCCGCGATCACGCCCGAGGCCAGCCGCCGGTCATAGCCGTAGCGCAGCATGATCGGCAGCGAGATCAGGCCCATCGAGATCACTGAGGCCGCGACCACGCCGGTCGTCGCCGCCAGCAGCGCGCCGACGAAGATCACGGCATAGGCGAGGCCGCCGCGGATCGGACCGAAGAGCTGGCCGATCGTGTCGAGCAGGTCCTCGGCCATGCCCGAGCGTTCCAGCACCAGCCCCATGAAGGTGAAGAACGGGATCGCGAGCAGCACGTCGTTGTTCATCGTGCCGTAGATGCGCTCCGGCAGCGCCTGCAGGAAGTTCTCCTGGAAGAGCCCGAGCTCGATGCCGACCAGCGCGAAGAGCAGGCCGTTGGCGGCCAGAGCGAAGGCGACCGGATAGCCGAGCAGCAGGAAGACGACGAGCGCGGCGAACATCACCGGCGCCATGTTGACGCGCAGGAAATCGCCGATCCCCGCCGCATGGGCGTCGCCGGTATGCAGGCTGAAGAAGGCGGCGAGCGTGAGCGCGAGCAGGAGCCCGGCGCTGCGCGGGAGGCGGAATGCGGTCATCGACGGTTTCCGGAACGTGTCTTGGGTGCTCACGAAGCCAGGCCCTGGGCCTTGGCCTGCTCGAGGAGGCGCAGCGCCTCCGCCTCCGCCGCGGCGGCGTGGCCGCCCGCTGCGTCGTCGTCCTCGATGATGCCGCGCATGATCGCGATCTGCTTGATCACCTCGGAGATGCCCTGCAGCAGGAGCAGGAAGAAGCCGATGATGACGAGGCCCTTGGCCGGCCATTGCGCCAGGCCGCCGGCCGAGAGCGACTGCTCGTTGACCGCGTAGGAACGCCAGAAGAACGGCCAGGAATGGTAGACCATCAGCACGCAGAGCGGCAGCAGGAAGAAGAGGTGGCCGAGCAGCTCGATCCACTGCCGGACCCGCTTTGGCAGCAGGTTGTTCACGATGTCGATGCGGATGTGTTCCTTGACCTGCAGCGTCCAGGATGCGCAGAGCAGGAAGACCGCGCCGAACAGCATCCATTGCAGCTCCAGCCAGGCATTCGACGAGACGTTGAAGACCTTGCGGATGATCGCGTTGACGGCCGCGATCACCACTGCGAGCAGGATCAGCCACGCGACCTTCTTGCCGATCTGGCTGTTGATCGCGTCGATGATGCGGCTGATCTTCAGAAGCCCTTGCACGCCGTGCTCTCCCGGAACTCACGAATGCGCCCATTGCATGAGCGTCATGTCGGGCTGTTATACGATGGGGCTGGCCAGCACAAGATTACGCGGCCCCCTAAGCGGTGGATCAGGCGTTGCGCTTTAGGCTGAGGAAACGCAAGGAAAATAGCCCGACCGCCATCATCAGCCACATCATCGCGATCAGCGACTGCGGCCAGACCGTCACCAGCCAGCTGATCAGCACGGTCGCGAGCGCGCCTGCGCCGAGCTGGATCGCGCCCATCAGCCCCGCCGCCGAGCCGGCGAGCTCCGGCTTGGCCGAAAGCGCTGCGGCGGTCGAGCCGGGGATCGTCAGCCCGTTGCCGGCCGAGCTGACGGCGAGCGGCAGGAAGAGGGCCAGCGGCGTCCAGTACGGCGTGAACGCCAGCGCCAGCCCGATGCCCGTCGCCACGAAGGAGATGACCAAGCCCAGCTTCACCATCGGCGCGGTGCCGAGCCGCACCGCCAGCCGCGACATCGCGAAATTGCCGGCCATGTAGCCGAGCGCGTTCAGCATGAAATAGGCGCCATAGACATCGGCGCCCCGCCCCATGGTCTCGACGACGATGAAGGGCGCGGCCGCGATGAAGGCGAAGAACGCCGCCGAGGTCATCGAGACGGCGATCACGTTGACCACGAAGATCCGGTCGACGACGAGGTCGGGGAAGGCGCGGAAGATGCCGAGCAGCGAGGTCTTCACCCCGACGCTCGGCGCGGTCTCCGGCAGGCGCGCCACGGTCAGCAGCAGCACGGCGACGCCGATCGCGGTCATGCCCCAGAAGATCATCCGCCAGCCGAACCAGGTCTCGATATGGCCGCCGAGATAGGGCGCGATCATCGGCGCCACCACCATCACCATGGTGACGCTGGCGATCTGGCTCGCCGCCTGGTCGCGGCTCGCGGTGTCGCGGATGATGGCGCGAGCCAGCGCGAAGACCGTGCCGGCGCCGGCTCCCTCGAGCACGCGGGCGAGCAGCAGCGTCCCTGTCGATTGCGCCAGGGCGCCGATGACGGAGCCCAGCACGAACAGGACGATGCCGGCATTGACGCAGGGCCGCCGCCCGAACCGGTCCGAGAGCGGGCCGATGATCAGCTGCGTCAGCGCCACCGCGACGAGGAACAGCGTCAGCGTCAGCTGGATGGTGGCGTAGCTGGCGCCGAGATGGCGCGCCAGCGCCGGCGTCGCCGGGGCGAGCAGGTTCAGCGCGATCGGCTGCAGCGTCGAGATCGCGACGAGGACGAGCAGGGAGGGCTTGGCCACGGGCTTGGGCGTCATGGCGGCGGCGCGCCCTCGATCTTCAGCTTCGAATCGGGGCGGACGCGCTGGCGGTGCAGGGTGTAGAGCCCGCTGCCCGCGATCAGGGCGATGCCGGTCATCGCCCAGAGATCGGGAATGTCGCCCCAGACCAGGTATCCGATCACCACCGCGAAGGCGACGCCGGAATAGCGGTAGCCCGAGATCACGCCGACATCGGTCCGCCGGAAGGCGTTGACGATGAACAGGCTGCCGAGCGCGACCAGCAGAGCCGCGCCGCCGAGATAGGCGGTTTCCAGGCGCCGGACCGAGACCCAGCTTTCGAACAGGCCGAGCCCGGCGGCCGAGAGGCCGACGATCGTGGTCGCGGCGAGCGAGATCACCGTCGAGGGGATGTGGTTGCCGATGCCGCGGGTGACGAGGTCGCGCAGTGCCGCCAGGACCGCGCTGGCCAGCGCCGCGATCGCCGCGATGTTCATGTGCTCCGGCGTCGGCCGGATCACCACCAGCACGCCGGCGAAGCCGACCAGCACCGCGAGCGAGCGCCGCCAGCCCACCTTCTCGATGCCGAAGGCGACGGCGATGACGAGGATGATCAGCGGCGAGGCCATCAGGATCGCGGTGATGTTGCCGAGCGGCAGCATGGCCAGCGACCAGATGAAGATCAGGGCCACGCTCGCCTCGATCGCGCCGCGCAGCAGCACGAGCGGCCGCAGGGCCTCGCCGATCTTGCGCCCGTCTCCGGAGAACCAGACCAGCGCCAGCGTGATCGAGACCGCGAAGATCGCGCGCAGCGCCAGCGCCTGACCGACCGGGAAGGCCTCGCGGGCGAGCTTCATCAGGGCGTCGTTGCAGGTGAAGAACAGCATCGCCAGCAGCATGGCGATGATCCCGCGGCGATTATCGGCTGAGCTGGCCAAGGCATGATCCTGGTGAAGTCACGGGCGGCGGCGGCTTGCGCGGACCCGTCGTGGCTCACGTCGCGAAGCGGTTGAGCGAGAAGGGGGCGAGGTCGAAGGCCGATTGGCCGGTGGTCGAGAGGTCGGCGAGGATCTCGCCGATGGCGCTGGCGAACTTGAAGCCATGGCCGGAGCAGGCCGAGGCGAAGACCGCTTGCGGCGCGCCCGGAACGGCGTCGATCACGAAATCCTCGTCGGGCGTCACGGTGTAGACGCAGCCCTTCAGGCTGAGCGGCTCGCCGGCGGCGTCGGGCAGGTAGCGCGCCAGGCATTCGCGGATCAGCGCGACCTGGCGCGGGCTCGGCGTCCGGTCCGGCTCGCGCGGGTCCATCGGCTCGCGCCCGAAATGCGGCCCGCCGAGCTTGAAGCCGGGATGCTCGTAGAGCGGGAAGCCGTAAAAGGTCCCTTCCTCGACGCTGAGGATGAAGACCGGAAACGCGTCCGGGCGATACAATTCCGGCCGCCGCGTCGTGAACCAGCCGATGGCCTGGCGCACGGTCGAGACCTGCGTGGCGAGCGCCGGCACCGCATCAGTGATCCAGCCGCCGGAGGTGATCACCAGCCGCCCGGCCGAATAGGTTCCGCGCTCGGTGCGCACCACGACGCCGCCCTGCGCCGTCGGCGTCCAGTCGAGCAGGGGCTCGTTGGTGCGGATCTCGGCGCCGCGCGACTGGGCGAGCCCGACATGGGCGTAGATCGCCTTTTCCGAGGCGACGAAGCCGCCATCGGGCTGCCAGAGGCCGACATGCCCCGCCGGCAGGCTGAAGCCCGGGAAGCGCCGTGCGATCTCCGGGCCGCCGAGCAGCTCATGCGCCAGCCCGTGATCGAGGCAGGATTGCAGCGAGGACTCGACCGGTCCGGCCCCTTCCGGCGCGAGGTCGAGCGAGCCGGTGACGTGCAGGAGCTGCATGCCGGCTTCCGTGCCGGTCTCCTGCCAGAGCTGATGCGCGCGCCGAACGATCGGCACGTAATGCGAGCCCTCGAAATAGGCGAGCCGGATGATCCGGGTCATGCCGTGGGAGGAGCCCATCGCATGGCCGAGATCGAAGCGCTCCAGCCCGAGCACTTTCAGCCCGCGGCGCGCCAGGTGCCAGCAGGCGGCGGAGCCCATGGCGCCGACACCGGCGACGATCACGTCGTAGCTATGGCTGGTCATCGCCCGGAGCTCAAAGGGAGGGAAAGCGGCACGGCTTGAGCTTTAGCGGCAGGCTCCGGCGGGGTCCATGCTCGCCAGGGCCGGCCGGCTGCGCTGTTCTTGCGTGACGGGACGTCGCGCGGCGGCTGTCCGCTTCCCGTAGGAGAGCCTTTGTTAACGATATGAAACGATAAATGCTCGACTTTTCGTTCTCCCGGGATTGGCTGATGCTTCGCGAAAGGGTCCGGCGCTGGTTGGGCACCCGAAACCGTGCCGTCGCTGCCGGGCTGCCCGCTCTGGTCGAAGCCGTGCCGCTCCCCGTTCCAGCCGCGGCGCCCGATCCGCTCGACGACGCTTCGGTTCGTGAGGCGGTCAACGCGCTGGAGCAGGACGTCGTGGCGGCGCTGCGCCGCCTGACGGAGCGTCTCTACCAGGCGGAGCACACCTCGAGCCAGGCCGAGGCCGGCTCGATCGGCATCCACCGGCGCACCGGCGATCTCAGGCAGGCGGCGGAAACGGCCAGCCTGAATTCGAGCGCGCTCGCGACCGCGACCCAGCAGGTCTCCGACGCCGCCGAGCAGGTCGGTAGCTCGATGAACGGCGCGCGCGACATGCTCGAGGCGGCGGCGACGCGGGCCGGCGAGGCGACGCAAATGATGACCGGGCTCGCGATCGCGACCGTCGAGATCCGCAGCATCGTCGATTCGATCGCGGAGATCGCGCGCCAGACCAATCTGCTCGCCCTGAACGCGACCATCGAGGCGGCGCGCGCCGGCGAGGCGGGGCGCGGCTTCGGCGTGGTCGCCCAGGAGGTCAAGGCGCTCTCGGTCGAGGTGCGCGATGCGGTCGATCATATCCGCAGCCGCGTCGACCGCCTGACGCAGACCGCTCAAGGTTCGGCGGCGATCGTCAACGACGCCCTGCAGATGGTGCGCGACGTCAATCCCGTGATCGCCGCGATCGGCAGCGCCTCGCATGAGCAGGCGGCGGCCGCGGCCGAGCTCTCGCGCAGCGCCGACGAGACCGCCCGCTTCATCGACACGGTCTCACGCCAGGTCGGCGAGATCGACGAGATGGCCTTGGCGGCGGCGGCGCGCAGCGCCGAGGCGCGCGGCGCGATGTCGGACGGGGCCCGCCAGTCTGAGGGGCTGATGGGCCGCTTCGTGCCGCTGCTGCGCCATACCGTCTTTGCCGATCGCCGCCAGCATGACCGGTTTCCGGCGGAATATACCGTTGAGGCGCGCTTCGGGGACGCGATTTTCTCGGCGCAGAGCATCGATCTCGGCCTCGGCGGCGCCTTGCTCTCGGCCCAGGCCAATCCGCGCGTGAAATCGGGCTCGCCGGGCGCGATCACCATTGCCGATCTGCCGCCATTGGCCTGCCGCTTGATGGCGACCAGCGAGCTCGGCCTGCATATCGCCTTCGACGAGGGCGCGGTCCGGGACCACGAGCCGCTGCGCCGGCTGGTGGGTGAGATCGAGCGCTCCTACAGGCCGCTGATCGAACGCGCGCAGGCCTTTTCCGTCCGCATCGCCGCGCTGTTCGAGCAGGCGCTGCGCGAGTCCCTGCTCAGCGAGGCCGAGCTCTTCGACATTCACTATCTGCCGGTACCCGAGACCGACCCGCCGCAGCATACCAACCGCTCGCTGCCGGCGCTCGAGGCGCTGCTGCCGCCTGTCCTCGCCGAGACGCTCGCCAGCGACCCGCGGCTGGTCTTCACCCTGCCGATCGACCGCAACGGCTATATCGCGGTGCATCATCCGGAATTCTCGCGGCCCCAGCGCAAGGACGATCCGGTCTGGAGCGCCGCCCATAGCCGCAATCGTCGCATCTTCGACGACCGCGCCGGCATCATGGCGGCGCGCTCGGTCCGGCCCTTCCTGGTCCAGTCCTATCACCGCGACATGGGCGGCGGCGTCACCCATGTCATGCGCGAGGTGGATGCGCCGCTCAGGGTGAACGGCCGTCACTGGGGCGGCGTGCGGATGGCCTACAGGATGTGAGGCGCAGCCGGAGCGCGGGCGGCGTTCCGCGCCGGGAACTTGAAATCGCCTCATTACGCGCCCATATCATTTTCATCGAGCCCGATTCGTTCGGCTAGCTCCTGTCGCTCCGACCGAGCGCCGAGCCCGCTTTTCAGCACCATCGAAGTTTGATCGCTGCCTTTGCAGCGCAACCGCCGCGCGATGTCGCGCGACGATTCTCACAAGAAAAAGCCGCACGACCCCGTGTCGCAGCGGCCATGGATCAAGATGAACACCAATACCCAACCCAAAATGGCGTCAACGCAGCCGCGCCCGCTTCACGACATGGCGGCCAAGCTGGCGCCGCCCAAGGCCGATCCGGCCTGGAAGCCGCAGCCTTGCGGCCTGAGCCGCGAAGAGCTCCGCAAGATCGTCGCCGAGATCCTCGGCTGAAGACGACGTGGATGACGCAGATCGGCGCCACCCGGCGCCGATCGACGAGGGGATCCCGCAGAAGAAGCGGGACACCCCGGGGAGAATGCCATGAACAACATGATGAACAGGACCAGGCCGGAGGCCCGCGCGGGGAGGTTCCGCACGGCGCCTGCCGCAATGCGCTCGCAGTCCGGCGCTGCCGACACGAGGCAAATGCCTCAGGACGCGCGCAAGCGTTACGAGCGCTATCTGGCGCTGGCCCGCGACATGGCCCTGACGGGCGACCGGATCGGGGCCGAGAACTACTACCAGCATGCCGAACATTACCTGCGCGCCATGACGGCGAACGCCGGAAACGCTGGATAGCGACAGGACGGCGCGAAACGCCTCACACCCTGCTCGCCGGTCCTCTCTTCGCCGCGACCCGGCGCGCCGCCGCCAGCGCTGCTCGTGCCCAGATGACGAGCTCGTCGGGCTCGTCCAGCAGCCGCTCCGGCGCACGCCAGAACGAAAGATCTATGGTGCGACCGCGCTTCTCATAGCTGAGCGGCGGAGACGATTCGGCCTCCTTGAAGGTCGCGCGGTTCTGCTCGTCGACCCGGAAATAGAGCGTGTCCTCGCTCACCATCCCGAACATCAGCTGGTCGCAGAACACGCCGGTCTTGCCGAACATGCGCCGCATCGTGACGCGGCCGAGCGGTGCGAGCTGCTCGCGCAGGAACTCGGCGAAGCCCTGGCTGGCGACCATCCTCAGCCCCTGGTTCCCCCAATAAGGGGTTTAGCCGCCGGTGACGCTCATGTGTCGGCCGACCGCCGGGCGGGCGCGCCTGCGGTCGATGACGAAGTCGTGGCCCTTGGGCTTGCGCGAGATCGCCTCGTCCATGGCGCGGTAGAGCAGGGCGTCGTCGCTGGACGCGCGGATCGGCGCTCGCAGGTCGGCGGCGTCCTCCTGGCCGAGGCACATATAGAGCGTGCCGGTGCAGGTCAGCCGCACGCGGTTGCAGCTCTCGCAGAAATTATGGGTCATCGGCGTGATGAAGCCGACGAGCCCGCCGGTTTCCCGCACGCGGACATAGCGCGCCGGCCCGCCGGTGCGGTACGGGTCGTCGTCGAGCGTATAACGGTCCATCAGCCGGGCGCGCACGATCGAAAGCGGCAGGAACTGGTCGATGCGCCCGGGCTCGATCTCGCCGAGCGGCATCACCTCGATCAGGGTCAGGTCCATGCCGAGCCCGTGCGCCCAGCTCATCAGCCCCTCGATCTCGTCCTCGTTGACGCCCTTCAGCGCCACCGCGTTGATCTTGACCCTCAGGCCCGCGGCGCGCGCCGCCTCGATGCCGCGCAGCACCTTGTCGAGATCGCCCCAGCGCGTGATCTTGCGGAACTTGTCGTGGTCGAGCGTATCGAGCGAAACGTTCACGCGCCGGACCCCGCAGGCGGCGAGCTCGCCGGCATAGCGCTCGAGCTGCGAGCCGTTGGTGGTCAGCGTCAGCTCGTCGAGCGCGCCCGAGGTCAGGTGGCGCGAGAGCGAGCGGAACAGGTTCATGATGTCGCGCCGGACGAGCGGCTCGCCGCCGGTGATGCGCAGCTTGCGGGTGCCGCGCGCGACGAAGGCGGTGGCGACGCGGTCGACCTCCTCCAGCGTCAGCAGGTCGCGCTTGGGCAGGAAGGTCATGTCCTCGGACATGCAGTAGACGCAGCGGAAATCGCAGCGATCCGTCACCGAGATGCGCAGATAGGAAATCTCCCGGCCGAACGGATCGACCAGGGGCGGGCGCGTCAGCGGTTTGAAGTCTTCGAGCAGCACTCTGATCTCGTCCTGCAATGATCCCAGGCTCTTTCGCCCCGGATGCGCGGCGGCTGCCTCGTTGCTATAGGCTTCAGAGATTGGCATCGCGGCGCGTAAGGTCAAGCGCGGCGATCGTCGCAGCCTGCTGGAAGAGAACACGACCATGTCATCCTGGCCGACCGAGATCCGCCTGTCGAAGGACCGGCGGACGCTGCATGTCTCCTTCGAGGACGGTGCGTCCTACGCGCTCGCCGCCGAGCTGCTGCGGGTCGAGAGCCCTTCGGCCGAGGTCCAGGGCCACGGTCCGACCCAGAAGAAGACCGTGCCGGGCAAGGCCGATGTCGAGATCCTCAATGTCGAGCCTGTCGGCCACTACGCCGTGAAGCTGAGCTTCGACGACATGCACGACACCGGCATCTATGGCTGGGACTATCTGCGCGAGCTCGGCGAGCAGGGCGAGGCGAAGATGCAGGCCTATCTCGACGCCCTGGCGGAAAAGGGCCTGTCGCGGGAGCCGGGCGGGCGGAGGTAGGCGCCGGCCTCGGCATCGAGCGCAGCCCGCAACGGCGGAAAACCGATCCATGGACCTGACGGCATCAGGCCACGCGCCGGACCGGTCTGCGCAAGACGACGGCCGCGACCAGCAGCATCGGGATTGCCGGATTGGCGATCTGGATCGCGACGAGGGCGGCTTCGCCGATCCGGCCCGCAAGATAGGCTTTGAGTGAAAGCATCAGCACCGCGTGGATCAGGATGCCGCCGAGGATGGTCGCGGCGACGGCCCGCGCTCCGAGCTCAGGCCGCCGCAGGGCGACCCGGAAGGTCCAGAGGGAGAGCGGCAGGAATAGCAGGATCGCGGTGACGAGGCCGGGATTGTAGCTGCCGCTCGCCACTGCCGGTCCGAGATGCGCAGCCGCGTTGACCGCCGGCACGCTGAAATAACTGAGCGCGAGCGCCGGCCAGCGAAGCCCGAGCAGGGCCGAGATCGGGCCGGCGAGCCACACCGCCGGGATGTTCACCGCGGTGATGAAGCTTTCGGGAATCGGGCAAGCGGTCGTGTCGGCAAAGTCGAACGCGTCGCAAAGCATGCCGCGGAAGGCATAGGGCATGCCTTTGGCGTCGATGCCGTGCTCCTCGAACTGATGGAGCAGGTAGGCTGCGGTGGCGGCCCAGGCGAGCCAGACCACGTCATATCGGCGCGGTTCGGAGCGGTTGCCACGCAACTCGCCGAACAGCAGGCCGGCGAGCACCGCGACGGCGAGGCCAAGCCCGAACCATGGCCAAAGCTGTGAGAACGAAGACATGCCGGGAGCGTAGAAGTTGCGTCGCGCGCCAGCCAGCCCCTTGGTCGACTCAGCGTTCGCGTTGGACCGGAAACGAAAAAGACCGGCGTCGCGCCGGCCTTTCTCGGTCTTCGATAGCTGGGCGGCTCAGCGCGCGACGACGACGCGGGTGCCGACCCTGACGCGGTCGTAGAGGTCGATCACGTCCTCGTTCAGCATGCGGATGCAGCCCGAGGAGACGGCCTGGCCGATCGTCTCCGGCTCGTTCGAGCCATGGATGCGATAGAGCGTCGAGCCGAGATAGAGCGCGCGCGCGCCGAGCGGGTTCTCCGGGCCGCCGGGCATGAAGCGCGGCAGGTCGGGGCGGCGCTTCAGCATCTGCGCCGGCGGGGTCCAGCTCGGCCACTCCGCCTTGCGGGTGATCGACTGCGAGCCGGCCCAGTCGAAGCCGGGGCGGCCGACGCCGACGCCGTAGCGCATCGCCTTGCCGTCGCCGAGCACGTAATAGAGCCGGCGCTCGCTGGTATCGATGACGATCGTGCCCGGCCGATGGCGGCTGTCATAGCTGACGATCTCGCGCGGGATGGCGGTGGCCTGCGCCTTGGCCGCATCCGGGTTCTGGACCAGCGGCTGGCGGGTCAGCGGATCGATCTCATAGGCATTGGCGATCGAGGCGGTGGCCATCAGGCCCAGGCCTGCGAACATGGCCATACGGAAAAAGCGGTTCATCAGGGACCTCGGGAAGCGGGAATCGCACGGACACGAAGTTGACCGGAAAAAGTCAACATCTCCTCAATTTCCTGTCAGAATCCTGCAACCCCCGCAATCGGACTGGTATCACATCGACGCGAGGGCGGGGGCTTTGGCGCCATGCGTTGCGCGCCTGCAACATAAGCTCAGCCGCCTCAGCTCTTGAGCACGACGCATGCCCCGCTTTGCGCCTGGATGCGCTGGCACAGCGCGATCGCGGCCGCCCGGCTCGCCGCCGGCAGGCGCACGCGGTAGAAGGCGCGCGAGCCGCGGCTGCGCAGGCGCGTGCCGATGACCATCGGCTGCAGGTTGGCGATGATGGAGCGATGGCGCGCGCTGGCGCGCTGGAACGCAGCGAGCGCGGCGCCCTTCGAGAAGTTGCCGGCGAGCTGCACGCCCCACGGCGCCAGGCGCGCCTCGCTCCGCCCGGAGAACGAACCGCTTGCGCGCAGCACCGCGACCGTCGTGCCGCAGAGCGAGGTCTTGTCCGGCGTCGCGGGCCGGGCGGGGCGGTCGCGCCCGTCGCCGTCGGCCGACGCCTTGGCGTCCTCGGCCCAGGTGGCGGCGCTGACCCCGGTGATGGCGATGACATAGTTCTCGGTTTCGAGGGGCAGGGGCCCGGTGCCGCCGCGCGAAAGCCAGCCAGCGACGCGATTCGGACCGCTGTTATAGGCCGCCGCCGCGAGGCCCCAATTGCCGAAGCGCTGGCGCAGCTCGGCCAGGAAATGCGCGGCCTTCGGGACCGCCTGCTCGGGATCGAAAGGGTCGGCGAGCCCGCGTTCGCGCGCTGTGCCCGGCATGAACTGGGCCACGCCCTGTGCGCCCACCGGGCTGACGGCGCCGGCGCGGAAGCTCGATTCCTGGAAGATCAGGCGGGTCAGGAAGGCGGCGGGCACGCCATGCTCGCGGGCGGCGGCGTCGATCAACCCGCACAGCGCCTGGTCGATGCCGGAAGATGCCGGCGCGCCCTGGGCCGGGGAGGGCGGGCTTGCGACGAGGCCGAGCAGGAAGGCGGCGGCGAAGAGAGGCGGCGAGCGGTTCATCGGCGCGAAGACTAAGGCATTCTCGCGTAAAACTTGTGAAGAAAATACGTCAAACCAAAAAAGATCAGGCCGTTTCCGGATCGGATCGGAAACGGCCTGAATGACGCCAACGCGCCAGAAGCGTGGCAGGACGGGCGGACGGGTGGCCGCTCGCCCCGTGCCTGGCGGATTCTACCGCTGCGTGCCCGGCCGCGCCCTGCGGTCAGGGCGGCGGTAGCGCCGGCGGTAATAGTGATGGCGATAGTAACGGCGGCGATGATAATACCGCGGGCGGCGATAATAGCGCCGGCGGCCATAATAATACTGGCTGAAATCCGCCTCCGTGGCGTCGACCGCCGCGGCCGTGTCCGCGGCGAGCGCGTCGGGATCGCGCGGCAAGGCGGGCTGGGCCGCTTCGGCGACGGCGATGCCGCCGACGCTCGCGGCTGCGATGCCGCCGATCAGGGCGGTGATGAATGATCGTCTATCCAAGGGAGAGCCTCCATGCTGGCGGCATCCCGGGCTGATGCCAGGGCGAACCGCCCTGTCGTAACGCGCAGCGCGTGCAAAAGTTCCACCTCATCGACCGGGACGAGCCGTTGGGCGCCCGACCCGCCAATGTCATTTGACATCGCTGGCCCTATCGGCCTGCGCCATGGTGACCGGATTCTCCCCGCGGCCGCATCGTCGGCCAGTCTCCGGACAGTGTCATGCCTGCCTTCCCACCTCATCGGAGCGCTCTCTCGCGGCGGTCAGCCGCTGCCCGGTCCCGGCATCGTGGCGCCCGGTCGGCCGGTTGTGACGGTGCCGGCATGGATGTCTCGGCAGGGCCGTCCATTCATGAATGAGCAGCCCGGAGGGCAGCACTCCGCCATACGATATCTCATCCGCTCATTCGCAGCGCGCGACCAGATCAGCATCGTGGAGCAGGCGCTGCTCGAAAGCATGCCGATGCGCTTTCGCGCCTTCGCGAAGGGCGAGGAGCTGGTCGCCGAACAGTCGCGCGCCACCGAAAGCTGCCTCGTCCTGCGCGGCCTGACGGCGCGGGAGGTCTTTCTCAAGGACGGCTCCCGCCAGATCACGGCGGTCCACATCCCGGGTGACTTCGTCGATCTCCATGCCCTGCTGCTGAAGGTGATGGACCACAGCGTCGTGGCGCTGACGGACTGCCTCGCCGCTTTCGTGATGCATCACGAGATCCTGCGCGTCATCGAGCGCTCGCCCCATCTCGGTCGCCTGCTGTGGCTCTCGACCGTCGTCGACGCCGCGATCCAGCGCGCCTGGATCGTCAGCATCGGCCGTCGGACCCCGATCGCCCGCCTCGGCCATCTGGTCTGCGAGCTCTATGTCAGGATGACGACCGTCGGTCTGGCGCCGAGGAACTCGTTCGAGTTCCCGGTGACGCAATCCGAGCTCGCCGACGTCCTCGGCATTTCCCTGGTCCATGTGAACCGGACCCTGCAGGACCTGCGGCGCACCGGCCTGATGTCATGGAAGGGGACGACGGTCATCGTCGAGGATTTCGAGCGGCTGGCCGAGCTCGCCGATTTCGACGCGACCTATCTCAACATCATCAGCGAGCCCCGTTGAGGGCGGCCGGCAGAAACAAATTCGCGGCCGGCGCGTAGATGATCCGAACGCAGAGCCGCTCAGGCTCCGGCCACCGCGGAGACAACCCGTTCTCCTCGCGCCTGCAAATCCAGGCGCTTTGTCGATCGCGCCGACAGGCGCGGAACCACGGCGTCCGACACAGTGAAGGAGTATGGACCATGTTTTTCAGGTCATCCCTGCCGGCTCTCGCCGCGCTCTTCCTCGCCACGGCCCCCGCACCGGCTCAGGAAAGGCTGGGCCCGCCGACCGGCTCCGTCCGCATCGAGCAGGTTCAGGCCGGCTTCATCGGCTCCGGCGAGGTCGGTGGAGGCACGCTGCGATACGGCCGCCGCGCCTATCCGATCACGGTCGGAGGGATCGGCCTCGGCACCATCGGGGCTTCGAAGATGACCGCGACCGGGACGGTCTACGGGCTGCGCCGCGTCAGTGATTTCCCCGGCGCCTATGTCCAGCTGCGCGAGGGCTGGGCGCTGGGGCCCCAGGGCAGGGGCAGCGTCTGGCTGCGCAACGACAAGGGCGTGACCATGAAGCTCAACGCCCGGCGCCAGGGCCTGCAGCTCTCGCTCGGCGCCGACGGCGTGCTGATCGGCTTCAAGTGACGTCGGGAAGCGCCGCGGGCCTCGCGCCCGCGGCGCGGAAACAGGTTCCCCGGGGGTGTCCCCACAGGGCGACGCGCGTTCACGCACCATTCTGCGCGGTGCTGCGCGTCATTATCGAGAAAGCCTAGGATTAATTGGTGGGCGGCACAGGGATCGAACCTGTGACCCCTCCCGTGTGAAGGGAGTGCTCTACCGCTGAGCTAGCCGCCCGGACCGGTCCCTCTCCTAGTCGCCGCCATGGTTGGCGTCAAGAATGGACCGGAACCTGGTTCAATACCTGCCGCACCGCGCCCGGCAGCGCGTCGAAATGCTGGATGACGAGATCGGGCGAAAGCTCCTCGATCGGCACGTCGGTATAGCCGAAGGGCACGCAGATCGAGGGGATGCCGGCGGCGCGGGCGGTGGTGATGTCGGTGCGGGAATCGCCGATCATCACGGCGCGCTTCGGGTCGCCCCCGGCCGCCTCGATGGTCAAGGTCAGGTGGCGCGGGTCGGGCTTGTGGAAGGCGAAGCTGTCGCGCCCCGCCACCGCCGCGAAGCGCGAGGCGATGCCGAAATGGTCGAGGATCAGCCGCGTGTGCAGGATCGGCTTGTTGGTGCAGATGGCGAGCGCGTAGCCCTCTTCGGCGAGCGCTTCCATCGCCTCGATCACCCCGTCATAGAGATGGCTGTTGGAGGCGACGTCCTCGGCGTAGATCAGCAGGAAGTCCTCGAACAGCCGCTCCAGCGTCTCCTCGTCGAGCGGCCGGCCGGAGACGCGGAAGCCGCGCTCGATCAGGGCCCGCGCTCCGGCGCCGACGAGTTCGCGCGCCCGCTCCAGCGGCAGGGCCGTCAGCCCTTCGCGCTCCAGGATCACGTTCAGCGTGCGCATGATGTCGGGCGCGGTCTCGGCCAGGGTGCCGTCGAGGTCGAAGACGACGATGGGGGAGAGGCTCATGAGCGGGATCCGGTGCCGGGGCAGTTTCGGGGCCTGTAAAGGCTTTCGGGTTCGGTTTGGCAAGGGCGCCAGGCTGCCGCCGTCATCTTGGCCGGCTGCAACGGTGCTATCTTTGCCCTGATTCGCGGGAAGGATGGCGGCATTGTCTGAATATCTTGAAAACGCCGGCCTGCGCCGGCCGGCCTTGACGGCGCTGCTGGCCCTTGGCGCCGTGCTGGCCTCGTCCCTGTCCGCCGTGGCGGCGCCCTACGAGTTCGCGCCGGCGCCGCAGAACGATCTCAACCGGCTCTACCGTGTCGACCGCGCCACCGGAGAGGTCGGGGCCTGCCAGTTCCAGCTCAAGGAAGGCGGCGTCGGCGTGACGATCTGCTTTCCGGCGGGCGAGGGGGCCGGCCCGCAGCCACTGAGCGAATATCTGCTCGTGCCCTCGCGGCATGAGCGCGAGGGCGGCATCTTCCGCGTCAATCTCCGTACCGGCGAGATGAGCGTCTGTTATGTCTTCGACGACAAGGTCGTCTGCACGCCGCAGGCCAGGTGACCGGTTTCGCCGGAGAATTCGGTAGGGACTGCCGTCGCCTGCGGCATTTGGCATCGGCATCGGCCGCCGGGACGTGCTAGAGGCCTCCGGTGTCACACACCGCCGAGGCCCGCCATGCTGAAACTGAACGATCCGACCCTCCTGAAGTCGCAATGCTATGTCGACGGCGCCTGGACCGGCGCAGGCGTCGACCCGGTCGACAACCCGGCGACGGGCGAGGTCCTGGCCAAGGTGCCGCGCTTCGGCGCGGACGAGACCACGGCCGCCGTCGAGGCGGCCCAGCGCGCCTTCAAGCCCTGGGCGAAGAAGACCGCCAAGGAGCGCTCGCTCGTCCTGCGCAAATGGTTCGAGCTGATCATGGCGAACCAGGAGGACATCGCGCAGATCATGACCGCCGAGCAGGGCAAGCCGCTCAGTGAGGCCCGCGGCGAGGTCGCCTATGCCGCCTCCTTCGTCGAGTTCTACGCGGAAGAAGCCAAGCGCATCTATGGCGAGACGATTCCCTCGCCCTTCCCGAATTCGCGCATCATCGTGCAGAAGCAGCCGGTCGGCGTCTGCGCCGCGATCACGCCCTGGAACTTTCCGGCCGCGATGATCACGCGCAAATGCGCGCCGGGCCTCGCCGCCGGCTGCACCTTCGTGGTCAAGCCTGCGCCGGACACGCCGCTGACGGCGCTGGCCCTGGTCGAGCTCGCCGAGCGCGCCGGCTTCCCCAAGGGCGTGATCAACGTCGTCACCGGGGACGCGGTCGCGATCGGCAAGGTCATGACCTCGCATCCCGCGGTGCGCTTCATCGGCTTCACCGGCTCGACGCCGGTCGGCAAGCTCCTGATGCAGCAGGCGGCCTCGACGGTGAAGAAGGTCGGGCTCGAGCTCGGCGGCAACGCGCCCTTCATCGTCTTCGACGATGCCGATATCGATGCCGCCGTGCAGGGCGCGATCGCGGCCAAGTACCGCAACATGGGCCAGACCTGCGTCTGCACCAACCGGCTCTTCGTCCAGGACGGCGTCCATGACGAGTTCGTCGCGAAATTCGCCGGCGAGGTCGCCAAGATGAAGGTCGGCAACGGCGTCGAGGTCGGCGTCGTGCAGGGCCCCCTGATCAACGAGAAAGCCGTCGAGAAGGTCGAGCGCCATGTCGCGGACGCGGTCGCCAACGGCGCCAAGGTCGTGGTCGGCGGCAAGCGTCATGCCCTGGGGCGCACCTTCTACGAGCCGACCGTGATTTCCGGCGTGACCACGAAGATGCTGGTCACCAACGAGGAGACCTTTGGGCCGGTCGCGCCGGTCTATCGCTTCTCGACCGAGGAAGAGGTCGTCCAGATGGCGAACGACACGCCGTTCGGACTGGCCGCCTATTTCTACTCGAAGGATCTTGGCCGCGCCTTCCGCGTCGCCGAGGAGCTCGAATACGGCATGGTCGGCGTCAATTCGGCCATTCTCGGCACCGAGGTCGCGCCCTTCGGCGGCGTCAAGGAATCCGGCCTGGGCCGCGAGGGCTCAGCTCACGGCATGGATGAGTTCGTCGAGATCAAGTACATGCTCATGGGCGGGCTCGGGGCGTGAGCGCTCCGGCCATGACGATGAGCTCCGACGACCTCAAGAAGCAGGCGGCCGCCCGCGCCCTCGAACTGGTGCGGCCGGGCATGCGGCTCGGCCTCGGCACCGGCTCGACCGCGAAGCATTTCGTCGACCTGCTCGGCGTCCGCGTCGCGCAGGGGCTGGAGGTGCTTTGCGTGGCGACCTCGGAGGCGACGCAGGCGCAGGCCGAGGCGCTCGCCATCCCGATGTCGACGCTCGACGAGACGCCGGAGCTCGATCTCACCATCGATGGCGCCGACGAGGTCGATCGCGAGCTGCGCCTGATCAAGGGCGGCGGCGCGGCCCTGTTGCGCGAGAAGATCGTCGCCACGGCCTCCCGCCGCATGGTGGTGATCGCCGATGACAGCAAGCTGGTCGAGACGCTCGGGCGCTACCCCTTGCCGATCGAGGTGGTGCCCTTCGGGCTCGAGGTGACGCGTCGCGCCGTGGCCGCGGCGATCGCCGCCTCGGGCGCTGCCGGCGAGCTGACGCTGCGCCTGCGCCCCGACGGCTCGACGCTGCTCACCGATGGCGGCCATTTCATCCTCGACGCGCATCTTGGCCGCATCGAGAAGCCCGAGGCGCTCGGCACGGCGCTGAACCTCATCCCCGGCGTGGTCGAGCACGGGCTCTTCCTCGGCATCGCCTCCTGCGCCGTCCTGGCCAGCAGCAATGGGCTGATCGTGGTCGGCACGATCGAATGATTCCATTCTGGCGGAAAGCACGCTAAGGGAGACCCGCACCAAGCGGTCCAGGACCGGACGGTCACGAAACGATGCCGGTGACGGCGAGAACGAAACCACCGGGCCGGCGGCGCGCATGACTGCGATGCGAGCGGGCTGAGGCCCGGGCTGTGCGAGACTGCCTGAAGATGAAGGGGCCCAGTACCATGATCCGTCACCACCTCGCCGGCGCCGCCGTCGGCCTGGCGCTCGTCTTCGCCGCGCCTGCGCTGGCCCAGGCGCCGGCCGCGACGCCGGCTCCCGCACCGACCTCTGCGGTGACGCCCGCGCACCTCGAGGCCGCGCGCGACGTCGTCATCACCTCCGGCATCAGCCAGTCCTTCGAATCGATCTATGGCGAGTTCCGCGAACGCGTCCGCCAGATCGTCGGCACGACCCGTCCCGAGATCCAGAAGGACCTCAACGAGGTGCTCGATTCGCTGAAGCCCGAGGCGGACAAGAAGCGCGACGAGATCACCACGGTCGCCGCCGAGATCTTCGCCCGGAAGATGACCGAGGCCGACCTCAAGGAGGTCGCCGCCTTCTTCAAGTCGCCGGTCGGGCAGCGCTACAACGCCTTCCGCCCGCAGGCGATCGACGAGATCTTCACCGCGCTGCAGCCCTGGAGCCTGCAGACCAGCAACTTCCTGTTCGACCGCTTCAGCCAGGAAATGCGCAAGCGCGGCCACCAGCTCTGAGGCCGTCGCGGCCCTGCTGCGCGGAATGAACAAGGCCGCCGGTTCCCACGAACCGGCGGCCTTCATCGTTTGAAGCCGGTCGGGCGCGTTCAGTTGACCGGGCCGCCGCCGCCGACGGTCTCCATGCTCGGATCGCTGGGCCGGACGCCGGTGGCGCGGTTGACCATCACCGTCACGAACCAGAGCAGGACGCCGATGCCGATCAGCACGCCGGCGATGGTGTACTGGACCGGATCACGCCCGGTCCACGGGCCGGCGAAGAAGGCGCAGGCGATCGCGCCGAGGATCGGCAGGATGGTCGGCGTCCGGAAATGGTCGTGCTCGACCCGGTCCTTGCGCAGCACCAGCACGGCGATGTTGACGACGGTGAAGACGCAGAGCAGCAGCAGCGCCGTGGTGCCGCCCAGCGCCGGCACCTCGCCGACGAAGGTGATCAGCGCGAAGGCGAGCAGCGTGGTGAAGCCGATCGCGATATAGGGCGTGCGCCGGCCCGCATGGACCTTTCCGAGCGCGGCCGGCAGGACATGCTCGCGGCTCATGCCATAGACCAGCCGGCTCGCCATCAGCATGTTGATCAGGGCGCTGTTGGCGACGGCGAACATCGTGATGATGCCGAAGATCCAGATCGGGAAGTTCGGCGCGCCGGCTTGCACGACCTTGAGCAGCGGCGTCTCGCCTTCGCCGAGCTGCTCCGCCGGCACCAGCGTGATCGCCGAGATCGAGACCAGCACATAGATCGCGCCGGTGATCACCAGTCCGGCGAGCAGCACCTTCGGGAAGATCCCGCTCGGATTCTTGCACTCCTCCGCCATGTTGACCGAATCCTCGAAGCCGACCATCGCGAAGAAGGCGAGCGTCGTCGCGGCGATGACGGGCCAGAACATGCCGCCATCGCCCGTCTTGAACTCGGTGACTCGCGAGACATCGCCCTGGCCGGCACCGATCGCCCACAGGCCGATGAAGATGATGATCAAGAGGCCGGTGAGCTCGACGCAGGTCAGCACGACATTGGCCTTCACGCTCTCGCCGACGCCGCGGAAATTCACGGCCGCCACGATCGCCATGAAGGCGAGCCCGATCACCGTGATGCCGACGCCGCCGGACAGGCCGAGATTGAAGGCGTTCGACATGTTCGCCGCGAAGGCGCGCGAGGCCGTCGAGGCCGAGGTGATTCCCGAGCACATCACCGCGAAGGCGACGATGAAGGTGATGAAATGGATGCCGAAGGCCTTGTGCGTGTAGAGCGCGGCGCCCGCGGCCTTCGGGTATTTCGTGACCAGTTCGAGATAGCTGAAGGCGGTCACCATCGCGACGACGAAGGCGACGAGGAAGGGCAGCCAGACGACGCCGCCGACCTGTTTCGCGACCTGTCCGGTCAGCGCGTAGATGCCGGTGCCGAGGATGTCGCCGACGATGAAGAGCAGCAGCAGCCAGGGGCCCATGACCCTGTGAAGGCTCGGTTCAACCGGGGTCTCGGGCGTTGCCGTGCCCGTCACTGAGATATCGGTCATCGGGATATCCTTTCAGCCGCACCGGAATTGGTTGCAGATGAAAGGATTATGCCCGTTTCCCGGGCTGTCAAAGTGTCGCAGGGGAATAGCTGCCCCCGACGCGACGCCGTCTGGCGGCGCGCCTTCAGTCCTCCGCCGCCTTGAACTTGTTGAGCCCGCTCATCACGAAGGGCGCGACCAGGCCGATGAAGGCGATGCCGAGCAGGGTCGCCGAGATCGGGTTCTCCAGCAGGATCATCGGATCGCCGAGGCTGATCTGCAGGGCGCGCCGCAGCTGCGCTTCCGCCATCGGCCCCAGGATCAGCCCGACCACCATGGGCGCGACCGGATAGTCGTAGCGTCGCATCAGATAGCCGAGGTAACCGAAGCCGAAGAGCATCGCGAGCTCGACCGGGGAGGGGTTCACCGCGAGCGTGCCCATCGTCGCGAAGACGATGATGCCGGCATAGAGCCAGGGCTGCGGGATCGCCAGCAATCTCACCCAGAGCCCGATCAAAGGCAGGTTGAGGATCACCAGCATGGTGTTGGCGAGGAAAAGCGAGGCGATCAGGCCCCAGACCAGGTCGGGCTTCTCGGCGAAGAGCAGGGGCCCGGGATTGAGCCCGTATTGCTGGAAGCCGGCGAGCATGATCGCCGCCGTCGCCGAGGTCGGCAGGCCGAGCGTCAGGAGCGGCACCAGCACGCCGGCGGCTGCCGCGTTGTTGGCGGCCTCCGGCCCGGCGACGCCCTCGATCGCGCCCTTGCCGAACTCGTCCGGATATTTGCAGAGCTTCTTCTCGGTCGAATAGGACAGGAAGGTCGGCACCTCGGCGCCGCCGGCCGGCAGCGCCCCGATCGGGAAGCCGAAGGCCGTGCCGCGCAGCCAGGGCGCCCAGGAGCGCTTCCAGTCCTGCTTGTTCATCCAGAGCGAGCCCCTGATCGGGACGATCTCCTCGGGTTCGCGATGACGCTTGGAGGCGACATAGAGCGCCTCGCCGACGGCGAAGAGGCCGACCGCCAGCGTCGTCACCTCGATGCCGTTGAGCAGCTCCGGCACGCCGAAGGTCAGCCGCGCCTGGCCGGTCAATTTGTCGATGCCGATCAGCCCGAGCGTGATGCCGATGAACAGGCTGGTGAGGCCGCGCAGGGGCGAATCGCCGAAGGTCGCCGAGACCGTGACGAAGGCCAGGATCATCAGGGCGAAATAGTCCCAGGGTCCGAACTGGACCGCGATCTGGACGAGCCAGGGCGCCAGGAAGGCGAGCCCGATCGTCGCCAGCAGGCCGGCGACGAAGGAGCCGATCGCGGCGGTCGCCAGCGCCGGGCCGCCGCGCCCGGCCTTGGCCATTTTCGAGCCTTCCAGCGCCGTCGCGAGCGAGGCGCTCTCGCCCGGCGCGTTCAGCAGGATCGCCGTGGTCGAGCCGCCATACATGCCGCCGTAATAGATGCCGGCGAACATGATCAGCGAGCCGGCGGGATCGAGCTTGAAGGTGACCGGCAGCAGGAGCGCGACCGTCAGCGCCGGGCCGATGCCCGGCAGGACGCCGACCGCGGTGCCGAGGAAGACGCCGATCAGGCAGAACAGCAGCTTCGACGGCTCGAAGGCGACCGAGAAGCCATTGGCGAGGGCGAGCAGCGTTTCCATCGTCGTGCGCCCCTCAGGTGAACAGGTGCTCGAGCGGGCCCGACGGCAGCACCAGCGTCAGCAGCTTCGAGAACATCAGGAAAATGGCGAGCCCGAGCACGAGGCCGATGATGAAATCGACCACGAAGGCCCGCCGGCCGAAGCCGCGCGCGGTGCAGGCGAAGACGATCGCCGTCGCTGCGATGAAGCCGCCGCCGAGCGCGATGCAGGCGACGAGCCCGATCAGCCCTGCGGTGATACACAGGATCGCGCCTCCGTCGGCCGATTCCGGCTTGGGGATGCCGTCCTTGAAGGCGACGACGAGATGGGCGAGCCCGAGCACGACGAGGCCGAAACAGACGACATAGGGCATCGCGGTCGGGCCGACGCCATAGGTCGAGACGATGGTCTGCTGCGAGGCGTCATAGGCGACGAGCGCCGCGCAGCCGAGCAGCAGCGCCGCCACCACGAGCGCCGGCCGGTCGATCCTGCCTGCCGAGATTGGGTCTGCCATGGCCTGCCCGCCCGCTGCCTGTCGAATTCTGCGTGAAGGCGGCTGAAGGGCCGGTTTCCCGGCCCTTCAGGACACCCGTGTCGCTCGATGCCTCACTTGATGAGGCCGACATCCTTCATGACCTTGGCGACGCGCGCCTCCTCCGCCTTGAGGAAGGTCGCGAACTCGGCCGCCGGCAGATAGGCGTCGTCCCAGCCGCGGGCCTTGAGGATCTCGTTCCACTCCTTGGACTTGGCCATCTTGTCGATGGCGTCGGCCAGGGTCTTGGTCTGGTCCGCGCTCAGGCCGGGAGGAGCCACGACCGAGCGCCAGTTCAGCAGCTCGAGATCGACGCCCTGTTCCTTGAAGGTCGGCGCGTCCGGCGCATTGGCCAGGCGCTTGGCCGAGGAGACGCCGATGACGCGCAGCTTGCCGGCCTTGATCTGGCCCTCGAACTCGCCATAGCCCGAAACGCCGGCGGTCACGCGCCCGCCGAGCATCGCCGCGAGCGCTTCGCCGCCGCCGGAGAACGGGATGTAGTTGATCTTGGTGGTGTCGCCGCCGGCCGCGCCGGCGAAGAGCGCCGCGAGGATATGGTCGGCGCCGCCGGCCGAGCCGCCGGCCCAGGTCACCTTGGCGGGGTCGGCCTTCACGCGCGCGGCGAGGTCCTTGGCGTCCTTGACCGGGGATTCGGTCGGCACCACGACCACCAGCGCCTCGGCGGTCAGCCGCGCGATCGGCGTCGTCTGCGTCAGCGTCACCGGCGACTTGTTGAGCAGGATGGCGCCGACCATGACGAAGCCGTTGACCATCAGCTGGTGGCCGTCGCCCTTGGCGCCGATCAGCTGGGCGAGCCCGATCGTGCCGCCCGCGCCGGTGACGTTGGTCACCTGGGCGCTCTTGGCGATGCCGGCGGCGGTGAGCGCCTGCTGCATCGAGCGCGCCGTGCCGTCCCAGCCGCCGCCGGGCGCGGCCGGGGCCATGATCTTGAGCTCGAGCTGGGCGAAAGCGGCCGTGGTCAGGCCGGCGAGCGCCAGGGCCGCGACGGCCCCGCGCGTCAGGATGGATTTCAGCATGATGTTCCTCCGCTTGCGGTTGTCCGCATCGTTTTCTGTTTGCGCCCGGCGAGTGACACTTTGACGCTCCACCGGTCAATTGCGCCTGATTGCATAATCTGAAGTCAAGATGTTTCGCTTGAGAGGCCTGCGAGCGCTGGAAAATTCGACGAATGGTGACGCTGATTTCGCCGAAGGTCGTAAGCCTCAGGCGGGAATTCGCGCCGGTGATCCAAGCGCCATTTGTCCAAGCGCCGTTGCAAAGCGATGCTCACATCTGCGGAACAGGCTCTAGGCGCGGCGTGTCCCATCGCGTAAGCCCCGGCGCATGAGTCAAACCTCTCCCTCAGCCCGCCCGGAGACTTCGCCGTTCTCTGCAGGCGAGTCGGCGCCAAGCCGAGCCCTTCGCGTCGCGGGGGAGGTCTGCCTCGTTCTGACGCCGCTTGCCATGTGGCTGGCAAACCGCTCCGCCCCACTGATGCTCGGCCTTGCCGCGGCGTTCTTCCTCGGCGCAGCGCTGCTGTCGGAGCAGGCAGCGGCATGCACCGCGCGCCTGCGCCGCCAGCTCGTGGCGCCTGTGGCGCTGGCGCTCGCCGCCTTCCTTGCCTGGACGCTGATCTCGATCGGCTGGAGCCACAAACCGTGGGCGTCCCTGCAGGCCTGGGGGGAACTGGTCCTTCCGATCGTATTCGCGCTGGCGATCGCGGCGTCCGGGCAGTGGCGGCCGACGCCGCCGCTGCTGCGCGCGCTGGCGCTCGCGATCATCGTCGCGTCCGTGCTCATGATGATCGAGCTTGCCTCGGGTATGTCGCAGCGTACCGCGCTCGGTACCGGCAAGATGATGACATTTGTCTTCAACCGCCCGGCCATCGTGCTGCTCCTGCTCACCGTGCCGACCGTCCATGCGCTCTGGTCGCGACCTGCAGGATGGCTCGATCGTGCCTTGGCTGCCTCACTGGTTGCGGTCGTCCTCGTCCTCGTGTTCCGCTCCGATAGCGAGGCTGCCAAGCTCGGTGTCATGGTGCTGGTCCTCTGCTGGGCGCTGGCCGCCATGACACCGCGTATCGCACTTGCGGTGACCGCGCTCGCTTTCGTCCTGACCATGGCGGTCGCGCCCGTGCTTGGGCCTACGGCCGAAAAGCTGGTGCCGTCTTTCGTGCTCAACCGCCTCGATGTCTTGAGCGCCCAGGCCCGGATCGACATCTGGGACAGTTTCGGCGAGGTGGCGCGGGCGCGGCCGGTCGCCGGCGCCGGCTTCGGCACTTCGGCGACCATGCACGAGCATCCGGTGGCGGCCGAGGTTTCGACCGAGCATAGGACGCTGCTGGGCGTCGGGCACCCGCACGACATGCCGCTGCAGGCCTGGGCCGAGACCGGCGTGATCGGCGCCGGTCTACTGACGCTCGCCGGGCTGTTGCTGCTCGCTCGATTGCGACACATGCCCGCGGCGGAGCTTGCGCCGCGCCTCGCCCTGTTCGCGGCGGCGTTCTCGGTCGCGACCGTCGGCCACGGCGCCTGGCAGGGCTGGTGGATCGCGATCCTGGCGGCCGCCACACTCTGGTTCGGAGCCGGCCGCCGGGCCGGCGAGGGGAAAGACCATGGCTGATTTCGATGTCGATCTCTTCGTGATCGGGGCCGGCTCGGGCGGCACGCGCGCCGCCCGCATCGCCGCCGGCCACGGCGCCCGCGTCATGATCGCCGAGGAGGACCGCATCGGCGGCACCTGCGTCATCCGCGGCTGCGTGCCCAAGAAGCTCTTCGTCTATGCCAGCCGCTTCGCCGAGGATTTCGAGGATGCCGCCGGCTTCGGCTGGACGGTTCCCGAGCCGAGCTTCGACTGGCCGACCCTGCGCGACGCCGTCGGCGCCGAGGTCACCCGCCTGTCCGGCCTCTACCGCAAGGGCCTGGAGGGCGCCAAGGTCGCGATCCGCGAGGAGCGGGCGGTGATCGAGGGGCCGCATGCGGTGCGGCTGCCGAAGTCGGGCGAGAGCGTCCGCGCCCGGCATATCCTGGTCGCGACCGGCGGCTATCCGGCCTTCGATCCGCCGATCCCCGGCGGCGAGCTCGGCATCAGCTCCAACGAGGTCTTCCATCTGCCGAGCCTGCCCAGGCGTATGCTCGTGGTCGGTGGCGGCTATATCGCGCTCGAATTCGCCAGCATCTTCGCCCGGCTCGGCGTCGCGGTCACGCTGCTGCATCGCGGCGACAACATCCTGCGCGGCTTCGACGAGGACCTTCGCACCCGCCTGCGTGACGCCCTGGAGCATGCCGGGATCACGCTCAGGCTAGGCTGCACGGTCGATCGCATCGAGGAGTTGCCGGATGGCTGCCGCCGCGCCCATTGCGCCAAGGGCGAGCCGATCGACGCGGAGGTCATCCTGGTCGCGACCGGCCGCCGCCCCAACACGGTCGGGCTCGGCCTGGAGGAAGCCGGTGTGAAGCTCGGCCCGGTCGGCCAGGTCATGGTCGACGAGGCCTCGGCTTCGAGCGTCCCCTCGATCCACGCGGTCGGCGACGTCACCAACCGCGTCAACCTGACCCCGGTCGCGATCCGCGAGGGCCACGCCTTCTCCGACTCGACCTTCGGCGGCAAGCCCTGGACGGTGAACCACAACCTGATCGCCTCGGCCGTGTTCACCACGCCGGAGATCGGCACCGTCGGACTGACCGAGAGCCAGGCGGTCGCGGCGGGCTACGAGCTGCGCGTCTTCGAATCCGAGTTCCGGCCGATGAAGGCGACGATCTCCGGGCGGCGCGAGCGCATCTATATGAAGCTTATCGTCGACGCGAAGACCGACCGGATGCTGGGCGTGCACATCCTCGGCCACGATGCCGGCGAGATCATCCAGGCGGTCGCGATCGCGGTGACGATGGGCGCGACCAAAGCCGATTTCGACCGCACGGTGGCGCTGCACCCGAGCGCGGCCGAAGAGCTGGTGACGATGCGCACAGCGCGCAAAGGCTGATCCGTAAGTCGCGGACGCTTCAGCCCGCTGTCCCGAGATAGGCGGTGGCGTCGATCTCGACGAGGCAGTCGGGCGAGCCCAGCCCGTTGACGATGCAGGAGACCCGGTGCGGCGGGTCCTCCGCGAAATTGGCGAAATAGACCTCGTTCATCGGCTCCCAATAGGCGCGGTCGGTGACATAGACCGTGCATTTGACCACGTCCTTCAGGTTCGCTCCGGCCTCCTCGAGCAGCGCCTTGATGTTGTCGATGCATTGCTGGGTCTGCCGTCTTGCGTCGCCGGTCGCGTATTTGCCCTGCGGATCCGCGCCGACGCAGCAGACGAACATGAAGTCGCCGGCGATCGTCGCCTGGGCGAAGGGCAGCCGGCTCTTGTAGACACGGTCCGAGGAAACGCTGCGCTTCGGCATGGGGCGAGCAGTCCTTTCTGGCGCGGAGCCGGTCGAATCGGCGTCCGAGCGCGTTGAATCGATCTCTCAGGCGCTTGAATCGATATCGCAGCCCGTGCCGGCAAGCGCCTGACCCGACTCGGGGAATTGGCTGCGGCACTCGCGCCCGGCCGATCGCCGGCTTCGTGGTGGTCAGAGCCGTCGTCCGGGTGTATAGGCCGCCCTTCGCGCTAACGAGAGGTTATCAGGCGCGTAAAGCACGCATCAGGAGTACGATCATGTCCGAGCGGTGGACGCCCGAGAGCTGGAGGGCAAAGCCCGTCCAGCAGATGCCGGAATATCCGGATCAGGCAGCCTTGAAGGCGGTTGAGCATCAGCTCGCCGGCTTTCCGCCGCTCGTTTTTGCAGGCGAGGCGCGCAAGCTCAAACGGGCGTTGAGCAAGGTCGCCGCCGGTGAGGCCTTCCTCCTCCAGGGCGGCGACTGCGCCGAGAGCTTCGGCGAGCATTCGGCCGACAACATCCGCGACTTCTTCCGCCTCTTCCTGCAGATGGCGGTGGTGCTGACTTTCGCCGGCGGTTCGCCGGTGGTGAAGGTCGGGCGCATCGCCGGCCAGTTCGCCAAGCCGCGCTCGGCTCCTACCGAGACGATCGATGGCGTCGAGCTGCCGAGCTACAAGGGCGACATCGTCAACGACAACGAGTTCACGGCACAGGCTCGCATTCCCGATCCGCGCCGCCAGCTCGAGGCCTATCGCCAGTCGGCGGCGACGCTCAACCTGATCCGCGCCTTCGCGACCGGCGGCTACGCCAATCTCGACAACGCACATCGCTGGATGCTCGGCTTCATCAAGGATTCGCCGCAGTCGAGCCGCTACCGCGAGGTCGCCGAGCGCATCACCGAGACGCTCGACTTCATGCGCGCCATCGGCATCGACCCCGAGACGCATCCCGAGATGCGGACCACCGATTTCTACACCAGCCACGAGGCGCTGCTGCTCGGCTATGAGCAGGCGCTGACACGCGTCGACTCGACCACCGGCGACTGGTACGCGACCTCGGGCCACATGGTCTGGATCGGCGACCGCACGCGCCAGCTCGACCACGCCCATGTCGAGTATTTCCGCGGCATCAGAAACCCGATCGGCCTGAAATGCGGGCCCTCGATGACCGCCGACGGCATGCTGAAGCTGATCGACGCGCTCGATCCGCAGAACCAGCCGGGCCGTCTGACGCTGATCGCCCGTTTCGGCGCCGACAAGGTCTTCGACCATTTGCCGGCCCTGGTGCGCGCCACCAAGCGGGAAGGGCGCAATGTCGTCTGGTCCTGCGATCCGATGCACGGCAACACGGTCAAGGCCGCCAGCGGCTACAAGACCCGGCCCTTCGACCTGATCATGACCGAGGTGAAGAACTTCTTCGCCGTCCATCAGGCCGAGGGCACCCATGCCGGCGGCCTGCATCTGGAGATGACCGGCAAGAACGTCACCGAATGCACCGGTGGGGCGCGCGGCATGACCGACGCCGACCTCAACGACCGCTATCACACGGTCTGCGATCCGCGCCTCAACGCCGAGCAGGCGCTGGAGCTGGCCTTCCTCGTCGCCGAGCTGGTCAAGCGCGAGCGCGCCGGCCGCGAGCGCCCGGAGGTCGAGGCGGCCGAATAAGCCGCCTCGCGCATTTCAAACGACGAGGCCGGGGCGTTAGCCCCGGCCTTTTTGTTTCGTGCGGTGTCTGGTCAGAACTTGATGCCGGCGCCGACGCGGGCGGTGGTCGTCTCGACCACGACATTGCCCTGCGCCTCCATCCGCACATATTGCGCCTCTGCGCGCAGCAAGAGCCCGCCGAACAGCGCTTCGACACCCCCGCCGACCGTGCCGCCGAGCATGGTGGAGTTCTTGCGGCTCGAGATCAGCAGGCCCGAGGCCGAGGAATAGGATTGCAGAAACCTGTCGTCGGTGGGATCGGCGTCGACGCCGTAGGTCTCGACCGAGGCCCTGCTCGTCACCGAGCCATTGCCGATGGCGAGGCCGCCGGTGATGAAGGGCATGAAGGAGCCGATGACATAGCCGGCGCGCACCCTCAGCGTGCCGACATCCTTGAGCTCGGCCGAGGTCCGCCCGACCAGGAAGACCGAGGTGTCGTAGCCGTCGCTGAGCGTCTGGGAGCGTCCGATCGCATCGAACGACTCGCCCTTGGCGTCATGCCGGGTGTAGTCGGCTTCGAGGCCGATCACGACATCGCCGATCTGGTAGTTGTAACCGGCGAAGCCGCCGAAGGTGGCGGCGCGCTTGCTGAAGGCCGGCATCCTGAGCAAGCTCGACGCCTGCATCTCGGCTTCCACCGTCGTCGAGCGCAGATGGTTCGCGACGAGATTGGCCGCGCCGCGGCCCGGATCGAAATTCGTGTCGGTGTAGCCGGCAAGTCCGCCGAAATAGAAGCCGGTCCAGTTCGAGGAGCCCGAGAAGTAATCCGGCGGCGGCGCTGGCGCATCCTCGATCTGCGAGCCGCGCAGGACGGGATAATCGGCCGATAGGGCCGGCAGGGTAGCGAGGGACAACCCGAATGCCGCGACGCCCAGGACCGAGCCAAAGACCGGCGCAATGGAACGGATACGCATCGTGATCTCCCCGAGCAGCGGCCGGAGGCGGCCGCACTGCCTTGCCCAGCGTCAATTCATGCTCCGGTAACCCTAATGCGCGGTTAACGCCGCCATTTTTGCAAGGTCTGCTCTGCGAGGCATGCACGCCTACGGCTGCAAAGAACGTGGAAATGTTCGTCTGACGCTGCGTAAGATACTTGCTGCTCGACATCGACAGGAATTGACCGATGGCTCGTTCCCGGAAGAAGCACCCCGCTGGCGGAATGACCGTCGCTGCCAGCGAGAAGGCCGACAAGACACGGGCGCATCGCAGGACGCGGCGCAGCGCTGCCGCCGCATTGGCGCGTGGCGATGAGCCGGAGCCCTCGATCAGGGGGACCGAGAACCCATGGTCCTATTCCAAGGACGGAAAGCAGTGGTACGACGATCCCCGGCCTGGATTGCTGCGCAAGTGAACCGCGTCAGGCTGCCCGGATGCGCGTCCGGGCAGCTTCAGCAAGAAAGGCCGAGCGTGACATGCCCTTGGCTTTTGCCGCAGCATCGACGGCACCAAGCAGGCTTTCGTCTATGGAGATGTTGATCCTCACCGATTTCGTCGGAAGGTCGAACGGAACCAGCGCCAGGACGGCACCGTCCGCCGCTTCGTTGAAATCGGGGTCGGACTGAAGCTCGGACAGGTCGCGTAGTCCCGGCATGGAGTCGCCGTCCTCCACCATGCTGCCGGCATGGAAGGTCAAGGCCTCGCTTCCTTTCCGGATGGCGTCCTCCGCTGTCGATCCGGTGGAGACGCAGCCGGGGAAATCCGGAAATGAAATGCCGAATATGCGGTTTTCTTCGTGGATCAACGCGTAAGCGAGAGGCATTCGAACCTCCTTTTCTCAGCTTGCAGACCGGACGTCACCACGTCCAGCCCGCCTGATTGAATATGGATCTGAGGGTTCCGGTCGGGATTTCCTTCGCTCCCGTGTCAACCGTGACCTTGCCGGGGCGCTCCGGGTGGCTGAATTGGACATGGTCACCCGGCCCCTTGCGCTTCACTTGCCATCCTTCGCCCTGAAGCCGTTTGACGATCTCCCGCGGTGTCATCGGGCCACGCTTCCTGCTCATAGCCCACGGTCTCCGCATTGTGTGTATTGATACATATCTCTTGACCGGGCATCAAGGGTTGCTGTGTATAAGTGTGTATGGGCGCGTGTCGCCGCCGTGGCGGCGGGGCTGCCGGTTGCAGTTCTGGCTCCGGTCTGGAAAAAAGCGCGTCCTGAACGAAGCAGGGCCTGGCGACCACGCCCGGCCGCCGGCGCGAAGGAGGCCACATGATCCGCCATATCGTCTTCTTCACCGCCAGGCGGCCGGAGGATGTCGAGACCATCCGCGTCTCGCTGAGTCGGCTCGCCGAGATCCCGCATTCGCTCGCCTTCGAGGTCGTCGCCAATGCCAAGGTCGATCCGATGGGCAACGAGGTCGATGTGATCGTCTATGGCGAGTTCGCCGACGAGGCGGCGCTGGCCGCCTACAAGGCGCATCCGATCTATGACGAGACGACGCGCCGGGTGCGGCCCTTGCGCGAGCTGCGCCATTCCGCCGATTTCCGCTCGACGCTGGGCTGATCCGTCATTGCGAGGAGCGTCAGCGACGAAGCAATCCAGGGGGACTGCGCGAGACCTCCTGGATTGCTTCGCTGCGCTCGCAATGACGGGGGAGGCGTCTGCTACCCGCAAACGCAGGGCAGGCGGGCTGCAGCGGCGTTGCTGGCCGTCCCGCCGCGCGCTAAAGCCTGACCATGACCGCGACCTCCTTCCGCCTTGCGCTCGCGCAGCTCAATCCGATCGTCGGCGATGTCGCCGGCAATGCCGAGAAGGTGCGCGTCGCGCGGCGCGAGGCCGCGGCCGCCGGGGCCGACCTGGTGATGTTCCCGGAGCTTTTCCTCTCGGCCTATCCGCCGGAGGACCTCGTCCTGAAGCCGGCCTTCCAGGATACCTGCCGCAAGGCCTGCGAGGCGCTGGCGCGCGAGACGGCCGATGGCGGCCCGGCTGTGCTCCTCGGCCTGCCCTGGCGCGAGGACGGCAAGCTCTACAACGCCTATGCCCTGCTCGATGGTGGCCTGATCCAGTCGGTGCGCTTCAAGGTCGACCTGCCGAACTACGGCGTCTTCGACGAGAAGCGCGTCTTCGAGCCCGGCCCGCTGCCCGGCCCGGTCGTCTTCCGCAACCATATCCGCCTCGGCATTCCGATCTGCGAGGACATCTGGGGCGAGGAGGTGGTGGAATGCATCGCCGAGACCGGCGGCGAGATCCTGCTGGTGCCCAATGGCTCGCCCTATCGCCGCAGGGTCACCGAGGAACGGCTGAACGTCGCGGTCGCCCGCGTCGTCGAGGCCGGGCTGCCGATGGTCTATCTCAACCAGCTCGGCGGCCAGGACGAACTGGTCTTCGAGGGCGCTTCCTTCGTGCTCAACGCCGACAGGAGCTTCGCCCATCAGCTCCCGGCCTTCCGCGAGGCGCTGCGCATCACCGAATGGGTGCGCGAGAACGGCTCCTGGCGCTGCAAGCCGGGCGAGATCGCGCCGGTCGAGAGCAGCGACGAGGCCGACTACACCGCCTGCGTGCTGGGCCTGCGCGACTATGTCGAGAAGAACGGCTTTCCCGGCGTGGTGCTCGGCCTCTCGGGCGGCATCGATTCCGCGATCTGCGCCGCGATGGCGGTCGATGCGCTGGGCGCGGCGAACGTCCGCTGCGTGATGATGCCCTATCGCTTCACCTCGCAGGAGAGCCTGGACGATGCGAAGCGCTGCGCCGAGGCGCTCGGCGTGCGCTACGAGATCGTGCCGATCGCCGAGCCGGTCGAGGGGTTCGAGGCGGCGCTGGCCGAGCTCTTCGCTGGCACCAATCGCGGCGTCACCGAGGAGAACCTGCAGAGCCGCGTGCGCGGCACGCTCCTGATGTCGATCTCGAACAAGTTCGGGCCGATGGTGGTGACGACCGGCAACAAGTCGGAGATGTCCTGTGGCTATGCCACGCTCTATGGCGACATGAACGGTGGCTACAACCCGATCAAGGACCTCTACAAGACCGAGGTCTTTCGCCTCTCGGCCCTGCGCAACCGCTGGAAGCCGCAAGGAGCGCTCGGGCCGGACGGCGAGGTCATCCCGCACAACATCATCGTCAAGCCGCCGACCGCCGAGCTGCGCGAGAACCAGAAGGACCAGGATTCGCTGCCGCCCTATGACGTGCTGGACGACATCCTCGCCTGCCTGATCGAGCATGAGATGCGCCTCGCCGACATCGTCGCGCGCGGGCACGATCTCGCGACGGTGAAGAAGGTCGAGCGCCTGCTCTATCTCGCCGAATACAAGCGCCGCCAGGCGGCGCCGGGCGTGAAGGTCACCGCCAAGAATTTCGGCCGCGACCGGCGCTATCCGATCGTCAATCGCTTCCGGGATTCCGGCGAGCCCGCCTATTCGCCGGATGCCGCGCTGGTGAAGGGTGTCGGCAAGCCGGGCGGCGAGAGCTTCGACTTCTAGAGCCGATTGTCGGCTTTCGGCAAAAGCGCCATAAGCCCTGCCATGACCACTCCGATCGTCCGCTTCGCGCCGTCCCCGACCGGCTATCTGCACATCGGCAACGCCCGGCCGGCGCTGTTCAACTTCCTGTTCGCGCGCCGCCATGGCGGGCGCTTCCTGCTGCGCTATGACGATACCGACATCGCGCGCTCGAAGGATGAATTCGCCGAGGCGATCGCCGAGGACCTCGCCTGGCTCGGCATCGTGCCGGACGAGACCTTTCGCCAGTCGCAGCGGATCGCGGACTATGACGCGGCGGCGCAGCGGCTGCGCGCGCAGGGGCGGCTTTACCCCTGCTATGAGACCGCCGAGGAGCTCGACCGGCGTCGTAAGCGTCAGCTCGCCCGCGGCCTGCCTCCCATCTACGACCGCGCGGCACTGAAGCTCACCGCCGAGGAACGCGCTGCCCTGGAGGCCGAAGGGCGCAAGCCGCACTGGCGCTTCAAGCTCGAGCCGCGCACCGTCTCCTGGGACGACCTCGTGCGCGGGCCGGCGCATATCGATTGCGCCTCGCTGTCGGATCAGGTGCTGATCCGCGAGGACGGCACCTATCTCTATCATCTGCCGTCGGTGGTCGACGACATCGCCTCCGGGATCACGCACATCATCCGGGGCGAGGACCACGTCACCAACACCGCCGTGCATATCCAGATCTTCGAGGCGCTCGGTGCTGCCCTGCCGGCCTTCGGCCATGTCAACCTCTTGACCACCGCGAGCGGCGAGGGGCTCTCGAAGCGCCTCGGCCATCTTTCGCTGCGGGGCCTGCGCGAGTCCGGTGTCGAGGCGCTCGCGGTCGCGGCGCTCGCCGTGCTGGTCGGCTCATCGGATGCGGTGCGCCCGGTCTCCAGCCTCGACGAGCTGGCGGACCTCGTCGATCTCGCCCATGTCTCGCGCGCTCCGGCCAAGTTCGACGAGCACGAGCTCGAGACGCTGAGCGCACGCACGCTGCATCATTTCGACTTCGCTCAGGTCGAGGAGCGATTGCAGACGCTGGGCGTCCCGGCGACCGGACCCTTCTGGCTCGCGGTGCGCGGCAATCTGGCGAAGCTGGCGGATGTGAAAGACTGGTGGCGGGTGGTGCAGGGGCCGCTGGCGCCCGTGATCACCGACGCCGACTTCGCGAACACAGCCGCATCGCTCCTGCCGACGGAGCCTTACGACGCGACCACCTGGAAGAGCTGGACGCAGGCCGTGGGCGCCGCGACCGGCGCCAGGGGCAAGGCGCTGTTCATGCCGCTGCGCCAGGCGCTGACCGGGCTCGATCACGGACCGGAGCTCGCCGCGCTGCTGCCGCTGATCGGGCGAGAGAAGGCGCTGAGGCGGCTGAAGGGGGAGGCGGCTTAGCCGTTCGGGCGTCATTCCGGGGCTTCGCGTAGCGAAGAGCCCGGAACCCAGAACCACGGAAACTGCAGAAAGAAGCGCTCGCGCTACGCTTGATTGCCGTCAGCGCTTCTGGGTTCCGGGCCCGATCCTTCGGATCGTCCCGGAATGACGGTGGAGTCGCCCGGCCCCGTCCGTCACTCGTGCCGGTGCATGGCCGATTCATGCTTGGTGTCGCGCATGGTCGAGTAGACCAGCAGCGAGAGGAAGATCACGCCGGAGAGGTAGTAGTAGAACCACTGCTCGTGGCCCTGCTGCTTGAAGAACAGCGCGATCGCCGGGGCCGTGCCGCCGAAGATCGAGACCGTCACCGCATAGGGCAGGGCGACGCCGGTGGCGCGGATCGCCGTCGGGAACAGCTCGGCCTTCACCACGGCGTTGATCGAGGTGTAGCCGGCCACGAAAATCCAGGCGCCCGAGATCAAGAGGAAGGCGATCCAGGGCGATTTCGTCTGGGAGAGCAGGGTCAGGATCGGCACCGTCAGCAGGGTGCCGGCGACGCCGAAGAAGATCAGCATCGGCTTGCGGCCGATCCGGTCCGAGAGCGCGCCATAGACCGGCTGCAGCAGCGAGGCGAAGATCAGCGAGCCGGCGATGACATAGGTCGTCGTGATGTCGCTGAGCCCGACGGTCTGCTTCACGAAGGTCTGCATATAGGTGGTGAAGGTGTAGAAGGCGGCCGTTCCGCCGGCGGTGAGGCCGACCACGATCGCGACCTCGCGCGGATATTTCATCAGGCCGCGCAGCGAGCTTTCCCGCTTCTTCGTCTTGCTGGCTTCGACGAAGGACTCCGTCTCGTGCATGTGGCGGCGCATGAACATCGCGGTGACGGCGAGCAGGGCGCCTATCACGAAGGGGATGCGCCAGCCCCAGTCGACGAGCTGCTCATGCGTCAGGAAGACGTTCTGGAGCAGCAGCAGGACGACGATCGCGGTGAGCTGGCCGCCGATCAGCGTGACGTATTGGAAGCTCGAATAGAAGCCGCGATGGTTCGGGTCGGCGATCTCGCTGAGATAGGTCGCGCTCGCCCCGTATTCGCCGCCCAGGCTCAGGCCCTCGATGATGCGCGCCAGCGCGAGCAAAGCCGGTGCCGCGAAGCCGATCGAGGCATAGGTCGGCGTCAGCGCGATGATCAGCGAGCCGAAGCACATCATCAGCACCGAGATCGTCAGCGACAGCCGCCGGCCGTAGCGGTCGGCGAGATGCCCGAACAGCCAGCCGCCGATCGGCCGCACGATGAAGCCCGCCGCGAACAGCGTCGCCGCGTTGAGCTGCTGCACCACGGGATCGTGCGAGGGGAAGAAATGCGGCGCGAAATACAGCGCGAAGGCGGTGTAGGCGTAGAAATCGTACCATTCGACCAGGTTGCCGACCGAGCCCATGAAAATGGCCTTCAGGCGGCGGCGTGCATCGGCCAGATCGAGGCCGGTTTGCGACTCGGCGAGCGTTTCGGACATGGGAAGCCTCTGGAAGGCCGTGTCGGTGCCGTCAGTCGCAGGGCCGCGTCGTCAGTCTAAGGGCGAGCGCGGCGGGGGCCTGGGGGCGTTCCGGACCGGCCGTGGTGTGGAGTTGGGCCATCTATGCGCCGATCGCGGCCATGCGTCCAGCGCCGGGCGCGGCGTTTATTCGTGGGCCGATGCGGGAATTACGCATGGCTTTTGAGCGAACCATGCCGCGTTCGGATGGAACCCGCGTCATCCCGGACACGCCGCGTCAGCGGCGCAGATCCGGGATCCATCGTAAAGCTCGGCGCTCTACGATGGATCCCGGCGCTCCGCTTCGCTGCGGCCGGGGTGACGGGGATTTGTTTTGGACGCCACCGCTGGCCGGCTCGCCGGCTCGACGGGCGACTTGCCTTACGGCCGCGTCGCAGACGGTCCCAGATTGGGCGCGAGGTTCGGCGCGACGATCCGGACCGTGCGCTTCTCGCCGGTGACGCTCTTGGTCTCTTTCTTGACGCCGTCGCCCTTCTGCACGGTTTTCTCCGGCTCGACGGTCTGCGGCCCCATGCCGGCCGATTCGGTGCCAGATGTCGGCGAGTTCTCGGACGGCATCGGCTTGTCGTCGGCGGGGTCGGGCAGGGTGGGGGCCTGCGCCGTCGGGGCAGGCGCCGGCGTCGCGGTCTTGCGCTTGGGGTCGGGCTTGGGCCGCGACATCTCGAGCGAGCTCTGCTCGGTGACGGTGATGTCCCCCTTGCGCTTGTCGAGCAGGTCCTCGGCGTTGCGCAGGGCCTGGACCCAGCTCTGGCCCGGCGAGCGGCAGGTGCAGGCGGCGTCGAAGCTGCGGATATATTTCCCGGCATTCGGCGTGGACGAGTAGGGCGTCCCCGTGCTGCGTTGGACAGCGTTCTGGATGTCGCCGCCGGTCGACATGCCGAAGGCGGTGGTCTCGGTGCCGGGGCAGAGCGCCTGGCACATCTCGTCCTGGCCTTCGCGCCCGCCGGGGCTGTTGGCGAGCGGGAAGAAATAGCCGTCGCAGGTCCGTACGCAGACGGTATAGGGGCCGCCCTGGCGCGGGCCGGTGGGCTCCGCCGGGCGCTCCTCGGGGTCGAGCTCCGGCAAGGTCGAATCGATCTCGCCCCGGCGCGGCTCGATTCCGAATATCGTCTCGAAGAAGCCGCGCTGTTGCGGCGCGGCGCGGCAATTGTTGTCGATCATCGCGGCGAGCTGGGCGCGCCGCTGCTCGAGGCCGCCGCCCTGGGCTTGCTGCTGGAGCGCGCCGAACTGCGCCTGCAACTGGTTGATTCGGGCGCGCATGCCGCCGCATTGCGGCGGTGGCGCCTCACCGAAGAACAGGAAGCCGCCGCGTTCACAACCCATGGCCCGGTACTGGCCGATGGTCTGCGAGAGCTGCGCGCCGACGCGTTGCGCGGCCTGGGCCGCGCGCGGATTGCCGCGCTGACCCTCGAGGCTGGCGAGTTCGCTGCGCCAGGCATTGCAGGCCGGCGACTGCGCGAGGGCCGCGCCACCCATCGTGGACAGGGCCAGGAGCATTGCGCCGAGGCGCTTGGTCAATCCAAATCTCATCGCCGATCGGGCCATCTCACCTGCATGTTCGATCCGCCCCCGCGACCGCTTTGCCGTTCGGTGCAACACCACCTGCCAAACGCGACGGAACTATGGACGGCTCCTGCGACGGCTCGGCGCAGAGTCGCAACGATCGACCGTAAACGCCCCCCGCATGCCATATTTGGCCGCGAGCGGCAATCACGGCTCGCCCTCGTGATAGGCCCCGGCGAGATGGCGGCCGCGCTCGGTCAGCATCGACAGCACGCGCTCGAAGACGCGCAGCTCCTCTGCCGCCAATCCTTCGGTCCAGCGCGCCTCGAAGGCGAGCGCGAGCGGCACGATATCGGCATAGATCCGGGCGCCGGGGCCGGTCAGGGCGACGAAGGATTCGCGCCGGTCCTCGCGATTCTCGCTGCGCGAGACCAGCCCGCGCTTCTCGAGCTCGCCGACCGCGCGCGAGACCTTGGTCTTGTGCATCTGGGTGATTTCGCCGATGTCGCGCGAGGTCATCCGACCGAACTCGCCGAGCTGCGCGATCACCCGCCATTCGGGGATGCCGATGCCGAAACGTGCGCTGTAGATGCGCCCGAGCGCGCGGCTGGCATAGGAGCCGACGACGTTGAGGCGATAGGGCAGGAACCGCTCCAGCCGCAACGCGGTTTCCGGATCAGGCATGTCGGAATCGAGCGATGGTGATTTGATTGACATTAGTTTCATCTGTAACTAATTGGAGCGGATATCAAGGCGCCGATCGCGATCATTCCGGAACTGGCGTGCTTGTCAAAGCCGCCGCAGGAAAGCCCCGACGGAACGCCGGCAGCGGAAGGGGACGAGCCATGAACGTTCAGACGCAGATTCACACGCCCCCGCTTCGGCAGATCGGCTCGGGCCCGCTCTACATGTCGGGTTTCGGCAATAGTTTCGAGACCGAGGCGCTGCCCGGCGCCTTGCCGGTCGGCCGCAACTCGCCGCAGAAGGCCGCCTACGGGCTCTATGCCGAGCAGCTCTCCGGCTCGCCCTTCACCGCGCCGCGCTCCACGAACGAGCGCTCCTGGCTCTATCGCATCCGCCCGAGCGTCAAGCATGGCGGGCGCTGGACCAAGCTCGACAAGGGGCTGATCCGCAGCGCGCCCTGCCGCGACGAGGCCGATCTGCCGATCGGGCAATTGCGCTGGAGCCCGATTCCGGTGCCGACCGAAAAGCTGACCTTCGTCACCGGCCTGCGCACGTTGACCACGGCGGGCGATGCCGACACTCAAGGAGGCATGGCCGCGCATATGCTCTTCGTCACCGCCTCGATGGAGCGTGAATACGTCTTCTGCGCCGATGGCGAATTGCTGGTCGTGGCGCAGGAGGGCGATCTGCGCTTCTGCACCGAGTTCGGCGTGATCGAGATCGAGCCCGGCGAGATCTGCGTGATCCCGCGTGGCGTCGTCTTCCGCTGCGAGCTCCCCGGCGGCCCGGCCCGCGCCTATGTCTGCGAGAACTATGGCGGCGGCTTCACCTTGCCCGATCGCGGGCCGATCGGCGCCAATTGCCTCGCCAACCCGCGCGATTTCCTCACTCCCGTCGCCGCCTATGAGGACGACGAGACGCCCTCGACCCTCTACGCCAAATGGGGCGGCGAGCTCTATTCCACGCCGATCGGCCAGTCCCCGCTCGACGTCGTCGCCTGGCACGGCAATTACGCGCCCTACAAATACGACCTGCGCCATTATTCGCCGGTCGGCGCCATCTCCTTCGACCATCCCGACCCGTCGATCTTCACGGTGCTGACGGCGCCCTCCGAGACGCCCGGCACCGCCAATATCGATTTCGTGATCTTCCCGGAGCGCTGGGCCGTGGCCGAGAACACGTTTCGGCCGCCCTGGTACCACCGCAACATCATGTCGGAGTTCATGGGGCTGATCTACGGCGTCTATGACGCCAAGCCCGAGGGCTTCACGCCGGGCGGCTTCAGCCTGCACAACATGATGCTCCCGCACGGGCCGGACGCCTCCGCCTTCGACCATGCCAGCACGACCGAGCTCAAGCCGGTCAAGCTGACCGGCACGATGGCCTTCATGTTCGAGACCCGCTTCGCCCAGCGCGTCACCGGCTATGCCGCCGGCCTGCCGGCCCTCCAGCCGGATTACAGCGCCTGCTGGGACGGTCTGAAGAAGCGCTTCGATCCCAATAAGCGCGAGGCCTGGTAGGGCGGCCCGACGCAAGGCCCTTGCGCGGCGGCGGGGCCTGTCGCTCAATGCGCTTGCGAGTTTCGCAAGGAGCCTCTCTTCGCAAGGAGCCTTTCTTGGCGACGTCAGCGAAAACGCCGCGCCGGCCCGGCAAGGGCGGGAGCAAGCAGCGCCCGACCCACGGTCGGGCCGCGTTCGACGGCCCTGCCATGATGCGGCTCTGGGCCCGGCACTGGCTCGACTTCTGTCGCGGAATGCCCCTGCGCGGGCGGCGGCTGCTCGACGGCATCGAGCGTGACCCGGCCAGGCGCGTCCATGACTTCCGCCGGTTGATGAAGGCCTGGCGATCCCTGCTGAAGCTCGCCCCGCGGTCGCTCGCGGAGGAGGCGGCGGCGCTCAGGGCCGAGATCAAGCAGCTGCGCCGGAGCTTTGGCGCGACTCGCGACGCCGTGGTCGTCGCGCGCACCTTGCAGGAGCTGTCGCCGAAGGCCGGCGGCAAGCTCGCGTCGCCGCCCGATCAGGCGCCGGCACCGGAGACCGTCGCGGCGATGCGCGATGCGCTCGACCGGCTCTCCGTCAGGATGGAAGCCTGGTCGGTGGCGGGGGAGCGCGGCGGTTTCCTGCTCGCGGCGTTCCGCAGGAGCTACCGCAAGGCCCGCCGCGCCGCCAGGCACGATCCGCGCCGGATGAGCCTGAAGCGCCTCCACGCCTGGCGCACCCGCGTCATCGATCTCGGCTATCAGCTGAGCTTCTTCCAGCCGGCCGCTCCGTTCTATTACAAGGAGCAGATCGAGGCCGTGGAGCGGCTGCGCACGCATCTGGGCGCAGTCGTCGATCTCGACATGGCCGACAGGCGGCTCGCGATCGCAGCCGAGGCCGAGCCGCTGACGAAGCTCCGCAAGAAGCTCGGGCGGCGTGTCGCGAGGCAGCGCGGCAAGGCGGCGGCGATGATCGGGCGCGTGCTCGGCGAGCGGCCGAGAACGGCCTGCGCGCATCTCGCGGCGGCGATGACTCACCAGGAACCGCGCCGGATCAGACTTGTCTGACCCGGCGCCAGCCCTGCCGCCGCCGCGCGCCTCAGCGCGATTTCAGCCGGTTCATGAAGGCGTCGTAGGACAGCTCCGCGACCTGCCACCAGAGCAGGTTCTCGCCGCGGAAGGCGACCATCGACTCGTAGCCCTTCTTGAACAGCTCGCTCTTGGCCGAGGTCTCGGCATAGTACTCTTCGGCCGCCTTCAGCGAGGCTTCCATCACCGGCTGCGGGAAGGCGCGCAGCTGCGCCCCCTGCGCGACGAGCTTGCGCAGCCCGCCCGGATTGACGAAGTCGTATTTCGCCAGCATCCAGTTGTTCGCGGCCTCGCAGGCATTGTGGACGATCGCCTGGTAATGCTTCGGCAGCTTGCCCCACTGCTCCTGGTTGATGACGAGGTGGAGCATGGCGCCGCCCTCCCACCAGCCGGGATAGTAGTAATAGGGCGCGACCTTCACGAAGCCGAGCTTCTCGTCGTCATAGGGGCCGACGAACTCGGCCGCGTCGATCGTGCCGCGCTCGAGCGCCGGATAGACATCGCCCGGCGCGATCTGCGTCGGCACGACGCCGAGCTTGGCCAGCACCGAGCCGCCCATGCCGCCGATGCGGAACTTGAGCCCCTTCAGGTCCTCGACGCTCTTCAGCTCCTTGCGGAAGAAGCCGCCCATCTGGCAGCCGGAATTGCCGCAGGGGATGGAGTAGGCGTTGAACTTGGCCAGGGCCTCGTTGATGATCGGCTCGCCACCGCCGAAATACCACCAGCTATGCTGCTGGCGGGCATTGAGCCCGAACGGGATGCCGGTTCCCAGCCCCAGCGCCGGCTCCTTGCCGATATAGAAATAGACCGGCGTATGCGCGCATTCGACCGTGCCCGAGGTGACGGCGTCGAGCGCCTGCAGCCCCGGCACGATCTCGCCGGCCGAGAAGGTCTGGATCTGGAACTTGCCGTCGGTCGCGTCCGACATGAACTTCGCGAATTGCTGGGCGGTGCCGTAGATCGTGTCGAGCTGCCTGGGGAAGCTCGAGGTCAGGCGCCATTTCACCTCCGGTTGCGATTGCGCGATCGCGGGCATCGCGATCGGCGTGGCGGCCGCCGCCAACGCACCGGTTTTCAAAAAGTCGCGGCGTTTCATAAGCTGTCCTCCCAGGGGTTTGTTGCGCGCAATCTCGCGTGTTCGTCACGGATTGGAAAGAGATGAAACTCGCCTCCCTCATGCATGGCCGGGATGGCCGCCTCGTCGTGGTCTCGAAGGACCTGACGCGCGCCACCGACGCTTTCCCCGTGGTCGCGACGCTGCAGGCGGCGCTCGACGACTGGGGCCGGTACGCGCCGCATCTGGCCGACCTCGCCGAGGGGCTGGAGCATGGCTCGGTGCCGTCCTTCCGCTTCCACGAACATGACTGCGCCTCGCCCTTGCCGCGCGCCTATCAATGGCTCGACGGCTCGGCCTATGTGAACCATGTCGCGCTGGTGCGGCAGGCGCGCGGCGCCGAGATGCCCGAGAGCTTCTGGAGCGACCCGCTGATGTACCAGGGTGGCTCGGATTCCTCGCTCGGCCCGCGCCAGCCGATCCGCGCCCGCAGCGAGGAGGACGGCATCGATTTCGAGGCCGAGATCGCGGTCGTCACCGGCGACGTGCCGATGGGCGTCTCGCCCGAAGCCGCGCGCGACTATATCCGGCTCGTCATGCTCGCAAATGACGTGAGCTTGCGGAATCTGATTGCGAGCGAATTGGCGAAAGGTTTTGGTTTCGTTCAGTCCAAGCCGCCCACGGCCTTCTCGCCGGTGGCCGTCACGCCCGACGAACTCGGCGCGGCCTGGCAGGACGGCAAGCTCGCGCTGCCGCTGCTCTCGCAGCTCAACGGCCAGCCCTTCGGCAAGCCCGATGCCGGCATCGACATGACCTTCGATTTCGGCGCGCTCATCGCCCATGCCGCGAAGACCCGCCCGCTCGCGGCCGGCACGATCATCGGCTCCGGCACGATCTCGAACCGCGACGCCGAGGGCGGGCCGGGCAAGCCCGTCGCGGAGGGTGGCGTCGGCTATGCCTGCATCGCCGAACAGCGCATGGTCGAGATCATCGCGACCGGCACCGCCGCGACGCCCTTCCTGCGCTTCGGCGACACGGTCCGCATCGAGATGAAGGACGCCGAAGGCCATTCCATCTTCGGCGCCATCGAACAGGACGTGCTGCCTCATGTCGACTGACACGCCAGCCTTCGCCTCCAGCGCCGATCTCGGCGAGAAGACCATCTCCTTCGACGAGATCGGCAAGGGCGTCTACGCCTATACCGCCGAGGGCGACCCCAATACCGGGGTCGTGGTCGGCGACGAGAGCGTGCTCGTCTTCGATGCGCAGGCGACGCCGAAGATGGCGGAGACCGTGATCGCGCGCGTCCGCAAGGTCACCGACAAGCCGATCAGCCATGTCGTGCTCTCGCATTATCACGCGGTGCGCGTGCTCGGCGCGCCGGCCTATGGCGCCCGCGAGATCATCTGCTCGGATGTCGCCCGCGAGATGATCGTCGAGCGGGGCGAGCAGGACAAGGCGAGCGAGATCGGCCGCTTTCCGCGCCTGTTCCAGGGCGCCGATTCGATCCGGCCGGGGCTGACCTGGCCGACGGCGACTTTTTCCGACACGCTTTCGGTCTGGCTCGGCAAGCGCGAGGTCCGGCTGATGAAGCTCGGGCGCGGCCATACCGCCGGCGACATCGTCGCCTGGATTCCCGATGCGAAGGCCTCCTTCGCCGGCGACCTCGTCGAATACGGCGCGACGCCCTATTGCGGCGACGCGCATTTCGGCGACTGGCCGGCGACGCTCGACCGGCTCTCGGCGCTCGGCTCGGCCGCCATGGTGCCCGGCCGCGGCGCGGCGCTGACCAGCGCCGGCATGGTCGCGGACGGCATCAAGGGAACGCGCGCCTTCCTCAGCGATCTCTATGCGGCGGTCAGGCAGAACGCCGCGGCCGGCCGCTCGCTGCGCGAGACCTTCGAGCGCGTCCACGCGGCGCTCAAACCCGCCTATGGCGACTGGGTCATCTTCGAGCATTGCCTGCCCTTCAACGTTTCGCGCGCCTATGACGAGGCCAAGGGGCTTGACCACCCGCGGATCTGGACGGACGAGCGCGACCGCCAGATGTGGGCCGAGCTCAGAGGCTAGGCCGGTGTCGCTGGTCGGCCATCTCCGCAAGGCGGCCCGCAACAATGCCTTCGCCAATGACAGGCTGCTGCGGGCCTGCGCGCAGCTCGACGATCAGGCTTTTCGTGCGCCGCGCACGAGCTTCTTCCCGTCGCTGCACGAGACGCTGAACCACAACCTCTCGATCGATCTCTATTATCTCGACGCGCTGGAGGAGGGCGGGCGCGGGCTTGCGGTGTTCGAGACGTTCCGGCCGCTGGACTGCGCCGCGCTGCTCGTCGCCCAAGGCGAGACCGACCGCCGCCTGATCGCCTTCTGCGATGCGCAGAGCGAGGAGAGCCTGGCCCGGCGCGTGGCGACCGATCGGGGCGACGAGGGCAGGGTGCCGGAACGGGTCGACGACCTGCTCGCCCATCTCTTCCAGCACCAGGTCCACCATCGCGGCCAGGCGCACGCCATGCTCGCCGGCACGACGGTCTCGCCGCCGCAGCTCGACGAATATTTCCTCGCCTTCGACGCCGCCCGGCGCGAGGCCGAACTGGCGCGGCTGGGAATCGCGGGGCCGGAGGGGCTCGGATGAGCGGGCGGCTGAGCCGAGCAATGGTCAGTAAGCGGCTGCGAGGCCGGGGAACATCGGAAAATGCTTGAGATTCAACGTTGCCAGTCGCAACCCGTGATGCTCGGCCGTCGCGGCGATCAGGGCGTCCGCGATGTCGAGGCCATGGCTTTTCTGGAAGCGGAGCAGGAAATCGCCGGCGCTCTCTGCGATGGCGTGGTCGATGTCGAGCAGGGTGCTCCCGGCAAGGAGAGCGTCGATCCCTCGGCGGTCCCGCTCGCCGCGCTGCCCTGCGCGCAGCTCGCTGACGCTGATCACCGACAGATGAGGCCGCGCAGACAGGCTCATGATGAAATCGACGGCCGGGGCATGATTGCGCAGGCCGTCGATCACAACGCAGCTATCGAGCAGGATCGTCACGTTCGCCGCCAATGCCGCGCGAGGCTCTCGGCGCGCCGGGCACTGTTTCCGCGTCTCTCGGTGGCTGCGTCATCGAGGTCGGTGCGGTCGGCCCAGATGCCGAAAGCCTTGGCCCAGCCTGCCTTCCAATCGTTATTGTCCGCCAGTTCGCCCTCGGCAATGGCAAGGTCGACGCCATGCCTGATCAATTCGCTCTGCTTGCGGCCGGTGCGGCGGCTGAGGCGCTGGAGTGCGAGCTTCTGGTCTTCACGCAAGAACACCTGGGCTTTGCGCATGGCGATGCCTCCTCGAGAACGACATATCTATTGTATGGCGCTTGGCGGCTTTGCGCCATTCCCCGGCGCTCTTGGCGACAGGAGCGCCTGAGCCGTGGCCGGGTTGCGCCGCTTCGCCTATCGCCGCAGTCCGGACCAGGACGCGCGCGTTCCCGCCCACCACCCCGTCGTCATCGTCGGCGCCGGCCCGGTCGGGCTGACGCTGGCGCTCGATCTGGCGCGGCGCGCGGTTCCCGTCGTGCTGATCGACGATTCCGACCGCATCGGCGAAGGCTCGCGCGCGATCTGCTTCGCCAAGCGCACGCTGGAGATCTTCGACAGGCTCGGGCTCGCCGCCGCGATGGTGGAAAAGGGCGTGACCTGGCAGAAGGGCAAGGTCTTTCGCGGCCGGGAAATGCTCTACGAGTTCGACCTGCTGCCCGAGCCCGATCACAAACAGCCCGCCTTCATCAACCTCCAGCAATATCATGTCGAGGCGGCCCTTGCCGCGGCGGCGCAGGCCGAGCCGCTGCTCGACCTGCGCTGGTCGAACCGCCTGGCCGGGATCGAGCCGCGCAACGACGGCGCGCTCCTGACCATCGAGACGCCCGAGGGCCCCTACCGGCTCGATGCCGGCTGGGTCGTCGCCTGCGACGGCGCGCGCTCGCCGAGCCGCGCCTTGCTCGGGCTCGAATTCCGCGGCGAGGCCTTCGAGGACAAGTTCCTGATCGCCGATGTGAAGATGCGCGCCGCCTTTCCGACCGAGCGCTGGTTCTGGTTCGCGCCGCCCTTCCATTCCGGCCAGTCGGCGCTGCTGCACAAGCAGCCGGACGATATCTGGCGCATCGACCTGCAGCTCGACCGCGACGCCGATCCGGAACAGGAGAAACGCCCCGAGAGCGTGCGTCCGCGGATCGAGCAGATGCTCGGCCATGGCGATTTCGAGCTGGAATGGGTCTCGGTCTATCGCTTCCAGTGCCGGCGGCTCGACCGTTTCGTGCATGGAAGGGTGATCTTCGCCGGCGACGCCGCCCATCAGGTCTCGCCCTTCGGCGCACGCGGCGCCAATTCCGGCATCCAGGACGCCGACAATCTCGGCTGGAAGCTCGCTTTGGTCGTGACCGGCGCCAGCCCGGCCTCGCTGATCGACAGCTATGACAGCGAACGCGTCGAGGCGGCGCAGGAAAACATCCTGCACTCGACCCGCGCCACCGATTTCATCGCGCCGCGCTCGCCGGGCGAACGGATCCTGCGCGATGCGGCGCTGGCGCTGGCCGGCACGACCGGGTTCGGCCGGCGCTTCGTTAATTCCGGCAGGCTCTCGCAGCCGACCGCCTATACCGGCTCGCCGCTCTCGACGCCGGGCCCGGACTGGCCGGACGGCGTGCCGCCGGGAGCCGCCTTTCTGGACGCGCCGCTGCCGCGTGGCGCGAACGGCCGGGCCTGGCTGTCCGAAACGCTGGCCGACGGGAGACCCGTGCTGATCGCTTGCGCAGCCGTTGACGAGGCGCTCGCGCCGCCCGGCGTCACGCAAGTCGCTATCGCGCCGGCGGAAGCCGGCACCGGTATCCTGGCCAGGCGTTATGGGCTGGCGCCGGGCGATGCCGTCCTGTTGCGGCCCGACGGCCATGTCGCCGCCCGGTTCCATGATGCGACGCGAGCTGGCATCGCGGCCGCGCTCGAAACCCTGGAAGGACGCCCTGCGTGACCGATCCGAAACCTCTCCTCACCGAACCCAATCTCGCCGATCCCGACGCGGCCTATCGCCTGATCGCGCAGGCGCATCGCGACCTGAGCGAGGCCGAGAGCGCCGCCTTCAACGCCAGGCTCGTCCTGATCCTTGCCAATCATTTCGGCGACGTGGAGATTCTGCGTCAGGCCTTGGCGCTGGCGCGCGAGGCGCGGTAACGTCTGTCGCCTGCCGCCGGAGCTTTCGCCGCGATGATCGATCCCGTCCCCCTCTATCCAAGCACCATTCCGCTCGCCTTCTTCATCTGGGGACCCGCCCTCGTGATGCTGCTGTTCTGGCTCGTCGGGCTCTGGGCGAGCCGCCAGGGGGTGGCGCGAATGCTCGAGAACGACTGGCACGGCTTCACCGTCTCGGATGTCGAGAAGCTGTTCTCGGCCTATGGCGACGAGCGCCGCAGCCGCTATCGCCACCGGGTGCTGCCGGCCGATGTCGCCTTCGCCCTGACCTATGCGATCGTCGGCGCCGTCATCGTCGCCGGGGTCTCGATGCGCGGCTATCCCTGGTGGGCCGCGGCGCTTTGCGGCGGCGGCTGGCTCTTCGGCGGGCTTTGCGACATCGCCGAGAATTTCGGCGTGGCGCGGCTGCTCGACAAATATCCGAAGGTCGAGCCGGGCGATGTCGCCTTCGCCAGCGGCTTCACGCGCCTCAAGCTCGTGCTCTTCACGCTGGGCGTGGTCGGCGCGCTGGTCGCGGCCTATCTCGTATTCAAGCCGCTGGCGGGCTGAACTTGCCGTATCCGGCACGCATCCTGCTGGTCGTCGCAGCCTTCGCGGCTCTCGCTGCGCCGGCTGCGGCAGACGAGGCCTATAAGCGCTGCATCGATGGTTCGGATGGCACCAATCCCGCCTGGGGCGCCTGCGGCGGCGAATGGATCGCGCGTGAGGACGCCAAGCTCAACGCCGCCTGGAAAAAGCTCTACGACGCGAGCGAGGCGGCGACGAAGAAGGACCTGCTCGCGGAGCAGCGCGCCTGGAACGCCTTCAAGGAAAAGTCCTGCCGCTTCTACGACAATGGCGATTTCGGCCGGGAAGGCCAGGTGCTGCATTTCCCGGCCTGCCGGGCCGAGATCATCGCTCAGCGCACCGCGACGCTGGACAGCTACGGCATCGACAAATAGCCGAATAGCACGGCGTCAGACGTGCCCCCTGCCTATCGCGCTCCCTGCCTGCTCGCAGCAGCGAAACTAGCGCGCCGCAAGACCATGCGGGTCGCGACCACGGGCGGTGCGCCGATCAGCGTTTCAAGCCGGGCCGGTACGGGCTCGAAGCCGAGCTTCGTCGCGAGCCGCAGCGAGGCCGCGTTTTCCGGATGGGTGACGATGGCGATCTCCGGCAGGGCCAATGTCTCGAAGCCGTGGCGGAGCAGGCGGGTGACGGCCTCGAAGGCATGGCCCTTGCCCCAATGGCGCGCGGCGAAGCGGTAGCTGATCTGGACCTGCTCGTGAGCGTCGCCGTCCGGTATGAGGCCGACATAGCCGAGCAGATCCTGGCCGAGCAGGTCCCGCGCAGCCGTCAGCGGGAACACGGACCAATAGCTGAGCCCGCGCGCGACATGGCTGAAGCTGCGCGCCGCGATGCCGTCCCGGCCCATCGCCGGGTCGCCGACCGGCGCGATATAGCGCATGACCTCGGGATCGGCGTTCAGCGCCGCGATCAGGTCGAGATCGGCGACCGTGCGCGGCCGCAGCGCCAGGCGAGCGGTCCTCAGTTCCGGCAGCGCCGTCGTCGTCATGTCGTGGTTCCCGCGGATCACGTTCTTCGGCTGCACTGGTGCGCGGGGGCGCGGCATCCCATATCCTGCCGGCCGTCATATGGGCAGGCCGTCCTGCGGCAAAGCGTCGGGAGAGTTCGGAATGCGGTTTCGTCGTCATGTCCTGGCCATGCTGGCCGCAGCCACCCTCGGCGCCGCCGCGCTCGCGCCGGCCCAGGCCCAGGAAGACCTGATCTTCCGGAAGTCGACGGTCTGGAAGATGCTGACGCCGAACGACAAGCTCGCCGTCTACGGCGTCGACGATCCGGTCGTCGAGGGCGTCGCCTGCCACTACACCATCCCCGAAAAGGGCGGCGTCTCCGGCATGTTCGGCGTGGCCGAGGAGGTCTCGGAGATCTCGCTGGCCTGCCGGCAGATCGGCCCGATCAAATTCAAGGAAAAGGCCGAGCAGGGCGATGTCGTCTTCCGCGAGCGCCGCTCGATCATCTGGAAGAAGATGCAGATCGTGCGCGGCTGCGACGCCAAGCGCAACGTGCTGGTCTATCTGGTCTATTCCGACAAGCTGATCGACGGTTCGCCGCAGAACTCGACCTCGACCGTTCCCGTCATGCCCTGGGGCGGGGCGGGCGACGCGCCGAAATGCTCGGACTGGATCAGGTGAGGGGCTTGAGCGAGTGTACACGCACGGTGTACACTACGGCTGTCGGTAGCCGGAGCCGCCGTCTTGGAGTTCGAGTGGGACGAGAAGAAGCGGCAGCAGGTCATTCGCGAGCGGCGCGTGGATATCCTCTACGCGGCGCGAATCTTCGAAGGGGAGACGCTGACCCGGATCGACGACCGGCAGGATTACGGCGAGGAGAGGAGGATCTCCCTCGGCATGGTCGCGGGCGAATGTTTCGTCGTCGTGCATACCGACAGACATGCCGTCGTTCGCCTCATTACGGCATGGAAGGGCGGACGAGATGAGCGCGAGCAATATGAAAAGGGCATCGCTGGAAACCATCCGTCGGATGCAGGCGGAGGGTGAGGTCTTTCATGATCCGCATGCGCCCGAAGGCGAGAGCCTGGGCCGCGCCTTCTGGGACGAGGCGGTCGTGGTGCCGCCGAAAGCGCCGACCTCCGTGCACCTCAAGCTCGATCCGGAGGTGTTCGATTTCTTCAAGCGGGGCGGCAAGGGGCATCTCACCCGCATGCAGAATGTCTTGAAAGCCTATGTCGAGGCGCAGCGGCGAAAGGCCGGCTGAGCGCCCGTCTCACTCGCCGCAGGTGATGGAGAGCGGCTGCTCGGCTTCGGAGATCAGGCTGGGCTTGCTCACCGAGCCGGTGAAATCATCGCGCGCCGCGACGCCGAACGAAACCGCCTTGGCGAAGCCCTGGGCTTCGCACCAGGCGTCGGCGACGATCTTGCCGCATTCGGAGGTTTTCGAGGACAGGCAATCGGCGACACCGTAGCCATCGCTCGCCGGGATCAGGAAGATGCGCTGGTCGCTGGAGGCCGCGACGGTCTTCGTCGTCGGCAGCACCGAAAGCGACAGGCCGGCTCCGATGATTCCGAAGAGGCCGATCAAGGCGATGGCGCGGCGCATTCTCGATGTTTCCTCGTGACCCGACAGGCCCAAGAACCTTCGAATCATGACAATGGTTTCTGCGGGTTAAATTTCGATGAATCGTGGCCACACGATGGTGCGACGCAGCAAATCAGGCTGCCCTCTTGACGCAAAGCCCGCGCACAGGCAATCAGTTTTTCCATGACGCGGGCCGCCATCCGGATTTGCATTATTTGCCGCTAGCTTTCGCTGGCCGGCTGCTCACGTCCTCGTCCTGAAACGACTCGACAAAAGCGCCCCGGCCAGCGGCCTGGACTTAACGCCTTTCGTCGCCCTTTTCGCTCAGGACCGTTTCGATGTCGCCCAATCTGAGGCTCTACAACACGCTGACACGGACGAAGGAGAATTTCGTCCCGATCGATCCCGATCGCGTCCGCATGTATGTCTGCGGCCCGACGGTCTATGACTATGCCCATATCGGCAATGCCCGGCCGGTCATCGTCTTCGACGTTCTCTACCGGCTGCTGCGGCAGCTCTATGGCGCGGAGCATGTCACCTATGCCCGCAACCTCACCGATGTCGACGACAAGATCAACGCCCGCGCCGCGCGCGACTATCCCGGCCTGCCGCTGAACGAGGCCATCGCCAGGGTCACGCAAGCCACGACGGCGCAGTTCCACGCCGATGTCGCCGCGCTCGGCAACCTGAAGCCGGACGAGGAGCCGCGCGCCACCGACCATATCGAGCAGATGAAGGCGATCATCGAGCGGCTGATCGCGCGCGGCGTCGCCTATGTCGCCGAGGAGCATGTGCTGTTCCATGTGCCGGCCGTGGCGGAGCTGAAGAACGCGCCGAAATACGGCTCGCTCGCCCGCCGTCCGCTCGACGAAATGATCGCCGGCGCGCGGGTGGACGTGGCTCCCTACAAACGCGATTCGATGGATTTCGTGCTCTGGAAGCCGAGCCGCGACGGCCTCGATCCCGGTTGGCCGTCGCCTGCGGGCATCGCGACGCCGGGCCGTCCCGGCTGGCATATCGAATGCTCGGCGATGTCCATGGCCAAGCTGCTCGAACCTTTCGGCGGCGGGCTGCAATGCGACGATCCGGCCAAGAATGTCTTCGACATCCATGGCGGCGGCATCGATCTCGTCTTCCCGCATCACGAGAACGAGATCGCCCAATCCTGCTGCGCCTTCGGCGGCGCGGGCGGGGCCGCGCGCATGGCCAATATCTGGATGCATAACGGCTTCCTGCAGGTCGAGGGCGAGAAGATGTCGAAGTCGCTCGGCAATTTCGTCACCATCAACGAACTGCTCGAGACCGAGGTTTTTGGCGGCCGGAAGTGGCCGGGCGAGGTGCTGCGGCTGGCGATGCTGAAGACGCATTACCGCCAGCCGATCGACTGGACGGTGAAGGCGCTGGAGGAGGCTGAGAAGACGCTTGCAGATTGGGCGGCCGTCGCTGGCGAGGCTGGGGTCGGACAGGTTCCGGCCGCGGTGATCGAGGCCTTGGCCGACGATCTCAATATGTCGCAGGCGCTCGCCGAGCTTCATGCTTTGCGCAAGGCCGGCGACCACGGCAGCCTGAAGGCGAGCCTGGCGCTGCTCGGCATCTGCCTGCCTCAGGTCGCTGCGACAGCGATAGACGATGCGCTGCGCGCGAAGGTCGAGGCCTCGATCGCCGCCCGCCTCGAAGCCCGTCGCGCCAAGAACTTCGCCGAATCCGACCGCATCCGCGACGAGCTCGCCGCCCTGGGCATCGCGCTCAAGGACGGCAAGGACCCGGCGACCGGCGAACCCGTCACCACCTGGGAGGCGAAGCGATGATGACGCCCGTTTCGCGCGAACCGATCATCATTGCCGATGCCGGCCCCATCCTGCGTCTGGCGGCGGCAGGGCTGCTTGCCATGTTGGCGCGGCTCAACCGCCGCATCGTGCTGGTCGATCGTGTCGAGGACGAGCTGATCGGCGACGAGACAAAGCCCTATGCGAGCGAAATCAGGAGCTGGATCGAAAGCGAAGGCGAGGCGCTGTTGCGCGTGCCGACGGTGATCGGCGAGGGCATCCGCTCGCTCAAGGCGCGCGAGCGCTCGCTGGAGGAAGAGGCGCGCCTCAAGGCGAGCCTGCGCAACTCCGGGGAGCTCGCGCTGCGCGAGTTCGTCGATTTCTGGCGGCCGGACGAAGCCTCTTCCGCCGTCGTGCTCTACGAGGATCGCAAGGTCCCCAATCTCTTCCTCGAGGTCGACTACCCCGTCACCTTGATGACCACCCGCGCCTTTGCGCGCACGATGGCGTCGTGGGGCGTGAACCTCGATGCGCCTGCGGCGCTCGAAGCCGTCGCCGGAATCTACGATCTCAAGCCCGCCATGATCGGCGAGATTGATCCCGATACCCCCGTCGACCTGCGACGCCTGCCGACTGTCCCGAAAGAAGAACAATGACCGACGAAGCTCCGAAGATCCGTCGCCGTGGCTCGCTCTCCATCGCGATGAAGCTCGTGATGCTCGCCATGGTGGTGCCCAAGCTGCTGCGCTATCGCCTGAGATCGCGGCCATGACCGCGCGCATCCATCTCTTCGACACGACGCTGCGCGACGGCGCGCAGACCACCGGCGTCGATTTCTCGCTCGACGACAAGCGCGCCGTCGCCGCCATGCTCGACAAGCTCGGCATCGACTATGTCGAGGGCGGCTATCCCGGCGCGAACCCGCTCGATACGGCCTTTTTCGCCGATAAGCCGACGACGAACGCCAAATTCGCGGCCTTCGGCATGACCAAGCGGGCAGGGCGCTCGGCCGCCAACGATCCTGGCATCGCGGCGCTGCTCGAGGCGAAGGCGGACGCCATCGTCTTCGTCGCCAAGAGCTGGGACTACCATGTCCATGTCGCCCTCGAGATCTCGCTCGAGGATAATCTCGAAGGCATCACCGAGAGCGTGAAGGCCGCCAAGGCGGCCGGGCGCGAGGTGATGCTCGATTGCGAGCATTTCTTCGACGGCTACAAGGCCAATCGCGACTATGCGCTGGCCTGCGCCCGCGCCGCCTATGAGGCCGGCGCGCGCTGGGTCGTGCTCTGCGACACCAATGGCGGCACCTTGCCGGACGAGGTCGCGGCGATCGTCGCGGAGGTCGCCAGGACCGTGCCGGGCGATCATCTCGGCATCCATGCCCATGACGATTGCGGCTGCGCGGTGGCCAATTCGCTCGCCGCCGTCGAGGCGGGCGCCCGCCAGATCCAGGGCACGCTGAACGGGCTCGGCGAGCGCTGCGGCAACGCCAATCTCGTCACGCTGATCGGCGCGCTGAAGCTCAAGGACAAGTATCGCGGGCGCTTCAGCCTCGGCATCGACGAGGCCCAGCTCGGCCAGCTCGCCCATGTCTCGCGCGCGCTCGACGAGATGCTGAACCGCGCCCCGAACGTCCATGCGCCCTTCGTCGGCTCCTCGGCCTTCGCCACCAAGGCCGGCATCCATGCCTCGGCGGTGCTCAAGGACCCGCGCACCTATGAGCATGTCGCCCCCGAGGCGACCGGCAATATCCGCAAGGTGCTGGTCTCCGACCAGGGCGGCAAGTCGAACCTGGTCGCCGAGCTGGAGCGCATCGGCGTCACGCTCGGGCGCGACGATCCGAGGCTCTCGCGCGTGCTGGAGGAGCTCAAGGAGAAGGAGGCGCAGGGCTACGCCTTCGAGGGGGCGGATGCGTCCTTCTACTTGCTGGTGCGCCGCATCCTCGGCGAGGTGCCGGATTTCTTCCAGGTCGAGCGCTTCAAGGTCAATGTCGAGCGGCGCTACAACGCCAATGGCGAGCTCGTCACCTTCTCCGAGGCTATCGTCAAGGTGAAGGTCGGCGAGGAGCTGCTGATCTCGGCGGCCGAGGGTGATTCCGGCCCGGTCAATGCGCTCGACATCGCCCTGCGCAAGGATCTCGGCCGCTACCAGTCGCTGATCGGCGGCCTCAGGCTGGTCGACTACAAGGTCCGCATCTTCCAGGGCGGCTCCGACGCGGTGACGCGCGTGCTGGTCGAGTCGGCCGACGAGACCGGCGAGCGCTGGACCACGGTCGGCGTCAGCGCCAACATCATCGACGCTTCGTTCCAGGCGATGACGGATTCGATCGTCTACAAGCTGATGCGCGAGGGTGCGACGGCATGAGACTCCCTTCTCCCCCGAGGGGAGAAGGGTTCGCCGAGCGGTTCGCGCGTCAATCCGTCAGCCGCAGCGTCCTCTCCTTGCAGAGGTCGACGCCGTCATTGTCGCTCTCGACCTCGTCCTCGAAGCGCCCGAGGATGTAATAGGTGCAGCCGGCCGGCTTGCTGAGCTTGAGCGAGACGCTCTTGCCCGGCGCCAGCGGCTTGGCGAGCTTGGCGACGAGGCGGGCCTGCTCGCCGGTGGTGGCGATCTCGAGCGTGTTCAGCGGCACGGTGCGGGCATTGGTGATCTTGATTTGGCCGGGAGGCCGGGCCGATTGGGCCAGCGCCGGCAGGGCGACGAGGCTGAGCGAGGCGGAGGCGCCGATCAGGCCGGCCGAGATAACATGTTGAATTCTCATGGTTGTTTCTTCCCCGATCGTGAGTTCTGGACCTTCATGAGCCATCTCACACCGCTCTTGGGTCGAGAAAAAGGCAGATCGGCGCGGCCACCGCCGCAATCTGCATCTTGCGCGTGGCCCATGTATTCCCGTGCCAATGGGCCTATATGGGCGAGCCAACCTGGAATCGTTTGAAGATGTTCCCGCCTGCCGCGCCGTCTCCGGCGCCGACCTTCGCCCGCTCGGCCGTGCTCCAGCCGGGGTCCGGCTTCATCGCCACCTTCCGCGCGCTCTGGCCCTATCTCTGGCCGCCGGACCGGGCCGACCTGCGCCAGCGCGTCGTCGCCGCCTTCGTCCTGCTGGTCATCGGCCGGCTGGTGCTGATGGGCGTGCCCTTCACCTTCAAATGGGCGACCGACGCCCTGGCGAACAACCCGACCAGCCTCGGGCGCTGGCTGCCCTGGCTGGTCGGTGCGCCGCTGGCGCTGACGGTGATCTACGGGCTCGCGCGCGTCGGCTCCTCGGCCTTCATCCAGTTGCGCGACGCGCTGTTCGCGCCGGTCTTCATGCATGCGGTGCGCACCCTGGCGCTGCAGACCTTCGGCCATCTGCATCATCTCTCGCTGCGCTTCCATCTCGAGCGCAAGACCGGCGGCCTGACCCGCGTGCTCGAGCGCGGCCGCAACGGCATCGAGGAAATGGTCCGGCTCGGCCTCAACCAGCTCGTGCCGGTCGTGGTCGAGGTCGTGCTGATCATCGCCGTGCTGCTGGTGATGTTCGACTGGCTCTATGTCGTGGTGCTGGTCACGATGGTCACCGGCTACATGGCCTACACCATCAAGGCGACCGAGTGGCGCATCGCCATTCGCGGCGCCATGAACGAATCCGACACCGACGCCAATTCCAAGGCGATCGACTCGCTCCTCAACTACGAGACCGTGAAATATTTCGGCGCCGAGGCGCGCGAGACGGCGCGCTACGACCTCTCCATGGCGCGCTACGAGCGCAATTCGGTGAAGGCCTATACCTCGCTGGCCTGGCTCAATTTCGGCCAGGCCGCGATCTTCGCCGCCGGCCTGACCATCTCGATGGTGATGGCGGTGCGCGGCTTCCAGGCCGGGACCCACACCGTCGGCGACTTCGTGCTGATCAACGCCATGCTGATCCAGCTCTACCAGCCGCTGAACTTCATGGGCACCGTCTATCGCGAGATCAAGCAGGCGACGCTCGACATCGAGCAGATGTTCTCGCTGATCGGCCGCGATCCCGAGATCCAGGACCGCCCCGGCGCGCCGCCCTTGCGGGTCGATGCCGGCGAGGTCCGCTTCGAGGACGTGCATTTCGCCTATATCCCGGAGCGGCCGATCCTGAAGGGCATCTCCTTCGCCGTACCGCCGGGCCGGACCATCGCCATCGTCGGCCCCTCGGGCGCCGGCAAGTCGACGATCTCGCGCCTGCTCTTCCGCTTCTACGAGCCGGGCCAGGGCCGCATCCTGATCGACGGCCAGGACATCGCCGAAATCCAGCAGGTCTCGCTCCGTTCCGCGATCGGCATGGTTCCGCAGGACACCGTGCTGTTCAACGACACGATCGAATACAATCTCCGCTACGGCCGGCCGGAGGCGACGCAGGACGAGATCGAGGAGGCGGCGCGGCTCGCCCAGATCGACCGTTTCATCCGATCGCTGCCGGAAGGCTACGAGACCTCGGTCGGCGAGCGCGGCCTGAAGCTCTCGGGCGGCGAGAAGCAGCGCGTCGCCATTGCCCGCACCATCCTGAAGGGCCCGCCGATCCTGGTGCTGGACGAGGCCACGTCCGCGCTCGATTCCTTCACCGAGAAGGAGATCCAGGACGCGCTCGACCGGGTCAGCGAGGGTCGCACCACGCTGGTCATCGCGCACCGGCTCTCGACCGTGATCAATGCTGACGAGATCATCGTGCTCGACAAGGGCCTGATCGTCGAGCGCGGCCATCATCGCGAGCTGCTCGCCGCCGACGGCGTCTATGCCGCGCTGTGGAACCGCCAGCGCCAGGTCGACGAGGCCAAGGCGACGCTGAAGCGCGCGACCGAGGAGGAGGAGGCGAGCGTCCGGGTCAGCTTGACGGAGTAGCCAAGCTCCTGTTCCTGCTTCCAAATTTCCCTCGCCAAACTGGGGAATTCAGGCATGCTGGCAAGGTGGCCGGAGCCGCCGGCCGTGCGAAGTTGGGGGGGCTTCTCATGTTCGATCCGACCACACTCACGGGTTTCCACACCTGGCTCAGCCTGATCGCGATCCTCGCGGGGTTCTTCGTCGTGCCGGCCCTGCTGAGGGGCCATACCAGGCCGGGCTGGACCGGGACCTTCCTCTCGACCGCCTTCGCCACGAGCGCGACCGGCTTCGCCTTCCCGTTCACCGGAATCCTGCCCTCGCACATCTTCGGCGCGGTCTCGCTCGTCCTGATCGGCCTCGCCGGCTACGGGCTCTATGCGCGGATGCTGCAGGGGACCTGGCGGCGCATCTACGCGATCTGCGTCGTGATTGCGCAATACCTGCTCTGCTTCGTTGCGGTGGTGCAGGCCTTCCTCAAGGTGCCGGCGCTGAACGCGCTCGCACCGACCCAGTCCGAGCCGCCCTTCGCCATCGCGCAGGGCCTGCTCTTCGTGGTCTTCGCGGCGCTCACCATCCTGGCGGCGCGCCGCTTCACGCGCAGCCCGACCGCGCTGGCTTGAAGCAATCGCGACGCGGGCACTGCCCATAGGGCGCTGCCGCCGGCGCCTCATTCGCGGTCGATGTCGATCACGTCGCCGTCGCGGTCGATCCTGACCATCATGCGATAGCCGCGGCTGTCATAGCCGTCCACGACGTAGACGCCGCGGCGGAACGAAACGTCGTCGACATCGTCGAGGCCGCGATCGATCGCGATTCGCGCCGCCTCAGCCGGCGAGATGTCCGGGCCGCGCCCGCGATCGCTCCGCCGGCCGTCGCGCCATCCCTCGTCTTGCCGCTCGTTCCAGCTCCAGCGGCCTCTCCGCTCCCACCGCTCGTCAGAGCCGATCCGGTCTTCCGGACCCATCCTGTCGGGCCGTGCCGGATCGTCGATCGTGGCCTGGTCGCGCCACCGTCCGCTGCGCTCCGTCCCCGGCTTGGCGCCGGGGGCTTGGCCCTGCGCGCCGCCGCGGTCGGCGCGGGCGGGGTCGTTCGCCGCCTCCCCACCTTGCGACTTCGATTCGCCGCTTGCGCCGGGCGCCGTGGTGGCGGGGGTCTGAGCCTGTGCAATCGACGGAGCCACGCGCGCGGCCCCGGCCGTTTCATTCACCTGGGCGCCGGCGCCGACGGCCGTGTAGGCCGAAAGCGCGCCGGCGAGCAGGGCTGCTCGATAGATCATCGTGACAAGATCCCTTTGCTGATGTCCTCTAGCCAGGGAACGGAACGGCTTTCCTATTGTTCCGGTCGAAATGGGAGCGTCGGCGAAGGCGGCCGTCAGTATCCGCCGATGATCGGCAGGATCTCGCCGGTGATGTAGCTCGAGCACTGCGCCGAGGCGAGGAAGACATAGGCCGGCGCGATCTCCTCGGGCTGGGCCGGGCGCTTCATCGGGGTCTGGCTGCCGAACTCCGCGACGTCCTCGGCCGTCTTGTCGGACGGGTTGAGCGGGCTCCAGACCGGCCCTGGCGCCACCGCGTTGACGCGAATCCCGCGCGGCACGAGATGGGTCGAGAGCGAGCGCGTGAAGGCGTGGATGCCGCCCTTGGTCGTGGCGTAGTCGATCAGCTCCTTGCTGCCCATCAGGCCGGTGACCGAGCCGGAATTCACGATCGCGCCGCCCGGCCGCATATGCGCGAGCGCGGCCTGCGCCATGTGGAAATAGCCGTAGAGATTGGTCTTCAGGGTCGTGTCGAAATGCTCCTCGGTCAGATCCTCGAAGCGCGGCGCGTGGACCTGGAAGGCGGCGTTGTTGACGAGCACGTCGAGCTTGCCGAAGGCTTTCACCACCTGCTGCGCCGCCTTGCGGCAGAATTTTGCATCGCGCACGTCGCCGGCGATCGCCAGCCCGCGCCGCCCCTCGGCCTCGATCGCCTCCAGCGTCACGGCCGCGTCCTCGCTTTCGCCGAGATGCAGGATCGCGACATCGGCGCCTTCGCGCGCGAAGAGCACGGCGACGGCCCGGCCGATGCCGGAATCGCCGCCAGTGACGATCGCGACCTTGCCCTCGAGCTTGCCCGAGCCCTTGTAATAGGGCGCGTCATACATCGGCGCGGGGTCGAGCCGCGCCTCCGAGCCCGGCTTCGGCTGATGCTGCTTCTTGAAGGGCGGTTCCGGATAGAGCCGCGCCCCGGCCTGCATCGCGCCGCGCGGCGGTTTCTGCGGGCGGGCATCGGCGCGCGCGACCTGCTTCTGGATGCGCCGCTGCTGCTTGGCGGCGGCCTTCACCGCCTTGGGCGGCTTCGCGGCCGCCCTGGCCGGGGATTTGGCCTTCGCTGAGGATTTCGCCACGGGTCGCTCCCTGTTCGCAGGTTGTCGAGGGGGAACGTCGGGTCGGGGTGCTGGTTCCGCCGGGCTCGCGCCGAAAACCCCGTCGGCGTCTCACCGCGAGGGTTTGGCTGGTCGCTTTGCGTATCCGAGGGGATGCGCGGGACGAGGGTGGCGGCGCAGCCGGCGCCGCATGTCGAATGTCGATGTCGAGTGTCGAGGCGACGCCGCTGGCCACCGCCTTGGTCCCGCGCGCGGTTCTCTTTTGACCCCTCCGTCCGACGGCCGGCAGGCCTCCCGGGCGCTTGCCCGGCGACGGACGGGCCTCCGCCGCCACGACCCGCAACGGTCGTGGCCAACGGACACCGCCACTCCGCCCGGCCGCACGATGCCTCGCGACAGCCCCCTTGGTCGGGCGGAGCGAGGAGAGGATAGGGGTGGTTTCAGGCAGCGGGGATAAGCGGGGGTGGCTATCCCCGGGGCCCGCTGACATGCCCGGTCTCCGCCTCGGAGGCGGAACGATGATCGAAAAATTGCCTTTATGAAAAATAATCTTGATCATAAAGATAATAATCGGACTTTGGAGATGCGCGATGTCAGCCTTGTTTCTCATGACAGCCGCCGCCGCCATGCTGGCGCTGGTCAGCCTGGGCGGCGGCTTCTACGAGATCGCCGTGGTCGATTCCGTCTGGCCGAAGCGGCCCGCGCTGATCCAGCCCGCGCAGGGCGGCCTGTCACGGCGCCGGTTCTGGATACCGGCGCATGTCGCCTTCGAGCTGGCCCTGATCGGCGCGCTGGTGCTGTCCTGGCACGAGGCGGACCTCCGCTTTTGGCTGCTGGTCGCCCTTGCGAGCCATGCCGTCATGCGCATCTGGTCGGGCTTCGACTTCATTCCCAAGGCCGTCGCCTTCGAGAAGCTGGACGCGCGCGAGGTTTCGGAGAGCGCCGCCCGTGCCTGGGTTCGCCGAAGCCGCCTGCGCCTGCCGCTCGATCTCGTGACCTGCCTCGCCGTGCTGGCGGCCTTCGCCCACGCCGCCCGGATCGCCTGACCATGGCCGATGAAGCGGCGGAACGACCTCTCGTCGCGCGCGTCGGGGTGGCCGTGCGCAAGATGGGCGCGCAGAGCGTCCTGCTGAGCAACGCCATGGCGGCGCTCTTCGGCCTGACGACGACGGAGCTCGAATGCCTCGACGTGCTCTTCATGCGCGAGGAGGCCTCGGCCGGCGACCTCGCCAGGGCGACGGGGTTGACCTCCGGTGCGATGACGGCGCTGCTCGACCGGCTGGAGCGCGCCGGCTATGTCGCGCGTCGTGGCGATCCCTCCGATCGCCGCCGCGTGCTCCTGCGCATCCGGCCGGAGGCGATCGCGCCGATCGAAGCCATGTACGCGCCGCTGGCCGAGCGGAGTTTTGCGCTTTGGGCGAGCTTCAGCGATGCCGAACTCGCGATCGTCGAGCGCTTCCTCGCCCGCAGCCTCGAGCTCGGCGTCTCCTGCACGCAGGACCTGCAGGCCGGCACGGGAAAGCCGCCGGCCCGGCGGCGCGGGACGCGCCCGGGACCGCGGCGGGACGCCGCCGGTCACAAGCCCAGCCGGTAGCGCAGCTTCTCGCGCTCGCCCTGGGCGTATGAGCTGTAGCTCTCCGGCACGGGCACGGCCTCGACCAGCACGCCGCCGAGCTTTTCCAGCGTGCGGCGCGATGCGGCATTGTCCGCCGTCGTCGTCAGCCAGAGCTCGGTGAGGCCATGCGCCCGGGCGAGCGGCAACAGGGCGCGCACCGCCTTGCCGGCAAGGCCGCGGCCGCGATGGCCAGGCTCGACCGAGAAGCCGACCTGTCCGGCGAGATGCGTCAGGAGATATGTCGTCGCCGGCCGCAGGCTGACCGTGCCAGCGCGCTCGCCCGCGACGAGAATGTCGAACCGATAGGCCAGAACGCCCCAGGGCGAGGTCTCCGGCCGGTAGCGCTGGCTCGGCCGCAGCCTGACCTCCTCGCAGCCGAGGCCCGAGAGCAGGGGCTCGCCGATCTCTTCATCGATGGCCATGGCTCTTGCGACCGGTGCCGGACTTGCTGCTGTGGCAGGAGCGCGCAGGCCTCTTCCCCCGGCGCATCGAACACCCTAAACCACGCGGACAGGGCGCGCAGCCCTCTTTCCGGCGCAAGACAGCGTCAACGCGCAGATGCGCCAACAAGGCCAACGGGATTTTCCATGTCGCTCGTCGATTCCGTCCGCAAGGTGATCGTGCCCATCCACAAGGAGGGCTATGTCTTCATCGCCATCGCGCTGGTGGCGACGATCGTGCTCGCCAATCTCTGGTCGCCCTTCGGCTGGCTCGGCGCGATCATCACCATCTGGATCTGCTATTTCTTCCGCGATCCGGTCAGGATCACGCCGCAGCGCGAGGGGCTGGTGATCTCGCCGGCCGATGGCCGCGTCAGCCAGATCGCCTCGGCGCTGCCGCCGCCCGAGCTGAACCTGCCGGCCGAGCCGATGACGCGCATCTCGATCTTCATGAACGTCTTCGACTGCCATGTGAATCGCAGCCCCGTCTCCGGCCGCATCGTCAAGATGGCCTATACGCCCGGCCTCTTCCTCAATGCCGAGCTCGACAAGGCGAGCGACGACAACGAGCGCAACGCGCTGGCGATCGAGACGCCGGCCGGGATCGTCGGCGTCGTGCAGATCGCCGGGCTGATCGCGCGGCGCATCGTGCCCTTCGTCAAGGAAGGCGATTCGATCGCCACCGGCGAGCGCTTCGGCCTGATCCGCTTCGGATCGCGCGTCGACGTCTACCTGCCGACGGGCGTGACCCCGCTGGTCGGCGAGGGCCAGACCGCGATCGCCGGCGAGACCGTGCTGGCCGATGTCTCTGCGAGCGAGGCTCGGCGGGCCTACCGGGCGCAATAACGCGACAGGTAATTGCCCGGGCCGGGAGACCTGGTAGCGATCGGCGGCATCGGCAATGAGCCGCGTTCGCCCTGTCGCCCGTGGTGCAGGGACGGAGCCCGGCTGGTTGCGCGAAGCCGGGAGGGCAGGCCGTGAGCGTCACCTATCTGATCGATTTCCAGGTCGTTCCGGCCGAGCGCGAGCGCTTTCTCGCGCTGCTGAACGGCGTGCTCGACGCGATGCGGTCCGAGGAGACCTTCCGGGACGCGACCTTGCATGTCGACCCGCAGGACCGGAACCACTTTCTGCTCCACGAGACCTGGGCCGATCACGACGAGGTGGTGGCGGTCCAGATCAAGCGAGCCTATCGCGACGACTGGCACGCGGCCTTGCCGCAATTGCTGGAACGTCCGCGTGGCATTTCCATCTGGACGCCGCTGCGCAGTGACCGCGCGCGCTAGCCTCGCGCCGGAAAACCGCGTATTCCGGCTGCCATGAGCGATCTCTTTCCCCCTTTCGAGCCCGAGCAGGTCGAATCGAAGCGCGCGCGCTTCAGGGCGATCCCCTTCCGGCTGATCGCGCCCAACCTGATCACGCTGCTGGCGCTTTGCCTCGGCCTGACCGCGATGCGGCTCGTGGTCGAGGGCAAGCTCGAATCGGCGACGATCTTCATCCTCGTGGCGGCGGCGCTGGACGGCGTCGACGGCCGCCTCGCCCGGCTGCTGAAGGGCACCTCGCGCTTCGGCGCCGAGCTCGATTCGCTCTCGGATTTCGTCAATTTCGGCGTGGCGACGGGCTATGTGCTGTGGATCTTCATCCTGCACGACCTGCGCTCCTTCGGCTGGATCATCGTGCTGACGCTGGCCTGCGCCATGGCCCTGCGCCTGGCGCGTTTCAACGTCATGATCGACGATCCCAACCGGCCCGACTGGCAGAAGAACTTCTTCGTCGGCATGCCGGCCCCGGCCGGCGCGATCACCGCGATGCTGCCGCTCTACCTGCATTTCATCGGCGTGCCGGTGCAGGATTACGGCGCCCCCTTCGTCGGCATCTACATCCTCTTCATCGCCTTCCTGACGATCTCGCGCATCCCCTGCTATGCCGGCAAGACGCTGGGCGCGCGCGTGCCGCGCGAGAACGTGCTGCCGCTCTTCGTCGCCGTCGTGGTGCTGGCGGGGCTGCTCTTCGCCTATCCGTTCGAGATGCTGACGCTGATCGTCGTGGCCTATCTCGCCTCGATCCCGATCAGCGTCGCGCGCTACCGCAAGCTCGAGCGCGAGCACAACGCGGTGCTCACCGGCCCCATGGCCGCACCCGAGCCCGTCAAGGCGTCGGATACCGACTAACGGCTGCGGCCGCGAAACCGCGCCGCATTGGCGCTGGTGCGCTTCGAGAACGGCTCGAGCGCGCTGTCCATGGCCCGGACCGTCGCCTCGGCGAAATCCACCTGGGCAAAAGGGCTCAGCGCCAGATCCCACCAGAACAGGCCGACCGCCTGGCTCGCCGCCAGGCCGCTTTCCATCACCGCCGAGACCTTTTCGGTCACGGCCTTGGCGGCCTCGCGCTGGCCCTTGCTGTCGCCGAGCGCGCCCTTGAGCAGCATCGGCATGCGCATCGCGATCGTCAGGCCGGCATCGGCCTGCATGGTCAGGACCTTGCTGACGAGCGCCTGCGCTTCCACTCCCGCGCCGGTCACGGACCGCAGGCGCTTGCTCGTTATCGCCATGTCTGGAGGACTCCGGGAGGGGGAAGAGACCGGCGCAAGCGCCAGGTCCCGCGCGGCGATTGCGACGCCGCGTCGCTGGAATGTGGCAAGCCCGGGCCGATTGTGCAATGCGAAGTGCGTCATGGCAGTGCATAATTTATGCGCATGGTGCATATCAAAGTCAGGATTTCAGGGCTGACCCGCGCTCAGAGCGGGGCGGCCGCGCCGGATTTCGCAACCCGCGAAAATGATCTAGAGGCTTAGGGGCAGGGGCGGCCGGCCGGTCGCCCGCGACTGTCGAGACGAGCGCCAGGTTCGAACGCCCTTGAGTTTCTTCGCCTCCCCGAAACCACCCGGCTGGCGGCCGATGCTGGTCCTGGCCTCGGCCTCGCCGCGCCGGCTCGCCCTGCTGGAGCAGGCCGGGCTGAAGCCCGACGCCATGCTGCCTTCCGATCTCGACGAGACGCCGCTCAAGGGCGAGCGCCCGCGCGACCTGTCGCGCCGCCTCGCCCGCGACAAGGCCGAGGCCGCGCGCGAGGGTGCCAGGAGCCGTCCTGATCTCGAGGGCTGCTACATCGTCGCCGCCGACACCGTCGTCGCGGTCGGCCGCCGCATCCTGCCCAAGGCCGAGATCGTCGACGAAGCCGCCGCCTGCCTGCGCCTGCTGTCGGGCCGCGCCCACCGCGTCTACACCTCCGTCGCCGTGGTGGCGCCGAACGGGTCGATCCGCGACCGCATCATCGAGACCCGCGTGCGCTTCAAGCGGCTCTCCTCCGAGGACCTCGAATCCTATCTCGCCTCGGGCGAATGGCGCGGCAAGGCCGGCGCCTACGCCATCCAGGGCATTGCCGGCTCCTTCGTGGTCAAGCTCGTCGGTTCCTATACCGGCGTCGTCGGCCTGCCGCTCTACGAGACGGTGAACCTGCTCGGCGGCGAGGGCTTTCCCATCCGCTTCGGCTGGATGAATATCGGCTGAGCCGAGCCTTCGCCGTTCCCGTCATGGCGCCGCCGCCCGCGGCGTCCTGTGCCGCGGAGCGCATGCGCGCCTTGCACCGCCCGGCGGGAACCCCGATCCTGCGCCCGCAAGCGCGGCCGGCCGACAAGCCGCGCAAAGGGGGACGAGGCTCATGACGGAACGCTTGAGGGGCAAGGTCGCGATCGTCGCAGGCGCGGGCTCGATCGGCCCCGGCTGGGGCAACGGCAAGGCGACGGCGGCGATCTTCGCCCGCGAGGGCGCGCGCGTCGTCTGCGCCGACATCAACCGCGACGCGGCCGAGGAGACGGCCTCGCTCATCCAGAACGAGGGCGGGCAGGCGATCGCCGTTGAGGCCGACGTCACCCGGGCCGAGGCGGTCGCCGAGCTCGTCGCCCAGGCGCTCGGCCGCTATGGCCGCATCGACATTCTCGACAACAATGTCGGCATCGCCGAGGTCGGCAGCGTCGTCGACCTGCCGGAGGAGGTCTGGGAGCGCGTCTTCCGCGTCAACCTGACTGGCGCCTTCCTGGCGATGAAGCATGTCATCCCGGTGATGCAGCGCCAGTTCGAGGAGAGCGGCGAGGGCGGCTCGATCATCAACATCTCCTCGATCGCCTCGATCCGGCATACCGGCGTGCCCTATGCCAGCTATTCGGCGACCAAGGCGGGGCTGAACCAGCTCACCCGCACCACGGCCGCGCAATATGCCGCCCAGAAGATCCGTGTGAACGCGATCCTGCCCGGCCTGATGAAGACGCCGATGGTCGAGCATTCGGCCGGGCTCGCCCAAGCCTATGGCGAGGGCGACGTCGCGGCGATGTGGGCGGCGCGTGACGCGCAGGTGCCGATGGGCCATATGGGCGAGGCCTGGGACGTCGCCTATGCGGCGCTCTTCCTCGCCAGCGACGAAGCGCGCTATGTCACCGGCATCGAACTCGTCGTCGACGGAGGAATCACGCTCAAATATGGCTGAGATCAAGGATACGCCCCCCGGCAAGCCTTGCCCGATCTGCGGCAAGCCGGCGGTGACGCGCTTCAGGCCCTTCTGCTCCGCGCGCTGCGCCGATATCGATCTCGGCCGCTGGCTGAAGGGCTCCTATGTCATCCCCGGCGAGCCGGTCGAGGATGCCGAAGCCGCGCCGTCGCGGCGCGAGGACGAGGATAGCTGACGGCTGGCCGTCCCCGGAAGGAAACCTTGTGCGCCGCGGCTCGTTGCTTCCGAAACCAGCGCGCAAGGAGCGGATCATGGCATCCATCGACAAATTCACCGGCGCGGCCGGGACGGGACGGGATCTGGCGCTCACGCTGGAGCGGCGCTTCCCGGGCAAGGACTGGGTCGCGGACCTCGCCGGCAGGGCGAACCAGAGCCGCGATTTCGTCGAATGGCATCTCCAGGAGGACATGGCGCCCCCGGCGGAGCTCGCCACGGCGGCGCAGGAGATGCTGACCGACCGTAGCCTGCCGGCCGAAGGCAAGGCCCTACCGCCCGGAACCGACACCGGCCTGACCAGCCCGGACGACCTGCCTTTCGCCGGCTTGCCCGGAAATCTGGGGAAGCTGCGCAAGGACTGACGCGGCCGTGCCGGCGGCCGCCGCGAAGCGACTGGACAGCCCGGCCGCCAGCCTCTATATCGCCCCGACCAACACGGAGCGCGCGCCGCTTCGCCGGATGCCCAGATAGCTCAGTTGGTAGAGCATGCGACTGAAAATCGCAGTGTCGCTGGTTCGATTCCAGCTCTGGGCACCATTTCTTCCTCTCATCCGTTGTCGCCGCCCTTGGCCTCGCTCACGGTTGCCGACTGGCTTGCCGCCGCGCGATCGAGGCATGCCGCCATCGGGCCCGTGCCCCAGTCGAATTTTCGGCATTGCTCCATTCCGACCGTATAGTCGCGGGCCGTGGCCTGGGGCTTCTGTGCCGGGCCGCAACCGGCCAGCGCGAGAACCATGGAAGCCAGAACAAGTCGCATTTTCGTCCCTCCCTGAATGCGCGCTCAGGCGAGCATCCCGATAGGGCGAGACTATGATGGCGCGAGCGGCATTTCTCCCCCGGCGGGAATGACCGCCGGCGAGGGCCGGGCCGCTACCGGCAATTGGCGCGGCAGCGCACCGCGGACACGACGGGATCGTCCTCGCCGGCCGTGACGATCTCGATCAGCATGTCGCGCCGCGACCGCCAGACGAAGATGCAATGACCGAGGCCGGTCCCGGAACAGGCGAGCATCTCCGGAAAACCCGCGCAGCGCCGGTCGCCCGGCATGCAGGCATCCGATTCGGGCAGTCTCACCGGCTTGTAGCCGAGCCCGGCGAGGCTGCGACGGGCCTCCCGATACTCGGTGTTCTTCGGGAAGCTCGGCAGGCGCTCGGCGGACAGCGCGACGCTGCTCGCCAGCACGGCCAGCACAATGACCAAACCGCGCATATCAGCCCCTCCGGCGGGCGCTCATCCGTCATTCGACGAGTTGAGCTCGTCGGGCGTCAGGCTCTCGTCTCCGGTCAGGCCGGCGGCCTGCCGCAAGGCGTCGTTGATGCGATCCTGCCAGCCCGGGCCGTCGCTCTGGAAATGTTCCAGCACGTCGCGGTCGATCCGCAGCGTGACCATTTCCTTCGCGCCGGGGATCGCCGGACGCTTTTCGGCCGGAACCGCCGCCTTCGGCGCGGCGGGTTTGAACAGCGCCTGGGCGTTCTTCCAGGGATCGGGAGGCCGGCGGGTTCTGTCATGGCTCATGCGTCGTCCCCTTGCGCTGTCCGCCGGCTGTCCCGCCGCCGTCCGGCATACGCGCCGGCCGAGGGCGGTCTCTACTGGATCGGCTGGTGCTTGGCCTGCTCGACGCTGGCCTTGGCGAGCATCGCCTCCAGCGTGGTCAGGACGTCCGACGCCATCCACAATTGCAGATCCTGGCCGCCTTCGACCTCGAGCGCGATGGCGGCCTCGGTCGTGCCGTCGGCGCTCACCGTGATGTGCTTCACCTTCAGCACCGCCACGTCGATCATCGGCTTTTCGGCCATCTCGTGATCCTCTCAGCTGCACGAGCGGGAACAGATCCGGGTGCCTCGGCGCCCAGTGGACGCAGTTTAACGGCGAAGCTGGCGAAAAGAACCCCGGCCAGGCCGCCGAGCACCTTCACGGCGGCGTCGGGCGCCCGGCCGTGGCGCGTCGGCTCGAGGGCCTGCGCGAGCTCGAGCCCGACGGCGACGCCGACCGCGGCGAGCAGGATCCAGCCCCGCTGGCGCGGATAGGCGAGCGCGAGCGCGCCGGCCGCGACGAAGAAGGCCAGGAAGCGCTCGAGATCGGCGCCGAAGCCCGCGATATGCGGGCGCGCTCCGATCGGCGACAGGGTGGCGAAGACGATGGCCAGGGCCGCGCACCAGCCGGTGGCGGCCGCCAGCTTGCGCAGGAGCTCAGGATCGGGTCTTGAACGGGCCATCTGGCCGGGCGGTATCAGAGTGTCGAACTCCGGTGCAGCCCCTATCGCGGGACTGTGACAATCTGCCCCGGAATCGCAGATCGGTCCACCGGCCGGGGCCCGATCCTTTCACCGCGGGGCGAACCCGGCGCGTGGGCGCCGGGCCCCGCCGGCGCCGTCAGCCGGCCTTCCTGGTGACCAACGTCAGCTCGCCGCTCTCGTCCATCTGGGCGATCAGCACATGCATCGAGGACAGGCCCTTGGCTTCGAGCGCGGACTTGATGTCGGGCGCGGCGTCGATCGCCTTGCGCAGCTTCTGGAGCTCGCCGTCGCCGCGCTGCGCCACGACCTGGGTGACCTGCGTCTGGGTCTCCTGCGGCAGCTCGGTGATGTCGACGACATTCACCGACTTGATCGCCGGCGGCTGTGCGGGCGCCTGGGGCGCCGCGGCCGGCGGCCGGGCGGGGGCGTTCTGACCGGATGGCGCCTGGGCATTGGCGGCGGCCGACAGCACGAGGGCCGTGCCGGCTGCCAGGATGGTGATCATGCGCATGGGCTGTGCCTTCCTTCGGTTGCGGATGGCCGCCCAGTTGAATCGTTCAATGGGGTCGCAAGCTGGAGCCCATCGGGTCATTCCGTGACGATGTCGCGGCGAAAATGTGCAGGCGTGAGCGGATCAGCGGCGCCGGCACAGGGCGGATTCGCGCGCCGTCGCGCGGCGCAGCACCTTGCGCGCCACGATCTGCACGGGCGGGCCGTCCTCGACCGTGCCGGAAAGGACGAGCCGCCCGTAATAGAGCCCGTCGGAGAGATCGCGCCGCGCCGCATCCGCGGGGGGCAGGCCGCTCAGATCGGGCTCGGTCCGCGCAAAGCGCTTGCCGGACGGCACCAGCACGACATCCTTCGACGGGCAGGGCGTGCGCACGCAGCGCAGGCCGTTGTCGCAGGTCACGAACAGCGCCTGCGCCCCGGCAGGGCAGGTCGCTGCGGCGAGGGCGGCGACGGTGAGGAGGGAGCGCGGCAAGATCATCGGGGCTATCCTTCCGGGGTGGCAGAATACCGATATGATCGGGGCATTTCACCTCCCTCATCGCAAGCTCGCCCGCCTCGGCGCTCGCCGGCGCGGGCCGGATCGGCACGCTTGCTGGACGATTGTCCACCTGACGGCTTGTCAAAGCGCCCGGCAATCGGGCATAGAGCCCGTAACGGAGACGTGGCCGAGAGGCTGAAGGCACTCGTTTGCTAAATGAGCATACCCCACAAGGGTATCGAGGGTTCGAATCCCTCCGTCTCCGCCATTTCCCGCCGATTGCCCTCTGCAGCGCGATATTGCCGCCGATTGCCGCATTCCACCAATCGGTATGCAAAACCGCCGGGCCTACGCTACAGCCCGATAGATCTTGAGAGCCAGCGAAAGGGAGTTTCGCGACACCGCTCCGGACGTTTCAATGGTACAAGGCTGCTTCCTGAAAGCCGCCGGAGTGAGTCATGGCAAGTTTCAAGACCATTCTCCTCGTTGCCTTTCTGATCATGGGCAACGGTGTTGCCATGGCATATTCGGCCGACGAGTTGTTGACGATCGAAACAGCCGGGGCGCAAGGCGTTTCGGAGAAGGCGTTCGACCTGCCGGAACGAGACTTCAAGTTTACCGCGTTCGTGAACGACGCGCTCACGGTATGGGTTGCCGACTCCGCTCAGAAAGAGGGCGATGCCATCGCCGCCATCTACTATCCCGAGACGCGCGACGAATTTGCAGCGGAGGTTTATCATTTCCAAGCTGACAGTTTCGTCGAGGCAAAATCCGCCGGACGCGCCTTCCTTGCGATAAGCGGCTACGAGAAGGTTGTCCAAAGCGAGCAGAGGAGCAACAATGCATTCGCACTCATGGCCGGGTTTACTGGCGACGGCAGCGACGGCTATCAGAAACTGGCGCGGATCGCGGCGATCTCCCGAGGTTCGGAGTTTGTCATCATTTACTGCAGAATTAGCCCCGACAAATACAAAAAATATGAGCCAACGATCGCGCGTCTATTCGGCACTTTGAAACTTGCGGCCGCTCCTACCTTCCATGATGATTTCGAGGTTCAGTCATACTCCGACAGGACGAGCTTTCTTGTGCCCAAGGGCTGGAATCTATCCCAGAAGCCGACTTCCAGCATCAAAGGGACGAATTTCACCCTGTCGCATGATCGTGAATATCCGAACCTTTTCTTTTCCGTCCGTGAGGAGAGCTTTGATCGGACGAAGGAGCTGGCCGAAGCAATGATCGGCGATTTTCGCGCCGGCATCGCCGCGAATGACAATGCTCGCCTGGTCGGCGAGCCCATCGGCCGCGAAATAGAAAAGCAGGGAGAAGTCACCGGCTTTCTCTTCGCGCATTCGTGGGATCTCGTGGGCTCAGACATCCCGATGATCAGCCAGTTCCTGATCCAGAAGAACCTGGGCGACACCCTCGGCGTGATTTCGATCAACACGCTGGACATCCGGCGTGCGAGGGAAAAATTCGAGCCTCTCGAATATCATGAGGCAATGAAAGCCTGGGCCACTTCCATGTCGGCATTCTCCGCTGCCGCCCTGTCGATGAAGGAAGGGCCTCACGCATTCCGACAAACGCTCGATGTGCGAGCACTGGGACACTGACAGGGGATGGCCTGCTCCGGGCCTACGGCCGATCCATCCCCGCACTCCCGCGCCGCACGAGTCGCGTCCCCGCGACAGACTCATGCTTCCCGATCGGTTCGCCGTTTCGCAGCCGCTCGATGAGCCAGTTGCCGCAGGCCTGGGCCAGGTCCTCGATCGGCATCGCCAGTGTGGTCAGTCCCGGCCCCCACCAGGAGAAGGACGGCTCGTCGCCGAAGCCGACGACGGCGATGTCGCGCGGGGCCGATCGTCCGGCGCGCTGCAGCGCCTCCAGCACGGCGCCCGTCACCTGCACCGCGCCGGTGATGATCGCGGTCGGCGGCGGATCGGCTTGGAGCAGGGCCTGCATCGCGCGCGCGCCGAAACCTGCGTCGGCCGGCGGCCCGAGCATCTCGATCGCGCCTGCCGGATCGAGCCCGGCCTCGGTGAAGGCGCGGCGGAAGCCGGCGCGGCGGGCGGAGCCGGTCGAGTATTGCAGGGCGCCGCCGATATAGCCGATGCGCCGATGCCCGGCCGCGATCAGATGGGCGGTGCCGAGGCGCAGGCACTCTTCGTCGTCGATGCCGAACCAGGCCGGCGACAGGCTGGCGACGCGCCGCAGCAGCTGAACATGCGGAAACTGCCGCAGGATCTCGCGCGTCTGCGGCGTCGGGTCCGGCGTCGGCACGATGACGATGCCCGCGACCCTGGCGCTGGCCAGCTCGCGGGCATGGCGCTCCTCGACGTCGGGGGCGCTCGCGATCGAGACGACGAGCTGGTAGCCGGCGCGATCGCAGCAGGCCGACATCGCCTCGGCGATGGTGGCGTAGAAGCTGTTGCGGATATCGGGCAGCATCAGCCCGATCAGCCGGCTCGAGCCGCCGCGCATCATCCGGGCCGGTGTGTTGGCGACATAGCCCAGCCGCGCGGCCGCGCGCCGCACCAACGCCTTCGTCTCCGGGCTGATCCTCGGGTCGTCGGCGAGCGCCCGCCCGACCGTCGAGACGGCGACGCCGATCCTGTCCGCGACCTGTCGCGCCGTCACCATGCCGGAGGCGCGCGGAGCCATGGCGCTAGGCCTCCACGCCGGGCGCGGCGACGTGCGGCCGCGCCTTCATCGCTCGCTGCCGCGCCTGGCGCCGGGGGGCAGGGCCGACCAGCCGGCGAAGGCGGCCTCGCTTCCGAGCTCCTCCTCGATGCGCAGGCATTCGTTCCATTTCGCCATGCGCTCCGAGCGCGAGAAGGAGCCGACCTTGAACTGGCCGGAATCCCAGCCGACCGCGAGATGGGCGATGGTGACGTCCTCGGTCTCGCCCGAGCGGGCGGAGACGATCGTGCCGAAGCCCGCCGCCTTGCCGGCCTCCAGCGCCGCGCGCGTGCCGGTGACCGTGCCCGACTGGTTCGGTTTGATCAGGACGGCGTTGAGCGCCTTGTCGCGGGCGGCGGCCTCGACGCGCGCCGCGTTGGTGACGAGATAATCGTCGCCGATCACCTGGCAGCGCCCGCCATGGGCGGCGGTGAAGGCGGCGAAGCCTTCAGCGTCGTCCTCGGCCAGCGGGTCCTCGATCGAGACGATCGGATAGCTCTCAAGCCAGCGGCCGAGCATCGCGATCATGCCGGCGGAATCGAGCTCGCGCTCGTCCAGCGCCAGCCTGTAGACACCGTTCCGGCCGAATTCGGAGGCGGCGATGTCGAGCGAGATCGCGACCTCGTCGCCGGGCCTGAAGCCAGCGGCCTCGATCGCCCGCACCAGCGTATCGAGCGCCTCCTCGTTGGAGGAGAAGGCCGGCCAGAAGCCGCCCTCGTCGGCGACGCCCTGGAGCTTGCCGGCGGCTTTCATCAGCGCGCCCGCGGCCCGGTAGACCTCAGCGGTCCAGTCGAGCGCCTCCGAGAAGGAGCCAGCCGCCGGGCACATCACCATGAAATCCTGCACGTCGACGCGCCGCGCCGCATGGGCGCCGCCGCCAAAGATCTGGATCTCGGGCAGGGGGATGCGCACCTTGCTGTCACCCGCGAGATGGCGCCAGAGCGGTTGGCCGGAGGCCGCGGCCGCGGCGTGAAGCACCGCCATCGAGGTCGCGACCACGGCATTGCCGCCGAGCCGGCCGAGATTGCCCGAGCCGTCGAGCGCGATGAGCGCCCCGTCGATCCCGGCCTGGTCCAGCGCATCGCGGCCCGTGAGCGCGTCGGCGATCTCGCCATTGACCGCAGCGACGGCTCCCGTGACGTCCAGCCCGCCGAAGCGGGCGCCGCCGTCGCGCCGGTCGACGGCTTCGCCGCTGCCGGTCGAGGCGCCGGCGGGCGCGATGGCGCGGCCGCGTGCGCCGTTCTCGAGAAGGATGTCGGCCTCGACAGTCGGCCGGCCGCGCGAATCCCAGACCCGTCGGCCCCGAACCGCGGCGATCGTCGTTCCCGTCATGCTGAAATCTCCCGAGCCCAGGCTTGCCGAATGTCGGAGAGCCGCTCCGGCGGCGTGGCGATCAGCGGCCGGGCGACCCGGCGGACGCGCTCGCGCTCGGCCTCGGCGGTGACGTATTCGACCGGCGACTTGCCATCGACGCGGGCCAGGAACAAAGCCGGCAGGAGGCGCGCGATCCTGGCCTCGACGGCGCGGGGCGCCTCCCAGGTCACGCCCGCCAGATAGGCCTGCGCGAGCGCGTCGAAGCTCGCCAGGAAGGCGGCGCTCGCCGCCGGCGTCCACAGGCATTTCAGGAGCAGATGGTTGAGGCAGAAGGCGGTGTCGAAGGCCGGCTCGCCATACCAGGCGCATTCGGCATCGAGGATCACCGGCCCGTGCGGGCCGGCCAGGATGTTCTTCGGGCTGACATCGCCATGGACGAGCGCGCGCCGGGCGGCGAGCGTCTCGCGCGCCAGCGCCAGCAGCGGCCCGGCAAGGTCGGCGTGAACCCGGGCGGTGGCTTCGAGATAGGGCTCGACGCGGATCGAGTGGAAGGTCGCGTCATTGGCGAAGCGCCGCGCGATCTCGGCCGAGCCCGCGGTCGCAGCATGGATCGCCGCGACGATGCGGCCGACCTCAGCGGCGAAGGCCGGCTCGGCGCGCCCGGCGCGCAGCTCCTGCTTCCAGACCGGATGATCCTGCGGGTCGAGATAGCTCATCGCGAAGACGCCGGCCTGCCGGTCGCTGGCGAGGATTTCCGGTACGGCGCCGGGCACGATGCGGCCGGCCTCGATCAGCCAGTCGACCTCGCTGGCATTGCGCGAGACCGGCGCCTCCCAGAGCTGGGCGACGCGCAACTGCGGCAGCGCCTTCTTGACGACGAAGACCCGATCCGGCGTCTCGACCTTCCAGATGTCGGAGGCGACGCCGCCGGTCAGGGGCGTCAGCCGCGCCCGCGACGGCTCCGCAACCAGCCCGGCGGCGCGCAGGAATTCCGCGATGACCCCGTCCTGCGCCTCCACCCGACATGCCTCCAGCTGTTGCGCTAACGATAGCACGGATGCAGGCCGGTCCCGCTCCTGTCAAGCCGACAGGAGCGGGACCGGCCGTCCGCTTCGTCAGGAACTCTTCGCGACGCCGCGTGCCGGGCGCAGCGAGGCGATGATCGTCCAGGCGATGATGCCGATCGTGATCGCGGCGAGGACGGCGGCGATCGGCCGGTTGACGAGGCCGATCAGGCTGCCGTCGGACTTGATCATCGAGTTGATGAAATACTCCTCCAGCAGCGGCCCGAGCACGACGCCGAGGATGACCGGCGCGACCGGGAAGCCGTTCTCCTCCAGCACGAAGGCCAGCACGCCGAAGCCGAGCATCATGCCGACATCGAAGAGCGAGTTGTTGATCGCGTAGGAGCCGACGATCGCGAAGAGCAGGATGATCGGCATCAGGACCTTGCGCGGCACCGTCAGCACCCGGGTCGCGACCTTGATGATCGCCCAGCCGAGCGGCAGCATGATCAGGTTGGCGATGACGAAGACCAGGAAGAGCGCGTAGACGTTCTCGGGCGCGTTGACGAAGATCGTCGGGCCCGGCGCCATGTTCTTCATCATCAGCACGCCGATGGCGATGGCGGTGATCGAATCGCCGGGGATGCCGAAGACCAGCGCCGGGATCCAGGCGCCGGCCAGCGATGAGTTGTTGGAGGCGCCGGCTTCGATCAGCCCTTCGGGATGGCCGGTGCCGAATTTCTCCGGCTCCTTCGAGAAGCGCTTGCTCATCGCATAGGACATCCAGGCCGCCATGTCGGCGCCGCTGCCCGGCTGGATGCCGACCACGGTGCCGAGCGCGCTGCCGCGCAGGAGCTGCCAGGGATACTGCTTCGTCAGCCGCCACATATTGGCGAAGATCGGCCCGATCGACTTGACCGCGACATGCGGGGCGCTGCCGTCGCCGACCATGTGGCGCATCACCTCCGAGCAGGCGAACATGCCGACCATCATCGGGATCAGCGAGACGCCGCCGAGCATCTCGGTCGAGTCGAAGGTGAAGCGCGGCTGGCCGGCCGGGTTGTTCATGCCGACCATGGCGAGCAGCAAGCCGATCAGCAGCGCGATACAGGCCTTGAGCGGCGTCGAGGAGCCGATGAAGACCGCTCCGCCCAAACCGAGCATGACGATCCAGAAGAACTCGACGGAGCCGAAGCCGAGCGCGAAATCGGCGATGGCCGGCGAGGCCACCATCATCACGGCCGTGCCGAAGAGCCCGCCCAGAACCGAGAACCAGAGGCCGATCCCGAGCGCGAGCTCCGGCTGGCCCTTCAGCGTCATCTGGTAGGAATCGTCGACATAGGCGGCCGAGGCCGGCGTGCCGGGGATGCGTAAGAGGCAGCCCGGGATGTCGCCGGAGAAGATCGCCATCGTCGAGGTGGTGACGATCGCGGCGATCGCCGGCACCGGCGGCATGAAGAAGGTCAGCGGCACCAGCAGCGCCGTCGCCATGGTGGCGGAGAGGCCGGGAATGCAGCCGACGACGAGACCGTAGATGGCCGAGGCGGTGATGACGGCGAGCACATAGGGATCGAGCACCATCCCCAGAGCTGTCACATAGGCGTCGAGCATGGCGGCTAAGAGCTCCTAACAGAATCTGGAGGGGTCTCGACGCCGGCAATTCGGTCGATCCGCCAGGAGCGGCGCGCAGCCGATACCGTTGGTATCGGCAAGCGGCGCGACGCCGCGGGCGGGCGAATTCCCGGCGCCGAAGGTGAGCCTTGGAGGGCCACCTGCGGCGTCGGACCGACTTGCCGATATCGAAAGATATCGGCTGCGCGCTCCTCCTGGCATCTGTCTCCTCCAAGGCTCATCGAGACCCCTCCAGATTCTGTTAGGAGCTCTTACCAGCGCAAAGGTTCGAGCGGCCCCCACGGCAATTGCACGCCGAGGCCGAGATAGAAGATCGAGTGGATGACGAGCGCGGCAGTGAGCGCGAGCCCGATCGCCTGCAGCGGCCGCACGCCGCCGGCCAGGAACAGCACCACGAGGATGAGCGGCGCGGCGATCAGGAAGCCGAGCGCCTCGCCGAAGACGATGTAAAAGACGACCGCGGCCGGCACGAGCAGGAGCCGCAGCACCGCGCCGCCATTGCGAGCCCAGTCGGCGCGGGCGACGAGCGGGCCGCGCTCGGTCGCCCTCGCGCCGTTGACGGCGAGGATCGCGGCGCAGAAGGCCAGCAGCCCGGCGAGGATCAGCGGGAAGGCCGAGGGGCCGAGCGGCTGCTCGGACGGGTTCGGCAGGTTCCAGGACGCCGCCGCGACGAAAGCCGCGAAGGCGAGGCCGATCAGGCCTGCAAAGAGATCGTTGAATTTCATGGGCTTGCCCAGGTTTTATGAATCTGGTTGCGATGTCCGGGAGGAAGGGTCCTCCCGTAGTCGCCGTCATCCCGGACAAGCGGCTTTAGCCGCGCCGATCCGGGATCCATCGTAAGGCTCCGGCGCTCCAGGATGGATCCTGGGCCTGCGCTTCGCTTGCCCGGGATGACGCCGGTTTTGTGTGCCGCACGCTGCGTCATACGCCGCTATCGTCTGGCGCGCCGTTACTTGCGCAGGCGCAGGCCGAGCGCCTCCATGATCTCGCCGTTGCGCTTGTGCTGGGTGGCGAGGAACTCGCCGAAGGTCGGCCCCTTCGAGAAGGCGTAGCCGAAGCCGCGCTCGGCGAGGAAGGCCTTGTACTCGGCGGAGTTGGCGACCTTGTCGGTGGCCTCGACCAGGCGCGCCGCGATCTCGGCCGGGATGCCGGCCGGCGCCGCGAGGCCCCGCCAGGTGCCGCCCTCATACTCCTTGCCGATCGCCTCCTTGACCGTCGGCACGTTCGGGAAGGCGGAGATCTTCTCCTTGGCCATCACCGCCAGCGACTTGACGCGGCCGGCGTCGAACATCGGCTTGCCCTCGGGTAGCGAGGAGGGGACGATCTGGACGCCGCCGGAGGCGAGCTCCTGGAAGCCCGGCGCCGCGCCCTGGCTCGGCACCACGGCGACGCTCTTGGGGTTGATGCCCTCGAGCTGCAGCAGCCCGGCGAAGGCGAGGTGGTAGGCCGCGCCCGCGGCCATGCCGGAGAGCTTGTACTTGCCGACGGGCTGCTTCTTGATGTCGTCGAGCGCGGCGCGCAGATTTGCCCAGGGGCTGTCTGCGGCGACGTTGAAGGCGGCGGAATCGAAATTCACCAGCGCGATCGGCGTCAGCTTCTCATAGGTGAAGGGCGCGGTGTTCGACCAGTAATAGGTCGTCACCTCGGCGGTCGCGAGGCCGATCGTGTAGCCGTCCGGCTTGGCGTTGACCATTTCGGTATGGCCGACCACGCCGCCGCCGCCGGTGCGGTTGACGACATTGACCGGCTTGCCGAGCTCCTTCTCGAGCCCGGCGGCGAGGATGCGGGCGACCGCGTCGGTGCCGCCGCCGGCGGCCCAGGGTACGATCATCGTGATCGGCCGCTCCGGCCAGGCGGCGAAGGCCGAGAAGCCGGTCGCGGTCAGCGCGGCGGCAAGCATCAATGTCTTGAGTTTCATGACGTTTCTCCCGGAATGAGTGTCGGTTTCTTGGTCTCCGGAGGCGGCGTTCCGCCCTCCGCAAGCAGGTGGCCGTGGGTGTAGCCGAGCACGCTCTGCATGGCCCGGCGGGCCGCGGCCGGATCCCTGGCGGCGATCGCCTCGGCGACGGCGGCATGGTTTGGCAGGTTTCCCGCGAAGACCCCGACGGCGACGTCGAAGACGGCGCTCAGGATCGCGTCGATGGCGCCGCGAAAGCTGCCCAGGACCGGGTTGTGGGTGGCGTCGAGAATGGCGAGATGGAACTGCTTGTCGGCGGCGATCGCGGCCTGCGGATCGTGCTTGCCGGCCTTCATCGCCGCGAGCGCGGCGGTGATCCGCGCGCAATCCTCGGGCGTGGCGCGCTCGGCGGCGAGCGCCGCCGCCGCCGGCTCGATGATCGCGCGGGTTTCCTCGAGCGCGATCAGGAGGTCGCGGTCGAGCCCGTCGCCGGTGCGCATCCAGCCGAGCACGTCGCGGTCGAGCAAGGTCCAGTCGTGCACGGCGCGGACCTGCGTGCCGTGCCGGGGGCGGACGCTGACCAGCCCCTTGGCGGCGAGCGTCTTCACGGCCTCGCGCACGACGCTGCGGCCGGCGCCATAGCGCGACTCCAGCTCGGGCTCGGGCGGCAGGGTGGTGCCGGGCGCGATCTCGCCGCGCACGATCGCCGCGCCGAGCGCGGAGACCATCGCTCCGATCTTTCCGGGCTTCACCCCTGTGCGCATGCCTCGTCCCTGCCGCGCCCCGCTCGGGCGCCGCCGGAAACTGTCACGAACGGGGCTTGCGCGCAACCATTCATCTGATGTTTAACATCAGATCATTGAGGAGTGACGACATGGCCTTCCCGCCGCCCTTCGCCGGCATCCACGCGATCCTTTACGCGCTGTTCGATTCGCAGGAGCGGCTCGACCGCGCGGCGATGCGGCGGCAGACCGAGATCTGCCTCTCGCTCGGCGTGCACGGCATGGCGGCGCTGGGGCTGGCGACCGAGGTCTCGAAGCTGACGCTCACCGAGCGCCGCACGGTCATGGACTGGCTCGCGGAGGATGTCGCCGGGCGTGCGCCGCTGGCCTTCACCATCTTCGGCTCGTCGGTGGAGGAGCAGGTCGAGCAGGTCCGCGCCGCCGAGCAGGCGAGGGCGGACTGGGTCATCCTGCAGCCGCCGCCGGTCGGCTCCTTCAGCGCGGCCGAGTATATCCGCTTCTTCGGACGCGTCGCCGGCGCGACCTCGCTGCCGGTCGCGATCCAGAACGCGCCGGCCTATATGGGCCGCGGCCTCTCAGCCGAGGACATCCGGGCGCTCGTCGCACAGCATCCCAATATCCGCGTCGTCAAGGGCGAGGGGCCGGCGGTCGAGATCAGGCACCTGATCGAGGTCACTCAGGGGCGTCTGCCGGTCCTCAACGGCCGCGGCGGGATCGAGCTCGTCGACAATCTCAAGGCCGGCTGCGCTGGGCTGATCCTAGCCCCCGACACGATCGACTACGCGCTGCGGGCCCATGCCGGCTTCGTCGCCGGCGACGAGGATGGCGCGGAGGCCGCCTATCGCGAGATGCTGCCGGCGGCGGTGTTCATCATGCAGTCGATCGAGAGCCTGATCTGCTACGGCAAGCGGCTGTTCGGCGCGCGCGCCGGCATCGAGATCCACGACCGCGCCCCGGCCATGCGGCCGACCGAATTCGGCCTCGGCCTGGTCGAGCGCCATGCCGCCCGGCTCGGACCTTTTGAGGCAAAGACCAGGAGACCGTCATGAGCAATGAAGCGCCGCTGTTCGAGCGCATCCGCAAAGAGCTGTTCAGTGCCGTGCTCGGCGACGTGATGGACGTCATCGGCCTGACGCGCCAGTTCCTGCCGCCGGAGATCCGGGGCCTGGTGCCCGGCGCCGTCATCGCCGGCCGGGCCATGACCGTGCAGGAGGCCGATTGCGCAGCCGATGCCGGCGCGAGGAGCGATGCAAAACCGTTCGGGCTGATGTTCGAGGCGCTCGACGACCTGAAGCCCGGCGAGATCTATATCTGCACCGGCTCCTCGCCGACCTATGCGCTCTGGGGCGGCCTGATGAGCACGCGCGCCCGCAAGCTAGGCGCCGTGGGCGCGGTGCTCGACGGCTATCATCGCGACACGCGCGAGATCCTCGAGCTCGGCTTCCCGGTCTTCTCGGCCGGCAGCTATGCGCAGGACCAGCGCGTGCGCGGCCGGGTGATCGATTTCCGTTGCCCGATCCTGTTCCGCAACGGCTGCCGTGTCGAGAATGGCGACCTCGTCGTCGGCGATGTCGACGGCGTCGTCATCGTCCCGGCGGCGCGCGAGCAGGAGGTGCTGGCCGCCGCCTTCGCCAAGGTCCGCGGCGAGAGCGATGTCAGGGACATGATCCTGGCCGGGCAGTCGACGGTCGAGATCTTCGCCCGGACCGGGATCATGTGAGGCCCGGCGCCGGAGCGGCCGCGATCTACTCCGGGTCGGCCACGGCGTCGCCGCCATGGCCCCGCCGCCAATAGGCCGCGACCAGATGCCGGTCTCTGGAAAGACCGCGCTCCTTGCGCAGATAGGAGCGGATCGCGCGGGCCTGGCCGTGCTCGCAGCCGGCCAGCACATAGGGCGTCCCGGATGCCGGCCATGCGGCGGCCTTGAGTGCTGTTTCCAGAAGGTCGGTCGTGCCGGCCTCGGCGCCGTCGCGGTGCAGCCAGCTGAGCTCGACCTGCGCCGCCGAGGCGATCGGCTGCCGTTCGGACGCGTCGGCGACCTCGAGCAGGATCGTCGCGCGCGCCTCCGGCGGCAGCGCCTCGGCGATCCGGGCGATCACCGGCAGCGCCGTCTCGTCGCCGCAGAGCAGGTACCAGTCGGCCGGCACGATATCGCCGCCGCCCGGGCCGAGCAGCCCGACCGGGTCGCCCGCCCGCGCCGTCCTCGCCCAGACCGAGCCGGGCGAATCGCCATGCAGCACGACGTCGATATCGATCTCGCCGCGGGCGCGGTCGACGCTGCGCACCGTGTAGACGCGCCGCGTCAGCTCGTCCTCGCCCTGCGGCCAGACCACGCGGCCGTCGCTGCCGGCGACCGGCCAGCGCGGCTTGCGCCCCGGAGGCGGGATCAGGACGCGGACATGCAGCCCGCCCGTCTCGAAATGCCCGACATCGGCCCCGGCGAGGGTCACGCGGCGCATGGTCGGCGTGATGTCGCGGGCGCTGCGGACCGTCATCTCGCGGAAATAGGGGATCTCGGTCGTGGCCGCGCCATCGCCGCTCCAGGCGATCGTCACCGGCTGGTCGCCCGCGAACATCACGACATGCTCGGCGACCGAGGATTTGACGATGAAGAGATGCCCGTCATTCGGGCATTCGGCGCGCACCGCCAGCACGGTGGGACCGGCCTCCAGCGTAACGATGCCGAAGGGACTTTCGAGGCGTCCGCCGCCTTCCGTCAACGTCACCGTGCCGTGCTCGACGAAATGCTCGCAGAGCTCCCGCAGCACGACGGCCGGGTCGGCGAGCGCGATGCGCGCGGTGGCGATCAGGGGTTCAGCCATGTCGTGTGTCTCCGCGGCCGAGCAGCCAGACGAGATAGGGCCCGCCGATCAGCGCGGCGAACAGCCCGACTGGCACCTGATAGGGAAAGGCGACGATCCGCGCCAGCCAGTCGGCCAGGATCATCACGCCGCAGCCGATCGCGACCGAGGCCGCGAGCTGCTGGCGGCCGCGCGCGAAGCCGGCGAGCCGCGCCAGATGCGGCGCGATCAGCCCGATCAGGCTCAAGGGTCCGATCAGGAAGGAGGCGAAGCCGGTGAGCAGCGCCGCGAGCGCCGCCAGGGCGAGCCGGCTTCCGGTCAGCGGCAGGCCGAGGCTGCGGCCCGTCCCGGTGCCGAGCGGCAGGATGTCGAGCCAGCGCCAGGACAGGAAGGCCGGCGCGATCAGCACCGCGGCGGCAAGAGCGCCGACCATGGCTTCGGTCGCGCCGACCCGGTTGGTCGAGCCCGACAGCCAGACCAGCAGCATATAGGCGCGCATGTCGCCCTGGGCGAGCACGGTCGAGATCAGCGCCATGCACAGCGCGCCCATGGCGATGCCGGCGAGCAGCAGCCGTTCCGGGCCGAAGCCGGAGCGCGCCGAGAGGGCCAGCATGATCAGCAGCACAAGGAGCGAGCCGCTCGCGATGCCCAGGATCATCGCCAGTGGCTGCGCGGCGGAGGCGAGGAAGAGCGCGACGGCGAGCCCGACCCCGCCGCCGGCGCTGATGCCGAGCACCTCCGGCCCGGCCAGAGGATTGCCGGTCAGCCTTTGCATCAGCGTGCCGGCCGCGCCTAGCATCGCCCCGGCCGCGCCCGCCGCGACGATACGAGGACCGCGGAAGGGTAGGAGATCGGCGAACAGCGCGCCGGTCGCGAGGCTCCAGCCATCCGGCCCGCGCCCGAGCGCCAGCGTGACAGCAATGAGCAGCAGCGCGCCGATGGCGAGCAGGAGCGACAGGGCGCCGATATGCCGGCTGCGGCGGCGCGGCCCCGCGAGCGGGCTGGCCTGGGCCGGCGCCGCGACGCGGACCCGCGGCAAGAGCCAGAGCAGGAGCGGGCCGCCGAGCAGCGCCGTCGCCGCGCCTGTCGGCGCGAGATCGGCCACGCCCGAGCCGAGCAGCTGCACGGCGCTGTCGGTCAGCGAAAGCAGCAGGGCACCGAGCGCCGGGGCGGCGAGCAGCATCTGGCGTGGCGTGCGTGCGCCGGCGAGCCGCGCCAGCGCCGGCGCCGCGAGCCCGACGAAGCCGATGATTCCGACCTCCGCCGTCACCGTTGCGGCGAGCCAGACCGCGATGCCGAGCACCAGGAAGCGCGTGGTGGCCAATGCGAGGCCGAGGCTGCGCGCGCTGCTCTCGTCGAGCCCGAGCACGGTGAGCGGCCGCAGCAGCAGCACAGCCGCGGCCGCGCCGAGCGCAAGACGTGGCGCCAACGCCAGGGCCGCGTCCCAGCTCTGCTGGTTGAGCGAGCCGGCGCCCCAGATGAACAGCGAGAGCACGTATTCGCCCTTGGCCAGGATCACGGTGGCGCTGAGCGCGGCGGCCACCAGCGAGACCACCATGCCGCAGAGCACGACGGTGACCGGATCGAGCCCGCGCCTTGCGCTCAGCGCCAGCACGATCGCGACGGCCGCCGCACCGCCCGCGAGCGCGACCGCCTCGCGGGAGAAGGCGATCAGCGCCGGCGCGAAGGCGATCGCGACGGTGAGCGCGAGCTGTGCGCCAGACGCGATGCCGAGCGTCGAGGGATCGGCGATCGGGTTGCGCAGCACGCGCTGCAGCAGGGCGCCGGAGAGGCCGAGCGCCGCGCCGCAGAGGAGCGCGGTGACGGCGCGCGGGACGAGGCTGTGCCAGAGCAGGATGCGCTCCAGCGCCTGCGTCAGCGCCGGGTCGCCGGGCAGCGGCGGGCGCGTCGCCAGGACGGCGGCGAACAGCACTGCGGCCGCGAGCGCCAGCCCCGCCCAGGCCGCGGAGGCGCGCGGCATCGCCGGCGCGTCAACCATGCCCCGGCCGCCTTTTGGCGAGGGCTTCGACCAGAAACCGCGCGAAGCGTCGGGCCGCCGGCAGGGCGCCATAGGGGTTGATCGGGTCGAGCGTGAGGACGCGGCCCTCGCGCACGTTCGGCAGCGCCTTCCAGAAGGCGCTCGCCGCCAGCACGCGCTCGGCGTCGGGTGGGGCAGGCGGGATCATGGCGATCCAGGCCTCGGGCACGCGCGCCAGCGCCTCCAGCCCGACCGGCGCCATCGCCGAATAGCTCGTCGGCTCGGTCCAGGCATTGGCGAGGCCGAGCCGCTTCAGCACCTCGCCGAACATGCTGTCGGCGCCGAAGACGCGGAAATGCCGGGCGTCGCCGAGATTGATCGGGATCACCGGCCTACCGTCTGCGCCGGCCAGGTGCTGGCGCAGTGTCGCGAACTCGGCCTCGGTTTCGGCGAGATAGGCTTCCGCGCGCCCGGCGATGCCGAGCCGGGCGCCGATCGCCCGCGTCATCGCGACCGAGGCCACGAAGGGCTCCTGTCCGGGCCCGTAGATCGAAAAGCTCTCGACCGGCGCGATCAGCCGCAGGCGCGGCTCGGAGGAGACATAGAAGCTCGACGAGAAGATCAGCTCGGGCCGGGCCAGAAGCAGCATCTCGAGATTCACCGTGCCGCGCAGCCCGAGATCGGCGACCGAAGCGGGTACCGGCGGCTCGACCGCGACTTCGCGGAACTGCCTGAGCTCGGTCGCCGCGACGGGCGTGACGCCGAGCGCCAGCAGCGTCTCCAGCACGGCCCAGTCGACGGTCGCGACGCGCAAGCCCGCGGCGTGCGCAGGCCGCGGCAGCGCAGCTGCCCCGGCGAGGATCAACAGCTGGCGGCGGCTGAGGCGCAATGGCTTGTTTTGGAAACCTCTCTTGAGCCCTCATCCTGAGGAGCGGACGTCAGTCCGCGTCTCGAAGGATGGTCCAGTGCTCTCTGGAAACACCCTTCGAGACGCCGCTTCGCGGCTCCTCAGGGTGAGGGCTGTGTTCAAATGGCCTGCTCTCAATACAAGTGCCGGCCCGGCGCTACCACTTGTAATTCGCCGAGACCGTCACCGTGCGGGCGTCGCCATAGCCGCAGCCGGAAATGCCCTGGCAGCTCTTCACATACTCCTTGTCGAACAGGTTGGTGACGTTGAGCGCGACGCCCCAATTGTCGCGCTGGTAGCGGATCGCCGCATCGACCAGCGTCACAGCAGGGACCTTCAGCGTGTTCTCGTTGTCGATCCAGGAGCGGCCGACATAGCGCAGGCCGCCGCCGATGCTGACGCCTTTGAACATCCCCTCGGGGATCGTGTAGTCGGCCCAGAGCGAGCCGGTGATCTCGGGCACGATCATCGGCGTCTTGCCGACATAGCTCGGGCGCGTGTCCTTGGTCGTCTCCAGGTCGAGCGCGGTGAAGGCGGCGAGGACCTTGAAATTCGGCGTGATATTGGCCTTGGCCTCGAACTCGAAGCCGCGCGAGGTCACCTCGCCGAGCTGCTGCTGCGCGAAGGGGTTGAGCGCGGTCGGGGCCGGATTGAGCACGTTCTCCTTGACGATCTGGAAGACCGAGGCCGTGATCAGCGCATCCATGAAGGCCGGCTTGTATTTCAGCCCGGCCTCGATCTGGTGGCCCGTCTCCGGCCGGAACGGTGTCGAGGGACCGCCGGTGAGGTTGGGATTGGCGTCGAAGACCGGGTTGAAGAAGGTCGCGGCGCTGACATAGGGCGTCAGCCCGCCCGCGAACTCGTAGGCGAGGCCGGCGCGGCCGCTGAACCTGGCCTCCTTGTCGTCATAGCTGGGCGAGAAGGTCAGCCCGGCCGGGCTGACCGATGTCTTGGTGACATAGTCGTAGCGGCCGTTCAGCGTCACCAGCCAGCCATCGCCGAAGCGGATCTGGTCCTGCGCATAGATTCCGAGCTGATGATGCTTGAGGTTCTGGTTGAGATAGACCGAGGCCGGCCCCTGCGGCGCGCCATAGACCGGGTTGGTGACGCTGATCGTCGTCGCGCCGCCCGAGGCCTGGATGTGGTCGATGTTGAAATATTTGTAGTCGAGCCCGACCAGGACCGAGTGGCCGAGCGGCCCGGTCTGGAAGCTGCGCTCCAGCCGGTTGTCGATGGTCAGCGTGTTGACCGCCGTGCGCTCCTGGAAGCCGATCCGGTAGAGCTGGTAGTCCGGCCCGAGCGGCTGGAAGCGATCGCCGAAGGGCGCGTCCGGCCCGGCATAGCCGAAGCCGTAGGGGCCGAGCTGCGAGCCGGTCATACGGCCCCAGCGCAGGTTCTGCGAGAAGGTCCAGGCGTCGAAGGAATGCTGGAACTCGTAGCCCAGCATCGCCTGCGTCCGCTCCTGGTCGTCGATCGCCGGCTCGCCCAGGAAGGCCTTGCGCCGGATCTTGCCGAAGGGCGCGTTCACAACGGTGCCGACATAGGGCAGGAAGCCGCCGCCGGCATGGATCTGGTCGAGCGCGGAATAATGGCCGTAGAGCGTGAACTTGGTCGCGCCGCTCGGCTGATAGGTGATCTGCGGCAGCAGCGTGCCGCGGAAATCCTTGGAGACGTCGGTATATTGGTCGCCGCCGGCGATGCGCCCGGTCAGCCGTGTGCTCCAGACGCCCTGCTTGTCGGCGGTGCCGATGTCGAGCCCGAAATAGGCATTGCCGAAATTGTTGATGCCGGTCTCGACATGGCCGAAATTCCTGCCGTTCGGCCGCTTGCTGACCAGGCTGACGATGCCGCCGGGATTGGCGCCGCCATAGAGCACCGAGGCCGGCCCCTTCAGCACCTCGACGCGCTCCAGCGTGAACGGATCAATCTGGAAGCCGCCGAAGCCGAAACCGTAGAGCTGCAGCCCGTCGAGGAAGACGCCCGATTGCGTCGCCTGGAAGCCGCGAATGAAGTACCAGTCGGTGTCCGGATCGGGCCCGAAGGTCTGGGCCGCGACGCCCGAGGTGTAGCGCAGTGCCTCGTCGACCTTCAGCGCCTTGCGGTCGTCGAGCTCCTCGCGGCCGACGACCGAGACCGATTGCGGGATGGCGGTGATCGGCGTGTTCGACTTCGAGCCCGTCGCCGAGCGCTGCGCGACATAGCCGTTGACCGGCCCGGAGCTGGATTCACCTTCGACGACGATCGCATCGAGCTGCACAGGGGCAGGCGATTGCTGGGCGGAGGATGTGCTCGCGTAAAGCAGGGCCGCAAACGAAACGGTTGAGATAAGAATAAATCTTGTGTTCATCGTTTCACGATAGCACATCTTCACGTTCAATCTGTATGTTGGCCGATAGATGAGAATTATTCAAATCTAGAACTGCTCAATATCGGCGTGCTTTGCCTGACGTCACATAACAGTTCTTTGTTTGGCGGGATTGATCGTTCCTGTCGCCGGTTGTATGTTCTTGGCATTGGCGCGCAGCCCGACCCGGCATCCGGCTCTCCCGATGATGAGCCGGCGTGATGCCGCACCATCGGTAGGATAGTCCGGCCATGACCTTTCAGCCGCGCATGACATCGATCCGCGAAGGCGTGACCGTCCTCGACGACCTGAAATGGCGGTCCTGGAACGGTATCGTCGCCGATCTGTGGCATGCCGAGTGCGGGCCGGGCGCACGTGGCGAATATGTCTCGCGCCATCCCCGCATCTTCATCGTGCTCGACAAGCTCGGCGGCGAGTTCGAGACGCGGCTGCAGCCCAACGGACCCAGGCTCTCGCCGGGTGGCAGCGCCGGCTCGCTGAGCTATATCCCGGCGCATATGCCGGTCTGGGGGCGGGCCGAGACCGGCATGCGCATCCGCCATCTCGATATCCATTTCGATCCTGCCGAAGTCGGCGAGCGCCTGTCCGAGCAGCTTCCGCCCGAGCGGCTCGCCCAGCCGAACCTGATGTTCAACGACGAGCGCATCTTCGCGCTGGCCCGGCTGATCGCGCAGGAATGCGCCGAGCCTGAGCGGCGCCACGATCTCTATGGCGACAGCCTGACGCTCGCCTTGCTGATCGACCTGTTCCAGCCCGGACGCGAGCCTGCGCCGCGCCGTTCGCCGCTGAGCGCCTGGCAGCTGCGCCGGGTCACCGATTACATGGCGGCCAATTGCAGCGAGAATATCCGCCTTCAGGATCTCGCCGCGCTGGTCGAGCTGTCGCAATCGCATTTCAGCCACGCCTTCAAGGCCTCGACCGGCCTGCCGCCGCATCGCTGGCAGATGCAGGCGCGCGTGCGCAAGGGCCAGGAGATGCTGATCGCCGGCGGGCGCAGCCTGACCGAGATCGCGGCCGAGACGGGCTTCTCCGACCAGGCGCATTTCACCCGCGTCTTCCGCCGCCTCGTCGGCGAGACGCCGGCAGCCTGGCGGCGCGGCAGGCGGGTGAGTGCGCTGTGACGGCTTCCGGCCATGCGTCATTCCGGGGCCGGCCGCAGGCCTGAGCCCGGAAACTCGACCTTCAACCCGTGCCGTCATGCTCGCCCTTGTGGCGAGCATCCACGTCTTGAGCACGGCAGTTTAAAAGCGAAGACGTGGATGGTCGGGACAAGCCCGACCATGACGGAAATGGCGGCGGCTCTGGGCTCCGGGCTCGCTGCTGCGCAGCGCCCCGGAATGACCAGGGGACGGTGCCTCAGGCCCGGCGCACCATCTCGAAAAAGTCCGGCGGGCCCATTTGCCCGCCCTTCAGCACGATCTCGATGCCGTCGAGGCGCGGATCGTCGCTATGGCCCCGGCAGAGCGGCGCGCCCGGCACCAGCGGCGCGCGATAGGACAGGCCCCAGAGATCGAGCGACTTTACCGCCAGGCTCGATGTGTCGCCGCCGGCGACGACGAGCCGGCGGACCTGCGCCCCGGCGAGGATGGCGCGTGTCAGCGCCCCGGTCGCTGCCGCGATGCGGTCGGCCGCGACCGGCGCTCCCGCGGGCGGTGCGGTGACCAGCACCACGTCCTGCCCGCCCGCGAGTCTTGCGATCGCTTCCTTCGCCAGCGCCTCGGCATAGCCGGGCTCGGCGAGGAGCCTGTGCGGATCGATGTCGATGCGCGGCAGCGGCGAGGCCTCGACCTGCGCCCGCGTCACGGGGGACAGGCTGCCGACCAGCGCCAGCAGCGGGCCGGAGCGCCGCGCGCCGCCGCTCGTCTCGGGAGCTGCGGTGACGTCGCCGGGCCAGGCGGCGGCGAGCGCCTGCGCCGCCCCGCTCGGGCCGATCATGAGCAGGGGCCCGGCTGATGCGCGCCGCCAGATCAGCCGGCCGATCACCGGTAGGTCCTCGTTCCGGGACACGTCCATCAGCACCGCCTCGGGGCGGGCGGAAAGCCGCGTCTCCAGCGCGGCGTCGACGTCCCCAGCATAGGCGCGGTAGTCGAGCGAGGCGACGGAGAGCCCCTGCGCGGCGAGGTGCAGCCGCAGGTCGGCCTCGCCCATCGGCGTCACCGGATGCGCGCTCATCGTCGGGTGGCGGTCGATGCGATGGATCGCGCCGCCGCTGCCGGCGCTGGCGAAGAGCGTGCCGAACAGGCAGTAGCGGTCGAGATTGGGCTGGCCGCCAACGATCGGCAGGAAGGGATTGCGAAAATGCGGTCGCAGCGCCGCGATCGCCGCGCCGATGCTGCCGACATGCGGGGCGCTGTCGAAGGTCGAGCAGCATTTGTAATGCAGGATGTCGATGCCGAGCCCGGCGAAGAACCGCCCGGCCGGGTCGAGCTCGCGCGCCATCGCCTCCGGCGCCATGGCCCGCGTCGCGCCGGCGATGCCGAGCGCGTCGAGCGGCCCGGCCGCCGCGAGCTGTGCCGCGTTCGGGATGCGCAGGAAGAGCAGGGTGCGAAAACCCAGTTCCGTCAGGCTCGCCAGCGTGTCGCTCGCGCCGGTGAAATCGTCGCCATACCAGCCGAGGCGGGGGACCGCGCGCGCCATGGCGGCTCTAGCCCGCCGCCTTGCCGAAGAAACCGAGCGCCTCGCGCAATTCGCGATGGGTGCGGGACGCAACGTCGAGGCTCACGCCGGCGGCGACTGCGTCCCAGGCCTGGCGGATGCTGGCGACGCCCGCGGCCGGCCCGCCCGGATGGGCCAGGATGCCGCCGCCGGCCATGAAGAGCAGGTCGTCATGGCCGATGGCGTCGAAGGTCGCCTGCGCCGTGCCGGCCCATTGCCCCGAGGAGAAGGCCGGCATGACGCGGTCGTCGGCGCCGTCGGTGAGCGGCGTCACGCAGTCCTTGGCCGAGGACACGACCTCCTCGTCCTCCTGCGCGAATTTTCCCTGCAGCCCGTGGACATGCATGTGGTCGACGCCGGCGAGCCGCCACAGCACCTGATAGGCCTGGAAGGAGATGCCGAGCATGGGGTGGCGCGAGAGCGCGCCATAGCCGTTGCGGTGGCCGTGCAGGGCGAGATCGGTCGAGCGGCGCAGCGTCTCGATGGCCGAGAAACCGCACCAGTTCAGGCTCGCCATCACGCAGCTCCCGCCTTCGCGCGCGACGAGGTCCGCGTGACGGCGCATCGCGTCGGTCTCGTCGGTGATGTTGAAGGCGACCATCACCGGTTTGCCGGTGCGGTCCTGGTGCCGGCGCACCGCCGCCATCACCGCCGGGACGCGGGCGGCAAGCGGGGCATGGACGGGATCGGCGGAAATCTCGTCGTCCTTGATGAAGTCGAGCCCGGCCTCGCAGAGCTCGACGACCAGCGCAGCCGTTTCATGCGGGCTCAGGCCGACATTCGGCTTGATGATCGAGCCGACGAGAGGGCCCCTGGCGACGCCGGTCAGTTTGCGCGTCCCGGCAATGCCTTGGCGCGGCAGGGTGAATCTCTTTCTGAACGGCCAGGGCAGGGCGATCGTATCGAGCCTCAGGCCCGTGACCTCGCCGAGATCGTAGAGATTGCCGGCGACGACCGCGGCGAGCGTCGCGAGATTGGCGCCGACATTGTCGACCGGGAAGGCGATCCTCACCCGCGCCCGCCGCCACGGCCCGCGGATGCCCTTTCGCGCCAGCCAGGCATTGGGCAGGCTCGGCACCTCGGCCGGCGCGAATTCCTCGACCGCCGTCACCGCGGCCCGCGTGCGGTTGCGCAGCTCGTCGGTCTCGCCGGCGACCCGGGTGAAGGTGCCGCTCGACTGCTCGCCGGCCATAACCTCCGCGACCTTGCGCGGATCGAGCGGCGTCTCGATCAGGTAGGAGGCTTCGAAGCGGTCGTCGGTCATCGAATGGTTCCCGCGCCTGTTTCGAGTTTCAGAGCTGCGCGGGGAACCCCTCCCCCTTGTGGGGAGGGGCAGGGGTGGGGGGC
>JAESGM010000093.1_pt1 | contig 254696 bp, 226 predicted proteins | sample 9269721 | NCBI WGS metagenome assembly JAESGM01 (sample SAMN15720920, study PRJNA650825) | algae metagenome | isolation source: Komarekiella atlantica HA4396-MV6 and co-occurring heterotrophs from... | place: USA: Theobald House, Kauai, HI | collected 2009-07-29
CCCGCCCCGGTGCGTCGTCGGTCCGAAGCGGACCTCGACGCACCCTACGAGGCCCGCCCTCACGCCGCGCGGGCGTCGCCGGGGAACGGGACCACGTCCGGGTCGGCGTCCGCGGCCCGGTCGGGCGGCTCCGGCAGGTCCAACGCGATCACCGCCGCCGCCAGCCGCTCCAGCTCCGCCCGCAGCGCGGCCGCCTCCGCCGACGGCCCGGCCGTCTCCACCCGCGCCTCCCGGGCGGCGAGCTTCGCGCGCCAGCCTTCGAGTTCGAGCCGCTGCCGCCACAGGTCGTAGGCGTCGGCCCGGCGGCGGGCGTCGGCCCGGATCAGCCGCCGCTCCCGGGCGTCCTGCTCCGCCTCCCGCCGGCACAGCTCCCGCGCCAGCCCCTCCATCTCGGCCACCGTCCGCCGCTCGGCCGCCGCCCACCGCACCCGGGCGTCCGCCAGCTCCGCCAACTGCTCCGCCGCCAGCCGCCGGCGGTCGTCGAGGTCGGCCCGCTCGCCGTCCAGTTCCGACCGCCGCGCCGCCAGTTCGCCGCGCTCGCGGTCGAGGTGGAGTTGCTGAAGCGGGTGGTCGGCCGGGGGGAGGTCGGGCGGGGCGACGAGGTCGGCCCGGGCGCGGTCGCGGCGGGCTTCGAGGTCCGCGAGCACCGCCCGGGCGTTCGCGACCCGCCGCTCCAGCGCCGCCGCCTCCTCGCGCAGCCCGGCCGCGTCCGCCTCGGCCCGGGCCAGCCGCCGCTCCCGGGCGACCAGGCCGGCCTCCCGGGCGTCGAGCGCGTCCGCCTCCGCCGCGTAGTACCGGCTCGCCGCCTCCCACTCGGCCGCCGCCCGCCGCTCCCGGGTGCCCTTCGCCATGTGCCGGTGTCTCGCGGGGGCGTGGAGGTCCCGATCCGGTATCGGCGGGCCGACCGGCCGGCGTGGACGCGGAGGCGGGGACGCGGGCGGCGAGGTGCGAGCGGGAGATGGAGAACCGGGAGGACTGGCGCGTCCCCCCGGTCCGGCGTGACCGGCGGTCAGGGCTTGCGGGCGGCCCGCAGCAGGGCGGCCGCCTCCTTCGCCCCTTGGCCCTCGGCCACCGACAGGGCGGTGTTCCCGTCCTTGTCCTTGGCCGCCGGGTCGGCCCCGGCCTCGAGCAGGTACTTCACCACGTCGGTACGGTTGGTCAGCGCCGCGAGCATCAGCGCCGTCTTCCCGCTGTCGCCCTTCGCGTTCACGTCCGCCCCGGCCTTCACCAGCGCCGTCGCGAGCGGCACCGACCCCTTGAACGCCGCCCCGTCCAGGGCCGTGAACCCCATCGCGTTCCGGTGCTTCAGGTCCACCCTCGGCTGCTTCAGGATCAGGTCCACGGCGTCCGCGTGGCCGTGGTACACGGCGAGGATCAGCAGCGTGTCCCCGCGGGCGTTCGCCGCGTTCACCGGCTGGCCGGCCCGGAAGTACGCGGCCAGCGTCTTCGCGTCGCCGTCCCGGGCGGCCTGGAACGCGACCGCCTGCAGCTTCGCCTTCGTGGCGTCGTCGAGGACGACCGGCGGCGGGACGGCGGTGAGCACGGCGAGCATGAACGGGATCATGAGTCACCTCGGCAAGAGGGACGATCCGCAGATTACGCCGATGACACAGATTGGAAGACAAGAAGCCGGCTTCTCTCTGTCTTCCAATCTGTGTCATCGGCGTAATCTGCGGATCGTCCTCTTTCACTTCGCGTCCCTGTCGGCCTCGGCCACCTTCTTCACGTCGTCCAGCTTGACGTTCACCGCCGCGGCCAGCCGGGCGCCGTAGTCCGGGTCCGCCCGGAGGAAGTACGACACCACCTTCACCTTCACCGCCTCGTTCTTCACCTTCCCGAGGTCGCCGGCGAGGTTCTTGATCAGGTTCGCCTTCTCGCTCTCCCCGTACGACCGGTACAGGTCGCCGGCCTGCTTGAAGTTCAGCGTCTTCGCGATCGGCTGCTGCACGACCGGGCCGGTCTGCGGGAGCTTGCTCGACATGAACTTCGGGTCGTCGGTCCGCCCGCCGGTAGTCACGCTCGGCTCGTAGTTCACGTCCGACGCCGTGGTCCCGAAGTTCCCCTGCCCGTCCTGGTTGTTGCTCGTCACCGCCGAGACCGGGCGGTTCACCGGCAGCATCAGGTAGTTCGTCCCGACCCGGTACCGCTGGGTGTCGGCGTAGGAGAACAGCCGGCCCTGCAGCATCTTGTCCTCGCTCGCCTCGATCCCCGGGACCAGGATGCCGGGCGAGAACGCGCTCTGCTCGGTGAACTGGAAGAAGTTCGACGGCACCTTGTTGAGCGTCAGCTTCCCGACCGGCACCTCCGGGATGCCCGGCCACACCTTCGTGTCGTCGAGCGGGTTGAAGTCGAACTTGTCGAGGTCTTCGGGCTTCATCGTCTGGATCCGCAGCTCCCACGACGGGAAGTTCCCGGCCTTGATCGCCTCGTACAGGTCCTCGGTGTGGTTCGAGTGGTTCTTGGCGGTGCTCGCGGCCGCCTCCTCGGCGGTGAAGTTCTTCAGCCCCTGCTGCGACCGCCAGTTGAACTTGACGTAGGTCACCTCGCCCTTGTCGTTGACCATCTTGAACGCGTGCACCCCGAACCCGTCCATCTGCCGCAGGCTCGCCGGCGTCCCCTGGTCGCTGTACACGAACGTCAGCATGTGGGTCGACTCGGGGACGTGGCTGAAGAAGTCGAACACCCGGTTCGGGTCCTGCTGGTTGGTGACCGGGCTGGGCTTGAGGGCGTGGATCATGTCCGGGAACTTGATCGCGTCGCGGATGAAGAACACCGGCAGGTTGTTCCCGACCAGGTCCCAGTTCCCCTCCTCGGTGTAGAACTTGACCGCGAACCCGCGCGGGTCGCGGAGGTTCTCCGGCGACCCGCCGGGGTGGATCACGGTCGAGAACCGGAGGAACACGGGGGTCTTCTTCCCCTTCGCGCCGAACAGCTTCGCCTTGGTCAGCTTGGACAGGTCGTCGTAGGCGACGAACTCGCCGTGCGCCCCGACCCCGCGGGCGTGGACGACCCGCTCCGGGATCCGCTCGCGGTCGAACCGGGCCAGCTTCTCGATCAGGTGGAAGTCGTCGAGCAGGACCGGGCCGTTCTCCCCGGCGGTCCGGCTGTTCTGGTTGTTCCCGACCGGCCGGCCGGCGTCCTGGGTGAGCGGCTTCGGCGGCGGGGCGGGCTGCTGGGCCTGGGCGGCCGGGGCCGCGGCGAGGGCCGCGGCGGCGAGCAGAGTCCGTGTCATGGGGAGGCGTCCTGTGCGAGTACGGGGGCGCGGCCGTCGCGCCCCGCGTGTCAGGATAGTTGGCAGGGACGCCCGGTTGAAGGTGATCGGGCCACGGCGAACGATCGGCCGGGCCGATGGAGCGGGTGTGGGTGTAGGGTGGGCCGAGCGGGCGCTTCGCTCGCGAGTCCCACCTGCATCGCGGGGCGGTGGGACTCGCCCGCAGAGCCGGGCTCGGCCCACCCTACGGGTCACACCTCGGCCCCGATCAGCTCCTCGGTGCGGCGGACCGTCAGCCCGCCGAGCAGCCCGAACAGCCGGTCGCGCAGCCAGCACGTCACCGGGTTCTCCCACGCCAGCACCTTCCCGAGCCGCCACGACTCGTCCGTCACCCGGGCGGTGCGGTCGAACCGCGCGGCCTCGTACGCCTTCAGCCCGGCCTCGGCCGTGTCCGCCTCGCGCAGGCACCGGGCCAGCACCCACGCGCTCTCGATCGCCTGGCACGCCCCCTGCCCCAGGTTCGGCGTCGTCGGGTGGGCCGCGTCGCCCAGCAGCGCCACCCGCCCGTCCACCCACTTCCGCACCGGCGGGCGGTCGAGGATGTCGTTCCGGACGACCGCCGCCTCGTCGGTCGCGCCGATCACCGCCGGCACCGCCGGCCACCAGTCGCGGAACCGGGCGAGCAGTTCCGCCTTGTGCCCGCCCGGCCCGGCGGTGCCGCCGGCCGGCCCGTTCGCGGTGGCGAACCAGTACGTCCGCCCGCCGCCGATCGGCAGCAGCCCGGCCTGCGACCCGCGGCCCATCGCGAGCGCCGTCAGCCCGACCGGCACCTCCGGCCGGTCGATCCGGGCGACCCCGCGCCAGGCGGTGTACCCGGCGTACCGCGGCGGCTCCGGCCCGAGCAGTTGGTCGCGGACCAGCGACTTGATCCCGTCCGCCCCGACCAGGATCTGCCCGCGGACCTCGTCGCCTTCGGCGAACAGGGCGGTCGCCCCCTTCTCGTCCGGGAGGTACCGGACGCACGTCATCCCGAGGTGGACGTGCTCCCGCCCGACGGCGTCGGCCAGGATCGCCTGGAGGTCGGCCCGGTGGATCCCGACGTTCGGCACCCCGAGCCGCCGCTCGAGGTCGCCGTAGTCGGCGCGGATCAGGAGCCGGCCGCGCCGGGACCGCAGTTCGCTCGCCCGCAGCGGGGCGGCCGCCGCCTCGACCGCGCCGCCGACCCCGAGCTTCCGCAGCACCCGGACGGCGTTCGCCCAGAGCGTCAGCCCGGCCCCGACCTCGCGCAGCACCGGGGCCCGCTCGTAGACCGACACGTCCCAGCCGGTCTGCTTGAGGGCGAGGGCGGCGGTCAGCCCGCCGATCCCCGCCCCGACCACCACCGCCCGCGGCATCACCCCACCCCGATGTCTGGCTTAGAACTGTTGTCGTCTTGTGGCACAGGTCTCCGACCTGTGACAACCTACACAGGTCGGAGACCTGTGCCACGGGTCGAAAAAACCGCTAAATCCCGCCCGGCCGGCGGCGAATGACCCTCTATCGGCAATGCGCGCCCGGGGTTCGGGACGGCCGATACGCCCACCGTGAGGTGCGAGATGATCAAGAAGCTGATCGTGCTGGGGGCCGTCGGGTTCGTCGCCGTGTCGGCCGTGAAGGGGTCGAAGTGGGGGTCGTACATCCGGTCCGAGATCAACGACCTGCGGAGCTGCGCCGAGGCGGCGGTCCCGCCGGAGCGGGAGGTGGCCCGGCTGCGGAACGAGATCAAGCTGCTGGACAAGGACGTGCTGGGGGTGGTGAACCAGCTGGCCCGGGAGCGGGTGGCGGTGAAGGAGTTGCGGGAAAAGGCGGACGAGCTGCGGGCGGCCCAGGCCCGGGACAAGGAGCTGCTGGAGGCCCGGGCGGCGGCGATCAAGGCGTCGGCCGAGAACCAGCCGGTGTCGTTCGGCGGCCGGCGGCTGACGGTGGCGGCGGCGACGGCCGAGCTGGACGCGGGGGTGCGGCGGTTCACCGCGAACGAGAAGTCGCTGGCCGGGCTGGACGCGGCGCTGGCGAGCCGGGAGCAGGTGCGGGGCGGGCTGGAGCGGCAGCTGGACGTGCTGAAGAACCAGAAGGCGGAGCTGGCGGCGACGGTGGACGCGCTGGAGGCGGAGTTGACCGCGCTGAAGCTGCAGCAGATGGAGAGCCGGTACCAGACGGACGACACCCGGCTGGCGCGGATCAAGGAGGACATCCGGGCGATGCGGACGAAGCTGGAGGTGGAACGTGAGAAGCTGAAGCTGATGCCGGCGGCGCTGGAGCCGGCGGGGGCGAAGGCGGCGGGCGGTCGGTCGGTGGACGAGATCATGGCGCCGCTGAGCGCGAAGCCGGCGCAGGCGCCGGTCGCCGACTGACGGCGTGGCGGGCGAGCGACACAACACCGGGGGCGGCGGCCGCGGGGCCGCCGCCCCCGGGCGTTGGGGAGCGGTTCGGTACCGTGTTAGCCAGTACGCGCCGTTCTGGCTAACACGGCGGTCGAATCAGCCTTGACGTGCGGAAGTGTTTGACAGGTCAAAAGGTTCGGGTTACCGTGGCGGTGGTTGATCCGTGCTTAGCCAGATCTGCCCTAATAAATTAGGCCAAATCGGGGTAATCAGAAGTTCGGCGGCGGAGGCGCGGAAGCGGATGCTGCCTCTCGACTCCCCAAGGTGGGCGACCTTACGATCCTGCGGCGGCACGGGTGCGCTCGCCGCCCGGCTGCTGCGGGATGGCCCGGCCGCCGACTTCGGGGAGTTGCTCCACCAGGCGTGCCATCAGTTCACGGTCGATGAGGTGGCCTACGCCGTCGTCCCGCACGCTGTCGCCTTGGCCGGGATGCTGCCGCCCGCCGAGCGGGTCGAGCCGCTGGTCATCGCCGGCGCGGTCGCCGCCTGCCGGGCCGCCCACCCGGACCAGTCGCCGCCGGTCCCAGACGACCTACGGGCCGACTTCGAGCGGGCGCTCGCGGACGCCCTGCCGCTGGCTGCGGATGCGTTGGGGCGGTGCGGGTGGGAGGCGCAGCAGGGACTGGAGTTGCTGGCCGCGGTCGCGGCACTCCAGGGGCGGGGCGAGTTGGCGCTTCACCTGTTCCTGTGTGGGTCCGGCGGGGAGTTGGGGTGCCCGTCGTGTGGGGAGCGGCTCCGGGTCGGGGTCAGCCCAGACGCCGAACCAGGTAGCGTGTTGTCAACGGGGGATTCTTGACGCCCAGGCGGGGTCGAACGGGGCCCGGTTCTTGAGCACCCCGTAGCAGAGCATGACCAGCTTCCGCACGCACGCCCCGACCGCCCGCATCGTCGGCTTCCCGGCGGCCGCCGGACGTCCGAGGAAACCGGCGAGGACGGGGTTGAACCGGGCGGTCGGGCGGGTAGAAGGGCCGCGGGCGGCCGGCGACAATGGCGGCATCACGGCCCCACCGCCGGCCCTCGCCTCCCGGTTGCGTGTGCTGGCCGACGAGTGGCGGGCCGCCACCCGGCTTCTGGCCGGCCCCGCCGCCGCGGCCGAGCACCCGGCGTACCGGGCCGTCGTCGCTCGGGCCGGCCGCGGTGCCGCTCATCCTGTCCGACCTGGCCGCGGCCCCGGACCCGTGGTTCGCCGCCCTGCGGGAGTTGACCGGGGCCGACCCGGTGCCGCCGGCCGACCGCGGACGGCCCCGTGCAACCGCCGAGCACTGGCTGGCCTGGGGCCGCGCCCGCGGGCTGGCCTGACCCGCGCTCCGTCACTTCCCGGCGAGCCGCTCCAGCGTCAGTTCCGGCTGCCACACCGACAGGAACGTCGGCAGCTTGGCCCGCTCCAGCCCCGGCAGGTTCGGCAGCAGCCCCGCCCCCTGCAGCGGCACGTTCGCCGACACCGCGTACACCGAGTTCGCCGGGTCGTTCGACCGCCGGTACAGCACCACCTCCGGCTTCACCACCCCGCCCCCCGGCTGGCACCCCATCCCCGCCGCCAACTGGATCGCGTCGTCCAGGTCCCCCAGCCGGTCCACCAGCCCCCGGTCCGCCGCCTGCGCCCCGGTCAGGATCCGGCCGTCGAACACCACGGCGTCGGCCCGGGACCGCGACCGCGACACGTCCGCCCGCATCCGCCCGTGGAAGTCGTCCGCCATCCCCTGCAGCAGCGCCTTCTCGTCCTCCGTCAGCGCCCGGGCGGACGTCCCGATGTCCGCCAGCGCCCCCGCCTTGATCCCCTGCGGGACGATGTTGAACTGGGCCATCAGGTCGCGCAGGTTGAACAGGTTCAGCACCACCCCCAGCCCGCCGGTCACCGTCGCCGGGGCCGCCACCACCACGTCCGCCGCCGACGCCAGGTGGTACGACCCGCCGGCCGCCACGTCCATCAGGCAGGCGACCACCGGCAGGTTGGTCCGGGCCTTGAACCGCTCCAGGTCGCGCCGCATCGCGTTGCACGCCGCCACCCCGCCGCCCGGGCTGTTGACCCGCAGCACCACCGCCTTCGCGCAACCCTCCGCCTCGACCGCGTCCAGCTTCTCCCGGAACAGGGCCACCGGGTTCTCGCCGAGCGACAGCGGGCCGGCGAACGGGGTGTTCAGGATCAGCCCGTCCACGTCGATCACGGCGACCCGCCCGCCGCCCGGGCCGGCGGCCTGCACGGCCACCGGCTTGAGCTTCCCGGCGGTCGGGCTGACCGGGGTGACCTCCACGCGGGTGTCCACCGGCCCTAGAATCCGAGTTTCGACCGGGCCGGCCAGCGCCACCCGGTTGTCGGTCCGGACGGTGAACCGCTCGCACCCGCACGCCGGGGCGAGTGCCGCGAGGAGGAGGACGGTGCCGCGCATACGGGGCCTCGGGGTTGGCCATGTTACCGGGAACACCCCCGTAATCGGCCCGCCCCCTCCCCCCGGTTTAACCTCCCCCCCCGGCACGCCGGGTGCGACGTGTCCGCCGCGTGCGGTTGGGCCGGTCGAATCGGCGGGGTAAGGCCGCGCCCGCGCGGCGCGGCGGTTAGTATGCCGTAACTCCCCACCCTGCCTAAATTGCCGTTCGCGGCGGGGTGACGATAATGACCCCGGCCGCCCGCCGAACCGACCACACGCCCGGACAAGGAGGTCCGCCGCCGCTGCCGAGGAGAGTGATGGACCCCCGTGACCTGATCGTGCTGACCCCCGCCGGCGGGACCGACCCGTCCCTCGCCGTCGCCGCCGGGCGGGCCGGGGCGGCCGGCGTGCTCGACCTCGAACACGCGACCCGACCGGAACTTGCGTCCGCCGCGCTCGCCCGCCTCGCCCGCTTCCTCCCCGAATCCTTCGGCGTCCAACTCCGGGCCGACGCCGACGAACTCTTTCCGCTCCTCGAAGCCCACCGCCCCGCCCGCGTCGTCCTCGCCGGCGGCGACCTCATCCGCCTCGAAGCCCGCGTCCGGGAACTGCGCGCCACCGGGGTCGAGGTGCTCGTCTCGGCCGTCAACCTGACCGAAGCGGTCGCGGCGGCCGGGTTCGGGGCGGACGGCCTGATCCTGAAGGGGCACGAGGCCGGCGGCCGGGTCGGGGCCGACACGTCGTTCGTGCTGATCCAGAAGTGGCGGCGGCACGCCGACCGGTCCGGGCTGACGGTGCCGTTCTGGGTGCAGGGCGGGGTCGGCCCGAACACCGCCGCCGCGTGCCTCGCCGCCGGCGCCCGCGGCGTCGTCCTCGACTCCCACGTCCTGCTCGCCCGGGAGTCCCCGCTGTCGGACGCCGCCCGCCGCCGGGTCGCCGGCCTCGACGGCGGCGAGACGGTCGTGCTCGGGCTGCGGCTCGGCGAGGCGTACCGCGTCTACGCCCGCCCCGACAGCCCCGCGGCCGCGGAGTTGGCGAAGGAAGAGGAACGGCTCGCCGCGTCCGAACAGCCGACCGATACCAAGCTGGCCGTGTGGCGCGAGGCGGTGCGGGCGCGGGCTGCCGCCGACCCGGCCGACGGCGTCTGGCCGGTCGGGCAGGACGTGGCCGTGGCGGCGGGGCTGGCGGCGTCCGGGGTGACGGTCGCCGGGGTCGTCCAGGCGGTGTGCGAGCGGGCGACCGCGAACCTCGCCGCGGCCGGCCGGCTGAGGCACCTGTCCGAGGGCGGGCCGCTGGCGAAGTCGCACGGGACGCGGTACCCGATCCTGCAAGGGCCGATGACCCGGGTCAGCGACACGGCCGCGTTCGCCGGCGCGGTCGCCGACGGCGGGGCGCTGCCGTTCCTGGCGCTGGCCCTGCTCCGCGGCGGCGAGACGGAGGCGCTGCTGAAGGAGACGAAGGCGAAGCTCGGGGCGAAGCCGTGGGGCGTCGGCATCCTCGGGTTCGTGCCGAACGAGATCCGGTCCGAGCAGTTGGCGGCGATCCGGAAGACGAAGCCGCCGTTCGCGATCATCGCCGGCGGCCGCCCGGACCAGGCGAAGGAGCTCGAAGCCGTCGGCATCCCGACGTACCTGCACGTCCCGTCGCCGGGCCTGCTGCGGATGTTCCTGAAGGACGGGGCGAAGCGGTTCGTGTTCGAGGGGCAGGAGTGCGGCGGGCACGTCGGCCCGCGGGCCAGCTTCGCCCTGTGGGAGGCGATGGCCGCGGTCCTGGCCGAGCACCTCGGGCCGAAGCCGGCCGACGACCTGCACGTCGTGTTCGCCGGCGGCATCCACGACCAGTTGTCGGCCGGGATGGTCGCGGCGCTGAGCGCCGGGCTGGCCGAGAAGGGGGTGAAGGTCGGGGTGCTGCTCGGCACCGCGTACCTGTTCACCCGGGAGGCGGTGGAGGCCGGGGCGATCACCGCCCGGTTCCAGAAGGAAGCGCTGGCGTGCGGCGACACGGTGCTCCTGGAGACCGGCCCGGGGCACGCGATCCGGTGCATCCCGACGCCCTACGCGGAGGCGTTCGAGGCGGAGAAAAAGCGACTGCGGGGCGAGGGCAAGTCGCCGCTGGAGGTCGGCATCGCGCTGGAGCGGATGAACCTCGGCCGGCTGCGGGTGGCGAGCAAGGGGGTGGACCGGTCGGCCGGCGGGACGAACGGGACCGGGCTGTACGCGGTGGCGGACGACGACCAGTTCGCCCGCGGGATGTACATGATCGGGCAGGTCGCGGCCCTGTGGGACGCGGTCACCACCGTCCCGGAGCTGCACGCCGACGTCTGCGCCGGGTTGCCGACTTCCGATTCCCCGATCCCCGATCCCCGATCCCCGATCCCCGCGCCCGCCCCGTGCGACGTCGCGGTCGTCGGGCTGAGCTGCTTCTACCCGCAGGCCGGCGGGCTGTGGCCGTACTGGGAGAACATCCTCGCCAAGCGGAACGCGGTGGTCGAGATCCCGCCGACCCACTGGGACTGGCGGCCGTACTACGACCCGGACCCGCGGGCCAAGGACAAGATGGTGTCGAAGTGGGGCGGGTTCATGTCGGACGTCCCGTTCGACCCGCTCGTCTTCGGCATCACCCCGAAGTCGATCCCGAACATCGAGCCGCTGCAGCTGCTGCTGCTGGAGGGGGTGCGGCAGGCCCTCGGGGACGCCGGGTACCTCGACCGGCCGTTCGCCCGCGAGCGGACCTGCGCGATCCTGGGGGTCGGCGGCGGCGGGATGCCGCTGTCGGTCGCCTACGGGTTCCGCTCCTGCATGCCGCTCATCGACTCGATCGGCGGCGTGCCGGTCACCGGCGCGGAGATCGTCGAGCTGGGCAAGGACATGCTGCCGGAGTGGACCGAGGACTCGTTCCCCGGGATCCTGCTGAACGTGGCCGCCGGGCGGGTGTCGAACCGGTTCAACCTGGGCGGCCCGAACATGGCGATCGACGCCGCGTGCGGGTCGAGCCTGGCGGCCCTGTACGCCGGGGTGCGGGAGCTGAACGACGGGACCAGCGACGTGGCGGTGGTGATGGGCGGGGACGCGGTCCAGACCCCGTACGCCTACGTCGCGTTCTCCAAGACGCACGCGCTGAGCCCGAAGGGCCGGTGCCGGCCGTTCGACGCCGGGGCGGACGGGATCGCGCTGGCCGAGGGCGTCGGGGTGGCGGTGCTGAAGCGGCTGGCCGACGCCGAGCGGGACGGGGACCGGGTCTACGCCGTCATCAAGGGCGTCGGGGCGTCGAGCGACGGGCGGGACAAGGGGCTGACGGCGCCACGCGCCGAGGGCCAGTTGCGGGCGCTGGAGCGGGCGTACGCCCAGGCCCGGGTGTCGCCGGCCCGGGTCGGGCTGGTCGAGGCGCACGGCACCGGCACGGTCGTCGGCGACCAGACCGAGGCGCGGGCGATCGGGCAGTTGTTCCGCGACGCCGGCGGGCAGGCCCAGTCGTGTGCGCTCGGGTCGGTGAAGTCGATGATCGGCCACTCGAAGTGCGCCGCCGGGCTGGCCGGGCTGATCAAGGCGGCGTTCGCCCTGCACTACAAGGTGCTCCCGCCGACCCTGGTGGAGGCCCCGAACCCGCGGGCGAACCTGGACGGCGGGCCGCTGTACCTGAACACCGAGGCCCGCCCGTGGGTCCACGGGGCGGGCCACCCGCGGACCGCCGGGGTGAGCGCGTTCGGGTTCGGCGGGACGAACTTCCACGCCGTGCTGGAGGAGTACACCGGCGACTACCTGGACCGGCCGGCGGCCGGGTTCCGGCGGTGGCCGGCGGAGCTGTTCGTGTGGCGGCGGGCGGACGCGGCGGCGCTGACCGCCGACGTGAAGGCGTGCCGCGACGCCCTCGCCGCGGGCGCGTCGCCGGAGCTGCCGGACCTCGCCGCCGCGGTGTGGCAGTCGAGCAAGGCCGGGGCCGGCCGGCCGACGCTGACGGTGGTCGCGACCTCGCCCGACGACCTCCGCGACAAGCTCGACGCGGCGCTCAAGCTGGTCGCCGCCGGCGCCGCGGCCACCGACCCGCGCGGGATCTACTTCGCCCCGAAGCCAGAGTCCGCCCCCCAGGTCGCGTTCCTGTTCCCGGGGCAGGGGTCGCAGTACCCGGACATGCTGGCCCAGCAGGCGATGGCGTTCCCCGAGGTCCGGGCGGTGCTCGACCGGGCCGAGCGCACCCTCGCGGCCGACCTCGACAAGCCGCTCGGCCGGTTCGTCTACCCGCCGTCGGCGTTCACCCCGGAGCAGGACGCCGCGAACCGGCGGGAGCTGCAGCGGACGGAGGTGGCCCAGCCGGCGGTCGGGGCGGCGAGCCTCGGCATGTTCCGGCTGCTCGCCGCCCTCGGCGTCGAGGCCGACTTCTTCGCCGGGCACAGCTACGGGGAGTACGCGGCGCTGGCGGCCGCCGGGGCGCTGTCCGAGGACGACCTGGTCCGGCTGTCGCACCGCCGCGGGCGGGTGATCCGCGACGCGGCCGCCGCGGCGCCCGGCGGGATGCTCGCCGCCGACGCCGCCCCGGCCGCCCTGGAGCCGGTGCTGGCCGGGGTCGCCGGGGTGTGGGTGGCGAACCACAACTCGCCGAACCAGACGGTGCTCGCCGGGACCGAGGACGGCTTGAAGGCGGCGGCCGAGAAGCTGCAGGCGGCGGGGGTGCGGGCGCAGCGGATCCCGGTGGCGTGCGGGTTCCACTCGCCGCTGATCGCGGGTGCGAAGGGGCCGCTCGCCGCCGCGCTCGCCGAGGTGACGTTCGCGGCGCCGGCGAAGCCGGTGTTCTCGAACACGACCGCCGCCCCGCACGACCCCGCGACGGTCGCCCGGCAGCTCGCCGACCACCTCGTCTCGCCGGTCCGGTTCGCGGACGAGGTCGCGGCGATGTACGCCGCCGGGGCGCGGGTGTTCGTCGAGGTCGGTCCGCAGGCGGTGCTCACCGGCCTCGCGGCGCAGACCCTCGCTGGCAAGCCGCACCTCGCGGTCGCGTCCGACGTGAAGGCCCGGCCGGGGCTGGTGCAGTTGGCCCACCTGCTCGGGCAGTTGCTCGCGGCCGGGGTGCCGGCCGACCTCGACCGGCTGTTCCGCGGCCGCGGGGTGCAACCGCTCGACCTGGCGAAGCTCGGCCCGGACACCGGCAAGCCGAAGCACACCGCGACGACGTGGGTGGTGAACGGGGTGCGGAGCCGGCCGGTGAACGGCCCCGAGCCGCGGCTGCTCGGCCAGGCGCTGCCGGAGGGCGCGAGGCCGGCCCCGAAGCCCGCCCCCGCCGCGCCGCCCCCGGCGAGCGGCGCCGCCCCGCGCCCCGCGGCCCCACCGAGCACCCCGGCCCTCCCCGTCGCCCCGCGAGCGAAGATGACCCCACCCGAGACGCACCCGCTCCCGGCCCCGTCCGCCAACGGCGCCCACGCCCCGGCGCCCCCCGCCCCGGCCGCGGACGCGGCGGCCGCCGTCATGGCCCGGTTCCAGGACGTGATGTCCAAGTTCCTCGACACCCAGCGCGGGGTCATGATGGCGTACCTCGGGGCCGGCGGCACCGCCCCGGGCGCCGCCACGCTGCCCGCCCCCGCCCGGCCGGCGTACCCGCTGAACGGTGCCGCCAACGGGCACCCGGCCGTCCCGCCGGCGGTCGCGAACCGGCTGGTCGTCCCGGAGCCGGCCGCCCGCCCGGTCGTCGTGACACCTCCGCCGGCCGCGCCCGCCAACGGCCATCCGGGTCCGGTCGCCGTGGCCGCCCCGCCGCCCGCGGCGGTGGCGAAGCCGGCCGCCCGGCTCGACCGCGACACCCTGCTCGCCAAGCTCCTCGACCTCGTCAGCGAGCGGACCGGGTACCCGAAGGAGGCGCTGAGCATCGACCTCGACCTGGAGGCCGACCTCGGGGTCGACTCGATCAAGCGGGTCGAGATCCTCGGGACGCTGGCCGAAGGGATCGGGACCGGATCGGACGGGAAGGCCCCGGCCCTGGAGATGGAGAAGCTGTCGGTCCTCAAAACGCTGCGGACGATCGCCGACTACGTCGTGGAGGTGCTGGAGGCCGGCCCCGCGGACGACGAGCCGCCCGCTGCCCTGCCGGCCGCCGCGCCCCGCAACGGCGACTTCCACCCGGGAGCGCGGGAAGGTGAGGTGCAGCGGCTCGTCGTCCGGCTGGTCGACGCCCCGCCGCCGGTCTGCCCGCGGTTCGCCCCGCCGGCCGGCGCCGTCGTGCTCACCGACGACGGCCGCGGCACCGCCCGCGAACTCGCCGACCGCCTCGCAGACCTCGACGTGAAGACCGTTCTCCTCCGCCCCGACGCCGACCTGACCGACCCCGCCGCGGTCACGGAGTCGCTCGGCCGGCTGCGCGACGAGCACGGCCCGGTGTCCGGGCTGATCCACCTCTTGCCGCTCGCCGAGCCGCCGGACGGGGAGTCGCCGGGCGACCGGGCGCGGCGCGAGGTGAAGTCGCTGTACCTGCTCGCCCGCGGGCTGGAGGCGGACATCCGCAACGCCGGCAAGGGCGGGTCGGCGGTGCTGCTCGCGGTCACCGGGATGGGCGGGCGGATGGGGTTCGGCGGCGACCTGCCGGCCGACTTCTCCGCCGGCCACGGCGGGGTCGCCGGGTTCACCAAGTGCCTCGGGTACGAGTGGCCGGAAGTGACCGTCCGGGTGGTGGACGTAGACCCCGAGACCCCGGCGACGCACCTCGCCGAGGACCTGCTGGCCGAACTCGGCGACGCCGACGGGCCGTTCGAGGTCGGGCGGGCGGGCGGGCGGCGGACGACGTGGCAGGTCGAGCCCGGACCGCTGGAGAAGGAGGGCCCGGCGGTCGAACTCGGGCCGGACTCGACGGTGCTCATCACCGGCGGGGCGCGCGGCATCACGGCGAAGATCGCGTTGGAGCTTGCGACGCGGTACCGGCCGCGGCTGGTGCTCGTCGGCAGCTCCCCGGAGCCGGCGGCCGAGCACCCGGACACCACCCCGCTGACCACCCCGGCCGAGTTGAAGGCGGCGCTGACGAAGCTGCTCGGGGCGGAAGGGAAGCCGGCGGCGGTCGAGGCGGCGTACCGGCGGCTGGTGAAGGACCGCGAGATCCGGGCGAACCTGGACGCGATCCGGGCCGCCGGGAGTGTGGTCGACTACCGCGCCGTGGACGTGCGGGACGCGGCGTTCGGGGCGCTCCTCGACGAGCTGAACGCCGCCGGCGGGGTCGCGGGGGTGATCCACGGGGCCGGGGTGATCGAGGACAAGCTGCTCAAGGACAAGACGCCGGAGTCGTTCGACCGGGTGTTCGGGACGAAGGTGGACAGCGCGCTGACCCTGGCCGCGAAGCTCGACCCGGCGAAGGTGAAGTTCCTCGCCCTGTTCGCGTCGATCACCAGCCGGTACGGGAACCGCGGGCAGTCGGACTACGCGGCGGCGAACGAGGTGCTGAGCAAGCTGGCGTGCGACCTGGACCGGCGCTGGCCCGGGCGGGTGGTGTCGGTCGCGTGGGGGCCGTGGGCCGAGGTCGGGATGGTGGCGGAGTTGGAGAAGCACCTGGTCGCCCGCGGGCTGAAGCTGATCGCCCCGGCGGTCGGGGCCGGGTTCGCGGTCGACGAGGTGGTGTACGGGGCGAAGGGCGAGCCGGAGGTGGTGGTGGCCGGCGGGACGGAGGCCCCGGCCCGCGGCGCGAAGGTGCCGTCCGCCCCCGGGGCCGACGTCCCGGTCCCGACCGGCCCGAGCGGCTACCCGATCGCCGCCGGCGCCGGCGGGTGAGCCGTCAACCGATTAGCGACGCGTCGCAGACGCGTCTGCGACGCGTCGCTAACCAATGATCCCCCCATGCCCACCACCCTGACCGACCCCGCCGCGCCGCCCGCCCCGCCCGCCCCCGGGTGGGACACCGAGGTGTTCGTCCTCCGCGGCGAGGACCGGGCCGACCTCCGCGGCCGCGCCCTCGCCCTGGCCGACCGGGTCGAGCGACAACCCGGTGTCACGCTCCCCGAGGTCGCCGCCGGCCTCGCGGCCGACCTCGCGCCGGGCGGCGCCCGACTCGGGGTGGTGTCGGGGTCGGCGGCCGACCTGGCGAAGAAGCTCCGCCGCGCCGCCGACCGCCTCGCCGACCCGAACTGCAAGCAGGTCCGCGACGCCGCCGGGGTCTACTTCTTCGACCGGCCCCTCTACTCCGCCCCCGGCTCGCTCGCCCTGCTGTTCCCCGGCGAGGGGGCGCAGTACCCCGGCATGCTCGCCGACCTGTGCCCGGTCTTCCCGGAGGTCGAGGACAAGTTCGCGTGGTGCGACCGGCTCGCCGCCGAGGCCGGGAAGCCGTCGCTGCGGCGCGTCCTGCACCCCGACCCGGCGGACCGGGCGGCGGCCGAGGCGGAGCTGCGGAAGCTCGGGCCGTCCATCTTCGGCGTCCTCGTCGCCGACCTCGCCCTGATCGAGGTGCTGCGGAACCTCCGGCTGCCCGTCGGGGCGATGGCCGGGCACAGCGCCGGCGAGCTGGCGGCGCTCTTGGCCGCCGGGGCGATGGGGTCGGAGCAGGAGCTCGGGCCGCGGCTGTCCGAGACGATGGACCTGATGCAGCGGCAGGAGGAGGAGGCCGGCGGGCCGGACGTGACCCTCTTGGCGGTCGGGGCCGGGCGGGCGGCGGTGGAGGAGGCCGCGGCGGCGGCCGGCGGCGGGGTGGTGGTGGCGATGGACAACTGCCCGCACCAGTCGGTCGCGGTCGGCCCGGCCCCGGCGGTGGCGGCGGTCGAGGCGGCCCTGCTGGCCCGCGGGCTGGTGTGCGAGCGGCTGCCGTTCCGCCGCCCGTACCACACCCCGCTGTTCGAGCCGTGGATGGGGCCGTTCCGCGAGCTGTTCGCCCCGATCCCGTTCCGCCCCCCGCACACCCCGGTGTACTCGTGCTCGACCGGGGCGAAGTTCCCCGACGACCCGGGCGCGATGCGCGACCTGGCGGTGAACCACTGGGTGTCGCCGGTCGAGTTCGCCCGGATGGTCGAGACGATGTACGCCGACGGGGTGCGGCTGTTCGTGGAGTGCGGGCCGCGCGGGAACCTGTCGGCGTTCGTCGAGGACGTGCTGCGCGGCCGGCCGTTCGCCGCGCTGCCGGCGAACGTCGCCCGGAAGAGCGGGCCGACGCAGGTCAACCACCTGGTGGCGCAGCTGGCGGCGCACCACGTCCCGCTGAACCTCGGGCACCTGTACGCGGGGCGGGTGGGCGAACCCGGGGCGTCAGCGACGGGGTGGGCGGAACCCCCGCCGGCGCCGCACCCCGTCGCTGACGCCCCGGGTTCGCCGGCCGTGCTCGACGCCTACCTCGCCACGATGGAGCAGTTCCTCGACGTGCAGCGGGAGGTGATGACGGCGTTCCTGTCCGGCCGCGGGTCGCCCGACCCGGCTCTGGTGGGGCAGGCATTCCTGCCTGCCTTGCTTGATCCCGACGGCAGGCAGGAATGCCTGCCCCACCCGGAGACGACGACTGCCCCGCCCCTCTGCCTCGTCGGCGACGTCGTCCGCCACGACCCGGGCCGGGAGGTCGTGTTCCGCCGCCCGCTGGACGAGCGCGAGGACCTGTACGCCGACGACCACACCCTCGGCGGCCGCGGGGTCAGCCGCGCCGACCCGGGGCAGAACGGGCTGCCGGTCCTGCCGATGACGTTCAGCCTGGAGGCGATGGCCGAGGCCGCGGTCCTGCTCGCCCCCGGCAAGGTCGTCACCGCCGTCCGCGACGTCCGCCTGTACCGCTGGCTCCCGTTCGACCCCGACCCGACCACCCTCGAAGTCCGCGCCGCGGTGGCGGCGGCCGACCCGGAGACCGGCGCGGTGGAGGTGCGGGCGAACGTCCGCGACCTCGGCAACTCGTTCCTCAAGGACGCCGCCGACAAGCCGGCGTGCGAGGCGGTGGTGGTCCTCGCCGACCGCTACCCCGACCCGCCGGATCCGCTGCCGTTCCGCCTCACCGACGAGACGCCGTGCAAGTCCACGGTCGAGGACCTGCGGCGGAACATGTTCCACGGGCCGCTGTTCCAGATGCTCCGGACGCTCGGCCGGGTCGGGAAGGAAGGCATCGAAGGCACCTTGGAAGTGCAACCGCGGGATCGGTGGTTCCGATCCAACCCGGACCCCGGCGCCGTCATCGACCCGGTGCTCGTCGACGCCGCCATGCACCTCCTCGGGGCGTGGCACCTGGAGCAGCCGGACTGGACCGGCCGGATCCTGCTGCCGATCGGGATGAAGGCGCTGGAGTTCTTCGGCCCGCCGCCGCCGGTCGGCAGCCACTGCGTGGTCCGCGGGCACAACGAGGAGGAGACGGCCCGGCAGGCCCGGCACGGGCTGGAGGTGTTCGGCCCGGACGGCCGCCTCTGGTACCGGCTCACGTCGGCCGGGTACTGGCGGTTCTACCTGCCGTTCGGGCACGTCAACTTCTTCGGCCCGAAGGACGAGTACTACCTGAGCCGCCGGCTCGCGGACGCCGAAGCGGCGGTGACGGGCCGGTGTCACTTCCTCGACCCGCCGGTCGACCTCACGCAGCCGGTGCTCCGGGCGGCCGGGGCGCGGGTGACGATGACCCCGGCCGAGCAGGCCGCGTTCGGCGCCTGGTCCGGGACCGACGCCGGGCTGACCGACTGGTTGTTCGTCCGGATGCTGGCGAAGGACGCGGTCCGGGCGGCGTGGGCGGCGCGGCACGGCGAGGCGGTGTTCCCGGCCGACATCGAGACGGAGGCGGTCGGCGGGCGGGTGGTGTGCCGGCCGCGCGGCGCCCCGAAAGCGGGGCCGTTCCCGCCGGTCGCGGTCGCGGTGGCGAAGGGGAAGGTGGCGGCGTTCGCGGCGTTCGCCGACCGGGTCGGGGTCGCGGTGGTGCCGGTGCCGAAGGGCGGGGACGAGAGAGCGGTGCGGGAGGAGGCGGCCCGGCTCGCGGCCGCCGACGCGGGCGGTGGTCAACTGCGGGTGCGGACCGCCCGGCACAAGGACGTGGTGGTCGCGACCGCCGCGAGCGAGCCAGAGTAGCAGGCACACTCCGTGTGCCGCTGCTGCTGACGGCACACGGAGTGTGCCTGCTACCTTCGGAGCCCGGCATGACCCCCGACCGACTGTACCGCGACCTCGCCGCCGTGGTGGCGGCCGCGTTCCCGGACCGCGACCCGCCGGAGGCGGTCGGCCCGGACACCCGGGTGTTCGCCGACCTCGGGATGGCGTCGATCGAGCTGGTCGTGCTCGGGGAGCGGCTGGAGCAGTTCTACGGGCGGAAGCTGCCGTTCGGCCCGTTCCTCGCCGGCCTCCGCACCCGCGGGGCGGACGACCTCGCGCTCGACGAGTTGGTCGCGTTTTTGCAGCAGCACGTGTCGTGACGCGGGCCGCCACGGAGGGCGGCCCCTACCGGAGATGGCCGGTAGGGGCCGCCCTCCGTGGCGGCCCGGGGGTGGGGGACCGATGCCCGACGTGGCGGCGAACGGGGTGCGGCTGTTCTACCAGCAGACCGGCGCCGGGCCGGACGTGGTGCTGGTCCACGCGGTCACCAGCAACCAGGCGGTGTGGGTGTTCGCCGGGCTCCCGGACGCGATCGCGGCCGACGGGTTCCGGGTCACCACCTACGACCTCCGCGGGCACGGGGCGAGCGAGCGGCCGCCGGCCGGGTACACGTCCGCCGACATGGCCGCCGACTTCGCCGCCCTCCACGCCGGCCTCGGCCTCGGCCCGGCGCTGGTCGTCGGGCACAGCTTCGGCGGGGTGGTCGGGCTGCACGCCGCCCTGCTCCACCCGGACCGCGTCGCCGGCGTGATCCTGTCCGACTCGTTCTTCCCCGGTCTGCGGCACGCCGAGCCGAACTACGGCCGGCCGAACGTCTGGGTCGAGCTGCGGGAGACGTTCGGGAAGGTCGGCGTCGACCTCGGCGAGACGGTGGACTTCGCTCGCCTGTTCCGGGCGACGGCCGACCTCGACCCGGACCGGGCGAAGGCGCTGGACGACATCTACGGGGCGGTCGGCCGGGGGTGGCTGCGGCAGTTGCCGAGGCTGGCCGAGACGACGTGCGGGGCCGAGGTGCTGGCCGAGGCCGGGCTGACCGCCGACCGGATCGCCGCCGTCGGCCGGCCGGTTGTTGCACTGTACGACGAATTCTCCCCGTTCCTGGCGACGTCCCGGTGGCTAGAACAGCACCTGCCGGGGTGCGCGGCGGAGGTGATCCCGGCGGCGAAGCACCTGGCGGTGGTGGAGAACACGCCCGCGTTCACCGCCGCCGTCCGCTGCCACCTGGCCCGGCTGGCCGGCCGCTGACCGCTCCGGTGGCACCGGCATTCCTGCCGGTGCCCCGGTACCGACGCACCGGCAGGAATGCCGGTGCCACCGAAGACTCAACCCCTGCGATGCACTTCCTCACCTTCGTCCTGAAGAACCTCCTCCGCCGGCGGGCGCGGACCGCCCTGACCGTGCTCGGGCTGGCCGTCGCGGTCGGGAGCATGATCGCCCTGCTCGGGGTGAGCGACAGCTTCCGGGCGGCGCAGGCGGACACGTTCGAGAAGCGCGGGGTGGACCTGGTGGTGATCCAGGCCGGGGCGACGAACCAGCTCGCCAGCGAGGTGGACGAGGCGGCGGTGGACCGGGTCCGGGCGCTGCCGGCGGTGGAGGCGGTGGACGCCGCCCTGGTCGACCTGACCGAGATGCAGACCCGCGACCCGCGCGGCCCGGACGACACCCCGCCGAGCATGAACGTGCTGGTCCAGGCGTGGCTGCCGGAGAACTTCGGGTACGACGACATGGAGGTGATCTCCGGGCGGAAGCTGACCGCGGCCGACGCCGGGAAGTGGCGGTGCATGCTCGGGACGAAGCTGGCCGACAAGCTCGGCAAGGGGGCGGGGGGCGCGGTCACGGTGAACGGCCAGCGGTTCGAGGTGGTCGGGGTGTTCAGGAGCTTCAACGTGTACGAGAACGGGGCGGTCATCACCCTGCTCCGGGACTACCAGGACTTCGCCCGGCGGAAGGGGAAGGTGACCGGGTTCTCGCTCCGGGTGCGGAAGACGTCGGCGAACCCGGACGACGACGTGGAGGCGGTCCGGCGGGAGATCAACGCCCTGACCGGGCCGGACGGGCGGTCGCTGCGGCTGGAGGCGGAGCGGCCGAAGGAGTACCTGGACAAGGCGTCCCACCTGCGGCTGATCCAGGGGATGGCGTGGGTGGTGTCGCTGGTGGCGGTGGTGATCGGCGTCATCAGCATGGTGAACACGATGGCGATGTCGGTCCTGGAGCGGACGCAGGAGATCGGGATCCTGCGGGCGGTCGGGTGGCCGCGGCGGCGGGTGATCGGGATGGTGCTCGGGGAGGCGGTGCTCTTGGGCCTGGCGGCGGCGGCGGTCGGGGCGGCCGGGGCGGTGGCCGCGACGCACCTGCTGGCCCTGTCCCCGAAGACGGACGGGTTCATCGAGGGCGGGATCGCCTGGGCGGTGATCCTGCAGGGGTTCGCGGTGACCGTGGGGATCGGGCTCCTCGGCGGGGCGTACCCGGCGTACCGGGCCGCCCGCCTCCTGCCGACCGAGGCGATCCGCCATGACTGACGGCCCGGCCGACCACCTGCTGCACGCCGCGGACGTCCGGAAGACGTACCGGGACGGGGACGTGCACGCGGTGAACGGGGTGACGCTCGGGGTGCGGGAGGGGGAGTCGGTGGCCATCACCGGCCCGAGCGGGTGCGGGAAGTCGACGCTGCTGAACCTGCTCGGGGCGCTCGACCGGCCGGACGGCGGGGAGGTGTACTTCCGCGGCGAGGCGCTGTCCGCCCGCCGCGACCTGGACCGGTTCCGGGCCCGGCAGATCGGGTTCGTGTTCCAGTCGTTCTTCCTGCTGCCGACCCTGACCGCCCGGGAGAACGTGCAGGTGCCGATGTTCGAGGGGCCGCGGCTGTCGGCCCGGGAGCGGGCGAAGAAGGCGGACGGGCTCTTGGACCTGGTGGGGATGGGCGGGCGGTCGGGGCACCGGCCGGCGCAGCTGTCGGTGGGGGAGCGGCAGCGGGTGGCGCTGGCCCGGGCGCTGGCGAACGACCCGGTGCTGCTCTTGGCGGACGAGCCGACCGGGAACCTGGACTCGGCGAACGCGGCGAAGGTGCTGGACCTGCTGACGCAGTTGCGGAAGGAGCGGAACCTGGCGCTGTTGGTGGTGACGCACAGCCCGGACGTGGCGGAGCGTGCGGACCGGGTGGTGAAGATGCGCGACGGGCGGGTGGTGGACGACGGCACCCGCCCGGCGTGAGGAGGCTACTTCTTCGGTGGGGCGAACGTCCAGCGGACCACCGGGCTGGGGCCGGTGCTGACGACGGTGACGTTCGTCACCCGCGCCTTCCCGAGCGAACGGAGAGTGACTTTTAACCCATCACGCTCCATCACCCACGGGGGGCTTTTGAGGGCGTTGCCCAGAGTATCCGCCACATCGCTGGGGTCGGCAGCGGTCCCGATGTTGACAGCCACCTCGACGGGCTTTTGGCCGTCGAGTTCGATGGTGGTGGTGAGTTGATACCCCGGGACGGTGTTGGCCGGGGGCAGGCCGCCGTAGTCGACGACCGGGGCCGGCGGCTCGCCGCCCAGAACCACGAACAGGACGGACCAGCACATCGGACGCTCCCGGCGGGGTGGAGGTGGGCGGCCGCGCGGGCCGTCAGAGCTGGTTCCCGTTCGTGGTGAAGGTCGCGCCGCCGAACCGGGCGATCACCTTCGGCCCGGCGAGCGGCTTCGCCTTCCCCTTCACGGACGTGTTGTAGGTGACCGGCCCGACCTCGCGGACCCCCTTGCTCGCGATCCGGAGCTTGTGGTCGCCGATCTTCACGAGTTCCAACCGGGCGTCCCCCAGGCCGGCCTCGAACCCGTCGCGGATGTCCTTCGTGGTCGCTGTGTCCCCGAACCAGAACGGTCCGGATACCAGGACGTTCCCGGTCGGGTCCTTGATCTCGAAATCGACACGATACTCCAGTCCGGTTGCGACGGTCGAGAAGTCGAGTTCCACGGCCGGGGTGAGGAGGTGTGCGGCGACCAGGACGACGGCGTGGATCACGAGACGGCCCCCCGCGGTTCCGGGCGTCAATACTCCCGACATTCTGACGGGGCGGGTCGAGTTGTCAACCGCCGCCAGGCCCGCCCGCCGCCTACAATTCCCACATGACGTCCCGCCTCCGCCTCCTGCCGCTCGCGGCCGCCGACGGGCCGACGAACATGGCTGCCGACGAGGCCCTGCTCGAGGCCGCCAACCGCGGGGCCGCGGCCGTCCGCTTCTACACCTGGGCCGAACCCACATTCTCCCTCGGGTACTTCCAGCCGGCCGCGGGCCGCGACCGCCCGACCCTCGCCGGCCTGCCGTGGGTCCGCCGCTCGACCGGCGGCGCGGGCATCGTCCACCACCACGAACTCACCTACGCCTTCGCCCTCCCGGCCGACACCGCCCGGGCCACGTCCGACCCGTGGGTGTGCCGGTTCCACCGCCTCGTCCGGGCGGCCCTCGCCGACCGCGGCGTCGCGTCCCGGCTGGTGGTGTGCGGCGAGGAGCAGAAGCGCGACGACGTGCTCTGCTTCCTCCACCACACCCCCGGCGACCTCGCGGTGGGCGGGGCAAAGGTCGCCGGTAGCGCCCAGCGGAAGCTCCGCGGGGCGCTGCTCCAGCACGGCAGCATCCTCCTCCGGCGCAGCCCGTCCGCCCCGGAACTGCCCGGCGTCTGCGACCTCGCCGGCGCGGACGCGGTCACCGCCGAGGAACTGGCCGCCGACCTCGGGCCGCGGTTCGCCGCCGAGACCGGGATGGCCCTGGAACCCGACGACTGGACGGCCGACGAGCAGGCCCGCGTCGCCGCGGTCCGGGCCGAGAAGTACGCGAACCCCGCGTGGAACAACCGCCGGTGACAGGAGGGTGTCACCCGCCGAAGTCGGCCCGCAGCCGCTCGATCTGGTCGAGCACGTCGGCGAGCCGGGCCCCGAACGGGGTGAGGTCGTACTCCACCCGCGGCGGGATCTCCGGGTGGCTCGTCCGCCGGAGGATGCCGAACCGGACCAGCTTCACCAGCCGCTCGTTCAGCACCTTCGCGGTCAGCCCGCCGGCCGTCTTCTCGAGCGCCCCCGGCCGGGTCACCCCGGCCCGCACCCGCCCGATCACGTGCAGGGTCCACTTGCACCCCAGGCACCCCTCCAGAATTTCTTCCAGCGGCGGGGGCGGGTCGGCGCCCGGGATTCCGTCATTCCCTACCATCCGGTGCCCACCCCACAATTTCGTGCGTCCGTAAGAGGGTCGCCGCGGGGCGGTGTACCCTGGCGTCGCCCGGTCCCATTCTAACCCCGAGACGGAGGGGCGCCATGACCGCCACGACCGCCCGCCCGGAGATCCCCGGCTACACCTACGGCACGCCGGCCGTCGCCCGCTCCCCGCTCACCCCGGCGGACCTGGACGGGCTGAAGAAGGCCCTGCTGTTCACCGACGAGGACGTGAGGTACCTGCGGATGTCCCGGGGCGTGCTGGCCGGCCAGGTCGACGCGATCCTGGACGTGTGGTACGGGTTCGTCGCGGCCACGCCCGAGCTGCTCGCGTACTTCAGCACCAAGGGCGGGGTGCCGGACGCCGGCTACCTGGCGGCCGTGCGGAGGCGGTTCGCGGTGTGGGTCCTCGACACCGCGGCCGCGGAGTACGACCAGGACTGGCTCGACTACCAGCACGAGATCGGGCTGCGGCACCACCCGGCGAAGAAGAACAGGACGGACGGGGCGGACAGCGTGGACCTGGTCCACTTCCGCTACCTCCCGGCCCTGACGGTCCCGGTCACGACCACCCTGAAGCCGTTCCTCGCCAAGGGCGGGCACCCGGCCGAGGAGGTGGACAAGATGCACGCGGCGTGGGTGAAGGCGGTGCTGATACAGACGATCCTGTGGAGCCACCCGTACGTCCGGGACGGGCAGTTCTAGGTCCGCCGGGCGGGGGCCCGACCCCGCCCGGTGTTCGCACGGGAGACTTCCGATGCCCGCCCCGCTGCTCGTCTCGGTCCAGGTCGGGCTGCCGCGGTTCCACGGCACCCCCGGGGCGGCCGACCCGCTCGACCGGCCGTGGAGCACGGGATTCTTCAAGGAGCCGGTCGCAGGGCCGGTCCGCGTCGGCCGCACCAACCTCGCCGGCGACGGGCAGGCCGACCTCGCCAACCACGGCGGAATCGACAAGGCCGTCCTCGCCTACGCGGCCGACCACTACCCCGGGTGGCGCGAAGAACTCGGCAAGCCGGGCCTGCCGTTCGGGGCGTTCGGGGAGAACCTCACCCTGTCCGGGCTGGCCGAGGCGGACGTGTGCGTCGGCGACCGGTGGCGGGTAGGGTCGGTGCTGTTCGAGGTGTCGCAGCCGCGGCAGCCGTGCTGGAAGCTGGCCCGGCGGTGGCGGGTGAAGGACCTGCCGGCCCGGGTCGTCGCGACCGGCCGGTGCGGGTGGTACCTGCGGGTGGTCGAGGAGGGCGAGGTCGCCGCCGGGCAGACAGCGGAGTTGGTGGCCCGGCCGAACCCGGGGTGGACGGTCGCCCGGGCGCACCGGGTGATGTACTTCGGGAAGTCCGACGCGGCCGAGTCTGCGGCGCTGGCGGCCGTCCCCGAGCTGTCGCTCAGTTGGCGGGAGGAGCTGTCGGCCCGGTGACGCCCGGTGATCGTTCCGAAAGGTGGCAGGCGCGGTGTCGCCGGGCCGCCACGGAGGGCGGCCCCTACCAGCGGGGTCCGGTAGGGGCCGCCCTCCGTGGCGGCCCGGCCACGGTCAGGCCCGCGGGCCGAGGAGCAGGGTCTGGATCAGCCACCCGGCGGACAGGATGCCGACCGCGGCCAGCACCCCGGCCCGGGCCGGCCGCGGCGGGGCCGCCTCGATCCGCGCCTGGCACCCGGTGCACACCGGCACCGGCCGGCCGTTGCGGGTCGGGAGCCGGCGGATGCGGGCCAGGTAGCCCGGGTCGTCGAGGGTGTCGGTCTCGACCAGGAACCGGAGCTGCTGGGCGGGTTCGAGCGCGCCCGAGCAGCACGCGCAGCGGCGGAAGTTGGTCACGGCGACCTCGCGCCAGGGCAGGGCCGGAGGACGGGGGAGCGCCCGGCTGGGTGGTAACGTGCGGAGCAGGGGAGTGTGGACACCCTACGTCGGACCGGCACGGGTGTCAACTCCGAGTAACGGCCTCACCCGAGCAGCCCGGCCCCTTCCAGCACGGCCCGCAGCTTGGCCCGCTTCTCGTCCCCGAGCGGGCCGATCGGGAACCGGTTCGGGCCGCACGCCCGGCCCAGCAGGGCCAGCGCCTCCTTGATCGCCCCGTTCCCGGTCCCGAGGGCCATCGCCGTCCGCACCGGGTGGAGCCGGGCCTGGTGCTCCCGGGCCGCCGGCACGTCGCCTTTGGTGAACGCCTCGTAGATGCCGACGCACAGCTCCGGCGCCACATTACACGACGCCGGGATCGCCCCTTGCGCGCCGGCCTGCAGCGCGGCGAGGATGAGCGTGTCCCGGCCGTTGAGCACCGCGAACGTCTCGCGCGGGGTGTTGCGGATGATCTCGATCGTGTTCTGCAGGTCGCCGGACGAGTCCTTGATGCCGACGACGTTCGGGACGCGGGCGAGTTTCGCCGCCGTGTCCGGCTCGATGCTGAGGCCCCCGCAGGTGGCCGGGTTGTTGTAAAGGACGACCGGCAGCCTCGTGCTCTCGGCGACGCGGCGGAAGTGGTCGACCAGCTCGGCCTGGGTCGGCTTCAGGAAGTACGGGGTGATGACCGACACGCCGTCCGCCCCCTCCTTCTCGGCCATCTTGGTGAGGCGGACGACCTCGCGGGTGGTCTCGGCCCCGGTCCCGACGAACACCGGCGACCGCCGGCGGCAGTGCCCGACCGCCGCCGCGGTGACCGCCTGCTTCTCCGCCTCGTCGAGGGCGTAGAACTCGCCGGTCGTGCCGAGCACGAAGATGCCGTGGACGCCGCGGGACAGTTGCCAGTCGACGTGCCGGCGGAGCTGCGGCAGGTCGAGTTCCTGGTCGGCGGTGAACGGGGTGACGACCGGCGGGATGATGCCGCGGAGCTTCATGGGGCACCCGGGGGCGGTGGGAGGGTCTATCCCGAGGATAGCGGGGGTCGGGCGAGCGGGCGAGGGTCGGGCACCCCGGCCGGTCACGAAGCCGCCCGGGGTTCACACCCCGGGCTATTCCCTCCCCACCCCTTCGGGGTTCAACTCACCCAGCCCTCAGCCCCGAAGGGGCGACCAGGGAATAGCCCGGGGTGTGAACCCCGGGCGGAACGACCCCCGGGCGTCCGCCGGGGGCACACTCACCGCCGCTTCATCGCCGGTCCCGGATGATCGTCCGTGTCCGTTCCCACCCGGAGGGGCTGTCATGGCGGCGCGGGCGTTGCTCACCATCGGACTGTGCGGGCTGCTCGCCGCCGCCGGGCGCGGCGGCGACTGGCCGCAGTTCCGCGGGCCGGACGGGACCGGGGTTATGGACGGCGCCAACGTCCCGGACGAGTGGGGGGCGAAGAAGAACGTCGCCTGGAAGGCCGCCGTCCCCGGGGCCGCCTGGTCCTGCCCGATCGTCGTCGGGGACAAGGTGTTCGTCACCACCGCCGTGTCCGACAAGCAGCGGAAGCCGAGCGGCGGGTTCGGGGGCGGCGGGGGCGGGCCGGGCGGCGGGTTCGGCGGGGCGAAGAAGGGGCCGGACGCCACCTACCAGTTCAAGGTCCTCTGCCTCGACGCCGGGACCGGGAAGACGGTGTGGGAGAAGACGGCGGTCGAGGCGAAGCCGAAGATCCCGACCCACGCCAGCAACACCTACGCGACCGAGACCCCGGTGTCCGACGGGGAGCGGGTGTACGCCTACTTCGGCATGACCGGCCTGTTCTGCTTCGACCTCGCCGGCAAGGAGCTGTGGAAGAAGGACCTCGGGGCGTTCTCGATGCAGTTCGGGTGGGGCACCGCCAGCTCCCCGGTGCTGCACGACGGCAAGCTGTTCGTCCAGTGCGACAACGAGGAGAAGTCGTTCCTCGTCGCGTTCGACGGCAAGACCGGCAACGAGCTGTGGAAGGTGTCCCGGCCGGAGCGGTCCGGGTGGAGCACCCCGCTCGTGTGGAAGACCAAGGACCGAACCGACCTGGTGGTCGGCGGGAGCCAGAAGGTCCGCGGGTACGACCCGGCGACCGGGAAGGTGGTGTGGGAGCTGTCGGTCGGCGGCGGGCAGTGCTCGGCGTCCCCGGTCGGGGACGCGGACCGGCTGTACTTCGGCCTCGGCGGCGGGGGCGGCGGGCCCGGGGGTGGGCGCCCCGGCGGTGGGGGCGGTGGCCCCGGCGGGCGGATGGGCGGGGGCGGGCTGTTCGCGGTGAAGGCCGGGGCGACCGGGGACATCACCCCGAAGGGGAGCGAGACGACCAGCGCCGGCGTCGCGTGGTCGGCGAAGTCCGGGCCGTCGGCCCCGTCCCCGCTCTTGTACCAGGGGCACCTGTACGTGCTCGACCGGAACGGCGGGATGGTCACCTGCCTCGACGCGAAGACCGGGAAGGCGGAGTACAGCCGGGAGCGGATCCCGCAGGCGAAGGCGTTCTGGGCGTCCCCGTGGGGGGCGAACGGGAAGGTGTTCTGCCTGGACGAGGACGGGGTGACGCACGTGCTGAAGGCCGGGCCGGAGTTCGAGGTGGTCGGGAAGAACGCGCTGGGCCGGGAGTTGTACTGGTCGACGCCGGCGGCCGCCGACGGGAAGCTGTTCGTCCGCGGGATCGACAGCCTGTACTGCATCAAGCCGTGACGGGGCCGGGCGCGGGGGGTAGGTTAGCGACGCTTCGCAGAAGCGTCGCGCCCCCGCCCGGAGACCCGCATGACCCGCCGCGCCACCCTCCCCCTCGCCGCCGCCGGCGTGGCCGCCGTCCTCGCCGTCGCCGCCCGCCAGCAACCGGACGCCAAGCCGCCGACCGGGAACGTCCGCGACCACGGGGCCAAGGGCGACGGCACCGCCGACGACGGCCCGGCGCTCCAGCGGGCCGTCGACGCCGGCGCCGGACTCGTTCACCTCCCGCCGGGCACCTACCGCGTCACGAAACCGGTCGTGATCGACCTGGCGAAGGTCGGGTTCACCGCCGTCCGCGGCGAAGGCAGCCGGGTGGTGATGGCGGGCCACGGGCCGGCGTTCCGGTTCGTCGGCACCCACGCCGGCACCGCCGCCCCGGGCACCGTCAAGGACGCCGTCTGGGCGAAGGAGCGGATGCCGACGCTCGACGGCGTCGAGGTGGTCGGCGCCCACGACACGGCCGACGGGGTCGAGGCGACCGGGACGATGCAGCTCACCATCACCCGGGTGCTGGTCCGGAAGTGCCGGCACGGCATCCGGCTGACCGGCCGGAACCGGAACGTCACCATCTCCGACTGCCACGTGTACGAGAACCGCGGGGTCGGCATCTACCTCGACGCGGTCAACCTGCACCAGATCAACGTGACCGGGTGCCACGTCAGCTACAACGACGACGGCGGGGTGGTGTGCCGGGCCGGGCAGGTGCGGAACCTCCAGATCACCGGCTGCGACGTCGAGAGCAACCAGGGGGTGAACCGCCCGCCGACCGCGAACGTGCTCGTGGACAGCACCGGCGGGTCGAACGCCGAGGTGGCGGTCACCGGCTGCACGATCCAGCACAACCACAACGCGGCGGGCGGGGCGAACATCCGGGTGAAGGGGCCGAGCGCGAACGCGATCAAGACCACCGACGAGATGCGCGACGGGCACGTCACGATCACCGGGAACGTGATCAGCGACGTGAAGGTGAACGTGCACCTCGAACACGCCCGCGGGGTCGTCGTCACCGGGAACACGTTCTGGACCGCCTACGAGCACAACCTGCTGGCCGAGCACTGCTCGGCGGTCACCGTCGGCCCGAACAACTTCGACCGGAACCCGCGGTACGCCGGGGAGGAGCGGGAGAACACCGCGAACGCCCTCGTGTTCCGCGACTGCCGGGACTGCACGCTCACCGGGTTCACCGTGACCGGCACCCGCGCCGCCCCGGCCGGCCTCACCCTCGAACGCTGCGACCGGTTCAACCTCGGGAACCTCACCATCCTCGACTGCGACGGCGCCGGGCTGCTGCTGACGGACGTGACCCGGTCGCGGGTCGGCGGGTGCCTGGTCCGGGACGACCGGGCGGGGGCGAAGTCGGTGTCGGTGCGGGCGGCCGGCGGGCGGGGGAATATGATCGTCGGCAACCACCTCGGCCGGCCGGTAGACATCGCCGCGGGTGTCGGGCTGGTCGAGGGGAACCACGAGGCCCGGCCGTGACCCGGTTCGTCACCTCCCCGCTCGGGTACCTGTGGGCGCTGCCGAACACCGTCGTGGGGGCGGGCATGGCCCCGCTCGTGCTGCTGTCCGGCGGGCGGGTGCGGTTCGAGCGCGGGGCGATGGAGCTGTACGGCGGGTTCGCGTCCTGGTTCCTGCGCAAGGTCGCCGGCGGGGCCGGGGCGATGACGCTGGGGCACGTGATCCTGGCCCAGGACCGCGGGAACCTCGACTTCACCCGGGACCACGAGCACGTCCACGTCCGGCAGTACATGCGGTGGGGGCCGTTCTTCCTGCCGATGTACGGGCTGTCCAGCTTCCTGTGCTGGCGGAAGGGGCTCAACCCGTACCTGGAGAACCGGTTCGAGCGGGTGGCGTACGCCTTGTTCCCGTGCGGGGTGGAGTTGCCGCGCCGCGACGAAGAGGCACCGCGGCCCGGTTAGCGACGCGTCGAAGACGCGTCTTCGACGCGTCGCTAACCGCTAACTGAGCGTCACCTCCGTCCCGCTCAGGTTCTCGTCGGCCAGCCCGGCGGCGACCCGGGCGAACACCTCGTCCCGGGTCGCCCCGCGGGCGTCGTAGTCCCTCAGGAACCACCAGAACCGGTACTCCGCGACCTTCGTCTCGCCCTTCTGGGTGAACTTCCGGACCGCGACCCCGTGGTCCGCGGACAGGTTCCGGCACTCGCTCATGGCGTCCCGGATCACTTGCAGCACCGCGGCCACGTCCCGGGTGGTGGTGACCGTCACCGCGAGCGAGTCGTAGGTCTGCCCGTCCCGGGTCATGTTCACCAGGTTCGTCTCCGTCACCTTCCGGTTCGGGACCGTCAAGACCAGCCCGTCGGCGTTCCGCAGGGCGGTTGACCGCCACGTCAGCCCGACCACCCGGGCCGGGTCGTCGGCCCCCATCCGCACCACGTCCCCGATCTTGAACCGCCGCTCGGCGAAGATCACCACCGCCCCGATCACGTCGGCGATCATCGGCTGGGCGGCCAGCCCGATCGCCAGCCCGCCGATGCCGAGGCCGGCGACGATGGCGGTCACGTCGAACCCGAGGGTGCTGAGGACGAGGGCGAACGCCGCCACCCAGACCCCCGCCCGGACGAACGCCCCGACCGCGGTCAGCACCATCGACGGGCTGCCGGCCTCGTCCCGCCCGACCCCGAGCGCCCGCCGCAGGACGAACAGGATCACCCGCGGGAGCACGAGCGCCGCCAGCACGATCGCCGCGACCTTCACCCCGATCGCCCGCACCCCGCGGGTGCGGACCGTCTCTAGCTCGGCCCGGGCGGTGCCGATCTCCCCGGTCAGCGCGGTCACCCGCCGGGCGTTCGCCGCGCCGGCGGCGGTGGCCCGGGCCAGCTCGTCCTGGTACACCCCGGACTCGGCGGCCAGCCCCGCGGTCCCGAGGCGGGCGGCCAGCGTGTCGGCCCACGCCCTCGCCGCCTCCATCTCGACGTACCGCCCGAACAGCGCCGCCGCCAGCTCGTCCGCCCGGGCGGCCCGGTCCTTCTCGCCGACCGGCACCGGGCGGGCGAGGGTGCGGCCGGTCTTCGCCTGGTGCGCCTTCAGCAGCTCGTCGGCGGCCTCCGGCTTGAGCCGGGCGCGGGCGAGCACGGCCGCCTCGTCGCGGGCCGCCTCGAGTCGGACCCGCTCCGCCTCCAGCAGCGGGGCGCCCTTCACGACCGCCGCCCGCTCCTTCGCGGCGAGGTCGAGCAACTCGTCGACGGCCGCCTTCTGCTTCTTCAGGTTCTCGTCCCTGGTCTCGATCCCGATCAGCTCGCGGTAGTACGTCTCCATCAGCTCGGTGAGGCCGGCGGCCGGCTTCGACGTGTCGAGGCCGAGCAGCCAGTCCCACCGCCCGCCGTCGCGGCCGATCCGCTCGGCCGCGGCCCGGTCGAGCCGCTTCCGCTCCGCGTCCGGCCGGCCCTCCGCCGGGACGTCGTAGTCGGCCGCGAGCTTCTTCAGGTCGGCGAGCAGGTCGAGCCGCCGGCCGGCGAGGGCGAGGAGGTCCTTCGTCAGGGCGCGGAGGGCGTCGGCCTGCGGGTCGGGGGCCTTCAGGGCGTCGCGGTCGCGGCGGTTCTGGGCCAGCGCGTTCAGGACGGCGGCCGCGTCGGCGCCGAGCTTCTTCTGGGTGTCGGCGGCGAGGGCGTCGGTCAGCCCGTCGGGGAGCTGTGTGCCGTCGAGTTCGCCGCGCCCGACCCGCGTCTTGATGGCGACGGCGGCGGCGTTCCGCTGGAGGGCGGCCTGCCGGGCCGCGTTCACCGCCTTCGAGAACGCGGCGGCCTTCGTGTCGAGGTCGTCGAGCGCCGCGAGCAGGGCCTTCGCCTTCTCCTCCCGCTCGTCGAGGACGCGCGCCCGGGCGGCGAGCTGCTGCTGGTACGCGGCCAACTGCGCCGCGACGCGCTCGGCCGGGGGCGGGTCCGGCGCCTTCGCCTTCTCCTCGGCGGCCGGCTTCGGGTCGTCGGGCTTCTTCGCGTCGGGCGGCGGGGCGACCGGGTCGAGGCCGGCCTCCTTGCGGAGTTCGGCCGCGATCCGCCGGCGCTCGGCCTGCCCCTGCTCCTCGGCGGCCCGGAGGAGCGGGTCCTTCAGGGCGTCGAGCTTGGCCCGGGCGTCGGCCGCGGCGGCGACCGCCTTCCGGTACTCGTCCTCGCCGGCCTTCAGGGCGGGGGCCTGCTCCGCGACCGCGGCCCCGAGCCGGCGGAACTGCTCGACGAGGCCGGCGGCGGGGAGCGTGTCGAGCTGCTCCTCGAACCGGAGCGCGGACAGGGTCGCCTCGCGGGACTCGTTCAGGGCGGCGCGCTGGGCGGCGGCCGCGTCCCCGGCGGCCCGGGCCGCGGCCGCCTCCTTCGCCAGCGGGTCGAGTTCGGCGTCCGCCTTGTCGGCCCCGGCCCGGACCTCGGCGGCGAGCTTCTTGGCCCGCTCGGCCGCGGACGCCAGCCGCGCCGGGGTGGCCTGCTCCGGCGCCTTCTCGGCAACCCCCGCCTTCGCCAAGAGCGCGGACACCACCTGCATCTTGAACAGGTGGTCGTCGGACACGGCGGCGTCGCCCTCGAACTCCCGGCCCTGGGCGACCAACGCGGCGAGCGCGGCCCGGAGGGCTTCGGCCTTCGCCCCGCGGTCGGCGTGGTGGCGGATCACCGCCTCGGTCGCCTTCACCGCCGGCTCGACGTCCTCGGCCCGGGTGATGCGGGCGGCCGGCGCCTCGGGCGGCTTCAGGGCGGCGAGTTCCTGGCGGAGCCGGTCGGCGGCCGCGGCCCGGTCGGCGAACCGGCGGTACGCCAGCTCGTAGGTGCCCTTCAGCCCTTGCCCGTCCCGCACCAGCGCGGCGATCTCGGCGAGCATCTCGTCCGCCGACTTCCCGGCGTACTTTTTCTCCAGCTCGCGGCGGCTCTGCTCCCGGGCGTACCCCCGCGCCGCCTCCGTCGCCTCCGCCTCGGCCGTCAGCACCGCCTTCTCCGCATCGGTCGCCCGCTTCCCGTCCGCCTCGACCGCCGTCCGCACGGCGACCAGCCGGCCGTACAACTTCTCCTGCTCCGCGGTCAGCTCCGCCCGCTTCTCCGCCAGCGCCTCGGCCGTCAGCCCGGGCGGCACCTGGTCGGCGGGCAGGGTGCCGTCCTTCGCCCGCAGGTCGAGTTCCAGCGCGAACGGCTTCAGTTCGTCGAGCGCGGTCTGGAGCGCGGACGCGGCCGACTGCACCGCCTCGATCCCGGCCGCCGCCCGCTCGCGGAGGAGCTTGCACGCCTGCGCCAGCTTCAGCCGGGCGCGGGCGGCGTCGGCCCTCGCCTTGGCCGCGTCCACCCCGACCTTCGCGGCGTCCTCGGCGGACCCGGCCTTCGGGTCCGGCGGCTTCGGCGGGGCGAACGCGGCCAGCGCGGCGTCCGCGTCGGCGAGGCGGGCGTCCGCCGCGGCCAGCGCCCGCCGGGCCGCGAGGTAATCGCCGGACCCCTTCCCGTACACGCCGGCCGCCTGCTTCAGCAGGTCGTCGTTCGGCAGCTTCGACAGCTCGGCCTTCGCCGCCGGCTCGACCCGGGCCTTGTCGTCCGGCTTGTCGGCGGCGACGGCGAACAGGAGCATCCCGCAGGCGAGGGCGGCACGGGTCATGGCGGCTCCGGGGTCTGGGCACGGGCCGGCGGCGTCTTGGTTTTCGTAGGGTGGGCCGAGTCTTCGAGTCCCACCTCTTTGCTCCCGAGTACAGAAGAGGTGGGACTCGAAGACTCGGCCCACCCTACAAGAACTGCGAGCCGCGGCCGGTACGGAGAGTGTACCCGCCCCGGTTGCGGTTGTGCGCCCGGCCGGCCCCCGCTATCCCCCGCCCGACGCCGCGCCGTTCCGCGGCGCTCCGACAGGGGGGTCGGATGAGGAGGGGAGTCCGCCGCGCCGCGCTCTGCGCCACCGGGTTGGCCGCCGCCGGGTGCGCCCACACCGACCCGCCGCCGGTCGCCCGCGCCCAGGCGACGGCCAAGGCCGCCGCCTCCGACGCCCCGCCCCGCGGGTACGCCCCGCCGGCTGCGTCGAACCCGTTCCCGGACGGCCCGCCGGCCCCCGACCCGACCGACACCCCGCTGCCGATCAACCTGGCGACGGCCTTACAACTCGCCAACGCCCGCCCGCTCGACGTCCAGATCGCCGCCAAGCAGGTCGAGGCGGCGGCCGCCCGGTACGACCGCGCCCGGCTGCTGTGGGTGCCGAGCATCTCGACCGGGGTCGACTACTTCCGCCACGCCGGGCGGCAGCAGAACTTCGAGGGGAACCTGCCGGAGTCGGACCGGGCGTCGTTCATGGCCGGGGTCGGGCCGAACGTCGTGTTCGGGTTCTCGGACGCCTTCTACGGCCCGCTTGCCGCCCGGCAGGAGCTGGCCGCCCGCCGGGCGGACCGGCAGGCGGCGGCCAACGACGCGACCCGGGACGTGGCCGAGGCGTACTTCTCGGTCCAGCAGGCGCGGGGCGAGCTGGCGGTCGCACTGGCGGCGGTCCGGCAGGCAGAAGAACTGACGCGCAAGACGGCGGCGCTGGCGAAGGGCCTCGCCCCGCCGGCCGAGGCGAACCGGGCGAACGCCGAGCTGGGGCGGCGGCGGCAGGTCGTGGCGGCGGCCCGGGAGCGGTGGCGGACGTCGGCGGCCGAGCTGGCACGGCTGTTGCGACTCGACCCGGCGGCGGTCGTCGAGCCGGCCGAGCCGCCGTCGCTGCCGGTCACCGTCATCGACCCGAGCGCGACCGTGGACGACCTCATCCCGGTCGCCCTCGGGGCGCGGCCGGAGCTGGCCGGCGGCCAGGCGCTGGTGCAGGCCACGCTCGCCCGGCTGAAGACCGAGCGGCTCCGCCCGCTGGTCCCGAGCCTGGCGGTCCGGAGCGTGTCCACGAACCCGAGCGGGACGCTGGGGTACGGGGTGTTCGGGGGCGGGCGGAACGGCGACCTGCGGAACTTCGGCGGGCGGTTCGACATCGACGTTCAGCTGCTGTGGGAGTTCCAGGCGCTCGGGCTGGGGAACCGGGCCCGGGTGGGCGAGCGGCGGGCGGAGCACGAGGCCGCCACCCTGGAACTGTTCCGCACCCAGGACCGGGTGGCGGCGGAGGTGGCGGCCGGGTTCGCCCGGGTGCGGGCGGCGGCCGAGCGGGTGAACGCGGCCGAGCCGGCCCTGCGGGAGGCGACCGAGCTGGCGGCGAAGACGGTCGAGGGGCTGGGGCAGACGCGGCGGACCGGGGACGTGCTGTCCCTGGTGGTGCGGCCGCAGGAGGCGGTGGCGGCGGTCCAGGCGTACGCCCAGGCCGGGGCCGACTTCTACGCCGCGGTGGCCGACTACAACCGGGCCCAGTTCGGGCTGTACCGGGCGCTCGGGCACCCGGCCGAGTACCTGGCCGCGGTCGCCCCGCCGCCCGCCGAGCCCGCGCCGCAACCCGACGCACCGGCGCCGAAACCGGCGCAACCCCCGGACCGCCTCCCCGTTCCTGATCCGGAGGCGTTGAGGCCGGCGGCGCCCGCCCCGGCGGTGCCGGCCCCGCTGCCGGTGGTGCCGGCGGGCGCGGCGGAAGGAGTCTGGGGGCCGGCCGCCCGCGTGCCGACGGTGGTCACCGAGCGCGACCCGTAACCCCACTTGACGCGGCGGCGTTGCATCCGTACGTGCCGTGTGCCAGAGTGAACCCGGGGGCACGCCCGCCCCCACCGACGCGAGGACGACGACCATGTGGGACCCGCCCGACGGGCATCCGCTCCGGCGGATGTTCGCGGGGCTGGCCGAGCACGCCTTCTTCTCCCACCTCGGCGTGGCCGACCCGCCCCTGACCGACTACCTCTCCGGACTGCTCACCCGGTTCCTCCACTTCGACGCCGTGTACCGCCTCCGGGACGGCGCCGGCCGGCCGCTCACCGAGCTGGCCGACATGGTGGCCGAGGCCGGGCAGCTCCCGGCCGGCGGCCGCACCCGGCGGGAGTACTACCGGCACATCGGGGACTTCGCCTTGTTCTGGACGGGGGTGTACCCGGAGGCGGTGGACCGGCTCCGGGGCCGGGCGTGCAAGGACGCGCTGGTCAGCTACACCGCCCAGGGGAAGCGCGGGTACCTGATCACCAGCCGGCTGGAGGAGGAGGAGCACCACGACGCGGAGGCCGGGCTGTTCCGCCGGCTGAGCGAGCGGTTCGAGCTGTGCGCGGTCGGGCTGCGGAAGGTGCGGGAGGAGTGGGAGCACCCGCCCGGCGGCGGGCGGGTGACGTAAGGGTGGGGTTCCGTGGCACCGGCATTCCTGCCGGTGCTCCTCGGCCGCACCGGCAGGAATGCCGGTGCCACAAACGCCCCGCTACTTCGACAGCCCCTTGTCGTCGAGCCGGAGGACGTGGAGCTGGTTGCCGGAGAGGGCGTCCTGGCGGAGGTCCGGCGTCCCGTCCGGCGGCCACCGCAGCGCCAGCAGCTGCGACCCGGTCGGGCGGGCGGGGTCCGGGAGCAGGTACCAGTGCCGGTCCCGCTCGCTGGCGGCGTGGACCGCCTTCCCGCCGGGCACCTCGGCGACCGCGAACGGGAACAGCCGCTTCGCCTCGGCGTCGTACTCCACCCACATCGCCCCCTTGGCGGTCGAGACCACCGCCACCTTCTCCCCGCTCCAGTCCACCGCGGACGCCTCCCCGGCCGGGTCCGGCCAGTGGTAGAACACCGGCTCCGGCTTGGCCGGGGCGTTCTTCCCGCCCTGCACCAGCATCAGCCCCCGCTCCCTCTTCCCGTTCGGCTCGGTCTCGAACGCGAACACGACGTGCCCGGGGGTCCCGACCGACACCCCCAGGGCCAGCGGCCGGGTCACCTCCGCCCCGAGGTCGATCTTCCCGAGTTGGCCGAGCGTCCCGGTGTCGTACCGGTACACCGACCCGTAGGCCGCCAGCACCAGCACCGACCGGGACTCGTCCACCGCCACGTTCCGGCCGCGGGCCACCTTCCCGGCCGTCAGCACCCCGGACGGCCCGGTCCCCTGGACCTTCTTCTCCCCCTTCGGCCCGGCCGGGTTGAACAGGTGGACGAACCCGGCGGACGACACGGTCAGCAGGTGCCCGGGGGTCTTGGTGAAGTACACCGCCGCCAGCCCGTCCTCCTTGTGCCGCTTCCCGCCGTCGCCCAGCTCCCCGTACGGGTCGAACCCGTCCACCACCTTCGACCCGTCGGCCAGGCTCCAGACGGAGACCTTCCCGTCCGGCCCGGCGGCGGCGAACCGCTTCCCGTCCGGGGACACGTCGCACTTCACGACCGCCGACCCGTCGCCGTCGAAGTCGAACCCCTTCCCTTTCGCCCCGGTCGCCGGGCTGTACGTCTCCACCGCCACCTTCTGCCCCTTCCCGCCGGCCCCGGGGTTCGGCACCGACACCACCACCACGTCCCGCCCGTCCCCGTCGTCCGCCGGGAACACCTGCCGGACGTCCCCGACCCCGGCCGAGACCGCGACCCGGGCCGGGTCGGCCGCCTGGAGCACCGGCCCCGGGGCGGCGACCGGGCGGGTGGCGAGCACCTTGGCCCCCACCGGGATGGCGAACGCCGGGCCGGCCGGTGCCTTCTTCGGCTCCGGCTCCTTCTTCGGCGGCTCCTTCTTCGGGTCGGTCTTCCCGCCCTTGCCGTCGTCCTTCGGGGCCGGCGGGTCCGGCGGGGGCGGCTCGTCCTTCTTCTCCCGCTCCGCCTTGAGCCTCGCCAACTCCGCCGCCTCCTCCCGCTTCGCCTTCACGTACACCACGACGGCGGCCGCGGCCGCGCCGACCGCCACCACCCCGAGGATGGCGGCGTACTTCAGGGCGTTGCCGGACTTCGGGCCGCCCGCCCGGTACCGGGGCTTCTCCGGCTCCCGGTCGTCGCCCCGGTCGTCGCGGTCGTCCCGCCGGCGGCCGCGCGGGCGGTCGTCCTCGTCGTCGTCCCGCCGCCGCCGGCCGCGGCGGTCGTCGTCTTCGTCGTCCCGGTCGTCGCGGCGGCGGGACCGCGGGCGGTCGTCCTCGTCGTCCTCGTCCCGGTCGCGCCGCCGGTTCGGCTCCGCCCGGTCGGCCGGGCCGCCGAACGAGAACGGGTCGGCGGTGTCGGCGGCCGCGGCGGCGGGCCGGTCGGGGGTGGTGTCCGCGTCGGGCGGGAGTAACTCGGCCTCGAGCGGGGCGTCCGGGTCCGGGGCCGGCTTCGGCTTGGCGGCGGACGGCTTGGCCGGGGCGGGGGTGGCGGCCGGCGGGGCGACCGCGGCGGCCGGCTTCGCGGCCCCGAACGCCGGGCGGGACCCGGGCGGGGTCGAGGCCGGCTTGGCCTTCGCGGCCGGGGCCGGCTTCGCCTCGGGGTTCGACTTCGGGGCGGGGGCCGGTTTCGGGGCGGGGGGCGGCGGGGGCGGGGCCGGGCGGGCGGCCGGGGCGGCGAAGTCGAACGGGTCGGCGGACGGGAGCGAGGCGACGTCGGGGGCGGGCGGGTCGTCGAACGCGAACGGGGCGGGCAGGGCCATCGCGCTGAGCATCGCCCCGTCCCCGGCGGACTCGGCCGCCGGCGGCGGCCCGGGCACCCGGAACGCGGTCGCGCACTTCTTGCACTTGGCCTTCTTCCCGGCCATGTTCTCGGGGGCCTTGAGCTTCAGCCCGCAACCCGGGCACGGCACTTCGACCGGCATAACGGCCCCCGCGACACGGTGGTCGGGCGGTGTGAGAGAGCTATGAGTTAGGCTACCGCGGCCGGCGGGGAGACGCAACCGCCTGCCGCCCGCCGGGCTGCGAGTCCCCGGCGGTCACGATCCTTTACACCATACAACACGGCCAGCCGCCGGTCACCGGGGCCGCCGGGGAGCCGGCGGGGCGGGCACCCCCGCCCCCGTTACCAACCCGTTACCCACCTCCGTCGTCTGTACGGGTAGACTGCACGCCGCGGGCGCGGATCGCCCGCCGGCCCCTTCCCTCTCCGGTTCGCGGAGGCACGACGATGACCAAGCTGATCCGCCCGCTCTCCCTGGCCGCGGCCCTCGCCGCCGGCGGGATCGCCGGGACCAACCTCCTGCTGGCCGACGAGAAGCCGGCCGCCCCGCCCGCCGCCGGCCGGGCCGGGCCCGCGGCCCCGGCCGCCGGGGACTCGAAGCCGGACACCACGGTGGCGGCGGTGAAGGTGACCGACGCGATCGCCAAGACCGAGTTCGCGGTGAAGCCGAAGGAGCTGAGCCCGGCCGTGAAGAAGGGGCTGGAGTTCCTGGTGAAGGGGCAGCAGGACGACGGCGGGTGGAACCAGGGCGGGGGCTGGCGGAACAGCACCGGCGGCGGGCGGGTCGAGGGGAAGAACGTCGAGGACCCGTCGGACATCGGGAACACCTGCTTCGTGCTGCTCGCCCTGCTCCGGGCCGGGAACACGGCGGCCGAGGGGGAGTACAAGGAGGCGGTGAAGAAGGGGCTGAAGTTCGTGATCGCGAAGGTGGAGAAGGCGGACACCGACTCGCTGTACGTGACCGACGTCCGCGGGACGCAGCTCCAGAGCAAGATCGGGAACTACGTCGACACCTTCCTGGTGAACCTGGTGCTGGCCGAGTACCGGGGCAAGAGCGGGGACCAGGAGAAGGGGCTGGTCGCGGCCCTGGAGAAGACGATGACGAAGATCGTCCGGCACCAGACGGCGGACGGCGGGTTCGCCGGCAACCAGGGGTGGGCGACGACGCTGTCGATGGGGATCTGCAACAAGGGCCTGGTGCGGGCGCGGGAGCGCGGGGCGGTGGTGGACGACAAGGCCCTGGAGCGGGTCCGGGCCCAGGCCAAGGCGGCCGCCACCGGGGCCGCCCCGGCCGCCGTCCCGGCCGGCCCGGTCGCCGCGGCCGACTCCCCGGCCGCCCCGGCCGTCGCCGCAGCCGGCCGGCTGGCCGGGAAGGCCGGGGACGCCGGGGTCGCCCTGTACGCCGCCAGCCAGGGTGCGGGGAACCTGCAGGACGTGGTGAACAGCCTGCGGGTGGACGCCGAGAAGGCCCGGGAGGTGCTGAAGCGGGCCGACGCCCCGAAGGAGGAGAAGGAGAAGGCCGAGCAGAAGCTGGCCGAGGTGCGGAAGGCCGAGGCGGACAACGACAAGGTGCAGGCCGACCTGGCCAAGAGCGTGAAGAACGAGCAGTTCGTGGCCGGGTTCGGGAACAACGGCGGGGAGGAGTTCCTGAGCTTCATGAACATCAGCGAGACGCTGGTGCTGATCGGCGGGAAGGACTGGGACGAGTGGGACGCGAAGATGGTGAAGGGGATGGAGAAGGCCCAGGACAAGGACGGGAGCTGGCAGGGGCACCACTGCATCACCGGGCGGACGTTCTGCACCGCCGGGGCGCTCCTGGTGCTGATGGCCGACCGCACCCCGTTCCCGACCGAGGTGATCAAGGCCGCCAAGGAGAAGCGGGACGCCAAGCCCGAGCCGAAGAAGTAATCCCCGTTTAGCCGCGACGCGGAGTCCTCGGAGCGGAGCGCGGGGTGGTCGCCCGCGCTCCGCTCCGAGGACTCCGCGTCGCGGCTAAACTGTTCCCTGTCCCCGCCCGCACGTCGCCGGAACCCCTCCCATGCCCCGCACGGCCGCCCTCGTCGCCCTGGCCCTCCTGGCCGGCTGCTCGCGCCGGGCCCCGGAGCCGCCGGTGGTCGTCGTCGTCCCCGACGACAGCATCCCGGCCCCGCGGCCGGTCCCGCCCCGCACCCCCGCGGCGGCCCTCACCGCCGGCGTCGGCTACCTCCTCGCGCAGCAGGCGGAGGACGGGTCGTGGCGGTCGGACCGGTACGCCACGTTCAAGGACGGCACCGCCCTCACCCCGTTCGCGGTGTGCGCCCTGCAGGACGCCCTCGACGCCGGGGCCGAGAACCCGGACGTCCTGAAGGCGGTCCGCGACGGCTGCAACTTCCTGGTGCGGTTCATCAAGGCCCCCGGCGTCGACCCCGGCCCGGACGGGTTCGAGTACCCGCTCTACACCGCCGCGCTGACGCTCAAGGCGTTCTCGCACCCGTCGGCCCGGGAGTTCGCGGCGGCCCGCGGGCCGTGGGTGCGGTTCCTGAAGGAGCGGCAGTTAACCGAGGCGCTGGGGTGGAAGCCGGACGAGAAGCCGTACGGCGGGTGGGGGTACTGCCGGGTGGTGCCGCGGAAGCCGGCCCCGGGGGCGTTCGCCCCGCCGCTGGTCGAGTCGAACCTGTCGGCGACCACGTTCGCGCTCGACGCCCTGCGGGCGGCCCGGGAGCTGGACGCCGACACGGCGAAGGCGGCGCTGGCGTTCGTCCGCCGCTGCCAGAACGCGGACGGCGGGTTCCACTTCGTGTACGACGACCCGGTCCGGAACAAGGCCGGGAAGGCGGCCGACGACCCGCTCACGTTCCACTCGTACGGCAGCACCACGGCCGACGGGCTGCGGGCGCTGACCTGGTGCGGGGCGGACGGGGCGCGGGCGGCGGACTGGCTGGCGGAAAACTTTCGGGCGGACACGCACCCGGGGGTGTACGTGGAGCGGCACGAGGTGAACCGGGAGGCGGTGTACTACTACTACGCGGCGTCGGCGGCCCGGGCGCTGCGTGATACCGGGCTGTCACTGCCCAGCGGGCGGGGGTGGCGGGCGGGGCTGGCGGGGGAGCTGGCCGGGCGGCAGTGGGGGGACGGGCGGTGGGAGAACCGGGTCGGGCTGGTGCGGGAGGACGAGCCGCTGGTGGCGACGTGCTTCGCGGTGACGGCGCTGGCGGCGTGCGACCCGCTACGGAAGTAGGTCGCCGACGAGGACGGAGGCGGCCGGGGCGGCGAGGGGCGAGGCGCGGTCGGCCGGGCCGAGGACGAGTTGGGTGCGGTACGCGGTCGCCCCGAGGCCCTTCGGCAACGGGGCCGGGTCGCGGAACACGAGCAGCCGGCGGTTCTCCAGGTCGAGCACCCAGTAGTCGGCGACGCCCGCGGTCGCATACCGCTCGGCCTTCTCGGTGGTGTCCACCGCGAGGGAGCTGTCGGCGATCTCGACCACCAGGTCCGCGGTCGTCGGCTGCCGGCCGAGGTGGTCCCGGGGACTACCGCGGACGACGGCGAAGTCGGGGAACGGGTCGTCGTGCTGGTCGACGTGGAGGGGCGACTGCCCGCGGAGCCACCACCCCGGCCCGAACGCCGCCCGGACCGCCTGCTCGACCAGCCCGAGGGCGACCGTGTGCGGCAGCTTCATCGGGCCGTTCTCCAGGATGACGCCGTCGAGCAGGAACGCCCCGCGGCCCTCGAACCACCCCATGTCGCCCATGTGGTTGAACTCGGTAACGGTCCACTTGTGCGGCTGCGGCGGGCGGCCGGTCTGGGGCGCGGCCGGGACGACGACGGCGGACATCGGGAACCCTCCTTCCCCCGAGCGTAGCGTCATTCCTTGCCGAGCACGAGGTCAACCACCCAGCACCCGCGGACGTGGACCGGGTGCGGGCCGCGGCAGTGGGCCAGCACGTCGTCGTTGTCGCACCCGGCGTCCTGCAGCGCGTCGGCCAGGATCGGCATCGCCGCGAAGTCGCGGGCCTCGTACATCCCGACCGCCAGTGACACCGCGGTGTCGGTGCGCCAGGCGGGGTCGAACGCGACCGGCCGGAACGGGTTCCCGAACACGTCGCGCGTCAAGACCGCGAGTGCCGGCAACTCTGCCGCCGCCCGCGCCCACCAGACGTCCTCCAGCACGGGAGCACCCGGCCCGTCTCGTGCCACGGCGGTCAGTACGGCCGCCGCCAGCGCCACCTCTTCGTACGCCGTCGCCGCCATGACCGGGGAGGCTGCGGTCGCCGTCCACACTGCACTCGTGGCGAGCCGCCGGACCCACGCGGCGAGGTGGCCGGCATAGTCGCCCGGCTCGGCGACCGCGGAGGCGGCCCCGTGGGCCCGCCGCGCCGCCCTCAGACCGCCTGCCGCGCCCTGCTTGAGATACGCCTCCAGCAGCTCGACCGCGTCCCGGTCCTCCGCACCGAGGTGGGCCCACAACCGCCGGCAGCATGCCGCCGCGAACAGCCGGAGCTTCCGGGGCGTCGCCCGCTCGCGGACCGCGGCGAGCAGTTCGTCCGGCGCCCGCCCCGCGTCCCACCCGTCCGCCGTCATGTCGCGCCCCCGGACTGCACCCGACCCCGGCCCCGCGGTATAATCTACCCCGCCCCCGCCCCGAGGCCCGCCGCCCGATGACGGTCTCCCCCCTGCAGGGCATCACCACCGCCTGCTTCGGCCTCAGCTACCTGTGCGCGCTCCTGCTGGAACTCGCCCGGTACACCCGCCCGGGGGCCGTCTGGCGGTGGGCCGGGGTCGCCTTCGGGGCCGCCGGGCTCGCCGCCCACACCCTGTACCTCGCCCTCCACCCGCCCGCCCCGGCCGCCGCGTACGGCGCCCTCCTGCTGCTCGCCTGGGTCCTCGCCCTGGTCTACCTGTACGGCACCGTCCACTACGCCGACCGGGCGTGGGCGGTGTTCGTCCTGCCGGTCGTGATCGCCCTGGTCGGGCTGTCGCTGGCCCTCGCCGGGACCGGGGCGGCCGACCCCGACCTCGGCCTCCCCGGGTGGCTCCACGGCGACCGGTTCTGGGGGGTGGTCCACGGCACCCTCATCCTGCTCGCCGCGGTCGGGGTGAGCTGGGGGTTCCTGGCCAGCGCCATGTACCTGGTCCAGGCCCGGCGGCTGCGGGCGAAGGTGAACCCCGGGGCGGTCGTCCCGCTCCTCAGCCTGGAGCGGCTGGAGGCGATGAACCGGCGGGCGGTGAACCTGGCGTTCCCGCTCCTGACCGCCGGGCTCTTGGTCGGCACCGTCCTCCTCCGCCACGGCCACGACCTGGTGGACAACTGGCTGTCCCTGAAGGTCCTGTCCACCGCCGGGCTGTGGCTGGTGTTCCTCGTCCTCACCTACCTGCGGTACGGGACCGGGGTGCCGCCGCGGCGGCTCGCCCTGCTCACCGTCGCCGCGTTCGCCCTGACGGTCGTCGCCCTGGCCGCCGCCCACCCGTTCGCCGCCGGGGGTGGGTCGTGAACCTGCGGGCGATCGGGTGCAACGCCGCGTCGGCGGCGGTCGGGCTGCGCGAGCGGCTGGCGTTCGACCCGGCCAAGCGGGCGAAGGCGCTGGCCGAGGTGCCGGGCCGGTTCGCCGCCGAGGCGGTCGTCCTCGACACCTGCAACCGGGTCGAGCTGTACCTGGCCCGGGCCGACGGGGACGCCCCGGCCCACGCCCCGGCGGTGGCCGAGTTCTTGGGTGAAGTCCACGGGGTGCCGGCCGCGGACGTCTTCCCGCACCTGTACGAGCACGCCGACGCGGCCGCCGTCCGGCACGTGTTCCGGGTGGCCGCCGGGCTGGACAGCGTGGTGGTCGGGGAGACGCAGGTCGGCGGGCAGGTGAAGGAGGCGTTCGAGGCGGCCCAGACCGCCGGGGCGACCGGCCCGCTCCTGAACGCCCTGTTCCCGGCGGCGCTGCGGGCCGCGAAGCGGGTCCGGGCGGAGACCCGGGTCGGGGACGGGCACGTGTCGGTGTCGAGCGCCGCGGTCGACTTCCTCCGCCCGGTGTTCGACACCTTCTCGGACAAGACGGTCCTGGTGATCGGGGCCGGGGAGATGGGCCGGCTGGCGCTGAACCACATCCGGGAGTTGGGGCCGGCCCGGGTGCTGGTGGCGAACCGCAGCCCGGAGCGCGGGGCGGCGGCCGCCGCCGAGTACGGCGGGCAGTTGGTGCCGTGGGAGCAGCTCGACGACGCGCTGGCCCGGGCGGACATCGTCCTGAGCACGACCGGGGCGGCGGCCCCGGTGGTGCCGGCGCGGCGGTTCGAGGAGAAGGTGCGGCCGCGGCGCGGGGGGCGGGCGCTGGTGGTGTTCGACCTGGCGGTGCCGCGGGACTTCGCCCCGGAGCTGCACGACGGGGACCGGGTGAGCGTGTTCAACGTGGACGACCTGACGCGGGTGGCGGACCAGGCGGCGGCGGAGCGGCGGCGGCACGTGCCGGCGGCGGAAGGGATCGTGGGGGCAGAAGTGGGCCGGTTCGTGTCGGACTGGAACCGGCGGAAGGACGGCCCGCTGATCGGGCAGTTGACCGCGGAGGTGGACCGGGTGCGGGAGGCGGTGCTGGGGCAGTTGCTGGGGAAGCTGAAGGGGAAGCTGGCGGCGGGGGAGTTGGAGCAGGTGGAGGGGGCGTTCCGGCTGTTCCAGAACAAGCTCTTGCACGGCCCGATCGCAGCGCTGCAGGAGGCGAGCCGGAGCGGCGGCGGGGGGACGCTCCGGGAGGCGCTGATGAAGCTGTTCGGGTTGAAGGGGTGAGCGGGTCAGGTGCCGGTCAGGATCTGGTCCGCCCGGTGCTGCCCGACCTTCACGCCGATCAGGCTCGCCGACAGCCGGTCCAGGATGTCCGCCCGGGTGCCGTGGGGCGGGTGGTTGAGGCGCCGGGCGATCTCCTCCACCACCGGCTTCGGGTACTCCCGCAAAGCCTCGAACCCGCTCCGCACCTCCGGGATAGCGAGGGACCGGTCGTCCCGCAGCCGGGTGTAGGTCCGTATCCCTTCGTCGACCGCGGCGGCGTCGGCCCCGGGCGGCAGGGCGGGGTCTGCCGCGGTCGGTGCAGCCGGGGCGCACAGTCCCTCGACCCGCTTCGTGAGGTCGGGCTTCGAGCCGGACTTCGGTTTTCCGAACGCCACGAGGATCTGCTGCAGGTCCGCGGTCTTCAGCCCCGCTAGGGTCGGGACTGACGGCGGGACCTCGCCCGTCCGGACCTTGCGGATGTGCTCGATCACCCCGGCCACGTCCGCGCCCGCCGCCGGCGTCGCGGGGGAGGGCTTCCGGGCGGCCTTCAGGAACTCGCGGACGGTCTGGTCGGGGGACTCGCGGAAGGCGGCGGCCAACTCGCCGAGGTCGGCCGCGGCCCCCGCCTTCAGGGCGTCCCCGAGCGCGACCCGCAAGCCGTCGAGCACCCCGGCGAGCTGGTGGGTGGTCATATCCCCATCCTCTTCCGCAACTCGGCCGCGACCCCGGCGTACACCGCCCGCCCCGCGTCCGCCGTGCCGGCGACCCGCCCCCGCTCCGGCGGGAGGGCGTCCTTGGTCGCCGGCACGACCGCCCCGAACAGGCGGCCCGCGCCGCAACTGGATTCTACCCGGTCCTTCAGCTTCGCATAACTCTCCTGGTCCGCCTTCACCGGCTTCCCGACCCGCACGGTGGCGTGACTGGCGACGACCCAGACGGCCTCGGCCTGGCAGACCGCCCCGAGGCTCTTCACCCAGGCGTCGGTCCGCGGGACCGCGTCGATCGACCCGTCGTCGAGCTTCGTCGGGATGAGGACGTAGTCGCTGCAGGCGACCGCGTTGACCACCGACGTGGTGACCCGAGGGGGGCAGTCGAACACGACCAGGTCGTAGGCCGCGAACACGTCCGGGTGGTGGAGGTGCGAGCGGAACCGGAACCGCGGGTCGGCGCCCGGCTCGAGCAGGTACCGGGCCTGGAGGTGGAACTCGGTCGGGTCGAGGGAGTCGTTCGCCAGGACGACCCGCGCCCGGTCGGCCCCGGTCATCGGCACCGCCAGCCGCCGCACCAGCCCCGGGTCCGCCGGGCTGGTCTCCAGCAGCAGGTTCACCAGGCTGGCGTTCTGGTGCTGGAGCCGGATCGCCGCCTCGTCCGCCGCCGACCCGCCGAGTGTCCCCTGGAAGTCGACGTCGATCATCAGGACCCGCAGGGGCGGGTCGCCGGCCGCGAGCGAGGCGGCGAGGTTCCCGGTCAGGGTGGTCTTCCCGACCCCGCCCTTCAGGTTCAGGACGGTCAGGAACCGGGTGGTGCGGTTCAGCCGCGGGACGAACTCGGCCGGCGGGTCGTGGCACGGCCGCCGCCACAGCACGTCCCGGCACTCGACCGCGAGCAGGTCGTCCCACCGCTCCTGGAGCTGGGCCGCCTCCTGCTCCGCGGCCTCCCGGCGGGTGTCGGCCTGCGCCTTCGCGTCCTTCAACTCCTCCACCCGGTTCGCCCGGTTCGTCGCGAACCACACCAGCACCGCGAACCACACCAGCATCACGAGAAGGACGAGGCTTTGTGCGGCCGGCCCGGCGTCCGAGAAGTGGTTGACGATGTTGCGGATGATCGGGAACAGCCACAGCCCCAGCGCGATCAGGACCGTCGCCACGAGGACCAGCACGGCGCGGACGACCCGCCCGCTGTTCCGCCACCTGCGATCCAGTTCCGAGGCGATCCAGTGAACCCAATCCATCGGCGGGCGCTCGTCGGGGCGTGCGGAAGTGTACGGGCATGGGTTACCCGCCGGCTCCACCGGTGACCAGTACGGGTCGGAAAACGATGCCGCCCGCCGGGGCGGCCGGCGGGCGGGGTGGTCGTCGGGTCGGCGGCCGCGGGTCAGTCCAGGGACGGGTTCACCTCCCCGGCGTTCGGGGTCAGCCACTTCAGGAACTCGTCCGGGGTGTACCCGTACCGCACCCCCCGGACCGACCCGTCGAACATCAGGAACTGCGCCGCCCCCGTGTGCGCCGCCCCCCAGTTGTCCACGTAGAACCCGGTCAGGATCTCGTTCGGGTCGCCCGGCCGGTCCTGGGTGATCAGCGTCCCGGACCGCCGGGTCCCGCCGGCGCTGGAGAAGATCGGCTCGTCGTAGTGCCACCCGCCGTTGTTGTAGTAGTTCCGGTCCATCGCCTTCTCCCCGACCAGCACCGTGTTCGCCGTCCCGTCCTTCACCGCCAGGATCCGCAGGTTCACGGTCGTGATCACCGGCGGGCCGCTGGCCGTGGCGGTGCTGTCGTTGCTGTTGTTGCTCGCGGTCAACTGCCCGATCGCCTTCCCGTTCACCGCGTAGTCGCTCTTCCCCCAGGTCACCATCCCGGACGGGAACGTCTGGTACCCGACCCCGGGGTAGTACGTGTCGTTGTGGCTGCCCGGGGCCCCCGGCAGGGTCTGCGGGTTCGGCCGGCCGCGGGACGGGCACATGAACACCGGCACCCCGAACCCCTGCCCGCCGTTGGTCGCCGCCGCCCCCAGGTTCAGGATCCCCTGCTGCTCCAGGTACGGCAGCAGCGAGTACGCCCACGACCCCCGCTGGTCCTTCGGCCCGTACGACGGCTGGCCGAGCCCGAACCGGCACCCGGCCGGGTTCCCGCCGGTGCACCCGGGGCCGGTCTTGAACAGGTACACGGTGTCCGTCCGCACCCACCCGCCGTTCGTCGGGAACACCCCCATCGCGTCGTGGTACGCCAGGAACGCGATCCCGAGCTGGTGCAGGTTGTTCTGGCACTTCGTCCGGGCGGCCGCCTCCCGGACCTTCTGCACCGCCGGCAGCAGCAGGCCGATCAGGACGGCGATGATGGCGATGACGACCAGCAACTCGATCAGCGTGAACCCGCGGGGCGACCGGAGGCGGGGAGGCGCGGCCATGAAGATCTCCCGGGATGGAACGGAATCAGGACGGGGAAACGTGGTCCCTCAACTCGCGGACGGCGGCCCCGAGGTCGGGGCCGCGGAAGGCGTCGATCAGCCGGACGTGTCGGCGGTACACCTCCGCCAGGTCGGGCCGCAGGGTGTACGGGAACCGCACCCGGGCGACCAGCGGCATCCAGATCGGGACCAGCGGCGGCAGCCCCGGCCGGTCGACCAGCGCCCGGTGCAGGGCGACGTCGGCGGCCGCGATCCCGGCCAGGTCGCCGCCGGCGCACGCCGCCCGCATCGCCGCCAGGTGCCCGTCCCACCGGGCGAAGTCCTCGGCCGTGAGCCGGCCGAACACCCGCCGCAGCGCGTCGGCCTCGATCTCGAACCGCAGGGACCGGAGCAGCGGGGCGAGGTCCGGCCCGGCCGGGGCGGCGACCCGGCACCCGCGGTGGGCGGCCAGCTCGACCCACCCCTCGTTGGCCAGGGTCAGCAGGGCGTCCCGGACCGGGCCGCGGCTGACCCCGAACCGGGCGGCCAGGTCGGCCTCGCGGAGCACCTGCCCCGCGGGCAGCCGGTCGCACAGCACCTCGTGGCGGATGCGGCCGGTCACCTGCTCGCGGAGCGTGCGGACGAACTGAGAGTGTTCCGGATCGGTGGCGGTCATTAACGCAAGATTAATGACCGCTCCCGTTACGTCAACGGCGAATTGTTAACGATTAATCCCGTCCCCGAGTCTGGCTCCGCGGCCCGGTCACTTCCCGTCCTTGAGGAACACGTTCCGGAACTCGACCCGCGAGTTGTAGCTCTGGAACCCGACGTGCCCCTTCGGCCGCTGGATCCCGGCGTGCTTGGGGGTGCTCTTCCGCAACTCCGTCAGGTCCGCCGACACTAACTCGGTCCCGTTCTGCTCGACCGTCACCTTGTCCCCCTTGCACACCACCCGGACCGCGTTCCACTCCCCGACCGGGTTGTTCTTCCGCTTCGCCGCCGGGGCCAGCCCGTACACCGACCCGGTGTGCTGGTAGTCCTTCAGCTCGAACTTGTGCACCTTCGCCCAGTTCTCGTCGTCGATCAGCTGGACCTCCATCCCGACCTGCGACGGATCGCCCTTGTCCGCCGCCCGCAGGGCGACCCCGCTGTTCCCGCCCTCCTTCGTCCACCGGTACTCGAACCGCAGCTCGAAGTCGCCGTACTCGGCCTCGGTCAGGAGCCACCCGCCGCCGGCCCCTTGGCACGCGATCAGCCCCGGCTCGGCGACCCACTGGTCGGCCTTCCCGGTCGCCTTCCACCCCTTCAGGTCGGTGCCGTTGTAGAGGGCGGCGAACCCTTCCGGCGGCTTCGCCGGCTTGTCGTCCGCCCCGGCCGCCGCCACCGCCACCGCCACGACGCACGTCGCCAGCGCCACCCGCATGGGAGCTCCTCCGAAGGTTGGCCGAGCCTGCCGCGAAGCCTGCGGACCGTAGAATACCGCGAAACGGTCCCGGCGGGAGGGTGCGATGCGGCGGCACATGATGAAGTCGAAGCTCCACCGGGCGACGGTGACCGAGGCGAACCTGCACTACGAGGGGAGCCTGACGGTCGACGCCGACCTCTTGGCCGCCGCCGACATCCTGCCGCACGAGCAGATCCACGTCTGGGACGTGACCAACGGCGCCCGGCTGGTGACCTACGCCCTGGCCGGGAAGCGCGGCAGCGGGGAGGTGTGCGTGAACGGGGCCGGGGCGCACCTGATCCGGCCCGGGGACGTCGTCATCGTCGCCACCTACGCCGAGTTCGAGGACGCCGAGGCGAAGCGGCACGAGCCGCGGGTGGTCCTGCTCGGCGAGGGGAACCGGCCGAAGGCGAAGCTGCCCGCGGCCGCCGACCCGGGGGCGTGACCTCCGTCCGAGCCGGAGCGCGAGCGACGGATGAGCCAAGACCCGTCGCTCGCGCTCCGGCTCGGACCGGCACGTCACCCCCCCCGGTCGAGCAGCAGCTCGCGCCGCCGCAGCTGCTGCACCCGCGGCAGCCCGCCGCACTTCTCCAGGTACCCCGCGAAGTCCGCCACCCCGAACACGTACTCGTCCAGGAAGCGGGCGAACGCCGCCGGGTCGCGCTCCGCGTCGAGCCACTTCCGCAGGTGCTCCTCGTCCGAGAAGTACTCGCCCGGCATGTTCCCCGGGTAGCTCCCGTACGGCACCTCGCACACCGCGTCCACGCAGAAGAACGGGATCGGCGTCCGGTGCGGGTCGCGCCGCATCTCGGCGTCCGGGACCAGCCGCTCGCACGTGACGATGAGCCGCTTCGCCGCCCGCGCCAGGTCGAAGTCGGCGACCGAGGTGCCGGCGAACCGGCAGTTCCCGAACCGGTCCGCCTCGTGGACGTGGATCGCGGCCACGTCCGGGTACAGGGCCGGGACCGCGGCCAGCTTCTCCCCGGTAAACGGGCACTCGACCACCTTTGCCGGGCCGTGGGTCAGGGTGTCGGTCCCGAGCAGGCTGCGGGCCGGCAGGAACGGGACGCCCATCGCGGCGGCGGTGTACCGCAGGGCGAGGGTGTAGTTCGACCACTCGGCGACCCGCACCGTCCCGGACTCCATCACCCGCCGGGCGTGCGGGGACAGCCCGCGGGCCTCCAGCCCGACGACGTACGCGGCGTCCACCCGGGCCAGCAACTGGCCGCGGCCGGGGAGGTTCCCGGCGCAGAGGATCTGGAAGTCGTGGGTGGTGGTGTGCCCGCTGAACCCGAGGCCCTGCCGCCGCTGCCGCAGCACCTCGTGGCAGACGGCGGTCGGGATGCGGTTGGTGCCGAACCCGCCGGTGGCGAGGTAGTCCCCGTCGCGGACCAGCCGGCGGACCGCGTCGGCGACGGTCGTGACCTTGTCGACCAGCCCGCGCGGCTTGGCGGCGAAGGCGGCCCGGGCCTTATCGGGGTCGGGGTCGGCGAAGAGGTCGGGCATGGCGGGCGGGGGGGCTGAGGGCGAACCCGGAGCGTGAGCGACGGGGTGGCGCCACCACAAGGGTGGCCTCACCCCGTCGCTCACGCTCCGGGTTCGCCCGGAACAGGTCCTCGCTACTTCCCGGCCCGGTACTCCCGCACCAGCGCCCGGAACCGCGGGTCCTTGCGGATCGAGTCGAGGTCCCGGTCCTCGGCCATGAACCGGAAGTCCCGGTACCCCAGCTCCACCGCCTTCCGGAGCGACCCGAGCGCCTCGTCCGGCCGCTCCAGCAGGGCGTACCGGCAGGCCAGGTTGTAGTGGGCGGTCGGGTCGGCCGGGCGGGTCGAGACGAGCTGCTCGTCCACCGCCAGGCCGTCGAGCAGGCGGCCCTTGGTGGTCAGGTTCTGGGCCTGGGCCCGGAGCACCTCGGCGAACCCGGGGGCGGCGGCGATCAGCCGGGCGTAGAACTCGACCTCGAAGTCGAGCTGGCTGCGGCCGGCGAGGAACCCGATCGCGGACCCGGGCGGGAAGGCGTTTTCGGGCGCCGGCGGGGTGGGGCGGTTGCCGGGGTGGGGCACGTGGCGATTCCCCCTGCGAGGTGGGGCGGTCGGGCGAGAGGCAACCCCGGCCACCCTACGGGGATTATAACCCCCGCCACGGGGGGGTCAAACGCCCGCCGGCCGCCGCCGCGTCCGGCCGGGTCGGGTTGTGCGGCCGGGGTTCTGGCTGGGGAGTAGCAGGCACACTCCGTGTGCCGTCCGCGCGGACCGGGACGTCGTGGGCACACCCGTCGCGCCGCAGCCCGCGGACGGCACACGGAGTGTGCCTGCTACTCTTCGGACCCGGTCACCCGCGGGAAGTACAGCCGGACGGTCGTCCCCCGGCCGACCTCGCTGTCCACCCGGATGAACCCGCCGGCCCGATCCACCACCCGCCGCACCACCGCCAGCCCCAGCCCGGTCCCCTTCCCCCGCGGCTTGGTGGTGACGAACGGCTCGAACACCCGCTCCCGGTCCGCCGGCGGGATCCCGGGCCCGGCGTCCGACACGTCCACCCGGACGTACGCCCCGGCCGGGCCGCCGTCCTCGGCCGCCTGCTCCCCGGCGACGTGCAGCCCGACCGGCCCGCCGCCGGGCATCGCGTCCCGGGCGTTCAGCACCAGGTTCAGGAGCGCCCGCTCCAGGTTCGCCCGGTCGATCAGCACCCGCCCGCCGTCCGGCCCGCGGGTCAGGGCGACCGGGTGGGCGGCCCCGGCGGCGGTCCGGAGGAACGGGACGAACCGCTCGACCGCGTCGGCCAGGACGAGGACGACCGGGGCGCCGTTCGGCGGGCGGCCGAAGTCGAGCAGGTCGCGGACCAGGTGGGCCCCGTGCTCGGCCGCCCCGGCGATCTGGGCGGCCCGGGCGGCCACGTCCGGCGGGAGGTCCGGGCGGGCGGCGATCAGGTCGGCGTTCCCGAGCACGACGGTGAGCAGGTTCCTGAACTCGTGGGCCACCTCCGCCGCCACCCGCCCGACCGCCTCCAGCCGGTCCCCGGCCGGCACCAACTCGGCCCGGTGCCGCAGGGCCGAGGTCGCGATCAGCAGTTCGGCCGCCTTCATCTTGGCCGCCACCGCGTCGGCCACCGACATGGCGAAGTCCCGGTCCTCGGTGGTCCACTCCCGGGCCGGCCCGACCTGCTCGTGGCACACCACCCCGGCCACCTCCCCGCGGAGCAGGACCGGGGCGTCCAGCATCGAGGAGATGCCGAGCGGGACCAGGTACGCGGCCCGCAGCTCGGCGGTCCGCGGGTCGGTCTGGGCCATCTCGACCGGCAGCACCCGCCGGCCGCCGACCTCCCGGAAGTAGCCCGGGAAGTCGGCCACGTGCAGCGTCACCCCCTCCGAATGCTCCCGCCGGGACCGCTCGAACAGGTTGACGCACCGCAGGGCGCCGCGGCCGGCGGCCAGCAGCCACACCCCGACCCGCTCGACCCCGAGGGTGTCGGCCGAGATCTCGCACAGCCGGCGGAGCACGCTCGGCAGCGGGTGCCGCTCGTTGACGACCAGCCCGGCCATCTCCAGGCGGGCGAGTTCGGTCGGCCGGCGCGGCGGGTCCGGAGCGGGCGGCGGGCACGGGTCGGGCACGACCGGACCCTCATCGGGACGTCGGTAGAGGCCGGGAGGACGGTCGTGATTCTATACGAGCTGCCGGACTGGCGTGACAGGAAAGTGGGACGGCGGGGCGGGGTCGACCGACTCCGAGGATGGGTAAGCCGGCTCGGGTCTTTACCTCCCCTGGTGGGGGAGGTCGCCGGCGCCTCGCCGGCGGGTGGGGGGGGAAGGCACACGGCGCGGACGGTTACCGAGAACTGTGGGGTCGCTCTCCCCCCCACCCGCCGGCTCCGCCGGCGACCTCCCCCACCAGGGGGGAGGTGAAAACGTGGGACGGCCTCCGGCTGCGACCTCACCCCTCCCGCGGCGGTGGGGCCGGGTCGGTCGCCACCCCGGCGGCGTGCAGCGCCGCCTCCGCCTCCTCCCGAAACGCGGCCAGCTCCGCCCGCGCGGCCGGCGGCAGGTTCGGCCGCCCCGCCGCCCACTCGACCGCCCGCCGGTAGTCGGCCGCGGCGCCGGCCCGGTCCCCGAGCTTCGCCCGGCACATCGCCAGGAAGAACAGGTCGAACGCGTCGTGCGTGCCCTTCGCGGCGGCCAGCCCGCGCTCCAGCACCGGGACGGCGTCGGCGGGCCGCCCGTTCCGGTAGTGTGCCACCCCGAGCGTGTTCAGGAACGTCGGGTTCGCCGGCCCCCGGCCGACCGCCCAGGTGGCCAGTTCGAGCCCCCGGGCCGGGTCGCGGGCCGCCGGCGGGCCGGTCAGCAGCCGCCACGCCAGGTTGTTCAGCGCGACCGGGCGGGTCTGCGGGGTCGCCGCCGCGGCCGCCCGCTTCCACCCGGCGGCCGCGTCCGCGGCCCGGCCGAGGTTGTGGTGGGCGTCGGCCCGCAGGGCGAGCAGGGACAGGTCGTCCGGCCACCCGGCGAGGGCGGCCTCGACGTCGGGCAGGCACCCGGCCCAGTCGCCGAGGCGGCCCCGGGCGTCGGCCCGCATCCGGTGGGCGGCGGCCGACCCGGGGCGGACGGCGAGGGCCGCGGTCAGTTGGGCGTCCGCCTCCCGCAGCCGGTTCGCCCGCAGCAGCCGCTCCCCGAGGTCCTGCCGGGCGGCCGCGTCCAGCGGGTTCGCCCAAAGGGTGAGGAGGACGCGCTCCCGGTGGTAGGCGTCGAGCCGGGCGGGGTTGGCAAACAACTCCTCGCCGGCGACCCGGACCCGGAGGGGCCGCGGGTCGGCCGGCGGGCCGGCCGGCGGGTACGGCGGGGCGCCCCAGTCCAGCCCCAACTCGGCCAGCCCGGCCCGGAGCTTCCGCAGGTCCCAGGCGCGGGCGGTGAAGCTGTCGTCGGTCACCCCCAGCAGGGTGGTGCCGTCCGGCCCGAAGGTGAGGCCGGTCAGCCCGTCCTGGTTCGGGTCCTCGAGCCGGGCCAGCGGGCGGCCGGTGCCGGCGTCGGTCAGGACCACGAACCCGTTCCCGCCCCACGCCGCGACCCGCCCGTCCGGGGAGAACGCGGCGCCCCTGGTGCCGGCCGGGGCGGGCGGGCCGGCGGACCCGTCGGCCACCCGCCACGACTGACCGCCGTTGCGGTTCACCAGCCACCGCCCGTCCGGGCTGAACGCCGGGATCGTCGCGGCCAGGTCCGGGGCCAGGTCCCGGACCAGCCCTCCGGTGGCCGCGTCCCACACCTTGATCCCGCGGCCGTGCCACGACCCGGTGGCGAGCAGCCGGCCGTCCGGGCTGACGGCGACGTGCCGGCAGTCCGGGTGGGGGACCCGGACGGCGCTGAGCGGGTGGTCCCGCCGCCACACCACCCCCCCGCCGTCCAGGTCGGACGCGGCCAGCACCGCCCCGTCGGCGCTGCGGGCGACCGACTCGCCCCGGGCCGGCACCGGGACGGCCTCCGGCGGGCCGACCCGCAGCCCGCCCGGGCCGTCCGCCACCGGCCACCGGTACAGCCCGGGCTGGTTCGGGCCCGGCTGGACCTTGACCAGGAGCGACCCGTCCGGCTCGAACAGCACGCCCCGGCAGATCTGGCCGACGACGAACTGCCGCTCCGCCCCGGTCGCCAGGTCGAGCAGGCTGAACCCCTCGTACGCCGAGACGGCGGCCAGCCGCCCGCCGGGGTGGACGGCCGCCCCGGTCAGCCCGGTCAGCCGGCCCCGCCCGGGCGCGACCGGCAGGGTGCGGCACTCCCGGGCCGGCTCGGCGACGGACAGCGGGCCGACCGGGTCGGCCGCGGCCGCCGGGAACCGGAGGTTCAGCCGGTCGCCCGGGCCGAACGCGTACGGGGAGTTCCCGGTGGCGGTGAGCAGCAACTGCCCGGTGTGCGGGTTCCACACCCGCACCCGCACCTTCCACCCGCTCGTCACCAGCAGGTCCCCGGCCGGGTTGAAGCCCGCCTCCACCCCGCCGCCGGGGTGCGGCAGCCGCCGGTACGGCCGGCCGCGGGCCACGTCCCACACGTCCACCCCGTCGCCGCCGCAGACGCCCAGCAACTCCCCGTGCGGGTGCCACGCCAGCGGCCCGCCGGACGTCTTCAGCGCCGCGACCTCCCGCCCGGTCGTCAGGTCGACGACCGCGACCCGGGTCGGCAGGGCGACGGCCAGCTCCGGCCGGTGCGGGTGGTGTGCGATGTACCGGCCGGCCCCGTCCGGGAGCGGGGTGGTCCGGAGCAGGCCGCCGGACGCCAGGTCGAACAGCCGGGCCGACCGCCGCCCGCCGTCTTCGGCCGTGTTCACCACCAGGCCACGACCGTCCGGGGTGAGGGCGACCCCGAGGCAGCCGGGGAGCTCGAGGGCCGGGGCCGGCGGGCCGTCCCCGACCCGCCAGACCTCGACCCGCTGCTCCACCCAGTGCCACACCGCCAGGACCCGCCCGTCCGCCGTCCACAGGGGCTGGGCCGGGTTGCCGCGGCCCGGCAGCCGGGCCACCTCCCCGTCGGCCCCCGGCCCGCCGCCGGCCCGGCGGAGGCTCACCGCCCCGTGCTGGTGGTGGAACGCCACCAGCCGCCCGGTCGGGTCCGGGACCGGGACGCCCCAACTGTTCCCGCCGTCGGCCGGGGGGCCGGTCCGGACGGCGTCCGGCCGCAGGTCCGGCAGGGCGAGCGCGGCGGCCGCGAGGTCCCGCAGCTCGTCGAGCGCGGCCGCCGGCTCCTCCAGCTCGCGGGCCAGCTCGGCCGCACGCCGGACCGCGTCCAGGGTGTCGAACCGCTGCCCGACGCGGCGGCTGAACCGGTCCGCCTTCGCCTCCGAGATGAGGGACTGGAGCAGCTTCTCCTTCCCCTCCCGCTCGGCCTTCCGGGCGGCGTCCCGGTCCCGCTCGGCCGCCCCGCGGGCGTCGTCGATCCGGACGGCCGCCACCGTCGCCACCGCCGCCACCGCGGTCAGCAGGGTGAACACCAGCCCGAGCAGGGCCGCCACCCGGGGGTTCCGCTTCGCCCACCGCACCCCCCGCTCGACCCGCCCGACCGGCCGGGCCGCCACCGACTCCCCGGCCAGGAACCGGTGCAGGTCGTCGGCCAGCGCCGCGGCCGTGGCGTACCGCCGCCCCGGCTCCTTCCGCAGGCACTTCAGGCAGATCGTTTCCAGGTCCCGCGGGACGTCCGGGCGGAGCCGGCGCGGCGGCACCGGCTCGGCCTCGGCGACCATCCGCAGCAGCCGCGGGATCCCGTCGGCCTGGAACGGCACCCGGCCGGTGAGCAGCTCGTACAGGACGGCCCCGAGGGCGTACACGTCGGTCCCGGGGCCGATCGGGCCGAACTGGTCGGCCACCTGCTCCGGGGCGGCGTACGCCGGGGTGCCGACGAAGTCGGAGGTGAGGGTGACCCCGCCGGCCGCGTCCAGGGCCCGGGCCAGCCCGAAGTCCGCAATCTTTGGCACCCTGCCGGCGGTCAGCAGCACGTTCGCCGGCTTCAGGTCCCGGTGGACGACCCGCCGCTCGTGGGCGTGGTGGACCGCCCGGGCCACCGTCTCGACCAGCCGGGCCGCGTCCCGCGGCGGCTGCGGCACCCCGGCCACCCGGTCCTTGAGCGTCCCGCCGTCCACGTACTCCAGGGCGATGAACGCCCCGGCCGGGCACCCGCCGACCTCGAAGATCTGGACGATGTTCGGGTGCTGGAGCCGGGCGACCGCCTCCGCCTCCTGCCGGAACCGGGCCCGGGTGGCGGCCGACGCGGCCCCGCCGACCAGCTTCACCGCGACCGTCCGCCCGAGGGCGATCTGGCGGGCCAGGAACACCACCCCGGTGGTGCCGCGGCCGAGTTCCCCGAGCACCTCGTACCCCGGGATGAAGACGCACTCGGCCGGGCCGGCGAGCGGGTCGCCCGGGTGGCCGGGGGTCTCGTGCGGGCCGGCGGCCCCGAGGCCGGTCCACGTCGGCCCGCCGGCGGCGCGGCCCTCGGGCCGGGTCTGGTCGGCGGGGTCGTGGGACACGTCGGCACCCCGGAGAGGTCGGAGGCGGGGTTGGTATGATAGGCGGCGGGAGGGGCCATGTGGTACCGCGTGTTCGGGCGTTCAGACTCCGAACCGTCGCCGGCGGCCCTGGCGGCGCACCTGCACGCCCGCGGCCGGCCGGTCGAGCCGCACTTCCGCGGCGACGACCTGGGGTGGACCGGCGGCGAGCTGCGCCTGCCCGGGGCGGGGTCGCCGGTCATGGTCCAACGCTACCTGGCGGCGGAGGAGGACATCCGCGACGACCTGAACGCCCACGCCGCCGAGCTGGAGACGATGGACTACGGCCCGAACCACGCCCGGCTGATGGAGCACGTCGTCCAGACGGCGCAGCTGGTCACCCTGCGGAAGCCGCTGGACGCGGCGGACGAGGTGGCGGTGGAGGAGGTGCTGGAGGAGGCGTGCCGGTTCCTGGCGGCGGCGACCGACGGGGTGTACCAGGTGGACGGCCGCGGGTGGTTCGCCGCCGACGGGACGTTGCTGCTGCGGGAGTATTGAGCGCGAGTCCCCGGCACCGGCACCCAGGGCGTTGCCCTGGGCTGGGGTTGTCCGACCCCTTCGGGGTCAGGAGGGTCTTGCACCCTGAAAGGGTGCCACAACCTCAGCCCAGGGCAACGCCCTGGGTGCCGGGGGCGCTCGCCCATCACTTCGTTTTCACCTCACCCGCCTTCGGGGCCGGGTTCTTCGGGTTCGCCACCGGCGGCGGGACCGAGTACCCGATCTTGTCCGGCTCGCCGAGCGGCTCCACGACCCACCCGTCGGCCGGGCAGAACATCTTCGCCAGGTGCCCGGTCGGGTAGCCGGTCTTGTAGAACGTCACCCGCCCGTCGGCCATCGCCGCGTGGAACCCGTCCGCGAACGCCCCGCCGAGCGGCGGCAGCTTCGCCTCCAGCACCGGGCCGCCCCCCTTCGGGTCGATCGGCGACGGCAGGAACAGCTCGTCCGGCTTCGTCCACGGCACCGCCTCCCCGGCCTCGACGAACAGGATCGTGTTCGACAGGCCGTCCACGACGTTGGTGAGCTTGGGGCCGAAGGCGATCTGGCCGGGCTGGGAGCTCGGGTTCACCTCGACCTTCGGCGGCACTTCGGGCTTCCCCTTCGCCGGCGGGCCGGCCGGCACGGTGCGGAGGACCCCGCCCGGCCCGGTCGTGGTGCGGACGAACGTGTGCCCCTTCTCGGCCGCCTTCCCCGCCGAGGCGAACACCGCCGGCATCTTCCCCAGCAGCGTCTTGTTGTGGTCGCTGTCCCACGGCTCGTTCAGCTTGAACTCCTTATACAGCGCCTCCTCGCCGACGAACGGCAGCACCGCCACCCGCCAGCTCAGGCCGAGAGACTTGTCCGGCCCGACGACGCCGGCCGGGAAGAAGCCCATCGCGTCGTGGTGGGCGTGCAGCCCGAGCACCACCTTGTGGAAGTTCGCCACCGCCGTTCTGCGGGCAGCCGCGTCCGGGAGCGCGTCCGGGACGGCCGCCGGCGGGACGGGCTTCTTCGGCTTCGGAGCGAACAGGATCTTCGACACCTCCTCCGGCAGCACCTCGCCGCCGTTGGTCGTGATCATCCCCCGCACCGCCTCGTCCGGGAGCGTGTCCGGGAAGAAGTGGACGGCCCCGTCGCACATCAGCCCGTGGAACCCGCCGGGGAACAGCCCGCCGAGCTTCGGCAGCGGGACCGGCTTCGGGTCGAACCCGCGCCCCGCGAACGGGAGGTCGTCGGGTTTGGTCCACTCGACCGGGTCGGCCGCCTCCGCGACCATCAGGGTGCCGCTCGTGCCGTCGCTGATGCCGGCGAACACCTGGCCGGGAACGGGGGTGCCGGGCGGGAGGTGGGGGAACGGGGGCGGCGGGGCCTTCCCCTTCCCGACGGGCACCGGGGGCGGCAGCCGGACGAACGCCGCCGGCCCGGCGAACGACCGCAGGTGCGTCTTCCCCTCCGCGGCCTCCTTCCCGGCCGGGGCGAACGCCTTCGGCATCTTCGCCAGCAGCTTCTTGTTCGCCTCGCCGTCCCACGGCTGCTTCAGGTCGAACTGGTTGTACAGTTCCGCCTCGTCCTTGCCGAGGTACGGCAGGATCTGCACCCGCCAGCTCAGCCCGACCTCGCCCTTCGGCCCGACGACCCCGGCCGGGAGCCGGCCCGTCGCGGACTCGTAACTGTGGATCGCCAGCCCCACCTGCTTGAGTCGGTTCGCGGCGTCGGCCTTGGCCCCAAGCCCCTTCGGAGCCGGATCGGTCGGGATCGGCTTCGGGTCCGGGGCGACCTCGGGCTCGGAGGCGGGCTTCTTGCCGCACCCGGCGGCGAGCGACAACAGCACCAGGAGGGCGAGCGGGCGGGGCGTCATGGGAGGGCTCCTCGGGTGCGGCTATCACACCCGACGGCGGCCCGCCCGGCAAGGAGGAAACTCCGGTACAATGCCGGCATGAGCGCCGAGAAGTACCTCCGCCCGGAAGTGATCCGCCAGGTCGCCCGGCTCGACCTGCGGGCGAAGTTCATCGTCGAGGGGTTCCTCACCGGCCTCCACGGCAGCCCGTTCCAGGGGTTCTCGGTCGAGTTCTCCGAGCACCGGAAGTACAACCCCGGGGACGACCTCAAGACCCTCGACTGGAACGTTTACGCCAAGACCGGCAAGTACTTCGTCAAGAAGTTCCGGGCCGAGACGAACATGACCGGGCACCTGGTCATGGACCTGTCCCGGTCGATGGACTGGAACGGCCCGGCCGAGGCGAAGCGGGCCGGGGTGAAGCTGGACGGGTCGCTCCTCGGGGCGGCCGACGAGACGCTGACCAAGTTCGACTACGCCGTCTGCCTGGCCGCCGCGCTCGGGTACCTGATGATCCTCCAGCAGGACCCGGTCGGGCTGGTCGCGTTCGACTCGAAGCTCGCCACCGTCGTCCCGCCGAAGAGCAAGCGGACGCAGCTCGGGACCATCCTGTCGGTGCTCGCGAACCTGAAGCCCGCCGGCGCCACCGACGTCGCCGGGAGCCTGTCCCAGCTCGCCCCGATGCTCAAGGGGAAGAGCCTGGTGATGCTGTTCAGCGACCTGCTGCCGACGACCGACGACTGGAAGGCGGAGGCGGACGCGCTGCTGCGGAGCCTGTACCGGCTGCGGTACGCCGGGCACGAGGTGATCGTGTTCCACGTGCTGGACGTGCTGGAGGCGAAGTTCCCGCTGGCCGGGCTGGTCGACTTCCAGGACGTCGAGTCGGACGGGCACCAGGAGATCGACGCCCAGGGGATCCGGGACGACTACGTCGGGTTCGTGGACCGGTTCCGCACCTACTACAAGGGCGAGTGCGCGGCGGCGAACGTGGACTACGTGCCGATGGACACGTCGGTCGGGTTCGACAAGGCCCTGCTCGACTACCTGATCCTCCGCCAGCGGCGGTTCGGGTGACCGCGGTTCGGGCCCGGGCGTGGAGAACCGCGCCGCCGGCGCGAACCGGCGGGCGGAACCCGCGGAACGCGGCCGCCGCCCCCACATTTCGCTGGCCCGCCCCCGGCCCGGGTCGCTAAACTCTCGCCGGCCGGGGTCCTCCTCACGTCACGGGACTCGCTGCCGACCCCGGGGCCCCTTCGACTCGCCCGACGGAGCAAGTCCGATGACCGCCATTTCTCGCCGCCGGTTCCTGAAGTCCGCCGCCTACGCCGCCGCCGGGGGCGGGGTGGTCGGGACCGCCGCCGCGGCCCTGGCCGCCGGGACCGACTACTCGGTCCAGGGGATCGACGTGGCCAGCTACCAGGGGTACCCGAACTGGACCAGCGTGAAGGGCGCCGGGATCGACTTCGCGTTCACCAAGGCGACCGAAGGGACGACGTACACCAACCCGTACTTCGCCACCAACTGGAGCCGGATCAAGAGCGCCGGGCTGGTCCGCGGGGCGTACCACTTCGGCCGCCCGGGGACCGACCCGGTGGTGCAGGCGAACAAGTTCTGCGACGTGGTCCGGCCGGGGTCCGGGGACCTGCAGATGGCCCTGGACATCGAGGTGACCGACGGGAAGAGCCCGAGCCAGGTGCGGAGCTGGATCGTCGCGTTCATCAACCGGATCAAGGCCCGCACCGGCCGGCCGGGGATCATCTACACCGGGTTCTACTTCTGGCGGGACAGCGCCGGGAACGGCTCGAACCTGGACTGCCCGCTGTGGCTGGCGGCGTACACCAGCAGCCCGACGAACTACGTCCCGGCGGCGTGGGGCACCTGGAGCTTCTGGCAGTACACGTCCAGCGGGCGGGTGTCGGGGGTGAGCGGGAACGTCGACCGGAACGCCTGGAACGGGTCGCTCGCCAACCTGAACAACCTCCGGCTGCCGTGAGCACGCTTCCGGCGAGCGGCCGGGTTCACCCCGGCCGTGCCGGACAAGACAGAAGACGGCCGGGGTGAACCCGGCCGCTCGCCGAACGCAGTTGACCCGCGGCCGGCGGGCGGCGATAATCCCCTTGTGATGCGGGCACCGCTCCACGTCGGGCTGGCGTGGCTCCTGGTCCTGGCCCCAGCCCTCTGCTGCTGCAACGCCCGGGCGCTCGCCGGCCGGGCGACCGCGCCCCCGGCCGCGCCGCACCCCTGTTGCCCCGCCCCCGTCGCCCCGCCGCAGAAGTCGTGCTGCCACGAGGCCGAGCCGGCACCCGCCCCGGAGTGCCCGCCCGCCCCGCACGCCCCCGACTGCCACTGCCTCGCCGACCTGCCGGACGCGACCGCCCCCGAAACGTCCCCGGCCGTCGCCGCACCCGAGCCCACGGGCGAACTGCTCCCCGTGCCGGTCCTCGCGCCGGCGGCCGTGGCCCCCGAACACCTCGGCCTGCTCGGCGGACTCGACCCGCCGGAGCGGGCCGGCGTGGACGCCCGCTCCGAAGCCCTCCTCGCGCGCCACGTCTTGCGCTGCTAATCGGCTAGCGTCCCCATCGCGACCGGACTATCATCGGGATGACGTAACCCCGGGTCGTCGGGTGCGGACCGCCGCGCCGCGAACGGCTCCTGTGTCCGGAAAAGATCCGAAACCCGAGTGGAGACGAGTCCATGTTCAAGATCATCGCGGCCCTGGCGGTGACGGCCGGCGGGGCGGGGTACGGGCTGTACACCTACACCGACCTGTTCGGCACCCACGACTGCCCGCTGTCCGGGAAGAAGTCGTGCTGCCTGAACCCGGCCCCGGCGTCCGCGTCGCCGGACTGCTGCGCGGCGCAGGAGGAGTGCTGCGAGGTGGTCGCGTCGTGCTGCCAGTCGCAGAAGGTGGCCGTGAAGGCGAAGGCGACCGCCGGGTGCGCCGACGCGACCTGCTGCGCGGCCAAGCCGGCCTCGGCCGCCGCGACGGCCGCCCTGTGCTGCGCCGACCCGTGCGCGGCGTGCTTCCTGCTCGCCTGCGACGGGTGCGCCGACTGCGCCGCCTGCTGCGGGGCGACCGCGGACAACGCCCGGGCGGCCGTCGCCGGCCCGGCCGCGGTCCTCGCGGGGCGGAAGTGACGTGAGTTAGTGTCGGTTCGGCCGGGGTGTAGCGGGTTGGGGTTTGTGGCACAGGTCTCCGACCTGTGACCCACACACAGGTCGGAGACCTGTGCCACAAGAGAAGACCGCTACGCCGCCACCGAACCGACACTAACCGGGCGGCTCGTTCGTCCGGTCGAACTCGGCCCGCCAGACGGGGGTTCCCTTCTGGCGGGCTTTCCGCTCGAAGTTCGTCTCGTACCCCGCCTCCTCCACCGTCCCGGTCGTCGTCTCGGTCCGCCGCTCGCGGAACGCCGGCAGCCCGCGGACGATCCCCGCCATCACCCCGAAGTACTCCTCCACGTCGGTCGCGACCAGCAACCGCCCGCCCGGCGCGATCACGCGCGCCGCGTCGGCGGCGAACCCCGGGGTGAACACCCGCCGCTTCTTGTGCCGGGCCTTCCACCACGGGTCCGGGAAGTAGACGTGGACGGCCGCCACGCTCGCCGCCGGGACGAACGTCCGGAGCACCCACTTGGCGTCGGCGCAGACCGTCTTGACGTTGGTCAGCCCGCGGCGGGCGAACCGGGAGGTGGCGTAGAGTTGGTACTTGCGGACGATCTCGAGGCCGAAGAAGTTGGTGTCCGGGCGGGCGGCGGCGGTGGTGAGGAGGAACAGCCCCTTCCCCATCCCGACCTCGACCTCGACCGGGTTGGCGTTGCCGAAGAGGTGCTGCCAGTCGATGAGCCCCGGCGAGCGGGGGGCGTCAGCCCCCTGAGTTGCCAGATCAGAGGGCTGACGCTCCCGGCCCGCCGCCGGCATCTGCCACTGGTACGGGGCGAGTTCGTCGGGGGTGAGGCGGCGGGGCTTACGCACCGCGCAGCTCCTCCAGCTTGCCGAGCGGGACGCCGGCCACCACCAGCTCGAACGCCTTCTCGCCGGCGACGGTGCCGACCACCCGGAACTTGGTCATCCGGCGGTGGATCTTCACCCCGGTCCCGACCATGACGAGCCGCTCCCCGGGGCGGACCGCCCGGACGAACCGGGCCTCGTCGATCCCGCCCAGCCCGAGCAGCACCCCGGGGTCCCCGACCTTCTGGCTGATGTAGTACCACCCGCAGAGTTGCGCCGCCGCCTCGCACATCAGCACGCCCGGGAACAGCGGGAACCCCGGCATGTGGCCGCGGGTCCAGAAGTCGTCCGCGGCCAGGTCCTTGAACCCGACGACGACGTGCCGGGCGGGGTCCACGTGGACGATCCCGGACAGCAGCTCGAACTCGTACCGCTGCGGGTTCACCGCCCGGATCTCGTCCGGGCCGGCGACCAGGCGGGAGTAGTCGAGGGCGGCCAGGTCGGCCGCGGCCGCGTCGGCGGGCATCCGGCACCTCGTGAGCGCTGCGGTCATGCGGCGCCCCGTCACCCGATGACGTCGAGCACCTGCGGGAGTTCCGTCAGGAGGACGTCCGGCCGGGTGGCCGGGTCCTTCAGCCCGGCCGGGTCGGCGGCCAGGCTGTCCTTGTCCCCGGCAAACAGGGCGGTGCGGAACCCGGCTTTTTTCGCGGGACCGACGTCCCGCGTCAAGCTCGACCCGACGTGCAGCACCTCGCCGGGGGCCAGCCCGCGGGCCTTGGCCGCGTCGGCGGCCGCCCGGAACAGTGTCTCGGACGGCTTCCGGGCCTTGCGGTCGTAGGAGATCAGCCGGAGGGCGGGGGGGAAGACGGTGGCGGCGTCGAACCCCGGGTCCTGCCGGCGGAGGCACCGCCGCAGCTGGGCCACGGTGAAGCACTGGCCGTCGGCGAGCAGCCCCTGGGCGACGCCGCGGCCGGCGAGTTCGTTGAGGGTGTCGGCCGCCCCGGGGTACGCCCCCGCCCCCTGGATGCTGGCGTGGTAGAAGTACGCGAGCTTCTGGACGAACTCGTCCACCGACCCGTAGGTGCCGGCGTCGAACGTGTACTCCTTCTGCTGGAGCTTCTTGACGATGTCGTCCCACACCCGCTCGGCCCGGACCTCGGGGTGCTTCTCACCGCCGCTGCCGGCCAGCCGGAGGCTGGTGAGGGCGCGGCGGAACAGCTCCTTGAGGTACGCGGACGGGGCGCCGGGCTTGCGGCTCATGGAGTTCCACATCTTGAACTCCTTGATGACCTTTTCGAGCGCCGCGTCGGTGACGAAGTCGTGGGCGTGCTCGAACTGCAGCTCCCCGGTGGGAACGGCGACGAGGGTGCCGTAGACGGTCCAGAGCACGCCCTTGACGCGGAGCGGCTGGACGGCCGGCCGGGCCTTGGGCGGGCGGACGTCCGGGGCGGCGGGCCACGGCAGGTCGTCCCGGGCGTCGAGGCGCTCGGCGTACTGTTCGAGGGTGAGGGGCATGCGGGGTGGCCGGGACGTCGGGGGTCAGCCCAAAATCCCAACCTAGCAGCGGCCGGGGGCGGACGCAAGTTGCCGGCGGGCGGGGCGGGTCACCGCTTGCCGCCGGATTCGAGCGAGTCCGGCGCGGCGGCCCGACCGGCAAGCAGGCCGATGAGGGAACTGAACCCGGCGGTGATGATGTAGTCGCAGATGCGTGCCAACTCGGTCTGCATCTGGGTCGGCGGCTCCTTCGCGGCGAACGCCAGCACGACCCGGATGGCGAGGGCCGCGACCGTCAGCCCGGCGACGAAGATCAGGAGACCGGCGAACAGCCGGTTCCGGGTGATGACCGGGAACCACGTCTTGCCGGCCTTCTTGCTGCGAGACGGACCAGGCTTCCGCGGCGGCTTCGACTTCGGCTCATCGGGCGCGGGCGGGTCGGGGTCGCTGGGCACGGCAACTCCCGAGGGTCATTGGGTCCGGAGGACGCGGCCGGTCTTCAACTCGATGACGGTCTCGGAGAACGGGTGGCGGGTCGACGACCAGAACAGGTTCCACATCGCCCGCAGGTACGCCAGTGGCGAGATGCGGATGGTCCAGACGACCTCGCGGATGTCGTCGGGGGTTTCGAGGTCGAGTTCTTCCCACACCACGGCCATCGTCCGCAGTAGATCAACCAGCCGTTCCGTGCGACGCAAGGTCTGCCGGACCAGTTCCCGTCTTGGCACCCCCCAACCCTTTCGGGCGATTGCCATCATCTCCGGGGCTACAGCCACCTGCCGGCACACCATACCCCAGAACTGAACGACGTAATCTTCGACATACGCGCCGAGATCGTCGGCCGCGCACATCTTTTCGTACAGCTCCTCCCACTCCGTCAGCATCTGTTCGTCTTCTGCGATCACCCGTCGCACGTCTGCGACCACTACTGCAAGTAGGTCCGCGCGGGCCGCGAAGTCGAAGAACCGATCGGCGTTCGTCGGCAGGGTGAGCGCGGGGGTCATGTCGGCACGCAGGGACGGGTGGAGTGGTTTGCATTCTACCGGCGAACCGGCGGCTTGCCACGACCCGGCCGCGCGGGATAATGGCGCCGCCCCCGGAGTCCCTCCCCATGCTCCTGATCGGCGACCGGGCCGGCCCGCTCCACCGCCGGGCGGTCCTCCAGGCCGGGGCGTCCGCCGCCCTCGGGCTGTCCTGGGCCGACCTCCTCCGCGCCGCGGCGGCCGGCCCCGCCACCGCCCGCGCCAAGGCCGTCATCCTCCTGTGGCTGTGGGGCGGGCCGAGCCAGCTCGACACCTTCGACCCGAAGCCGAACGCCCCCCTCGAGTACCGCGGCCCGTTCGGCACCATCCCCACCCGCGTCCCCGGCCTCCGGTTCACCGAACTGTTCCCGCAGCTCGCCAAGCTCACCGACGCCCTCGCGGTCGTCCGCACCCTGGTGACCCCGTCGAACGACCACGGGATCGCCGGCACCGTCGGGCTGACCGGCAGCGGGGCCGGCGGTACCGGCCTCGACGGCAAGCCGCTCCCCGGGTCGCCGCGCCCGGCCCTCGGGTCGGTCGTCGCGAAGGCTCTGAAGGCGAGCCGGGAGCGTGAGCGACCGGAGTCCGACCTCCACCCGTTCTTCGTGGTCGGCGGGAAGCTGCACCAGGGGAAGAAGGCGATCGTCGGCGAGGGGGCCGGGCCGCTCGGGGCCGGGTGGGACCCGTTCCGGATGGAGTACGACCCGGCCACCGGCACCAAGATCCCGGCCCTCCAACTCCCGAAGGACCTCACCCCGGAGCGGATGACCGACCGGCAAGCACTCCTCGCCGCGCTCGCCCGGGCCGACGCCCGCGCCGCCGACCTGAAGCTCGACGAGTACCGGGCCCGCGCCCTGGCGATGCTCACCTCCCCGACCGCAGCGGCCGCGTTCGACCTGTCCCGGGAGAAGCCGGCGACCGCCGACCGGTACGGGCGGACGCGGTTCGGCCAGTCGTGCCTGCTCGCCCGCCGGCTGGTCGAGGCCGGGGTGCCGTTCGTGCAGGTGAACTGGAGCGACCACGTCGAGGCGGAGGAGGACAGCGGTGACGGCGGGTGGGACCACCACTACCGGAACTTCCAGATCATGCAGGACCGGCACGGCCCGTGGCTCGACCGGTCGTTCGCGGCGCTCGTCACCGACCTCCGCGACCGCGGGCTGCTCGACACGACCCTGGTGGTCGCGGTCGGGGAGTTCGGCCGGGAGCCGAAGGTGAACGACAAGGCCGGGCGCGAGCACTGGCCGGGGTGCTACTGCGCCGTGCTCGCCGGCGGCGGGGTGAAGGGCGGGCGGGTGGTCGGGACGAGCGACGCGAAGGCGGCCCGCCCGGCCGACACCCCGCTGACCCCCGCCGACCTGAACGCGACGGTGCTACAGCAGGTCGGGCTGACCAGCGAGCAGGTCACCGGACTCGGGTTGGTCCCGGCGGGGCGGGTGATCGAGGAGTTGTTCTGACGGGTGCGGCCCGGCGGGGTCGAGGGGTTACCTCGACCCCGCCGGGCCGCGACGCCGGTCCGCCGTCACTGGGGGTTACCGCCGGGGCCGGCCGGGGCCGGGGCCGGGGCCGGGGCGAGCAGTTGGTCGAGGTGGGTCACCACGCCGCCGAGCCAGGCGACGAAGTGCAGGAAGGCGGTGATGTTGTCGAGCGGCCCGAAAGTGTACTCCTGCCCGTTGATGACGATGAGCCCGTCCGGGTAGATGGTGATCACGATCGTCAGCCCGTCGGTGATCACGATCCGGAAGTCCGGCGGCCCGAAGAAGAGCACGAAGTAGTTGCCGACCTCCGTCACGACCGGGAAGTCCCCCGCCGCGGCGGCCTGCGCGTCGGCGGCCGAGGCCGAGACGTAGTGCGCGGGGTACGCCGGGTCGTGGGGGCGGACCGAGTAAGTCGGGGCCGAGAGGAGGACGGAGACGAGCAGGCCGGCCATGAGTAAACCCTCGCTGCGCTGACGTGGAAGTGATGAGAGGCCGGCACACAATATCCAAACCGCGTAACCGGCGTCAATCACTTTTCAATATTTTTGTCATGTCGTTAAATTGAGATGACGACGGATTCGCGATCCGTCTCATCGCTCCTGGTGGTCGTTGTCTCGTACCTCGCCCGGGCCGGCAGCCCGGGGGGCAGAAACCGGAGGACGTGGGATGAGCGGTGCCCGGTCGGCGGCGGTGTCGCTCTGGCTCTGCGCCTCGACCGTCAGCCCCTGCCCGGCCGCCGGGCCCGCCCGCCTCACCACCGACGGCAGCTTCAAGCAGCACCTCCAGTGGTCCCCGGACGGCAAGACCCTCCTGTTCACCCGCATCCACCAGGGCAAGATGGCCCTCTGGACCATGCCCGCCGCCGGCGGCGAGATGGCGCGCCTCCTGCCCGAGCACAAGGAGCCGCACTTCGACGGCCACTTCTCCCCGGACGGCAAGCGGGTCGTCTACGTCTACGACCAGCTCCAGGGGACCGACGGCAAGCTCCGGATCCACGTCTGCAACGCCGACGGCACGGACGACAAGACCCTCGTCCCGCACAAGGCGTTCGAGGAGTCCCCGCGGTGGAGCCCGGACGGCAAGCGGCTCCTGTGGGTGTCCACCCGCGGCGGCAGCCCGGACCTGTTCACGGTCGGCGCCGACGGGAAGGGCGAGGCGCGGCTGACCGCCGACCCGGCCGCCGACCTCCACCCGGCGTGGGCCCCGGACGGCAAGTCGATCGCCTTCACCAGCGGGCGGACCGGGCGGCAGAAGGTCCACGTCATGAAGGCCGACGGGACGGGGGTGAAGAGGCTGACCGACGGCGAGTTCCTGGACGCCTGGCCGGCGTGGCGGCCGGACGGGAAGAAAATTGCGTTCGTGTCGAACCGGTCGGGCGACTACGACCTATGGTTGACGGACGCGGACGGGGCCGCCCCGGTGAACCTGACCCGCCACCCGGCCCAGGACACCAGCCCGGCGTGGTCCCCGGACGGGAAGAGGCTGGCGTTCGTCTCCACCCGCCACGGCGGGAGTGACGTCTACGTCCTCACGTTGGAGTAGCATCAGAATCCCGTGGGCGAGGCACTCCTGCCTCGCGGTCCGGCCGCGAGGCAGGAGTGCCTCGCCCACGGGGGCGGCCCGCCATACACTCACTCCCTACGCGCTCCGACACCAGGGGTCCACTGCATGCCGACCGTTCTCGTCACCGGCGGGGCCGGGTTCATCGGGTCGAACTTCGTCCGCCACCTGCTGGCCACCGACCGGGAGGTCCGGGTCGTCACCCTCGACAGCCTGACCTACGCCGGGAACCTGGCCAACCTCGCCGACCTCGCCGGGAACCCCCGCCACACCTTCGTCAAGGCCGACATCACCGACCGGCAGGCGGTCCGCACCGCGGTCGGGGCCGGGGTCACCGACGTCATCCACTTCGCCGCCGAGAGCCACGTCGACCGGTCGATCCAGGACAGCGGGCCGTTCGTCCGCACCAACGTGCTGGGCACCCAGTTGCTTCTGGACGCGGCCCGCGAGTTCGGGGTCAAGCGGTACGTCCAGGTGTCGACCGACGAGGTGTACGGCACCCTCGGGCCGACCGGCCTGTTCACCGAGGAAACCCCGCTGGCGCCGAACAGCCCGTACTCGGCCAGCAAGGCGGCCGGCGACCTCCTCGCCCGGTCGTACCACCACACGTTCGGGATGGACGTGGTCACCACCCGGTGCTCGAACAACTACGGGCCGTACCACTTCCCGGAGAAGCTGATCCCGCTGTTCATCACCAACCTGATGAACGACGAGCCGGTCCCGGTGTACGGGGACGGGATGCAGGTCCGCGACTGGATCCACGTCCTGGACCACTGCCGCGGGGTCGAGGCGGCGTGGCGGAGGGGGAAGGCCGGCGAGGTGTACAACTTCGGCGGCCGGTGCGAGATGCCGAACCTGGAGCTGACCAAGCTCTTGCTGAAGCTGCTCGGCAAGCCGGACACGCTGATCCGGTACGTGAAGGACCGGCCCGGGCACGACCGGCGGTACGCGATCGACTGCTCGAAGGCCGAGCGGGAGCTGGGCTGGACGCCGCGGGTCCCGTTCGACCGCGGGCTGGCCGAGACGATCGACTGGTACAAGGCGAACGCCGCCTGGGTGGCCGGGATCAAGAACAAGGACTACCTGGGCTACTACGAGAAGCAGTACGGGAAGCTGAGCTGACCCGCTCGACCGCAGGGCCGCCACGGAGGGCGGCCCCTACCGAAACGTGGTAGGGGCCGCCCTCCGTGGCGGCCCGCACCCCACCCCCCAGCCACCCTTCGATACGAGGACATTCCGATGTCGATCCGCGGCGTGATCCTGGCCGGCGGGAAGGGAACCCGCATGGGCGAGCTGACCAAGGTGACGAACAAGCACCTGCTCCCGGTCGGCGCCTGGCCGATGGTGTACCACCCGCTGAAGAAGCTGACCGGGGCCGGGATGCAGGAGATCCTGCTGGTGTCCGGCACCGACCACATGGGCGACTTCGTCGAGCTGCTCGGCAGCGGCAAGGACCACGGCTGCCGGCTCACCTACCGGGTGCAGGACGAGGCCGGCGGGATCGCCCAGGCGCTGGGCCTGGCCGAGCACTTCTGCATGGGCAGCCGGTCGGTCGTGCTCCTCGGGGACAACATCTTCCGCGACCCGCTCGTCCCGCTGATCGAGAAGGCGAGCACCCGCCCGGACTGGGCCTGGATCGGGCTCAAGCAGGTCCACGACCCGGGCCGGTACGGGGTGGCCGAGCTGAACGGCGACCGGGTCGTCGGGATCGAGGAGAAGCCGAAGGACCCGAAGAGCGACATGGCGGTGGTCGGGATCTACATCTACCCGCCGGACGTGTTCGGGCTGATCAAGACGCTCAAGCCGAGCGGCCGCGGCGAGTTGGAGATCACGGACGTCAACAACCACTACATCAAGCAGGGGCGGATGGGCTGCTTCAGCCTCGACGGGTACTGGACCGACGCCGGCACCCTCGACAGCCTCGACTACTCGAACGAACTCGTCCGGAAAGAACCGCCACGGTTTTAAGCCGGACAGAACGCCGAAGATTTTTGATGCCGACTAAGTTCTGAACCGGACGTAATTCCGCAAGATTCGACGGAATCAGTATAACCGGTCTTTGGTTTGCAGCTTTTTAGCCGCACCCCCGGTTAATCCCGCGGTGCAGCCCCGTTATCGAGCACCTGCTGCTCGATTCTGACTCGCTCCGTGACCGATTTTGAGGCGTCATGCCGCGGAATCGAGCACGGGTTACCGGAGAGCGCCTTGATGTCGCACCTGTTGAATTCTCGGACCGCCCTTCGGGTCGCCTTCGCTCTCGCCGCCTTCGGCGCCGTCACCCCCTCCGCCGAAGCCGCCTTCACCGTCACGGTTAACGGGGTGCTCGTGGCCACCGACCAGGGGGTCGGCGACCAGGACGCCGACACCGGGGTGATCCAGTTCATCGACACCGTCGGCAGCCACCAGATCCGGCTGACGGCGCTGACCGACCCGGGGCAGCCGGGCGGCGTCACCATCTCGGAGCTGCAGGTGGTCGCGTCCGGCAACCCCGGCGACACCACCGGCCCGCTCGAGATCACTGTTTCCGGGACGGCCGGCGGGTCCGGTTCCGGCGGGGCCGGCCTGCGGACCTCGCTGACCCGCAACCGGGCCGGCGGGCTCGGCACGTCCGGCACGGCCGGCGGGTTCGCCTCGGCGACCGGGGTCGGGGCGACCGGCCCGGTCCTCCTTAGCCGGCCGGTGGACGCGGGCCAGGCCGAGGGGGTGTTCCCCGTGCCCGGCAGCGAGTTCGAGCTGACCCAGACCGTGTTCGTCACCGACCTCCGCGCCGGCGACGGGCTGACGATCACCGCGTCCGCGGAGGTGTTCGGGACGGGCGATGGGGTGATCGCCCCCCCGGTGATCGACCCCGTCCCGGACCGGATGGCGGACGTGGCGAACAACCCGGCGCCGGCCGGTCTCGTCCTGGTGGCGGCCGGGCTGCCGGTCGCCGGCTTGTTCCGGCGGCGGCTGCTGGCGAAGTGACGACGGGCCGTCGGGTGACGTGGCGCGACGAATCGTTAACACGTTAACCGCCGGCAACCTAACTTTTGTTTACAGCGAGTTGCGCAGCCGGGTTCTTCTCATGAAGAACCCGGCTGCGCAAGTTCTTTTTGATGTGTCGTTTGTGATCCCGTGAAAGCACCGTCACGCGTATCGTTCGCCCGCGGACACATCAAGCTAAGCCGTGATGACCGAGGTAGCGCTCGGCGTCGAGGGCGGCCATGCACCCGGTCCCGGCCGCCGACACCGCCTGCTTGTAGTAGTCGTCGGCCACGTCCCCGGCGGCGAACACCCCCTCCACACTCGTGAACGTCCGCCCGAGCGTCGTCCACTTGACGTACCCGGACGGGTGTAGTTCGACCTGCCCGTCCAGGAACCCGGTGTTCGGGGTGTGGCCGATCGCCAGGAACAGCCCGGCGGCCGGCAGCTCCGCCTTCTCGCCCGACTTGTTGTTCTTGACCCGGACCGCGGTCACCCCCTTCTTGTCGTCGCCGAGCACCTCGTCGACTTCGTGGTGCCAGCGGATCGCGATCTTCCCGTTCGACTTCGCCCGGTCCTGCATGACCTTGCTGGCCCGGAGGGCGTCCCGGCGGACGAGCAGGTGGACCTCGGTGGCGAACTTCGTCAGGTAGCTCGCCTCCTCGACCGCCGAGTCCCCGCCGCCGACCACCACGATCGGCTGGTTCCGGAACCGCGGCAGGGCCCCGTCGCAGACGGCGCAGGCCGACACCCCGCGGTTCTTGTACTTGTCCTCGCTCGGCAGCCCGAGGTAGTTGGCCCGGGCGCCGGTGGCGACGATCAGGGTGTGGGCCTCGACCGCCTGCCCGTCGTGGGCGGTGACGGCGAACGGCCGCTTCGACAGGGCTACTTTTACCACGTCTTTCGACTCGACCCGGGCGCCGGAGTTGACCGCCTGCCGGCGGCACAGGGCCATGAGCTCGGGGCCGTTGATCCCGTGCGTCGGCTGCGGCTTGTCGGCCGACACCCAGTACGGCCAGTCGGCCTCGTCGAGGGCGGTCTTGAGGTACTGGCGGGTGTCGCCGGCCGGCCAGGACGGGAAGTTCTCGACCTCGGTGGTCAGCGCGAGCTGGCCGAGCGGGAGGGTGCCGTTCTCCTGGTTCTTCCGGTTCGTCGGGTCGCCCTGGAAGACGAGCGGGTTGAGGTTCGCCCGGGCGGCGTAGATGGCGGCCGTCCAGGCGGCCGGCCCGGACCCGATGATGACGACGTTCTCGGGCATGGCTTTTACCAGTGGGCAGTGGAAAGTGGACAGTGGGCAGTCGGACAAAACCGGCCGTCGCCGGAGGGGTGCCCGTGCCGGTATTCTAGATGCACGGCCGGCGGTGTCAGATCGGCGGCACGCCGGAACCGGATCGGAACGGCCCACTACCCACTGCCCACTACGCCCATGCCGGAGCGGCTGACCCACTTCCGCGAGATCCTGCGGTACGTGCCCGGGTTCCGGGACCGGGTGTTCGTCATCGCCGTCGACGGGGCGGTGGTGGAGGACGACAACTTCCCGAACCTGGTGCTCGACATCGCGCTCTTGCGGAGCCTGAGCATCCGGGTGGTGCTGGTGCACGGGGCGGCGCACCAGATCCGGCGGTACGCCCAGGCCGTCGGGGTGACCCCGTCGGACCTGGACGGGACGGGGGTGACGGATAAGGACACGCTGCAAGTGGCGGTGAGCGCGGCGACCCGGGTGACGCACGAGATCCTGGAGGGGCTCTCCGCCAACGACCTGCGGGCGGCGTGCCCGAACGCGGTGGTGGCGCACCCGGCCGGGGTGCTCGGGGGGGTGGACCACCTGTTCACCGGGAAGGTGGACCGGGTCGACACCGGCCTGCTGCAGACGCTGCTGGAGCACGACGTGGTGCCGGTCGTCCCGCCGGTCGGGATCGACGGGACGGGGGCGTCGTACCGGCTGAACTCGGACGCGGTGGCGGTGGAGGTGGCGAAAGGGTTGCGGGCGGTCAAGCTGGTGTACCTGAACACCGAGGGGGGGGTGCGCGGGCCGGGCGGGGTGGTGCGGCAGTTGACCGTCGAGGAGGCGGACGCGTACCTGCGGCGGCACCGGGCGGAGCTGACGCCGGAGGCGGTGACGAAGCTGACGCACGCCGTGCGGGCCGGGAAAGAGGGGGTCGAACGGGTCCACATCATCGACGGGCGCGAGGAGGAGGGGCTGCTGGGGGAGGTGTTCTCGAACGAGGGGATCGGCACCCTGGTGTACGCCAACGAGTACCAGGCGATCCGGCCGGCGCAGCGGAAAGACGTGCGGGTGCTCTTCAACCTGATCCGGCAGGGAGTGCAGAACGACGAGTTGGTGCGGCGGAAGCGGGCGGACCTGGAAAAGGTGATCGGGGACTACTTCGTGTTCGAGGTGGACCGGAACCCGGTGGCGTGCTGCGCCCTGCACGAGTACGCGGGGGAGGGGATGGGGGAGGTGGCGAGCGTGTTCGTGGACGGGCGGTACGAGAACCAGGGGATCGGGGGGAAGCTGATCCAGTACGCGGAGGCGGTGGCGCGCGGGAAGGGGCTGCGGACGCTGTTCTGCCTGTCGACGCAGGCGGCGAACTGGTTCGTGCAGAAGGGCGGGTTCCGGCTGGGGACGCCGGACGACCTGCCGGCGGCCCGGCGGGAGCGGTACGAGCAGAGCGGCCGGCGGTCGAAGGTGCTGGTGAAGGCGCTGGGGTGACGGCGGCCTACGGGGCGACGGCCGGGCCGATCTTCACCTCGCGCGGCATCGGGGCGACCGGCCAGCGGCGGAGCGGGCCGAACTTCTGGGGGTACGGGATGCCCTTGTCTTCTAAATCCCAGTATGCGTTCATCTCCTCGTCGTAGCGGATGTGACGCGGGTCCGGTGGCCCCTTCGGCCTGCGGAGGGCCTCGGCTTCCTCCGGCAGTGGAGGAACCCGACCGCCGGGCCGCTTCTGGATGCCGATGTGATCGCAGATGTCCTGGTCGCCCAAGTGAGCGTAGTGAATGAACACCCAGTCCCCGACGTTCACGTCCGTCAATCGATACATGTCCGACGCGGAAACGTGATACCCGCGCTGCTGGCCCGGGAACAGCCGGGGTTCCATCGGGATCTTCCCGGCCGCCAGCGTCTCGCTCACACGGAAGGTTTTCGGCTTCACCTTATGGTTGGGAAACTGGATCGTGATTGTGGTCTTGGTTAGCTCGGTGACGGCCCCCCAGTAAGGCACGTTCGGGGCGTCGTCCAGCGGGACCCGCGGTTCGGCGGGAGCTGTGGCTTGACCTAAAGCAGAAGGCGCGGCCAGACACGGTGCCAGAAAGTGCGCTAGGATTGCGCCCAAGATACTTCGACCCATCGGAGACTCCGCAAAAGAGCGGGTGAGTTGGAGGATGTGAACCTGGCCGCTCGCGTTACTTCGCTCTGATCCACCATTCCCGTATGGGGTTGCCAAGTTGATCAATGGCCCACGCGTTCTCGTTGAACACCAGATGGAAGCCGTCATCCAGGATCCGATTACCAGAGCTGATCACCAGCCAGCTGTGGTCCCTCACCGGGGTATCCACGAGACTCTCGGCGTTCAGTGTGACGGGTGCGAGAGTCGGCCTGACTTGGTTACTCTCGCGGCCGATTCCGAAAAAGCCCGTCGCGTGCCAGACGTCACTGACGCGGGGAATAGTGTCGGTAGACACCCTCGGGTGATACGTGCCGCCGGTCCAATGCACTCTGCCGACGATCTGAAGAACTCCCGGCTGTTCCACATTACCGTGATCGCCCGATCGACTGTTGATATAAATATCCCCGGACTTAAACATTAACCCGCTCACGCCCCCAAAAGTGTTCAGAATCTCAATTGTGGCCGCGTCGGGCCCGGTCCCGGCCCCTACGGTGACTAGACTGCCGCCATCAAAGACGATAAATCGTTCTCCCCGAAGGGTCGAGCCCTTGTAAAGTTCCGTGATGCCGCCGTTCTGGAAGTATGCGTTTTCCACGGCACCGATAACGGTAGTAGTGTCGAAGACCGCTGTAGTACCGGCCAGGAGCGTGAAGCGGCCGCCTTTGTTCTCTGCCCGACCGCCGTTGTCTAGCGTGCCGCTACGCACCTCCACCCACGCCCCCGCCTCTTCGATCATAATCTTCGAGCCCAGTTGCTGTCCCTCGCTGGACGCGACCAGGTTGACCTTCTTGTTCTGCCCTGGGTCCGCGGCCATCCCGCTGTTCGCACTGATCGTGAACGTCAGCCCGTCGTTGATGAGGTTGATCGTGCCCTCACGCAGCGTCGCGACAGCCCCGCCGCTTAGGGTCATGTTGCTGCCGAGGTCCACCGTGCCGCCGCCGGCGGGAGCGATCAGGGCGGTCGCGCCGGCCCCCGAGACCACCAGTTGCGAGTTGGGGAAGGGACTGCCGCTGTTCGTCACCGTGCCTCCGGTCCACTCGAACGCCCCGCCGACCACCACGTCGGCCATCGCCCCGTCCTGGGCGAGCGTCCCGCCGTGGATGGTGAGGTTGCCGGTGGTGATCGCGGACCCCACGTTCACCGTGCCGAAGTACCCGGCATCCAAGGTGATGGAGGCGAAGTCGGGAACCGACAGGGACGACCCCACGAATCCGTACAGGGTGAGGCAGTCGGCGCTCGTGTAGCTGCCGAAGAACAGGCTGTCGCCATGAGCCGGCGGGGTGGTGGCGGCCACCCAGGTGTTGTAGTCCCGCCAGTTCGCGACGTTGCCGAACAGGCCGTCGCCGCCCGCGTTCGTCCACTCCAAGCTGGCCGGCACGATCCGATCGCCGAGCGCCTCCATCCCGAGGCGAACGCGGGCCGGGCGGCGGGTCACCCGGGCGTGCCGGTCGAAGGGGGCGGCGAACTTGCGGAGCAGGTAGGCGAGGGCGTTGCCGAACATCGGATGCTCCGTGGCGCTGGCCGGTCCGAATTCTGGTGGGCCGCATGAGCCGGAGATGAGGATAACCGGGCCGGTCCGAAAGTGCAAACAGAAAATCGCAAGTGCCGACGCCCGCACGACCTGTCGGCGCTTCTCGTCGTGCGACCTCGGCCACCTGTGCCGGTTGTCCGACCCACCCGACCGCCGGCTTCGCCGCACCACACTTGCCCACGTCGCGGCCGTCGGATCGGCCCGCCGATACACGGGTGACCCTCGTCCACCCGGCGGGACCACCGATGGCGACGTTCTACCTCCTGCCGCCGCGCGACTGCCTCGACCGGGCCGTCGGCGACGTCCTCGCCCGCCTCCTCCCCGGCCTCCCCCTCCCGGCCGACCCCTGGGACGTCGTCGCCGACCGCGTCGCGGCCGCCGCCGGGTGGCCCGCCGACGTCTTCCTCGTCCCCCGCGACGACCTGCCGGACGGCGAGCCGGTCGGCCCCGCCCTCGCCGCCGCGTTCGGGGCCGAACCCGGAGACCGCGTCGTCGAGGTGGGCGCCGCCCGCCCCGCCCGGGCGTGGGCGCTCGCCCCGGGCGACGTGTCCGAGCCGGCCGCGGCGCGATAGCATTAATCCATCACGGCCCTCCCCGACCGTGTGCCCCCGCCCCCGCGAGGGCCACGGCGTTTTCATTCCCGCCGGTCACCATGCCACCACCCGCCGCACCCGACGACGACTGGGCCAAGTTCGCCGAGGAGCTCGAGCTCGACCCCCGGCCCGCCCCCGCCCGGCACGAGCCCCCGGCCGACGAGTCCGCCCCCGCCGACGCGGAGGACGCGGACGGCGACGAGGACGCCGACGCCGAGGCCGAGGCCGGCGAAGCAGGGGCCGACGACGCGGCCGGCGGGGACGGCCCGCCCGGTACCGGCCGGAAGCGCCGCCGCCGCCGCCGGCGGAAGAAGAAGAACGGGGCCGCCGCGCCCGGCGACGCCCCGGCCGCCGGGCCGGAGGACGAGTCGGCGGACGCGGCGGAGGGGCCGGAGTCCGAGGCCGCGGCCGAGCCGGAGGAGGGGTTCGCGGACGGCGGGGACGAGGAGGACGACGGCCCGGCCCCCGACCCGGAGCTGGCGGCCGCGGAGGACGCCGGCGGGGCGGCGCTGCGCGACCTGATCGCGAAGTGGGACGTGCCGTCGTGGGACGAGGTCGTGGCCGGGCTGCACCGGCCGGACCGCTGACCGGCTTCCTTCCCGGTGGGGGTGACTCCCGTGGCGGACGCGGTGATCGACGTGGTCGGCATGGACGAGCTGCCGCTGATCGTCGAGATGTACAACCAGATCTTCCGCCCGGCCCGGAACGAGGAGTCGTTCCGCCGCCGGTACCTGGGCCGGCACAACGTCCTGCAGATGGTCGCCCGGGTGAAGGACAAGCCGGCCGGGTTCTTCCTCGGGTTCGAGCTGAAGCCGGACACGTTCTTCGCCTGGTTCTACGGGGTGGTCCCGGACTTCCGGCGGATGGGGATCGGGTCGCAGCTGATGGAGGCGGCCCAGAGCTGGGCGGCCCAGCAGGGGTACGACGCGTTCCGGCTGGAGTGCCACAACGGGCACCGGCCGATGCTGCACCTGGCGATCGAGCTGGGGTACGACGTGATCGGGCTGCGGTGGGACGCCGACCGCGGGGACAACCTGGTCATGTTCGAGAAGGGGTTGGGCGGCGGGCGGTAGGGATTCCCGCGCTCCCCTCCGGGTCGCGGCTAAACGTTTAGCCGCGACCCGGAGGGGAGCGCGGCGTCACGCCCGGCCCAGCTCCAGGAAGTTCCGCAAGAGCCGCGGCCCCTCGACGGTCAGGAAGCTCTCCGGGTGGAACTGCACCCCGTGCAGCGGCCAGGTCTTGTGCCGCACCCCCATGATCTCGCCCTCGGCGGTCCAGGCGCACACCTCGAAGTCCGGGTTCGCCCACGTCTCCTTCCGGATCACCAGCGAGTGGTAGCGGGTGGCGTCGAACGGGTCGGACAGCCCGGCGAACACGCCCTTCCCGTCGTGGTACACCGGCGACACCTTGCCGTGCATGACGCGGTAGTTCCGCACCACCTCGCCGCCGAAGCTGTGGCCGATGCACTGGTGCCCGAGGCAGACGCCGAGCACCGGGGTGGTGGGGGCGAACCGCCGCATCACCTCGTTCGAGACGCCGGCCTCCTTGGGGGTGCACGGGCCGGGGGAGATGACGACGTGGGTGGGGCGGAGGGCGGCCGCCTCGTCGGCGGTGATCTTGTCGTTCCGCACCACCCGCATGTCGAGGCCCGGGTCGATCTCCCCGAACCGCTGGACCAGGTTGTAGGTGAACGAGTCGTAGTTGTCGATCAAGAGGATCATGGGTCGTCCGCCCTGGGGTTTGGCACGCGGCGCCCGGGGTGTGGACCCCGGGCGCCTCCCGGTGCCGGTACGAATTTTACCCCTGCCGCGGCGGCAGCTTCTGGGCGCTGTTGGCCGTCGGGTCGTACTTGCCCTTCGCCTCGTCCGCCGGCACCACCTCCAGGTACTCCGCCGACGCCGGCAGGTCGTACCACGCCCCGTCCGCGAAGTCGACCAGCGCCTTCCCGTTGTAGTTCACCGTCACCACCCGCCCGACCCGGCCGGCGAACCGCTCGTACCGGGCGTGCCCCGGCCGCACCCGGACGAACACGTCCGTCCAGACGCGCTTCAACTCCTCGGCCTCGGCGAAGGTGGGGAACTGCATCGTCGTCCTCACTCCGACCCCTGCACCCCCGCCGCGTCCGGCAGGGACCCGTGCCGGGACCCGACCCACCGGGCGAACCAGTACCCGAGCAACGCACCGACGCAGGCGGGGAAGCCGAAGAAGCAGAGCAGCATCGGGACCTGCAACTCGGCCTCGTCGGCCTCCCCCGGTCCGCTACCGGAGTCGCGGACCAGGAAGAGCACCGCGACGGGTGCGAACAACGCCCCGGCGACCACCCCCCAAAGCCCACCGGTTCGGCGGACCTTGTCATGCCGCCCGACCGGTTCTTTCCGCGGGGGTACCGGAAGCATGTCCGACCACCGTCAGTCACGGAACGGCTTCGGCCCCTTGTGCGGCGGGTCCAGGTCGACCGCCTTCACGAACCGGCAGGCGTCCGCCGCCCCGTACTCCCGGTCCATCCCCGGGTCGTGCCAGTCCACCGACAGCGGGCCGTCGTACCCCACCTCGTTCAGCCCCCGCACCACCGCCGCCCAGTCGACCCCGCCGTGGCCCGGCGACCGGAACTGCCACCCGGCCCGCACGTCCCCGCTCGGCCAGTACCCGGCCAGCACCCCCGCCCGGCCGTTGAGGGTCAGCTGCGCGTCCTTCGCGTGGACGTGGAAGATCCGGTCCGGGAACCGCCGCAGGAACTCGACCGGGTCCACCCCCTGCCAGTGCAGGTGGCTCGGGTCGAACGTCCACCCGAACTCCTCCCGCCCGCCGAGCGCGTCCAGCACCACCTCGGCCGAGTGCAGGTCGAACGCCGCCTGCCCGGGGTGCACCTCGCAGGCGAACCGCACCCCGCAGTCCCGGGCCGCGTCCAGCAGCGGGTGCCACTGGGCGGCGAACTGCCGCAGGGCGTCGGCGATCACCCCCGGCTTCGGCGCCGGGTACCCGGCCACGTACCCCCAGACCGGGGACCCGGTGAACCCGCTCACCACGGCGGCCCCGAGCCGCTCGGCCAGCCGGAACGTCGCCACCATCTCCTCGGCCGCCCGCTGCCGCACCCCGGCCGGGTCGCCGTCGCCCCACACGTAGTCCGGGACCAAGCCCTGGTGGCGGGCGTCGACCGGGTCGGAGACCGCCTGCCCGACCTTGTGGTTGGCGACCACCGGGGCGGACAGGTCGTGCCGGGCGAGGAGGTCGAGCCGGGCCGGGCCGTAGGCGTCGTCGGCCAGCCCGCGCTGGACTTCGAGGTGGTCGCCCCAGCAGCACACCTCCAGCCCGCCGTACCCCCACCCGGCGGCCTTCCCGGCGAGCACCTCCAGCGGCAGGTCGGCCCACGGGCCGGTGAACAGCAGGACCGGTCGGGGCATGGCACACCTCCCGGCGAGCGGGGGGCGTCAGCCCCCTGATGCATCGCGCCATCAGGGGGCTGACGCCCCCCGCTCGCCCGACCCGCCTCACTTCAGCGGCGGGGCGTCGTCCTTGCCGGCGGCCGGCTCGTCGCCCCGGCGGGGCGGCGGCTCGTCGGTGGTGTACGTCGGCTTCGCCTCCGGGGCCGGCGGCGGGGGGCTGAACGGCAGGGTCGCCGGGGCCGGCCGGTCCTCGACCGCCGGGGCCGGCGGCACCGGCGGCACCGGGGTGGTGATGACCGGCAGGGAGGTCCCCGGGGCGGGCGGGGCCGGGGGCGCGTCCGCCGGCTTCGGCGGGGCCATCGGCAGCTCCGGCTCGTCGTCCTCGACCACCACCTCGTCCAGCCCGGCCTCGTCCACCCGCAGCCGCATCAGCAGGTAGATCATGGTCGCGGCCGACCAGAAGAAGCTGTAGCTGAACCCGAGCATCAGGAGGAAGATGAGCGTCACCCAGAACCCGACGATGTACGCTCCCCACGTGTTGTACACGTAGAACCCTTCCCGGGCGCTCTGGTACGCCACCGGGTCGGCCGGCTCGTACCGGTACACCCGCCGGTCCGCCTCCGCCGGGTCGATCACCTCCCGCCCCATCCGGTCGTACCGGACCTTCCGGACCGCCTCGGCCGGGTTCAGCGTCTCCCGCCCGGACTTGTCCAGCATCACCTCCCGGGCGGTGTCGGCCGGGTGGGCGAACTCCCGCCCGCCCTTGACCTGGATCCACTGCCCGCGGACCGCGTACGGGCTGTCCTTGGTCAGCAGTTCCCGCCACCCGAACGACTCGGGGGCGTACACGAACAGGTACTCCGGCTTCCGGTCCGTCCAGACGGTGCTGGCGGTCAGCCCGACCGCCCACTTCCCGACGTACACGGTGAGCGAGGTGAAGAACAGGACGAACAGCGTCACCGCCGCCCCGTACACCACCGCCACCAGCCAGTACCACAGGTAGTGCCACGGGGACTGGTAGACGTAGTTGATGCTCCGGGAGAGGGCGTCGAACGTGTCGCTCTGGTCGGCCTCGGCGGACAGGGTCGGGTACATCAGCGGGTACCCGACCAGCCCGACCAGGAACACCGCCATCACCGCCCCGCCGACGATCACCACCGGGAGCCCGAGGCCGAGGACCAGCAGGTCGCCGACGACCGGGATCAGCCCGAGCACCCCGTACAGCACCAGCCCGAGGACGCACGCCCCGATGATGACGATCGGGACCAGCGGGGCCCCGAGGTACGCCAGGTACCGGTGCCGGACGAACCGGACCGCCTGGCCGAGCGAGATCGGCCCCTTGCCGGCGAGCTGGACGGCCGCCAGCCGGGTGATCACCCCGCCGGCGAACGCCCACACCGCCACGTTCGACAGCAGGATCAGGAACAGGTACAGCCGGGTGAGCGGGCTGACCCCCGGGGAGATCAGCTTGGCCACCGGCAGCAGGAGCTTGATGAGCGGCTCGACCAGGACCGGGACGGACCCGGACAGGAACCCGCTGACCGCCTCCCGGCGGTCGGCCGCGGACCCGCCGAGCAGGTCGGTGGCGAACAGGAACGGGTTCGGCCCGCGGTACTCCTGCCACGGCAGCCGGCGGAGCCGGCCGTACGGCCCGGCCAGGTTGTCGAGCACCCGCCACTGCTCCAGGTCGGACTCGAACTCGGCGTCCCCGAGCCGGCGGGCGGCCCGCTCGTTGAACGCCTGGGCGTCCGGGGCCGGGGCCTCCTTGGCCGCCCGGCTCCGCGCCTCCTCCTCCTTCGCGTAGGCCGCCAGCTCGTCCTTCAGGGACGCGTCGTTCAGGTACCGGGAGTTGGCGTACCGCTCGGCCTCCCGGGCCGGGGCCTTGTAGTAGAAGATGACGGACAGCAGCCACCACATCAGGGACATGACCAGGATGGCGACCGCGGCCACCAGCAGCTTCCGCGGGTCGAGGGCGACCTGGAAGCAGCGGAAGATCTCCGTCCACGGCCCGGGTCGGGGCGGGTCGGCGGGGGTCGGGGCGCGGCCGTCGGCCATGCTGGCTCCTCGGGTCGGGGCGCGGGCGGGGGTGGGCCGGCCGCGGGACGGGGCAGATTATACCTGCCCCGGCGGGGCCGGCAATCGACGACGCGGGTCCGGGGGCCGGCGGCACAAGACCCGGGTCTTGTGCCGCCGGCCCCCGGACCGCGAGCGGCCGGTTGGGGATGGGGGGGGGCCGCCCGCGGGCGGCGGTCAGAAGAAGAACCCGATCCCGGCGTTGATCCCGTGCACCAGCCGGAACCCCTGGATCCGGTACCGGGGGGCGATGTTCCCGAAGTTCAGCCCGACCGGCTCGAGCATGTGGGTGGTGTTGAAGAACGTCAGGGCCTGGTACCCGACCCGCACCTGCACCCCCTCGACCGGGTACCACCACAGGTTGGTCGCGGCGTTCACGTTCGGGACGACCCGGAACTCCTCCCGCCCGAACTTCGACTGCACCGTCTGGTCCCCGAGCTTGTACTTGGCCCGCATCTTGACCACGTCCAGCAGGGCGGCCGCGGTCAGGTCCCCGCTGACCGAGAACTGGTCGGCCACGAACACCTCGTGCCCGCACCCGACGAACGGGCCGTACAGCCGCTGGGACAGGGTGTTGGTGTAGAACGCGACGTCCTGCGGGCGGGCGTTCCCGCCGGCGTCCAGGGACACCGTCCGCCACTGGAACCGCTCGAAGAACCAGTTGAACTGGAGGCCGCCGGACGCGTACACCCGGCTGTACTCGCTCTCCAGCACCGGGACCCGGGCCCCGGCCTGCATCTCCTGGTACCGCTGGGTGAACTTGATGTCCATCTGGCTGGCCGCGTTCCAGATCCCGTACACCGCGGTGTCCGGGACCCCGTTCACCTTCCCGGTCGGGCCGGCGAAGAACTGGTTGAAGTTGAACACCCGGGCGGACAGGAACGAGTCGGCCAGGTTCGGGTTCAGGCTGTACCCGGGGGGGACGGCGCTGGCCCCGAACGAGTAGTGGGCGTCGTACAGCTGCAGGTACCGGTAGAACACCCGGGTGCCGTCCTCGAACTTGTACCCGACCTCCAGCTGCCCGCCCGGCTGGAACGTCCGCGGGCTGAAGTCCTTGGTGGTCAGCCCGACCGCCCCGCTCCCGACCAGCCGCCCGGGCTGCCCGGTCACCGACCCGTCCAGGTCGTAGAACCCGCGGACCGCGATCGTCTGGTTCCCGATCGCCCGGGTCTGCTGCAGCATCACGTACTCGAGCCCGACGTAGAACCCGCTGTCCCCGGCCGCCCCGGTCGGGATCGGGACCTGGTACGCCGGCTGGCGGGGCGGCGGGAACCCGCCGTCGCTCCCGTCGGTGAACGGGGCGGTGCCGTTCCCGAACTGGGCCCGGGCGCCCCCCGGCCCGGCCAGGACGGCCGCCGCGGCGAGCAGGGCTCCCCCGATCGTACGATGACGCATGACCCGCATCCCCCTTCGCGTGGACGGCCGGCCGGCGGCGGGCTCCCCAACCCACCCACCGGCCCGGCGCCCTTCCGGGCGCCGTTCCCCTGTGACCCGTTTCGCGCACTGCGGCGGAAAGTGGCGGGACCATACCGGGCGGCCCCGCACGGTCAAGCCGGTTCGGGCCGAAAACCCGCCCGCCGGCAGGGATTTCCTCACCCCGCCGCGCCGCCGGGCGCGAACCTGGGGCGGCCGCCGGCGGCCGGCGAAGCGGGGCGGGGGCGCCCACCGCGGGCGGGCCGGGGGGCCGGGCGGGGCGGGTCGCCAACGCGGTAAGATGGGCGGGGTTGAGGTTGCCGGGCGAACCCGGGGCGTGAGCGACGGGTGACGCGACACCGCGCCGCTCACGCCCCGGGTTTGCCAAACGCCCCGCCCGCGCCGTCGAGGTACCCATGCCCCCGTCGTTCGTCCTCGCCTGCCTCCTCGCCCCGGCGCCGGCCGGGGCGGCGGTCGCGGCCGCACTGAAGGCGTGGGACGTGCCCGGGGCGGCGGTCGTCGTCGTCCGCGGCGACGACGCCCTCCTTATGAAAGGGTTCGGGGTGCGGGAACTCGGCCGGCCCGCCCCGGTCACCGCCGACACCGTGTTCCCGCTCGCGTCCTGCACCAAGGCGCTGACCACCGCCGCCCTCGCCTCCCTCGCGGACGACGGGCTGATCGGGTGGGACGACCCGGTCCGCAAGCACCTGCCCGGGTTCGGGCTGTCCGACCCGCACGCCGACGCCCTGCTCGCCGTCCGCGACCTGCTCTGCCACCGCACCGGCCTCGGCGGCCACGACCTCCTCTGGTACCGCGCCCCGTGGGGCGTCGACGAGACCCTGCGGCGGGCGCGGCGGCTCCCGCTCGACTACCCGTTCCGCGGCGGGTTCCGGTACTCGACCATCCCGTTCCTGGCCGCCGGCCGGGCGATGGAAAAGGCCGCGGGGGAGAAGTGGGAGAAGCTCGTCCGCGCCCGCGTCTGCGACCCGCTCGGGATGGCCGGGGTGACGTTCGCCACGACCGACATCCCGAACGGCGCGGACCGGGCGGGCGGGCACAAGGCCGACAAGGACGGGAAGGTGGTGGCGGTCCCGTGGTACGAGCAGAAGGAGCCGAACCCGGCCGGGTCGGCGAACGCCACCGCCCGGGACGTCGCCCGGTGGCTGTCGTTCCACCTGGCCGACGGGGTCGGGCCGGACGGCCGGCGGGTGATCTCGGTCAAGAACCTGGCCGAGACGCGGGCCCCGCACACCCCGGTCCGGCTGGACGGGCTGGCCGAGGCGCTGAACCCGGACACGGTGCAACTGAGCCACGGCCTCGGGTGGCTGGTGTACGACCACCGCGGGAAGAAGGTCGTCTCCCACGGCGGGATGATCGACGGGTTCCGGGTGCAGCTCACCCTGCTCCCGGGCGAGAACCTCGGGGTGGCGGTGCTCGCCAACCTGCAGGAGACGCGGATGCCGGCCGCCCTGACGAACACCCTCATCGACCTGTACGCCGGGCTGCCGCCGCGGGACTGGAACGCGTACTTCCGGAAGGTGGCGGACGGCGAGGCGGCGGCGAAGAAGGCGGCCGCGGCCGCCCGGGCGGCGGCCCGCGAACCGGCGGCGAAGCCGGCGCTGGACCCGGCCGGGTACGCCGGGGAGTACGCCCACCCGGCCTACGGGACCGCGACGGTGACCGCCGCCGGCGGGGCGCTGGGGCTGCGGTGGAGCAGCTTCGAGTGTCCGCTGGAGCACCACGCCGGGGAGGCGTTCCGGGTGGCGGCGGGGTTCCTGGAGGACCGGCTGGTGACGTTCGCGGTGAAGGGCGGGAAGGCGGCGGGGCTGACGTTCGTCGAGCAGGAGTTCGCGCGGAAGTGAGCCTCCGACCCGCCCGCCCGGGGTTCACACCCCGGGCTATTCCCTCGCCGCCCCGTCGGGGCTGAATGCCCTGAACCCCGAAGGGGTGGGGAGGTAATAGCCCGGGGTGTGAACCCCGGGCGGGCGACGGCGACCCCGGGCGGCGGGGCGGTCAGCTCACCAGCGCGAAGAACAGCTCCTCCAGGTCGTCCTGGCGGTACAGCTGCCGCAGCTCGTCGAGGGTGCCGCAGCACACCACCCTGCCCCGGGCCATGATCGCCACCCGGTCGCACAGCTTCTCCACCTCCCGCATGATGTGGGTCGAGAACAGGACCGTCTTCCCCCGGCCGCGGAGCTGGCGGATGCTGTCCAGCACCGCCCGCTGGACGAGCACGTCCAGCCCGTTCGTCGGCTCGTCGAAGATGAGCACCGGCGGGTCGTTCACCAGGGCCCGGGCGATCGACACCTTCTGCTTCATCCCGGTGCTCATCTTCCCGCCCATCACGTCCCGGAACGCGCTCATCTGCAGGGTGTCGAACAGCTCGTCCAGCCGGGGGCCGAGGACGGCGTCCGGGATCTGGTGCAGCCGGCCGTAGTACTCGACCATCTCCCGGGCGGTCATCCGGTCGTACACCCCGGTGTTGGCGGACAGGAACCCGACGTGCCGGCGGACCTCGGCCGGCTGGGCGACGACGTCGTACCCGGCGACGGTGGCGGTCCCGGCGGACGGGGCCAGGACGGTGCACAGGATGCGCAGGGTGGTGGTCTTCCCGGCCCCGTTCGGGCCGAGCAGCCCGAACACCTCCCCGGGGCGGACGGTGAACCGGACGGCGTCCACCGCCGTCGCCCGCCCGCCCTTGGCCGGGAACCACTTCGACAGGTCGCGGACTTCGATCATGGGGTCCGTCGGTAGGGCGGGCCGGGGCCGGCCCTGCGGCCGAGTCCCACCGGGGCGGCGGGGTGGTGGGACTCGGTCCGAAGCGGACCTCGGCCCACCCTACGAGACTACGAGACCGGGGCCGCCGGCTGCGCCGCCCGCCACCGCTGGTAGTTCGCCCAGCTCGCGTCGGCCACCTCGAACTCCGGGTACTCGACCCCGTACACGGTCAGCCGGGCCCGCCGCCGCCCGGTCCCGTGGTCCGCCTTCTCCCGCAAGAGCTCGACGTCGTCCGGCCCGGCCACCCACACGTCGTCCCCGCGGGCGGCCACGAACACCGCCGTCGTCCCGAGCAGCTTCGCCTTCCAGTGCGGGGCGGTCGGCAGGTCCAGGGCCAGCTCGTCCGCCTGCGGGTCGGCCGCCCGGACCTCGGCCGCCAGGTCCGCGAACCAGGCCATGTGCTCCCGGCTCGGCCGCTCGGCGAACAGCCGGCGGAGCCGGCCGTACGCCTGGAACCGCTCGACCGCGTTCATCAGCACCAGCAGGCTGATCAGCACGCTGACCGGGTCGAGCCGGCCGAACGCCTGGAACCGCTCGAACTGCTGCCACCCGTTGAACGCCACGAACGCCAGGAGCACCACCCCGTCCAGCAGGATGCCCTCGGCCGACGGGGACACCCACTTGTACAGCCCGACGAGCAGTTCCCCGACCGCCAGCCCCCCGAACAGGTACAGCGGCCACCCGCGGGCCCCGGCCTCGTACTGGAGGTAGGTGACGAACAGCATCAGCCCGGCGAACACGAGGTTCCACCGCCCGGACCGGCGGACGGTCCGGCACAGCTCCCGGTACGCGGCCACCTGCTGGAGCCGTAACCGCATCGCGAAGTCGGCGGACATGCTCGCCCCGAGCGTGGGACCGGCCGGGCCTCTGTCGGGTATTGTCCCGACTCACCCGGCGGCCGGCAACGGGGCCCCGCGGTCGACCGGCCGGTAGAACACGTCCCGCTGCCGCGGCTCCCACCCGGCCTCCCGGATCGACCGCTTGATCTCCTGCAGCGTCAGGTGGTGGACCGTCCCGGCCGACGCCACCACGTTCTCCTCGATCATCAGCGAGCCCATGTCGTTCGCCCCGAAGAACAGGGCGAGCTGGCCGATCTTCCCGCCCTGGGTCACCCACGACGACTGGATGTTCGGGACGTTGTCCAGGTACAGCCGGGCGATCGCCTGGGTCCGCAGGTACTCGAACGCCCCGGCCTCCGGCACGTCGCTCATCTTGTGCCCGGGCTGCATCGTCCAGCAGATGAACGCGGTGAACCCGCCGGTCTCGTCCTGCAGGGCGCGCAGCCGGTCCAGGTGCTCGACGCGGTCCGCGTCCGTCTCGACGTGCCCGAACATCATCGTGCAGGTGCCCTTCCCGCCGAGTTGGTGCCACACCCGGCACACCTCCAGCCACTCGTCGGAGAGCGCCTTGTTCTTGGTCAGCTCCTTGCGGACGCGGTCGACGAGGATCTCGCCGCCGCCGCCCGGCAGGCTGCCGAGGCCGGCGTCCTTGAGGCGCGACAGGACCTCGCGGAGCGGGAGCTTGTTGATCTTGTGGAAGTGCCAGACCTCCGGCGGGCTGAAGGCGTGCAGGTTGACGCGCGGGAACCGGGCCTTCAGGTCGCGGAGCAGGTCCTCGTACCACTCCAGCTTCAGCGCCGGGTGCATCCCGCCCTGCATCAGGATCTGGTCCCCGCCGAGGGCCACCGTCTCCTCGATCTTCTGGTACAGCTCCTCGCGCGGCAGGACGTAGGCGTCGGCGTCGGTGGACTTGCGGTAGAACGCGCAGAAGTCGCAGACCGCGGCGCACACGTTCGTGTAGTTCACGTTCCGGTCGATGTTGAACGTGCGGTACGGCTCCGGGTGCAGCCGCATGGTGACGGCGTGGGCGGCCCGGCCGAGCTTGTGCAGGTCGCGGCAGCGGAACAGCTCGGCCCCGTCGGCGGGCGTGAGCCGGGTGCCGGCGGCGGCCCTGGCGAGGATGTCATCGACGGGGGTCATGGCTCGTGGCCCGGGAGAAATCGGAACGCGGATGACGCTGGATCAGGGCACGCGGATCACCGCCGGATTCAAGACAGAATTTGTGTCTTGATCCGCGTCGTCCGCGGGGCTTCATCCGGCGTCATCCGCGTTCCGTTCGGATCCCACTCCGCCGGCACCAGCCCGAGCTTGGCCGCCTCGGCGTGGAACCGCCGCAGCCCGGCCCACTCCGCCGGCCCGAGGTCGTACCGGATGATGTTCGTCAGGTACCGCCGGCAGTACCCCGGGTCGAGGCCGAGTGCCGCCGCCTCGCGGTGGGCGATCACCCCGGCTCGGGCGGTCCCGCACTCCTTCGCCCGGACGAACGCCCGCCCGGCCGCCCCGAGCGCCACCCCCGGCCGGACGGCCCACGCGGCGAACACCATCGGCAGCCCGGTCCAGGCCGTCCACTCCTCGCCGAGGTCGTAGGCGTGCGGGTGGCCGGGCAGGCACGCCCGCATCGCCCGGTCGCCGATCAGCAGCACCGCGTCCGTCCCGGCGGTCTCGGCCGGGGCGTCGATCGGCAGCGGCTCGAACCGCGGGCTTACCCCGTACCGGGTGCGGAGCAGGACGCGGGTCAGGGCGGCGCTGGTGCGCGAGCCCTCGTCGAGCGCCACCGAGCGGACGTCGGCCCACGGCACCCGGCTGAACAGTGTGACGCTCAGGACCGGCCCGCGGGACGCGATGGCGACGTCCGGGACGAGGGCGTACCCGTCGCCGCGCAGGTACTCAACCACCGGGATCAGCCCGACGTCGAGGTCCCCGGCGGCCATCCGGTCGGCGAGCCGGCTCGGCAGGTCGAAGGTGAGGTCGATCGCGGGGGCGAACTCGGTCAGCCGCTCGACCAGCGGCTTCGCGTTCAGGTAGTTCACCGCGCCGACGCGGAGGCGTGCGGTCATGGGTCCCGGCCCTTCCCGGCGTTGCAGCAGCCGTCGTTATAAGAACCGCGGCCCGGCCGGGGAACGCAACAACCCCCGGCGCGGGCCGGGGGTTGTTGCTGGCGCGAGGCAGGAGTGCCTCGCCCACCAATTCTCCTGTGGGCGAGGCACTCCTGCCTCGCGCCTGCCGTCTCAGTGGCACGGGTCGCAGCCCGGCACGCACACCGGCACGTACCGCCGCACGCAGGTGGTCACCGTGTACGGCTCCATGCTGCACGTCTGGTACGGCACCATCCGGCAGTGCGTCTCCGGGATCACCCGGCAGGTGGTGTGCGGGACGTACCGCACCCGCTCCTCGCACACGAGGTTCACCCGGCACTGCCGGACCACGCACTGCCGCTCCTCACTCACCACCCGGCAGGTCGTCACCGGCACCTGCCGGACGTGCTGCTCCGGCACCTGCTCGACCACGCACCGCGTCTCGTACCGGACGTGATCTTCCTTGACCATCCGGCAGACCTGGTACGGCACCTGCCGGGTGATCTGCTCCGGCACCGTGTAGCAGTGCCGCCGGGTCTCGTACCGGACGTGGTCCTGTCGCTCCATCCGGCAGGTGGTGTACGGGACCGAGACCGTCTTCACCTCCGGGACGGTGTAGCAGCGGCGCTGGGTGACGAGCCGGACGTGCTGCTCGGGCACCATCCGGCAGGTGGTGTACGTCTGGTACCGGACGCGCGGCTCGGGGACCACGTAGCAGCGGGTCCGGACCTCGTGCCGGACGTGCTGCTCGGCCACCATCCGGCAGGTGGTGTACGGCACCTGGCACACCTTCTCCTCGGGGACGGTGTAGCACCGGGTCCGGGTCTCGTACCGCACCTGGTGCTCGGGGACGACCCGGCAGACGGTGCGGACGCAGGTCCGCATCTCGGTCTGCGGCACCTTCCGGCAGACCGGCACCTGGACGGTGGTGCAGACCGGCTTGCACACCATCCGGCAGTCGCGGACGACCCGGCACTCCTCGTGCGGCACCCACACCTTCTTGCACACCGTCCGCCCGGGGCACTGCACCTGCTCGCACACCACCGGCCCGGGGCAGTAGTGGCTGGTGCAGGTGCACGGGTCGAACACGCAGGTGCCCGGCAGCCGCACCTTCCGCGTCACGACCGGGCCGGGGATGTACTCGGTCACCGTCTCGTACCGCCCGGTGCACACCCGCTCGACCCGCTCCGTGTAGACCGGCTCGGTCACGTAGTTCACCCGCGTCTGGGTGACGTAGTCCACCTCCGTGCGGTACGTCGTGACCGGCACGCAGTACGTCTGCTGCTCCTGGACGGTGCGGTACGTCGTGTACGGGATCGCCACCTGGTACTGCTGGGTCTCGGTCCGGTACGTGGTGTACCGGTGCTCGCGGACGTGCTGCTCGTACACGGGGCGGCAGGTCGTGTACGGGACCTCGACGGTGTACTGCTGCGTCTCGGTCCGGTACGTGGTGTACGGGATGGCCCGGACGTGCTGCTCGTACACCGGCCGGTTCACCGTGTACGTGACCGGCACCTGGAACTCCTCGACCACCGGCCGCTGCACCGTGTACGAGTGGGTGCGGACGTGCTGCTCGACCACCGGGCGGTAGGTGCAGTACGGGATCGCGACGGTGTACTCCTGCACCACCGGCCGATGCACCGTCTGCACCACGTCCCGGTAGTGCGTCTCGTACACCGGCCGGGCGGTGCAGTACGGGATCGCGACCTGGAACGTGCGGGTCACCGGCCGCATCACCGTGTAGGTCTGCGGCTGGTAGTGCGTCTCGTACACCGGCTTCTGCACCGTGTACGACCGGACGGTGTCGAAGTACTCGGTGACCGGCCGCTGGACCGTGTACCGCTCGGGGCAGTAGTTCGTCTCGTGGACGGTCCGGTGGGTGGTGTACGTCTCCGGCCGGTAGTGGGTCTTGTACACCGGGCGGTAGCACACCTGCTGCTGCTGCTCGACCACCGGGACGTAGTGGACGGTCGGGGCGGCGGGCGGGGCGCACTGCTCGACCGCGACGCACCGCCGGGGGTACCGGCAGGCCCCGACGTGGGCGGCGCCGGCCGCGGCCGGGGCGGCGGCGAGCGCGCCGAGGGCGAGCATCCAAACCCGGAACGGCGTCCTCATGCTGTCTCCCCGGCGGGGGCTCGTCGTGGTGCGGTCTCGGTGCGGGTGCGTGCCCGTTCCCGGGCCCGTGAGGGAAATGTGCCCGACGGGCGGCGGGGGCAACAGCCCGGTTCCCCGGTTCCCCGCGGTTCGCACGGCCCCGGGACCGGCGCGACCCGCGCGGCCGGCGCGACCGGCGCCGCCCCGGCGGCACCGGCATTCCTGCCGGTGAGGGCCGCACCGGCAGGAATGCCGGTGCCACGGAAGAATCACACCCGCCGCCCCCCGTCCTGTATCCTGACCGCATGGCGACCGCCCCCGTCCTCGACCGGGAGGAGTACGTCGAGCAGGCGTACTTCTTCCGCACCCTCCGCGAGCGGCTGGCCGACAACCTGCCGGCCCAGGACGTGCTCGCCCGCGCCCACGACGAGCTCTTGTCCAGCACCCGGCTGCCGTACGCGGTGCAGTTCCTGTCGGCGGAGATGAAGCACACCGGGCTGTTGGGCAGCGGGTTCGCCAAGCTGCCGCACTACTTCGCCCCGTTCCAGGCGTTCGTGGTGAACCAGGCGGAGAAGGAGACGTCCCGGTTCCCGATGCCGACCGCCCTGCTCGTGCTGGAGCGGGAGGCGGGGTACCGGGCGGCCGGGCCGACGAAGGCCGGGCTGTTCGTGTACCAGTTCGAGGCGATCGCCCGGAACCGGCTCGGGTACCTGGACGGGTTCGCCGCGGTCGCCGCCGACCCGCTGTTCGACCCCGACTGGCGCGGGTTCGTCACCCCGCTCACCCGGCAGATCGGCGACCTCGACATCGCCGACCTGGTGTACGTCCGGTCGGACCTGCACGTGCTGGAGCAGCGGCGGGCGGACCCGGGGTACGAGCCGGCCCTGCCGCCGCTGTTCGGGGAGAAGGAGGGGAAGGTGGCGAAGGCGAGCCGGACGCGCGACCCCCTGTACCTGTTCGCGGCGCTGCAGCGGCAGTTGGGCTACCCGGAGGTGCCGCGGTACAGCCAGCGGGACGAGGGGAAGACCCGCATCGACCGGCTGGAGGCGAAGCTGCGGGAGCTGGAGACGCGGCTGAAGCTGGCCGAGGGCGAGCTGCGCGGGAGCATCGACCTCAGCCAGTTCGGGAAGCCGGATTTGCTCAAGGACCCGGAGGACGTGTAGGGTGGGCCGAGCCGGCGCTTCGCCGGCGAGTCCCACCGGAGCTACGGGGTGGTGGGACTCGGCCGTCAAAGCCCGGCCTCGGCCCACCCTACCAAACCCGAACCCGTGCCCCTCACGCCGGCGTCGGCCGCCGGCTCCCGGCCCGGAACGTCTCGACCACCTCGTACAGGTCGGAGCTGACGGCCACCTCGTCGTCGAGGAAGTCGGACAGCCACAGGTAGTTCATCCGCTGGGCGGCGGCGACGAGCGGCAGGAGGTCGCCGAGCCGGACCCGGACGTCCGGCTCGGGGGACGGCGCGGCGCCGTCCCGGGGCGCCGGCGGGGTGTACAGCTTGAGGCGTGCGGACATGGTTGAACCTCCGTGATCCGGGCGGGCGGTCCCGCTCGGGTCATCGGCCGGGCCGGGGCGGCGGCTTCAGGAGCACCGGGCGGTTCCCGCCCCGCCCCGGCCCCGACCCGGTAAGATGTGGCGCGCCGCGAACCGGTTCCGGGTGTAGGGGTCATGCCGACGACGACGTTCGCCGTTCTGGGGGCCGGCGGGTGGGGGACGGCGGTCGCCGTGCTCCTCGCCCAGGACCCGGCCCATCGGGTGCGGCTCTGGGGGGCGCACCCGGACTCGGTCGCCCGACTCCGGGACGAGCGCGAGAACGCCCGGCTCTTGCCCGGCGTCCCCCTCCCGCCCGGGTTGGCCGTCACCGCCGACCCGGCCGAGGCGGTCGCCGGGGCGGACGGCTGGGTGACCGCCGTCCCGACCGCGTTCCTCCGCGAGACGCTGGCCCGGTTCGCCCCGGTGCGGGCCGCCGACGTGCCGGTGGTCAGCCTGACGAAGGGGCTGGAGGTCGGGACGTTCCGCCGGCCGTCGGAGGTGATCGCGGAGGTGTTGGGGACGGAGCGGGTGGCGGTGCTGACCGGGCCGAGCCACGCCGAGGAGGTGGCCCGCGGGATGCCGACGTCGGTCACGGTCGCGGCGGCGGACGCGGGGCTGGCGGCGTGGGCGCAGGGGCGGTTCGGGACGGACCGGTTTCGGGTGTACACGAACGCCGACCCGGTCGGGGTGGAGCTGGCCGGGGCCTTGAAGAACGTGATCGGGATCGCCGCCGGGGTGTGCGACGGCCTCGGGTACGGGGACAACGCGAAGGCCGCGCTCCTGACCCGCGGGGTGGTCGAGATGACCCGGTTCGGGGTGGCCCACGGGGCGGAACCGGCGACGTTCGCCGGGCTGGCCGGGGTCGGCGACCTGATCACGACGTGCTTCAGCCCGCACGGCCGGAACCGCCGGGTCGGGTACCGGCTGGGGCGCGGCGAGCCGCTGGCCGAGGTGCTGGCGGGGCCGCAGGTGGCGGAAGGGGTATACACCAGCCGGAGCGTGTGGGAGCGCGCCGCCCGGACGGGCCTCGACGTGCCGATCATGGCGGGGGTGTACCGGGTGCTGCACGAGGGCGTGCCGCCGGCCGCCGCGGTGCAGGAACTGATGTCGCGCCGGCAGCGCGAGGAGCGGGCCTGAACGGCTTGGTGGCACCGGCATTCCTGCCGGTGCTCCATCGGCGCACCGGCAGGAATGCCGGTGCCACGGGTGCTTCGGAGGTTCGATGCTCACGACGGCGTTCAAGGAGTGGGCGGTGGTCTGCCGGGCGCTGGCCGAGGGCCGGCAGACGGTGATCCTGCGCAAGGGGGGCATCGCGGAGGCCGGCGGGGCGTTCCGGCCCGAGCACCCGGAGTTCCTGCTGTACCCGACGTTCTTCCACGAGCACCGGGCCGGGGTGAAGCCCGCGTTCCTCCCGCTGCTCGACGCGGCCGAGGCCGACCGGCCGGAACCCGGGACGATCCGGTTCACGCACCTCGTCCGGGTGGCCGACGTGCGGCTCGTCACCGACCTCGACGCCGCGCTGGCCCTCGACCCGCTCCACGCCTGGACGCCGGAGGTGGTGCGGCAGCGGTTCCACTACCGCACGCCCGGGCTGTTCGTGTTCGCGGTCCGGGTGTTCCGGCTGGCCGAGCCGGCGGTGCGGGCGGAGCGGCCGGAGTACGCCGGGTGCAAGACGTGGGTCGAACTCGATTCGCCCGTCCCGACGGACGGCGCCACCCCCGTTTAGCCGCGACCCGGAGGGGAGCGAGAACCCATGACCGACCGGAACGTCGCCCTGGTCACCGGCAGCGGGAAGAAGCGCGTCGGGTACCACGTCGCCGCGGCGCTCGCCGCCCGCGGGTACGCCCTCGTCGTCCACTACCGCACCTCCGCCGCCGAGGCCGCGGAGACCGCCGACCAGTTCGCCCGCGCCCACGGCACCGCCACCCACCTGGCGAAGGCCGACCTCGCCGACGAGCGGGCGGTGAAGGCGATGGTCGCCGACGCCCTGGCGAAGTTCGGCAAGATCGACGTGCTGGTGAACTGCGCCGCCGTCTGGAACCGGAAGCGGCTCGAGGACACGACCGCGGCCGACGTCCGCGAGCACTTCGACACCAACACCCTCGGCACCTTCCTCATGTGCCAGCACGTCGGGCTGGCGATGGCGGGGCAGCCGGGCGGCGGGTGCATCGTGAACGTCGGGGACTGGGCCGACGCCCGCCCGTACCCGGACTACGCCGCGTACTTCCCGAGCAAGGCCGCCATCCCCGGGCTGACGCGGACGTTCGCCGTCGAACTCGGCACCCGCAACCCGAAGGTCCGCGTGAACGCCGTGCTGCCGGGGCCGGTGATGCTCCCGCCGGAGATGACCGCCGCCGAGAAGGCGGAGGTCGCGGCCGCCACGTTGGTGAAGCGCGAGGGTTCGCCGGAGCACGTCGTGAAGGCGGTGCTCCACTTCCTCGACAACGACTTCGTCACCGGGGCGTGCCTGCCGGTGGACGGCGGGCGGACCGTGTTCGCCGGGGGGAACTGACCGTGCCCCCCGCCCCGCGACCCGGCGTCCTCCCGTGGCTCGTCGGGGCGTTCGCGCTGTGGCAACTCGCGTTCTTCCCGCTCGCGAACCTGTCCGAGTTCGTCCCGCAGCGGCCCGGCCCGCACGACGTGAACCCGCCGATCGAGTCGAGCCAGCGGTGGGGCCGGTTCACCGACCGCGAGCCGGTGCAGGCCGCCGCCGAGGTCGCCGGGCACGTCCTCGCGTCGTGGGCCGAGCTGACCGGGCAGGACCAGGGGTGGGTCATGTTCACCCCCGGGTTCCCCCCGTACACCGTCACCCTCGCCGCCGAGTTCCACTTCCCCGACGGCACGACCGATCGGATCGAGTCGCGGTTCGAGCCTGGCCCCGCCGGTCGCTTCCGCTTCCCGGTCGTCCACGACCGCGCGTTCAACCACGAGGCGAACATCTTCATGCTCGCGTGGCACGGCCACCCGCGGTCGTTCGCCGAGCAGCCCGAGGTGTGGCGGCAGTTGCCGGAGCGGGTGCGCGAGAACGACGCCCTCGTCACCCGCTGGCTGGCATGGCGGGCGAAGCAGTACGCCGCGGCGCACCCCGACCGGCCGACGCCGACCGCGGTCGTGGCCGTCCTGCGGTACCGCCCCACCCCGCCGCCCGACGACCCCGCCGCGCCGCCGGGGCCGGCGTTCGACCGGCCGCTCGCGCGCTGGCTCCCCGGCGGCCCGGCCGGGCCCGGGTGGCTTCCGCTCGAAGGGTACGACCCGATCGGCGGGCGGTGGGTGCGGCTCAAGCCGTGGGGCCGGCCGTGACGCCCGCGCCGCAGTTCGTCGGCATCCAGCCGCGGTTCCCGGGGCCGCTCGGCCGGTGGCGGTGGCTGACCGAGCCGGTCCCGGCGGAGCGGGCGGCGGCCGTCCGGATCGCCGCCGCGCTCGCCCTGCTGCTCGACATCGGCCTCGGCCTGTTGCCGCACTTCGCCACCCACTTCACCGCCGACGGCCTCGCCGGCCGCGCCGCCTACCCGTGGCGGTTCCGGCCCGGCCACTTCTACTGGTCGCTCCTCCGCCACCTGCCCGACGCCTGGGGGCCGCACGCCCTCATGGCGGTGTGGGTCGCCGCCGCGGTCGGCCTGCTCGTCGGCTACCGGCCGCTCGTCACCGGGCTGGTGTGCTGGGCGTGTGCGGTGTCGTTCTGGAACGTCAACCCGTGGGTGGCGAACGGCGGCGACCAGTTGCGGAACACGCTGCTCTTGGCGGTGGCGGTGGGCCGGTCCGGGGCGGTGTGGGGCGTGCAGTCGGTGCGGCGCGGCGGGGAGCCGGTGCTGGTGCCCGGCTGGCCGCTGAAGGTGCTGCTCGTGCAACTGGTGTGCATGTACGTGTCCGGCGGGGTGTACAAGCTGCTCAGCCCGGCGTGGCGGTCCGGCGACATGATGTACTACGTGAACCGCGACCTCACGTGGTCGCTCGTGCCGGCGGTGACCGCGGCGCTGCCGGTGTGGGTCGACCGACTCGCGACGCGGGTGACGCTCGGGTGGGAGCTGGGGTTCCCGGCGCTGATCGCGGTCCGGCGGACGCGGGCGGCGGCGCTGTGGCTCGGGGTGGCGTTCCACCTGCTGACGCTGCTGACGCTGGAGGTCGGGGCGTTCGCCCTGTACTCGCTGGCGTGGTACGCGATCTTCGTCCGGTGGGAACATTACTCGTTTAGCCGCGACGCGGAGTCCGCGGAGCGGAGCGCACCGTCTGCCCCGCGCTCCGCTCCGCGGACTCCGCGTCGCGGCTAAACGGCGGCCGCCGTCACGGCCCGCAGCAGCCCGTCCTCGTCGCGCTCGAACACCGCCCGGAGGTCGAGCAGCACCCGCCCGTCCGCCACCCGGGCGACCACCGCCGGCGCCCCCGCCCGCAGCCGCGCCGCCGCCTCGCCCTCGCCGACCCCGGCCACTGACACCGCGATGACACTCGTCGGCACGGCCACGTCCGGGAGCGACCCGCCGCCGACGTACGCCACGTCGTCGCGCACCTCGGCGGTGACCCCCGGCACGGTGCGGAGCCGACCCGCGAACGCCTCCGCTCGGCGGCGCAGCTCGGCGTGGGGCGTCGTCAGCATCCGGAGCGTCGGGATCTCGCGCACCGCCCGGGCCGGGTCGCGGTAGAGGCGCAGCGTCGCCTCCAGCGCCGCGAGCGTCATCTTGTCCAGCCGGAACGCCCGCATCAGCGGGTCGCGCTCGACCTTCTGGATCAACTCCGCCCGGCCGGCGATCAGCCCGGCCTGCGGCCCGCCGAGCAGCTTGTCCCCGCTGAACAGGACGAGGTCCGCCCCGGCCGCGACCCCGGCCGACACCAGCGGCTCGCCCGGCAGCCCGAACGGGGCGAGGTCCACCGCCTGCCCGCTCCCGGCGTCGTCGATCACCGCCACTCCGTGCCGCCGCCCGAGTTCGACCAACTCCGGCAGCCCGACCGCCTTCGTGAACCCGCGGACGCGGTAGTTGCTGGTGTGGACCCGCATCAGCGCCGCCGTGTTCGGCCCGATCGCCTGCTCGTAGTCCGCCGCCCGGGTGATGTTCGTGGTGCCGACCTCGCGCAGCGTCGCCCCGCTCACCGCCATGATGTCCGGGATGCGGAACCCGCCGCCGATCTCGATGAGCTGGCCGCGCGAGACGACCACTTCCTTCCCGGCGGCGACGGCCCGCAGCACGACCACGGTCGCGGCGGCGCAGTTGTTCACCGCGGTCGCCGCCTCCGCCCCGGTGATCGCGCGGATGCCGGCCCGGACGGCGTCCTGCCGCGACGACCGCTTGCCGGTGGCGAGGTCGAGTTCGAGGTTCAGGTACCCGCGGGCGGCGTCGTACGCGGCGCGGGCCGCCTCCTCGTGCAGCGCGGACCGGCCGAGGTTGGTGTGCAGCACCACCCCGGTCGCGTTGATGACCGGGCGGAGCCGCGGGGCCGCGTCGGCGTCGAGCCGCGCCGCCGCCCGCTCGGCGGCGGCGGCCGGGTCGAGGTCGGGGGCGGCGCCGGCCGCGAGCGCCGCCCGCAGGGCGTCCACCTCGGCGCGGGCGGCGTCCGCGACGGCCGCCGGCGGGTGGCGGGCGCGGGCGGCGGCGAGCGGCGGGAGGTCGAGCAGCTTCGCGACCGCCGGCAGCCGGCGGAACGGGGGGTCGGCCATGCCGGCCATCATACCCGCGGCCGCCGGCGGAAGCCTCTCGACAACGCCCGGACGGGTGTGGTACGCTCCCGGTCGGCCTCTCTCGGTGTCGACGCTGCCGTTCATCCCACCACGCCGGAGGTCTGCCATGGTCCGCCCGTCGCGGGCCGGTCGGGGGTTCACCCTGATCGAGCTGCTGGTCGTGATCGCGATCATCGCCGTCCTGGTCGGGCTGCTCCTCCCGGCCGTGCAGAAGACCCGGGAGGCGGCCGCCCGGGCGAAGTGCGCGAACAACCTGAAGCAACTGGTCCTCGGGTTCCACAACTTCGAGGGCGTCGCCGGGGCGCTGCCGACCGGCGGGACGGCGAACGCCGGGTACTACATCGGGTGGGCCGGGCGGGTGTTCCCGTACATCGAGGAGGGTCCGCGGCTGCAGGCGATCGACGGCCTCGGCGGGATCACCGCCACCACCCCGTGGCGGACCCCGGCCACCGGGACGAACCCGATCTTCGTGAACCCGGTCGCGACGTTCGTCTGCCCGTCGTCCGAATTGGGGTCGAAGAGCGCCGACGCCTGGCCGAACCCGCACTCGTTCGGCAACACCCCGTTCGACCAGGGCGCCCTGCACTACCGGGCGGTGAGCGGGTCGGCGGACGTCGGGATGTGGACCGGCGAGGCCGACAAGCCGCTCCAGAGCGCGCACGCCGCGTACTCGACGTCCGGGGTCGTCTACCCGTACAGCAAGGTGCGGATGACCGACATCGCCGACGGCACCTCGAACACCCTGATGTTCGGGGAGACGTCGTCCGCCCAGGGCCGGACCCTGATCCGGAACTGGTGGGGCATCCAGCCGTGGACGTGGGGGTTCTACGCCTACGACGCGTTCGCCCACCCGGCCACCGGGTGGGGGTTCCTGACGCTGGACAGCAAGCTGGTGAAGTACCCGATCGGGTACACCGGCGGGGGCACCGGGAGCTGGCTGGCGAACGAGACCCCGTTCACCAGCAACCACGCCGGCGGGGTGAACGTCGGGTTCTGCGACGGGAGCGTCCGGTTCCTGGCCCGGACGACCGACGTCACCCTGCTCAAGCAGCTCGCCACCCGGGCCGCCGGCGAAGTCGTCAACCTCCCGTGACCCGGCCCCCGAGGACGCCGACATGCCGACCGCGACGCGGGCCCGCCGGGCGCTGGGGTGCCTGGCGGCCCTGACCTTGGCCGCCGCCGGGTGCGGGGAGCGGGTGAAGCTCGGCCGCGTGTCCGGGCGGGTGACGTACAAGGGGCAGGCCGTCCCGACCGGGGCGGTCACGTTCCTGCCCGACCCGGGCGGCCCGCCGGCGACCGCGGCCATCGGGCCGGACGGGACGTACACCCTCGTCACCCCCGACGTCGGGGACGGGGCGGTCGTCGGGAGGCACGCGGTCATGATCACCGCCCTCCAGGCGGCCCCGGCCCGGGAGGCGCACGACCCGCTCCCCCCGCCGATCATCCCGGTCCGGTACGGGAACACCTCGACGTCCGGGCTGACGGCCGACGTCAAGGACGGCGAGAACACGATCGACTTCGACCTGAAGGACGACAAGGCCCCGAGGAAGTGACGCCGTGGGGCGGGCATTCCTGCCTGCCATGCGCCGGCAGGCAGGAATGCCCGCCCCACCGGACCCGCCCCCGGCCAACCCCTTCCCCCGCCGCCGGCCGGCGGTTACAATCGGTCGATGCAATCCAAAACCGACTCGCCATCGGAAAAGGCGATCAACCTCCACCAGCTCCGGTACTTCGTCGCGGTCGCCGAGACCGGCAGCTTCACCCAGGCGGCCGAGCGCGAGGGGGTCACCCAGCCGACCCTCAGCGAGCAGATCCTCCGGCTCGAGAGCAGGGGCAAGGGGATCGGCCGGCGGCTGTTCGACCGGCTCGGGCGGCGGGTCGTCCTGACCGACGCCGGCCGGGTCCTGCTCGGCCACGCCCAGGGCATCCTGGCCGCCGTCGGGGAGGCCGGGCGGGCGGTCCGGGACTCGGCCGAGGGCGGCCGGCTCCGGGTCGGGGCGATCCCGACCGTCGCCCCGTTCCTCCTCCCGAAGGCCGTCGCCCGGTTCCGCAAGGACCACCCGGCCGTCCAGCTGCAGCTCAAGGAGGACCTGACCGAGCGGCTGCTCGCCGACCTGCTCGCCGGGGAGCTGGACGTCGGGCTGATGGCCCTGCCGGTCCGGGACGACCGGCTGCACGTCGAGAAGCTGTTCGCCGAGCCGCTGGTGGTCGCCCTGCCGCCGAAGCACCGGCTGGCCGGGCGGGCGGAGGTGCGGCTGGCGGACGTGGTGGACGAGCCGTTCATCCTGCTGGACGACGTCCACTGCCTCGGGGACCAGGTGCTGAGCTTCTGCCACCGCGGGGGGCTGGAGCCGCGGGTGGTGTGCCGGGGGGAGCAGGTGGTCACCCTGCTGGCGATGGTGGCCGCCGGGCTGGGGGTGTCGGTGGTGCCGGAGATGGCGGCGGTGGCGGACGGCGGGAAGGGGTGCGCGTACCGGCCGCTCGGGAAGCCGGCCCCGACCCGGACGCTGTGCGCGGTGTGGCACAAGCAGCGGTACCGACCGGCGTCCTTGCGTGCGTTCGTTGATGTGGTGCGGGCGTAAAGCGCAGCGGAATCGGACGGGCCGGGGGCGGAAAATCGTGCGCCGGGCTGAGACGCGATTTCGCCTTGAAATTCAAGAGGATTTCCCGGCCCCGTCGCTTGACTAGGCCTCATAAGTTGTGTAGTACTACCCCGCCGGGCGACTCGCTCCCGGCAGGTCCTTCCGAATCAGATCGCTGTCGCCCCCGAACCCGCCGTGCTGCCACGGACCGGGGTCTGCCGTCGGGGGCCGGAACGCCCTGCCGCCCGCCCGGCGCGTGTCCCTTATTCGGTTCGTCGGCCGCGCCGGCCCTCCCCGGGTCCCGGCCCCGCCGCCCACCATTCCCCCCGACCGAAGGACGTGGAATCATGTCGGAGCACCCGCGCGCCCGTGCGGCCCGGCTGGCCCTCCAGCAGCTCGAGGACCGGACCAACCCGGCCGTCGTCGCCCAGTTCCTGACCGACTTCCTGATCGTCACCGGCGACGAGGCGGCGAACAACATCGTGATCTCGGCCAACGCGGCCGGCGGCCTGGTGGTGACGAACAACGGGGCGAACGTCGCCATCCAGGCGGACTTCGGCCCGGCCACCCGGGCGGCCCTGCGGACGGTGTACGTGGACGCCGGGGCCGGGAACGACCGGATCACCCTGGCCGAGACGCTGAACAACCGGGCGGACAACGCGAACCGGGCCAGCGCCCTGCTCGCCGCCCCGAGCGCCACCCTGCTCGGCGGGGCCGGGAACGACGTCATCACCCCGCAGACCGGCGGGTTCCAGGGCGGGGTGATCGGCAACCCGATCCTCGGCAACGTCATCCAGCGCGGGGGGACCGGGGACGACACCCTGAACAGCGGGTTCGGCAACGACGCGATGTTCGGGGAGGACGGGAACGACACCCTGATCTGGCTCCCCGGCACCCTGCTCGACACGTTCGACGGGGGGGCCGGGAACGACATCGGGCGGATCGTCGGGAACGGCGGGGCGACCAACCCGGGCGACGCCTTCCTGCTGGCCGCCAACGGGGACGGGCGGGTCCGGTTCGACCGCACCAACCTGGTCCCGTTCACCGTCTTCATGGACGCGATCGAGACCGTCGACCTGAAGCCGCAGACCGGGGACGACACGGTCACCATCAACAACCTGGCCGGGACCGAGGTGGTCCGGGTGACGGTCGACGGCGGGGCCGGGAACGACGTGATCAACGGGGCCGGGCAGCTGAACGCCGCCACCCGGCTGATCCTCCAGGGCGGGGTCGGGAACGACACCATCACCGGCGGGGCCGGGAACGACACCCTGAGCGGGTCGGACGGGGCCGACAACATGAGCGGCGGGGCCGGGGCCGACACCCTGGACGGCGGGAACGCGAACGACAACCTGAACGGCGGGGACGGGGGCGACACCCTGATCGGCGGGGACGGGAACGACAACCTGAGCGGCGGCGGGGCGGACGGGGACGTCGACACCCTGCTCGGCGGGGCCGGGAGCGACGTGTTCCTGTTCGTCACCGGCCAGACCGACGTGTTCGCCGACTTCGACGACGTGCTCGACGGCGACTCGATGATGCAGGTCCCGCCGCCGTCGACCACCCCGACCCCGACCCCGACCAACCCGCCGCCGGCCGGCACGGCCACCGGGTCGTGACCGACCCGACCGGTTCCGGACCGCTGCCAACCCGAAGGACCCCCGCGGCGCGGGGGTCCTTTCTTTTCCCCCGGGCCCGCCCCGCCGTCACCCCAGCTGCCCGCGGGGCGAACGGCCGGGTTACGGCGTCGGGGGCGGGGCGAGCACGGCCGCCGGCGTCAGCACGGTGATGCCGGCGTACCGGCGGAAGTCCGGCTCGTTGAAGGTGAGGAGGTGGGTGAGGCCGTGGGCGAGCATGGCGGCGACGAGCCGGGCGTCGTGGGCCGGCTTGCCGACGACCTTGTGGAGGGCCACGAGCTGCCGCCACTCGGCGAACACGGCCGCGGTGTCGGGGTACGTAATGAACTCCGCGTCGAGGGACGCGATCTCGGCGAGCACCTCGTCCGGCGTCTTGCCGCGGCCGTTCTGTGAGGCCGGCCGGGTGGAGACCACCCAGAACTCGTAGAAGTTCTGCGGCACCAGGCAGAGGACGTGCCCCTGCACGGTGAGGAGTTCGGTCGCGTCCAGGGCCGCCTGATACTGGGCGTGCGCCGGCTCGGCGATGCGGAGGGCGACGTTCGTGTCGAGCAGGACGTTCATTCCCCTCAGTCGCCGTACATGCTCTCGCGGCTGTCGTCCATGGTGATCCCGTCCCGCCGCGGGCGGCTCTCCGCCCAGGCCCTCAGCCGGGCCGCCTTCTGCTCCAGCTCCTCCCGGGTGGGCGGCCGGGGCGGGTTCGCCTGCTTCTCGCGGGCCTCGCGGACGAGCCCTTCGACGTACCGGACGAACCCCTCGGGGAGGCCGGTCAGGTCGAGGAGGACGGGGGTCGGGGGTGGGGTGGTGTCGGTGCTCATGGCGCCAAGATACCACGGGCGAACGGGGCGGTCACGCCAGGTCGTTCTCGTCGCGCGGGGCCGGGCCGAAGTCGAGGGTCACGCCCCGGACGCGGAGCGCGCCGGCCGACGCCCCGGGCGCCTTCCGCTCGACCACCACCGCCACGCCGAGGCCGTTGCCGATCCGGAAGTTCACCCCCGGGGCCGACGACCCGAGGAACTTCTCGACCGTGAACGACCCGTCCTTGCCGAACGCCGGGCGGAACTCGGCCGACGCCAGCTCCTCGACGTCCCGCGGGTCCTTGCCCGGGTCGCGGAACCGGAACAGCACGAGCCGGCAGGCGAAGTGGGCCAGGAACCCCGTCTCGAACTCCTCCGCCGACGCCGCCTCGCCGCGCGCCCGGACGGTGAACGTGTACTGCCCGCCGCGGGCGTTGCGGATCTCCTGCGCCAGCACGCACCGGTCCCCGCCCGCGATCACGACCCCGGCCTCGTCTTTCCGCACGGCCGCGAGCGGGTCGGCGCGCCAGCCCTTCCGCCGCGTCGGCGGGGCGGGTGGCACCAGCGGCAGCGGGTCGCGGAAGTCGGCGTCGAGCAGGAACCGCGAGTCGTAAGGCGGGACGAAGGCGGGGTCGCCGCCCGGCTCGCACCGGGCGGCCGTCCCCGGGGCGGTGCCGAGTGCCGCGGCGATCGGCTCGCCCTTGGTCAGCGGGTGCGGGCGGTTCGTCTTGTCCACGAACATCCCGCCCGGGTCGATCCCGAGCAGGTGGAAGATGGTCGCCGTCAGGTCCCCGCCGCGGACCGGGTCGGTGACCGGGTACGCCCCGTTCTTGTCACTCGCCCCGACCGCCTGCCCGCCGCGGACCCCGGCCCCGGCCAGCGCGACGCTGAACACGTGCCCCCAGTGGTCCCGCCCGCCCTGCTTGTTGATCCGCGGCGTCCGCCCGAACTCGCCGGCCACCACCACCAGCGTCTCGTCCAGCATCCCGCGGTCCGACAGGTCGTCGAGCAGGGCGGCGAAGGAGACGTCGAACATCGGGCAGAGTGCGTCCTGGAGCCGGTCGGCGTTCTGGGCGTGCGTGTCCCACATCGGGTTGTCCACGGCCGAGTCGCCCGGGTCGCGGGCCCAGTTGACGTGGACCAGCCGCACCCCGGCCTCGACCAGCCGGCGGGCCAAGAGGCACGACTGCCCCCAGGTGTACCGGCCGTACTTGTCGCGGGTCTTCTCCGACTCCCGCGACAGGTCGAACGCAGCCCGGGCCTTCCCGCTCGTGACCAGGTCGAAGGCGTTCCGCGCCGTCCGGTCCCACGTCTCGGCCGCCTCGCCCGCCCACGGCCGGTCGAGCTTGCCGAGCAGGTCCCGGCGGGCCGCGGTCGCCCCGCCGGCCGGGCCGAACCCCTCGACCCGGTAGTCCGGCAGTGCCGGGTCGCCGACGAACCGCTCCGGCTCCCACGCCTTGCCGAGGAACCCGGCCGTCTGCCCGGCCGGGGTGACGCTGTCGTTCAGCCGCATCAGGTCCGGGAGCCACACCGAGGTGAGGCCGGGCAGCGCGGTGCTCGGCTTCAGCATCTTCACCACCGACCCGAAGTACGGCCAGTCGCTCGGCTTGATCTGGCGGGCGCTGCCGGGGCCGTAGGGGTACCCGGTGAGCAGCCAGTACCCGCTCACGTCGTGGTTGTCGTCGCGGGTCGAGACGGACCGGATGACGGCGAGCTTGTCGGCCCGGCGGGCGGTCCGCGGCAGCAGCTCGGAGAAGCGGATGCCGGGGACGTTCGTGGCGATCGGCCGGAACGGCCCGCGGATCTCGACCGGGGCGTCCGGCTTCGGGTCGAACGTCTCGTGCTGCGGCGGGCCGCCCTGGAGCCACAGGTAGATGACGCTCTTCGCCCGGCCGAACGTCGCCCCGAGGTCGCGGGCCAGCGGGCGGGGCTCGGCGGCCCGGAGGAGCGGCGGGAGCGCGAGGCCGGCGGCCCCGGCGCGGAGCCAGTCGCGGCGGGTGACCCGGTCGGCGAGGGGGGCGGGGTCTTGGACGGAGGGCACGATTTGCCTCCGGTGGGGTGGGAGTGTCGCATATACTAACCGTGCCGCCGGTGTCCTCCAATCGATTTCGCCGCCCGAGACCCGCCGTGACCCACCGGACCGCCTGCGCCCTCCTCCTGCTCGCCGCCGCGCCGACGAGCGCGGACGATCGCTTCGAGCAGGTCGTGAAGCCGTTCCTGGCGAAGCACTGCGTCGGGTGCCACGGCCCGGACGTCCAGAAGGGCGACCTCCGCCTCGATACCCTCAAGCCGGGCGCCGACCCCGCCGCCTGGAGGGCGGTGATGGACCGCACCCGGGCCGGCGAGATGCCGCCGCCGAAGAAGCCGCGGCCGGCGAAGGCCGACCTCGACGCGATGACCGGGTGGGTCGAGTTCGAACTGACGGCGGCGGAGAAGGTGCGGCAGGGGCGGGAAGGCCGGGTCGTGCTGCGGCGGCTGAACCGGACCGAGTACGAGAACACCGTCAGCGACCTGCTCGGGGTGCGGGTCGAGCTGTCGGACATGCTGCCGGAGGACGCGCTGGCCCACGGGTTCGACACCGTCGGCGAGGCCCTGAACATCTCCCCGGTCCACCTGGAGCGGTACCTCGCCGCCGCCCGCAAGGCGCTCGACGCCGGCCTGGTCAAGACGCCGCGGCCCGAGACGAAGTCCGCGAAGCACGCCTTCTACGACCTTCGGGGCGGCAAGACGGACGCCGACGCCAAGATCAACGCCGAGCACCTGGCCAAGCTGCGGGTGCTGCCCGACGGCACCCAGGTGACGTTCCAGCCGGGGCAGTACGGCGCCCCCGCCCCGGTCGCCCAGGGCTTCCGCGCCCCCGCCCCCGGGTACTACCGGGTCACCCTGAAGGGGTACGCCTACCAGACGGACAAGCCGGTCGCGGTCGCCCTGTACCACGTCCCCGGCCGCAGCGTCTTCGGCGCCGACCAGCGGCTGCTCGGGCTGGTCGACTACAAGCCCGGCGAGGCGCAGGCCCACACCTACCGCGTCTGGCTGAACCCCGGCGACGGCCTGCGGACGTTCTGCTTCGGCCTGCCGACCCTGCCGTACAACCCGAAGGGGCACGACTTCGCCACCTACAAGGGGCCGGGGTTCGCGGTCGAGGAGGTCCGCCTGGAAGGGCCGTTGCTCGAAGCCTGGCCGCCGCGCGGGGTGCAGCTGCTGTTCGGGGCCGAGGCGGTGCCGCCGAAGGGGCAGGAGAAGAACCAGTACGCGAAGCGGTCGTTCGTCAGCGCCGACCCGAAGGCGGACGCCGCCCGGCTGCTCCCGGGGTTCCTGTCGGCCGCGTTCCGCCGGCCGGTCACCGCCGAGAAGGCGGCCCCGTACCTCAAGCTGTTCGAGGCGCAGCTGGCCGACGGCGCGAGCTACGAGGAGGCGATGCGGGCCGCCGCCACCGCCGCCCTCTGCTCGCCCGACTTCCTGTTCCTGATCGAAGCCCCCGGCAAGCTCGACGACTACGCCCTCGCCAGCCGGCTGGCGTACTTCCTCACCCGCACCGCCCCGGACGCGGAGTTGCTGAAGTGTGCCTCCGCCGGCACCCTCGTCACCCCGGCCGTCCTCCGCGAGCAGACCGAACGACTCCTGAAGCACCCGGACGCCAAGCGGTTCCACCACGACTTCACCGACGGCTGGCTCGACCTGCGGAACATCGCCTTCACCAACCCGGACAAGGTCCTCTACCCGGAGTTCGACAAGCTGCTGGAGCACTCGGTCCTCCAGGAGACGCGGCTGTTCTTCGCCGAGGTGCTGACCGCGAACCTGCCGGCCACCGCGTTCGTCGACTCCGACTTCGCGATGTTGAACGAGCGGCTCGCGAAGCACTACGGCATCCCGGGCGTGGAGGGCGTCGGGTTCCGCAAGGTGCCGCTGAAGCCGGAGTATCACCGGGGCGGGGTGCTGACCCACGCCAGCGTCCTGAAGGTGTCGGCGAACGGGACCAGCACCTCGCCGGTGGTCCGCGGGGTGTACGTGGTGGAGCGGTTCCTGGGGACCACCCCGCCGCCCCCGCCGCCCGGCATCCCGGCGGTCGAGCCGGACATCCGCGGGGCGAAGACGGTGCGCGAGATCCTGGCGAAGCACCGGTCGACCGAGACGTGCGCCGGCTGCCACCGCGGGATCGACCCGCCGGGGTTCGCGCTGGAGAGCTTCGACGTGATCGGCGGGTGGCGGGACCAGTTCCGGGTGCTGCCGGAGAAGGGGCCGCGGAAGTTCGCCCTCGGGCTGCCGGTGGACGCGAGCGGGGAGTGGCCGGACGGGACGAAGTTCGCCGGGTTCGACGAGTTCCGCAGGCAGCTGCTCGCCGACCCGGACCGGTTCGTCGGGTGCCTGACGAAGAAGCTGGTCGCGTTCGGGACCGGGCACGAGGTCGGCGTCGCGGACCGGGCGGAGGTGGCCGCGGTCGTCGCCGACGCGCGGAAGCGCGGGTACGGGTTCCGCGAGCTGATCCACGCGGTCGTGCAGAGCGAGTTGTTCCGCCGGAAGTGACCGTTCGTGGGCGAGGCACTCCTGCCTCGCCCGAATCGGGTGCGAGGCAGGAGTGCCTCGCCCACGGGTGACAAACCTCGGAGCCGCCGATGCCGTTCTTCTCGTCCGGCGCCTGCCTGTCGCGCCGCACCTTCCTCCGCGGCGCCGGGGCGGCCGTCGGCCTGCCGCTGCTCGACGCGATGCGACCCGCCTTCGCTAGGGAGCCGGCCGCCCCGCGGCGGTTTTTGGCCGTGATGTACAGCCTCGGGTTCCACGGCCCGCACTTCTTCCCGACGGCGGCCGGCCGGGACTACGCCCCGTCGCCGTACCTGGAACCCTTGAAGCCGGTCCGCGACCAGTTCACCGTGTTCAGCGGGCTGTCGCACCCGGAGCAGGCGGGGGCGAACGGCCACACCAGCGAGTTCACCTGGCTGACGGCCGCGTTCCGGCCGATGCTCCCGGGGTTCAAGAACACCGTCTCCCTCGACCAGGTGATCGCCGCCAAGGTCGGGCCGCAGACGCGGTTCCCGTACCTGTCGCTCGGCACCACCCGCGGGTCGCTGTCGTGGACGCCGAACGGCGTGGCGATCCCCGGCCTCGACTCCCCGGCGGCACTGTTCAAGCAACTGTTCGTGAACGGCACGCCGGCGGAGGTGGGCCAGCAGGTGCGCGAGCTGCGGCAGGGGAAGAGCATCCTCGACACGGTATCCGGGGAGGCGAAGAAGCTGGAGCGGACGCTCGGCCCGGCGGACAAGCAGAAGGTCGGCGACTACCTGGCGGCGGTGCGGGAGCTGGAGGGGCAGTTGCAGGTGTCGGAGGGGTGGGTGAACAAGCCGAAGCCGGTGGTGGCGGCGAAGCCGCCGACCGACGTCGCGAACCGGCTGGACGCGATCGCGAAGCAGAAGCTGATGTTCGACATGATCGTGCTGGCGCTGCAGACCGACTCGACGCGGACGGTGACGTTCATGACGCACGGGATGAACGCGGTGCCGGTGGTGGAGGGGGTGACGCACGACTGGCACGAGCTGTCGCACCACGGGCAGGACGCGGGGAAGATCGACGAGCTGAAGCGGATCGAGTTGGCGGAGGTGGCGGCGTTCGGCGGGTTCCTGCAGGCGCTGCGTGGGACGAAGGAGGCGGGCGGGACGCTGCTGGACGGGACGGCGGTGCTGTTCGGGTCGAACCTGGGGAACGCGTCGAGCCACGACACCCGGAACCTGCCGGTGCTGGTGGCCGGCGGCGGGTTCCGTCACGGGGGGCACGTGGTGTCCGGGGACGGGAAAGCGAACGTGCCGTTCTGCAACCTGTTCCTGTCGCTGGCCGGGTACATGGGGGTGGAGGCGACGAAGTTCGGGAGCAGCACCGCCGTCGGGGTGGCCGGGTTCGACGCGAAGTAGGTCGGGTCACCGGCCGGCGGGCCGCGGCGGCGGGGCGACCGGCACCGGCGGGAGCTTCGCCAGGTACGGTCCCCACTCCTTCGGGTCAAGCCGGGCGGCCTCTGTAAGGGCGACGCGTGCCCCTGAGAGGTCTCCGGTCCGCTGGAGAGCGAAGCTCAACTCGGCGTGGGTCCCGGCGTCTTTTGGGTCTAGTCGGACCGCCTCCCGGAGGGCGACGACCGCCCCCGGCAGGTCCCCCGACTGCCACAAAGCGTCCCCCAGGACGGCGTGCATGAAGGCGTCGTTCGGGTCGAGGCGGACCGCCTCACGGTAGGCCGCGACCGCTCCCGCAAGGTCCCCCGACTGCCGCAGAGCACCCCCCAGGCCGGTATGGGCCGAGCAATACTTCGGGTCCAACCGGACCGCCTCCCGGAGGGCGGCGACCGCCCCCGGCAGGTCGCCCCTGTCCCGCAGGGCACCCCCCAGCCCGGCGTGGGCGGTGGCGTCTTTCGGGTCCAGCCGGACCGCCTCTCGGTAAGCCGCGACCGCCCCCGGCAGGTCCCCCCCTTCCCTCAGGGCGGCACCCAAGCCGGCGTGGGCGGTAGCGTCCTTCGGGTTCAGCTTGGTCGCCTCCCGGTACGCCGAGGCCGACCCCGGCAGGTCCCCCGATTGCCGCAGGGCGGCACCTAGGGCAGCGTGAGGCCCGGCGTCCTTCGGGTCGAGCCGGACTGCCTCACGGAAGGCCGCGACCGCCCCCGGCAGGTCCCCCGACTGCCGTAGAACGAGGCCCAGGCCGGTATGTGCCCACCGCTGCTTCGGGTCTATCTTGATCGCCTCCCGATAGGCCGCGACGGCCCCCGGCAGGTCCCCCGCCGCCTCTAAAGCCCCCCCCAGGATAGTGTGGGTCTCGGCGTCCTTCGGGTCGAGCCGGACCGCCTCGCGGAACGCCGCGACCGCCCCCGGCAGGTCCCCCCCGTCCCGCAGAGTGGCACCCAAACCGAAGTGAGCCGCGACGAGCTCCGGGGCGAGTTGGATCGCCTCCCGGAAGGCCCCGACTGCCCCCGGCAGGTGCTTCCCGTCCCGCAGGGCGAAGCCCAGGTTGGTCCACGCAGCCGCGTTTGCCGGCCGCAGCGCCAGGGCCGCCCGATACCACCCCGCCCGGCGGTCGGCGGACTCCTTGTCACCGACCTGGCCCACCGATGCCAGTGCCATCAAGAGCGGGAAACTGTCCGGTTTGACCACATGGGCGCTCCGGAGGACGTACTCCCGCGGGCCGTCATCAAGCGACGTGTCTCCCCCGTGTGCGGCGGCGAACCACAACGGCTGGGCCCCCACCGCCCTGCCGCGGAACGCCCACGCCACCACTGCCCGGCGGTAGCCGGCCGCCCGGGCCGCGTCCCGGAACGCGTCCGGGTCGGCGGCCGACAGGACCTCCAGAACGTCCGCGTCCCGGGTCCACAGGAACCAAGTCTCGAGGGCGGCGAGCAGCCGTCCCCGGACAAGCGACCCGTTGATCCGACCGACTGCTTGCCCGGGTGGGGGGGCGCCGGGGGCAACCCCGTACCCAGCGAGGGCCTCCCGCCACCGCGGGACGAACGCGTCGGCCGGAGGAAACTTCCCGCCGGTCACCGTCCAGCGGAAATCGTCGATCTGGTCGAGCGTCTTCAGCAGGGCGAGTTCGACGCGGGCGCGGTCGAGCCGCGGCCGGAAGTCGTCGATCCCGCCCTCGGCGACCCGCCGCCCGGCCTCAGCCAGGGCCGCCTCCGCCCGTTCCGCCCGGTCCGCCCGGAGGGCGTCCTCGGCCTGCCCCAACAGCACCCCGACCGCCGCCCGCCCCGCCGCCACCCGGTCGGCCTCGGCCCTCGCCTTCTCCCCCTCGACCCGGGCCTGGTCCGCGTCCCGCCGCCCGTCCCACCACGCGAACGCCCCGCCGCCGGCCAGCATCAGCCCGACCGCCGCCGCCAGGGCCAACTGCACCCGCCGCCGCTTCCGCTGCTCCCGGGCCTCCGCCTCGGCCGCCGCCCGGTCCCGCTCGGTCGCCCGCAGCCGCTCCTCCACCCCCGCCCGGTACGCCGCCACCGCCTCGGCCACCGCCCGCCCGTCCGCCGGCCGGTCCGCCGGGTCCGCCGACAGGCACCGCCGGCACAGCCCGACCAACTCCGCGTCCGCCCCGCAAGCGTCGAGCCGGGCCACGGCGTCCGCAACGTCCCCGGCCGCCGCCCGCCGCAGCACCTCGCCGACCGTGTCCCCCGCGTACGGCGGGCGGCCGGTGAGGATCGCGCAGAGGATGCCGCCGAGGGCGAACACGTCGGCCCGGGCGTCCACCCGGTCCCACTCCCCGCGAGCCTGCTCCGGGGCCATGTACGCCGGCGTCCCCTTCGCCCGCCCCGCCACCGTGGCGCCCGCCGGCGAACCCGGAGCGTCAGCGACGGGGTGTCCCGCGAGCCCCGCCGCGTGCCCGCCCCGTCGCTGACGCTCCGGGTTCGCCAGGACCTTGGCCAGCCCCCAGTCCATCACCTGCACTTCCCCGAAGCTCCCGACCATGACGTTCGCCGGCTTCAGGTCCCGGTGCACCACCCCCTGCGCGTGGGCGTACCCGACCGCCTGGCACACCGCCTCGAACGCCCCGACCAGCCGCGGCCGGTCGGCCGCCGCCAGCTCGTCCGCCAGGGTGCGGCCGCGGATCAGCTTCATCGCCAGGAACGGCCGGCCGTCGGCCAGCACCCCGAGGGCGTGGACCGGCGGCACCCCGGGGTGCGCCAGCAGGGCCGTCAGCCTCGCCTCCCGGTCGAACTCGGCCGCGAACCGTGGGTCGGCTGCGAGGTGCGGCAGGACCGTCTTGACGGCGACCTCGCGGCCCAACGTCAGGTCCCGGGCGGCGTACACCACCCCATCCCGCCGCGGGCGATCTCGCCCGTGACCTCGTACCCCGGCACGTCCGGCCACGACGGGTCGCGCAGGACCGCCGGCCGCCCGTGCTGGACCACCGTGCCGGCCGTCGGCGGCCCGTGCGGGTCGGTGGGCCGGTCCGCCGGGGCGGTCTCCGGCTCGGCCCGGCGGGGCGGTTCGGGAACGGTGTACGGGTCGCGGGTGTTCTCGCCGGACATGCGTCGCCCCTCGGGGAGAGGGACATCATCGCACCGGACGGGCGGTCGTGCAACCGTCCGCCCGGAACGGAGCGACGCCGCAGGGCTTGCCCTGCGGCGTCGTGGGAGGAGCCGCCTCGGGGATTCGAACCCCGGACCCCCGCTTTACGAATCCGGGTGGCGGGTCATTTCCGGCACGGACTGGCGAAGACACCGAACGCCCCATCTCGCCACCTACCTAGAAAACAAGTGGTTCGCCCCGTAGGGTGGTTGTCGGCGGGAGACACCGGAAGACCCTCCGGGACCGCCGTTACAGCAAACACCACAGCAAACAAAACTCATGGCCCACATTCAGCGGATCCGCGTCAACCACTACGTCGACCCTGCCGGGCGGCGGTGTACTCGGGACACGCCGGGGGCCCGGAAGGTCGAGGGGCAGACGGCCTGCTACTACCTGTTCGACGGCGGCACCCGGGTGCGGAAGTTGTACGCCGACAAGCGGGCGTCGCGGCGGGCGCTCAGCGACCACGAGACGGCCAAGGAGCGGGGCGAGGCGGGGATGGCTGACCCGTTCGCCCGCAGCCGGGCCACCCCGGCCGCCGAGCTGGCGGACAAGTACCTTGCCGCCGTCGCCGCACAGCCCGGGAACCCGAAGTACCGGGCCGAGACCGCCCGCGTCCTCCGCGCGGTGTTGCAGGGGACCGCCGCCGTGAAGCTCGGCGACCTGACCCCGGAGGCGGTGAACGGCCACCTCACCGCCCTGGCCGCGGCCGGGAAGGCCCCGAACACCCGGAAGAAGCACCACTCGGCCCTGAGCGGGTTCTGCCGCTGGCTGTTCGAGAACGGGCACACCCGGGAGAACCTGATCCTCCGGGTCCCGATCCCCCGCGGTGGGGTCCGGACCGAGAAGAAGTTCCGGTCCCTGACCCTGAAGGAACTCCGCCGCCTGATCCGGGTAGCGCGGTCCCGGCCGCTGGACGAGGCACTGCGGATCCGGCGTGGCGTACGGAAGGGTGAACTCGTCGCCCGGGTGCGGGACGAGGTCCGGGCGCGGCTGACGCGCGACGGTCGGGAACGGGCGTTGGTGTACCGGACGGCCGCCTTGACGGGGTTGCGTCGGTCGGAACTCGCACGCCTCCGGGTCCGCCACCTCCGCCGCCCGAAGGCGCTCCCGTTCCCGATCCTGGACCTGCCGGCGGAGCTGACGAAGAACCGGCAGGCGGTCCGGCTGTGGGTCGTGCCCAACCTCTTTAAGCGGCTGCGGGCGTGGGTCAAGGCGACCGGCCGGGGGCCGGACGATGCCCTGTTCCGGGTGCCGGGGAAGAAGGCGTTCGTCGGCGACCGGGACGCGGCCGGGATACCGGAGTTGGCCCCCAAGGGGAAGGCGTCGTTCCACTCCCTGCGGAAGTCGGCGAACGTGTTGTTGAGGGCCGGCGGGGTGCCGGTGAACAAGCGGCGGCTGTTCATGCGGCACTCGGACATCCGCCTCACCGACAGCACCTACGACGACGCCACGCTCCTGGACCTGCGGGAACTGGTCCCGGCGCTGGAGCGGTTCAAACTCGCTTGAGTGGGTGAGCCGTGCCCGGCCGGCGCCGCCGGCCGGGCACCGTGCCGGCGCCACGGCGCGACGTGGTTCCGGGTTCGCCGGCCGGGTCACGCCCCGCGGGCCGGGCGGTCGAGCATGGCCCGGACGGCCGCGTACCCTTCCGCGGCCAGCGCCTCGTGCCCCCACGTCGTGGCGATGTTCGACACGAACGCCAGCATGTCCCCGACGGTCCGCACCCACTGCCCGATGTCGTGCCACAGGGACAGGTCCTCCTTGCCCAGCGACTTCACCCGGCCGTACCGCCGGTCGTACTCGCGCTGCCAGTGGTCGGCCCAGTCGCACCGGCCGTCGTCGCCGTCGATCCCGAGGTCGTCCTCCAGGACGCACGGGACCACCCGGTCGGCGAAGTCGGCCGCGTCCCCGAGCGACCGCTGGTAGACGGCGTGCAGCTCGCTCATGCAGTACACCGACCGCAGGTACTTCCTCGACAGCACCAGCACCACCCGGCCGGACCGGCCGACGGTCTTCACGAAGTCGCGGATCAGCCCGCAGTTCGCCAACTCGTTCACGTCCCGGCGCGGGACGTACCCCCAGCCCCGCATCGCCTCTTCCAGCCCGCCGACGAACTCCCTCCGAACCCGGCCCCGGTCGTCCCGGTCGTCGCCGTGGGCGTACGAGATCGCGACCTCCTGCCGGCCGTCGGCCGGCGCGGCGGGCCGCACCACCGCCCAGTCCGGCTCCTCCCCGCCGGCCGACTTCCCGGCCCTCCCGACGTGACCCCGCAGCCAGTTGGCGAGGTCGTCCGCCCCGGAACCCCAGGCGCGGACCGTGACCGTCCCGCCGCCGGGGCCGTCCCCGGGGCCGCCGCGGGCGGCGTCGACCCGGGCGCAGGTCCCCGTCCGCCCGTCGTCGATGAAGCAACCCCACCGCCAGTACCGGGCGTCCTCCCCGAACCGCTGGCCGACGCCCGCCAGGACGGAGCGGAGCACCCCGTCGTGAAGGAACCGGAACCGGGCGGTCGCGGTGACCGCCGGGGGCTCCTTCGGCGCGAACCGCTCGACGCCCCGGGCGGCCGCGGTCGGGAGCAATTCCGGGGCGACGTACAGCGGCTCCGGCCCGGCCCCGAGGTCGCACGCCCCGATCTGGAAGCAGATGCCGCACTCCTGCATCATCGCCAGGAACAGCCGCTGCTCGTCCACCGCCCGCTGCTGCCAGGCGAGGTCCGCGAGGTCGAGCCGGGTGAACCGGCCGTTCTCCCGCAGCACCGGCAGCACCCGGACGCGGTCGAGCAGGGTGTAGATCGCCCCGAGGGCCCACTCCTTGTCGAGGATGACCCGGTCCGGCCACACCCCCGGCCGGTGGATCACGACCCCGGTGTCGTCGAAGAACGCGAGCAGGTCGTCCCGCGCCTCGTCCCGGGGAGCGACCCCGCACTCGTCGCAGACGGCGCCGAACTCGTCCCGGGTCAGGAACGGGCGGCGGTCCGCCCGGAGCCGGGCGCGGACCGCCGCCCACGTCCGCCCGACGGGCCGGACGGCCTCGGCCGCGAGCAGGTCGCCGACGGCCTGTTCCACGGCCGCCCGGAGGGTGCTCAGCCCGCGGTCGGTCGCCCCGCTGACGGCCAGGACCGGGGCCCGCAGCCCGGGGGCGTCCGCCACCCGGGCGTCGTCGCCGGGCCGGTCGGCCCGGGCCTGGGCGACCAGGACGACGTGGTCCCGCCCGGCCACGGCGGCCGCGTAGTCGAGCCAGTACGGGAGCGGGCGGTCCCCGTCTCGCTCGGCGTCGGGGTGCCACAGGACGAGGAGGACGGCCGGCCCGCCGAGGAACAGGGCGTGCGACCCGTGGTACACGTCCTGCCCGCCGAAGTCCCACAGGTGGGCGCGGACCGGGTGGGTGGGGTGCGGCACTCGCAGGGCGAGGTCGTGGACCCGGACCCCGTGCGTGCTGTCCGTCGGCGTGGCGTACGGCTCGTCCCGCAGCCGGAGGCACAGCTTCGTCTTCCCGACCCCGCCGTTGCCCAGGACGAACACCCTCACCTCCAGCCCCGGGGCGTCTCCGGCCGCCAGGTCCCGGTAGTACCCGCGGACCGCGCCGGCGGCGTTCCCGCCCGGCCCCGCCGGGAACAGTTCGGGCGGCAGGTCCCGGCACCCGCACCCGCGGAGGAGGAGTTCGTCGAGTTCCTCGACCAGCGGCCGCAGCGGGGCGAACGCCCGGACCCGCTGGCAGCCCTCGAGGCCGAGCCGCACGAGGTACTCCAGGCCGGCCAGCGGGGCCAGGTCCGTGACCGGGGTGTCGCGCAGGTCGAGCTCCCGCAGGCTGGTCAGGCCGGCGAGCGGGGTCAGGTTCTCCGCCGCGGTCCCGCCCAACTTGAGGGTCAGCAGCCCGTCCCGGCCGGCCAGCGGGGACAGGTCCGCGACCCGCCGGCAGTCGCTCAAGTCGAGTACCGCAAGGTGGGATAGTCCGGCCAGCGGGGAGAGGTCGGAAAGGGACTCGCACCCGGACAGGTTGAGGGCGGTCAGCCCGGTCGCCCCGGCGAGCGGGGACAAGTCCGACAGGAGCCGACACCCGCCCAGGTCCAGGGCCTGGAGGAGCGGCAGGGCCCCGACCGGGCCGAGGTCGGTCAGCACCGGGTCGCGGTCCGGCTCCGGTTCCCACCGCACCGCGTCCCGGTCGGCGACCGGCCGGGACCGCCCGAGGGCGAGCACCCGGAGGCCGGCGAGTCGGCCCACCTCGTCCGGCAGGCGGCCGAGGTTGAGGTCGCCCAGGTCGAGGACGGCCGCTCCCGTCTCCGCGGCGCGGGCGATGCGGTGGCGGGCCTCGGCGGCGGGGGTCATCGGCTCTCCCGCGGGTCAGCCCGGCCACTTGAACGCGATCTGCCTCCCGGCCACGTTCACGCTGTTGACCACCAACTCCACCGCCTCCCCCATCGCGAGCGTCCGCCCGGCCGGCACGCCCAGGATGTTGCCGACCAGCCCCTGGCACTCCGCGAACGGGCGTCCCTTCCCCTTCGGGTCGGCGACGACCGTGGCCGTCACCCGTGCCCCCGGCCTGAGTTGCGGGCCGACCGCCACCGGGGCGGGGGCCGACACCCGCGGCCCGGCCGGGGCGGCCTTCCCGGCGACGTGGTCCTTGAACCGCCCGGGCAGGTCTGCTCGGAGGTATTCGAGCAACTCGGAGAGGAAGGCGCGGCTCGTCGCCAGGTCCGGCAATTCGGCCGCCGGGAACGCCGCCACCCGGGCCACCAGTTTCCCGTCCGCCCCGCGGCCGAGGTGGTACAGCACCGGCGAGGAGTGCCGGTCGTGGACGTGCCACCCCGGGCGGAACTCGCCGCTGGTCGGCGCCCCGACCCGCCGCGGCAGGCCGAGTGCCTTCTTCTTTAGCTGATGCTTGTACCCCTTGGCGAACCCCTGGGCGGCCGCCGCCAGCTGGTCCAGGGCCAGCCACCAGTTCGTGCCCCCGGTCGGGATGTCCTCGAGGGTGACGAGTTGCTCCAGCGCCGGCGACCCGGCCAGCGCGTCCTGGAAGCTCGCCGCCCCGCGGCCGAACGGGCCGCGGAACTCGGCGGCGGCCCGCTTGACCGCGGCCAGGTCGAACCCGGGCAGGTCGGCGAACGACCCGAACCCCTTCCGGGCCTTCGCCCCGACTCCCCCGAAGTGGCACAGCAAACCGAGCGCGGCCGGCGCCTGGCCGAGCAGCAGGTCGGCCCCGAGGGGGATCGGCTTGTCCTTGTCAGTGGCCGGTTGCAGTTGCCCGGGCCGGGCGGACAGCGACACCGCCCACTTCGTCCCCGGGGGGAGGTAGTGGCGGCGGACCTGCACCCCCTCCTTCCTCTCGTCCATCCCGTACGAGTGGTACGTCAGCCCCTGCGACGTCTTCCGGTCGGGGGTCGGCGGCAGCCGGTTCGCCCGGATGACGTCCTGCCGGTCGAACGGCTGCGGCACGACGGGGCCGGCGGCCGTGACCGTCACCCGGACCGCCCCGCCGCGCTTCGTGTCGCCCCAGACGGCCGCCTCCATCCGCTTCAGCGTCGGCACGTCCACGAACCCGGCGTGCATCGTCCGCCACCACCACCGCAACTGCCCGCGGAGCGTCGCCGGTCGCAGGTCGCAGTCCTCCCGCTGCTGGCTCGCCCCGGCCAGGAACGCCGGCGTGACCAGCTCCAGCGTCGCGGTGAACTCCGGGCGGGTCGGCGACGCCGCCGGCCGCGGGGCGTCCTCGATCGCGAAGTGCCCGTACCCGGTGGCGGTCTTCGCCCCGCACCCGAGCACCGTCAACCCGCCGACGAGCCACCCCTTCGCTAGTTCGACGTCGGCCGCGGGGACGTCGTCCCGCCGCGGGGCGACGGCGAACCGGAACGGCACCCCGGCGGGGACGCTCAGGAAGTACACCGGCACCGGGTCCTCCCAGTCGCCGGGCGGCTCGCCCTTCGAGTAGTACTCGGGGTGGTGGCTGTTCAGGATGTCGGTGGCGAGCCGCGGCCACACCTTCGGCCAGGCGTCGTGGAACACGACCGACCCGGCCGCCGACCCGGCCTTCTCGGTGAACCCGAACACGCGGCGGACGTCGTCCGGGGTGGCGGCGGCGACGGTCTCGGCGAAGGCGCGGGCCAGCCCTTTCAGCCCGCTGCCGGGGAGGTAGGTGAAGCCGTACAGCGGGTGGAGGCAGATGCCGGCGTTCTCCAGGGCCGACGCCCGGGCGAGGTGGAGCGTCAGCGGCCCGGCCGTGGTGCCGGTGAACGCCACCGCCCCCGCCGTCGCCCTCTCCCACCGCCGCACGAGGTCGTCGAACGGCAACCCCGGCGGCGGGGCCGCGGACAGCCGGACGACCTGCTCGACGGTCGGCTTCTGGACGCGCTCCGAAAGCCCCCTGGTGGCGCCGGCGTCGTCCCACGAGAGGGCGAACTTGTCGAGCACCAGCCCGGGGTGGACGCCGACCAGCCCGGTGTGGTCGGCGCACGCCCGCAGCAGCCCGCGGACGCCCTGCGGCAGGGGCACGATGAGCGGCATCAGTCGGTCTCCGTCTCGGTGCTCAGGTCGTTCGCCTCGCAGAACCGGTTCAGCCACTGGAGGTACGCCAGGGCCTCGTCGGTCGCCTGCCGGAGGTAGTCGGAGTCCCCGAGGACGACGGCCTTCAGCAGCGCCTCGTCGGGCCGGGTGAGTTGCTTCCGCACGTCCTCGGCGGGCCTCACGACGCCGAGCACCCAGTCGCCGAGGGCGGCCAGGAGCTTCGGGGCGTAGTCCTTCGCCCGGAGGAAGGCGAGGGCCTGGCCGAGGCCGGACGCGACGATGCGGGTCGGCATCTTGCGGGCCTGCCCGCCGAACTTCTTGGCCTCCTCGGGCTTGAGCTGCGCCTTCGCGTCCTCGACCGCCTTCATCGCGTGCCGGGCCCGGCGCTGGTCGAGGGTCTGTTGCGGCGGGGTGGTCGTGGGCTGCGACACGTCAGGGCCCCTTTCCGTCGGTGAGGTGGGCGAAACAGAGTCCCTTGCCGACCGTCTCGTCCCCGCCGATCTGGATGACCGGCTGCCGGGCGAGCTGCCTCGCGACGTACTCCAGCACGCCCTCGGCGCTCTTCGCGTGGTCGCCCTTCCGGCTCGGGTTGGCGAGGGCGACCGAGTACAGCAGCGTCTCGGCCGGCAGCACCTCCTGGTAGAACAGGGCCCCGGCCTTCACCGTCTTCGTGTCGTAGTCCAGCCCGACCCGGGCGACGATCTCGGCGGCGTACCGGGCGTAGTGGGTGAACGCGTCGTCGCCGACCACCGCCAGGTGCGTCCGCAGTCGGCCCCGGGTCAGTTCGTCGGTCGTGGCGTTCGCGGCGAACCACCCGGCGACCGCGTCGCAGGTCCCGCTCGCCGTGTACTCGAACTCCTCCAGCACCACCTTGTCCTTCCCGACCCGCAGCGGGCTGGCCTCGGCGCACAGCAACTGCTCGTCGGCCAGGGTCGTCGGGACCCCGGCGACCCCGTCCGCCCCGGCCAGCTTCAGGTCCCGGTTCAGCCGCACCAGCACGGCCGGGCAGGTCACCCAGGCGAACACCCCGCGGAGCGACCGGACCGGGAACGCGGCCAGCCGGGCGTCGGTCACGGCCAGCGCCCCGGCGTGGTCGGACGCGTTATCGGCCTTCCCGGGGCCGAACACCGCGACCAGGTCCTGGTCGTCCTCGTTCGTGACCCGCCGCCGCGATCGCTTCAGTTCGGTGACCTTCCGGCCGTCCCTCTCGACCTCGTGGAACTCGTCGGCGTACCCCGCCTTCGCGGCCTCCCGGCAGTTGTCCCGGAGGACGCCCTTGATCGCCGACCCGGGGATGGTCGGCCAGTGGGTGTGCCGCTCCCGCTGGACCGGGAGGTCGACCACCCCGAGGGCGGTGCCGCTGCCGGGGTGGAGCCCGGTCTGGGCGTGGAGGAACAGCAGGCGGGCGGCCTGCCGGGGCGGCTCAGGCGTCATCGGTCCAGACTCCTTGCAGGTGGCACCCGTACCCGAACTCGTCGGGCTGCTCGGGGACGGGGTCGGGGGTGTCGAGGAAGTAGACGCTGCCGGCGGGGGAGGCGAACCGGGTCGGCTTCGGCCCGCCCTTCGCGAGGTCCCAGCCGGAGATGGCGACCGGCGAGTTCACCGCCGCCGCAACGCACCCCTCCGGGACGTACGGCTGGCCGCCGGCCGTCGTGACGGACGGGGTGGTGAGCAGGAGGAACGACTTCTTCCCCGCCTGCGGCGCGTACGCGGGGAACTCGAACGGCTCGACCTCGCGGACCGCGACCCGCTTCCCCTCGCCGCCGAACGCCAGGAACCCGACTCCGGTCAGGGCGTCGGTCGGGGCGGCGTCCGGAAGGTCGACCTCGGCGTAGAACCCGAAGCTGTCCTCCTGTCGGCCGCAGGCCCGCTTCATTGCCAGGAATTGGATGCCGTAGATCTCGCCGTCGCCGGCGGTCAGGGCGTCGGGGTTGATGCCGATGCCGGTCCGGGTGTCGAAGTCGTAGAACTCGCCGGCCTTGTGAATCCTCTTCTCCTCCGGAACCCCGCCGGCGAGGAACGTCTTCAGACCCGAGGCTCGAACTGTGGTCTCCCCCGGCCGTCCGCCGGCAACCTCCTCCGCCCGATCCAGCGAATCGAGGAAACCGCTCGCCGGCTCGGTCGCCACGTACTCTCGCGTCCCCGCCGTCCGCTCCAGCCACAGCGGCCGGCCAGGGCCGGCCCACCCCGGCAACCCGCCCTCCTTCAACGGCTTCAGGCGCAGGACGTCGGGAACGCCGGGCTTATTCTCGCCCTTCTTGGGTGTCTGGAGGGTCGCCGGGACCGGCAGGAACACGTCGAGGTCGATCTTTCGTCCCGGGTCTGGCAGGCGGCAGAGCCACGGGCCGCGGAACCTCACCCCGCCGATCCAGGCGCAGTCGGGGAACGCCGCCGCGACCGCCGGGGCGAACGCCCCGAGATCCTTCATCGCCGGCTTCAGCCGGGCGAAGTCGCACCCGTATTTCTCGAGCAGGGCGGTGCGGACGGCCCCGGCGAGGACCTGCGGGGTCGGCAGCCCGGACACGACCTTCGAGGCGGCGGCGAACGGCCGGCCGTCGCGGAAGAACAGCACGTCGAGCGGTTCGAGGCACAGGCCGACGCGGGTGCTCATGCGTCCCTCCCGCGGGCCAGGAACGAGGCGGTCTGGAGGAGCGTCACGAAGTCGGTGATCGCCTCCCCGTCGGTCGCCGCCTTCTTCCGCTGCCGCAGCCGCCACGCCTGCCGGTCGGGGTCGAGGAACCGCCCCAGGTAGTCGCCGAACTGTGCCCGCAGCCCCGCGGCGGGGAACCGCACCCGGGTGCCGTCCTCGGCGCGGCCCAGCTGGCGGCCCAGTTCCAGCCGGAACATGTCCCGGTCCTCGCCGATCACCGGCAGGTCGCCGCGGAGCTTGTACGCCCACCGGTCGGACGCCCCCTTCTCCAGGAAGCCGTCCACCCAGCCGGCGACCGTGCGGACGAACCCCCACGGGACGAGGGCGGTGGAGTGCTCGCCAGACCGGCGGCAGACGGTCACCTGCAGGGCGTTCCGGCCGGCGGCCTTCGCCTTCTTCTCGGCGTCCCGGGCCTGCTCCAGGACGAACCGCAGGTCTTCCTTGTAGTGGGCGACGACCAGTCCGCCGCTGATCGTGGCCGGTTCGTCGCCCGGCAGCCCCCGCTCCCAGTTCGCGGCGAAGGCGGCGTTGATCTCGCCGACGCAGGCCAGGGCGGTCTCGGTCGGCAGTACGCAGATCGCGTCGTCGCCGCCGGCGTAGATCAACTCGCCGAAGTGCCTCGTCACGATCGGGTCGATCACCTTCAGGGCGAAGGTGGCGAGCGCGGCGCTGACCGCGCGGTAGGCGCCGGCACTCGTCGCGGCGTTGAACCGGTCGCCCATCCGGTCGCCGTCGAACACGAACACGGCGTAGTACGTCGGCGGCTTCCCCTCGGCCTCCTTCCGCTTCTTGCGCCCGATGACGTCCCAGACCGGCTGGGGGACCTTCCGTTCGTCCTCGTCTCCCTTCGGCGGCTCGCGGGTCGGCCAGTGCAGCCACTGCCCGCTCCAGTCGTCGTGGTCCCGGGCGACCCGGTTCGGACTCAGTTCCTCGCCGGTCCGGAGCCACTTCGCCGCGGCGACCGTGGCGGAGTCCTGGAATTTCAAGTCTCGCACGTCCCGCTTGAACATCTCCTTCGTGGCGAAGTGGTGCGCCCACGCGAACCGCTTCACCAGGCTGACGGCACACAGCCGCTCGTTGCGGGTCACCTTACTGCCGTGCGAGTGCCAGCCGACCGCGGCCGTCGCCCAGAAGTCCCCGACCTCGCCGAGCTTGCCCGGCCCGAGGTGTTCGAGCGTGCCCAGGAGGGTGTCCTTCTGCGGCACCTCGCCGGCGGGAATCTTCGGGGCGTACACGGGGAAGTGCCGGCGGTTCTTCGCCGCCGCGAGCATCCTCTGCGCGACCTGGTGCCGGTCCGCCCACAACTCCCCGCTTGCCTTGCCGAGCAGCGCTGTGACCCGGTCGGTGCCGTACTCGTCCTGCGGCAGCACGGCCGTGTACGCCTCGAAGAACTGCCCGACCTGGAGGTCCCACAGGTCGTACGGGTCGAGGTTCTTGCCCGGCCCCTTCCCGCCGAGGAACGCCTTCACGTCGTCGGCGATCTGCTTCCACGCGCCCCGGCACGCCTCCTCGGCCGCCTCGGCGATCTTCCGGGCGGCCGTCTCGCCGCCGTCGACCTCCGCGAGGAAGCGGTTCGGGATGCACGGCTCCAGGACGGCGTCTTCAGCCTTCGTCCCCGGCTTCCACCGTGCCAGCGGCAGGTCGGCGTAGCTCGGGAACACGATCGCCCCCGGCCCCGCCGCGCCGGCGACGTGCTCCATCGCCCGGAAGGTGAGGTAGCTGAGCAGGAACGACCCGGACCACAGGTCGCGGACCGTGCGGGCGGCCTCGATGAACCGCTGGACCGGGCCGAGCGTGAACAGGACGAACGACTTGTTGGTCATGGGCGAGCCGACCCGTGTGAGCGAATGTCCGACTGGTATACCGCATCGGCGGGCGGAGTGGTGACAAATCCGGGCGGGGCGGGGGGAAAAATTGGCCGCGGAAATGAACCCGCCGGCCCGGCGAATACTCCCTCTGACGGCCGGCACCCACGCCGCCGACCGCGACCCTCGGCTGTGCGACCCGACTCGAGCGACCGCTCCGGTCACCCGCACGACCTCACGAGGTGTCGCACGTGAACGAGTTCCGCCTGCCGGTCCCCGACGGCGAGCTGATGTCCCTGGCCCGCCGCGCCGCCGGCGGGGACGCGGGCCTGGCCGACGAGGCCGCCCAGCACGTCCGGGTGAAGGTGTTCCGCGGCCGGTACGACCCGGCCCGGCCGTTCGTCCCGTGGGCCCGGACCGTCCTCCGCCGGTACTGCCTGGACGCCCGCCGGCCCCGCCTCCGGGCGGCCGGCGGGGGCGACGTCCCCGACCCCGCCGACCCGCGGCCCGACCCGACGACCGCCGACACCCGGCTCGACCTCGCCGCCCCGTTCGGCCGCGACGACCTGCGGGCGGTCCGGGGGTGGAAGCCGCGCCCGCGGTTCGTCCTGCTCGGGTGGCACGGCCTGTGGGGCAAGCTCCCGCCGGCCGACCGGGACCGGACCCTTGCCGCCGTCCGCCCGGCCGTGCCGTTCCCCGTCGCGGACTTCTTCGCCTGGCCCGACCGGGACCGCACCCGGTACCTCGCGGCCGCCCTGCGGGTCGGGTCGAACACCGTCACCCAGGTCCGGGTCCGCGGGCGGGGGCGGCTCGCCGCCCTGCGGTTCGTCCGGGGGTTGCGCGGGGGCTGACCCCGGTCACGGGCGGTACGGGCGGAGGAGGCGGTCGAGTTCCCCCTCGAACCCGGGACACTCGGCCTCCTCTGCCGGATCCGCCCCGGGCACCGGGTATCGCGGCGGCTGCCCCGGCCATGTGAACGGGAGCACGGCGAGCCGGGCGGCCTCGGCCTCCCGCCGTGCCTGGTGCATGGTCGGGAACCACGGCTGGCCGGCCCGGGCGGAGTACAGGGGGAGCACCACCGCCAGCCGGGCCAGCTGCGACCCGGTCTCCCGCAGCCGGTGGAGGCGGGCGTCCAGGTCCCGCACGTCCACCGCGGCCGACTTGCACTCCAGGTGGACGAGCACCCCGTTGGTCAGCACCAGGAGGATGTCGAACTCCGCCGCCCGCCGGTGGGGGGTCTCCTGCCGGGCGACCGCGACGTTCGCCCAGGCCGACCGCACCCCCGGGTGGCCGGCGTCCGCCAGCCACCGGCGGACCCGCCGGCCGACGGCCCGCTCGAACGCGTCGTCGATCCGCGGGGGCGGGGCCGCCCCGGCGGCCGCCTGCCCGGCCGCCCAGCGGGCCGCCTCGTCCAGGTTCAGGGTGCCGTGGTACAGCCCGGCCAGGGCTTGCGGGTTCGCCCCCGCCCGCACCTGCGCGACCGCCCGCTCCCACCGGACGAAGGCCGCCCGGGCCAAGCCCTGAAGGTCGGCGTACGGCACCCGCTCCCCGGCCGGGGGGACCGCCGCCCGGGCGTGGTGGGCGGCGTGGAGCGCGTACGTGTGCTCCTCGTCGGCCCCGTACAGTTCGTGCCCGAAGTCCGCGGGCAACTCCTCCGGCCAGAGCCGGACGTGCCGGCTGTCGGACGCGAACGTGTACCCGCTCAGCCGGAGGACGTCCGGCAGGTCCAGCGGGGCGGGCCGGTCGGGGTCCGGGGCGCCCCGGTACGGCCGGACCTCCGGGGGAGCGTCGAGGGCGGCCGGGTACAGGCTGTGGACGGCCGGCCGCTCGTCCCCGTACAGGAGCCGCGGGGCCAGCGGGCTGAGGCCGTTCAGCAGCCCGACCGGGGACAGCTTCGTCCCCCCGTTCGCGACCAGGAAGACCGCCTCGTACTGGCCGCGGGCGGCCGCCGCGAACGCCCCCAAGGCCGCGGCCAGCGACACCGGGTCGTTCAGGTGCGGGACCCGGACCGTGTCGGCGGTGAACAGCCCGCGGTCCTCCAGGAGCGAGCGCGGGGGGTCGGTCCAGTTCGCCCGCCCGGCCTCGTCGCTCTCCACCCACAGGGCGTGGTCCCCGGGCCGGGAGTGCTCCAGCACCGGCGGCAGGTTCGCCACCTTCTGCCCGGTCGACACCAGTACGAACAGGTTCATCGGGCGCTCCGCGGGGGCATCACGACCACACCCGGCTTACGCGGCCGGCGGGTCGGGGGTGACGGCGAACGGTTCCGCCGGCCGGCGTCACGCCCCCGCCCCGGGACGCGTATACCGGATACCACACGCCCGAGGGTTCCGCCATGCCCCGCCCGATCCTTTTGTGCACCGTCGGCACGTCCCTGCTGAACCCGGCCAACGCCGGCGGCCGGCACACCCGCGCCGGGACGACCGACTGGGCCGCCGTCGGCCGGGACCTCGCCGCCCTCGCCCCGACCGACCGGGGGTGCGGGGCCGAGGTGAACTCGGTCGCCAGCCTCGTCTCCGCCGGGCACGTCTCGCCGGGCGCCGGCGTCTTCCTCCTCCACTCCGACACCGCCGACGGGCGCGGGGTGGCCGCCGCCCTGGGCGACCTGTTCCGCGGCCGCGGGCACGCCCCGGCCGAGGCCGTCCCGGTCCCGGACCTGCAGGACGCCGACCCGAAGCGGTTCCGCACCCGGGGCCTTCGGAACCTGGCCAAGCTGCTCGCGGCGAAGGTCCGGGAGTACGGCCCGGCCGCCTGCGCGGTGAACGCCACCGGCGGGTACAAGGCCCAGATCGCCGTCGCCGTGCTGATGGGGCAGGCGGTCGGGGTGCCGGTGTACTACATGCACGAGAAGTTCGCCGAGGTGATTGCCTTCCCCCCGCTGCCGGTCGCGTTCGACTTCGAGGTGTGGATGCGGGCGAGCGGGCTGCTGGCCGCCCTGGAGGCCGGGCCGCACCCGCGGGCGGCGCTCGCCGGCGACTGGGACGAGCGGTACGAGAGCCTGGTGGAGGGGACGCCGATCGACGGGGTCGAGTACCTGGAGTTGTCGGCCGCCGGGCAGATCTTCCACGACACGTTCCGGGAGCGGTTCCGGACCGCCCGGGACCGGGTGCTGCCGCCGCCGGCCGCGGCCAAGCGGCCGCCGAAGCTGACCGACCACGGGGTGGTGAACCGGCTGCGGGCGGGGCTGACCCGGTTCCTGGAGGAGGTGACGGCGGCGGTGCCGGCGGTGGAGGGGTGCGAGACGACGTACTGCAACCCGGACCTGCCGGACGCGACGCGGTTCCGGGCGAAGGGGGATGGGGTGGAGGGGGTGTACTCGGACGGGACGGCCACGGTGAAGTTCCGGGTGGACACGACCGCCGGGACGGCCGGGCAGCGGGACGCGGTGGTGGCGGCGCTGAACCTGTGGCTGTCCGCCCGGGGGTGAAATCCGGCGGGCGGGTGCTTGCGTCGGCGGCGCGACCCGGTTACCGTTTGGTGTGCCGGCCGGCCCACGGCCGTGCGAAGGTCTTTGATAACTTGGGCGGTTTGCATGCGACGGGGTCGAGTGCCCACCCCCCTTGGAGGGGTTAAAACCCGGGGGGGGTTGGGCAACTTCGGAAGTCCGGCCGGGTCAACGGCTTCGGCCGGAAATGGGTCTCCCGCGGCCCAAGGCCGATGGGAGAGCGAATGTCAGAAAGCAGGGGGGTTGGGCAACGAGGCTTACCAAGCCCTAAAAATCGTAGGCGACGCGGAGGGGTCCGTCGCAGAGATGGGGGGCCGCACTGCGGCCATTGAAACTTGCGGTGGTTGCCCTCCGCGACGTTGGCTTCGTACCGTCGCAGAGATGGGGGGCCGCACTGCGGCCATTGAAACCTGACGTTGGTGATCCAGGTGTTGCCACCCGGATTCCGTCGCAGAGATGGGGGGCCGCACTGCGGCCATTGAAACGATTAGGAGATGTACACCGTCAGTTGCTGCACCGAAGCCGTCGCAGAGATGGGGGGCCGCACTGCGGCCATTGAAACGTGCTCTTCCGAGAGCTGTCGCAGCTCCCTCCCGAGGTCGCAGAGATGGGGGGCCGCACTGCGGCCATTGAAACCGGCAGCGGGTACACCGACGGCAGTACCCGCGCCTCGAGTCGCAGAGATGGGGGGCCGCACTGCGGCCATTGAAACCACCAACGCGATGTTGGTGTAGCGGCCATCGTTCTCGGCGTCGCAGAGATGGGGGGCCGCACTGCGGCCATTGAAACATGTTCGGGTTCAAAAACATGGGTCCGACGGACCCGCCGGGTCGCAGAGATGGGGGGCCGCACTGCGGCCATTGAAACTGTATTTCAGCAGACGTAAGCGCGACGCTGCTGCGTCGCAGAGATGGGGGGCCGCACTGCGGCCATTGAAACGTTCTCAACCCGGACGGTGCTGCCACCGACTTCACCAGTCGCAGAGATGGGGGGCCGCACTGCGGCCATTGAAACGCGTTGCTGTCGTCGTAGTCGCCGTCGGTGTCGTTGTCGTCGCAGAGATGGGGGGCCGCACTGCGGCCATTGAAACAAGTGCCGCCGGTAGACCCGCCAGTCCGACCAGCGGTAGGTCGCAGAGATGGGGGGCCGCACTGCGGCCATTGAAACTTGCACGCACTGAATGGCGCGACAGGGGGCCTGGCAGGTCGCAGAGATGGGGGGCCGCACTGCGGCCATTGAAACGTGTCGGACACCACGGAGACGACGCCTTTCGGATACGTCGCAGAGATGGGGGGCCGCACTGCGGCCATTGAAACGTCTACTGCCAGCCGGTTCAGCCGCGCTGGTGCCCGCGTCGCAGAGATGGGGGGCCGCACTGCGGCCATTGAAACCTTTTATTGTCAGGCGGCGCGGGTGGACTTCACCCATTCGTCGCAGAGATGGGGGGCCGCACTGCGGCCATTGAAACGGATCGACAGGAGCAGCGGCCCGTACTGGTCGCCCAGTCGCAGAGATGGGGGGCCGCACTGCGGCCATTGAAACCAGCTCCGCCGCCGCTTCCGCAACGCACCTCTCCGCGTGTCGCAGAGATGGGGGGCCGCACTGCGGCCATTGAAACTTGGCCGAGGCGACGTTGGTCACCTCCGTGGCGGAGTAGGTCGCAGAGATGGGGGGCCGCACTGCGGCCATTGAAACCAGCATGTAGTCTCCCGGCTCCGCGTTGACCAGGTTCCGCCCCGTCGCAGAGATGGGGGGCCGCACTGCGGCCATTGAAACCAGCGCGGCGTCGAGCTCGTCCTCATCGAAGTCCAGCGTCGCAGAGATGGGGGGCCGCACTGCGGCCATTGAAACTGAGATTCGTCACCTTCAGCTCCCAGCCCGCCAGGCGTCGCAGAGATGGGGGGCCGCACTGCGGCCATTGAAACATGCCACCCCGGTATATCCTCCCGCCGAGAGCATGGCGGGCGTCGCAGAGATGGGGGGCCGCACTGCGGCCATTGAAACGCCGCCCACTGGAGGTCACCCTCCGCCTCGTTGCTCTGGGTCGCAGAGATGGGGGGCCGCACTGCGGCCATTGAAACGATGAAGCCCAGGAAGGTGCCGATGACGGCGCCCATCACGTCGCAGAGATGGGGGGCCGCACTGCGGCCATTGAAACTCGGCGGGACGGGCAGCTTGGGCCGCTCCGGCTCCTGTCGTCGCAGAGATGGGGGGCCGCACTGCGGCCATTGAAACCAGTGGCCTGTTTTGGTTCAAGCGCGGGTGCGCTCGAGTCGCAGAGATGGGGGGCCGCACTGCGGCCATTGAAACCCCGCGACGGCGCCCTCAAGCCCGCGTGGAACGCCACGTCGCAGAGATGGGGGGCCGCACTGCGGCCATTGAAACGCCCGGACCATGACCGCGCGGCCGATCCGCCGCGCGAAGTCGCAGAGATGGGGGGCCGCACTGCGGCCATTGAAACCGGTTCATCTTCAGGCGGTAGGGGGTGAACCCATCCTTGTCGCAGAGATGGGGGGCCGCACTGCGGCCATTGAAACTCGAGCTTGACGAGGTCCTTGTTCCACTCGCTTTGGTGTCGCAGAGATGGGGGGCCGCACTGCGGCCATTGAAACAGGGTGCGGAGGTGGCTGAGGGTCACTTCGGGTAGGTCGCAGAGATGGGGGGCCGCACTGCGGCCATTGAAACTCCGTCTTGAGAGCGGCCTGCTCCGCGAGGAGCTTGCCACGTCGCAGAGATGGGGGGCCGCACTGCGGCCATTGAAACTAGCCTTGCACGGTCGTCTCCTGTCCTGGGACGCGTGTGTCGCAGAGATGGGGGGCCGCACTGCGGCCATTGAAACTTTACCGGGCCGGGACGTGTGCGGCCCCGGGGGAAAGTCGCAGAGATGGGGGGCCGCACTGCGGCCATTGAAACGGGCCGATCGGGTGCCGGCCGCGGGCGACGACGCGGCAGCCGTGGCGTCGCAGAGATGGGGGGCCGCACTGCGGCCATTGAAACACTCGCACCTTGAACCCGTCCCGGGCCGCGGCGAGGTCGCAGAGATGGGGGGCCGCACTGCGGCCATTGAAACGGGGGGTTGGTGCGGTTCGGGGGGCTTACTCGGTGACTGTCGCAGAGATGGGGGGCCGCACTGCGGCCATTGAAACCCGGTCTCCCGGAGGGCGTCGAACCACGCGGCGGCGGTCGCAGAGATGGGGGGCCGCACTGCGGCCATTGAAACTTCCTCCGGCCCGCTGGGTTCAGGTCCGACTCTTGGCGTCGCAGAGATGGGGGGCCGCACTGCGGCCATTGAAACCGAACTCGTGCGCAACGTTGCGCAGGAACTGCTTGACGTCGCAGAGATGGGGGGCCGCACTGCGGCCATTGAAACATGTGGGGTCAGGTTACAGTGACAGCTAGTCACTTCCCGTCGCAGAGATGGGGGGCCGCACTGCGGCCATTGAAACCAGAACACCTTGCGCTTGCCGCGCAGGGAGGTGAACTTCGTCGCAGAGATGGGGGGCCGCACTGCGGCCATTGAAACGACTTGAGGTTGGTGACGCCGATCTGCTCGTAGAAGCCGCCCCCCGCAAGCGCCGACGCCCGCCGGAGAACCCGGCGGGCGTCGGCGCTCACACACCACCCGAGCACGGTCAGGCCGGGGCCGGCGGGTACACCGGCTCGTACACCCCCTTGTCCCGGTCCCAGTTGTACAGCCTGCAGGACACCATCTCCCGCAGCCGCCCGCCGACCGCGAACCCGAGCGCCACCGGGCAGTGGAAGAACAGCCCCACCCGCCGCCGGGTCCCGAACCGCTGCACCGCCCGGACCGACACGTCCACCGCGTCCCGCCACGCGTGCCCGCCGGCCAGCGCGTACCCCCCGGCCTCCGACCGCGGCCCGTCCACCCACACCAGCCACGGCTCGGCCCCTGCCGGCCGCCCCGCCGACCAGAACTCCAGGACCGCCCGTTCCGCCCGCCGGCCCGGCTCGCCGGCGAACTGCAGCAGCACCGCCACCTCGTCCGGCAGTCCCAGCCCGGCGCCCGCCGGCCCGAACAGCCACGTGCCCGCGTACCCCGACGGGTCGGCCGGCAGCCCGCAGTACTCCCGCCCGCCGGCGTCCAGCCGCACCGCCCCTCCCAGCTCCGCGGCCGCCGCCGCCACGGTCGTCGGCGGGCCGGCGAGCAGGTCCGGCAGGGCGCGGACGTCCGGGGCCGGCGCCCCGAGCGCCCGCAGCAGGGCGCGGAGGTTCGGGCCGTAGTCGGCGCGGAAGTCGGTCACCTGCCGCCGCTGCCAGGCCGCCGGCAGGTCCCGGTGGTCGCCGCCGACCAGCAGGGTGTGGACCGGCTTGCCGGCGGCCAGCGCGGCGGCGAGTTCCTTCCCCACCTCCGGAGACCCCGCCGCCTCCGGGGAGGCGAGCAGCAGGAAGTGCGAGCACCCGGCGACGGCCGCGGCGACGTCGGCCGCCCAGTCGGGGGAGTCGGTCCGGATGTGGGGGTCGCGCCAGACCGCCAGCCCGCCGCGGACCAGGTCGCGGTGCAGGGCCTCGGCGGCCGGGCGGGTCTCCCGGGCGTAGCTGACGAACACGGACATCGGTTACCCCTCGTCGGTGCGGACCTCGAACCCGCCGGCCCCGGCCACCCGGTGCGTCCCGACGTGCAGCCGGCCGGCCCACCGGAGCCACGGCAGCAGCCCCGCCGGCACCGGCCCGTACTCCCCCCACCCGACCACCCCGCGCCCCTCCCACCGATCCCCGGTCCGGTGCGACCGCTTCACGAACTCGACCATCCGGAACTCGGCCCCGAGCGCCCGTACCCCGGCGGCCAGATCCCCCACCGCCCGCACCGCGGCGTCCGAAACCGCCCCCCCGAACAGCCGCCCGAGCGCCGCCCACGGGCGGAGCAGGTGGGCCAGGGTCGGGCGCTCGACGAGGTACCGTTCGGTGCCCCCGGCCCGGGTCATCAGGACCAGCGGGCCGGTCAAGGTCACCCGCACCCGCGGTACCGCCCCCGGCACCGCCGCCGGGTCGGCCGGCAGTTCGACCGCCTCCGTCCGGTCCGGCTCGGCCCCGGGGAGCACGTCGAACAGCACCCGGTCCTCGCCCAGCCCGAGCCCGGGGTCCGCCCCGCCGACCCGCAGCGCCTCCCAGAACGCGGCGGCGTGGGCGGCCGCGACCGGCCCGGCGAACAGCACCCGGACCGGGACGCGGTCCCCGACCCGCCCGTCCTCCGGGCACGGGTACGCCGGGGCGACCACCACCGGCCGGGTCGCGTCCGGCCCGTCCCCGCCGCCCTCGACCGTCTCCCCGTACGCGCACCCGGCCCGCAGGGGGCAGCCGGTGCAGTGCCGCCACCGGGTCACCTGGTCGAGCACCGGGTGGCGACAGGCCCGGGCCTTCAGCCGCCCGCCGGCCAGCCCGCGCAGGGCCGGGCCGAGCCACGGCACCAGCCGCCCGCCGCGGGCGACCCGCAGCACCCGGTGCGTCTCCAGCACGTCCAGCCGCGGCTCGGGGGGCATCGGTTCGTCCGTCACAGCTTGGTGGTCTCGAACGTCACCAGCCCGACCGGCTCGTACCGGCCGTTCTGGAAGTGGTAGACGACGGCCGCCGGGCCGTTGGTCAGGGTCGCCCCGACCATCAGGGCCAGGGCGACCGGCAGCCGGGTGTACACGTGCACCCGGGCGAACCCCTCCCCGCGGACCCGCCGGACCTCCGCCTTCACCCGCTCCAGGAACCCGTACCACTGCCCGTCGTCCGGTCCGAACCCTTCCCGCTGGTGGACCGACAGGACCGGGATGTCGGCCTTGCCGTCCACCAGCCCGCGGGCGGTCAGGTCGGCCCGCACCGACGCCCCGATGTCGTCCCCGACGGACAGGGCCAGCGCCGCCTGCCGGACCCCGTGGGCCGCCGCGTGACGGGCGGCGACCTTCCGGAGCCACCGGTTGTACCGCCGGTGCCACACCTCCTCGCACAACTTCCACGCTGCGACCGCGATCGGGGTGATCAGCACCGTCGTCCCGAACCGGACCCAGAAGTCGTCCCAGAAGTTCCCCATCACGTCCCCCGTGCCGGTGACCGTGTCCCCACAGGGGTACGGGCGAACGCCGCCGCCGGTGACGCCGGTGTCACGGGCCGCCGGGGCCGGGCGTACTGTTGGGACCGCCCCCGACCCCGCCCGGTGAACCCCCGTGGCGTTCGTGATCGCCTACGACGTCTGCCACCCGCGGCGGCTGCGGCGCGTCGCCCGGGTGCTGGAGCGGCGGGCCGTCCGCTGCCAGTGCTCGGTGTTCCTGTTCCGCGGCACGGCCGCCGACCTGGCCGCCCTGCTCGACGACCTCGCCGCCCTCATCCGCCCGGCCGAGGACGTCGTCCAGGCGTGGCCGGTCCCGCCCGGGGCCGACCCCGAGGAGTACGCCCGCGGGGCGGTCCGGGTGGTCAACCCGGCCGGGGTGGTCGTCGCCGGCGGCCGCCCCCTGTTCGTCCCGACCCCGAGGCCCGAACCCCCACCCCCCGAGAACCCCTGATGACCACCGCCCTGCAGCTGCTCGTCCCGGACGGCCCCGACCGCCGGCCGCACCGGACCGACCCGGCCGCCTTCCAGGCCCAGGTGTTCCAGGCCACCCGCACCGTCCCCCGCCCGGTCGGCGGGCTGATGACCTGGGTGATCGACCGCCGGAACCTGTCCGCCGCGTGGGACAAGGTCGCCGCCGCCGACGGGGCCGACACCCCCGGCCCGGACGGGGTCACCTGCTCGCAGCTGAGGGCCCGCGTCGGCCCGTGGCTGGCCGACCTGGCCGAGGCCCTGTTCCACCGCCGGTACGCCCCGGGCGGGGTCCGGTGGGTCGACATCCCGAAGCCGAACAAGCCGGGCGAGACCCGCCGGATCGGCATCCTCTCGGTCCGCGACCGGGTCGTCCAGAACGCCGTCCGGCAGGTGCTCGAGCCGGTCCTGGAGCCGACCTTCCTGCCGACCAGCTTCGGGTTCCGGCCCGGCCGGTCGGTCGCCGGGGCCCTCGACGCGGCGGCCGCCGCCCTGTCCGCCCCGCCCGGCAAGGCCCCGGCGTTCGCGGCCGCCGTCCCGCTCGACGTGGCCGACTGCTTCCCGACGGTCGAGCACACCGGGCTGCTCGCCGCCCTGGCCCGGCACGTCGCCGACCCGGACGTCCTGGACCTGGTCGCCCGGGCGGTGGCGGCCGGCGGCGGGGTGGCCGGGCGGCTGTGGTGGCAGCGGACGTGCGGGCTGGTCCAGGGCGGCCCGCTCTCCCCGCTCCTGTGCAACCTCGCCCTCCACCCGATCGACGAGGCCGCCGCCCGGGCCGGCCGGGAGTCCCGGCACGGGGTGGTCGTGTTCCGGTACGCCGACGACCTCCTGCTGCTCGCCCGGGACGCCGGGACCGCGGCGGCGGCCGTGGCCGCGCTGCGGGCGGTGCTGAAGGCCCGGTGGCAGCGGTTCAAGGCCGAGCCGGCCCCGGTCCCGGCGGCCGGCGGGGTGGAGTGGCTCGGGGTCCGGCTCCGCCCCCGGCCGCTCGCCCGGCCCGGGGAGACCGCGTTCGGGTACGCCGTCCCGGACGCCAAGGTGACATCGATGGCCGCCCGGCTCGGGGAGATGACCGCCCCGCCGAGCGACAAGATCGACGCCGCCGCGTTCAACCTGGGGAAGTGGATCGTGTCCGTCAACGCCCAGCTCCGGGACTGGCGGCAGGCGTACGTGTACGCGGACAACGCCCCGGACGTGTTCCGGGTGCTGGACGCGGTCGCGTTCGACCGGGTCGGGGAGTTGCTGAAGGCGGTGACCGGGGCGAGCTGGGCGGAGGTCCGCCGGAACCACCTGGTGCGGCTGCCGCGCGGGTTCCGGTCGTGGGAGGTGCCGGGGGCCCGGCTGGCGGTGCTGTCGGCCCTGGCCCCGTGCGCCCCGGCCAACCTGACCCGCCGGCCGGCGTGGTGGAAGGAGGCCCCGACCCCCGACGCCCCGCCGCCGGCCCCGCCCGCCCCGGAGGCCCGCTGATGCGCCGCACCACGTCCGTCGCCGCCGGGGTCGCCCACCTGGTCGGCCCCGGCTCCCTGAAGGTGGTGAACGGGCACCTGGCCTACGCCCAGCCGGGGCTGGCCGGGCTGCGGCTCGACCCGACCGCCCTCACCGCGGTCACCTGCTACGGCGAGGTGTCGGTGACCGCGGCCGCCCTGGAGCTGCTGTTCCGGCACAACGTCCCGACGGCGTGGTTCACCCCGGCCGGGACCCGCTGCCGCGGCCGGCTCGCCCGGCCCGACGCGTCGACCACCCTGACCCGGGTCCGCCAGCACCGGGCGTTCGCCCGCCCGGACACCCGGCTCGACTGGGCCCGGGTGGTGGTGGTCGGGAAGGTCGAGGCGATGGCGGCCGCCGGGCGGCACTTTCAGCGGCACGGGGCGGCGGCCGCCGGGCCGCTGATGGCGCGGCTGGCCGAGTACGCGGCCCGGGTGCCGGCGGCGGCGTACGACCAGTTGCTCGGGCTGGAGGGGGCGGCGTCGGCCGCCTGGTTCGAGTTCTTCGCGACGCTGGTGCAGCCGCCGTGGTCGTTCCCGGGCCGCACCCGCCGCCCGCCGACCGACCCGCTGAACGCCCTGCTGAGCCTGGGGTACACGTGGCTCCTGACCCGGGCGACGGCCCGGGCGGAGGCGCGGGGGTACGAGATCTACCTGGGCGGGCTGCACGAGTACCGCCCCGGCCGGCCGTCGCTGTCGTGCGACCTGATCGAGCCGCTGCGGGTGCCGGCGGTGGACCGGTGGGCGGTGTCCGGGTGCAACCAGGGGGAGTTCCGCCCGGACCACTTCCGCGAGGAGGAGGGCGGGGGTTTTCGGTTGCAGCCGGCGGCGTTCGCCCGTACCCTCCACAGTTGGGAGACGTACTGGACGAACGGTGGCCTGGAGCGGGAGCTGGAGGGCTGGCTGGACCGTCTGGGCGAGGTGCTGCGGCGGTGGGACGACCCGCCGCCGGCCGAGGGACATTCGGCCGACGATCTTTGACAATTTGGGAAGTCTACAGCGACAGGGGCGAGTGCCCACCCCCTTGAAAGGGGTCAAAAACCGGGGGGGGTTGGGCACTTTCGCAACGCCTAGCTCGGAATAGAGTTCGGTCGGAAAGTGCCACCTATCGGACCAAGGTCGATGGGAGGGCGAGTGTCAGAAAGGAGGGGGGTTGGGCAAACACCCTTGCCGGACGCTAGAAAACAAGGACAATGCGGAGGGGTCCGTCGCAGACGTGCGAGGCCGCGGAGCGGCCATTGAAACTTTTGCGTCACGGGCGCCGTCCTTGGCGCGGTGGTCTAGTCGCAGACGTGCGAGGCCGCGGAGCGGCCATTGAAACCACTGGGATACCTTCGGGTAAGGGCTGGAACTGCAGTCGCAGACGTGCGAGGCCGCGGAGCGGCCATTGAAACCTGCGACGGCAACCCCACCGAGGCGGAGCTGGAAGCCGACCCCGGTCGCAGACGTGCGAGGCCGCGGAGCGGCCATTGAAACGCGTGCTCGGCGGCCTGCCAGGCCTCCCAGCGGAGCTGGGAGGTCGCAGACGTGCGAGGCCGCGGAGCGGCCATTGAAACCCAGGACGGGGACCGCGATCAGGACAGCGATCAGAGTCGCAGACGTGCGAGGCCGCGGAGCGGCCATTGAAACATGTCCGGCGACGGGTATTGCATACCCGCCGGCGGCGTCGCGTCGCAGACGTGCGAGGCCGCGGAGCGGCCATTGAAACGCGCCGAGATCGACCCGTTTGTCCCCGCACGCCTTTGCACTAGTCGCAGACGTGCGAGGCCGCGGAGCGGCCATTGAAACCTCCCTTCCACTCTTCCTCGGAGCGGAGGGGCTTCTTAGACGTCGCAGACGTGCGAGGCCGCGGAGCGGCCATTGAAACTCGGCGTGGGGAGAGTATCCCCGCTGCCGACGCTAACGTCGCAGACGTGCGAGGCCGCGGAGCGGCCATTGAAACGAGGAGCCACCGGGGCACCGTCCACTCGTCCAGCGTCCGGTCGCAGACGTGCGAGGCCGCGGAGCGGCCATTGAAACGAAGTGCTCCAGCGCGAGCCCGGCGGCGGCGGCAGTGGTCGCAGACGTGCGAGGCCGCGGAGCGGCCATTGAAACGGTACTCCTCCGCGTTCTCTCCCGCAACCGTGATGGTCGTCGCAGACGTGCGAGGCCGCGGAGCGGCCATTGAAACTTCGTGCTGCGCCTGCTCCCCCGCCACCGTAGGCGGGTCGCAGACGTGCGAGGCCGCGGAGCGGCCATTGAAACATGCTGGGGAGGTCCGGGCCGGGCGTGGGGGTTGGCCCCACGTCGCAGACGTGCGAGGCCGCGGAGCGGCCATTGAAACCTTATCGCCGTTGTTGACGAGGCTGAACTTGCCACCTGGTCGCAGACGTGCGAGGCCGCGGAGCGGCCATTGAAACTTTTTCCAGGAGGCGGTTCTCCGCCTCGTCGCGCGGCTTCACGTCGCAGACGTGCGAGGCCGCGGAGCGGCCATTGAAACTGGTCGTCTTGGCCACTGAAATACCCTCCATCCCCGGCGCGTCGCAGACGTGCGAGGCCGCGGAGCGGCCATTGAAACTTGTCATCCTTGACGTTGGCGGCGGCGGTCCAGGTCGGGTCGCAGACGTGCGAGGCCGCGGAGCGGCCATTGAAACCGTACGGGGCCTCGAATTCGTCCCCGTCGCCCTCCCCGAGTCGCAGACGTGCGAGGCCGCGGAGCGGCCATTGAAACGAGAAGCTGTTGCTCCAGCGCCTCACCGTCTCGCCCAGTCGCAGACGTGCGAGGCCGCGGAGCGGCCATTGAAACATTTGGGGAGGCGGTGGTTGATTGCACATCCACCCCCCCGTCGCAGACGTGCGAGGCCGCGGAGCGGCCATTGAAACCTTCACGGCCTGCACGATCGCGTCCGCCTCCGGCCCCTGTCGCAGACGTGCGAGGCCGCGGAGCGGCCATTGAAACGCGAGGTAGTCGACCACATAGGCCGCGACCATCTCCTTCGTCGCAGACGTGCGAGGCCGCGGAGCGGCCATTGAAACACAAACCCAACAGCGTCGCCAGGCCCATCAGGGCCCGGAGTCGCAGACGTGCGAGGCCGCGGAGCGGCCATTGAAACACAAACCCAACAGCGTCGCCAGGCCCATCAGGGCCCGGAGTCGCAGACGTGCGAGGCCGCGGAGCGGCCATTGAAACGTGGTAGGCGGGCCGCTTCGGCAGGTTGCCGATGGCCTTCGTCGCAGACGTGCGAGGCCGCGGAGCGGCCATTGAAACATGCCGCCGCCGTGGGTGTGGCTGTGAGACTTCCTCTCGTCGCAGACGTGCGAGGCCGCGGAGCGGCCATTGAAACTGCACCTCGATGGTGTTGCCGTAGTGGGTGGTGACCTGGTCGCAGACGTGCGAGGCCGCGGAGCGGCCATTGAAACCCTTAGCCACAAAGAAGTTATTTAAATGGTCCTCAACGTCGCAGACGTGCGAGGCCGCGGAGCGGCCATTGAAACCGGATCACCACGAACGAGGACGCGCAGGGGTCAATGATGTCGCAGACGTGCGAGGCCGCGGAGCGGCCATTGAAACCGACCGCCGCCGCCAGCACCATCAGCCCCCTTAGAAGACAGTCGCAGACGTGCGAGGCCGCGGAGCGGCCATTGAAACGAGTCGAACAGGATGATCACCTGCTCGCCGCGTACCGTCGCAGACGTGCGAGGCCGCGGAGCGGCCATTGAAACACGCGGGAATGATGATCTCCCGGCCCATCAGCGGCTGGGAGTCGCAGACGTGCGAGGCCGCGGAGCGGCCATTGAAACGCTGTCACCTCCACCCCGATGCCACCCCCCCCGAACGGCGTCGCAGACGTGCGAGGCCGCGGAGCGGCCATTGAAACGTGAACTCGGCGACGTAGGCGCCGAAGCGGCTGCCGGTCGCAGACGTGCGAGGCCGCGGAGCGGCCATTGAAACCCGAGCAGCCGCTTCCGGATCAACTCGACCACCCGGCGGGCCGGCCGGCCACCCGAGGACCGTCTGCGCCTGCTCCGGGGTTAGGAACGGGGGCCGGACCGGGGTCGGCTCGGCCGCCAGCCCGCCCTCGCCCCCCGCCCGGTACCCTGCTACCCACTTGCCGACGGTGACCGGGTGGACGTCGGGGAAGGCGGCCACGTCCTTCTGCGACCACCCGTCACTCTCCCACCTGACGGCCAGCCGCCTGCGGACCTCCAACCCCCGAGCCGTGCCGGTACTCCTGATCTCGAAGCGGTTCCAACCGAGCCCGAGTGGCGGACGCCGTTGCTTTCCTGCCGGTCAGTAGATCTGAAGAAGAGACCGGACGGGGGCGCCGGCGCCACAGGGGTAGTCGGGCGGCCGCCACGGGTCGAGGGCCGGTGCCCGCGAACACGAGAGGCCGGTGTCGACCGGGCGATCGTGCCCTCACATCGAACCGCCCGGGGTCGGGCGAGGCCGTTCGGGCCCGGTACAGTTCGGCTCCACTCGAATCAAAAGCTCTCTCGCATACCGCGGCCGGGTTGGGAGCCCGCTCAGATGGACCCCCGGTGCACCATATCCGGTGCCGGGGTAGGAGCCGGCCGACTCTCGGGACCGAGAGTCGGCATCTGACCCCCCGGTCCGCGGATGGGTAGTGGCATCCGGCGTGCGGAAAACGGGCGTCCAAAGAATTAATGGTATGCTGATTTGCCGCTCGGTTGGCACCGAAGCGAGACCGCCTACCAGGTACGGTCGCGATGAGTCTTGCCCCCGATGATCCCGCTCCGCCGCCGGACTACTGGTCGGAACCCTGGGCGGCCGCTGAGTTGTACGAGAGACTCCGGGGCGGCGACCCGGCCGCGTCCTCCGACCTCGCCGCCGCCTTCCTCGACCCGCTCGTGGTCGACCTCCGGGCGTACGCCCCGCACGCGGACGAGCACGCCGTCGTGACGGCGGCGGAGGACGCCGTCCTCTCCCTGATTCACAACCCGGCCGGCTACAACCCGGCGCTCGGCACCCTCGCCGGCTACGCGCGGATGGCCGCCCGGCGGGACCTCCTCAACCTCGTCGATCGCGAGCGCCGCCACCACCGCGGGCGGGAATCCGGCGATCGTGTCGAAGACGCCCCGGCCGGCGGGAACTGTTCCCGGGACGACGCGGCCGACCTGCCGTCGTTCGACGACCCGGACCTCGCCGCGGTCATCGCGTCCTTCGACGAGGGGGAGCGCCGGGTGTTCGAGTTGATGCGGGCGGGCGTCAGGGGAACGGCCGAGGCGGCCGCGGCCTTGGACCTCGGCCGCCTGCCCGCGGCGGAGCAGGCGGCCGAGGTCAAGCGGGTCAAGGAACGGATCTTCAAGCGGTTCCGACGGGCGGGGGGGCGGGTGTGAGCGAGGTACTGAACCACCTGGCGGCCCGGGTCGCGACCGACCCGCTGTTCCTGGCCCACCCGCTCGCCGAGTTCGCCCGGTCCGAGGGGCTGGACGACGCCGGGCTGGCGGCCGCGCTGGGGTGCCGGCCGACCGACCTCACCCGGCTGCGGCTCTGCCGCGCCCCGCGGCCGGACCAGTTCCGGGCGGACGCGACCGCGGTCGCCGAGCGGTTCGGCCTCGACCCGGCGGTGCTGGCGGCGGCCGTCCGGCGCGGCGAGTCGCTCGCCCGGTTGCGCGCTGCCGCCCGGGGGTCCGCTGAGGCGGGGTTCCTCCTGGCCGCCCGCGACGACGACCGGGACCCGCCGGCCGGGGGCGACCCGTGACCCCGCCGGTCTGGTGCGCCGAGCGGGCGGCCGACTTCTGGGACCGGGCCGGCCCGCCCCCGCCGTTCCCCCGCGACCTGCGGGCGGCGATCGCGTTCGCCGTCCCGCTGACCGTGGTCGACCTCCCCGCCGTCGGCCCCGCGGCGGTGCGGGGGTGGTTCCGGCGGAACGGCGTGCCGGTCCCGCTCGCCGAGCCGGACCGCCCGCTGCGGGCGTGCCTGGTAGCGTGGCGGGGGGCCGGGTTCGCGTTCGTCGACGCCGGCGACGACCCGGCCGAGCGGGCGTTCTCGGTCGCCCACGAACTGGCCCACTTCCTCCGCGACTACCTCCACCCGCGGGAGACGGCGGTGCGGCGGCTCGGCCCGGCGGCCGCCGAGGTCCTCGACGGCGCCCGCCCGCCGACCCCCGACGAGCGGCTGCACGCCGTCCTGCGGCACGTCGCGGTCCGGCCGTTCACGCACCTGTTGCGGCGGGGCGGCGACGGGCGGCCGCTCACCCCGGCCGAGCGGGAGGCCGAGGTCGCCGCCGACCGGCTGGCGTTCGAGCTGCTGGCCCCGGCCGGCGCGGTCGGGGACGGCGGGGACCTCGTGGCCCGGCTGGTGGGCGTGTTCGGCCTGCCGCCCGGTCCGGCCGCCCGGTACGCCGCGGTCCTGGCCCCCGACCCGCCGCCGGCCGGCCCGCTCGGGCGAATTCTGGCGACTTTGCGGAAAGGGCGTCGAACTCCGGGCGAACGACCGGAAGGGTGAGCGGAGGACGATTGTGGCTGAGCTGCACGCCCGCACCGACGACCCGCCGCTGCCGGTGTCCCGGCCGGCCCCGGCCGCCGCCGACGCGTTCGAGCGGTCGTTCGGCGAGAGCCTGGCCGGGGCGCTGGACCTCGGCACCTGGCGGGAGGGGGCCGACCTGGTGCGGGAGTACGCCCGGATCGAGGAGGAGGTGGCCCGGGCGGTCGAGTTCGAGACGGGGACGCAGAAGCGGGTCCGGGACGAGGTGTTCCCGCGGGTCGCGTTCGCCCCCGGCGCCCCGCCCGAGGCCGGGCACTACGACCACCTGACGGCCGCCGACATCGCGGACGTCCACCGCGGGCTGCTGTTCAACGGCGGGGTGGCGTGCGTCGACGGGACCACCCAGGCGCACGACACGCTCGCCCTGACCGTCTACCAGGTCGGCGTCGCGCTGGTGGCGTACACCGGCAACCAGGGGAGCTGGAGCACCCGCCTGTTCCGCCGCGACCTACAGGAGGACCGCGGCGACCCGGTCGAGCTGCTGAACGAACTGCTCGAGCGGCGCGGCCGGCGGGCCGGGCTGAACCAGCCGGACCGCCGCGACGGGCTGAGCGAGCTCGCCCAGCGGGCGCTGATGAGCTACGCCGAGGCGCTGGTGCTGCTGGAGAAGCCGGACGAGCGGGTGCAGTGGCGGCTCGGGCACGGCAGCCCGGCCCCGTACCAACTGCTCGCCGGGGCCGGCAGCGCCGACATGGCCGTGTCCGCGATGCGGGTGCTCCGCCGGCTGATCGACGGGCACCGGAAGTTCGTGTACGTGTCGAGCGAGTCCGGGGACCGCGACTTCCTCACCCTCGGGCAGGCCCTCCGCCCCCTCGAATACCTGATCGTCGGCACCCTCGACGAGCGGATCGAGGAGTTCGCCCGGGACATCTCGTTCGGCGGCGCACCGACCGTGGACGCCCGGTGGGACGGGCGGGAGCTGTCCGCGGCCGGGTGGGTGACGCGGTTCCGGGACGAGGTCGCGTCGCAGGTGCTGGTCGGGGTGTTCCGGGCGTCCGAGCTGGCCCCGCCGCAGGTGTTCTACGCCCACCGGGGGCACTTCGAGCTGGCCGCCGCGATCGCCATAGCCGATAGCTGCCTGCTCCCCGACCGCGGGTTCCCGATGCTCATCGACGTCGCCGACCGGGCGTGCCGGTCGGTGTACGGCGGCGGGAGCCTGCGGGACGTGACCGACGCCGCCTACGCCCGGTGCGGGGCCGGGGTGCGGTTCGCCAGCGAGCGGACGTACCGGCCCGAGTGAACACGCCCCACGAGGACCGCGCCATGCCCGACGCCCCGAACGGCACCACCTTCCGCCGGCAACTGCAACAGGACATCGAGGCCGCCGGCGGGCCGGCCGCCGCGCACCCGGACGACGCGGCCGCGGTCGGCAAGACGCTGTTCGACCTCCCCGGCAGCGCCGACCTGGCGGTGACCGTGGTCGTCCCGCGGGACAAGCTGCACGAGGCCCCGGCCCAGTCGCTGGTGCGGATCGTCAGCCGGACCGACGGGCGGAAGTACCTCGGGGTGGTGACGGCCGGGCCGTTCGCCGAGCCGGACGGGGCGCTGCGCGGGGACTCGCCGCTGCTCACCGCCGTCGCCACCCACGGCAGCGACTACCTCCCGCCGTTCCACGGCCGGCTGGAGGTCACGCTGCTGGGCGAGGAGCTGAAGGACGGGACGCTCACCCCGCCGCGGCTCCGGCCGCTGCCGAACAGCCCGGTGTTCGCGCTCGACGACGAGGCGTCCGGGAAGGTGCTGAACTGCGGCGGGGACGTGCGGCTCGGGCTGGCCGCCGGGCACGAGGGGGTCGCGGTCGGGGTGCCGTCGCGGTCGAAGGCGGCGCTCCCGCGGCACACCGCGATCCTCGGGACGACCGGCGGGGGGAAGTCGAACACGGTCGGCGGGCTGGTGAAGCGGGCGGCCGAGGCCGGGGTGGCGGTGATCCTGCTCGACGTGGAAGGCGAGTACGCGTTCCTGCACGAGCCGACGGACCACCAGCCGATGCGGTCGGCACTGGACGCGAAGGGGTTGTCGGCCGGCGGGGTCCCGGCCGACCGGATGGCCGTGTACCACCTGGTCGGCCGGGACACGACCAACCCCGGGCACCCGAACCGGAAGCCGTTCTCGCTCCAGTTCGCCCGCCTGTCGCCGTACGCGGTGATGGAGATCCTCGACCTGTCGGACGCCCAGCAGGAGCGGTTCCTGAAGGCGTACGACGTCGCGAAGGAGGTGATGCGCGACCTGAGCATCTTCCCGGCGAAGGACAACGCCGAGCAGCAGCGGATCGCGCTGGAGGTGGACGAGTTCGAGCGCGGCTACCCGCGGATGGCGCTGCCGCTGCTCATGGACGTGGTCGGGGCGTGCCTCGCCAAGGCGGAGAAGGGGCCGAAGGAGTCGCAGGGGCGGAAGAAGCCGGCGGACGACGAGGACGACGCCCCGCCGGCGTTCGACCCGCGGACCCCGGGGCTGCGGGGGCCGGAGGGGCGGGCGGCGCTGGCCAAGCGGGTGCACGCGGCGAACCCGCCGGGGAACGCGATCTCGTGGCGGGCGGTGCTCGGCCGGCTGTCCCGGCTGGCCCGGATGAAGGTGTTCCACGACGCCGACGGCCCGCCGCCGGTCACCTACAAGCAGCTCCTGCGGCCCGGGACGGTGTCGGTCGTCGACCTGTCCGACACCGGGTACAGCGGGCTGGCGAACCTGGTGATCGCCGACATCCTCCGCGGGGTGCAGGACGCGCAGGAGGAGGCGTACGCGGGGTACGAGGCGGCGAGGGCGGGGGGGGAGGCGGCCGCCGAGCCGCGGGTGCTGGTGGTGGTCGAGGAGGCGCACGAGTTCCTGAGCGAGGAGCGGGTCGGGAAGACGCCGGTGCTGTTCGAGCAGGTGGCGACGATCGCGAAGCGCGGCCGGAAGCGGTGGCTCGGGCTGTGCTTCGTGACGCAGCTGCCCGCCCACCTGCCGAAGCAAGTGTTGGGTTTGTGCAACAACTTCGTGCTCCACAAGCTGAACGACCCGCAGGTGGTGGCGGCGCTGAAGCGGACGGTGAGCGGGGTGGACGACGGGCTGTGGGACCGCCTGCCGGGGCTGGCGCCGGGCCAGGCGGTGGTGAGTTTCCCGCACTTCGCGCGGCCGCTCCTGACGGCGATCGACCCGTGCCCGGCGAAGCTGCGGCTGGCGGACTGAAAAGCGGCCACGGCGGTCACCGAAGTAACCGCCGTGGAAGATGTGCCGGGGAAAAACGCAGGACGCCTCGCTTACCTAACTTCAATTCGGCCACGATCTTGATTCGTGGAATAGCGACTTGACTATCGACGCACCCGGAGTGAGTTCGTTGACAGCCGAGGGCCTGTTACCGTAGTATCCCGGCAGCTTCGTTCTAGGTAAGCGAAGCGAAAAGGCAACAGGAGGGAGTTCTGTGGATGAGTTCATCATCGGCGTCTACCGGACGATGGCGGCAGCACACCGGTGCAGCGCTGAAGACATCCTCGAGGACCCCGACCTTCGAGTCCCGTTCCTGACCCGGATCCGGGAGGGCGTGGGGCGGGACGTGCCTGAGCGTCAAGCGCTGCACAGGCTGTCCTACCTCCGCAAACAACGCCGCCTCCCCCGTCGTCGGGACCTCATGGCAGTTTGAGCCCAGCCGTTCGGCTAGCGCAGCGGCACGCCAGTCGTTGCTCGCGGCCAACTACGGGTAGACGGCGTCCTGGCGCAGCGAGCCGGCCGCGAACCGGACCGCCGCCAGGACCTGCTCGCGGGTGAGCCGGTAGTCGGACATGAGTTCTTCGACCGTGTCCCCCGCCCCGAGCTTCTCCAGGATCAGTTCGACACTAATCCGGGTGCCGGCGAGCGCGGGCTTGCCGAACAGGACCTTCGGGTCGGAAAAGACGCGCGGCTCGGACATGGTCCCGCCGGTGTGGGAGTAAGTGGATCGCTACCGGATGTTATCCGGAGAGGCGCCGAATCGGAAGTCGTTTGTCGAACTCCGCCCGGCCGGGCGGAATAGTCAGCAGCCACCCCAGGAGTCGCCCCGTGGAACCGGTCCTGATCGCCGCCTACCGCACGATGCTCGCCGCCCACCCGACCTGCTCGGTCGACCGCATCATCGAGTACCCCCAACTCCGCGCCGCGTTCCTCGCCCTGGTCCGGCCGGCGGCGCCCGACGCCGACGAGGGCGATGTCTTCCACGGGCTGAACAACCTCCGCAAGAAGAGCCGCCTCCCGCGCCGGTCCGCCTGACCCGCCTCCCGAACCCGAGGTGCCCGATGTCCGCCGCCGCGACGGACCCGATCCCGGTCCGCGCCCTCAACCAGGTCACGTACTGCCCCCGCCTGTACTACCTCCAGTACGTCGACTGCGTGATGCCGACCAACGAGCACGTCGAGGCCGGGCTGTTCGACCACCGCCGGGTCGACGCCCCCGACCTCAGGCACAAGACCCGCACCGACCGCGGCACCGCCACCAGCCGCGGCGTCGCCATCTCCTCGGAAGCGCTCGGCGTCAGCGGCGTCCTCGACGTGATCGAGGAGAAGGACGGCCGGCAGTACCCGGTCGAGACGAAGCACGGGCAGACCCCGCACGACGACGACGGCAACCCGACCGTGTGGGAGAACGACGCGGTCCAACTGTGCGCCCAGGCGATGCTGCTGGAGGAAGCGACCGGCCGGCCGGTCCCGCGCGGGTTCCAGTTCCACGCCGGGAGCAAGGAGCGGGTCGAGGTGGCGTTCACCGACGCCCTCCGCGACAAGACCCGGGCCGCCGTCGCCCGGTGCCGCGAACTCGCCGTCCTCGACGCCCCGCCCGACCCGCTTCCGGCCGAGCTGCGGCACCGCTGCTTCGGCTGCTCGCTCGCCCCGGTCTGCCTCCCCGAGGAGACGCTGTTCCAGATCGACAAGCCCGCCGCCCCTGCCGAGGACGCGAAGCCGCACCCGGCCGTCACCCGCGTCATCCCGGCGTCCGACGACGGGGCGGTGCTGTACCTGCAGGAACCCGGCAGCCGCGTCGGCAAGCGGTCGGAGCACCTGGTCGTGACCAAGGACGGGAAGGAGCTGACCCGCGTCCCGATCCACGCCGTCCGGCAGGTGGTGGTGTTCGGGAACGTGCAGGTGTCGACGCAGGCCCTCGAGACGCTCGTCACGAACGAGGTGCCGGTGGTGTACCTGACCGGGTACGGCCGGTTCGTCGCGGCGCTTTCCCCGGCGCCGGCGAAGAACGTGTCGCTCCGGGAGGCGCAGTTCCGGAAGTTCGACGACCCGGCGGCGTGCCTCGGGCTGGCAAAGGCGGTGGTCCGGGCGAAGCTCACGAACCAGCGGGCGCTCCTGATGCGGAGCCTCCGCGAGGAGGACGCCCGGGGCAGCCGCGAGCCGGCCGCCCGCGGGCTGTACGACCTGCTCCGCGGCCTCGACCGGGCGGACGCGGTCGAGTCGGTGCTCGGGGTGGAGGGGATGGGGGCGGCGCTGTACTTCGCCGAGTTCGGGCGGATGCTCCGGCCGCCGCCCGGGGCCGGGTTCGACTTCGCCGCCCGGAACCGCCGCCCGCCGCGGGACCCGGTGAACGCCCTCCTGTCGTTCGCGTACGCGCTGCTCGCCAAGGACTGCTTCTCGGCGGCGTGCGCCGTCGGGTTCGACCCGTACAAGGGGTTCTTCCACCAGGGCAAGCACGGGAAGCCGTCGCTGGCGCTGGACCTGATGGAGGAGTTCCGCCCGGTGATCGCCGACTCGGTGGTGCTGACGCTGGTGAACAACGAGATGCTGACCAAGTCGGACTTCGTGGCGTGGCGGGACGCGTGCCACCTGACGGAGGGCGGGCGGAAGCAGTTCTTCCAGGCGTACGAGGCGCGGAAGGCGACGGTGGTGACCCACCCGGTGTACGGGTACAAGATGTCGTACGCCCGGATGCTGGAGGTGCAGGCCCGGATGCTGGCCGCGTTCGTCCGCGGGTCGGTGCCGGCGTACACCGGGTTCACGGTGCGGTGATGGACAGCTACCTGGTCTGCTACGACGTCTCGGACCCGAAGCGGCTGCGGAGGGTGGCCCGGTGCTGCGAGGACTTCGGGTACCGCAAGCAGTTGTCGGTGTTTTTGTGTCGCGTCTCGGCGACCGACTTCGTACGCTTGCGGACCCGGCTGTACGGTCTGATCGACCTGGGCGAGGACCAGGTGCTGTTCATCCCGCTGGCGGAGAAGTGCCTGGCGCGGATGGAGGCGATCGGCCGGCCGACCGACCCGCACGACAAGAACGACGTCCTGATCGTGACCTGACCCCACGGGAGGCCCCATGCCCACCGACCCGACGCTTGACTACGACACCCTGAGGGCGGCCGTCGCCGGCTCCGCCGCCGCGCTGCGGCTGACACTCCGGCTGGAGGCGGTCAGCCCGAAGGTGTTCCCGCCGACCTACGAGGGCGGGAAGTACGCGACCGAGAGCCGCCGGATCGACGGCCGGGAGGTGCCGTGCGTCCTGCTCGACTCCGTCCCGTCGCAGGCGAACCGGATGGAGCTCGCCCTCCAGGACGCGTGGGAGGGCGGGGAGATCGACCTGCCGGTTACCTCGGTCGACTTCTCGAAGGTCGAGAACCCGGGGGTGCCGCGGGTCACCAGCCTCCAAGCCCCGCACCGGATCGCCGACGCCATGCTCCGCGACAGCTCCCTCGGGAAGACGAAGTTCCGCCAGTCGGCCGTCGGGAAGGAGCTCGACCAACTCTCCGCCGCGTACGCCACCCCGCTGCTCCGGCACGCCCCCCACTGCCTGGTGTTCGGCATGTGGGACAGCACCGGCCCGCGCGGCGGCCTCGGGGTGAAGTTCTCCCGGGCGGTCGTGTCCGAGGTGATCGGGGTGGACGCGGTCGGCGGGGTGAAGACGAGCAGCCGGATCGACCCGCTGAACATCCGGGCGAACAGCGGGACGCTGTACGCGGCCAAGGGCGGCGGGTGGACGCTCGACAAGGACGCGGCCGACCGGGACGCGAAGAAGAACCCGGCCAAGCTCGGGAAGGACGGGAAGCCGTCCGAGGCGAACCACGGGAACGTCACCCCGACCACGGCCGCCGGCGGGTTCACCATCGACCACGCGGAGCAGACCACCGTCCTGTCGCTCCCGGCCCTCCGGCGGCTCCGGTTCCCGCCGAAGCCGGGGGCGAAGTCCGCCCCGGACGGCGACGCGGTCGCCCGCACCTACCTCGCCGCCCTCGGGCTGCTCGGGGCCACCCTCGCGGTCGAGGCCGGGTACGACCTGCGGTCCCGGTGCCTGCTGCGGGCCACCAACGCCGTCCGCTGGGAACTGCTCGGCCGGCCCGGCGAGGACTCGCGGTGGTTCGACCTGCCGAAGGACGCGGCACTCGGCCTGTACAAGGCGGCGCTCGCCGGCGTCGGGGCAACCGGGCTGCCGGTCGAGACCACCGAGGTGGTGCTGACCCCGTCGGACGACCTGGTGACGCTGGTGAAGAAGAGCATGGAGCTGGCCGCGGCCGAGACCGGGGGGGACGACTGATGTTCGCCCTCGGGATCGAGTTCCTGCTGCGGCGGGCGGTCCTCACCCGCATCGACGACCGGGACGAGCCGGAGTGGCCGCCGCACCCGGACCGGGTGTTCATGGCGCTGGTCGCGGCGTTCGGGGAGTGGGGGTTGGAGGAGCCGGACCCGGAGCCGTACCGGCTGGCGCTGGAGTGGCTGCAGGAGCAGGGGTCGCCGGCCCTGCGGGTGTCGGGGGCGGCGAAGCGGGCCGGGTTCACCAGCTACGTCCCGGTGAACGACGACGGCAGCCCGGTCGGGAAGAAGGGCCCGTACGGCCCGATGGGGAGCCTGCCGGTCGGTCGGAACCGCCAGCCGCGCGGGTTCCCGGCGGTGGTCCCGCACGAGCCGACGTTCCACCTCATCTGGGGGGCCGCCGACCTGCCCGCGGACCGCCGGCCGGCGCTCGAGCAGCTGTGCCGGCACGTCACCTACCTCGGGCACTCGTCCACCCCAGTCCGCGTCTGGATCGACCCGGACCCCGGCGCCCCGACGCTGCTCCCGAACGCCCCCCGGCCGACGCACCGCCTCCGCGTCCCGGGGCCGGGTCGGCTCGCCGCCCTGCAGGACCGTTACAAGCATCAACTCCGCCCGCAGCCGGCGCTCTGGGAGGGGTACGGGCCGAAGCCCGCCGAGCCCGCCGCCGGCGTGGCCGACGGCCCGTTCGACGCCGGCCTGTTCGTCCTCCGCGAACTACCGGGGAACCGCCGGTTCGCCCTGGAGTCGTGCGGGATCGTCGCCGACGCGGTCCGCCGGGAGTTGATGCGGCGGCGCGGCCCCGGCGCCCCCGAGTGGCTGACCGGGCACGCCCCGGACGGCTCCCCGAGCAAGCAGCCGCGGCCGGCGTACCTGCCGCTCGGGTTCGCCGACCACGAGCACGCCGACGGGCACCTGCTCGGGATCGCGGTCGCCGTCCCGCGCGACTTCCTCCACACCGAGGAGCTGTTCCGGCTGCTCGGCGCGCACGGCGGGGCGAACCGGCACGAGATCGCCCGCGGGGTGCCGTACCTGGCGCTGGCGGTGCGGAACCCGGCCCTCGGGGACCGCGAGGTCGGCACCTTGGAACTGGAACTCGAGGAGCGGCCGGAGGGCCGCCGGCAGACGACCCTGAAGTCGTTCACCTGGACCCGCCCGGCCCGCATCTGGCGGACCGTCACCCCGGTCGTGCTGCCGCAGTTCCCGCGCCGCGACCTCTCCCCGGAACAGGTCGTCGCCCGCGCTTGTCTCGACGCCGGCTACCCGGAGCCGGTCGCCGTCCGGGCGGGGTCCGCCCCGCTCGTCCGCGGGGTGCCGCACGCCCGTTCGTTCCACGTCCGCCCGCGGCCGGCCGGCCGCCCGCCCCGGCCGCTGACCCACGCGGAGGTCGAGTTCCCGGTCCCGGTCCGCGGCCCGGTGGTGATCGGCGCCGGCCGGTACGCCGGGTACGGCTTCTGTCGCCCGTTCCCCGAGGACTCCCCGTCGTGACCCCGCCCACCCCGGACCGGTTCACCGAGTTCTTCCGGGCGGTCTACGAGCGGGAGCCGTTCCCGTGGCAGGCCCGGCTGGCGGCGCGGGTGTGCGCCGGGGACTGGCCGCGGTGCGTCGCCATGCCGACGGCCGCCGGCAAGACCGCGTGCATCGATGTGGCCGTGTTCGCTCTGGCGTGTCGGGCGAAGGACGCCCCGCGGCGGATCTTCTTCGTGGTCGACCGCCGCCTCGTTGTGGACCAGGCGTTCAAGCACGCGGAGGCGCTGGCGAGGGAACTGCACCTGGCGAAGTCCGGGGTGCTGAAGGTCGTGGCCGAGTCGCTCCGGGAACTGGCCGAGGACGAGCGGCCGCTGGACGTGTACGCCCTCCGCGGCGGAATGTACCGGGAGACGGCCTGGACCCGCTCGCCGCTCCAGCCGACGGTCATCGCCTCGACCGTCGACCAGGTCGGGTCGCGGCTGCTGTTCCGCGGGTACGGGGTGTCCGACTCGATGAAGCCGGTCCACGCCGGGCTGGTCGGCAGCGACGCGCTCGTCCTGCTCGACGAGGCCCACTGCGCGAAGCCGTTCGAGCAGACGGTGCGGGCGGTCGAGGGCTACCGGTCGTGGGGCGAGGAGCCGCCGCGGCCGTTCCGGTTCGTGTCGGTCACCGCTACCCCGGCGGGCGACCTGCCCGAGGACCGCGTTCTGCGCGACGAGGACGAGGACCGGGCGCACGCGGTGCTCGGGCCGCGGATCGCCGCGAGCAAGCCGGCTCGGCTGGTCGTGGCCGAGAGGGCGAAGGGGAAGAACGGCACCGCGGCGCTGGTGGCGGAGTTGGAGAAGCACGCCCGGGAGTTGGGGAAGACGGCCGGCTGCGTCGGGGTGGTGGTGAACCGGGTGCGGACGGCCCGGGAACTGGCGGCGAAGCTCGGCCCGGACGCGGTCCTGCTGACCGGGCGGATGCGGCCGCTCGACCGGGACCGGCTGTTCGACGAGCGGCTGCGGCCGCTGCTGTCGAACGCCGACGGGGTGCCGCCGCGGTTCGTGGTCGGGACGCAGTGCGTCGAGGTCGGGGCGGACTTCGATTTCCACGCCCTGGTGACCGAGTGCGCCAGCCTCGACGCCCTGCGGCAGCGGTTCGGGCGACTGAACCGGGTGGCCCGGCGGGCCGAGGCGAAGGCCGTGGTCGTGATCCGGGGGGACGAGACCGAGGACACGTCGGAAGACCCGGTGTACGGGGCGAGCCTGGCGAACACCTGGAAGTGGCTGAACGGGAAGGAGCCCGACGGGGTGTTCGACTTCGGTGTGTCCGCGGCCCGGCAGTACCTGGTCGGGGTGACGCCGGACGAACTCGCGGCACTGAACGCCCCGGCCCCGGACGCCCCGGTGCTGTTCCCAGCGCACCTCGACTGCTGGGTCCAGACGCACCCCGTGCCGACCCCCGACCCCGACCCGGCGCCGTTCCTGCACGGCCCGGAGCGGCCCGGCCAGCCGGACGTCCGGCTCGTGTTCCGCGCCGACCTGGGGACCGACCCGGACGTGTGGACGGAGGTGGTCGCGCTGTGCCCGCCGTCGTCGTCTGAGGCGGTCGCGGTGCCGATCGGGGTGTTCCGGCGGTGGCTGGCGGGGGGGCCGGTCAACGACCCGTCCGGCGACACCGAGGGCGAGGCGGACCCGGAACCGGAGGCGGAGTGGGAGCCGGGGCCGCGGGCGGCCCTGTGCTGGCAGGGCGGCGGGGACAGCGCGGTCGTCTCGGACCCGGGCGAGGTGCGGCCGAACTCGACGTACGTCGTCCCGTCCGACGCCCCGGACGCCGTCCGCCTCGGGGACTTCCCGTTCGGCCTCACCGACCGCGCGGAGGAGGCGTTCCTGCGGTCGCGGGACAAGGCCCTGGTGCGGCTCGTCGGCTCGGCCCTGAGCGAAGAGGGCGACGACTTCGACGCCGCCCTGACGGCCGTGGTCGAGGCCCGGCTGGCCGGGGAGGCGGGGTGGCCGGAGGAGGCGGTCGAGCACCTGACCGACCCGAGGCGGCGCGAGGTGGCCCCGCACCCGCTCGGCGGGTGGGTGGTGACCGGGAGGCGGCGGCTGCGGCGGTTCGACCCGACTTTCCTCGACGACGGGGAGCCGGCCGACTCGTTCCGCGGGCGGCGGCCGGACGGCCGACCGATCACCCTCGACGAGCACTCCCGCGGGGTGGCGGACCTGGCCCGCCGGTTCGCGGCCGGGTGCGGACTGCCGGCGGACGTGTACGGGCAGGCGGGGCTGTGGCACGACCTGGGGAAGCTGGACCCGCGGTTCCAGGCGAGGCTGAAGGGGTTGTCGCCGCTGACGGCGGCGGTGGGCGAGCCGCTGGCCAAGTCGGGCCGGCCGCCGCTGACCGGGCGGGTGGCGGAGTCGGCCCGGGAGGTCCACCGGTACCCGGCCGGCGGGCGGCACGAGCTGCTGTCGGCGGCCCTGGTGAGCGAGAAGACGGACGACGACCTGCTCTTGCACCTGATCGCCACCCACCACGGGTCGGCCCGACCGTTCGCCGGCCCGGTGGACGAGAACGACGCGGCGCGGGTGCCGTTCGAGGTGAGGTTGTTCGGCGAGCCGTACCGGCTGCCGTCGGCGGCCCAGGACCCGGCGGGCTGGAACGGGGAGTTGGGGGGGCGGTTCTGGCGGGTGGTGCGGCGGTGCGGGTGGTGGGGTTCGGCGTACCGGGAGACGGTGTTCCGGCTGGCCGACCACGCCCGGAGCCGGGCCGAGGGGGACGAGTCGGTGCCTGTCCCGGCGGAGGCCGCGCCGGCCCCGTTCGCGGGGAAGAAGGCCCGGTCGGGGTCCCACCCGCTCCCGCTCCCCGGGCTGGACGGCGGGAACCCGTTGGGGTTCCTGGCGGCGGTCGGCACCCTGGTCGTCTGCGATCGCCTCTCGGGGGCGGCGGACCGCCCGCCGTGGCTGGCGGGTCCGGTGCGGCTGTCCTGGGGGTCCGAGGGGGGGCCGCAGGCGGCGGTGCTCCACCTGCCGGCCGCCCCGCCGGCCCCGGCGGCGTTCGCGGAAGCCCTCGCCGGCCTGCTCGGCGGCCGGATCGACGACCACCCCGCGGCGTGGGCCGTGGGGTTGTTGAACGACACCGCCGGGCTGCCGGGGTCGGTCCGGAAGCGGTGCCGGGGCCGGCCGCCCGGGGACCGGCCGTACCTCGACTGGGTGACCGCCCTCGTCTGCGAGTCCGCCCCCGATGCGGCGAGCCAGTTGCAGACGGTGCGGAAGGACTACCTGGTGCGGAACCTTGCGGCGGTGCTCGACCGGACGACGGCCGCCCACCTCCGCCGGGCGCTGTTCGAGCCGTGGGACTACGCGGACGCCTTGGACAACCAGTCACTCCACTGGGAGCCGACCGAGGACCGGCGGCACGCGTACCAGTGGCACCAGCCGAACGGCGACCCGACGCGGAAGCGAGGCGGAGGGATGCTGGGGGCGAACCGGCTGGGGTTGGAGGCGTGGCCGCTGTTCCCGGGGTTCCCGGCCGGGGGCCGGGTGGCGACGCGCGGGTTCCGGGGCCGCCGGGCGTCGGACACGAGTTGGACGTGGCCGCTGTGGGGCAGCCCCTTGACGGCCGACGCGGTCGGGTCCATGCTGGGGTTGTCGGGGCTGCACGCCGCGACTTCCGAGGCCCTGTCCCGAACGTTCCGGCTGACGGGCGTGTTCCGGAGCTACCGAATCTTGGTGGGGAAGACGCCGAACTTCACTTCGGCGGTGGCCGTCGGCTGAGGACGGCGCGAGCGGCGAGGCGGTGAACGGGGCGCCTCACCCGAGACGGGTCCAGGTCTTTGACAACTCACCGGTTGTGGTCGCCGACCGCGCAGGTGCCGCTCGCAGACCATAACCAGAATTGTTCCGGAGCGTTGTGTCGTGGTGCTGAGACAACGCCGCCTCGAGTTGTCCTCCAAGTCGCGGTCGCTCGCGGCCGGCGGCGCAATCTATTTGCTTGAGCCGGCATGTACCACCTGGCGTCTCCACGGCGACCGAGCCGTGGCCGAATTGAAGCACCACGAAGGACGTCACCCGAGTCTCTAGCTTTCGTCGTCTCCACGGCGACCGAGCCGTGGCCGAATTGAAGCGCAACTGCGATCGGTTCGCTTCTCAAAAGTGCATTCGTGTCTCCACGGCGACCGAGCCGTGGCCGAATTGAAGCACCCCTGACCCGTCCCACCCACCACCCCCGCGCGAGGGTCTCCACGGCGACCGAGCCGTGGCCGAATTGAAGCCGGTACCCGCCCGCCAGGTTCTGGGCGAACAACGCCGGTCTCCACGGCGACCGAGCCGTGGCCGAATTGAAGCCTGGGAGCTGGGGATCAGGTATGTCCGTCGGCGGGGGTCTCCACGGCGACCGAGCCGTGGCCGAATTGAAGCTCCGTTCACGCACGTCAATCGGGAAGCACGTCCAGCCCGGTCTCCACGGCGACCGAGCCGTGGCCGAATTGAAGCACAACGAATGCCGTTGCCCGGGGAGGAAGGATCATGCGTCTCCACGGCGACCGAGCCGTGGCCGAATTGAAGCGCCCCGCAGCAGGCCAGGTACGTGTTGCGGTACCCGCGTCTCCACGGCGACCGAGCCGTGGCCGAATTGAAGCGCGACGTTCTGAGCGAACAGTGCTGCGATGTTGTTGAGGTCTCCACGGCGACCGAGCCGTGGCCGAATTGAAGCTCAGTGTACCTCGAGGACAGCGGGCTGTCATCGATGACGTCTCCACGGCGACCGAGCCGTGGCCGAATTGAAGCAAGCCTCCCCGGAGAGAATGCGAAGCACACCGTCTTGTCTCCACGGCGACCGAGCCGTGGCCGAATTGAAGCTGTCCTGCTTCAGGGTTCTTGTTCAGAGTTCAAGAAGTCTCCACGGCGACCGAGCCGTGGCCGAATTGAAGCTCACTGATGAAGCGTCACGGCGGGGGCAGCCCGCAGGTGGTCTCCACGGCGACCGAGCCGTGGCCGAATTGAAGCGCCGAAACCGCGTTAGAATTCAACACGCAACTGTCCGCCGTCTCCACGGCGACCGAGCCGTGGCCGAATTGAAGCTTCGACGCCTGGGCCAGCTCGCTCACGCAGTTCAACGTCTCCACGGCGACCGAGCCGTGGCCGAATTGAAGCACGAAGCTGTCCGAGCCGAGCACCGGGGCGTCGGGCGTCTCCACGGCGACCGAGCCGTGGCCGAATTGAAGCTCACGGCACGGAGCCGAACAGCATCAGCACGTTCATCGGTCTCCACGGCGACCGAGCCGTGGCCGAATTGAAGCATCGACGTCGAGGAGGAGGACAAGCAGCGGCCGCTCGTCTCCACGGCGACCGAGCCGTGGCCGAATTGAAGCAGCAGCGCGAAGCACTCGTAGTATGCCGCCTGGGGTTGGGTCTCCACGGCGACCGAGCCGTGGCCGAATTGAAGCGCGGCGGGTGGGCACGGGCGGTCCCCGGAAGGGAGTCGTCTCCACGGCGACCGAGCCGTGGCCGAATTGAAGCCAGTTCGACCCCGTAGGCGAGCCGCACCCGGACGGTGGTCTCCACGGCGACCGAGCCGTGGCCGAATTGAAGCAACCATCATGCAATACTCTCGGGTCGTGGAAGCCTGACGTCTCCACGGCGACCGAGCCGTGGCCGAATTGAAGCACCCACTCCCGGGCCGCCCCGAACGCCCCTTTCACCCGTCTCCACGGCGACCGAGCCGTGGCCGAATTGAAGCCGGCTGCCGTGGTACGCCCTGCCGGCGGCGCTGATGGGTCTCCACGGCGACCGAGCCGTGGCCGAATTGAAGCTTCCCGGTCCCGATGTTGTAGACGTTGCACCGGAAGTAGTCTCCACGGCGACCGAGCCGTGGCCGAATTGAAGCTTCCCGGTCCCGATGTTGTAGACGTTGCACCGGAAGTAGTCTCCACGGCGACCGAGCCGTGGCCGAATTGAAGCGGGCAGCCCTGGCGGTCGACCTTGAGGCGGCCGGTCTCGAGTCTCCACGGCGACCGAGCCGTGGCCGAATTGAAGCGAATGGATGTCGAGACGGTTAAACGGGGTGCATAGCCGTCTCCACGGCGACCGAGCCGTGGCCGAATTGAAGCGCCGAGGCCGAGCTGTACCGCTACGGCGAGCGGCCCGGCGTCTCCACGGCGACCGAGCCGTGGCCGAATTGAAGCTCCGTCGTGTTCAACGAGGCCCAAGCGGTCGAGCTGTCTCCACGGCGACCGAGCCGTGGCCGAATTGAAGCCCGCTGGACAAGGACCTGCCGCCGGCGGAGGTCCCGGCGTCTCCACGGCGACCGAGCCGTGGCCGAATTGAAGCCTGGTGACCGAGGTGGCCCGGTTCTTCAACGTCTCCGTCTCCACGGCGACCGAGCCGTGGCCGAATTGAAGCACCGGGGCGGGGGCGTCCCCGGCCGCCGCGAACTCGGTCTCCACGGCGACCGAGCCGTGGCCGAATTGAAGCTTGGATTTGGCCATCAAAAGAATGTAGGCAAAGATGAGGTCTCCACGGCGACCGAGCCGTGGCCGAATTGAAGCAGGACGATGTCCGCCTTCGGGAGCTGCCTCCGGAGCGTCTCCACGGCGACCGAGCCGTGGCCGAATTGAAGCGGCCGGGCGTGCGGGGCGGCGGCCGCGTTCCTGCTGGGCAGTCTCCACGGCGACCGAGCCGTGGCCGAATTGAAGCACGTTCGACTGCCGGGACGCGGTGGACGCGGCCGGGCGGTCTCCACGGCGACCGAGCCGTGGCCGAATTGAAGCGCCATCGTGTCGATCAGGACGAGCGCCGGGCGGACTGTCTCCACGGCGACCGAGCCGTGGCCGAATTGAAGCGCCCCGGTGATGTCGCGGTCCGGGCCGTGCCCGTAGTGTCTCCACGGCGATCGAGCCGTGGCCGAATTGAAGCTCCGGCCTCTGGGTGAGCGACCGGATGAGCGTGGCCGTCTCCACGGCGACCGAGCCGTGGCCGAATTGAAGCGCGGCCGCCGCGTCCCGGATCAGCTCGGCGACGCTGTCTCCACGGCGACCGAGCCGTGGCCGAATTGAAGCCAGGACACCGGCGTGTCCGGGTCCGTGGCCGCGTCCGCGGTCTCCACGGCGACCGAGCCGTGGCCGAATTGAAGCTCGTTATACTTCTCGACCGCCGCCTCGTGCCTCTCGACGTCTCCACGGCGACCGAGCCGTGGCCGAATTGAAGCGCCGCCGCCAGCGCCGCCCACAGGGTGACCTTCAGCGTCTCCACGGCGACCGAGCCGTGGCCGAATTGAAGCCTGAAGGGGGAGAAGATCCCCGGGATCGGGGGGGTCGGGGTCTCCACGGCGACCGAGCCGTGGCCGAATTGAAGCGTCGGCCTCGACCCGTCCAAGGGGAAGACGGGGGTGCGGGGTCTCCACGGCGACCGAGCCGTGGCCGAATTGAAGCGGCCGAATGTGCGTTCGTAACACCCCGACCGCGAGCGTCTCCACGGCGACCGAGCCGTGGCCGAATTGAAGCGTCGCCATCGCCTTCTTCTTCCGCTTCGGGGGCTCCGGTCTCCACGGCGACCGAGCCGTGGCCGAATTGAAGCATGACCGACAGCCCGAACGCCCCGAACGACTGGTACCCGTCTCCACGGCGACCGAGCCGTGGCCGAATTGAAGCCCGAGCCCCCCGGGAACTTCCCCCGGCTGGCGCCGCCGTCTCCACGGCGACCGAGCCGTGGCCGAATTGAAGCAACTCGCCCCCCAACGCGACGCTCAGGACTGACCGGCGTCTCCACGGCGACCGAGCCGTGGCCGAATTGAAGCGGGGGCGAGTTCAACCGAGTCGGCCGGCGCCCTCTGGGTCTCCACGGCGACCGAGCCGTGGCCGAATTGAAGCTATGACATCCCATATAACTGTGACAGCCCACCACCGGTCTCCACGGCGACCGAGCCGTGGCCGAATTGAAGCGATCGAGGGTCTGAACCGGGTGTTCGGGACGACGAAGTCTCCACGGCGACCGAGCCGTGGCCGAATTGAAGCGTCGAACGCGCACAAGAACTCCGCGCCCGCCGCGATTGTCTCCACGGCGACCGAGCCGTGGCCGAATTGAAGCTCACAACGGGGGCGACATGGCGACGAAGGCGAAGGAGTGTCTCCACGGCGACCGAGCCGTGGCCGAATTGAAGCTCTGGCCCCGGGGCGACCGAGTTGCCGCCGACGGAGGGTCTCCACGGCGACCGAGCCGTGGCCGAATTGAAGCTTCCTCGCGGCCGGCCGCTCCTCCTTGTCGCCGGCGGTCTCCACGGCGACCGAGCCGTGGCCGAATTGAAGCGGCCAGCACGAGCGGCTGTCCGTCCTGGCCCGGCGGTCTCCACGGCGACCGAGCCGTGGCCGAATTGAAGCACCGCCGGCTGGCCCACGGCCGCGGCGGTGCCGAAGTCTCCACGGCGACCGAGCCGTGGCCGAATTGAAGCCCGGAGCAGGCGCTCGACGCCGCCCACAGCCACTTCGTCTCCACGGCGACCGAGCCGTGGCCGAATTGAAGCACCCGCCGCCACGCCCCGCCCAGCCCGCCCTCCATGACCGTCTCCACGGCGACCGAGCCGTGGCCGAATTGAAGCGCGAACACCCTGCTGCCACGGCCCCGGACTCCGCGAGGTCTCCACGGCGACCGAGCCGTGGCCGAATTGAAGCCACTCCCCGGAGCACCACTCGGGCAGCTTCGAGTAGTCTCCACGGCGACCGAGCCGTGGCCGAATTGAAGCACGGCGGGGCAGCTCGCGGTCGGGGTGTTACGAACGCACGTCTCCACGGCGACCGAGCCGTGGCCGAATTGAAGCGGCGACGTCGGCACCCCCGCCGAGCACGGGACCACGACGTCTCCACGGCGACCGAGCCGTGGCCGAATTGAAGCTCAACCGGGTGTTCCGGGAGGCGGACCGGGCGACACAGGACGCGGTGTCTCCACGGCGACCGAGCCGTGGCCGAATTGAAGCCTCGACAAGGTCGCCCGGGTCGCGTACCGGATGGCCGACGTCTCCACGGCGACCGAGCCGTGGCCGAATTGAAGCCGGGAAACGCTCGACTCCGGGGTCAAAGAAGACGTCGTCTCCACGGCGACCGAGCCGTGGCCGAATTGAAGCCGGTCGGGGCCGGGTCGGCGCTCGCAACGCCTGCCCGGGTCTCCACGGCGACCGAGCCGTGGCCGAATTGAAGCCTGATGGCGGTGGTGCCGGTCCTCAGCCCGGCCGCTGTCTCCACGGCGACCGAGCCGTGGCCGAATTGAAGCGCCAGTACGCCGGCCTGGGTCGGGGCGCTGCGTTCGGCGTCTCCACGGCGACCGAGCCGTGGCCGAATTGAAGCCTCCGGACCATGCGGTACCGGCTCCTGGCGACCGCGACGTCTCCACGGCGACCGAGCCGTGGCCGAATTGAAGCCGGCCGGCGTTCGACGGGTGGGTGCAGGAACGCTCCGTCTCCACGGCGACCGAGCCGTGGCCGAATTGAAGCTCATTAACGGTGCGTCGAATCATCGACACTGAACGTAGTCTCCACGGCGACCGAGCCGTGGCCGAATTGAAGCCTGGTCGCCCTCATGCTCGGGGCGTTCCGCTGGATCCTGTCTCCACGGCGACCGAGCCGTGGCCGAATTGAAGCCGGCCGCTGGCGACGTCCCCCAGCATCCGCATGGCCGTCTCCACGGCGACCGAGCCGTGGCCGAATTGAAGCGACCCCGGAAGACGAATGGGACCTCTGGAACAAAGAAGTCTCCACGGCGACCGAGCCGTGGCCGAATTGAAGCAAGAAACCGTACACGTTCCGCGGCAGCACCACCACCGTCTCCACGGCGACCGAGCCGTGGCCGAATTGAAGCGCCTTGACCGCGTCGGTGACGGCGGAGCAACCCGACGTCTCCACGGCGACCGAGCCGTGGCCGAATTGAAGCCAAGCGAACTAGGAAAATTGTGGAAGGAGAAGAGGTTGTCTCCACGGCGACCGAGCCGTGGCCGAATTGAAGCCTGGAAGTGAACCTGAAGTAGTTTCTCATGATGCATGTCTCCACGGCGACCGAGCCGTGGCCGAATTGAAGCGGGTTGTCCTGTCGGGTCAGATGCGGTTCCGCTTGTGGTGTCTCCACGGCGACCGAGCCGTGGCCGAATTGAAGCACACACCCCCCGTCCTGCATCAGGGCCGCGACCAGGGGGTCTCCACGGCGACCGAGCCGTGGCCGAATTGAAGCCCCGGCCGGGTGCGACCGTCCGGGCATGGGCGGGAACGTCTCCACGGCGACCGAGCCGTGGCCGAATTGAAGCAGGATCGGGCGGACCGACTCGAAGAGGACGGTGCCGCGTCTCCACGGCGACCGAGCCGTGGCCGAATTGAAGCGGACTCCCGCTCGTGTTGAACCGCCGCCTGGTCTGCCTCGTCTCCACGGCGACCGAGCCGTGGCCGAATTGAAGCAGTCGGTAGCCGGAGAGGCAGCGGTCGTCCCCGGTGTGTCTCCACGGCGACCGAGCCGTGGCCGAATTGAAGCAGGAACTGGGTCCGGCTCATCCACAGCCAGGAGCCGGGTCTCCACGGCGACCGAGCCGTGGCCGAATTGAAGCGTCGTCATCAACGAGGTGTTCAAGAAGGCGGCGCACGCCGTCTCCACGGCGACCGAGCCGTGGCCGAATTGAAGCGGCGCGGTCCGCGGCCGCGGCAGCCCGGTCCGCGGGTCTCCACGGCGACCGAGCCGTGGCCGAATTGAAGCCCCTCTCCTCCCGTTGTCAACCCCCGGCCGGGGATGTCTCCACGGCGACCGAGCCGTGGCCGAATTGAAGCCCAATTGCTGTATTAAATCGATCAAACCATTTACAGGCTCGGACAAAACCGCTTCAGCTACATGACGTCGTGATGGAGGATGCGGAAGCAGATGGCGCTCGCCGCCAGGGTGGTGAAGGCGTCCCGGACCACCCGCAGCCGGTCGAACCGGACCCGCATCCGCCGCAGCCCCTTGAGCCACCTGATGGTCCGCTCGACCACCCACCGGACCCGCCCCAGCCCGCTCCCGTGCGGCGTGTACCGCCGGGCGATCCGGGGCTCGGTGCCGAGCCACCGGAGCAGCCACCGGGTCGCCTCGCCGTCGCACCCCCGGTCGGCGTACAGGATGTCGGGCGACTCCTTCGGCCGCCCCCGCCGCCCCCCGACCCTCGGGAAGGACATCACCAGCGGGATGATCTGGGCGTGGTCGCTCTTGTTCGCCCCGGCCGTCCGGATGGCCAGCGGCACCCCGGACCGGCTGGCCATCAGGGTGTGCTTGGTCCCGAGCCTGCTGCGGTCCACCGGGCCCGGCCCGGTCTGCTCGCCGCCCCCGAACGCCCGGACGTACACCCCGTCGACGACGACCAGGTCGGTGTCGAGCTTGCCCGCCCGGCGGAGGAGCCGGAGCAGGTCGGCGTGCAGCCGGTCCCAGATGCCCGCCTCCTCCCAGCCCCGGAGCCGGCGGTGGGCGGTCCGGCCCGAGCACCCGAGTTCCGGAGGCCCGTCCTCCCACCGGCTCCCGGCCGCCAGGACGAACCAGAGCACCCGCATCACGACCCGGTGCCCGACCCGGGGGCGGCCGCCCTCCGGCCCGACCGGCTGCTCCGGCGGCAGGTGGTGGGCGACGACCTCGTAGAACTCGTCCGGCATGGTGGCAGTCGCCACGGCAGGAGCCTCCGTCGGGGACGGGCTACGCTGCCAAGGCGCAAACCTCATGCCGGGGTTTTGTCAGTGCCTTTTACCGTCTCCACGGCGACCGAGCCGTGGCCGAATTGAAGCGCCGCCGCGTCGTACCCGAAGAGGATCAGCTTCCTCAGGTCTCCACGGCGACCGAGCCGTGGCCGAATTGAAGCCACCCGTGCAACTGCCGCTCGTCCACCTCGACGTCGAACGAAAGTCTCCACGGCGACCGAGCCGTGGCCGAATTGAAGCCCGGATAACGTCCGACGGACGACGCCAACCCGACAGCCTCGGCGGCTCGGGCCGGGGTGCGGAGCTCGTCGGTTCGGAGCGGCCGCCAGATCAGGTGCAGGTAGACCTTCTCGCCTGGGTGCCGGCTGGACCGGTACCGGGGTCCGCGCTTGCCGCGGAATGCGGTGGCGGGTCACCGGGGTCAACCCCCACGAGCCACGGTTACCGCGTGAAGGATTCCCGAGAGTCGGTATCAATACCACCGCTCCCGTCGGGGGTAGGATAAGGCGTGGCAGACGCGGCAGGCGAACGCACCGCCGTCGAGGTACACGGCCCGCGCCCGGCGACCGCAGCCCGGGCAGCGGAGCCACCACCGTTGGCCCCCGAGCGGGTACGGGGCCGGGTCCAGCGGGACGCCCACCCGGACCGCCCGGCCGGACGGGAGGCGGTAGGCGAGCCGCAGGACCCACCCGCCGTCGGTCGGCTCCACTCGGTATCGGACCGACCCGAGGGCGCGCCCGAGGTCGGTCGCCCAGGCCAGCACCCCGTCCCCGCCGGTCGGCGGGAGGACCCCGAACCGCCGCAGGTCCCGGGCGTCCACCGCCGGGCAGTCCCACACCGCCCGCCGCCGGCGCCGCGGCCCGCTCCCGAACCCGCCCATCCCGCCCCTCCCGGATTTGGACGAATCAACTGGGTACGCGAGTCGAACCGCCCCCTTTCCGGTCCGGTGGGCCCGGCCGGACGGTCTGACGGTCCGGCCGGTAGTGGCGGCGGGGCCTGAGTTTCGGGAAACCGGGGGAAAAACCGCTCAAAGTCTGCGGCGACCTGGCGTTCGTGGAGACCGGGGGGGCGGTCAGAACGCCCGGTCCAACTCCCCCGGCCATTCGTCCGGGGCCGGCGGGGGCGCCCGGGGCGTGGCGAGCCGGGACGGCGAACTGGTCGGCCTGTTCGCGGCGGCCCGGGCCCGGCGGTGGTCGTCCGGTGTCGGCGGGGGCGACGGGTCCCGCAGGTGCGACGCGTCGACCGGGAACTCGAACCGGTGCGGCCGTCCGTCTCCCGTGCCGCGGTCGGGCAGTCGGTCCGGGTGGACCGCCCAGTCCCCGCCGGGGTGATCCACACCGACCCAGGCGACGGCCTCGGACCGGGTGGCGGCCTTGCGGACCGGCACCCACGGGTGTCGACCGCCCGGACGGTACCAGACCAGGTAGAACCGGGGCGTCACGGCGGCCCCCCGCCTGCGGGCCGGTCCGCCGGGGCCGAGAGGAGGGTGACTCGGGTCGCCCGGCCGGGTCGTCGGTCGAGGGTGGCCAGCCCGGCCCGTTCGAGTTGGGCGAGGGCCCGCCTGGCGGCGTCCCGGGAGATGCCGACGCGGGCCAGCCGGGCCAGGGTGACCGGGACCGTCCCGGTGCTGGCACACCCGGCCTCGAACCACACCCCGAGCCCGGCCGCCAGGGCCTTGCCGGGGAGCCGCGCGGCCGCCCGGACCCAGTCCCACGGGACCGGCCCCTTCAGGAACTTCTCCCCGGGCCGGTGTCGCGGAGGCCCCGCGCCCGAGCCGGGAGACTCCCCCGCCGGGTACCGGGACAGGTCGAACGGGTCGGGCGGCGTCCCGCCTTCGCGCGCGGTTGTCGGCGGAGGCTGCTCGCCAGGTGTCATGGAGTATTTCCCATCAGACAAGACAAAGAGACTGGGCGGGGGTAGCACCGGCAACACGGGTGGGGGTGGCGCCGGCGATACGGGTTCGCCCGGACCAACGGGTCACACAGGCGGGACTGGTTCGCCGACACGATCCGCCTTCAGCCTCTTGCGGAGCTTCGACAGAGCACGGGTGTACCGGCCGTGAACCCCCGCCGCGGTGAGGCCCCTTGCCCGGCCCAGTTCCTCGAACGTCTTCTCCCCGTAGACGTGCTCCCAAACCAGTTCCCGCTGATCGGCCGTCAGGTGGCTGAGGTGTTTTTCGACGGGCGCCCACTGCTCACCGAGTAGCATCAGGGACAGGCCCGACTCGACCTCGTTCGGGAGGACATCGACCGCGTCCTCGGCCCCGTCCGGGTCGGCGTCCGGGTCCGCCGGCCGGACCGGCCACGCGCGATTCTTTGGGAAAGCCTCGCGGTTATGCCGCCGCTCCTCCTTGAGCCGATCCAGGCACCGGTGGTTGGCCGCTTTGCGGACGAGGCCGGCGGTGAGCTGTTCCCGACCGGTCAGCTTCCACGCGGCCTCCAGACAGGCCGACCAGAAGTCGTCCTTCAACCACGGGTAGTCCCGGGCGTGCCGCCTGGCGACGCCGCGGAGGAGTCGGTCGTACCTCGACACCACCTCTTCCGTCGTCCGGTTCGCTCCGCCCGTCCCCCCGCCCTCCACGGTCACCTCCTCGTACTGCGGCCGGCGTCACCGCCATTCGTTAGCCCGCCCGACCCGCCCGGAGTCAGGCCGCGAGCCCGTCCACGATCCGCGTCACCTTCGCCCACATCAGTTCTCCCCGGGGGTCCGAATACCGGTCCGGGTAACGGACGATCTTCGCGTCGGTCTTCAGCGGGAACGCAGGGAGGACCAACTCGGACGCCTCCCGCATCGCGTCCTCCATCCGCCCGGTCTCGACCCCGACCGCGTCCTCCGCCGCCTCGATCAAGAAGGCGTCGTGGACGGGACAGCACACCCCGACCCCCCGCTCGGTCGCCAGGCAGGCGGCCAACCGCATCATCTCGGCCCCGTGGGCCTGGACCGGGAAGTTCCGGAGCGACCGGGGGTTCGCGCGCGGCCGCCCGGTCTCGGGGTCGTCTCCGGCCGGGACGTGGAGCGCCCACCCGAACCGGGTCCGCAGCCGGCCGGTCAGGAGGCCCTCCTCCTCCACCCCCTCGGACCACGCCCAGAACCGGCCGAACGCCCGCCGGTGCCGGCCGAGCAGGTCCCGGGCCTCGGACACGGCCAGCCCGAGGCGCCCGGCCAGTCCGTGCTCGGACAGCCCGTACAGCACCCCCAGGGCCACGGCCTTGTACGCCTCACGCTCCCGGGGGTGGGAGGACTTCGTCGCCCCGGGCGGGACGGCCCCGGCCATCTTGGCGAACGTCAGGTAGAAGTCACCGGACGTGTACGCCTCCATCATCCCCCGGTCCCCGGACAGGGCGGCCGCGATCGCCAGCTCCTGCTGCGAGTAGTCGACGTACGCCACCGCCCGCCCGACCCCCGGGCGGATCAGGGACCGGAGCCAGGTCGACGCCCCGAACAGGAACTTCGAGTTCGACGGCTGGTTCCGCCCGGTGCGGGACGCGAACGGGGACAGGAGGCACCGGTTCCGGCCGTCCGCCCCCACCGCCAGGTCGGTCAGCCGGAGCTGGCCGAGGGCGTGACGCAACTCCCGGATCGGGCCGACCCGGTCCGGGTGCGCCCTCGCCCGCTCCCGGAACGTGTCGTCGTCCAGCGCCAGCGCCCCGCTCGGGAGTCGGGGCCACGGGATCCCGTGCCGGGCCAGGTAGTCGCCCCACCGGGCGGCCGAGAAGGACCGCGGCCCGTCCGGGTCGGCGGGGTCGGACGGGACGTACACCCCGTAGTCCGCGTCGACGTCCCGGACCAGCCGGGTCCGGACCCGGTCCCACCCGGCCCGGACCCGCCCGAGGGCGTCCGCGTCCACCGGGACCCCGCGGTCCTCCATCCGCGCGACGGCCCGGGTGTACCGCCCACGGACCCCGACCGCCCGGGGCAGGTCGAGGCCCGGGAGCATGGCCGGGAGCAGCCGGGCGAGGGCGTCGACGTCCGACTGGCAGTAGGCGAGCAGCGCCCCCCGCTCGTCCGCGGTGTATGGCCCGCCCCGGAGGGCCAGGTCCCGCATCCCGTCCTTCTCCGCACCGGCCATCGCCGGTAGGCCGAAGTGGGCCAGCGCCCCGAGCAGCCCTGCCCCGTGCGGCAGCGACAGCCCGTTGGTCCGACACCGGAACTCGGCGTACAGGTCCAGCACCCGGTCCGGGAGGGGCCACCCGAGGGCCAGGTGGCAGCCCAACTCGGCGCTGGCGTAGTACGCCACGAACAGGACGTCGGGGCCGGTCGGGTAGGGCGGGCCCGGCGGGGCCGCCCCGTCCAGCCACACCCGCACCACCCGCCCGGACCGGAACTCCCGGGCGACCAGGCACCGGGGCTCCGGCCGGCCGCCGGGCCGGGAGCCGAACTCGAAGTCGAAGAGCCACACTTCCCGGAACGCGGCGAGCGGGTCTGGGGTCACGCCTTCCCCCACAGCTTCTTGACGACCGGGTGGTCGAGCGAGCTGATCACCCGGTCCCGGAAGGCCAATCGGACCAGGTCCGGCAACGGGAGGTCGGGGAACGCGGGCTCGGCCGCCATCCCCTCGGCCACCCGGACCCGGTGCCGCTTCTGGGCCTGGTCCCAGTACAGCTTGGTCCACCGCTCCTCGGCCGCCCGGGCCGCCTCCAGCGGGACCGTGACCCAGGGCGGCTGCTTGGCGTCCGGGCCGGGGAGCCTGCACCCCCAGAGGAACGGGCTTCCGCTGAGGGTGACGCACGTGAACACCCGGCGGCGGCTGAACGTCGGCTCCTCGGCGAGGCGCGGCCACAGGGCCGGGTCGACCCAGAAGCAGTCGTCCTCCTCCTTCAGCTCGATCACCCCGCCGGTCACCTGGTGCTCGGCCCCCGGGCGGACGCGGAAGAACGTCTCCTTCGACGGGCGGTGGTAGGGGATGTCGACCACCAACTCCCGGACCCCGAGGCCGGGGTCGGTGTCGGCGAGGCGGAGGCGTTCGAAGTCGAACGGGTCCGGGGCGGGCGTGGCGGTGGTCGCTTCGGGACTCATCCGTACGGGTCTCGGTGGGGTTCGGGAATGAACGGGCGGTCGTGACGTGCCGCCCGGGGGCGATGTTCGGCCGCGTCGGAGCCGGCGGGTCGCTACCGGGCGTGGAGCCACTGGTCGACGACCGGGCGGGACCACAGGGGCCGGCGGCCGGGCGGGGTAAGGGGGCGCGGAAACCCGCGGTCGTACCTCATCCGGTCGAGGGTCCGAGCGGACACGCCGAGCAGGCGGGCGAGGGACAGGCGGTCAACGGTCTGGGGACAGGGGACCGGGTCGCGGTCGGGCATCGGCGGCCCTCTGGTCTTGCGGCGAGTCGGGACGGCACACCACGCGCCGGCCGCCGCCACCTACTAGAGAACCGACAACCACCCTGGCGGAGTTAGCGCCACTTACGGCTAAAATGTGGCACAGTTCAGTCAACCCACCGGTAGCCCGACCCGGTGGTCCCCTTGATGTGCCTCCGGAGTTCGGCCGGGACCTTGCTGCGAGCCTTCCCAAACACCCGGTCCATCCGGCCCAGGTGCGGCAGTCGGTCTCTGAAATTCACGGTAATCGGCCGGGCCTCGTACAACACCCTCAGTGCCGCCAACACGTCGGGACAGGCGACCGGCAGGACGCGGCCGCCCACCCCGATGTAACCCTCTCCGAACACCAGACCGGGTCGCGGGGGCGGTGGGACGGAGGGTTCGTCACCTCCGTGAAGCCGAACGTCGTCCGCGTCGCCCGGCGCCGGCTGCGGTGAGAGCGACGGCCCGGGCGGCCCGGGCGGCGGGGCGGCTGACCCTTCCTCGGGGTCCGGAGGCGGTTGCCCGGGACCGTCCGCGGGCGGGTAGAGGCCGCCAAGCCAACGGTGGTCGTAGGCGGCGAGGCGGATGCTGGTGCCGCTCAGCTCGCAGCCCGATTCGGACCCCTCCGGGTACACCCAGTCCCAGCGCGGATGGAACTCCCACCTGCGTGCCCAGCGGCCAGCCCTGAACTCACCGTAGCGGGTCGATAGGTTCGCTGGCGAGGCGGGGGTCACCGACCGGTGCAGGGCCTTGAGTGCGGCGGACACCGAGTTGACCCAGTGCGGTGGGTCGTAGGTCGACGCCGGCCAGGCTTCCGGCAGGCCGAGAAACCACTGGAACGTGGGGTCAAAGCCGTTGTGCCAGGCGGCCGCGACATCCCGGTCGGTGAAGCCCAACCGGAGGAAGCGGTGCGGACAGGTGTTGACTACGGCGGCGTCGGGAAAGTGCTCCCGCAGCAGTGAGTCGAGACAGGTCAAGGCGGCGAGGTCCACGGTCGGTTCCCTGGGCGGTTCGCACAATAGCCCGGACTCAGACAGCGCCCAACCTGCCCGGCCACTCAACAGCAAACAGTACAGCAAACATGACGGAGGCGGCAGACGGCTCGAAACGAAAGAAGGCCGCAAACCGTTACAGTTTGTGGCCTTCGGAGGAGCCGCCTCGGGGATTCGAACCCCGGACCCCCGCTTTACGAAAGCGGTGCACTACCGCTGTGCTAAGGCGGCCGGTGGCGTCACCCGCCGTGAGCGTCAATCTTAGTGCCCCCGACCCCCGACTTCAACCGCGCCCGCCATCCCCTTCCTGACGCCCCGCCGGCGCCGTATCCTCACACCGGCTATCCCCTCGTCCCGCACGCCGCCCCGACCTTCCGGCCGCGGCCGCGGGGGACCGTCTCCGGCCCCGCGCCGACCTTCCGGCGACCCGGCGGGCCAACGCCACACCACCACCCGGTGAACCCCGCCATGACCCCCTGGCACCGCAACGAGTACATCCTCAAGGGCGTCTTCCTCGGCCTCTGGGTGTTCTTCGCCCTCCAGGTCCCCGCCGGCCCGGCCGCCTGGGTCGACATCGGCTGGGTCGTCGGGTGGGTCGCCGCCGGGCTCCTCGTCGGCCTCCTCGCCGGTACCGCGCTGCAGCTCGCCCGCGGCGTCCGCCCGTGGCAGAACTGGCTCGCCTTCCCGCTGCTCGTCCTCCTCGAGAGCCCCACCTTCGTGTACGCCGGGATCACCGCCGGCCTCGCCGTCGGGGTGCTGTCCGGGATGCCGTGGGCGGAGCCGTGGGGCGGCCCGCTCGCCGGCCTGTTCGGCCTCACCTTCGACGACATCAAGCACCTCACCACCCGCGCCCTCCCCGACGACGACCCGCAGAAGGGCCGGCTGCCCGGCGACTGGCTCGGGTACTGCGCCGCCGGCGGGGCCCTGCTCGGGTTCGCCCTGTACCGGTTCCGCCAGGTGCAGGACGTCCGGTGGCGGTTCTGGGCCGGGCTGCTCGCCGCCGCCGTCCTCGTCTACCTCGCCGGCGAGTACGTCGCCAAGGTCCCCGGGCTCGACGACCCGGACCGCCGGTTCAACCTCGGCGTCTACCTCCTCCTCGGCCTCCCGTTCTTCTACCTGCTCACCTTCTGCGGGGAGGCGGAGGAGTCGGAGGTCGAGATCATGGTGCTGTGCGCCGGGCTGGGGGTCGGGCTGCACCTGATGGGGTTCGCCGGCAAGTTCCCCGGGATCGGCCCGGCCGCCCCGTTCCTCATCCCGGTCACCCTGTACTTCGTCTACGCCACCCGGCTGATGCCGGAGCTGGTGACGTTCAAGCACACCCTCCGCGGGTACAGCTACATGAACCTCGGCCGGCTCGCCCTGGCCGTCCGGTTCTTCCGCCGGGCCCTGGAACTGGACCCGCGGAGCGTGCTCGCCAACCAGGGCCTCGCCACCCTCCACCACAACCTCACCCTCGCCCAGCTCGACGCCGACCCGGCCCTGGTCGAGAGCCTCGACTTCTCCCTCTGCCTCGACCGGGCGACCGCCCTGCTGATGCCGCCCACCCCGCCGCCGACCCGGGACCAGCGGGCCGAGGCCGAGCGGTTCCTGGACCTCGTGGAGCGGAAGGCGCCGGCGTACCTCGCCCGGGTGGACTACCTGCGGGTCATCTCGTTCATGCACGCCAAGGAGTACGACCACGCCGCCGACGCCCTGTCCCGGTTGCTCAACCCGGAGACGCCGGGGTACCACCCGGCGGTCCGCAAGCGCGTCCTGTTCGACGCCTGGGACCTCGCCCTGCGGCTGCACCCGCGGATGGTCGAGAAGCTCGGGTGGGACGAGCTGAACAAGCCGGGCCGGCGGGTCGAGGCGATCGCGGCGACCGAGCGGAAGCTGGCGGCCGAGCCGAGCCACCCGGCGGCGAAGGAGTACCGCACCCTGCTGTACGCCCAGCTCCAGGAGGGCGAGTTCATCGCCGCCGCGGCGACCGGGCTGCCGACCGAGTTCGCCTACGAGTACGTCGAGCAGATGGGGCTGGCGCTGCTCGACGACGCCGACCCGGACCGCCGCGAGCGCGGCATGGGGTACCTGCGGATCGCCGGCCGCGGGCTGCCGGAGCGGGCGCCGGGACTGTTCGTGACGCTGGCGAAGGCGCACGAGAAGCACGGGGACGCCGAGGGCGCCCGGCGGGCGTACGAGTGGGCGAAGCAGGCCGGGCTGGCGGCCGGCCCGCGGAACCTCGCGAAGGACCAGCGGGCGCACTACCACGACGCGCTGCGGAAGCTGGCGGACCTGGCGGACCGGCGCGGCGACCCGGAGGCGGCGATCGCGGACCTGCGGCAGTACCTGGAGGACGGCGGGGCGGCGGCGCTGGACACGTACAAGAAGCTGGCGGACCTGTACGGCAAGGCCGGGGACGCGATGAACGGGCTGTTGATGACCGAGACCGGGCTGACCTACGACAGCACCGACGCGGCCCTGCTGAAGAAGAAGGACAGCTTCTACTACTCGGTGGAGCCGGAGCGGCTGGAGAAGGTGAAGGACCGGGTGGCGAAGTGGTTCGACGTGAACTACTGCGTGCGGAAGGCGATGTCGGTGCTGAACGCGAAGGACGGCGGGGTGGAGTTGCTGGACTGGGCGACGCACCTGTCGCGGCTGGCGGCGATCGTGAAGCCGCAGAGCAACGGGGTGCGGCTGGTGGAGGCGCGGGTGCTGTTGCGGCGCGGGGAGCGGGACGAGGGGCTGAAGATCCTGGAGGACATGCGGGAAGGGGAGAAAGGGTCGGGGGACGAGCAGGAGGCGTGGTACACCGGGACGAAGCTCTTGGGTCAGCTGTACCTGGAGGAGCTGGGCCGGCCGGACCTGGCGCTGAAGTGCTTCCTGGACTACAAGGAGTTCCACAAGAGCGGGGCGGACACCTTGTACCAGATCGGGCGGTGCTACGAGGCGACGGGGGACGCGGCCGGGGCGGCGAAGTTCTACGGGGCGGTGACGGCGTACGAGGGCCACGCGCTGTACTGGGACGCGAAGGACGCGCTGCGGCGGCTGGGCAAGGGGTGAGAAGGGGTGAGGCGGGCCGGGAGCGTGAGCGACCAGAGTTCGGCTGCGGCGCGGCACGGGTCTTCAGCCCGAAGGGCTGGGACACCGTAGCCCGGGGCAACGCCCCGGGTCAGCAGGGCCACCCGCTCCCAGCCTGAAGGGCTGGGACACCGCGCCTGTCGCAGCCCTTCAGGCTGCAACCCTCCTGCACCCCGGACCCGGGGCGTTGCCCCGGGCTACGGTGTCCCAGCCCTTCGGGCTGAAGACCGACCGTGATTCCAGGGTGCCGCGCCGGGACGCGAAGGACGCCATGAAGCGGCTCGGCAAGGGGTGAGGCGCGGGCTTTCGCGCCGGGGTTGGTTGCGAACGGGCGACCGCCCCGGTACCATCGTCGCGGTCGGTCCCTCTGCGCCTCGAACTGGACGCCCACCATGACGCGGCTCACGCGGTCGGCGGTCGTGCTCGCACTGCTCCCCCTCGCCCCGACCCTGACGGGTTGCTCCGGCAAGAGCCGTGACACCGGCAAGGCGGACCCGGCCCCCGCCCCGAAGGAGAAGGAACCGGTCCGCCCGCCGGCCAAGCCCAAGGACACCGGGAAGTCGGGCGAGGTCGCCAAGGCGAAGGACCCGGCCGAGCCGCCGAAGGCGAAGGCCAAGGAGGACGCAGACCTGATCCAGGGAACCTGGCGGGTCGAGGCGGCCGTGGTCGATGGCAAGAACGATGACGTCCCCGCGGACGCGGCGGTGATCTTCCGGGGCGACAAGATGATCATCCGGGAGCGGGTCCGGGAGACCGACCCGTTCCGGCTGGACCCGACCAAGACTCCCAAAGCGATCGACGTCGGCAGCCCCAAGGACTCCTCCCCCGGCATCTACGAGTTGGACGGCGACCGCCTCCGCATTTGCCTGGTCCGGGGCGACGGGGCGCGGCCGACCGCGCTCGAGAGCAAGCCGGGAACCAACCACCTGCTACTGGTGCTGCGGCGGGACAAGAACGTCCCGGCGGTGCCGGACGTCTCGGCGTTCCCCGCCGCGATCGTCGGGAAGTGGAAGTGGAGCGGCGGGGAGACGGCGTTCCCGTTCTTCCGCGACACGGAGTTCACCAACGACGGCCGGGTGCTCCAACTCGACCCCTCGAAGAAGGAGTGGGTCGAGCGGTACACGTACCGGTTCGACAAGGCAGATCTGGTGCTGACTCCGTCCGGGAAGAAGGACGGGGGGAAGGAGGAGAGGGTCACGGTCGATCGGATCACGGCCGACGAGTTCGTCGCCGACAGGCCGAGCGGGACGCTGAGGCGGCTGAAGTGACCCCGCCGTCGGCGGGTACTCAACCGGCGGTGCATCACATGCCAGTCGTCGCCCCGTGCCCGCCGGCCGCCGCGGCGGGTTGTGACCCCGAACTCCGCGCCGCCACCAGCACCTACTACGACCTCCGCAACAAGAAGAAGTCGCGGAACTTCATCACCGCGGAGGTCACGGCGAAGGGGTACTTCAAGTTCTACGTCGAGAACCCGCCCAAAACGACGCCCCAGACCGGGTGCCCCGGTCGGTGGCTGTTCCGGGCCGCGTGGGATCACTTCGTGGCGGAAGGTGTTCGCATTCTCGGAGTGCGGGGCGACTGGACGTTCGGCGACAACCTCGACGAGTTCAACCGCCTGACCGCGAACGGCGCCACGGGTCTGGAGGACGCGGCGAGGTCGACCTGGACCGGGCAGCGGGCGGCGGAGGTGGGGTTCACGACAGTCGCTATCCTGGATACAGACGGCAGTCCCGGGAACTACGTCTCGGTCGATGTCGTCTTCCTGCCGTGAACCCGCCGCGGGCCGACCGATGGAAGCGCTCGAACACGACCTTTCCGATGTCCTCCGAGCCTTCGCCCGTGAGGGGGTGCCTCCCTCGCGGATGCTGCGGGAGGTCGTCGGCCGCGCGGGCCGGGACCGGGCGGACCGCCAGTTCCTCGCGCGGCTGCTCGCCGCCGCCTTCCGGTTCGAGGAGGGCGAGGGCCACGTGGTGTTCGGCTGGTTCCCCGACGGGACCGGGGAGCTGACCGACGGCCAACTCGACTACCACCTCTCAAAGCGGATCCAGGCCGCCCGCCCGCGGTGGGACGTGCCACAGGGTCAGAGTGCGTCTTGAAGCCGGCCGGGGTCGGGGTCTTCACCTCCCCCCTGGTGGGGGAGGTCGGCGAGCGGAGCGAGCCGGGGGGGACGCGACACGGCGCGGACGGCGACCGAGAACTGCCGGGTAGCTCCCCCCACGGGTCTTGTGGCACAGGTCTCCTGACCTGTGTCGGGTTCACAGGTCAGGAGACCTGTGCCACAAGACACGACCTCCCCCACCAGGGGGGAGGTGAAGACACCAGCCCCCACTCCAAAACACCCTCGCAGCAGGCCACGAGCCGGCCGCCCCGGGTTGACTTCCCGCCGGCCGTAGCGCACGGAACTGGCAGACACACGTCGCGCCGCCGACTCACGGCGGCGGTCGCACTTCACAACCTCCCCGGTGTCGTCATGCTCACCATCACCCCCGAGGTGGAGGCCGTGCTCGCCCGCGCCGCGCAACTCCGCGCCGAGGGGTCGAGCTGGGCGAGCACCGCCCGCGCCGTCGGGCTCGAGGGCGACGCCCTCAAGGAGGTCTGCGCCGACGCCGGGGCGGCCTACGACCGGCTGTACGCCAAGGCCCGCCGGGCCGTCATCCACGAAGGGTTGGCCGAGTCCGTGTTCACCCTCCGCCGGCTCCTCCGGGACGACGACCCGAAGGAGGCCCGCCGCGCCGCCGAGTGCCTGGCCCGGGTCGGGATGACGTACTTCCGCCACCGGCCCCGGCTCAAGAAGCCGCCGAAGCCGACCGGGTACGCCGCCCTCCCGTACCAACTGGCCGGGCTGCCGGACCGGTACATCGACGAGCTGCTCAAGCTCGGCGCCCAGATCGACGCGGAGGAGGCGGAGCGGGCCGCCCGCGCGGCCGCCGACATCCACCTCGGCCCGTACGGCCCGGACGGGTACGGGGGCGGGAACCCGGTGCCGCGCGACCCGCACCCGCCGGCCGACCCGGCCGGCGGGGCGGCCGACCTCGTGGGCGAGGCACTCCTGCCTCGCGCCTCGGCCGGGTGCGAGGCAGGAGTGCCTCGCCCACGGGTCGGTCCGGGGGCGCCCGGCGCGTCACTTCTTCGGGGCCAGCCCGAGCAGCTTGTCGAGGGCGACCTTCACCTCCCGGGTGCCGGCGGCCTTGAGGACGGCGGCGTTCGCCTTCGCCAAGAGGTCGCCCTCCAGGTCCGGGGCGACCGCCTTGACGGTGCGGATCACCAGGTCCCCGACCGTCCGGGCGGCGTCCCCGTCGAGCCCGGCGGTGTGGTCCACCACGACCCCGTCGTAGAAGATCTTGGCGTCCGTCGCCTTGATGGTGAGGACCACGTCCGGGAAGAACGACCCGGGCTTCGGTTCGGTCCGGGAGGTGACCTCGGCCTTGATCTGCAGCCCGGCCTTGCAGTGGGCCCGGGTCTCCCCGCTGTACAGTCGGTTCCCGAGCCGCCACAACTGGTTCTCCATCCGGACGTCCACCCGGTCGGCGGTGACGGCCACGGTGACGTTGGCCGTGTCGGGGGTGGGGCGGGTCAGCTCGGTGACCGCGATGGCGATCTTGTCCGGGTCGGGGATGCGGACGGTGACCCGCCGCCACAGCCCGTGGTTGACCAGTTCGGGGACGGGTTCGGTCCAGTTGCGGAACCCGAGCCGGTGCCGGTGGTAGACGGTGACCTGGTTGCCCCAGTTGTCGGCGGCGCTGGTGAGCGGGTCGGGGACCTTCTTGCCGACCTGCTCGCGGAGGAACTTGGACAGGGCCTCGGCCTCGGCCGGGTCGGTCTTGGGCGGGGCGGCCTTGGCGGCCGTCGGCGGGGGCAGTTGCGGGAGTTGCTTGGGGTCGGCCGCGCCGGCGACGGCGGCGAGCAGGGCGGCGGCGAGTGCGGTCGCGGCGGCACGGGTCACGATGGGGTCCTCCTTGCGGAACGTGCGGGTGGTGCCGGCTTGCGCGGGTCAGGGGGCGGCGTTCAGCGTCCGCATGATGTACTCCCGGACGTCGGCGACGGCGACGCCGGTGGCGACCCGGGCGTTCGGCCCGCCGGCCGGGGTCGGGCGGGCGTCCACCACCGTCATCCCGCGGGTCAGCTCGCCCTTCGTCTCCACGTCCACCCGGTGCGGCTCGCTCGCCACCGCCCCGGGCACCGCGACGGCCGCCACCCCGAGCACGTCCTTCAGGTGGAAGCCTTCGATCCCGTACAGGTTCGAGCTCGCCCGGATGCCGAACGGGACGATCTTCCGGAGGAACTGGCAGGTCCGCGAGTCCGGGTTCGGCAGCTCCAGCAGGTCGGTCGGGGAGAAGACCAGCTTGCGGGTGACGTCGAGCGGGATGAGCAGCGGGTGCAGCTCGGCGTGGAACACGCGGTCGGCGGCGTCCGGGTCGAGGCGGACGTGGAACTCGGCCACCGGGCCGGCGTTGCCCGGCTCCTTCCAGCACCCGCCGACGATCACCGTCTGGTCAAGGACGGCGGGCAGGGTGGGGTCGCGGTCGAGGGCGGCGGCGAGGGTGGTGAGCGGGCCGAGGTTGACGACCGTCACCTGCCGCGGGCTCTCGTGGGCGAGTTCGCAGAGGACCTTGTCGGCCGGGTGCAGGGTGTGGCGGGTGGCACTCGGGAAGGTGACCCCGCCGAGCCCGCCGGGGCCGTGCAGGGCGGTCCCGTCGGCGTCGTACCGGGCCGGCAGCGCGGCGGCGAGTTTCGGCCACTTCGGCGGGTCGAGGACGTCGACCAGGGTGTGGGCGTTGGCGGTGGCCTGCTCGGCGGACACGTTCCCGGCGGTGGGGAGGAGCCCGACCACGTCGAGGGTCGGGTCGCTCAGGGCCAGGGCGACGGCGAACGCGGTGTCGATCCCCGGGTCGGCGACGATGATGACCTTGCGCGGCATGGCTCCCAGCCGGTGGTGATGGGCGACGGGGGTAGTTTACCCGAGATCCCCGCCGGTGGTACCCGCGAACCGGCGGCGTTCCGAGGCCCGCGAGTGCGTCAGAAGGGGGCCGGCGACGGGTGCCGGGCCGGGCTGCGTCCGATAACACGGTGTGGTCGCCCGCTCGCCCGCAACCTGACGGGGATCCTTGATGCGGTTTCGCTGTGTGTTCGCCGCCCTCGCCCTGACGGCCGTCGCGACCGAGTCGGAGGCCGGTCCGCTCCGCCGCTCCCGGCCGGTCTACCAGCCCTCCTACCCGCCGGCCCGCCCGGCACCCTCCTTCGCGCCGCCCGCGGTCTCGCCCGCCGGCGGGTTCGTCGCCGCCCCGACCGTCGTGCCCGCCGGCGGGTCTGTGAGCAACTATTCCCCGGCCGTCACGGCGGGCTCGCTGGTCACGGTCCCGGACGCCGGCGGGTTCGCCGGCGACGGGCTGGGCGAGGTGAACGCCCAGCGCGCCGCCCGCGGGCTGCGGCCGTTCGCCCGCGACGAGGGGCTGGCTCAGGCCGCGCGGGCGTGTGCGGAGTTCCGGGCGGCCCACGGGCTGTTCGGCCACACCGCGAACGACTTCGGGTTCCTGCCGCCGGGGGCGCACGCCAGCTCCGCCGGGTGCGCCGCGTACCCGGCCGGCTACGGCTGGATGAGCTGCTGCGTGTACGACAACTACACCTACGCCGGGGCGGCGTGGGTGACCGGCCGCGACGGCCGGCGCTACATGCACCTGTTCGTCCGGTAACCCCGGGGGCCGAGGCGGACAGGGGCCGTCAGGGCGCGGCGCGGGTCAGCCCGTCCAGCACCGCCCGCGGCTTGCCGGCCCGCAGCGCCGCCCCGGCCCGCTCCACCCCGTCCCGCAGCGTCGGCACCGCCTCGGCCGCCCACAGGGCCGCGGCCGCGTTCGCCAGCACGATCCGCCGGGCCGGGCCGTCCTCGCCGTCCAGCACCCCGCGGACGGTCGCCGCGCTCGCCGCCGGGCTCGCCGCACGGATCTCGCGCGGCGAGACGGGCGCCAGGCCGAACTCGGCCGGGTGCCACTCCCGGCTGTCGTACTCCCGCCCGCGGACCACCCGCACCATCGTCGGGGCGGACAGGCTCACCTCGTCCAACCCGTCGGCGCTGCACACCAGCACCGCCTGCCGGGTGCCGAGCGCCGCGATCGCCCCGGCCAGCGGGTCGAGCAGCTCCGGCTTCCCGACCCCGAGCAACTGGTACGGGGCGCCGGCCGGGTTCGCCAGCGGGCCGAGCAGGTTGAACACCGTCCGCACCCCGAGCTTCCGTCGGAGCACCGCCACGTGGGCCATCCCGCGGTGGAACTGCGGGGCGTAGCAGAACGCGAACCCGGCCCGGTCCAGGCACCGCTGCGCCCACTCCGGCCCGGCCTCGATCGGCACCCCGAGTTCGCGGAGCACGTCGGCGCTGCCGGACGTCCCGGACACCGCCCGGTTCCCGTGCTTCACCACCGGCACCCCGGCCCCGGCCGCCACCAGCGCCGCCGCGGTCGAGATGTTGAACGTCCCGCTGTCGTCCCCGCCGGTCCCGCAGGTGTCCAGGACCGGGCCGGACACCGGGACCAGCCGGACCATCTGCTCGCGCAAGACCAGCGCGGCGGCGGCGACCTCGTCGGCCGACTCGCCCTTCATCCGCAGGGCGGTCAGGAACGCCGCCCCGCGGGCGTCGTCCACCCGCCCGGCGACCAGGTCGCGGACCGCCTCCGTCACCCGCCCCGGCGGCAGGTCGCGGCCGGCGAGCAACAACGGGAACAGCTCGGCGAACCAGTTCGGCGGCGTCAACTCCATGCGGCACCGCCCGGGTGGAAGTGATGGTGGAAACCCCAAGCGGAATCCTACCCGACCGGCGGCGAAAGTGGCAATTTCACTCTTTCTTTCCGCGCGGGCGTATCTTATACTCCCATACATCGGTGGACAGATGTGGCAATCTGGGCGGGTCCGGCCGACTCTGCCGGCCCGCCGGCCACTCCGCCCCAACACCCCCGCCCCACCGGAGCACGTCGCCATGGGCGAGCACCAGCCGCTGACGGACAAGCAGGAGAAGATCTACAACTTCATCCGCCGGCACATCGAGACGAAAGGGTTCCCGCCGGCGATCCGCGACATCTGCGACGAGTTCGGCATCTCGTCGCCCAACGGCGTGATGTGCCACCTGAAGGCGCTGCAGAAGAAGGGGTACATCAACCGGGTGGAGAAGCGGGACAACCAGCAGCGGGCGCAGGCCCGGGGCATCACCATCCCCGGGGTGTCGGCCGGCGGGTTCAGCCTCCCGCTCAAGGGGGTGGTGGCGGCCGGCCGGGCGATCGAGGCGGAGGAGCAGGACGAGCGGCTGGAGTTGCGGGAGCTGTTCAGCGGGGACGACGTGTTCGCCGTCAAGGTCCGCGGCCAGTCGATGATCGACGGGCAGATCGCCGACGGGGACTATGTGGTGATCCGCAAGGCGGAGACGTGCGAGAACGGGGAGAAGGTCGTCGCGATGGTCGAGCGGGCGATGACGCTGAAGAAGTACTACCGGCGGAAGAACGAGATCCAGCTCCACCCGATGAACAGCGCGATGGAGCCGATCGTGGTCGACCCGAGCCGGCAGGACGTGCAGATCCTCGGAGTGCTGGCCGGCGTCATCCGGAAGTGCTGACGGAGGGTCGAGGGCATGACGCCCTCCGCCCCGCGGGCGGCCCCTACTTCCGCCCCTTCTTGCCCAGCTTCTTCGCCGGGGCGCGCTTCTCGAACAGCTTCGCCACCGGCACCGCGAACCCCGGCAGCACGTCCCCGCCGTCGAGCGTGTCCGCCGCGGTCCGCGTCCGCTTCCGCTTCGCGCTGGCCCGCGGGAACACGTCCACCTCCCGCCGCTCCGGGTCCACGTACCACACCAGCTTGACCTTCGCCTTGGCGTACTCCGCCAGCTTGACGTCCATCTCCCCGACCGAGTTGCCCGGGCTCAGCACCTCGACCGCCAGGTCCGGCGGGTACTCCAGGAACGCCCCCGCAGGGTTCTCGATCTCGTCCGGGTCGTCCACGCTGTCCCACCGGATGAACGACACGTCCGGCACCCGCACCAGGTCGAGGTTGAACCGGATCAAACCCTGGGCTCCGGCTACCAGCCCGATGTTGTTCGACTCCAAGTAGTGCGAGATGGCGAAGATCAGCCGGGTGCCGACGTGGTCGTCGCGGAAGCCCGTCGCCTTCTCCACGAGGATGCCGTCGATCAACTCGTGCCCCCGGTCCCCGGTGATCTTGCCGTCGAGCAGGTCCTGCACGGTGGCGGTGCCGGGGGCGGGGAACGACAGGATGCGGGCCTCGGGGACGTGGCCGAGGCGCTCCTGCACCTCGGCGATCGTCCGGAACCTCGTCTTCGGCGTCGGCTCGGTCTTCGCGGCGGATGCGGGCATCGGCGGGCTCCGTGGGGGCGGTGCATTCTGCCGCGGCCGGCGCGCGGACGCAACCTCAGCGCGGCCGCGTAACGCCGCGGTAACGCCCCCGCGGCCGGTCGTTGAAGCGCGGCGGCCGGCCTACCGTGGGGGCGACCCGCCCCGGAGGCCGACCATGACCCCGCTCACCGCCGTGCTCCTCCTCGCCGCCGTGCCCGCCCGCCTGCCGGACGCCAAGGCCCCCGACGCGGTCACCTTCGCCTTCGGCCACCCGCTCGGGCCGGGCGGCACCCTCACCGTCACCTCCGCCGGGAAGGTCCGCTACCGCGAGGTGCTGGACCTGCCGACGGGCCGGGCGCCGCGCGTCGTCGCCGCCGAGTGGGACGTCCCGAAGGCGGAGGCGGCGGCGGTACTCGCCGGGCTGGTCGCCGACGGCCTCCTCGACCTGTCGGCCCGCGTCCGCCACTCCCGCGACACCGCGTTCACCGTCGCGTCCGGCCGCTGGCGGCTGTACCTGCACGCCGACCCGGTGCCGGAGAAGCTGATGGACCGCCTCCGCCCGCTGCTGGAGAAGGCGGACGCCGCGCGGTGGAAGCCGAAGCCGCCCCCGGCCGCAGCCGAGCCGGCCGTGACGGCGCTCGAGTGGACGCTGCTCGAGAAGGCGGGCGGGCCGGAGGTGCTGTTCCGCCTCGACCGGCACGGGACGGCGAGTTACTTCCGCAAGCGGCCGCCGGCCGACCCGAAGGGTGCCGGGAACGACGTGTCCGAGGTGTGGTCGGTCGGGGCGAAGGAGGCGGCCGCGTTGCTCGACGCCCTCGCCGCCGCGGGGGCGCTCGACCGGTCGGACGGCGAGGGCCGCTACCCGAGGCACTACGTCCAGGCGTTCGCCGGGAAGTGGACGCTGGAGTCGCACCCGAAGGAAATGCCCGACGCGGTGCTCAAGCTCCTCCGCCCGCTGTTCGAGCACGCCGACCCGGCGCACTGGAAGAAGCCGTGACGGCAGTAGCAGGCACACGCCGTGTGCCGTCGGCCGGCGGACGGCACACGGCGTGTGCCTGCTACCTTCACGGCCCGGCCGGCGGGAAGTGGACCTCGACCGAGTCGGTCCGCACCACCCCCGCCCACACCGGCGGCCGCCGCGCCCGCGCGGCCGGGTCCACCCGGTCCTCGACAACCTTCACCTTCTCCCGCATCCCGGTCGGCAACTCCAGCCGACCGGACGTGACCAGCACCGACAGCCGGGCGGTCCCCGCCACCTCGCACGCCTCCCGCCACCCGGCCGGCAGCCGGGCCTCGATCGTCAGCGGGGTCACCCACTCGTCGGCCCCCGACCGCCCCAGTGCCTGCTGCTGCTTCTCCAGCGCCACCGCCAGCCGGTCGTCGCCCGGGACGTCGAGTTGCAGGTGGAGTTCCGGCAGGGCGGCGAACCGCACCCGCTCGAACTTCGGCCCGGCCCGCAGCGTCACCACCGCCCGGTCGCTCTCCCGGTACGGCCGCCACTCCAGCGACGCCTCCACCACCCCGTCGGACGACGGGACCGCGCGGACGTCCGGGACGTACACCCCGGCGTGCCCGACCCCCAGGGCGGCGGACACGTCCCCGGCGTACACGTCCTCCAGGCCGACCTCCCGCCACACCACCGGCCGGCCGGGCGGGCCGGGCCGCTCGTCCCGGTCGCCGGCCGGCGACAGGCGGAGGAAGTGGGAGGTGACCGGCCTCGCGGCGGGCCGGGCCGGCAGGTCGGACTTGGCCACGGTGAACCGCACCGGCGCGGACCGGAGCCGGCCGTACCGCCAGTCCACCTCGTACTCGCCCGGCCGCAACGGCTTACCGACCCGGTCCAGGTCCGCCCGGGCCACGTAGTACCCGTCGCCGGGCACGTCCACCAGCGACCCGCCGCCGCAGTTCGTCGCGCGGGCGATCTCCGTCAGCACCGACTCCCCGGTCGCCCGGTCGCGGACGTCGAACCCGAGCCCGTCGCCGTGGAACAGCGGCCGCGGCTCGGAGAAGTCGAGCCGGGAGCGGAGGCCGAGCGGGACCGCCCGGTTGTTCCGCAGGACCAGGTACGCCGGCATCGGCTCCCCCTGCCGGAACGCCGCCCACGGCAGGTGGACCGCCACGTCGTACCGGTTCCCCGGCCGCGGGGCCGCGCCGGGCTTCCCCGCCTCCGCCACCTCCTTCACGTCGTCGAACTCCTCGCCGTCCCCGGCCGGGCGGGTGTCGAACCGGACCTGCTCCAGGTCGGCGCGGGTGAGCAGCCCGCGCGACCCGAACTCGGGCCGGAGGTCGCGGGGCAGCGGGGCCGCCGGCGCGGCCGGCAGGAGGGCGGCGAGCAGCAGGGGCAGGAGGCGGGGCACGGGCGGCTCCGGGTGGCGGGCCGGCGGGACGGGCCACACCTGTAGAGACGACGGTCGCCCGCCGCGGCGCACGGCGGGCCGGACGGGCGGGCCGCCGGCGGCCCTACTTCCCCGTCAACTCTTTGACGAGCGGGGCGGCCGGGTACAACTTCCGCAGCGCCTCCAAGACCGCCTTCGAGTGGACCGCGATGTGCCGGGCCTGGACGTCCGTGTAGACGAAGTTCCGCACCAGCCCGTGCCGGTTCCGGTCGAAATTCACCCCCACCAGCTCCCCGGCCCGGTTCAGCACCGGCGAGCCCGAGTTCCCGCCGATCGTGTCGGCGGTGCTCACGAAGTTGAACGGCGTCGCGAGGTCGAGCTTGTCCTTCCCGTCGAGCCACCGCTTCGGCAGGTCGAACGGCTCCCGCCCGCCGAGGGCCGCGTGCTTCTCGAACGCCTGCCCGAAGGTGGTGTGGAACGGCAGCGTCACCCCGCCGACCTCGTACCCCTTCACGGTGCCGAACGCGAGCCGGAGGGTGAACGTCGCGTCCGGGGCGGTGGCCTTCCCGAACGTCAGGAACCGGGCCTCGGCGATCGCCGCGTAAGCCCGCCGCTCCGGTTCCTCCACCTCCGTCTCGTACCGGGCGCGGAGCCGCCGCGATTCCGCGTCCACCGCCTTCGCCAGCAAGATCATCACGTCCTTGCTCTCGTCCACCGCCTTCTTCCCGCCGTCCACCAGGCGCTTCCGTTCGGCCGGGTCGGCGAGTTTCGTGCGGGACACCAGCCCTTCGGCCTCTCGCGCGGGGTTCGTGCCGCCGAACGGGTTCGGGCCGCCGAGGACGAGGTTCACGGTCGGGTGCTCGCGGCCGAGGTTCTCGGCGAGGAACGTCAGTGAGGCCGTCAGCTTCGCCTTCTCGAGTTCCGGGTAGATCGGGGCCGGGCTGAACAGCGCGAACTTGAGCGAGTCGAGGTTCGAGTCGCGGTACTCGCGGAGCCGGTCGGGCGACGGCTTCGGCAACTCGTCGCCCATCCGCACGATGTGCCGGGCGATCTGGAACAGCGGCGAGTAGAAGGCGTGCCCGGTTTCCATCAGGGCGTGTTCCTTCTCGAACCCGGCGTACTTCTTCTGGACCGCGGCGACATCGTCGAGGGCGTCGAAGAGGAAGCGGCCGGCCCTCTCCCGCGGGGTCGGCCTCCCGAGAGCGGCCGGATCGGGCCTCGGGTCCGGGGCGTTCGCCTTGAGGAGCAGGTCGATCTCCGCCTCGCGCTTCGCCCACATGATGTGGGGGTCGAGCAGCCCCTGCAACTGTCCCGAAAACGCCTTGCGGGCGTTCGCGACGCTGTGGTGGTCGGTGGCCGCCTGGCGGTGCTTCTCCGGGTGCTGTTCGCCGTACTGGTGGAGGGCGGCCTCCAGCGTCCGCAGCCGGGCCAGGGTGTACGGCAGGGTGTGGTCGCGGCGGTGCTTCAGCCGGGCGAGGGTTTCGAGCCGCTGCGTCGTGCCGGGGTGACCGGTGACGAAGACGAGGTCGTTCTCCTTCGGGCCGTCCTCGCTCCACCGGAAGAAGTGCGGCGTCTTCGCCGGCTTGCCGTCCTCGTAGGCCCGGAAGAACGCCACGTCCAGGTTCATCCGCGGGTACTCGAAGTTGTCCACGTCCCCGCCGAACCCGGCGACCGACTTCTCGGGCGAGAACACGAGCCGGACGTCGGTGTACTTCTTGTACCGGTACAGGTGGTACAGCCCGCCGTTGTACAGCGTCACCACGTCCGACCGCAGCCCGGTCTTGTCCAAGGAGTCCTTCTCGATCTTCGACATCACCGCCCGGCGGGCCGCGAACGCCTCCGCCGGCTTCATGTCCGGCTTCACCGCCGCGTTCACCTCGGCCGTCACGTCGGCGATCTCCTGGAGGACGTTGATCTCCTGGTCCGGGCACTTCAGCTCGCCGTCCCGGGTGGCGGCGTAGAACCCGTCGGCGTACAGGTCCTGGCCCGGCTTGCTCAGCTTCTGGACGGAGTCGGCGGCGACGTGGTGGTTGGTGACCAAGAGCCCGTCCGGGGAGACGAACCCGCCGCTCCCGCCGCTGTTCAGCCGGACCGACGCGAGCATCGCGTTCTTCAGCCACGGGTCGGTCAGGTCGAACCCGTACTTCGCCTTGAGCTGCTCCCGCGGCGGGTCGTTCAGCAGCCACATCCCCTCGTCCGAAACCGCCGTCATCGCCGTGACCCCGAGGACCAGGAGCGCAACAACCGCGTGGGTGGGTTTCATGGGGGTAACCGAGGGGACGGGCGGGACGGTCGGCGAGCGGGGGGCGTGAGCCCCCTGATGCGTGTGCGGATCAGGGGGCTCACGCCCCCCGCTCGCCGGTCACCCGCGGTTCTTGACGACCATCACCCGGACGATGTCCATCGCCTCGTCGCCGGGCACCTCGAGCCGGTTCTGGAGCTTCTCCAGCAGCTTCTTCTCGTCGTCCTCGACGACGCCGTCGGCCAGGACGATGTCGCAGGCGTTGGCGAAGGCGGTCACCCGCAGCTCCTCCTGGAGGTGCGGGACGCACTTCTCGACCAGCAGGTCCGGCCCGCCCTTCTTCAGGATCTTGAGCAGGGTGTCCATCATCTTGTTGAACTTGTCGGGGGTGAAGTTGGCGAACAGCTTCATCCGCCCGAGCGCGGTCCACAGCCCCTGGGCCTCCTCGTCGGCGATGTGCCCGTCGGCCGCCGCCGCGGCCAGCAGGATGCCGGCGTACGCCTCCTGCTTGGTCACGGTCTTGTCGCCGCCGCCGCCGAACAGGCTGTCGAAGAGGCCCACGGGGATGCTCCTGCTGACGGGAAGGGCCGAGGTGGAGGACCGGCCCCACTCTACCCCCCGCCGCGGCCCGGTCAAGCGGCCGGGGGCGGAACCCGTCCGAGCCGGAGCGCCAGCGACGGGAGGCGAAACCCGTCGCTGGCGCTCCGGCTCGGACGGGCGCGTCACGCCGACTGGAGGCGGTCGTTCCACTCGTCGAGCAGCTTGCCGATGCCCTTGAAGTTGTAGTCCAGGTTCGCCAGCTCGTGCCCGAGGTCGATCGCCCGGGGCAGGTCGCCGTTCTCGGCGCACCCGCTCGCCAGCTGGAACAGCAGCTCCTTCCGCCCGCCCTCCTCGCCCGGCGGCAGGGCCTGCAGCGCCTCCTCGAAGTTCCGCTGGGCCAGCCGCCAGTTGTTCCGCTTCTTGAAGCACGCCCCCAGGTACAGGGCCGCCTTCCACTTCAGCCGCTCGTCCCGCCGGGCCACCTGCAGCTCGGCGATCGCCTCGTCCACCAGGTCGGCCTTCAGGAGCCGGGTGCCGAGGTCGATCCGGTGCTGCGGCTCCCCCGGGAACCGGTCCGCCTTCACCCGGTACAGCTCGATCTCCCGGCTGTTGACCTCCCGGACGAGCTGCGCCCGGAGGTGGAGCAACTCCTTCTCGGACAGTTCTTCGTCGTCGTCCTCGCCCTTCGGGGCCTGGCCGCGGGCCCGGCGGATCCGGGCCTCGGCCTGCTCCAGGTTCTTCCGGACCGGGGCGAGGTCGAGGTCCATCAGCTCGAGCTGGAGCTGGAACGCGTTGCCGGTCGGCCCGAGGCCCTGCTGGAGGACGGCCCGGGCCCGGTCCGGGAGGCCGTGCCGGCGGTACACGGCGGCGAGCTGGACGTACAGGGCCGGCTCGGTCGGGGCGGCCTCGATCCGCTTCCGCAGCGGGTCCACGTCCCGGGCCAGCTTGTCCTGCTTCTCGACCGCCCGGGTCTCGATCCGGTCCAGGGCCGGGGACTCCTCCGACCCGGTCGCCGCCTGCTCGTACTTCCCCTTGGCGATCGTGTCCCGGGCGGCCAGGTCCTTCGCCTTGTGGGCCGCCTCCACGTCGTGCGGGTTGGTCTCCTTGACCAGCTGCCACAGGGCCATCGCCTTCTGGAAGTCGCCGCGCTTCTCGAACACCCGGGCCAGGGCCCGGTTCAGGGTCGCGTCCCGGGGGTACTTCTGCCGGGCCTGGTCCAGGGTGAAGACGGCCAGGTCGGTCAGCCCGAGGGCCTCGAACGCGGCCGACATGTCGAGCTGGGCGCCGAGGTCCCACGGGTTGCGGCAGAGCACCTGCTCCCCGTGCTCCAGCGCCCGCAGGTAGTCCCCGGCCCGCTTGGCGGCCTTCGCCTTGGCCTTGTACCGGGGGGTGGTGAGGAACGCCAGCCGGCTCCCGCGGAGGTTGTTCCCGAACTTGTCCTTCTGGATCTTCCGGAGCGTCTGCCGGTAGAAGAAGTTGGCCGGGTCGAGCTTGCAGCAGGTCAGCAGCAGGGTGATGGCGTAGTCGAACTGGCCGTGGACGGCGGCCTCGCGGGCCTTGGCGAAGCTGTCCTGGGCGATCCGCCGCTGGTCGGCGGTCGGGATCGGCACCTTCACCGGCGCGTCGGGCATGGCGGGATCTCCCGGCCGGGAGGCGCCCGGCCCGCAGACGACGTAGGATGACGGAGGACCGGGGTGCCGGCCCCGGCGGTCCCCGAAAGTCTACCCGGACCCGCCGCCGCCGAGTGACATGAAAACCGAGATCGTTCGCATCGACCCGGCCCGATCCGACCCGGCGGCGATCGACCGGGCGGCCGGGCTGCTCCGGGCCGGCCGGCTGGTCGCGTTCCCGACCGAGACCGTCTACGGCCTTGGCGCGGACGCCGGGTCCGCGGCGGCGGTCCGCGGCATCTTCGAGGCGAAGGGTCGGCCGGGTACGAACCCAGTCATTGTACACGTCGCGGACCCCGGACAAGCGGCGGCCGTGGCGGCCGACTGGCCGGAGGCGGCGGCCCGGCTGGCGGACCGGTTCTGGCCCGGCCCGCTGACGCTGGTGGTGCCGCGCGGCCCCGGGGTCCCGGACGAGGTGACGGCCGGCGGGCCGACGGTGGCGGTGCGGTGCCCGGCCCACCCGGTGGCGCGGGAGCTGATCCGGGCGGCCGGGTGCCCGGTGGCGGCGCCGAGCGCGAACCGGAGCACGGAGCTGTCGCCGACGCGGGCGGAGCACGTGCTGAAGAGCCTGGGCGGCCGGATCGACCTGATCCTGGACGGCGGCCCGTGCCCCGGCGGGATCGAGTCGACGGTGGTCGACGTGACCGGGCCGGCGGTGCGGCTGCTGCGGCCGGGGCCGGTGACGGTGCCGATGGTCGAGTGGGTTGTCGGCCGGGTGGAGGTGGGTCCGGCGGCGGGCGGCGTGGCGCGGTCGCCCGGGCAGATGGCGAAGCACTACAGCCCGCGGACGCCGGTGGTGCTGGCGAACTCCAAGGAGGAAGCCGACCGGCTGCTGGACCAGTTCCTGAACCTCGGGCTGCTGCCGCTCTCGCTGAACTTCCGTGGCCCGGCCCTGTGTGGCGGCGTGCCCGAGTCGTTGAAGCTGGGGCTGGACTCGTCACCGGAGAAGGCGGCGGTGGATCTGTACGCCTGGCTGCATGCGTTCGACGACGGGAAGGCCGACCGGATCGTGGTGGAGATGCCGCCGGACACGCCGGAGTGGGCGGCGGTGCGGGACCGGCTGACCCGGGCCGCGGCGGGCTGACCGGTCTTCACCTCTCCCCGCTGGGGAGAGGTCGCCGGCGCAGCCGGCGGGTGAGGGGACGCCACCTGCAGAGGTGACCAGCCGGCGAACGACGCGGGTCGCCCACCCGGACTTCGCGGTCGGTGGGGCCCCTCACCCGCCGCTCGCGCGGCGACCTCTCCCCAGCGGGGAGAGGTGAAGACCAAAAGTCGCGGGGCGGGGCCGCCGGCGCCCCGCCCCGCTCGCGTCACACCAGCTCGGCCAGCTTCTTCAGCTCGGCCTCGATCTCGGCCAGCTCGGCGTCGGCCGCCGACCGCTCCTTCCGCAGCGCCTCCAGCTTGGCGACCGCCGCCTCGTGGGCGTCGATCTTCCCCTCGAACGCCCGCTCGGCGTCGGCCATCGCCTGCTCGGTGTAGCACGCCTCCTTCTCCGCCCGGGTGACCTCCTCCGGCAGCTTCCGGTACCGGTTCTGCAGCCCGATCTGGTCGGCGATCAGCTGCGCCCGGGTCGCCCGGGCCTTCGCCCGCCCGACCACCGGGCTGTCCGGCTCCGCCCGCTCCGCCGGCGGCGCGGTCGCCGCCGCCCCGCGGGTGGCGGCCGCCGCCAGCGCCTGCCGCAGCGACTTCCCCTTCGCCGCGTGGTAGGCGACGGCCAGCAGGAAGGTGGCCAGGGCGAGGGCGACCGGGGCCGGGTTGGCCTCGACCCCGTCCCAGACCCGCTGGAGGACGGCCGCCGCGACCGCCCGGTACTTCGCGAACTCGTCGGGGTGGGTCTGGTACCCGACCCCGCCCGCGGCCGCCAGGACGACGGCCGCCAGCGCGATGCGCTTGATCATCGTGGAAGTCCTTTCGTGGGGTCCCGCCGCGCGCACCGCCTCCGGGCCACGGCCGCCCGGGTGGGGGCGGCCGACAGACGGGGGGAGTCTCGCTACTCGGGTGGTGGGCCGCCGAAGGTGGCGGTTGGGAAGTGGACAGCGGCCCGGGCGGGCGGGTTCGCGCGGCCGGGGAGGGGAAACGAGAACGGGGGCGACGGCCCCCGGGTCGACTCGGTCACGACTTCTTCGGCGGCGGGGCGGGCTTCACCGGCGGCGGCTTGGCCCCCTTCTTCGGCTTCTTCTTCTCCCGGCCCTGCGCGTTGTTGCCCTTCGCCATGTCCGGCCCTCGGCGGGTGGGTGGGTCAGGAGCGGACGCGGTAGGTGATCCGCCCCTTGGTCAGATCGTACGGGGAGATCTCCAACTTGACCCGGTCCCCGGGGATGATCTTGATGTAGTGCTTCCGCATCTTCCCGCCGATGCGGGCGATCACCTCCCCGCCGATGTCCAGCTCGACGCGGAACTGGGTGTTGGCCAGGGCCTGCTTCACCTTGCCCTCGACCTCGATCGCTTCTTCCTTGGCCTTCTGCACGCGGCTACCTCGTTGTGGGTGTGGGGGGCGAAACCTTATTCTATACCGCACGCGGCCGGCGACCGCGACGGCAAACCCGGACGTGCGCGCTTGGATTTGTGGCACGGGTCTCCTGACCTGTGCTCGGCAACACAGGTCAGGAGACCCGTGCCACAAGACCGGGCGGCGGCCTCAAAAGTCCAGCGCCAGCCGGGTGCCGAAGGCGTGGATCGAGCCCTTCACCGCCGGGTCCGCCGACTCGTCCCGGTAGGTGTAGTCGTAGTTCGCCTGCACCTTGACGTTCGGGTTCCAGTACCAGTTCATCCCGAGGGTGACCGACCGCAGCCGGCCGCCGAACACCCCGCCCCGGGCCAGGTCCAGCTCCGACACCCGGGCGGCCAGCTCGACCGCCCCCGGGCCGCGGCCGCGGAACCCGAAGTTCCGCCGCGGCACCACCCGGTCGAACGTCGCGGTGGCGGCGTTCCAGGTCCGGCTCTCCCCGGTCAGGAACACCAGCCCCTCGGCGTAGAACCCCTGGAACGGGACCGACCCCAGGTCCCGGCCGCCGACCCGCACCCCGTTCGCGATGCTCGCCAGGTACTCGCCCTGGAGCGTCACCGGCCCGTACACGGCGGCCGACTCGAGGTCGAACAGGAGCTGGGAGCCGGCGTCCAGCGGGCCGGTGTCGGCGACCAGGTTGAGGAGCGAGAACGGGGAGCTCCGGAGGTCGCTCCGGGCCCGCACCCGGACCCGCCCGCCGACCGGGTCGCGGTAGCTCATCGCCCCGCCGACGTGCACCAGCGCCCGGTCGTCCGGGCGGTACACCGGCAGCCCGGTCACCCGCCCGGTGACCGCGTACTCCCCGTCCCCGACCCCGAACCCGAACACGTTCCCGATGTTCTTGTACGCCCCGACCCCGGTGAACACCCGGCCGCCGAGCCAGGTGCGGAAGACGCTGACCCCCGGCGTCCGGCCGTTGTTGAACGCCGACGGCTGGGCCGCGTCGAACAGGTACGACCGCTCGACGAACTCGAGGAACCGGGCGCTGTTCAGGTGCTCCAGGCTGAACCACTCCTTCTGGTTGCCGATGCGGACGTTGCCGACGAGCGGGACGTCCTTGACGGTGACCCAGACGTCGAGCGGGCCGGGGGTGAAGGTGACGTCCGCCGGGGTGCCGCCGACCGCGTTGGCGAACTCCACCTGGAACAGGAAGTCGTAGTCCCGGGCGACGGTCCCCTCGGCGAGCAGCCGGAGCCGGCGGGGGGTGACCCCGTCCCGGAACCGGCCGGGGCCGCCGGGGAACAGTTGGAGGGCGTCGGCGGCCGAGTACCAGACGGCGTCGTAGTGCCCGACCCCGCCGAGGTGGAAGACGTAGTCCTCGTCCGGGGTGCGGAAGAACAGCCCGTTGTCCCACGCGGCCTCGATCTTCGGGGCGGCCGCCGGCGGGGGCGCGGCCGGGGCTTCGGGCGTGGGGTCGGCCGGTTGCTGGGCGGCGGCCGGGGCCGCGGCGCAGACGACGGCCCACGCGCAGACGCACCGGCTCACGAACGGCCCCCCCGAGACGAACCCCCGGGCGGGGTTATTCCGTCGGGCGGCGGTGGCATCAAGGCCGACCGCGACCCGCCCCGGCCGCCGGATTTGTGCTTGCGGGCCGCCCGCGGCTCGGTTCTAATGCCCGCGCCCGTCTCTCCCGAACCTCCCGGGCCGTTCCGCGCCCGGGAGCATCCTTCCCAACCCCCTGGGTGCGTCATGCTGCCCACCCGGCCCCGCGCGGCGTTCACGCTGATCGAACTCCTCGTCGTGATCGCCATCATCGCCGTCCTCGTCGGGCTGCTCCTGCCGGCCGTCCAGAAGGTCCGCGAGTCGGCCGCCCGGATCCGGTGCGCGAACAACCTGAAGCAGCTCGGGCTGGCCCTGCACAACTACCACGACGCGAACCGGGCGCTCCCGCCGGCCGGCCGGAACTACGCCTGGTGCACCGCCGTCGCGGCCGGGCCGGGCCACTCGCAGGCGCTGAACGTGAGCGGGCTGCTGCTGCTGATGCCGTACGTCGAGCAGGAGAACATCTTCCGCGGGTACAACCCGACGCTGGCGGCGCAGAACTACCGGGTGTCCGGGACGCTGGCCGGGGGGAACGGTCCGGTCGACCCCGGGAACGCCGCCATCGGGGCACTGGCCCCGCCCCTGATCCGGTGCCCGAGCGACCCCGGCGACCCGCTCCTGCCGCACTCCGCCGCCGGGCACTACACGATCGACAACACGAACGCCAACCTCCGCGGGGTGAAGACGAACTACGACTTCTCGGTCCAGTACTGGTCGTGGGACTGCGACGCCTGGGTGCGGACCCCGGCGAGCGTCCGCCGGGTGTTCGGGGAGAACAGCACCTCGACCCTGACGAGCATCACCGACGGCACCAGCAGCACGGTGGCGATGGGCGAGACCACCCTGAGCAACGCCAACGGCACCTGCCCGGCGTGGGCGTACCGCGGGTGGGTGATGGTCGGGGTGGACATCGCCCCGGACCGGCACGGCGGGGGGATCAACGTGTGGGCGTCGAACTGGACGAACCCGCCGGACGCCACCCGCACCCAGGTCCCCCAGCCCGGGAAGGTCGGGAGCTGGTCGTGGGCCGGCAGCCTCCACCCGGGCGGGGCCAACTTCGTGTTCGCCGACGGGTCGGTCCGGTTCGTCAACCAGAACACCCCCGGCACGACCCGGCTGGCGATGGCCACCGCCGCCGCCGGCGACATCGTCCAGGAGTGACGCCCGGGGGACACCCGCCATGCGACGACTGACCTCGCTGACCGTGCTGGCGGCCGGCCTCGCGGCCGCCGGCTGCGACGGCGGCCCGAAGCTCGTCCCGGTCGAGGGCCGGGTGACGCTCGACGGCCAGCCGGTCCGGGAGATGCTGATCAACTTCCAGCCGGTCGGGGACAACCCCGGGACCGGGGCGCACGCGATGACCGACGCCGACGGCCGGTTCGCCCTGCTGGACACCCGGGGCGGGACCGGGGCGTACCCCGGCGAGTACAAGGTGAGCTTCTACCCGCCGCTGGGCCGGAAGAAGGAGGGCGACCCGTCGACCGACGTGGTGACCGACGGGTCGAAGTCCGGGCTGCCGAAGGTCTACCTCGACGCGGACAGGTCGCCGCTGCGGGCGACCGTGCCCGCGGGCGGGGGGACGGCCGAGGTGGTGCTGACGGCCTCCGGGAAGGGCGCGGCCGTGACGGTCGAGCCGCGGGCGGGCAGGTGATTGCGGTTCCCGGGTGGACACGGCCGGGGTTGGAGTCCCGGCTTCAGCCGGCGCCCGCGGAGCGCCGGCTGAAGCCGGGACTCCAACCCCGGCAGCCCATTCCCGGGATGCGTATGACCCGCCCGCGCCCCGGTCATGGCGCCTTCTTGGCCCCGGGCGGCGGGGGCGGGGCCTCGAGCACCTCGCCCTTCTCGACCCCGCCGGCCTTGGTCGCCGGCGGCTCCGGCTTCGCTCCCTCGGTCGGCTGACCCGGGGCCGAGCAGCCCCCCGCCAGGGCGAGCACGCAGGCCCAGGCGGCCGCGATCCCGGTCCGGGTCTTCATGGGGCACTCGGGGTCGGGGGCGGGGTTACCGGTCCGCGGGTTGTCGGGGGTGCGGCGCTTCGGTGGCACCGGCATTCCTGCCGGTGCTGTTGGGCCGCACCGGCAGGAATGCCGGTGCCACAAAACCACCACCCGAACTCCCTGCGGGTCACTAGTAGACCGTCACGCCTGATTTGACGGATGGCTCATTCCCACCCAGGAGCAGGTCGATAACCCAGCACCTCGGACGTGCGGCCCTAGCCCGCAGCACGCCCCCGACTCAACCCCTCTTGTCCGCCTTCAGATGCTTCCTGAGTTCGCTGAGTAGAAACTGACGGGGGGAGGAGAACCCCGGTTGCCTGTCGTCGTACTTCCTCGCGTCGAAGATGCTGACGATCAGGGCACCACGGGTCGGGTCGTCGGTCAGGACGTGGGCGTAGACGATCGCCGCGGCCGAATCCCGCGGGCTACCACCCTCCGCGATGGCGTCCAGGAGGGCGAGTACCTCCCGGGGGTGTTTCTTGTAGACCCCTTCGAGTGCGCCGGGCACCAGTGCAACTTCCGACCAGGCGTACTTGCCCGACATCGGAATCGCCGTGGGAGGCAGACCGCGGCCGTAGCAGGCACCCCGAACGGTTGCCTCGTCCTCGGGGGACAGCGCCGGTTCTCGCCGCGTGCCCGAATCCACGGCGGTCAACCCCGCGGGGGACTTGACCCAACCCCCGCGGTACACGTCCGAATCGTCCGGCCGCTCGTCCTTGACGAGCATCACCCTTCCCCCCTTCTGGGGGGCCGGCTCCGCACCCCCCGCGAACAACGTGACGGCCGCCACCGGGACGGCGACCCAGACGCAGATGCGGGCAAGCTTCATGACACGCCCTCCGTCGTGCAGCGAGGTGCGAACTGACCCAGCATGACCGATCCGCTCACGGGTGCAAGCCCGCGGCGTGTAGAGCGGCATCCAACCGCGTCCGTCAAACCAGGTGTGGCGGACTCCTAGTTGCCCAGGACGGCGGCGTTGGCGACCGACCCGTCCCGCCACCCGGACATGCCCAGGAAGGTGCCGCACTCCGGGCTCATGGCGGCACCCCCGCACGACCCGAACCCGCCGCGCAGCCCCCGCACGGCCCCGTCCGCCATCGCGAACTGGACGAGGTTGCCGGGGTGGAAGCTGCTGTAGTGGAGGGAACTCGGGGCGGCCGGGATCCCGCTGGCCGTCGGCAGGGCGGCGGCCCCGATCCAGCTGAACCCCTGGGCGACGGTCGAGTTCCGGGCCCGGCCGAGCGCCTCCCCGACGAGGAGCGTGTTGGAGCTCCCGTCCGCCCCCGTCACGTTCCCCAGGGTGACCGCGCTCCGGTTGTAGAACACCCCCTGCCACACGTCCCAGGGGTGGCCGGGCAGCGACCCGAACGCCCCGGCCACCCCGACGTAGTTCGACTTCGCCGGCGGGGTGCCCATGCTGGTCGTCATGCTCTGGGCCTGGGCGGCGGTGGCGCTGGTCGGGTAGCTCCACACGCACGACGTGAACTGGGTGTACGACCGCACCGGGTCGGACGGGCACTCCGCGACCGGGATCCGGGTGTTCGCCACGTTGACCGCCGCCGTCCTCGTGAACCAGACCTCGCTCCGCGCCCCCGACTGGGCGAGGTCGAGGTTCAGGGCGGCGGCCGCCAACTGGTTGTCGACCGCCCCCTGCTCGAAGTACGGGAGGAGGAAGAAGGTGAACCCGACGTGGGGGTACCGGTTCACGAAGTCGCCGAAGTTGCCGGTCGGACCGTAGTTGGCCCCGACCTGGGTCGTGTCGGCGTGGATGAAGCCGGGCGGGAGCCGGCGGTTGACGTCGTGGAAGCTGTGGGCCGCGAGGGCGATCTGCTTCAGGTTGTTGGCGCACCGGGCCCGGGCGGCGCTCTCCCGGACCTTCTGGACGGCCGGCAGCAGGAGGCCGACGAGCACGGCGATGATGGCGATCACGACGAGCAGCTCGACCAGCGTGAAGGCGGGGCGCCGGGCACGGATGAGCATGACTTCCCCTTCGAGCCCCGGACGGGGCGCGGCATGGAGTGCCGGCCGCGGCCGGTGCCGTACCGGCCGTGCGGCGGGTGGGGCGAGTGGGCAGGAGATGACCGGCGGGGACACGCGAGACGCCGGTCGGCCGTGAGAATACCCCGGCGGCGGCGGGGCCGTACAGCCCCCGCCCGGCTTTTTCATCGACTTTCCCCGCCCCCTCGGGCGTACGGGCGGGTGGGGAAGGCGCCGGCAGTCGGCCGGACCGGGCGGCGCGGTCAGGGCAGGTCGATGTCCACGCCGGTGTTCGGGCCGGCCTTGACCTCGACCGTCAGGCCCGACGTGCCCACCAGTTCGTACTTCTTCGGCAGCGGGAACCACTTCGACCGGTCGACCCCCGGCTCGGCCCAGTTGGACCGGTCGCCGGGCGGGGCGGCCCCCGCCCGGCCGGCGTCCGGGTTCCGCCCGGAGTCGTCGGCCGGCTCGGCCCCGGCCCTCCCGCCGTCCCTCCCCACCTTGAACGGGTCGAGCGGCCGGGCCGGGTCGTCGCTGACGACCGCGACCCGGACGGCCCCGGACCCGACCCCGGTCACCGTGTACGACCCGTCCGGGCCGATCCGGCCCGTCCGCGTCATCCCGTCCGGGCCGACGAGGGTGACCGACCCGCACACCACCGGCCGCCCGTTGTGGGTGACCCGGCCGGAGACGTCGGCCGGGCCGCGGCCGCAGCCGGGCGGCAGCGCGGCGGCCGCGCACGCGAGTGCCGCGAGCCGCCACCGCCGGGAAGGGTCGGGTGCCATGGTCGCTCCCTCGGGGGGTGGCGGGTCGGTCAGAAGCCGGCGGCGAGGTCGCCGGCGTCCCGGGTCGCCAGCGGGATCAGGGCCTGGCTCGCCGAGTACGGGAGGAACCGGACGGACCCGTCCGCGAACGCGAAGTTCCCGCCGCCCGAGTGGAAGCTCCACAGGTGGTTGAAGTGGCACTTGTTGGCCAGGTCGCCGGGGCCGAAGTAGGCGGGGACGACGCACGGCGGGCCGCCGTCCTGCTGGAACCGGGCGGTGGCGGTCTCGGTCTCCCGCAGCTTGCTCTGGTTGGCCACCCCCATGATCGCGTCGTTGTTCAGCGAGTTCCAGTAGTTCACCACGTTCGAGGTGGTCCCGCTCTCCGGCGGCTGCTCGCCGATCAGCAGGGTGTTGCTCGCCCCGTCGGTGATCCCGACCACGCTCACGAACTTGGGCCGCAGGCTGCCGTCCCACTTCCCCTGGATCACCCCCTCGGACGGGTACGCCCCGGCGGGCGAGGCCGGGTTGCCGGGGTACCCCTTGCCCCACCGGTCCAGCCCGGTGATCGCCACGTACCCGGTGGTCCACGAGTAGACGGCCGTGCCGGACATGACCGGGACCTGGCCGCGGGGGTCGGACGGGCAGGTGACGAGGGCGACGGCCCGGGTCCGGGCGGTGGCGTTGGTCGCCGGGGAGGTCAGCTCGTCGTACAGGTTGCCCTGCTCCAGGTAGGAGAGGGACTGGCCGATCCACCCGAGCCACGTCCCGGGGGTGAGCCGGCCGCGGTCGATCGCGACCGGGAACCGGTCGTTCGCGTCGTGGAAGAGGTGGCACCCCAGGGCGAGCTGCTTCAGGTTGTTCGCGCACCTGGCCCGGGCGGCCGCCTCGCGGACCTTCTGCACCGCGGGCAAGAGGAGGCCGACCAGCACCGCGATGATGGCGATGACGACGAGCAACTCGATCAGCGTGAAGGCGGGGCGCCGCGCGGCGGGCGGCGGGTACGGGGTGGGGGCCATGGCTCCCTTTCGGGGCACGGGATCGTGGGGGGGCGATCGGGTCGGGCGAGCACCGGCGGGAGAAGCCGCGGACGGCCGGATGGGCGTGAGGATAATGCCCCGCCGATTGATGAGCAAGGACGATTCGCCGTCGCCGGATCTTTCGCGGCCCTCCTGGCCCTCCCGGCCTGCGCCCGGGGTCGGCCGGTCGAGGGGTACGACGCCGCGGAGCGTGAGGGCGCGGGTGGAACCGGCCGCCGGGGTGTTGCACCGCCCGGGCCGGGCGGGTACCCTGGCGGCCGCCCGCCTCTCGCCCGGAAGGACCTCTCCCCGATGGCCCGCACCGCACTGCTGGCCGCCCTCGCCCTGCCCCTCGCCGGGGGGCCGGCCGCCGCCGCCTTCGTCTTCACCGCCACCCTCACCCACCAGCAGGAGGTCCCGGCCACCCCGGACCGGGGCTTCTCCGGGACGGCGGTCCTCGTCCTGGACGACGCCATGACCGCCCTGACCTACACCGTCACCGTGTTCGGCCCGGACGTGACCGGGATGCAGACCCCGGACCCGACCGACAACCTGACCCTGGCCCACATCCACGCCCCCGGCCCGCCCGGGGTCAACGGCCCGATCGTGTTCGGGTTCTTCGGTTCCCCGTTCAACGACACCAACCCGAACGACTTCGTGCTCGCCCCGTTCGCCGGGTCGGCCGGCGGGACGTTCAGCGGGAAGTGGGACCTGGCGGAGGGGAACAACACCACCCTGGCCGCCCAGCTCCCGAACCTGTTCGCCGGGAACGCGTACCTGAACTTCCACACCGCCCGGTTCCCGGGCGGGGAGATCCGCGGCCAGATCACCCCGGTGGTCCCCGAGCCGGGGTCCCTGGCGCTGCTGGGGGCCGGGGTGATCGGGCTGGCCGCGTACGCCCGCCGGCGGCGGGCCGCGGCGCCGGAACCCGGCGCCGCCGGGTGAGGGAACCGGGGGGCACGCCCCCGGTCGGTGTGTTCCCTCCCGGGCGCGCCCGGGAGTAGGGCCGACCTCCCCCCGACGGCTCATGTGACGGCCGGCGGGGGCGGCGGTCGACGTCCCGCCCCACCGGCCGGCTGCCGACGCCGTCTTGAACTCCGTCGGGCGGGCCTTCCGGACCCGACGCCCCGCGCAACGACAGCTTCCCACCGTCGAGCAGGTAGGCGCCGCACAGTAGGGGGTTGTTCCCGCCGACCCCGTGGAAGTCCACCCGCTTCGGTTCGGCCGCGCCGCCGCGGGGCGTTAGCGAATTGCGCGCTCGGCCCCGGTCGTGTTGACGGCCTCCGCGGCGAACGCCCAGTACGTCACGCCCCCGGCGTGCGGGAGGGCTGCGGTCACCCGCCCTCCCCCGACTGCGGGACCGGGCCGAGGCTCCGCCACACGTACCACGTCGCCACGCTCCGGTACGGCCGCCACGCCGCCGCGACCTCCTCCAGTTCCGCCGCCGACGGCAGCTCCTTCAGCCGGTACAGCTGCCTGACCCCCGCCCGCAGCCCGTAGTCGCCGACCGGGAGCACGTCCGGCCTGCCTAAGCCGAACATGAGGAACATGTCGGCCGTCCACGGTCCGACACCCTTGATCGCGGTCAGCCCAGCCCGGATCGCCGCGTCGTCGCGGTCGGCGATGCCGGGGAGGAGGTCCGGGTTCGCGGACACGTGGTCGGTCACCGCCCGCAGCGCCCGCTGCTTCGGCCCGGAGATGCCGCACGCCCGCAACTCCGCCTCCGTCAGCCGCGCCAGCCGGGCCATCGGCACCCCCGGGCCGCCGGCCGCCGCCTGCAGCCGGTCGAAGATCGACCGGGCCGCCTTGGTCGAGATCTGCTGTGAGATGACGCACCGGACCAGCAGGGTGAACGGGTCCGCCGGCTCCGCGACGAGGGTGCACGGGCCGACCCCGGCGATGAGCGCCTTCATCACCGGGCACTTGCGGCCGAGGTGCCGCCGGGCCTTCCGGTAGAACGGGGTGGACATGCGGACAACTTACCCGCCCGCCCCCGGCCGGTCTACTTCAGCCACCGGTCGAACCAGGCGAGCATCTCCTTCCGCATCTCCGGCGTGTACGTGTGCCCCACCTCCGGGTACCGCACGCTCCGGAACCGGTCCGCCGCCCCGGCCGCCCGGTACATCCCGCCGGCCCGCTCCTCGATCACCCGGATCCCGTCCGCCGGGCTGCCGGCGTCCAGCTCGCCGGTCAGGAACAGCACCGGCCGCGGGGCGATCAGCGACACCACCGCCTCGGTGTCGAAGTGCCTCAGGATGCCGTTCGCGAAGTAGTAGTGGCCGTGCGCCCGCAGCTGGCCGTGCCGCAACAGGTTCTCGTACCGGGTCAGGCACGCCACCCCGACCACCGCCGACACGCGGTCGTCCACCGCCGCCAGCCACCAGCTCCGGGTGCTCCCCATGCTGATCCCGGTCGCCGCGACCTTCTTCGCGTCCACCTCCGGCCGGGTGACCAGGTAGTCGAGGGCGACCTGGTCGTCGCGGACGAACATCCCCCACAGGGTCCGGCCGAACCACAGGTGGTACTTGGCCAGGCTGTCGGCCTGCTCCCGGGTCGTCTCCCGCGACCCGGCCGGCCCCTGCCCCGCCCGGTCCCCGTACCACGCCGCGTCCGGGGCGAACACCACCCAGCCGCGCTTCACGAGGGTGAGCCCCAGCGGCTCCTCCCCGCCGTTCGTGTTCGGCTGCAGGAGCTGGTGGTGGTCGTAGCTCGACGAGTGCAGCCACAGGACCGTTGGAGAAGGCCCCTTCAGCCCGTCGGGGACGAGCAGCAGTGCCGACATCACCCCGTCCACGCCGTTGTCGATGCGGAGGCGTTCGAGGCGGAACCCGGGGCGGACCTCCGCCGACACGAGGTGCGCCTTCGGCTTCGCCGGCCGCGGCGGCAGGTCGCCGAGCGCCGCGACCACCTTGGCCTGCACGTCCGCCCGCCGCTTCTCCCACTCGTCCTTCGACCCCGGCACCGGGAACTCCGGCACCTTCATGTTCCGGAACACCTCCGGCACCAGCTTGTCGCCCGCCGCCTCGGCCGCCTGGTACGCCTTCGCCGCCTCCGGGCCGCTCGCGGGGGTCTTCAGCACCGTCGGGGCGAGGAGCTTGAGTTGCCGGCGGACCACGTCGGCCACCGCGTCGGCGAGCCGCTCGTTGCCGGCCGGGGTGTAGTGGGTGCCGTCCTTGCCGAGCAGCTCGCCCGCCCCGCCGTCCCGGACGATCCGGTTCAGGTCGTCGACGGGGACGCCGAGGTCCGCCATCACCTTCGCCGCCGCCGCGTTGTACGCCTGCACGTCCTTGTCGAACCGGTCGAAGTCGGCCTTCCGCCCGGCGTGCCGGTCGTCGAGGATCGGGGTGGTGCTGGCGAACACGACGTGCGGGGTGACGGCCTTCAGCTTCGCCACGATCGCCTTCAGGTTCGCCGCGTACTCCTCGACCGGCACCTGGTGCTTGCCGGCCTTCTTGCCGAACTTCAGGTCGTGCAGCCCGCAGTTGAAGTGGACGACGAGCGGCGGGCCGGGCTTGTCGAACGGCGGCTTCTTGTCTTTGACCCAGGCGTCGAGCTGCTTCAGGGTAGCAGCCGTGTCGCCGCCGTTCTCCGGGAACCCGAACACGTCGGCGGTGCCGTCCAGCTTCTTCGCCACGAGCGGGGCGTACCCGAGGCGGATCGAGTCGCCCATCAGCAGGACGCGCGGCCGGGCGGGCGCGGGGTCGACCTTGGGCGGCTGGGCGGGGGCGGCGGCCGGCAGGAGGAGGAACGCGGGGAGGAGGTGTCGCATGGCGGCTCCGGGGCGGGGGTGGGTAGACTATCGGAACCCGACCCGGCGGCCCGCGGAGGCGCCCCGTGCACACGATCCGGCTCGGCCCGCCGTGGGCCGTCACCCCCGGCCCGGGCCACACCACCCACGCCCGGAACTTCGGCCGGCCCCGCACCCTCGGCCCGGGCGAGCGGGTGTGGCTCGTCTGCGCCCGCGTCCCCGGCCCGGCGGAGGTGGCGCTGAACGGGGAGCCGGTCGGCACGCTCCCCGAGGCCGGGCCGTTCGCCGCCGACGTGACCGACCGGTTGCGGCCGCGGAACGCGGTGGCGTTCGCGGTGGCGTCCGGCGAGCCGCTCGGAGAGGTGACCTTGGATGTGCGCCCGGCCGGGGCGTAATTCTCGGCCCGGCCGTCAGCCCGGTGTCCGGTTTCCCGCCGCCCCGCCGGGGAGGCCGACACTTTTCCCGCCGGTCCCGCCACCGGTGTCATCTGTGGGCTACAGTTCCGGACGGCGGGACCGCCCGCCCCGAGCCGCCCGCCGGAGGGACGCCCCGATGGCCGCCTGCCCGCACTGCCGGTTCGAGAACCCGGGCCCGGTCGGGGCGTGCGGCCGGTGCGGGGGCGACCTGACCGACGTGCCGACGGCGGTCCTGTCGGCCCCGCTCCCGGCCCCGATGGTGGAGTCGATCCACGCCCCGGTGGCGCCGGCCCCGGACGACCGGCCGCTCCCGGCCCGCCCGGCCCTGACCGCCCCGGTCGCCCCGGGCGACGCCCCGCCCCGCCGCCGGCCCGCCCCGGGGCTGACCGCCCCGGCCCACCCCGGACTCCCGCACCACCCGATGAACGACCTCGCCGTCCAGCCGCCGCCGATGACCATCCCGGCCACCGCCCCGGCGGGGGACACCCCGGCCCCGGTCCCGACGCCCGCCCCGGCCCGGCCGAAGCTGGTCGTCCTCCGGGGGGCGAAGGTCGGGGCCGAGTACCCGATCTACGAGGGCCGGAACACGGTCGGGCGGTTCGCCGACAAGCCGGTGGACATCGACCTGATGTCGCAGGAGTCGGTCGAGCAGATCTGGTGCTCCCGGCAGCACGCGGTGGTGCTGTTCGCGGACGGGGCGGTGGCGGTCGAGGACCTGAACAGCCTGAACGGGACGTGGGTGAACGGGACCCGCATCCACCCCGGCCAGACCCGCCTGCTGCGGCCCGGGGACGTCCTCCAGGTCGGGACCGTGCAGATGAAGCTCGTCCTCGGGTGACCGGCGGCTAGCGGACGCTTCGCAGAAGCGTCGCTAACCGTGCGCCACACCTTCCCCCGCCGACGCCCGGCCGGTATCCTCGTCCGCACCGAACCGCGGACCGGGGGTCGCACGTCATGCCGAGGGCGGTCGTCCTGTTGAGCGGCGGTCTGGACAGCGCCACCGCCCTCGCCGTCGCGAAGAGCCAGGGGTTCGAGGTCTTCGCCCTGAGCGCCGACTACGGGCAGCGGCACCGGGTCGAGTTGGAGCGGGCGGCGGCCGTCGCGGCGGCCCTCGGGGCGGCCGAGCACCGGACGGTCCGGCTCGACCTGCGCGCCATCGGCGGGTCGGCCCTGACCGCCGACCTCGCCGTCCCGAAGGACCGGTCGGCCGAGGACATGTCGCACGGCGTCCCGGTCACCTACGTCCCGGCCCGGAACACGATCCTGTTGGGGCTGGCCCTCGGGTACGCCGAGACGGTCGGGGCGTTCGACCTGTTCATCGGCGCGAACGTCCTGGACTACTCCGGGTACCCCGACTGCCGGCCCGAGTTCCTGTCGGCGTTCGAGCGGCTCGCGAACCTGGCGACCAAGGCGGCGACCGAGGGCGCCGGGCGGTTCCGCGTGCATTCCCCGCTCTTGAAGCTGACCAAGGCCGAGATCATCCGCGAGGGCGTCCGCCTCGGCGTCGATTACGCACTCACGCTGAGCTGCTACGACCCGGACCCCGAGGGCCGGGCGTGCGGCCGGTGCGACTCGTGCCAGCTCCGGCGGAAGGGGTTCGCCGAGGCCGGCGCCCCGGACCCGACGGCGTACCAGTGACGGGGCGACCGGGTCCGAGCCCGAGCGCCGGCGAGGGTTCCGCGTCGGACCCTCGCCGGCGCTCGGGCTCGGACGGGTCCGCCCGCACTTCCCCTTGATTCCCCCGCCGTGCCTCGCAGACAATACCCGCACCCCACGTCGCACCCCCGCGAGGCCCGCCCATGACCGTCGGCGTCCCGAACGAGATCAAGCCGGACGAGTACCGGGTGGCGATGGTCCCGGCCGGGGTCGAGGAGCTGTCCCGCGCCGGGCACAAGGTGCTGGTCCAGGCCGGGGCCGGGGCGGGCAGTGGCATCAGCGACGACCAGTACGCGGCCACCGGGGCGGAGATCGTCGCCACCGCGGCCGAGGTGTGGGCCCGGGCCGACCTGATCGTGAAGGTGAAGGAGCCGCTCCCGGCCGAGTGGCCGCACATGCGGGCCGGGCAGACGGTGTTCACCTACTTCCACTTCGCCGCCGACGAGCACCTGACCCGGGCGGTGATGCAGTCCGGGGTGACGGCCGTCGCCTACGAGACGATCCGGGACGCGAAGGGGACGCTCCCGCTCTTGACGCCGATGAGCGAGGTGGCCGGTCGGATGAGCGTCCAGGAGGGGGCGAAGTACCTAGAGCGGCCGTTCGACGGGCGGGGCATCCTCTTGGCCGGGGTGCCGGGGGTGCCGCCGGCGACGGTGTCGGTGATCGGGGCCGGGGTGGTCGGGGCGAACGCCGCCCGGGTGGCCGCCGGGCTCGGGGCGAACGTCTTCGTCCTCGACGTCAACCTCGACCGGCTGCGGTACCTGGACGAGGTGATGCCGCAGAACGTGACGACGGTGTTCAGCAACCGGCTGAACATCCTGGAGTGCCTGCGGCACTCGGACCTGGTGATCGGGGCGGTGCTGATCCCCGGGGCGAAGGCCCCTCACCTGGTGAAGCGGTCGGACCTGAAGGTGATGCAGCCGCGGACGGTGGTGATCGACGTGGCGATCGACCAGGGCGGGTGCTTCGAGACGAGCAAGCCGACGACACACGCGAAGCCGACGTACATCGTGGACGACATCGTCCACTACTGCGTGACGAACATGCCGGGGGCGGTCGGGCGGACGAGCACCTACGCGCTGACCAACGTGACCCTGCCGTACGCCCTGCAGTTGGCGAGCAAGGGGGCGGACCGGGCGGTGCGGGAGAACCCGGCGCTCTTGGCCGGGGTGAACGTCCGGGCCGGGCGGGTGACGAACGCCGCCGTGGCCGAGACGTTCGGGCTGGAGTGCGTCCCGGCGGTGTGAGCACGAAAACGGAACGCGGAGGACGCAGATGAAACCCCGCGGATCAACGCCGGATTGAAGACCGGATCGGGTTCGATCCGGCGTGCATCCGCGGGCTTTGATCCCGCGTCCTCCGCGTTCCGTTTTTCTGCCCCTGCAGCACGGAGGCTGCCGATCCGAACGTCGCACGCCGCCATCCTCGCCGCCTGGTGCGGCGTCCTGTTCCTCTACGGCGCCGCGGCCGGGCCGCCGTACCGCACCGAGGCGCTGCGCGCGATCATCGGCCGCGAGTGCCTGCACGGCCACTGGCTGTTCCCCGTCCTGTACGGCGAGCCGTTCCTCACCAAACCGCCCGGCCACTACGCCGCGATCGGGCTGTGCTCCCTGCCGTTCGGCGACGTCACCCCCGCCACCGCCCGCCTGCCGTCGGTCCTCGCCGCGTCTGCAACCGTCTTCCTCGTCTACTTCCTGTTCCGCCGGGCGCTCGGCGAACGGGCCGCCCTTCTCGCCGCCCTGCTCCTCCCGACCTCAGTGCTGTGGCTCGACAAGGTGCCGAGCGCCGAGATCGACATGACCCTCGTCGGGTGGGTGACCGCGGCGCTCGTGTTCCTCCACCGGGCGCTCGACACCGACTCGGCGCGGTGGTGGGTGCTGTCGCTGTTGTGCGTCGCCGGCGGTACCCTCACCAAGTGGACCGCCCCGGCGTTCTTCGCCCTCACCGCCGGCCCGCTGCTCGCGTGGCGCGGCGAACTCCGCCGGCTGTTCGGCTGGCGGTTCCTGCTCGCGGCCGGCGCCGCCGGAGCGGTGTGTGCCGGGTGGGTGTTCGCGGTGTCGCAGCAGGTCGGGTGGGACGCCCTCTTCGACACCGTCCGGAAGGAGGCGGCGTACCGGTTCGCGCCGAAGGGGGAGGCGAAGGGGTACCCGTGGTCGGAGGTGGTCACGTACCCGCTCGTGGTGCTGGCGGCACACCTGCCGGTGTCGGCGTTCGCGCTGCTGACGCTGCGGCCCGGGTTCGCCGCCCGGTGGGGCGACGACGGCCGGCGGCTGCTGCAACTGCTCCACTGCTGGGCGTGGCCGAACCTCGTGTTCTGGGCGCTGGTGCCGAACCACAACGTGCGGTACGCGCTGCCGGTCAGCCCGGCGCTCATGGGACTCGGGGTGATGGGGCTGATCGCGGCGTTTAGCCGCGACGCGGAGTCCTCGGAGCGGAGCGCGCCGCGTCCCGCGCTCCCCTTCGGGTCGCGGCTCAACGGGTGCGTCGTCCTGTTCCTCGCCGCGTGGTTGGCGGCGAAGGTCGCGTTCGTCGAACGGGTGATCCCCGCCCGCGCCGCCCGCCGCGACCCCGGGCCGCCCGCCGCCGAACTCCGCGCCCGCGTCCCGGCCGGCGAGCCGCTGTACCTGTTCCGGCTGAAGGACGAGGGCGTGATGTTCATGTACGCCCGGCCGGCGGTCCGCCTGCGCCACCCGCGCGACCTGCCGCCCGGGGCGTTCGCCGTCCTGATCCGGCCGGAGTGGGAGGACCGCACTTCGTTCGGGCACCTGAAGCTTGTACACTGGATGCTCGACCAACAGGGCGACCCGCTGATCCTGGTGCAGAACCCGTAACCGGAACCCGAATGGTTGTCGCCAAGCCGAAGGCCGAGCCGCTGACCGTGTCCGCCCTCACCGCCCGGCTGCGCGGGGTGGTCGAGCGGGAGTTCCCGTCGGTGTGGGTGGCCGGGGAGGTGTCGAACTTCACCCGGGCGTCGTCCGGGCACTGGTACTTCACCCTCAAGGACGCGGGGGCGCAGCTGCGGGCGGCGATGTTCCGCGGGTTCAACCTGCGGATGCGGTTCGACCCGCGGGACGGGATGGAGGTGCTGGCCCGCGGCCGGGTGAGCGTGTACGACCCCCGCGGCGAGTACCAGCTGCTCGTCGAGGAGCTGCAGCCGAAGGGGATCGGGGCGGCCGAGTTGGCCCTGCGGCAGTTGAAGGAGAAGCTGCTGGCCAAGGGGTACTTCGACCCGAAGCGGAAGCGGCGGCTGCCGCGGTTCCCGCGTCGGGTCGGGCTGGTCGCCAGCGCCACCGGGGCGGCCGTCCGCGACCTGGTCGAGCTGTTCGCGAAGCGGTGGCCGCTGACCGAACTCGTGCTGCGGCCGAGCCGGGTGCAGGGCGACGGGGCGGCCGCCGAGGTGGCCGCCGCGCTGAAGATGCTGAACCACTTCCACGCCACCCGCGAGCTGCCGCTGGACGCGGTGATCCTCGGCCGCGGCGGCGGGAGCGCCGAGGACCTGTGGGCGTTCAACGAGGAGGCGGTGGCGGACGCGGTGTTCCGGTCGGTGGTGCCGGTGGTGTCGGCGGTCGGGCACGAGACGGACGTGACCCTCGCCGACCTGGTCGCGGACTACCGGGCCGAGACGCCGTCGGCCGCGGTCGTGGCCCTGACCCCGGACCGGCGGGAGATGACGGCCGGGCTGCTGGAGCTGCGGACCCGGCTGTCGGAGGCGGTCGCGCACCGGCTGGAGTTGGCCCGCCAGCGGGTCCAGCAGTTCGCCGCCCGGCCGGCCCTGCGCCGCCCGCTGCAGCGCGTCCGCGACCTGGAGCAGCGGCTCGACGGCCTCGCCGCCCGGCTGCACCGCGCCGCGGGTCAGCGGGTGGCCCGGACGGGGGCGGACCTGGCCGCGCGTGCCGCCCGGCTGGAGACGCTCAGCCCCTTGAACGTGCTGACCCGCGGGTATAGTCTGACGCACACGGCCGACGGCACCCTGGTCCGGTCGGCGGACCAGGTGTCGCCCGGGGACGTGCTCGTGACCCGGGTCGCGACCGGCAAGGTCGTGAGCCGGGTCGAACACCCGCAGGACGCGGCGCCGCACATCGACGAGGGGCACGGAGGCCGCCCGCCTGCCACCCCGTCCGACTGACGCCGCAACTGCTCTCCCGAGGGCACGCCCGTGGGACTCGAAGGGACCGTGGTGAACGGGGTGATCGTGCCCGACGGCGGCCGGCCGCTGCCCGAGGGGGCGCGGGTGCGGATCGAGCTGGCCGAGGCGCTGCCGGCCGACCACCCGCACGCCCCGTACGACCGGGAGACGGAGCTGGCGATCCTGCGCGAATCGATCGAGGAGATGAAGGCCGGGCAGGTCCGCCCGGCCCGTGAGGTCCTGAAGGAGATCGCCCTGCGGCACAACCTCCCGCTCGAACCGGGGGAGTGACGGTGGCGTTCGCCGTCAACTTCACCCGCCGGGCGGACCGGGACGTCGCGGCGGCGGAAGCCGGCGTCTCCCGGTCCGGGGCGGCGGCCGTGGCCCGGTGGCGGGCGCGGTTGCTCCGGGCGGTCGAGAACCTGGAGTACGACCCGCACTGCTACCCCGAAGCGGACGAGGCTGCCGACCTGGGAATCAACCTGCGGATGGCGCTGCTCGGCCGGAAGCCGCAGATGCACCGCATCCTGTTCACGATCGACGGCGAGACGGTCACCGTCCTCCGGGTCCGCCACGCGGCCCAGGACCGGCTGACCGAAGACGACCTGTGACGGAGGGCCGATGCCGCCGACCGACCCACCCCCGCCGCGGTTCGAGCAGGCCCTCGCCGAGCTCGAGGGCGTCCTCCGCGAACTCGAGGACGGGAACACCAGCCTGGAGGACGCCCTCGCCCGGTACGAGCGGGGGGTCGGCCTGCTCCGCCACTGCTACGGCCAGCTCCGCGACGCCGAGCAGCGGGTCAAGGTGCTGTCCGGGCTGACCGACGACGGCGGGGCCGACCTCCGCCCGTTCGACCACGCCCCGAGCATCGACGCGGCCAAGGCGGCGGTCCGGAAGCCCGCCCGCCCGGCCCCCGACCCGGGAATACCGGACTGATGTCGGGATCAGGTGAGAACGGCCGCCCCCCGGTGGGCCGCGGCACGCCCCGACGCTATCAATAAGCCACTCGCGAACCGTGTGCGAACCGAGGGGCGGGCCGTGTCCGGTGACCTGTGGGACGAGGCGGCGCCCCGCCGGGAGCGGGTCGAGGCGGCCTTGCGGGCGGCCCTCCGGCGGGCGGCCCACGACGCCCCGCCGGCCGTCGCCGAGGCGATGGCGTACAGCCTGTTCGCCCCCGGCAAGCGGCTCCGCCCGCTGCTGGCGGTGGTCGCCTGCGAGGCGGCCGGCGGGCCGGCCGACGCCGCCTTGCCCGCGGCCTGCGCCCTGGAGATGGTCCACACGTACTCGCTGGTCCACGACGACCTGCCGGCGATGGACGACGACGACCTCCGCCGCGGGCTGCCGACGTGCCACAAGAAGTACGGCGAGGCGCTGGCGATCCTGGCCGGGGACGCCCTCTTGACGGCCGCGTTCGAGGTGCTGGCCGGCGGTTGCCCGCCCCGGACCGCGGCGGTTAGCTGTGCGGAACTGGCCCGCGGGGCCGGGGCCGCCGGGATGGTCGGCGGGCAGACCCTGGACCTGATCGCCGACGGGCGGATCCCGTCGAACCCGGAGCGTCAGCGACGGGGTGCGACCGAGAACCACCCCGTCGCTGACGCTCCGGGTTCGACCGGCATCGGCGATCTGGAAGACCTGCACGCCCGGAAGACGGGGGCGCTGTTCCGGTCGGCCCTGCGGCTCGGGGTGTACGCCGCCCAGGCGGAGCGGCCGGAGGGCGTGAACCCCGAGACGCTGGCGGCCGCCGACCGGTACGCGGCCGCGTTCGGGCTGCTGTTCCAGGTGACCGACGACCTCCTGGACGTCGAGGGCACGGCCGACAAGGCCGGGAAGCGGGTCGGCAAAGACGCCGCCCGCGGGAAGCTGACCTACCCCGGGCTCCTCGGGACCGACGAGGCCCGGCGGAAGGCGGCGGACCTGGGCCGGGAGGCGGTGGCGGCGGCCGACGACCTCGGCAGCCGGCCGCTCGCCGCCCTGGCCCGGTACGTGGTTCAGAGGGACCGCTAGCGAGCCCGGAATGGGGAACGACATGGCCAAGCTCCTGCCCCGCATCCAGTCCCCGGCCGACCTGCAGGCGCTCACGGACGAGCAGCTGCAGGGGCTGACCCACGAGATCCGCGACGAGCTGATCCGGGTGCTCACCACCCGCCCGGCCCACTTCGCGTCCAACCTCGGGGTGGTCGAGCTCTGCCTCGCCCTGCACCTCACCTTCGACTTCTCCAAGGACCGGCTGATCTGGGACACCGGCCACCAGATCTACCCGCAGAAGCTGATCACCGGCCGGTACGACCGGTTCCACACGATCCGCACCAAGGGCGGGCTGATGGGCTTCCCCCACCCCGGGGAGTCCCCGTTCGACCTGTTCATGACCGGCCACGCCGGGTGCAGCGTGTCCACCGTCTCGGGGCTGAAGGCCGGGGACGACCTGCTCGGCCGCGGGGACCGGAAGGCGGTCGCGGTGATCGGGGACGGGGCCCTGCCGAGCGGGATCGTGTTCGAGGCGTTCAACAACGTCGGCGGGATGGGCCAGGACGTGCTGGTCGTCCTGAACGACAACAAGATGTCCATCTGCCCGCGGACCGGCGGGCTGGCCCAGTACCTGGACCAGTGCCGGATGACCGGGCTGTACCAGGGCGGGAAGCGGCGGCTGAACCAGCTCTTGAACAACATCCCGGTCCTGGGGAGCATGGCCCAGTCCGCCCTGGAGCAGCTCCGGGACGGGATGAAGGCGTTCTTCAAGGACGGGATGCTGTTCGAGGAGCTGGGGTTCCGGTACTTCGGCCCGGTGGACGGGCACGACCTGCCGGGGCTGCGGAAGATCCTCCGCGACCTGAAGGGGCAGAAGGGCCCGCTCCTGCTGCACGTGTTCACCAACAAGGGGCACGGGGTCGCCCAGGCGGCCGACGACCCGGTCACGTACCACACCCCGCCGGTGTTCGAGGAGGTCGGCCCGGACCGGCGGGTGGTGTCGTTCAAGAAGGGCGGCGGGAAGGGGTACACCGACGCGGTCAGCTTCGCCCTGCACGAGGCGATGCAGGACGACCCGAAGGTGGCCGTGCTGACCGCCGCGATGTGCCAGGGGAACAAGCTGGAGAAGGTGCGGGAGGACTTCCCGGACCGGTTCTTCGACGTCGGCATCTGCGAGAGCCACGCGGTCGCGTTCGCCGCCGGGATGGCCAAGGCCGGGATGAAGCCGGTCGTGGACATCTACAGCACCTTCCTGCAGCGGAGCTTCGACCAGATCTTCCAGGAGGTGTGCCTGCAGAACCTGCCGGTGGTGTTCTGCATGGACCGGGCCGGGCTGACCGGGCCGGACGGCCCGACCCACCACGGGGCGTTCGACGTCCCGTACATGCGGCTGTTCCCGAACATGGTCAGCATGGCCCCCGGGGACGAGGCGGACGTCCGCCCGATGCTGCGGCTGGCCCTGGACCACCCCGGCCCGATCTCGCTGCGGTACCCGAAGGCGAACCTGGAGTTGGTGGCCCGGGAGCAGCCGGTCGCGCCGGTCGAGCTCGGCAAGGCCGAGGTGCTGTCGTGGGGCGAGGACGGGTGCTTCGTGGCGTTCGGGACGCTCCTGTCGAACTGCGTGTCGGCGGCGGCGAAGCTGCGGGCCGAGGGCATCCACGTGGGCGTCATCAACGCCCGGTTCGTGAAGCCGCTCGACCGGGAGACGATCCTGCGGGCGGTCGAGACCCTGCCCCTCGTCGTGACGGTGGAGGAGGGGACGGTGGAGGGCGGGTTCGGGTCGGCGGTGCTGGAGGCGGCGAACGCGGCCGGGGTGGACGCCCGGAACGTGGTCCGGTGCGGACTGCCGGACCGGTTCGTCGAGCACGGGGACCGGAACGAGCTCTTGGCCGACTGCGGGCTGACCGCCGACAAGCTGGCCGCGACGGTCCGGGCGCGGCGGGCGGAGGCCGTCGCGGGCTGATGCCGGGCGAACCCGGAGCGTCAGCGACGGGGTGCCGTCCCCGGGACACGGGCCGACGTGGGACCCAGGCCACCGGCCTGGGTTCCTGTGGCGCACCCCGTCGCTGACGCTCCGGGTTCGCCGCGCGCCTGAAATCCCCCCGCCCGGCCGCCGTCTCACCTCCGGCGGGCGAATCCCCGCTATCATGTCTTGCCGGGTCTCGGTCGCACGTCGGGTGTCCGCATGCCGTCCCGCCGCGGTGCCGTCCTCATCGCCGCCTTCTGGCTCGCCGTCACCGGGTACGTCGGGTACCGGGACGTGTGGCCGGTCCTGGCCGGGTCCGGCCCGCCGGCCGTCGCCCTCGACCTGGCCGACGAGGCGGCCCGGAACCTGCCGGCCCGCTGGACCGTGTACCGCAACGGCCAGAAGGCCGGCAAGCTCATCACCCGGACCACCTACGTCGAGGCCGACGACACCTTCCGGTTCACCCACGAGTACAGCAACCTGCGGCTCGACCTCGGCCCGGCGGCGGCGTCCGCCCCGCAGTTCCGGACGACGGTCCGGGTGACCCGCGCCGGCGACCTCCGGGAGCAGACGGCCGAGGGCCGGTTCGAGGTGCTGTACGGGGAGCTGAAGCTCGAGCTGACGCTGAAGCTGGCCGGGGTCGTCGCCGACGGGCACCTGTCGGCAACCCTGGACGGGTCGTTCACGTTCCTCGGCCGGACCGAGCCGCTGCGCCAGGCCCTGGACCCGGTCCCGGTCGAGGCCGGCCAGCCGCTGAACCCGATGCAGCCGGTCGGCCGGCTGACCGGGGTGCGGCCGGGCCGGCGGTGGGCGGTGCACGAGAGCGACCCGGTCGGGGACGCGATCAAGGCGCTGCTGAGGGCGAAGGGGTTCGCCCCGCCGGAGGAGCGGAAGGGGCCGCTGATCGGCGAGGTGTCGGCCGACGTCCGGGGGCTGGAGTGGAAGGGCCAGCCGGTCGGGTGCCGGGTGATCGAGTACCGGCGGGCCGGCGAACTGGAGGTGCGGACGTGGGTCCGCGAGTCGGACGGGACGGTGCTGCGGCAGGAGGCGTACCTGAAGGGCGAGACCCTGTCCGTCGAGCGCGACGACTGACCCGTTTAGCCGCGACCCGAAGGGGAGCGCGAGGTCACCTCCCATGATCGACCTGTCCGGCGTCACCAAGTCGTACGGCCCGAAGGTCGCCGTGCAGGGGTTGGACCTGCAGGTCCCGGCCGGGGAGCTGTTCGCCTTCCTCGGGCCGAACGGGGCCGGGAAGACGACCACCATCAAGATGCTCTGCGGGCTGCTGTTCCCGACGTCCGGGACGGTGCGGGTCGGCGGGTACGACCTGCGGACCGCCGGGGACCACGCCCGGGCGCTGATCAGCTACGTCCCGGACCAGCCGTTCCTGTACGAGAAGCTGACCGGGCGGGAGTTCCTGCGGTTCACCGCCGACCTGTACGCGATGCCGCCGTCGCGGGCGGCGGCCAAGATCGACGAGGTGATCGGGCTGTTCCGGCTGGACGAGTTCGTGGACGACCTGACCGAGCGGTACTCGCACGGGATGCGGCAGCGGACGGTGTTCGCGGCGGCGCTGGTGCACGAGCCGCGGCTCTTGATCGCGGACGAGCCGACGGTCGGGCTGGACCCGAAGAGCATCCGCGAGCTGAAGACGCTGCTGCGGCAGTTGGCCGACGGCGGGACGACGGTGTTCCTGAGCACCCACACCCTGGACATCGCCCAGGAGCTGGCCGACCGGATCGGGATCATCGACCGCGGCCGGCTGCTCGGGTGCGGGACGATGGCCGACCTGCGGAAGCAGGCGAACACGGACGGGAACCTGGAAGACCTGTTCCTGGAGATCACCAAGGAAGAGACACAGGAAGCCGCGGCGAAGGCGCCGTGACCTCTTTCGTGGGCGAGGCACTCCTGCCTCGCCGGGCGTGACGCGAGGCAGGAGTGCCTCGCCCACGAGTTCAGGACCCCGAAGGTCTGACGACATGGGCACCGAACTCCCGCCGGTCGCCGACCAGGCCGGCCTGTTCCGCCGGCTCCGCGGCCGGCTCCTCCGCAACGGCCTGCGGGTCGCCCTGGAGCAGGGCCGCACCCGGCTGTTCACCCTCGCCGCGACGACCGCCCTGGTCGCCGTCTTCACCTTCCTCGCCGGGAACTACCTGTTCGGCCAGCTCGCCCGGGCGAACGTCCCGTTCAAGGGGATGATCGTCGAGGCCCTGTTCGACGTCCTGTTCTTCACCCTCGGGACGATGCTCGTCTTCTCCACCGGCCTGATCCTGTACGCCAGCCTGTTCACCAGCCCGGAGGCCCGGTACCTGCTGTCCACCCCGGCCCGGGCGGACCGCGTGTTCGCCACCAAGTTCCAGGCCGCGGTCGGGTTCAGCTCGTGGGGGTTCGTCGTCCTCGGGGTGCCGATCTTCCTCTCCTACGGGCTGGCGTCCGGCGTCCCGTGGTACTTCTACGCCCTGCTCCCCGCGTATCTGCTCGGGTACGTCCTGCTGCCCGGCGCGGTGTCGGCGGCGCTGTGCCTGCTGCTCGTCCGGTACATGCCCGGGACGCGGCGGCAGTTCTTCCTCGCCGTCGGGGTGCTGCTGCTGGTGGTCGGCGGGGTGTGGCTGTACGGGGTGGCGGTCGGGCTGAAGAAGGGGTTCGTCTCCGGCGGGCGCGAGCTGGACGACCTGATCGGCCGGTTCGATCTGCTGCGGAGCGGGGCGGCCCCGAGCCACTGGATGACCCGCGGGCTGATGGCCGCCGCCCGCGGCGACCCGGCCGGGGCGCTGGTCCCGCTCGCCCAGGTGTGGAGCAACGGGCTCTTGGCGTACCTGTTCGCCGCCTGGGTCGCCGCCCGGGTGTACCGGTCCGCCTACGACCGCGTCGCCGGCGGCGGGGGCCGGAAGCGGGTGTACGGGACCAGCGTGCTCGACCGGGTGATGGAAGGGCTGGTGTTCTACCTCGACCGGCGGACCCGGGTGCTGGTGGTGAAGGACTTCCGCACCTTCCGCCGCGACCCGACCCAGTGGGCGGTGCTGCTCCTGTTCGGGGTGCTGATGCTGCTGGCCGCGAGCAACCTGCGGCAGTACTACTCGGCCGGCTTGGCGGTGCTGGACGCGTACGCGGTCAGCCTGATGAACCTGTGCGGGACGGCGATCCTGCTGTGCGCCGGGCTGAGCCGGTTCGTGTTCCCGCTCATCAGCCTCGAAGGACGGAAGTTCTGGGTGCTCGGGCTGACGCCGGTGAGCCGGGACCAGTTGCTGTGGGGCAAGTTCGCGTTCGCCGCGACCGGGTCGGTGGTGGTCGCCGAGGGGCTGATCCTGGTGAGCGACCTCCTGCTCGGGGTGCCGCCGGAGGGGGTGGCGCTGCACGCCCTGGTGATGGCGGTGGTGGCCGTCGGGCTGAGCGGGCTGAACGTCGGGCTGGGGGCGTACCTGCCGACGTTCCGGGAGACCGACCCGTCGAAGATCGTGGTCGGGTTCGGCGGGACGGTGAACATGGTGACCGGGCTGGGGTTCCTGGTGGCGGTGGTCGGGGCGATGGCGGTGCCGTTCCACGCGGCCCAGTTGGCGAAGAGCACCGGCGGGGCCGCGAGCCCGTGGCTGTACGCCGGGCTGCCGGCCGGGCTGGCGGTCGGGGCGCTGGCGGTGGTGCTGCCGCTGCGGGCCGGGGCGCGGGCGCTGCGGCGGATGGAGTTCTGACACGGCGTCGGGCTTACCCCCAACCCCGGCCGCCCGCCCGGGCGGCGGTACGGGGTTCGCGACACCTCCCCGCGGCGGGGGCGCCAACCGGTCTCGACACGGCGCCGGAAAATGAGGTAATGTACTGACAGGCCCCTCTCCCCGCAAGGATGCGGTCAAGTCCTCTCGTCGGACCCCTTTCACCGGAGGGCATCCCCATGCCCGTCTCTCGTGTGCTGGCCCTGTCCGTCCCGGCCGTCCTGTCCGCCTCCGTCTTCGCCGTCGCGGCCGCCCCGGACCGCACCCCGCCCGAGCCGACCCGCCCGCCCGCCGGCCTCGACGTCGAGGTCAAGTGCGTCGACGACAGCACGCTGAAGCTCAAACTCCTCGACGACAAACTCGAGCTCGTCACCAAATACGGGCCGCTGCACATCGCGGTCGCGGACGTCCGGCGGATCGAGTTCGCCCACCGCTGCCCGGCGGACGTGGCCGAGGGGATCGCGGTCGCGGTGTCGAAGCTCGGGCACGCCGACTTCGCCGTCCGGGAGCGGGCGACGGCCGACCTGAAGGGGCACCGGGAGCGGGCGTACCCGTTCCTCTTGCGGGCGGTGAAGCACGAGGACCCGGAGGTGAGCCGGCGGGCGGACGAGGCGGCGAAGGCGATCCAGGCCCGGGTGCCGGCGGCGCTCCTGGACGGGCGGGAGTTCGACGTGGTCCACACCGACGACTCGAAGCTGAGCGGGAAGCTGACCGCCCAGAGCCTGCGGGTGATGACCGGGATGTTCGGGGAGCAGGCGCTGAAGGTGGCCGACCTGCGGACCCTGCGGACCGGGGCCGGGGCGGCGGCCGACGAGCTGGCCGGGGCGGCCCCGGCCCCGGCGACCCTGGCCGCGTTCCAGCAGCAGTACGGGAAAGAGTTGGTGTTCACCGTGACCGGCGGGGTGCCGTCGAACGGCCAGCAGGCCGGGGTGTGGGGGACGGACGTGTACACCCTGGACTCGAACCTCGGGCTGGCCGCGGTCCACGCGGGGGTGGTGAAGCCGGGGGAGGCGACGGCGGTCCGGGTGCGGGTGGTCCAGTCCCCGCCGCAGTTCGCCGCCGCGTCCCGCCACGGGGTGAACTCGAACGCCTACGCCCACTACCCGGCCGGCGGGTTCGAGTTCGTCCGGAAGTGAGGTGGAGCGGCGGAAAACGGAACGCGGATGACGCCGGATGAAGCCCCGCGGATCGACGCCGGATCAGACCCAATCTCCGGTCTTCGATCCGCGTTCATCCGCGTGCCTTGATCCCGCGTCATCCGCGTTCCGTTTTGTCGGCCGTCACCGCACCAGCTCGTTCAGGGTGTAGTACGCCTCGGGGTGGAGCACCTTCTCCCCGCCGCCGGCGGCGGTCACGCCCTCGGCCCGGATCTCGTACACCCGCCCCTTCCGCAGCCCGGCCACCAGCACCGACAGTACCTTCCCGTCGGCCGACAGCTTCACCGCCCCGACCGCCTCCGCCCGGACGTCCGTCTCCGGCGACCCGTAGTTCTTGAAGTAGACGTAGGTGTGCGACCCGACCGACACCGGCTTCGCCCCGAGCGACGCCGGGTCCACCGGCTTGGTGAACGCGACGTCGAACCCGTCCCGGGTCAGCGCGACGTGGTGGACCTCGAACGGGACGGTCCCGCCGAACGCGATCCGCTGCAGCCCGTACGGCTTCCCGCCGAGCGACCCCCACCCGCGGTTCGTCTGCCCGACCATCAGGCTCCCGTCCGGGGCGAAGCAGAGCCGGTTCACCCCGCACTGCAGGCCCGAGCGGAACGGGAAGCACGCCCCCTGGTACACCCCGTTCACCTTCTCCAGCGCCACCCGCATCACGCACGAGTTCGTCTGGTCGCCGACGAACGCCTGACCGGCGAACGGCCCGAACTTCCCGCCGGAGGTGTCCCACACCGGCTCGCTCGCGCTCTTCCCCATCCGCCCGTACGGGAACCAGACGCACGGCGGGTCCACCGCCGGGTAGCTCGGGGCCGGCGCCGCCCACCGGACGAACCGCCCGAGGTCGGCCCACTTCCGCTGCCCCGGCACCGTCCCGTCGTACCACATCCCGCTCGCCACCGTCTCCGACACCGCCCCGGCGAACGGCGAGTCTTTCACCCACCGGAGCGGGGCCTGGTGCCCGTAGAACTTCCCCTTCTTGATGTGCTGCATCTTGTTCGTGGCGACCCACTCGCCCTGGTTGTCGCAGTAGAACAGGTCGCCGTCCGGGGAGAAGTTGACCCCGTTCGGGGACCGCAGCCCGTACGCCCACGGCTCCATCCCGCCGGTCTTCGGGTCGACCTTCACGCACCACCCGCGCCACGGGGCCTTCGCCTGGTCCCCGCCGCCGAACCCGACGTTCAGGGTGACGAAGAAGTTGCCGTCCTTGTCCCGGGCCGGGCCGAACGCGTACTCGTGGTAGTCGCCGGACACGCCCCACTTGTCGCACACCGTCGCGAACCCGTCCGCCGCCCCGTCCCCGTCCGCGTCCGTCAGCCGCGTCAGCTCCGGCCGCTGGACGACGTACACCGTCTTGTCGTCCTGCACCCACAGCCCGAGCGCCTCGTGGAGGCCGGTGGCGAACCGCGTCACCTTCGCGTCCGCCTCGCCGCTGGTCGGGTTGTGGACCAGCCAGACGTCCCCGCGGCGGGTGCAGGCGAGGAGCTTGCCGTCCGGCCGGAACCCCAGCCCGCCCGCCTCCAGGACGCAGTCGGCCGGCAGGTTCAGGGTGTTCACCGGGTAGAACTTCGCCTCGGCGGACGACTCCCGGCCGATCGCGGCCATGACCGCCGGCGGCGGCCAGTCGCGCTCCAGCCGCTTCCGGGTGGCCTCGCCGACGACGGGCGGCAGCTCCGCCGGGTGGGCGTACACCCCCCACTCGCCGGCCTCCTGGCACACCTTCACCAGCAGCTCGTTCTTCCCCGCCTTCACGTCGACCTCGACGACGTCCTGGTCGGCGGCCGCCCCGCGGACGTGCGGCTCGTGCAGCACCCGCTTGCCGTTGACGAACACGCTCAGGGTGTCGTCGCTGCCGAAGGAGAGCTTCCACTTGAACGCGGCCGGCGACTCGAACGCGTGGTACAGGTAGACGGCGGCGTCCTTCTTCACCCCGGGGTACAGGTTGACGAGGTTGACCACCTTGCCGGGGGCGAACCCCTTGAACTCCTGCCACCCGACTTGCTTGCCGCCCTTGCCGGGGTACGTCGCCTTCAGGTCGACGCCCTTCTCGGGGCCGTAGGCGGCGTCGAACCCGACCTTGTCGGCGTTGTCGAACGGCCCGGCGTGGTGCCAGGTGCCTTCGAGGGTCGGCAGCCCGAACGAGGCGAGGGTGGCCCGGACCGAGTCGTTCCGGTTCCCCTTGTTGACGTACTCGCCCTTGAGCGCCGGCGGCTTCGGCTCCTGGGCGGCGAGGGGCAGGACGGCGGCGAGCGCGGCGAGGAGCGTGATGCGGGGAAGGCGCATGGGGTGCGGGTGTTGGGGGCGGGCTTCGGTCGGTGGTGGCACCGGCATTCCTGCCGGTGGCGGCATGGGAGCACCGGCAGGAATGCCGGTGCCACCGCACACAAGACTACCCCGTCAGAACCGGTTCCACAACCGGTCGAACTCGGCGGCGAACGCGGCGACGAGGCGGGGGTCGGCGGTGTCCACCAGGTTCTCGTAGTTCATGTCCGCCGCCCCGCGGGTCCAGTTGTAGCTCCCGTTCAAGAGCCGGGCGGCGTCGAACACCGCGAACTTGTGGTGCATGTGGCCGTTGACCCCGGGGTCGGACCGGGGGCCGCGGACGTCGTCGAGCTTCACCGGGACGCCGGCGTCGCGCAGCCGGTGGACGTCCGACCCGGGGTCGTGGCACTTCTCGTTGTCGGAGATGACGCGGACGGCCACCCCGCGGCGGTGGGCGTCGAGGACGGCGCGGGTGATGCGGTCGTCGGTGATCGTGAAGACGCACACGTCGGCGGTGCGGCGGCACTGCCCGAAGCGGTGGACGATCTGCTGCAGGCACCGCTCGCCGGGCGAGAAGAACGCGAGGTCCGGCTCCGAGCGGGGGGCGTCAGCCCCCTGTGCGCTCGCCATCGGCGCCAGGACGCGCATCACGTCTTCGAGCCAGTCCACGAGGGGGGCGGCCGCGGGGTGCGCGGCCTTCGCGACCTCGAACGCGGTGTGGCGGGCGACGCCGCGTTGCTGGTCGGTGGCGGCGTGGGCGGCGAGCCAGTCGGCGAGGGCGGACTTCTCGGCCCGGCCGAGCTTGCGGTCGGCGAGCGACTCGCGGAGCAGACGGGCGAGGTCGTCGGCGTTCATGGGCGACCCGGGGTCGTGTAGCGGATTCCCCCCAGGTTAGCGACGCTTCGCAGAAGCGTCCCCGGCCGTCACTTCTCCCGCCGCGTCGTCCAGTCGGTCATCGCTTCCAGGATCAGCCGGCAGTCGCCGCGCGGCAGGCAGTCCAGTTCCTGCCGGGCGGCCCGGGCGAACTCCTCCGCCCTCCGCCGGGCGTACGCCACCGACTGCGTCTTCTCCAGGGCGTGCAGCACCCGCCGGCCCAGCCCCGCCTCGCCACCGCGGATCGCCGCGCGGAGCGCCTCGGCGTCGGCCGCCGGGAGGCGGTTCAGGCAGTGGATCACCGGGAGCGTCAGCTTCTGCTGCTCCAGGTCGGTGCCGAGCGTCTTCCCGGCCGCGTCCTCGGTGCCGACCAGGTCGAGCAGGTCGTCGGCGATCTGGAACGCCAGACCGAGGTTCCGGCCGAACCCCGCCAGCCGCCCCGCCACCTCCTCCGACGCCCCCGCGTACAGCCCCCCGAGCCGCCCGCAGCACTCTGTCAGGGCGGCCGTCTTCCCGTCGATCACCGCGAAGTAGTCGGCCTCGGTGAGGTGCAGGTTGCCGCGCTCGGTGACCTGCCGCAGCTCGCCGGCGCAGACCCGGTTGGTCGCCTCGCCGATCACCTCGCACGCCCGCCGGTCGACGCTGCTCGCCAGGTGGAAGGCGTGGGTGAACAGCATGTCGCCGAGCAGGATGCTGATCTTGTTCCCCCACCCGGCGTTCACCGTCGGGACGTGCCGCCGCACCTCCGCCTCGTCCAAGACGTCGTCGTGGACGAGCGTCGCGGTGTGGATCATCTCCACGGCCGCGGCGAGGGCGTGGTGCTGCGGCGTGACCTTGCCGACCGCCTTCGCGGTGAGCAGCAGCAGGGCCGGGCGGAGCCGCTTCCCGCGGTAGTGGCGGAGGTGCTCGATCAGCGGGCCGAACGGCGACCGGTACGGGGCCAGGGTGTGGTCGAGGATGCGGTCGGCCTCGGCGACGTCGGCCGCGACCGGGGCGAACCCGAGTCCGGACGGCCGGTAGGCGGGGGCCGCGGGCGCGGCGGGGGGCGAAAGGGCGGGCATGGCGGTTCCCATCGCGGCCTCCGGCTCCGGTCGCGGTGCCGTCATGCGGGCGGGCCGGCGGGGTCCCGGGCGAAGTGCCCGCTCGCCCCGCCGTCCTTCTCCTCCAGCCGCACCGACTCGACGGTCATCCCGCGGTCGGCCGCCTTGCACATGTCGTACACCGTCAGGGCCGCCACGCTAACCGCAGTCAGGGCTTCCATCTCAACACCGGTCCGGCCGAAAACCCGCGCCGTCGCCTCGATCCGGACGGAATCCTCCGTCGGGAAGGTGAACGCGACCTGGACGGACGTGAGCGGGAGCGGGTGGCATAAGGGGATGAGGTCGGCGGTCCGCTTCGCCCCCATGATGCCGGCGAGGCGGGCGACCTCCAGCACGTCGCCTTTCGAGATTTGCTTGTCGCGGATCAGGGCGAGCGTCGCGGGGGCCATGCGGACGACGGCCGACGCCCGGGCGGTGCGGTGCGTCTCGGGCTTCGCCCCGACGTCCACCATGCGGGCGGCGCCGGACTCGTCGAAGTGGGTGAGCGGGGACATGCGCCTCGGGACCGGGACGGCTAACCCGGGGCGGTGCCCCGGGCTGAGGTTGTGGCAGGCTTTCAGCCTGCAACCCTCTTCAGCCCGAAGGGCTGGGACAACCTCAGCCCGGGGCAACGCCCCGGGGCGGAGGCGGAAGAGGGGCGTTCATTGTTTTTCCGGCGGCAGCAGCCGCGACCCGCGCTCGGACGTGCGGCCCGGCGGCGGCAGCTCCTCGACGCCCGGGGGGAGCGGGTCCGGGTGCAGCGGCTCGCGCCCGCCCGGCGGCCGCGGCGGCGGGGTCCCGGCCCGCGGCGGGCAGACCTTCACGGTCACGTCGCGGTCCGCCTCGAACGCCCGGCCGTCGAGGGTGGTGAGCCGGACCGCGACCCGCACCCGCTCGGTGCCGGGGTACGTCTGCCACGGCAGGGCGACGAAGTACCCGGTGCTGACGAACCCGCCGCGCCACGTCGGCCGGACCTTCTCGGCCGGCACCGCCCACGTCCCGATCGGCGTCTTCAGCCCGGCCGGGCTGACCTCCCACGCGGCGACGTCGAGCCGGGCCGGCACCTTCACCGCCGCCCCGTCCTCGTCCCGCGGGACGACCACCACCAAGAGCCCCTCGTCGCCCGCCGCCCCGTCCTCGTCCACCCCGCCGGTTCCGCGGCCGAGGGTGACGTCCTTGACCGGGATGTAGACCGGGGCGGCGGGGTCGGGCGGCCCGGTCCGGGCCTGCGACTGCTGGGCGTACGCCCGGTTCAGGTTGCGGGCCTGCTCCAGCGCGGCCCGGGTGTCCTCCAGCTCCCGCTCGCGGGTCCGCAGCTCCGCCTCGATCAGGTCGTACCGCTTGTTCGGCTTGCAGCCGGTGGACAGTGGGAGGTGGGCGGTGGACAGGAGCAGCAAGACCCCCGCCCGGAACCGGGAGGTGCGTTCCGCGGCGGGGGTCTGGGTTCTTCTCACGGTCCACTGCCCACTATTCCGACCGGTGCCCGGCCCCGAGCTGGTCGGCCGGGATCCGCTCCAGCACCTGGTCGATCAGCCCGAACTCCTTGGCCTCGGCCGCGGACATGAAGTTGTCCCGGTCGGTCCCCTTCTCGACCGCCTCCAGCGACTGCCCGGTGTGCTTCACGTACAGCTCGTTCAGCTTCCGCTTCGTCCGGAGGAACTCCTTCGCGTGGATCAGGATCTCCTCGGTCGTCCCCTCGGTCCCGGCGAGCGGCTGGTGGATCATCACCCGGGCGTGCGGGAGGGCGAACCGCTTCCCCTTCGCCCCGGCGGTCAGCAGCATCGACCCCATGCTCGCCGCCTGGCCCATGCAGTAGGTGGCGACGTCGCAGGTGAGGAACTGCATGGTGTCGTAGATCGCCATCCCGGCGGTCACGCTCCCGCCCGGGCTGTTGATGTACAGGCTGATGTCCCGCTTCGGGTCCTCGAACTGCAGGTACAGCATCTGGGCGACGATCAGGTTCGCCATGTCGTCGTGGACCACCCCCTGGAGGAAGATGATCCGGTCCTTCAAGAGCCGGCTGTAGATGTCGTAGGCCCGCTCCTCGCGGCCCTTGCTCTCCACCACGATCGGCACCAGCGGCATGGTCGGCCCTCCGGGCGGACCGCCGCACCATCCGGTATCGGGCGGCGGGTCCGCGTGAGTTGAGCGGGTTTCGGGCTCTACCCGGGCGAGCGGGGGGCGTGAGCCCCCTGATGCGCCGGCGCATCAGGGGGCTCACGCCCCCCGCTCGCCCGGCGGCCTCACTTCTTGGCTTCGGGCTTGACCAGCACCTCGTCCACGAGGCCGAACGCCTTGGCCTCTTCGGCGTGGAAGTACCGGTCCCGGTCGGTCTCCTTCTCGATCGTGGCCAGCGGCTGGCCGGTGTGCTTGACCAGGATCTCGTTCAGCCGGTGCCGCTCCTTGAGGATCTCCTGGGCCTGGATCTCGATGTCCGACACCTGCCCCCCGACCTGCCCGTACGGCTGGTGGATCATCACCTTCGAGTTCGGCAGGGCGTACCGCTTCCCCTTGGTCCCGGCGGCCAGGACGATCGCCGCCCCGCTCGCCGCCAGGCCCATGCAGTAGGTGTGGATCGGGGCCTCCAGGAACTGCATCGTGTCGTAGATGGCGAGCGTCGCGGACACGCTCCCGCCCGGGCTGTTGATGTACATGTGGACGTCCGCGGTCTTGTTCTCGTACTGCAGGAACAGGAGCCGCTGGATGATGACCGAGGCCAGGAAGTCGGTGATCACCGCGCTCCCCCCGGTGTCCGGGCTGGCCCCGACGAACACGATCCGGTTCTCCAGGAGCAGGTCGCCCAGGGTCATCATCCGCTGCCGGGCGTACTGGCCGCGGTTCAGCATCGGCTGGATCGGGCCGGCGGCGGCCAGCGGGTCGAAGGACGGGTGCATGCGGTGCCCTTTCTGCGGTCCGGTCACTGTTCCGAACCCGAGCGGGGGGCGTCAGCCCCCGGTGTGCTCATCGCCACAGATGGCTGACGCCCCCCGCTCGGGTTCCGGACTCAGCTCGGGTGAGCGGTCTACCCCACTGTATGCCGGGGGTCAACTGGCGTCGGCGGCGGCCGGCGGCGGGGCGTCGGCCTCGGGGGCGGCGTCGGCGGCCAGCGTCGCCACCTCCCCGCCCTGGTCGTCCGGGGTCCACTCGTAGTCCTCGTAGGTCGCCCCGGCGAGGATCAGGTCGAGCGCCTTCCGCTCCAGCAGGTCGGTCGCCAGCGCCTCCATCAGCTCCTCCTTCTCCAGCCGGGCCTTCACCTTCCGGAAGCTCTCCCCGGACTGGTCGGCGATCCGCTCCACCTCCCGGTCGATGTCGTCGTCCTCCACCTCCACCTTCTCCACCTCCGCCACCTTCTGCAGGACGAAGTGCTCCTTCAGCGCCGCGGCGGTGCTCTTCAGGGCGTCCTGCTCCAAGAGCCGGCGGCGGCCCTTGATCTGCTCCTCCCCCATCCCGGCGTTCTTCATCTCCATCACCTTCCGGGCGAGCGTCTGCCGGACCTGCTTGCGGAGCATGTCCTGCGGCAGCTCCCACGTCGACGCGGCCGCGATCCGCTCCAGCACCTGCTTCCGGGCCGACTGCCGCTGGGCGTACTCCAGCCGCCGGTCCAGCACCGTCCGGACGAACTCGGCGAACGCGTCCGGGGTGCTCACCCCGAACGCGTCCTCCAGGAGCTCCCGGGAGAGCTCCGGCGGGCGGACCGTCTTCACGTCCTTGACGTGGAACGCGGCCTGCACCTTCTGCCCGCGCAGGGCCTCGGCCCCCAACTCCTGGCCGAGCTCGATCTCCACCTCGCGGGTGTCCCCGGGCTTCGCCCCGGCCATCCTCGCCCCGAAGTCGGCCGCCACCCCGTCCGACAGGGCGAGCTGCTTCTCCACCTTCACCCGCTGCTCGGAGAGCTTGTTCAGCTCCTTCCCGCGGAAGCTGATGGCCACGTCGGCGGTGACGAAGTCGTTCAGGGCGACGACCGGCGGGTCCTTCGGGGCGAGCTGGCCGTACGGCTCCAGGAGCCGGGCCTGCTCGGCGGCGACCTCGGCGTCGGTGAACGTGTGGACCGGGCGGCGGAGCTTCAGCCCCTTGTAGTCCGGCAGGTCGAACTCCGGGCGGACCTCGATCTCGAACTCGTACACGAACGGCCCGTCGTCCGGCAGGGTGATGGCGTTCGGGTTCAGGTCCGGCGGGCTGAGCGGGGAGATCCGCTGCTCGTCGGCCAGCTGCTCCAGGCTGGCCATCAGCACCTGGGTCTTGACGTCCTGGGAGACGGACTCCCGGTACTGCTTGACGATCAGCTTGCGCGGGGCCTTGCCCGGCCGGAACCCCCGGACCTGCGGCTGGTCGCTGCGGACCAGCTCGGTGTACTTCTCGTCCAGCCGCTCGTCGATCTGGGCCCGCTGGACGGTCACCTTGACGTGCTTCTTGCACGGCCCGACGTCGGAGATCTCGACCGCCTGGTCGAGCCGGACCGGGGCGTCCGGGTCGGGGGCGACGGCGGTGGCGGTGGCGGTGGCGGCGCCGGCGTCCGCGCCGGGGGCCGGGGTCTCGGGGGCGTCGGGGGTGGTGTCGTCGGCCATCGTGGTGCTCCGTCGGGACGGCGGCCCGGCCGGGCGGGGGCGGCCGCCGGCGGGAACGGTTACGGTAGTGGGAAGCGAAGGACCGGGAAGCCCGGGGCGACGGGAGATTGTATCCCGCCGGCGGCCCGCGACGTCCCGGCCTCGGGTCTGGACGGGCCCGACGGGGAGTCGGGTTCTGGTGGCACCGGCATTCCTGCCGGTGCGCCGCCGAGCACCGGCAGGAATGCCGGTGCCACGAAAACCGAGACGCCGCCGGTCAGCCGGGGAGCTTGTCCCACGGCGCCCGGCGGGGCCGGACCAGGGCGGCGTTCGCGTCGTCGTTGTCGGTGAACTTCTCGGCCGCGGCGTCCCACTTCAGGACCTGCCGGCCGTGCTTCGGGAACCGGCGGATGGCCGCGTTCGCGACGTGGCACAGGACCGCCGAGGCGTGCCCGACCTCGACCGGGGCGGCCGGGTCGCGGCCGGCCTTCACCGCCTCCACGAAGTCTTTCATGTGCAGCGAGTGCGGGTCCATGTCCTTCTTCTTGTCCAGCACCGGCAGCCCCTTCAGCAGCTCCGGGCGGGACGCGGTGGTGCCGGCGTACCCGGTCTGCACCCAGCCGTCGGGCCCCTCGAACCGGGTCTGGACGCCGGTCTTGCCGGTCTCGCACACCAGCTCGACCCCGTTCGGGTAGGCGCACCGGAACCGGGTGACGAGGGCGGTGTCGAACAGGCTGCCGGGTTTCGGGAACTCGGCGTGCAGGCACTCGACCTCGCTCGGCCCGCCGCGGTCCAGCCCGAGGCCCCAGTGGGCCATGTCGTTGCAGTGGGCCCCGAAGTTGGTGATCTGCCCGCCCGAGTAGTCGTAGACGAACCGGAACCGGTATAGGCAGCGGTCCGGGTGGTACGGGGCCTCGGGGGCCGGGCCGAGCCACCGGGCGTAGTCGAACCCGTCCGGCACCGGGGCCGGCTTCCACCCCGGGGGCGGGCTCTCCTTGTTGTTCGTCCCGATCGTGGTGACGACCTTGGTCACCTTCCCGACCGCCCCGTTCTTGACCGCCTCGCACACGAACTTGCTGACCGGGTTCGACCGCTCGTGGCTGCCGGTCTGGAACACGACCTTGTGCTTGCGGACCGCGGCGACGATCTCCCGCCCCTCGGCCACCCCGAGGGTGAGCGGCTTCTCGCAGTAGACGTGCTTCTTGGCGGCGGCCGCCAGGACCGCCATCGGGGCGTGTCAGTGGTCGGGGACGACCAGGAACACGGCGTCCACGTCCTTCATCGCGAGCACGTCGCGGAAGTCGACGGCCGCCTTGCAGTCGGCCGACTTGTACGCCTCGTCGACCAGCTTCTTGGCCGGCTCCCGGCCGTAGAAGTGGTCCGGCTCGCGGTACCCGTGGCTGCCGCGGTTCACGTCGCAGACGGCGACCACCCGGGCGAGGTCCCAGCGGAGGACGCGGGTGAGCAGGCCCATCCCCTGGTTCCCGCACCCGACGAACGCGACCCGGGGCTTGCCGTCGGCGTCGGCGGCCCGGACGAACGCGGGGGCGGCGAGGGCCACCGGGGCGGCGGCCAGGAACCGGCGGCGGGAGACGGGGTGCGTCATGGGGGGTGGCCGGTGGGGGTGGTCGGACGGGGCGGCGCGGGCGGGAGCCGCGGCGGCGAAAGGCTTACGGGCTAGAGCGGGTGATGGGACTTGAACCCACGACAACCTCGTTGGCAACGAGGTACTCTACCACTGAGTTACACCCGCACAGATCAACCCTCGCAATGTAGGCGCGGCCCGGCGGCCGTTCAAGGGGAAATGTCGGGCCTGGTGGCACCGGCATTCCTGCCGGTGCTCCCGCCACGCACCGGCAGGAATGCCGGTGCCACCGAGACCCGTCGCCCCTCACCGCCCCGCGCTCGGCTCCCGCTGGTCAAGCGTCTCAGGGATGACGCAGCTCCGCACCGGGTTCCGCACCGCGTGCACCAGGTGCCGGCCGGACGGCGACCGGAACACCACCGGCTGGTCGAACGGGAACTCGGCCCGCTGCCACGCCGGCAGGCACGGCGGCAGCCCGTCCGGGCCGGCGGACAGGTCGGCGCCGGGCCGCACCACCCGGTACAGGTCGGACACCGCGAACCGCGCCCGCGGGGCCGCCTTCTGTAGCTCCCTCAACACCTGCTCGCGCTGCCACGGGCCGAGACCCCACGCGGTCCCGACGTGCAGGAACCGGAACCCCGGCTGAACCCCCAGCTCGGCGTACAGGGCGGACGGCGAGTCGTGCCACGCGATCAGCTCGCCGTCGCGCACGCCCTCGCCGCGGAGGAAGTCGGCGACCGCCCCGAGCTCGACCGGGTCGTGCGCCCCGAAGTGCTGCCCCCACCGGGCGACCCCGCGCCGCAGCTCGCGCGGCGGGTCGCGGTCCCAGCACCCGGCCCACCACCGCACCCGGTCCGGGTCGAACGCCGGGTTCGGGTCGACCAGGTGGCGGTGCAGCCACGACGCCGGCCGGGCCGGCTCCAGCGCGTGCGGCGCGAGGAGGGTGACGACCCCGACGGCGACCTGGATCAGCACGGCGAGGGCCGGCAGCGGCCAGCGGTTGGCGGCGAACACCGCGAGCATCAGCAGCGTCTCCGGGACGTGGGCGTAGTGGAACCCGCGCTGCAGCAGCAGCGTCGAGAGGAGCCACCCGAGGTACGCGGCGGCGAGCACGGCCCGGCAGAACCGGGCCGGGTCGGGGTCGGCCCGGTCGCGGAGGTTCTTCGCCGCCAGCGGCACGGCGAGCAGCGCGAACAGGCTGTACGGCGGGAAGTACCCGAGCTGGACCGTCACCCGGAACGGCAGCTCGCGCCATACGAGCGTGCCGTAGGCGTGGTTCCAGTCCCGCCAGACGGCGAGGAAGTGCGGCCACGCCCCGGTGCCGACCAGCCACCCCAGCCCGGCCAGCCCGGCGAGCACGCCCCCGGCGAACACCGCGGCCGTGTCGCGCCACCCGAGCCGGCGGGCGGTGGGCAGCCATACCGCCGCCGCGACGAACAGGAGGTGCGGCTTCACCCAGCAGCCGAGGCCCCAGAGCAGCCCCTCGGCGACCGCGGAGGGGCGGGACGGGGCGTCGGCCCGGCGGAGCCGCAGCCCGCACGCGGCGACGGCCGGGAGCATCATCCACACGTCGCGCTGGGCGTGGTTGAACTCGTGGGCGAGCGGGTACAGGGCGGCGGCCGCGGCCGCCGCCCACGCCACCCCGGCGGGCGACGCCCCGGCCCGCCGCGCCCACACGAGCAGCCCGGCGACCACCGCGACGACGACGCCGAGGTCGACGACCCGCACCGCCTCCGGACTCGGGCCGAACAGGGTTCGGACGCCGCACAGCAGCCACGCGAACCCGGGCGGGTTGGTGTCGAACACGTCCCGGTAGTGGACCCCGCCGGCGAGGATGACCCGGGCGGCGGTGTCGTGCAGGGTGGCGTCGCACCACAGCGGCATGCGGAGGAACGGCGGCACCCCGGCGAGGAGGAACCCGGCGGCGGCGAGCCACCCGAGGGCGGCGGAGGCGGTCGGACGCGACATGCCGGGAGTGTAGAACAAGCCCGCGGCGGGCGCGGGGTCACGGCCCGGCCGCCTCCCCCGGCCCGAGCTCGCCCAGGTCCGCCCAGTCCGGGATGTCCACCACCCCGAGCGGGCGGACCACGCGGTACACGACGTACCGGCCGGACCGGTACACCAGCTCCTGGTTCCACGGGAACCGGTCGCGCTGCGACACCGGGAACCACGCCGGCAGCCGGAGCGGGTCGCCGCCCGCCCCCGGCTCGTAAGCCTGCTTCCGGTCCCACGTCATCCGGGCCAGGTCCGCCACCACGTACCGCTGCCGGCTCGCCCCCACCTCCGCCGCCACCCGCCGCTTCACCCAGTCGCCCTCGGACGGGATGCCGAGCACCGTCCCGTAGTGCAGGAACCGCGTCGCCGGGTCGAGGTCGAGCAGCAGGTACAGCGGGTGGGTGCTGTCGTGCCAGCAGTTCAGCTCCCCGGGGCCGGGCGGCGGGTCGGCGGCGCGGAGGTACCGGGCCACGTCGGACAGTTGCTCCCAGTTCGTCGCGCAGTGGATGTCGGGGAACTGCGCCAGCCGGTCGCGCAGGGCGGGCGAACTCCCCTCGCGCCAGCACCGCGGCCACAGCCCCATCACCTTCGGGTCGGTCAGCGGGTGCTGCTCGACGCGGAGGACCGGCACTCCCGGCGCGGCCCGGTCGGGCGGGGCAAGGATCGTGAAGTTCACCACGGCCCCGGCCGCCGCGAACCACACGAGGTACGCGAACCCGAACGCCCACCCGTAGCTCGCGACCACCCCCATCCCGAGCACGAGCACCGGCACCTGGACGTAGTCGAACCCCTTCTGCAGCACCACCGCCTGGGCCAGCCACCCGAGGTACAGCGCCGCCAGCAGCGCCCGCCCGGCCCCGTCGGGCCGCCGCGCCGCCCACAGCGCCACCGCCGCCAGCGGCAGCGCCGCGGCGTGGACCAGCCCCCACGGGCGGAACGCGGTGAACATCCACCCGAACCGCCCGCCGGCCGACCACACCACCCCGGCCGCGTACTCCGGGTTCCACCGCAGGAACACGTCGAGGAAGTGCGGCCACGCCCCGGTCACGACCAGCCACCACAGCCCGGCCAGCCCGGCGATCGACCCGCCGAGCAGCAGCCCGGCGAGGTCGCGCCGCACCCCGCGGCCCCCCTCCCGCCGGGCGATCAGCACCGCCGACACCGCCCACACCGCGAGCGCCGGGACGACGGCGTGCGGCTTCACCCACACCGCCGCCCCCCACAGCAGCCCCTCGGCCGCCGACCGCCCGAACCGCGGCCCGCCGGTCACCCGGGCGAGCCGCAGCCGGCCTGCGGCCAGCGCCGGCAGCAACATCCACCCGTCCCGCTGGACGTGGCAGAACTCGGACGTGAACGGGTACCACAGGGCGGCGGCGGCGGCCAGCCACGCGGCCGACGCGGCGGTCCCGCCGGCCCGCCGCACCCACCCGGCCAGCAACCAAACCGCCGCCGCCATCACCGCGAGATCGACCGCCCGCAGTGCCTCGTAACTCCACCCGAGCGCGACCCGGACCGCCGCCATCGCCCACACCATGCCGGGGGTGTTGGTGTCGAACACGTCCCGGTAGTGGACCCCGCCGCGGAGCACGTTCCGGGCGGCGACGTCGTACAGGGTGACGTCGGCCCACGGGGGCATGCACAGGAACAGCGGGGCGGCGGCGGACAGCGCCAGGGCGGCGACGGCCCACCCGGCGGCGGCCGACCGCCACGGGAGCCACCGGCCGGCGAGTCGCGGGGGTTCGGGCATGGGGGTCGCGGAGCGTCCCGCCGGGGGAGGAAGAAAACGGTGAGAGGCTCGTGAAATCCGTTGCAATCGATCCGACCGGCACTTAGCATACGGGTGGAAAACGGACTCGCCCCCGGGCTCGCCCTTCCCCGGGACGGAAGGATCCATCGCCATCGACGGCGGACGTTCGACCGCCCGCGAGTCCTACTTCGGGCCGACCCTCTCGCGGCGGCCCACCCGGCGTCTCGGTACCCCCCGAGATCGGCATCCGAAGGAGCGATGCGATGAACGCCTGTCCCGAGCTGCCGGTCCACCCGGCCGAGGCCCTGACCGCCAGTACGCTCCACCAACTCCGCAAGCTCGTCGTCACCGCCACCGACGACGAGGTCGTGATCACCGGCCGGGTGCCGACGTACTACCTGAAGCAGCTCGCCCAGGAGGCCGTCCGCCCCACCCTGCGGGACCGCCGGCTCCTCAACCACGTCGAAGTCTGCCCGTGCTGACCCGTCCCGGCGAGCGGGGGGCGTGAGCCCCCTGATGGTTGACGCCATCAGGGGGCTCACGCCCCCCGCTCGCCCAGCCGCAGGTCCACCAGGAAGTCGTGCAGCTCGCCCGCCGGGGCGGCGTCCGGCAGTTTGCTCCCCGCGTGCGCCTCGTCCAGTCGCTTCTCCCAGGTGTCCAGTTGTCCGCGGTGGAGCGCGGCGTCCGTGCCGTCCAGCGGGGCGGCCTCGGCGGCCGCCTTCCGGGCGATCAGTTCCCCGACGAACGGCAACCGGAATCGCTCGTTCAGCGTCGGCAGGTGCGCCTCGACCTCGCCGGTCTCCAGCAGGTGGACCCCGGTCAGCGCCACCCGGTAGGCGTACAGCAGCGGCTTCGCCCGCGCCACCGGCTCCTTGGCCATCAGCTTCCGCTGGGCGGCGAGCGGCCGGAGCCGGGCCAGGAAGTCCGCCCCGGTCGCGACCAGCGGGGAGAAGATCTGCTCCAGCACGTACCCGTTGTGCTTGCACAGCATCCGCAGGTACTTCCCGGCCTCGTGGGCGACCGCCTCCACCTCCCGGCCGGCGAACTCGCCCTTCGGCTCCACGGTCTCCGGCGGCGGCTTCAGCCCGACCAGTTCGCGGACCGGGGCGAGGAAGCACCCGCGCAGGTCGACGTCGCTGTCGGCCGACGGGAACCCGTACAGGTGCGACCCGCTGACCGTCCAGAACAGGGCGGCCGGGGCGCGGGCGGCGGCCCACGCGGCGAGGCCCGGCAGGTCGAGGTCGTGGGTGGGGGTCATGGTTTGTTCCTCGTGGCACCGGCATTCCTGCCGGTGCTCCCGACCGACGCCGGCAGGAATGCCGATGCCACCGGGACCCCGTCATCGGGCCGCCCGGCGGCGGGCGGTCAGGAGGAACCGGTTCGCCCGGTCGGCGTCGGGCTTCTCGGGCAGCGTCGTGCGGGCGAACGCCTCCCGGAACACGCGGTCGAGTTCCAGCGCCCGCGCCTCGACCGCCGCGAACGGCACCCCGCCGCCCCGGACCGCCATCAGCTCGGCGCGGTGCTCCGCCACGTCCACCCGGATCTCGCCCTCGGAGAGGGCGTGGACCCCGCTGTGCAGCAGGCGGATCAGGTGCATCGCGTGCTTCGGCTTGAACCGGCCGGTGGCGTCGTGCGCCTTCCGCATCAGCCGGAACTGGGACAGGACGTACCCCGAGTAGGTTCGGTACAGGTGCCGCGACAGGAAGCACCGGCGGATCGACCGCAACTCTTCCCCGGTCTCGTCCGCCAGCAGCACCGCCGGCGACCACAACGTCTCCAGGATGTTCGGGTTCGCCTGCAGCGCCAGCCGGACGAACTTCTCGACCTCCCAGACGACCTCCTCCACCCCCGGCTCGAACCGCTCCACCTGGTCCGGCGGCTTCGACAGCGACCAGTGCCAGTCGGCCGGCGGCAGGTACACCCCGCGGCGGTCCTCGTCCGACGACTCGGTCGCCAGCCCGAACGCCCGCGACCCGACGACCACCCGGTAGACGACGAACCCGGACACGTCCGGCCCGGGGGTGGCAGTCGCCTCGACCGAGTGGTCCCCACGGCGGACCAGCAGTTCGCCGAACTTCAGCCGGACGGCGGTGCCGTCGAGGAACCGGACGAGGTACGGGCGGTCATTGGAGGCGGGCGCCTCGGCCACCTCGCCGACGGTCCCGGCCGGCAGGTCGGCGTCGGTGCCGGGGGCGCGGCGGGCGTACCGGAGCACGACCTGCGTCCCGGGCGGGATGAGGAAGTCCGGCGACATAAGCGGATTTAACCACAGAGGACACAGAGGGCACAGAGGGAAGACGAAGGCCGAGAGAACAGAGTTCTTCAACCCCTGCTTCTCTCGGCCTTCGTCTTCCCTCTGTGCCCTCTGTGTCCTCTGTGGTTTTAAACTCTTCCTCCTCCCGGGCTCACCCCTTCGGGGCCTTGCCGGCGTCCCGGATCAGCTCCCGGAGCAGGTCCACCCCCTTCGACAGCTGCTTGTCCTTGTCCGGGTTGACGGCCGGGGCCGGCTTCCCGGGCGGCGGGATGACCAGCAGGTCCTGGGCGTACTCGGCCCACGCCACCTGGTCCTCGGGGGCGAGCTTCACCTCGAACCCGTCGTTCGGCTTCACCCCCCACTCCTTGACCGACGAGTCCTGCTCGGTCGCCAGCTTGTCGATGTTCCGCCCGCTCGGCGGGTAGTACCGGGCGATCGTGTACTTCAGCTCGCCCCCGGTCGGGCGGAACGGGACCACGTCCTGCACGCTCCCCTTCCCGAACGTCCGCTCCCCGACCACCGTGGCCCGGCCGTTGTCCTGGAGGCAGGCGGCGACGATCTCGCTGGCGCTGGCGCTGTTCCCGTTCACCAGCACCACCACCGCGAAGCTCTTGTCCCCCTGCGCCTGGGCCTTGTACTCCCGCACCCCGCCGGCCCGCGGGCGGACGGTCACCACCGCGTCCCCCTTGTCGATCAGCAGCTCGCACAGGTGCCAGGCGCTGGACAGGTACCCGCCGGGGTTGTCCCGGAGGTCGATCACCAGCCCGTTCAGCCCGTTCTTCTTCAGCCCGGCGATCGCCTTCTTCAGGTCGGTCACCGTCCCGAAGTCCTCCTTCCCGTCGTCGTCCACGTCGATCGCGATGAACTGGTTGATGTGGGCGTACCCGATCTTGTACTTGTCGTCCAGGAGGTACGACCAGTCCGCGTTCTTGTCCCGGACCACCCCGTGCACGGTCTCCACCATCACGAAGTTCCGGCTCAGGTTGAACACCTTGTCGTCCTTCTCCCCGTCCCGCTTGACCACCAGCGTCACCGGGGTCCGCGGCTCCCCGAGGATCAGGTTCACCGCGTCCTCGGTCCGCATCCCCTTGGTCGAGAACACCCGCTGGGCGTCCGGCTTCAGCGGGTTCCCGTTCTTGTCCACCTCCAGCCGGATCTCGGTGATCAGGTCCCCGGCCTGGATCCCGGCCTTGTACGCCGGGCTCCCCTTGATCGGGGTGGCGACCAGGAGCCCGTCCCGGACCGCGTCCCGGCGGATCTGGATCCCGACCCCGGGGAACCGGCCCTTCAGCTGGGTCGCCACCCGGGCCACGCCCTCCCGGTCGGTGTACACCGCGTACCGGTCGTTCAGGCTGGCCGTCGCCATCACCAGCGACACGTCCACCGCCTTGTCCCCGTCCAGGTCCTCCCGCTTCCCGAGCCGCAGCCGGGCGTCGGCCAGCAGCTCCTTCTCCCGGTCCCGGGTCAGCCCCTTCGGGTCCTTGATGGCGTCCCCCAGGTCGGCCGGCAGCGTCTCCTCGGCCCGGGTGAACATCCCGCGGATCGCGGCCGCGGCCAGCTCCCCGGTGGTGACCGGCTTGATGTACCGGTCCCGCAGCTCGATCGTCCACGCCGACACCTTCGACGCGTAGTCCGCGGCCTCCGCGTCCGGCAGCTTCAGCCCGTCCTTGAGCGTCTTGCGGGTGGCCAGCACCTTGTCCGGGGTCGTCTTCCCGTCGGCCAGCTCCTGGTACGCCTTGCGGAGGTCCTGCTGCCACTTCAGCTTCGGCATCCGGAACAGGAGCGCGCCCGCCTCCTTGGCGTCGTCCGCCGACAGCTTCTCGTCCTTCACCAGCTGCCCGATCGCGTCCAGCCGCTTCGACACCCGCTCCGCCTCGGCCGCGTTCCGGGAGGTCCAGAACCGGCTCGTGGCCGCCCCGAGCACGAACGGGGCCAGCTCCTTCTCCTTGTCCGTCTTGCCGACCTCCCGGGCCCCGTTCGGGACCTCCTTCTCCAGGTACTTCGCCAGCTCCGCGACGGTCACCAGCCCGTCCGGCTCGTACCCGGCGAAGTACGGCTTGTCGTCCGCCTTGCCGGTCAGCCCGTCGGCCAGGACGGTGTAGAACAGGCCGTGGTCGCCCTTGGCCAGGGGGTCGCGGAACGGCAGGTTGCCGAACACCACCACCCGGTCGGCGGCGAGCGAGCTGTCGTCCCGGTCGTCGTCCCCGTACACGAGCTGGATGAGCGGCCCGACGCTCGGCTCGAGCACCTTCTCGGCCCCGGCGTCCACCCCGCCGCGGTACGCCACGTCCATCAGGAACAGCAGCTTCTGCCCCTTGAGCTTCTTGAACACCGGCTCCAGGTCGGGGATGGTGAGGGTGGTCTTGGCCCGGTCCTTGAACACCGTCTCGGGGGTGAGGAAGCACGGCTTGTCGGCGACCGACGACCCGCGGCCGAACAGGGCCAGGACGATCAGGTCGTTCTTCCCGGTGGCGTCGACGGCGGCGTCCAGGGCCTTGAGGATGGCGTCCTTGGAGGCGTCGGCGGAGGTGAGCAGCTTGGCCCGGTCCGGGGCGACCCCGAGGACCGCCTTGTCGGTCAGCAGCTTGTGCAGGGCCTTGGCGTCGGCGTCGGCGGTCGGCCGGGGGTGGATCGCCTTGTCCTTGAACTCCCCGACCCCGACGGCCACCAGGTACGGCTTGCCCGGCCCGTTCGACGGGTCGGCCGCCTCGGCGGCCCGGGCGGGCGGTGCCGCCCAGGCGGCCGCCGCCGCGAACAGCCCGACCACCCACGTGCGTGCGCTCATGTGCCCCTTCTCCGTGCCGGTCCGGACGAATCCAATCCGGTCCATTGTGTGACCGCGCGTCTCCCCCAGTCAACTCCAGTTACCGGGGCGTTACGGTTCGCCTGTCAGATGGCCCCCGGCTCGCCGGGGGTTCCGCATTCCATTTAGCCCCGGCTTGCCGGGGGAGCGGGAAGACGCCCGGCAAGCCGGGGGCTAAGTGGATGCCGGTACGACGCCTCACCCGCCGTCCGCCAACCGGTTCAGCACCTCGATCCCCCGGCGGAGGGTGTCGTCGGCCGCCGCGTAGGAGATGCGGAAGTGCGTGTCCCGCCGGCTGAACGTCCCGCCCGGGATCACCAGCAGGTTGTGGGCGACGGCCTCGGTCACGAACTTGGTGCCGGTCCCGCGCGGGGCCTTCGGGAACAGGTAGAACGCCCCGCCGGGCAGGGCGAACTCGTAGTGCTTACGCAACCCGGCGGCCAACAGGTCGCGCTTCCGCCGGTAGTCGGCGACGGTCGCGGACACGTCGCAGTCGGCGGCCGCGACGCCGGCCCACTGGACGACGCTCGGGGCGCAGACGAACGTGAACTGCTGGAGCTTGGCCATCTCCTGCACCAGCGGGCGCGGGCCGTGCAGCCACCCGAGCCGCCACCCGGTCATCCCGTACGTCTTCCCGAACCCCTCCACCACCAGCACGTTCTCGTCGAACGCCGCCGGGCTGGACGCCGGGCCGTCGTAGCCGAACGCCCGGTAGATCTCGTCGCTGACGAGCAGCACCCCGCGCTCGCGGCACAACTCGGCGAGCGCCTTCTGGGCGGCCGGGTCGATCACCGCCCCGGTCGGGTTCGACGGGGTGGAGATCAGCAGCATCTTGGTCCGGGGCGTGAACGCCGCCCGCACCCGGTCCGGGTCGACGCGGAAGTCCGGGTAGGTGTCCACCGTGACGAGCCGGCCGCCGGCGACCGCGGCGAGGTTCGGGTAGGCGACGAAGTACGGGTCCGGGGTGACCACCTCGTCCCCGGGGTTGACGGCCGCGAGGAAGGCGAGGGTGAGCCCGCCGCTGGTCCCGCCGGTGACGAGCACGTCCCGGTCCTGGCCGGGGAACCGGGCGTTGACGTCGGCCAGCAGCCGCTCGCGCAGCTCCGGGATGCCCTGGGTGACGGTGTACCCGTTGTGCCCGGCGTCGATCGCCGCCTTGGCGGCCGCCTTGACGGCGTCCGGGACGTCGAAGTGCGGCTGCCCGATGCTCAGGTTGATCGGGTCCTTCAGCGACCGGCCCAGCTCGAACACCTTCCGGACGCCGGACACCTCGACGGCACGGGTGCGGTCGGCCAGCCACGACTCGGGGACCATAGTCGTCCTAAACCGGAACGCGGGTGACGCGGGATCGGAGCCCGCGGATGGACGCAGGATAAGCACGGACGATGGAGAAGACCAAGGCGTCGGCTCGGGTCTTCGTCCCTGGCTTCGGTTTTATCCGGCGCCGATCCGCGGGGTTTCGTCCGCGTCATCCGCGTTCCGGTTTCTGCCCCCCGCCTTCACCCGGCCACCGTCGCGGCCTCGTCGCCGGCCCGGGCGTACCGCTCCCACAGGTGGTCGAGCCGGTCCTGCGCCTGCCCGATCGGGACCGCCCGGTACCGGCCCCCGACCCCCGTCGCCAGCCCGGCCTTCCGCAGCTTCTCCAGCGCGTCCCCGACCTCGAAGTCCACCTCCATCCCGAGCCGCCGCTCCAGGTCGAGCTCGACGTACGCGTCCAGGTCGGCCGCCGCCCACCCGTCCTCCGGGGCGTACCGCCACAGGTAGAAGTACGACAGCAGCACCTCCCGCACCTCCTGCTCCTCGGCCTCGTCGAGGAGCCGGAACAGGACCCCGCCGTTGTTGTCCAGGTTCTGGTAGTACAGGCTCTGGGTGAGCTGCAGGGAGTACGTCTGCTTGGTCACCTGGAAGCTGTACCAGGTCTTGTACCCGTACCCGAGGACCAGGGCGAGGGGGGTGTACAGGACCCACAGGCTGGCGGTCGCCAGCCCGCCGAGCAGGGACAGGAGCGGGAACGTGCTCAGCTTCCAGACCACGTACCCGACGCTCCCGGCGATCGACCCGCCGAGCTTCAGCCGGGCCAGCCGCGGCATCCGGATCCGCCCGCCCGGCAGGAGCATCTCGATGTCGTTCTGCGGGATGTCCTTGAACAGCTTCAGGAACACGCTCCGGGTGTCGGCGTCGGCGTCCAGCCGGGGGTGGGGGCGCTGCTGGAAGATGACCGCCACCCGGGCGAACGTCGGGACCGACACCTCGGCCTTCCGCCACCACAGCAGCCAGTGCCGGTGGACCCGGCGGCCGAGGCCGCTCCCGCGGTAGAACACCTCGACCTGCTCGAACGCGTCCCACGGGACGTCCATGTCCACCCCCCACTCGCTCGCCCCGGCCATCACCTTCTCCATCTCCCCCCGGGACAGGCGGACGTAGTTCGCCCGCCCCATCAGGTGGACGAAGGTGCGGAACAGGTCGGCCAGGTGGGCCGGCCGGTCCGCCTCCGGGACCGGGGCGAGCGGCTTCGGGTCGGCGTCCGGGTCGAACGCCGCGTACTCCTCCTTGAGCCGGCGGATCTCCGCCTGGTAGGTGGTGTGGACGTGCCCGACGACCGACCGGGCCAGCCGGCGGAACGCGGCCTGGTCGGCCGGCGGCAGGGTCTGCCCGGCCTTCGGCCCGGACTCGTGGCACAGGTACTCGACCAGGTCGGCGACCCGGACCGGGATGAAGTGCTCGCGGGCGGCTACGGGGGTTCCGGGTTCCACGTCTCGAGTCCCAGGTGAGGGGCGGGCGCCTCCCGCCCCGTCGAACGTTATTCGCCGGCCGACGGCCCCGCTTCAACCCCGAACCCGGAACTCACTCCTCCAGCGACCCCGGGTCGGCGAGCTTGGCCGCCTCCTCGTCGGCGAGTTGGTCGAGCCGGCCCTGGACGTGGCTCATCCGCTCCGGCCGCTTGGTCGCGTTCGGCCGCAGGCACTCGTGGATCAGGTCGGCCAGGCCCTCGGGGACGAGCGGGTTGACCGACCGGACCGGCTTGAGCTGCTGCTTGAAGATGCTCGGGGTCATCGGCAGCCCGTCGGACACCCACGGCGGCGGCAGTTGGAGGGTGGTGAGGCGGTACATGGTCGCCCCGAAGTTGTAGATGTCGGTCCGCTCGTTCACCAGCTTGTGCCCGGCGGTCTCCGGGGCCAGGTACTCGGGGGTGCCCTGGACCCGGTCCTTCCCCTCCCCCTTGACCCACGCCAGCCCGTAGTCGATCACCTTCACCCGGGTGCCGCGGTCGTAGACCAGGTTGTTCGGCTTCAGGTCGGCGTGGCACACCCCCTGCCGGTGCATGTGGGTCAGCCCGTCGGCGATCCGCTCGAACACCCGGACCAGCTTCGCCATCGGCAACAGCGGCAGCTTGTCCATCGTCTTGCCGGGGGCGTACTCGACCAAGAGCTTCGCCTTCTTCGGCCGGGAGAACCACCCGCCCTCGGTCTCGAGGGCGTGGACCTTGACGAGATTCGGGTGGTTGAGCAGCTGCCCGACGCGGAACTCGTGCCTCGCCTGCTCCAGGTACTTCAGGTCGTCGTCGTCCTCGATCGGCACCATCTTCAGGGCGTACTCCCGGTCATCCTCCGCCCGGCGGACGAGTAAAATGCTGCTGTGGGCCCCGCTCCCGAGGGTCGCCAGGACGGTGAACTTGCCGATCTTGTCGGTCGCCATCGTCGCGCCTGTGGGCCGGAGGCGGGGGCTGACACGGGACCAATATTAACCCGTAGAATTCGGGCGGGCAAATACGACGCGGCGAACCCGGAGCGTCAGCGACGGGGGGCAGCGGAGGACGGCCCGCCCGAAGCCACCCCGTCGCCGACGCTCCGGGTTCGCCCGGACCCAACCATGACCACCACCCTCGACGCCCGGACGAAGGAGTTCGGCCGGGAGATCTTCGCCCGGCTCGACCGGCAGGGGCCGGTCCTGTTCACCCGCCCGTGGCTGGAAGACCGGCTGATGGGCCTGGGGATGCAGGACCCGGCCCTGAAGGTGCAACTGTTCCGGTTCGTCGACACCCTGCCGTACCTGAAGGAGCCTGGCGAGGTGACCCGGCACCTCCGCGAGTACCTCGGGGAGGCCGGCGGCGACCTGCCGTGGTGGGCCCGGTGGGGGCGGCGGCTGATCCCCCGCGGCGGGCCGCTCGGCCGGGTGCTCGCGTGGCAGGCCCGGACGAACGCCGAGCGGATGGCCCGGAAGTTCATCGCCGGGTCGCACGTGGCGGAGGCGGTCGAGGCGGTGCGGGCGATGCGCCACCGCCGGCTCGCGTTCACCATCGACCTGCTCGGCGAGGCGACCGTCACGGAACTCGAGGCGGCCCACGTCGAGAAGCAGTACCTCGAGCTGCTCGCCGGGCTGACCCGCGAGGTGAACCGCTGGCCGGAGGAGCCCGCGATCGACCGGGACGACCGCGGGCCGATCCCGCGGGTGAACGTGTCGGTGAAGCTGTCCGCGCTGTTCAGCCAGTTCGACCCGATCGACCCCGAGGGGACGAGCCGGGCGGTCTGCCGGCGGCTGCGCCCAATCCTGTCGCTGGCCAAGCGGACCGGGGCGTTCGTCAACTTCGACATGGAGCAGTACAGCTTCAAGGACACGACGCTCCGCATCTTCCGCGACATCCTCTCGGAGCCGGAGTTCCGCGACTGGCCGCACGTCGGGATCGCGATCCAGGCGTACCTGCGGGACACCGAGGACGACCTGAAGAAGCTGCTCGACTGGGTGAGGCACGAGCGGAAGTGCCCGGCGTGGGTGCGGCTGGTGAAGGGGGCGTACTGGGACTACGAGACCGTCGTCGCGGCGCAGAACCACTGGCCGGTGCCGGTGTACACGCGGAAGCCGGAGTCGGACGCCTGCTTCGAGCGGTGCACCGACTTCCTGTTGGCGAACGCGGACTGGCTGACGCCGGCGTTCGGGTCGCACAACGTCCGGAGCATCGCCCGCGCGATGGCGGTGGCGGAGCGGCTCGGGGTGCCGGCGCGGAAGTTCGAGTTCCAGATGCTGTACGGGATGGCCGACCCGATCAAGGAGGCGATCCAGTCGCTCGGGTACCGGGTGCGGATCTACACGCCGTACGGCGAGCTGCTGCCCGGGATGGCGTACCTCGTCCGCCGGCTGCTGGAGAACTCGTCGAACGACTCGTTCCTCCGGCAGGGCTTCGCCGAAGGGCTTGCCGAAGAGGTGCTGCTCATGAACCCGGTCGAGTACGACGTGGGGGAGAAGAAGCTGCCGCGAGCCGACGACGCCAGTCGTCGGGTGTCGCCTGACCCGACGACTGGCGTCGTCGGCTCGCCGTTCCGCAACGAGCCGCTGAGCGACTTCGCCCGGGCCGAGAGCCGCGACCGGATGGCGGCCGCGCTCAAGGACGTCCGCCCGCAGTTCGGCCGCACCTACCCGGTCGTCATCGACAACCGCCCGCTGCCGGTCGGCAAGACGCTCGACAGCCTCAACCCGTCGCGGAAGGCGGAGGTGGTCGGGAAGGTGGCGGCCGCGTCGGTGGAGCAGGCGAACGCGGCGGTGGCGTCGTGCCTGAAGGCGTTCGACGGGTGGCGCGACACCCCGGTGGCGGAGCGGGCGGCGTTCCTCCGGCGGGTCGCCGACGAGTTCCGCCGGCGGCGGTTCGAGCTGAGCGCGTGGATCGTGTACGAGACCGGCAAGCCGTGGCGCGAGTCGGACGCGGACGTGGCCGAGGCGATCGACTTCTGCGACTACTACGCGGCCGAGATGGAGAAGCTGGACGCCCCGCAGAAGCGGGACGTACCGGGCGAGGACAACCGGTACTTCTACGAGCCGCGCGGGGTGGCGGTGGTGATCGCCCCGTGGAACTTCCCGCTCGCCATCCTGACCGGGATGACGGCCGCCGCGGTGGTGGCCGGGAACACGGTGGTGATGAAGCCGGCGGAGCAGTCGGGGGTGGTCGGGGCGAAGCTGATGGAGTGCCTGCAGGCGGCCGGGCTGCCGCCGGGGGTGGTGAACTTCGTGCCGGGGGTGGGCGAGGAGATCGGCCCGCCGCTGGTGACGCACCCGGACGTGGCCCTGATCGCGTTCACCGGCTCCTTGAAGGTGGCGCTGGCGATCAACGAGGCGGCGGCGAAGACGCCGGCGGGCCAGGGGTTCGTGAAGAAGGTGATCGCGGAGATGGGCGGGAAGAACGCGGTGATCGTGGACGCCGACGCGGACCTGGACGAGGCGGTGAAGGGGGTGGTCGACTCGGCGTTCGGGTACGGCGGGCAGAAGTGCTCGGCCGGGTCGCGGGCGATCGTCCTGGACGGCATCTACGACCACTTCCTGTCGCGGCTGGTGGAGGCGACGAAGAGCCTGGCGGTGAAGGCGGCGGACGACCCGGGGTGCTCGCTCGGGCCGGTGATCGACGGGGAGTCCCGCGACCGCATCCTGAAGACGATCGAGGCGGGGAAGCGCGAGGCGCGTCTGGCCCACCAGACGGACCTCGGGCCGCTGGCGGACGAGGGGTTCTTCGTCGGCCCGACGATCTTCGCGGACGTGCCGGAGGGGGCGTCGCTGGCGCAGGAGGAGATTTTCGGGCCGGTGCTGTCGGTGCTGCGGGCGAGGGACCTGGACGACGCCCTGCGGATCGCGAACGGGACGAAGTACGCGCTGACGGGCGGGGTGTTCAGCCGGAGCCCGACGCACCTGGAGGCGGTGAAGCGTCGGTTCCGGGTGGGGAACCTGTACGTGAACCGGAAGTGCACGGGGGCGCTGGTGGACCGGCAGCCGTTCGGCGGGTTCAAGCTGAGCGGGATCGGGAGCAAGGCCGGCGGCCCGGACTACCTGCTGCAGTTCCTGCTGCCGCGGACGGTGACCGAGAACCAGATGCGCCGCGGGTTCGCCCCCGAGACCGGGGCGGGGGAGTGAGTTGGATCAAGGCAGGCGGTCAAGGCGGACGCGGTCGCCGAACCGCTCGACCAACCTCGCCCGGGTGGCGGGAGTGACGCGGTCGTCGTAAATGTCCTCGTCGGTCTCCCGGAGGTCGAGTACCCGGAGCCGACCGAGGTGCGGCGAGTCGATCAGGGCACGAGCGCCGCGCTCGCCGATCTCGTTGGACGACAGGTCGAGGTGCGTGAGTCCCGCGACCCGCGGGGAGCCGGCGACGATCTCGACCCCGTCGCCGCGCATCCAGGTGCCGGCGAGGTCGAGCCGGTCCAACTGCGGCAGGAGTTCAGCCCCGACCAGGGCGTGCACCCAATCAGGCGGGTCACCCTGCCAGGCCGACCAGTTGAAGTACAAGTCCAAGTGACGGAGCCCGCCCAGGGCCGTCGGGCCGGCCAGTTCCTGCACCGCCGCCAGGTCGAGATGACCGTTGTCGTCGTACCCGTTGAGGTGAAGGGCGCGGAGGCCCGCGGCGTCCGGGGACCGGAATAGTTCGCCGACCCCCTCGATGCTGCACAGGATAGACCCTTCGAGGAACAACTCGGGAACCCGGCCGAGGCCCGGCCACCGCGAGATCGGTTCGTAGTCCTGCAGCTCGGTGAACCACAGGGCCCGCAGCGGGAACTGCCGGAACAGGTCCGGGGCCGCGGCGAAGAACCCGCCCCCATCCTCCCCGTCCACCACCACCCGCTCCACGAACCCGCGGCCGAACTCCCACCACTTGGGGGCGAAGTTGGGCGTCGCGAACGGTCGAACCGGTTCGAGCCAGTGCTCGCCGCACTCGCCGAGGAGCGCCTGCTCGCGCGCGTTCAACTCGGCCTCCCGCTCACCGGCCCCGCGCGCCAACTCGACCTGCACCCGGATGAACTCGGCCCGGTCCGGCTCGCCGTGCTCGTCCAGCCAGTCGGCGAAGACGAGCCGCGGGGTGTCGTCGTCCGGGTGCTCGCACACCGCCGCCAGCAGCGCCTCGCGTTCGGTCATCGCCCGCCCCCTCAACCCGGGTTGAGACCCCGAACCCCGGCGCGGTACAACACGCCCGAGGAGGTGCCCGCATGTCCCCCGCCACGCCGACCGCCGCCCCCGCCGCCCCGTACTACCTGCAGCAGGCCACGTTCCGCACGTTCACCCTCGCCCAGTACCACAAGATGATCGAGATGGGGTGGCTGACCGACGGCGAGCCGTACGAACTCCTCGAAGGTCACCTGGTACACAAGATGTCCCGCGGCACGCCCCACGACAGTACCATCGACGCGCTCGAAGGCGAACTCCTGCGGCTCCTCCCGCCCGGGTTGTTCATCCGGTCGCAGCGGGCCGTCACCTTGACCGAGAGCGAGCCGGAGCCGGACATCGCGGTCGTCCCGGGGCCGCGGAACCGGTACCGGACGTCTCACCCCGTCGCGGCCGACTGCCGGCTCTTGGTCGAGGTCTCCGACAGCTCGCTCCTCATCGACCGGCACGACAAGGGCCGCATCTACGCCCGCGAGAACATCCCGGTCTACTGGGTGGTGAACGTCGTGGACAAAGTGATCGAGGTCTACGCCCAGCCGAGCGGCCCGACCGCCGACCCCGCCTACGCCCACCGCCAGGACTACCCGGTCGGCGCCGCCGTCCCGGTCGTGCTCGACGGTAACACGGTCGGCACGGTCGCCGTCGCGGACGTGATGGGGTAAGTCAGCCGGCCGCCGGCTTGTCCCCGCCGGGGCGGCGGAACTTCGCCGGCAGCTTCGGCGGCTCCGCCGGCGGGGCCGGCGGCTTCGCCCTCAGCGCCTTGTCCGCGATGTCCGTCCGGTAGTGCATCCCCGCGAACCCGATCAGCCGCACCGCCTCGTACGCCCGCGCCTTCGCCGCCGCCAGGTCGTCGCCCAGCGCCGTCACCCCCAGCACCCGCCCGCCGTCCGTCGCCACCCGGTCCCGGTCGTCCGCCCGCGTCCCGGCGTGGAACACCTTCACCCCCTCCACCGCGTCCGCCGCCTCCAGCCCGGTGATCGGCTTCCCCACCTCGTACCTCCCCGGGTACCCGCCCGAGCACAGCACCACGCACACCGCCGGCCGCGGGTCCCACTCCACCTTCCCGTCGAACTCGTGCAGCCGCTCGTCGGCCACCGCCTCCAGCAGGTCGAGCAGGTCGGTCTTGAGGCGCATCAGGAGCGGCTGCGTCTCCGGGTCGCCGAACCGGCAGTTGAACTCCAGCACCCGCGGCCCCTGGTTCGTCAGCATCACCCCGGCGTACAGCACCCCCTGGAACGGGTACCGGCCGCGCTTCATCGCGTGCACCGTCGGCACGAACACCGCCTCCTCCAGGTCCGCCAAGAGCTTCGGCGTCCCGGCCGGGGCCGGGCAGTACGCCCCCATCCCGCCGGTGTTCGGCCCCTTGTCCCCGTCGAGCGCCGCCTTGTGGTCCTGACACGCCGGCAGCGGCAGGATCGTCCGCCCGCTCACCAGCGCCAGCACCGACAGCTCCTCCCCGTCCAGCTTCTTCTCGACCACGATCTTCCGCCCGGCCGTCTTCCCGAACTCCTCGTCGGTCATGATCCGCTTCACCGCCCGGAGCGCGTCGGCGTTGTCCTTGCACACCACCACGCCCTTGCCGGCGGCCAGCCCGTCCGCCTTCACCACCACCGGGTAGTCGCGCGTCTCGACGTAGGTGCGGGCCGGGGCCGGGTGGTCGAACACCTGGAAGTCGGCGGTCGGGACGTCGGCGTGCCGCATCAGCTCCTTCGCGAACACCTTGCTCCCCTCGACCCGGGCCGCCTCCTTCGACGGCCCGAACACCTTGAACCCCTTCCCCCGGAGGAAGTCGGACACCCCGGCGGCCAGCGGGTCCTCCGGGCCGATCACGACCAGCCCGATCCCCTCCCGGGCGCAGACCCGGGCCAGCCGGTCCGCCTCCAGCGGCTCGACCGCCAGGTTCGTCGCCCCGTCCCGGGCGGTGCCGGCGTTCCCCGGGGCGCAGAACACCTTCCCCGCCCGCGGCGACTGCTTCAGCTTCCACACCAGGGCGTGCTCCCGCCCGCCCTTGCCGACCACGAGGATGTTCATCCCGGATTTGTAGGGCACGCCCCGCGTGCCGTCCCAATCCTGCCCGCTCCCTATTGCCACCGGCGACGATTTCGTCTAACCTAACGACGGGTTTAGCCTCGGCTTCATTTTGCGGAGCGTGTGATGATCCCGCGCGGGTGGTTGGTGGCGTGTGTCGTGCTCGGGTCGGTCGGGTGCAACGGCCGGGACGGGCCGCCGGCGTTCGACGGCCCGCCGGTGCGGGCCACCTGCACCACCACCATCGTCGCCGACGCGGTCCACAGGGTCGGCGGCGACCGGGTGAAGATCGACACCCTGATGGGGCCGGGCGTCGACCCGCACAAGTTCATCTCCGAGATCGGCGACCGGCGGAAGCTCGACGACGCCCACCTCGTCTTCTACAGCGGCTTGCACCTCGAAGGGAAGATGGCCGACCTGTTCGAGAAGAACCGGGACCGGTGGCGGGCGCACCCGGTCGCCGGCGGGATCGACCCGGCGAAGCTGCTCAAGGCCGACGCGGACGGCGGCGAGCACGACCCGCACGTCTGGTTCGACGTGACCCTGTGGAAGCACGCGGTCGAGGCGGTGCGGGACGCGCTGGTCGGCCTCGACCCGGCCGGGGCGGACACCTACCGGGCGAACGCCACCGCCTACCTGAAGGAGTTGGACGACCTCGACGCCGAGATCCGGAAGGAACTCGCCGCCGTTCCGAAGGACCGGCGGGTGCTGGTCACCTCGCACGACGCGTTCGGGTACTTCGGCCGGGCGTACGGGTTCGAGGTGGTCGGGCTGCAGGGGGTGAGCACCGCGAGCGAGGTCGGGACGGCCCGGCGGGCGGAGCTGGCGAAGCTGCTGGGCGAGAAGAAGGTGCCGGCCGTGTTCACCGAGACGTCGGTCCCGGACGACGGGCTGAAGGCGGTGCTGGACGACGTGCGGAAGCAGTACGGGCACGAGGTGAAGCTCGTCGGCGGGGACGACGCCCTGTACTCCGACGCCCTCGGCGGCCCGGGCAGCCCCGGCGAGACGTACCCCGGCATGGTGCGGCATAACGCGAAGGTGATCGCCCGCGCGCTTGCGACGCCCTGACCGCCCCGATGTCGGCCGCCCGGTGTCGCCGCCCGGGGTTGAAACCCCGGGCTATTGTCGGTGACCCCTTCGGGGTCCCAGTGCCTTCTGACCCCAACGGGGTCTCCGAGAATAGACCGGGGTTTCAACCCCGGGCGGGACCCATGTCAACCGTTCCCGCCATCGAGGTCCACGACCTGACCGTCGCGTACCGGGACAGCCCGGTGCTGTGGGACGTCGACCTGAGCGTCCCGCCCGGGGTGCTGATGGCGGTGGTCGGGCCGAACGGGGCCGGGAAGACCACCCTCATCAAGGCCGTCCTCGGCCTCGTCACCCCGGTGACCGGGGAGGTCCTGGTCGGCGGCAAGCCGTACTCCCCACGCACCCGGGCGGTCGCCTACGTCCCGCAGCGCGGCACCGTCGACTGGGACTTCCCGACGACCGCGCTGGACGTGGTGACGATGGGCACCTACGGCCGGCTCGGGTGGTTCCGCCGGCCCGGGAGGGCGGAGCGGGCGGCCGCGGCCGACGCCCTGGCCCGGGTCGGCATGGCGGCGTTCGCCGGCCGGCAGATCAGCCAACTCTCGGGCGGGCAGCAGCAGCGGGTGTTCCTGGCCCGGGCGCTGGTCCAGGACGCCCCGGTGTACCTGATGGACGAGCCGTTCCAGGGCGTCGACGCGGTCACCGAGAAGGCGATCGTCGAGATCCTGCGCGCGCTGCGGACCCGCGGGCGGACGGTGGTGGCCGTCCACCACGACCTGCAGACGGTGCCGGAGTACTTCGACCGGGTGACGCTGCTGAACGTGCGGGTGGTGGCGAGCGGCCCGGTCGCCGAGGCGTTCACCCCGGACAACCTCCGCCGCACCTACGGGGCGGCGGTCCGGACCACTTAGCGTCGGTTCGGTGGCGGTGTGGCGGCCTGTTCTTGTGGCACAGGTCTCCGACCTGTGACGGCGACACAGGTCGGAGACCTGTGCCACAAGAGACGCCGGTACACCGCGGTCGAAACCCCGCTAGGAGGAAAGCCGATGTCCAAGATGGCGGCGTTCGCCGGCCGGCAGATCAGCCAACTCTCGGGCGGGCAGCAGCAGCGGGTGTTCCTGGCCCGGGCGCTGGTCCAGGACGCCCCGGTGTACCTGATGGACGAGCCGTTCCAGGGCGTCGACGCGGTCACCGAGAAGGCGATCGTCGAGATCCTGCGCGCGCTGCGGACCCGCGGGCGGACGGTGGTGGCCGTCCACCACGACCTGCAGACGGTGCCGGAGTACTTCGACCGGGTGACGCTGCTGAACGTGCGGGTGGTGGCGAGCGGCCCGGTCGCCGAGGCGTTCACCCCGGACAACCTCCGCCGCACCTACGGGGCGGCGGTCCGGACCACTTAGCGTCGGTTCGGTGGCGGTGTGGCGGCCTGTTCTTGTGGCACAGGTCTCCGACCTGTGACGGCGACACAGGTCGGAGACCTGTGCCACAAGAGACGCCGGTACACCGCGGTCGAAACCCCGCTAGGAGGAAAGCCGATGTCCAAGTCCGCAACGGTGGCCGGGTCGCTGGCGATGCCGGCCGGGGCCGGGCTGGTCGTGTTCGCGTCGGCCGGGCGGTGGGACCTGCCGTTCGTCTGGGGGGTGCTCGCCGTCCTGGCGGTGCTGTCGGTCGCGGTCGCCGCCACCGCCGACCCGGGCCTGGTCCGCGAGCGGGTCGCCCCGGGGCCGGGGAACCGGGACCGGCTCACCCAGCCGGTCGGCGGCGCCCTGCTCGTCGCCCACTGGGCGCTGGCCGGGCTGGACGCCGGCCGGTTCCACTGGAGCCCGGTGCCGGCGGACGTGCAACTCGTCGGCCTGGTCGGGTACGCCGCCGCGTCGGCCGCGCTGCTCTGGGCGGTGTCCGCGAACCCGTTCTACTCGTCGGTCGTCCGGGTGCAGACCGACCGCGGGCACCGCCCGGTGACGGCCGGCCCGTACCGGCTCGTCCGCCACCCCGGGTACACCGCCACCCTCGCCGGCGCCCTGACCGGCGGCCTCGCGCTCGGGTCGTGGGTGGCGCTGGTCCCGCTGCTCGTCCTCGCCGCCCTGTTCGTCCGCCGGACGGTGCTCGAAGACCGCCTGCTGCGGGCCGAGTTGCCGGGGTACGCGGAGTACGCCCGGCGGGTCCGGTACCGGCTCGTCGCCGGGGTGTTCTGACCGCCCCGCGTGAGCGGTCACTTCTTCAGCCGCCAGACGCGCACCGCCTTGTCCGCGGCGACCGCCAGCGCGTCGCCGTCCGGGCCGAACGCGACCGCCGTCACCGCGTCGGCGCCGCCCTTCAGCACGGCCAGTTCCTTGAGCGCGGCGGGGTCCCACACCCGTGCGGTGCCGTCCTCGCCGCCGGTCACCAGCCGCTTGCCGTCCGGGCTGAAGGCGGCCGCCCGGACCGGGCCGTCGTGCCCGGACAGCGCCCCCACCACGTTCCCGGTCTTCGCCGAGAACAGCCGCACCTCGCCGGCCCCGCCGAGCACCGCCACCAGCCCGCCGCCGGCCGCCACCCCCGTCGCCCCGAGCTTGTTCAGCGTCACCGCCCACGGCGGCCCGTCGTCGCCCGGCTTCCACCGCCGGAGGATCCCGTTCGCGACGGTCGCCACCGCCCCGTCCCCGCCGACCGCGACGTACTTGACCGGGTCGTCGTGCCGGAGCTGGGCTCCGATCGTCCCGACGGCCCGAGGTTTCCCGTAGTCGTTCACGATGAGGTAAAGGGTGCCCCGCTTCGGGTTGACGGTCTGGAGCCAGTGCCCGCCGTCGGGGGTGACGCCGAACGTGTGCCACCGGTCGCTCCCGGCGACGCCGTGCCACTCGCGGCCCTTCCGCTCCACCGTCGTCTGGTGGAACCCGCCGCTCTCCAGCACGAGGTAGACGGTCTTCCCGTCCGGCGAGAGCTGGACCCGCTCGACGCCCGGCGGGCCGCCGCCGTCGGTCCCCTCCCGCAGCTTCTCGCGCTCCTTGCCGGCCTTCAGGTCGAACACGGCCAGCGTCCCCACCCGGTCGCCGGCGACGGCCACCTCCGCCCCGAGTGCGACCGTCGTCACCTTGCTTGGGAACGTCCAGGCGTGCGCCGGCGCCCACTCCTCCCGCGGCGCCGGCTTTTCGTCCGCCGCCCGCGCCACCACCGCCGACGCGGGCGGGTCCGGGTCGAGCGCCCGGGACAGGCCGCCGAGCGCCAACCCGACCGCGGCGGCGACGGCGAGAACGGGGAGCGTCGGCTTCATGGCGGCGGGACCTCCGTGGGTGAGGCGGGCGACCGGACCGGACGCGACCTCCGCGGCGGCGGCCCCGGCTGCGACGAGCGCCGCGGCCTTCACGACCGCCGCGGCCAGGGACGGCGGCACGGCCGCCACCGCCAGACCGGCCGCGGCCGGGGCGAACCCGCGGCGGGCGAGCCGGTCGGCCAGGAGCTTCCGGGCCCGGGCGAGCCGGCCGGACAGCGTCCCCTCCGACCACCCGAGCGCCCCCGCCGCCTCGGCCCGCGACCGGCCTTCGAGGTCGCACAAGACGACCGCCGACCGGTACCGCGCCGGCAGCCCGGCGAGCACGTCGTCGATCGCCGCGCGAAGGCCGGCGAGGTCGGGGTCGGGTTCCGCCGCGGCCGCCGGCACCCGGTCCAGGTCGGCCGGGGCCAGCGGGGCGACCTTCCGGACCCACGCCTTCGCCCGCCGCGCCACCCGGACCGCGACCCCGTGCAGCCACGCCCCGACCCGGCCCGGCGGGCGGACCGCCCCGGCCTTCGTCGCCAGCACCAGGAACGCCGCCTGGAAGGCGTCGTCCGCCGCGTGGGCGTCGGGGTGGAGGGCGCGGCGGCAGGTGGCCAGGACCATCGGCCCGTGCCGGCGGACCAGCTCGGCGAACGCCTCCTCGTCCCGGAGGCGGACGAACCGGGCGACCAACTCGCCGTCCGGCGCGGCGGCGGGCCGGAAGTCGCGGAACCAGGACCGGAGGCGGGCGGACATCGGCGGACCCTCGCGGCGTGTCACCACCCGTCTTTCCCGTCGGCCGCCGCGGCGCGTACGCGATTTTTCCGGCCCGGAGAATCGCGTCAAGCCGGACGACCCCACCTCCCGATGATAACCGAGAGGGGCAACCGCATCCGGACCGGGGGTGGCCGTGAAGATCCTCAACCCGGACGTGCGGCGCGACCTCGACGCCGGCCGCCCGCTGCGGCTGAACCTCGGCGGCGGGGAGCGGCCGGTCCCGGGGTTCTTCAGCCTCGACTGCGTCGCCGCCACCTGCCCCGACATCCTCGCCGACCTCAACCACCCGCTCTCCGAACTGCCGGACGACAGCGTCGAGGCGGTGTACGCCCGGCACACCCTGGAGCACGTCGCCCGGTTCGTCGAGCTGCTCGGGGAGCTGCACCGGGTGACGCGGCCCGGCGGCACGATCGAGGTGGTGGTGCCGCACTTCTCGAACCCGTACGGGTACTCCGACCCGACCCACGTGCGGTTCTTCGGGCTGTACTCCTTCTACTACTTCTGCGCCCCGGCCGACCAGCCGCGGCGGAAGGTGCCGGGGTTCTACGCCCCGTTCCGGTTCCGGGTGCGGGGCGTCCGGTTCAACCTGATGAGGGAGTCGCTCGCGGAGAAGGCGCTGCGGGCGGTGCTGCAGCCGCTCGCCAACCGGTCGGTCCGGTGGCTCGACTGGTACGAGCGGCGGCTCTGCCGGTTCCTGCCGGTGAGCGACGTGCGGTACGAGCTGGAGCCGGTGAAGCCGGCCGCCGCGGCGGTGCCGCGAGCCGCCTGAGTCCGGCGCAAGTGGGGCAGTCCGTCCGGTCTTGTGGCACAGGTCTCCCGACCTGTGCGGGCCGACACAGGTCGGGAGACCTGTGCCACAAGAGTCAACCTGACGCCGCCTGCGGATGCGTGGGCGAGTCCCCTTCCGCTCCCGCCGCCGGGCGGCTACAACCCGGCATGGCGTCCGCCGTCACGTCCGCCCTCGCCGGCCTCGGCGACTGGGCCCTGTTCTCCGCCCGGGCGCTCGCCGGCGTCGTCGGCCGGGCGTTCCCGGCCCGGGAACTGGTCCGCGTCGCGGTCGAGGTCGGGTACGCCAGCGCCCCGGTGGTCGCCGTCACCGGGCTGTTCATCGGGATGGTGCTCGCCGTCCAGGCGTACGGCCAGTTCCACACCATCGGCCTCGACACCTCGCTCGGGGCGGTCATCCACATGTCGGTGGTGCGGGAGCTCGGCCCGGTGCTGGCGGCGGTGATGCTGGCCGGGCGGGTCGGGTCGGCGATGGCCGCCGAACTCGCCACCATGCGGGTGACCGAGCAGCTCGACGCCCTCGCCTGCCTCGGCGTCGACCCGGTCAAGTACCTGGTCGCCCCGCGCGTCCTCGCCTGCGTCCTGCTGCTGCCGCTGCTGACCGTCGTGGCCGACCTGCTCGGGCTGGCCGGCAGCTCCCTCATCTGCCTCCACGTGTACCAGATCGACGCGTACCACTACTGGCGGCACACCCGCGAGTTCGTGAAGCCGTGGGACGTGCTGACCGGGCTGGGGAAGGCGGTGGCGTTCGGGGCGGTGCTGTCCCTGGTCGCGTGCCACCGCGGGTTCCGCGGGCGGGCCGGGGCGGAGGGCGTCGGCCGGGCCGCGACCGAGGCGTTCGTCGTCGCGTTCGTCGCCATCCTCGTCCTCGACTTCTTCCTCGCCATGCTGTTCAACGGCCTGCACGACCTGATCTGGCCGCGGGCGGTGCCTAAGGTGGCATAAAACGGAACGCGGATGACGCCGGATGAAACCCCGCGGATGAACGCCGCATCAGACCAAATCTTGGTGTTCACCCGCGTCATCCGCGTGCCTTGATCCGGCGTCATCCGCGTTCCGATTATTGCGGTGACACGTGCCCGACACTCCTACCATCGAGTTCCGCGGGGTCGGCGTCCGGTTCGGCGCCCAAGAGGTGCTCGCCGGGATCGACCTCGCCGTCCCCGCGCACCAGACGGTGTGCGTGGTCGGCGAGAGCGGGTGCGGGAAGACGGTGTTCCTGAAGCTCGCCGTCGGGTTGCTCGCCCCGACCGCCGGCGAGGTCCGGTTCGAGGGGGCGGCGGTCCACACCCGGCCGGAGCGGGAGCTGACCCGGATGCGGCTGCGGGTCGGGTTCCTGTTCCAGCAGGCCGCCCTGTTCGACAGCCTGTCGGTGTTCGACAACGTCGCGTTCGGGCTGCGGGCCAAGGGCGGGCTGGGCGAGGCCGAGGTGGCCGATCGGGTGCGGGAGCGGCTGGCCGAGGTCGGGCTGCCGGCCGGGGCCGAGGGGAAGATGCCGGCGGAGCTGTCCGGCGGGATGCGGAAGCGGGTCGGGCTGGCCCGGGCGCTCGCCCTCGACCCGGACGTGATGCTGTACGACGAGCCGACCACCGGCCTCGACCCGATCATGACCGACGTGATCAACGAGTTGATCCTCCGCACCCGCGCCCGCCGCCCGGTCACCAGCCTGATCGTCACCCACGAACTGCGGACGGTGCGGAAGTGCGCCGACCGGGTGGTGATGCTGTCGCCCCGGTCCCGACTCGCCCCGGGCGAGCCGCAGGTGCTCTACGACGGCCCGCCGGACGGGCTGGCGACCGCCGCCGACGCTCGGGTCCGGCAGTTCGTCGAGGGGGACGCCCGGGACCGGCTGTCCGAGGCGGGGGCGTAGCGGGCCGAAACGTCCTCCCCGCGGCGGCCGCCCGGCGTATACTGGACCGGTACGCGAACCCCATCAACCCAGGAGTGCTGCGGATGTTGCGCGCGATGCGGCTGACGGCCGGGGCCGTGGCGGTGCTGGCCGGCGGGATCGTCCTCGCCCAGCCCCCCAAGGGGAAGGAGGCGGCCAAGGAGCCGGCGAAGGCCGGGCTGTCCGCGGACGGGTACTACCCGCTCCGGGACAAGATGAAGTGGACGTACAAGATGCAGGACACGGTCATCGACGTGGCGGTCGCCAAGGTCGGGGAGAAGTTCAGCCCCGACTTCCCGGACGCCGTCCAGGTCGACACCCTGGTCGGCGGCAAGGTGGTGGCGTCCGAGGTGTACGGGTTCAAGGCCGACGGGGTGTACCGGCTGAAGGTGAAGGAGGACAAGGTCGACCCGCCGGTCAAGGTGCTGCAGGTCCCGGTCAAGAAGGACGCGGCCTGGGACGTGAACAGCAAGGTCGGCACCCAGACGGTGAAGGGGACGTTCAAGGTGAAGGCCGAGGCCGAGGACGTGGACACCCCGGCCGGGAAGTTCAAGGCGGTGCTGGTCGAGGGCGCCGACATGGACGTGGCCGGGACGAAGACCACGGTGAAGACGTGGTTCGTCAAGGACAAGGGCGTGGTGAAGCTGTCGTACAAGGTGGACCAGGGGGCCGAGGCGGTCCTCACCCTGGACAAGCTCGACGCCCCGGCCGGCCCGACGAACTGACCGCCCCCGAGCGGGGGGCGTCAGCCCCCTGTGGGCTTGTGGCCACAGGGGGCTGA